>Ga0256408_1000144_pt1 | contig 97877 bp, 97 predicted proteins | sample PhyAR1_FD_185998 | JGI IMG/M metagenome (GOLD analysis project Ga0256408, IMG submission 185998) | Leaf surface microbial communities from alfalfa plants in UC Gill Tract Community Farm, Albany, California, United States - DLSL A.R1 | ecosystem: Host-associated > Plants > Phyllosphere >...
GGCCATCATCTTTAACGGAATAACGCTTGCGTACTATGACCGAAAAACCCAGAGTGTGCTGCGGATAGACTAAAAAGTGTTACCTATGTTCCCGGTCTGATCTGTCACCTATGTATCCGGTCATACACTTCGCCTACCGGGCCTACGGGAGCAGGTAGGCCGGGTAAGGCGTAGCCGCCACCCGGCGGTGTCCAGTGCAGACCCCGTAGGCCGGGTAAGGCGCAGCCGCCACCCGGCGGTGTCCAGTGCAGACCCCGTAGGCCGGGTAAGGCGAAGCCGCCACCTGGCGATGTCCAGTTCAGATCCCGTAGGCCGGGTAAGGCGAAGCCGGCACCCGGCGGTGTTCAGCTCAACAGCGCAAGGGTCTGCCGCTTCGGCCTTTCCAGCAAATCCAGCGCCTCCTGATACGTCCGCACGTTGTTATAGCCCATCACCAGCCCGTAGCGTTTGCTCGTGCCGCGATACCACTCGGACAGCGCGTTCACCTGAAGCTGCTCCGCCTGCCAGCAGCGGGCAATCTCCCGGTCGCCGCTTCCCTTCGTGAGAAACGCCACAACATGCATCCCGCCGTCGTTTTGCTCGGTGAAAAACAGATCGCCGTATACCTCGCGCAGGGCGGCTATCATCCAGTCGCGGCGGGTCTGATAAAGCGCGCGCATTTTCTTAAGATGGCGGAAAAAATGGCCTTCGTTGAGAAACGCGGTGAGGATCTTCTGCGTCAGCACCGGCTGGCCGCTGGCGACGATGTCCGCGCAGTCGGTAAACGCCTCAACGGTGCTGGCGGGCATCACGATATACCCCATGCGCAGCGAGGGCATGATGGTTTTGCTGAAGGTGCCCATAAAAATCACCCGGTCGTGCTGGTCGAGGCTTTTTAGCGACGGCAGCACCTTGCGGGTGTAGTGAAATTCGCCGTCGTAGTCGTCCTCAACGATCCACGCCTCGTGCTGTGAGGCCCAGTCGAGAAGCTGCTGCTTACGCGGCAGAGAAAGCGTGACCGCCAGCGGGCTCTGGTGCGACGGCGTGACGATAGCAAAACGCGCGTCGCGATGGTTACGCAGCAGGTATTCGGTATCAATGCCAGAACGATCGACGGGTACGGCGTGCAGCCGCGGCACGATCCGTTTGAGGAGCTGCTGGCCCATAAAATAGCCCGGATCCTCAAACAGCACTTTGTCGCTGCGCCCGGCGAGCGTGTCGAGGATAAGCCGCAGGCTGACGCTGTAGCCGCTGGTGATCAGCACCTGTTCCGGCGTGCAGGATAAACCGCGTGAAATATTCAGATAGCGGGCAATGGCCTCGCGCAGCGGGTACCAGCCCAGCACCGGCGGGTTGAGCATCTCCTCCTGGCGCATGGAGCGCGTCGCCTGGCCTGCGAGGAGCAGCCATTTTTTATAGGGGAAGCTGTCGAGCGCGGGGATGCCGGGGCGCAGAAACCCCGCCCGCTCGCGCTGGCTGACGAGCGATGCCGGAAGCGTACCGGTGGGCTGTTCCGCAGGGGGATTTTTATCCGGCAACAGTAAATCCGGGTTGACCCGCGTGCCGCGCGCGCCCTGGCTCACAAGATACCCTTCGCCCGTCAGGATGGCGTAGGCCGTTTCGACGGTTTTACGCGCCACCTTCAGCTCTTCGGCCAGCACGCGAATGGCGGGTACCTTGTCGCCGGGCTTCAGCACGCCGCGCGTAATATTGTCGCGATAGCGCGAGTAAATCTCGTGATAGCCCAGCTTCATGTCCTACCTTCTTTTACGGTTTTTGTGTCTTTTGACTATGTCATGAACGGCGTAAATTTACCTCATCGCATGACATATGCCGCACAAAAAGAGGAAAGACAATGAGCACTCGCGTCAACCACCATAAAGCTACACCTGCCCTTGCCAACGCCCTGTCCGCCCTGAGCATGGAGGTGGCAAAAACCTCCATTGACCCGGCGCTGAAGCACCTGATCGACATTCGCGTTTCTCAGCTCAACGGCTGTACCTTCTGCCTGGATATGCACTCGAAAGAGGCCAAAATCGCCGGAGAGCGCGAGCTGCGCCTGTACCATCTGGCGGCCTGGCGCGAATCTCCGCTGTTCAGCGCCCGCGAGAAAGCCGCGCTGGCCTTCACCGAAGCGCTGACGCAGATTGGGGTTCACGGCGTAAGCGACGCGCTGTACCGCAGCGTGGCGGAGCACTTTTCCGACGTGGAGATTTCAGAGCTGAACTTCGCCATCGTGGCGATCAACGCCTGGAACCGTCTGGGGATCACCTCCCGCATGGAGCCGGGATCGCTGGACGTGGCTTACGGGCTGAATAAGGCTAACCTGGAATAATTCCGCGCTCGCGGATCATCGCCACCAGCGCCCGCAGGCCCGGCGGGACGTGGCGATGGCCTGGGTAGTACAGACGCAGCCCGGCAAAGGGCTGCGCCCAGTCGTTTAATACGCTCACCAGTTCCCCGCTTTTCAGCTCGTCCTGAATATAGAGTTCCGGTAAAAAACCGACCCCGAGTCCTGCCTTCACGGCCCGGATTGACGCGAAAAGATCGGACGTCGCAAAGCGTGGCGGCACGGCAAGCGCGTACGTCTCACCCCGACGCGCCAGCTCCCAGCGGTAGATCCCGCCGTGCGCCATACGCATGCCGACCCCTTGATGTGAAAGCAGATCCTCCGGCATCTGCGGAATGCCGTGACGTGCAAAATACTCCGGCGTAGCGGTGACCAGCTGGCGGATCTCGCCGGTCAGCGGCACGGCGATCGTGTCCTGCGGTACGGACTCCTCAAGGCGGATCCCCGCGTCGTAGCCTTCCGCGACGATGTCGATCATTCGCGCTTCGCTGACGGTCTCTACGCGCATCTTCGGGTAGCGGATCATAAAGTCGATCAGCAGCTGGTCCAGAAACAGGGTGCCGATATGGTTCGGTACGTTCAGACGCAGCGTGCCGGTAAGTTCCCCGGCGTCGCTGTGTATCTCCTCGCCGGCGAGCCGGATCTCCTGCAGGGCCGGACCGACGCGCGCCACGTAGCGCTGCCCGGCGTCGGTGAGCGCCACGCTGCGGGTGGTGCGGTTAAAGAGGCGGGCATCAAGGCGGCTCTCCAGCCCGGCGATAGCGTTGCTTACCGCCGTGGCGGACATGCCCAGCTCCTGCGCCGCGCCGCGAAAGCTGCCGCGTCGCACCACGGCCATCACTACTTCCAGCTCTGTCAGACCTGAACGATGCATAGATTATCCTGAAAATCGAAATAACCCTTGCAGCATAGCGTGGATTATCGCAACGGAGAAGCCGTGCCAGACTGTGCTCACACAGCCTGAGGAGGTTTATATGCACACCATCGAACAGATCTTTATTAACGGCGAATTTGTTACCCCGCACGGCACCGAGTGGTTTGATTTGTACAACCCAGCGACGGCGCAGGTCATCGGCCAGGTTCGTCTGGCGGATGAGGTTGACGCAGAGCGCGCCGTTGCGGCGGCAAAAGCGGCGTTTCCGGCGTGGTCGAGAACCACGAAGCAGGAACGCATCGCGGCGCTAAAACGTATGCACGCCGCCGTGGCCGCTCGCCATGACGATCTGCTGGAGGCGGTCATTGAAGAGTACGGCGCGCCCGCCTCGCGCTCGACGTGGATGGCAAGCTATCCGGCGGAGGTGATTGCCCAGGCCATCGAGGCGCTGGAGGCGTTTGAATTCGCCACCCCCGCAGGCGCAGCCACGGTGCAGATGACGCCGCTTGGCGTAGCGGGGCTGATTACGCCGTGGAATAGCGACGCCGGGTTTATCTGCGGCAAGCTGGCGGCCGCGCTGGCTGCGGGCTGTACGGCAGTCATCAAACCGAGCGAAATGAGCGCCCTGCAAACGCAGATTGTCACCGAAGCGCTGCGCGATGCCGCGCTGCCGGCGGGTGTGTTTAATATCGTCACCGGGCGCGGCGACACGGTGGGTGATACCCTCAGCCGCCATCCGGACGTGGCAAAAATCTCCTTTACCGGCTCGACGAATACCGGCAGGGCGATCCTGCGTAACGCGGCGGAGAGCTTTAAGCGCGTGACGCTGGAGCTGGGCGGTAAATCGCCGACGATCCTGCTGGATGATGTTGATCTGGCGCAGGCGATCCCGCTGATCGTTCAGGCCGGATTTATGAATAGCGGGCAGGCGTGCGTGGCCGGAACGCGCATTCTGGTGCCGCAGGCGCGTAAGGCGGAGATCGAAACCGCGCTGGCGCAGGCCGTGGCGGAAGTGACATCCGGCGACCCGCGCGATAGCGCAACGGACGTCGGCCCGATGGTCAGCGAAAAGCAGTGGCTGCGGGTGCAGGGCTATATCCGCAAAGGAAGCGAAGAGGGCGCGCGCCTGCTGGCGGGCGGCGAAGGGCGACCAGAAGGCACCCGGGACGGCTGGTTTGTGCGCCCGACGCTGTTTGTAGACGTTAACAATCAGATGGCTATTGCCCGCGACGAGATTTTCGGCCCGGTGCTGTGCGTAATCCCTTATCAGGACGAGGCGGAGGCGATTGTCATTGCCAACGACACAGAATACGGCCTGAGCGCGATAGTGCTGGGCGGCGATACGGATCGCGCGCACCGCGTGGCGCAACAGATTGTTGCAGGCCGCGTGCTGGTGAACACCCTTGCCCATGAACCGAAAGCGCCGTTCGGCGGGTTTAAGCACTCCGGCGTGGGGCGCGAAATGGGCGAGTGGGGGATTAGGGCGTTTATGGAGCCGCGGTCGATTCTGGGCTAAAACCTGCCCGGTGGCGCTGCGCTTACCGGGCCTACAGGAGCCCGTAGGCCGGATAAGCGCAGCGCCATCCGGCACAACACTTCGCTCCTTACCGAAGCATTGTGCTTTTCCAGCCTGCATTCTCTCCTCATCCTCACAACGGAGAGACACCCATGATTGCAGTCCTTTTCGAAGCCAACGCCGAGCCTGCCCATCAGGCGCGCTACCGGAGTCGTATGTTTCCCCTTTCCCCAGCCTTCTCCCTCAAGGGAGAGGGGGTCGTCCGTGCAGACATTATTTTGGGGGGAACCCTCTCGGGAGAGGGAGAACATCGTTTTCGCAATTCCTGCTCTTTCTCCTCTCGTTTCTTGATGCTTACCCTGATAACTATTATCTTGAGTGCGTAATACGAGAGGACTCCCCATGAGTGAAGAAGATCTGTTCTGCCGCAGGCCGATGGGCATGCGGATGGCGATGGTCGTGCGTCAGTGGCGCGCGGTGATCGACGACGCCATTCTCGATACCGGGTTAACCCAGTCGAGCTGGACGGTGATGATGCAGCTTCAACAGCTTGGGGATAACGTCTCGGTGAGCGAGCTGGCGGAGGTGCAGGGTATCGAACTGCCGCCGCTGATGCGCACCCTGACACAGCTGGAAAAGCAGGGTTACCTGCTGCGCAGCGTATCGCCTTATGACAAGCGCATCCGGCTGTTAACGCTGACGCCTGAGGGTAAAACCGTTCTTGAAACGCTCACCCAGGTTATTGAGAACTTTCAGGCTCGCGTATCGCAAAACATCGCGCCGGAACATATCGACATTTTCAGCGCCACGCTGAATCAAATCGCCTGCAATTTGCGGACAATCCGCGAAGAAGATAACAAGATCGAAAAATAATGACTCCTGAACAAAAGTTTGCCCGCTGGGTAAGGGTAAGTATTGCCTCTTTCCTGCTGATGTTTGTCTACTTTATCGTCGCGGATATCTGGATCCCGCTGACGCCGGACTCCACCGTGATGCGCGTGGTGACGCCGGTGTCCGCGCGCGTTTCCGGATACGTGGCGGCCGTCCACGTGCACAACAACAGCCAGGTGAAGAAAGGCGATCTGCTGTTCGAGCTCGACGACACGCCGTTTCGCAATAAGGTCGAAGCCGCGCAAATCGCGCTTGAGCAGGCTCGTCTTTCCAACGATCAGCTGGACGCGCAGATCGCCTCCGCGCAGGCCAGCCTGAAAACCGCCGTGCTGACGGCGCGTAACGACAAAGTCACCTTCGATCGCTACCAGAAGCTGAGCGCGCTGCAGAACGTCTCCCAGTCGGATCTGGATAAAGTCCGCACCGCCTGGCAAAGCAGCGAGCAGTCCGTTAGCTCACTTCAGGCCAACATCCATAACCTGCGCATTCAGCGCGGCGAGCGTGACGAGCACCGCAACGTAACGCTGCAAAAATACCGTAACGCGCTGGACGAGGCAGAGCTGAACCTCGGCTGGACGAAGGTCTACGCCGAAGCCGACGGCACGGTGAGTAACCTGCAGCTGAGCCCCGGCTTTTATGCCACTTCCGGTTCGGCCTCGCTGGCGCTGGTGAACAACCAGACCGATATCGTGGCCGATTTTCGCGAAAAAAGCCTGCGCCATACCCATCAGGGCACCGACGCCGCCGTGGTGTTCGACGCCTTTCCGGGCCGGGTGTTCCGTGCGCACGTGACCAGCAGCGACGCGGGGATCCTCGCCGGGCAGGAAGCGGTTAACGGTCAACTCTCCGAGCCGGAAACCTCCAACCGCTGGGTGCGCGACGCCCAACGCATGCGCATTCACGTCGCGCTGGACGAGGCGCTGCCGAAGCATCTGCCGACCGGCGCGCGCGCCACCGTGCAGCTCTACAACAGTGAAGGGCCGTTTGCGCGCTTCTTCTCCGGGATGCAGATCCACCTGGTGAGCCTGCTTCACTATGTTTATTAGTTCGATGTCTATCAGCACCCTGGCGCGGGTCTTTACCCCGCACGGCAATATCGTCTACACGGCAAACGACTTTCGCCAGACCCTGCGCATCGTCTTTGCCGGGATGATCGCGCTCAGCATCTCCAGCTTCTACAACACCAGCTACGGCGTGTTTTTTGTGGTCTACCCGATCATGCTTCTGTCGCTGGTGCCGGTGTTTAACCGACACGTTGCGAAGCAGTTTATCTTCAGCGCCTCGCTCAACTGCGTCGAAATGGTGCTTATCATCGGCTATCTGTCGCAATGGCCGGTCATCATGACGCTGGTGGTGTTCGCCCTGTACGTGATGCGCTTTCGCTTTATGAGCAAGGGGCCGCTGTTCCTGTTCGGATCGATGGGCGTGGTCTGCCAGAGCGTGATGCTCAACTTTATGAGCTATCCCACCACCAACTGGCACACGCTGCTGTTCTCCAACATCGAAGCGAGCGTGATGGCGGTATGCCTGAGCGCGCTGATGAACTACCTGCTGCCGGACGTTGAGCCCCGTAAGCCGCCGCCGCTGATTGAAAAAGACGATGCCCGCGTGCGCCACGAGTCGCTGCTCTCCGGCACCGTTGCGACGATGATTTTCGTCATTTTTCAGATTAGCGATTTGAGCGACTCCCTCTCGGCGCTGATGGCGGGGATTTTGATCCTGTTCCCGATGCACTATCGCGGCTCGGTGATGAGCTCCATCTGGCGCGTGGTGGGCGTGGTGCTGGGCTGTATTTACATACTCATTGTGCAGCTCGTCCTCTACGACCACAGCAGCCATATGCTGCTGATGATGCCGCTGATTGGCCTCGGTCTGGCGTTTGGCGCTCGCCTGCACGTGATGGAAAAGGTCGGGGCAGGCGTGGGTTTCGCCAGTATTACCACCATCGGCATTATGTTCGGCCAGAACATGCACCCGGACAGCGACCTGGTGTTCAGCGATCTGTACCGCATCACCTCCGTCACCGTTGCGCTGGTGGCAACGTTGACGATGGTGTTTCTGGTGCACCTGATCCTCAACCGCTTCGAGGCGACGCGTTACGTTATCGCGCCGCCGAAAGCGGAGTAATGCGCAAGCACTGTAGGGAGCTGCGAGAGTAAAAACAGGATCAGGCCAATCGTCCCGCCGACCAGCGTGCCGTTGACGCGAATGAACTGCAGATCTTTGCCGATGTTAAGCTCTATCTGGCGGGACATGTCTTTGGCGTCCCAGCTTTTCACCGTGTCGCTGATGTGGCGGGTCAGGAACGCGGCAAAATCCGGCGCGACGCGGTGCGCGGCCTGCTCCAGATGCTCGTTCAGCGAGGCCTGCAGGTTCGCATCGTTCGTCAGGGTTTCACCGAACCACTGGCCGGCGTTGGCGATACGCTGCCTCACGCGGGAGTCCTCGCTGTGCATATCCGCCTTCAGCCACTGGCGCAGGTCGGCCCACATCTCACCCAGATAGCGGTTAAACGCCTCGTCATTCTTCAGGTAGTGCTTAATGTTCTCGGCTTTGGCCGCCATCTCCGGATCGTTTTTCAGGTTGTCGATGAGCTTCAGCGTGGCGCGGTCAAACGCCTGGCGGATCTGATGCGTGCGGTCATGACTAATGTCATCCAGCAGCGCGTTTACCGCGTTTGAGACCATCTCAGCGCTCTGGTCCCCGAGCCACTCGGTGGGCAGCACCATCGCCTTGCGCGGGTGTTCGGTTTTCAGCCAGTGGACAATCTGGTCGGCAATAAAATCCCGCGTGCTATCACGCTGAATAAGCGTAATCAGGCGGTTGATGATGGCATCCAGCAGCACCTGGTGGCGGTTGTTTTTGGTCATGCTCTCCAGCATCACGGCGCTGGTCTCGGTGAAATCGACCTTGTCGATGGCCTTGTGCACCGCGCGTTTGAGCAGGCGCTGTATGCGCCCGTCGTCGGTCAGTTCCAGAAAACCGCTCATTACCTGAATCAGATGCTGCCCAACACGCTGGGCGTTGTCGGGCCTGCTGAACCAGGTGCCAATCATCTGTGCCGGCTCATAGCGGCGAATTAACGCGACGAGGGACTGCGTATCGAGAAACTTCTCCTGCACGAACTGGCCGAGATTATCGCCAATCCGGTCTTTATTGCGTGGGATAATCGCCGTATGCCGCGCGATAAAGGGTATAGGCACCCGGCGGAACAGCGCGACGACGGCAAACCAGTCCGCCAGCGCGCCGACCATCGCCGCCTCGGCGATAGCCTTCACGCCGCGCACCCAGAAGGTCTGCGGGAGGAAGAGAGTGGTGATAAACGCCGCGACGGCAATCAGCAGCAGCGACAGCGCAAGCAGCTTGGCGCGTTTGAGTTCGGTATGTTTTTCCATGGGTTAAGGATAGAGGGTTGTGGGGGGAAAGTGCAAAGGTGGTGTAAAGTAAGTGCATCGTCCATTTGTGATATGAGCTATTTAAAATCAAAAAAATATATGAATTAACTTCATTCATATTTATATTTTCTGAATTTTTTGTGCTAGTTCATTATTGCTTTTAAATTTTGTGATAAACGTTGTTATTTTTATTTAATTATTGAATCTAAGATTAATTCCTGTTGAGTAAAAGGAGTGTTTTTATGACATGGGAATATAAAGTATCGACGGGAGTATTGAGCCACAATGGTGAGTTTGTCGCTAACTGTTACAGCGGTGCTGGAGAATCGAAAGATAAGCCTGAGTGTGAACGGCAGCGAAACAAAGGCCCTATTCCACGAGGCGTTTATTTTATCGCAGGGTGGAACAACCATAAAAGTGCAGAAGCCATTATTCTTGAACCTATAGCTGGCACCAATACGTTTGGAAGAGATCATTTCCAGATTCATGGTGATAAAAAAGGCCAACCTCCGGGATCAGCATCAGCAGGGTGCATCATTATGAATGGCCAGGACAAGCGCCATATGATTTATGATTCAGGTGACACCATTCTGGTGGCGCGATAATGAATTATCTCATCATTTTCGTATTAATATGTGTCCCAACGGCTTTATTTGCTAAAGGTCTTACCCCTGACCAGATTATGCAAATGATAAATGAAAAAGGTGCTAAAAGTGTTGTGGTAGAACTGGATTCAAATGAAAACGGTGAGTCGAAATGGTGGAGTCATGTCATTCCAGAGATCCGTAAAGGAACTCATGCATGGTTAGCCGTAGCGAGTGCGCTGGAGCCCGGAGTGGACGCCAGTACGGCTGAAGATTTAAAGGCGGCACTTTCAGAAGCCATTCCGCATAACCCTGAGGGTGTCTTAGCAATCTTAAAAGACGAAAAACCGTTGCTCACTATTGAACAAGTCTGCGCTTTTGCCAATTTCCCCGAGACCGAAGCAGAGAGTAATAAGCTGTATGTCGATTCCATCAGGGAGATGTTTAAGGTTAAAAGCCCGGATGGTAAAAGATGCCTCGCCGTTATGATCTCAACCGTTGAACACTCTATTCCATTCGAAAAGGATATCTAAATGGCCATTCCGGGCTATATGTCATTAACTGACGATGCGGGTAATATTATAAAAGGCACCGTGAAGATCAAAGACCGAGAAAATCAGGTTGAGGTTTTAGCTCTTTATCATAATGTGAGTTATAACTCTGACTTGCACAATGGCAGAGCGCTGAGCAAACGCCAGCATCGCCCCTTTCTCATCGAAAAGGAAATTGATGCCTCCAGCGTTTTTCTATACAAAGCATTGAGCACGGGAGGCTCGCTCAGGAAAGCGACTATTGATCTGTACAGAATCAATGATGCCGGCCAGGAAGAAATCTATTTCACCATAACGCTGGAAGCGGTGAAGGTTGTCACGCTCTTTTCATTGATGCATGACGTGAAAGAGACTTACCATGAAAAACAGGGGCATCTTGAGCTTGTTCTGCTTCGTTATGAAAGGATTACCTGGCATTACCGTGACGGTAACGTTATCCATTCGGATGACTGGGATTATCGGTTAGGGGCTTGATTAAGTGTCTCCGGGAGAGGGTCGGTTTCCCCGGAGACAGAGCGCGATGACGTTAAATTTCGCCTTTTAATCCCTCTTCCAGTTCATCAAAAAGCTGTAAATCCACGTCCAGCAGCTCGACCGCATTGCTGCGTCGTATGCCGACATTATTCTCAATCAGCAGTTCAAGGAGACGGTCACCATCTATCAAGGTAATCGGCGCAGCACCGGGATGCAGAGCCGCTTTTTCACAGTTTCCGGCAAAACGACCCGTGGTGATGAGCGTGCCCCGGATCGCACTGTGATAAGGCAACGCACCTCGTAACTGGTCGATTACAGGACGGGTAATATTGCTCTGCATACGTTTAACCTGCACCACTTCCGTGATGGTGGTAATGCCCACCTGTACTCTGCCGACGACATCGACGCCTTTATCGCCCGACGCTTTGGTCACTTCCACCTGTTCATAACCCATCGCCTCCAGAAGTTGACCAATCAGATGCTCAAACTTGTAGGGATTCATGGTGCTGATTTGTTCGCGTAGCTGTTCTTTTTGCTGCTGGTTGTAGCGCTTAACCGCATCCAGAAGTTCTTTTCGTGGATCGGCTTTGCGGGCCGGTAAGGCATTCGCCAGCCATGCACGGCCTTTATCGGTGATGTAGTAACTCATCCCTTCACGGGCGACCATATCGCGATCGATCAGGTTATAGAGGCGCGAGTAGAGGGTGCTTTTAATGGAACTGGTAGAAGCGAACTTTGAATGCTGGTGTAAAAAAGCCTGCCATTCAGGGAGTAAGTCAGCACGGCGGGACATTTCACGTCCAGCCAGCAGTTCAAGAAGTTGCAGTAACCCTTCTTTATCGTCCAGCGCGCGGAGCGTGCCGTCATCATGATTTAGAAATTGTTGCCCGCGCTCGGTGGGTACCCAGATATCTTTCGGCGTCGTTTCCATCAGTTCGAAAACAGAAGAGTTAAGAAACAAATAGCTACCGTAACTATGGCGGGGATTGAGGATGTGGTTATCCTGATTCCAGATCCGCAGCGCGATCTCAGCATCTTCGCCTTTCAGGCGTTCGTTGATCCACATATCAGGTTCGGACCAGTCAACCGGGTTTTGCGGCGTGCCGGTTTGTTCCTGAATCGCATTGATCATGTTACGTACCGAATTCACTGAATAGCCGGAGACGGCTTTCATCATTGCCTGAACCTGCGCATAGGTTGGAAAAAGTGGCGTAATGACTTTGTAATTTTTCACGTTGTTCCCTTAACGATTTCTGTGGCTTTAGCTTGCCACGTCAGGGAATAAATACTAATAGCTAAGTCACTTATTTTGTAAGGCAATGAAGGCGTTGCTTTCTATAGGGGCAACACACTTTGTGATATCACCCGCCACAGCACCCACCCGCCAAACCCCATCAGCACCACTCCCGCCGTGCGCTCAATCCGCCACAGCGAACGGCTAAGCTTCTGTTGAACCGCTCGCAGCCCCATCAGCGACACCAGCGCCAGATCCCACATCAGCACCACCATCACCATCCAAACGCCGCAGGTCGCCTGTTGAAGCAGCGTCACGTCCGGCCCCAGCAATGCCGTCATCAGCGCCAGATAGAACAGCGCATTCTTCGGATTAAGCAGCGCAGAGCCTAGCCCCAGCAGGATCTGCTTGCGCAGCGAGGGAAAGTTTTGGTGGGCTTCATTCAGCGTAAGGGGCTGCGGACGGCTGCGCGCCAGGTGCGAGCCAATCCACAGCAGGTAAAGCGCACCGGACAGTTCGATAAGCGCAAAAAGCCACGAAAACTGGCGCAGCGCGCTCCATCCCGCAATCACCAGAAAAATATAGAGCCCGTTTCCCGCCGCTATCCCAATGCACAGCCCGGCGCTGCCGCGCAGGCGGTATCGTGCGGCGTAGCCTACCAGCAGGAAAAAATCGGGTCCCGGGCTTAGCAGGGCAACAAAATGCGCCAGCGCCAGGGCGAGAAAAGCGGAGGGGAATAACAGTTCCATAGCGACCTCAGAATAAAAACTGAGATCAGGTTACGGCGATCGAGAACCTATTTATTGTCCGATATTGATCGGCCGGTGGCGTACTGACGGGGCGTGGCTGCGGTATAGCTCACAAAGGTTTTGTGGAAATGGCTCTGATCGGCAAATCCGCTCTGGTAGCCGACGTCGGCAATCTCATCTCCGGCACGCAGGCGCGCTTTGGCATATTCCACGCGCGAGACGTTGAGGAAGCTGCCCGGCGTTAGCCCGGTGTCCTGCTTGAAGGTGCGGATCAGCGTCTCTTTACGCAGGGAAAATCGCCGGGCCAGAGCGTCCAGCGTGGGCGGAGCGGCAAGATCCTGCAGAATCGCCTGCAGCAGCAGCTGGCTGGTTGGACGTAGCCTTTGCTTATCTTCACCGCACAAGGGGATTGCGGAAAGCAACGCGTTCAGTGCCTTTGATGACATGCTTTCAACAGTATCCAGATAGCGCTTAAACAATGATGCGTTACGAATGACCTGCTGTCCGAGGGGAAGGTCAGTGTCGATGTAGAGCATATGGTAGCTGCGCGGCAGCCCGGCCACCGGGTTACAGCTGTGCGGGACGTGCGCGGGGATCACGATGATGTCGCCCGGCGTGAGCAGATATTCCTGCCCACCGCACACGCACCGCGTACTCCCCTCCATGATTGCACCGATAGACACTTGCACATGGCTATGACGCTTATATGCCTGCGTGCTCTGCCACGTGCTGCGCAGTTCGAGGCCGGGCATGCGGTTGAACGTCTGACGAACGAGGCGGGTATCGGGCATAGGGTATCCTTTTAAGAGCTACGTTTTTTATACCATCCCGGCGTGGATCCCAACAGCGTCTCGCTAAGAACCTTCCGGATATACCCAACTTTACGTCCATAGCCAGTCAGAGTGACTACCCTTAATACCCTAAGCGGTAAATTAAGGAGATTCGACATGGCTTATCAGACAGTAAATCCTGCCACTAACCAGCTCATCAAAGAATACCCCTCACATACCGATGCGGATATCGAAGCGGCGCTCAAGGCGGCAGACGCACTCTATCATTCAGACTGGGCGAAAGGGGATATCGAACAGCGCTTGCCGGTGCTGCATAAACTCGCCGATCTTATCGACGACCGCGTTGAGGAGCTGGCGAAAATCGCGAGCCAGGAGATGGGTAAGCTCATTGAGCAGAGCCGCGGCGAGGTGAAGCTTTGCGCGCAGATCGCCCGCTATTACGCCGACAACGCGAAGCAGTTCCTGGCGCCGGTGAAATACGAATCTGAACTCGGAGAAGCCTGGGTAGAGCACCATCCGATCGGCGTGCTGATGGCCGTTGAGCCCTGGAACTTCCCCTACTATCAGCTGATGCGTGTGCTCGCGCCGAACCTGGCGGCGGGTAACCCGGTTATCGCCAAACACGCCAGCATCGTGCCGCACTGTGCCGAAACCTTTGCGCACCTGGTGCGTGAGGCGGGCGCGCCGGAAGGGGCGTGGACCAACCTGTTTATCTCGTCCGAGCAGGTGGCGAATATTATTGCCGACGATCGCGTACAGGGTGCCGCGCTGACCGGTTCCGAAAAAGCGGGCAGCGTGGTCGCGGCGCAGGCCGCGAAGCACCTCAAGAAATCTACGCTCGAACTGGGCGGTAACGACGTGTTCGTGGTGCTGGACGATGCCGACCTGGATAAAGCCGTGAAGATCGGCGTTAACGCGCGGCTCAACAATGCCGGGCAAGTGTGTACCGCGGCGAAGCGCTTTATCCTGCACGAAAAAATTGCTGATGCCTTCCTGAGCAAATTCACCGAGGCGTTTAAGCAGGTGAAAATTGGCGATCCGCTGGACGAATCCACCACGCTGGGGCCTTTGTCATCCAAAGACGCGCTGGAAACGCTAACCAAACAGGTTAACGAGGCGGTTAAAAATGGCGCGAAGCTGCACCATGGCGGCAAGCCGGTTCAGCGTGACGGAAGCTTCTTTGAACCGACGATCCTGACGCATATCTCGCGCGATAACCCGGCGTATTTCGAAGAGTTCTTCGGCCCGGTCGCGCAGGTTTACGTGGTGAAAAGCGACGACGAAGCGGTCGCACTGGCTAACGATTCCCACTACGGTCTGGGCGGCGCGGTGTTCAGCCAGGATATCGAGCGGGCGAAGAAAATGGCGTCGCGCATTGAGACCGGCATGGTCTACATCAACTGGCTGACCGATACCGCGGCGGAGCTGCCGTTTGGCGGCGTCAAGCGCTCTGGCTACGGGCGCGAGCTGTCGGATCTGGGGATCAAAGAGTTTGTGAACCAGAAGCTGGTGGTCGTGCGTCAGTAAGCAGTAAAAAAACCTGCCGGTTGGCAGGTTTCCATGACCCTTTCTTGCCGGGTGGCACTGCGCTTACCCGGCCTACAATGTGAAGCAGTATCGATAGATTGCACTGTTCACTGTAGGCCCGTGCCAGCGTAGCGCCGCCGGGCGAAATACAGGGTTAGAAGCTCACGCCGCCGCCGAAGTAAGCACCGTCAATCAGCGTGTGGTTTGGACGACCGTCTTTGCCGTCAACGCTCACGTGGCGGTAACCCACTTTCAGCGTAACCGGTTTGATTGGTGACCAGCTTACGCCGCCGTTCGCTTCAACGTAGTTTTTCACGCTGTTGTTCAGGCCGTCCGGTGCAACATAGCCTTCACCGAATACGTTAATGCTGTCGGTCAGCGCCACGCTCACGCCGCCACCGATTGGGAACGCCACGCCGTTATCGCCTTTTTTCGGGCCGATGTAGATAGCTTTCGCGCCAGCGTTCAGCATTACCGGGCCAACTTCCAGGTTGTAACCTGCGCCAACGCCGCCGGTCTGGGTGCCGTCATCGGTGTTTTTCAGCCAGTTACCTTCGGTATACAGGCCGGAAGAGGATTTACCCATTTCCACATTCAGGTTGGTAAAGTTTTTACCCTGCTCAATGCTGCCGCCCATGGCGAGTGCGGAGCCAGATACAGCGGTCAGAGCAGAAAGGATAAGAACGTTAAGCTTTTTCATGAGTATTTCCTCGTCATCAAATTAATCTGAGGACACCTTAACAAGCGATGTTTATGACTGCAAATGTGATGCTGGTCGCGGTTTTATGCTGATTTTGTTAATGATTTTACTTTTGATTGTTATGGCGGGGTTGGAGCATCATGACGTCAATACGTAATGCTTTTATGTTTAGATTGAGTTTAATTTTTTATCTAAACGGACGCTGAACGGGGAAGGAATAGTGATTTGAAATGCATTAATTGTATTTCTAATAATTTCCAAAAGTGTTTCTGTTGTAATGGATAAATACCTAAGTTTACATTTTGATGTTTAATTTATACGCAACGCTGAGTTTACCAGACGTTCCCGTTAACCCTTTTCCGTGGCGTGGGGGTTAACGGGACATGCTGCTATTTGCGTAACCCCGCAAACGCCGCCCGAATCTCATCTTCCGGCAGCGTCAGCCCGATAAACACCATCACGCTTTGAGGCTTTTCCTCTCCCCACGGCCTGTCCCAGTCGGCGCTGTACAGGCGCTGGACGCCCTGGAACAGCAGGCGGTTCGGCTCGCCGTCAATCCACAGCATGCCTTTGTAGCGCAGCAGCCTGTCGGCAAACGACAGCAGCAGGTTCTCCATCACGCGCGAGACCTCGCTGATATCTACCGGGTAATCCAGCTCGACCACAATCGACGCCACGTCGTTTTGCTTATCCGCCATAAAGTGGAAGCGTGGTTTCGACGTGACGTTCTCTTCCAGCATAAAGCCGCTGGTGTTGAACAGCTGAGACAGATCGATATCGCCGTGCGTCACGGTATAAATCGGCGCGCGCGAGTTAATGCGCGTCAGGCGCTCGCGCAGTTTTTCACTGCTCCCCGCCACGTCGGTTTTGGTCAGCAGGATGCGGTCGGCGTAGCCCACCTGAGACTGGGCGATGGTGAACTGGTTCATCTGCTCGTCGGCGTGTACCGCGTCAACCAGGGCAATCACGCCGTCCAGCAGGTAGCGCTGGCAGAGAATTTCGTGAGAGAAAAAGGTTTGAATAATCGGGCCGGGGTCGGCCATGCCGGTGCACTCGATCACCAGACGGTCAAAGTCGATCTCGCCGCGATCGCGGCTGTCGAGCAGGTCCAGCAGGGCGTCTTCTAATTCGTTAGAGCGGGTGCAGCAGATGCAGCCGTTGGTGAGGGTTTTGATCTGCGTGGCGCGGTCGCCGATTAATTGATCGTCAACGGAGACTTCGCCAAATTCGTTTTCGATGACGGCGATTTTGAAGCCGTGCTGTTCATTCAGGATGTGGCGCAGCAGGGTGGTTTTGCCTGCGCCGAGGAAACCGGTCAGCAGGGTGACGGCAATCGGGGTCATGGTCTCTCCTTTAGCAGCAGCGGACGCCGCCTTCTCCACTTCCGCCGTAGCGTGCTTCCTGACGCTCGCGGAAGAATTCGGTGTAGGTCATGTACGGCTTATCCGGATGGTTGGTCTTCATATGCTCAACGTAGTTGTCATAGTCCGGAATGCCAATCAGCATTTTCGCCGCCTGACCGAGGTATTTTTTTGCTTCGCCTAAGTTACCAAACATTGAGGGTTCCAGACAGGAAAAGCCCCTCACCCCGGCCCTCTCCCCAAAGGGGAGAGGGTGGTATCGTCCCCTCTCCCCTTTGGGGAGAGGGTTAGGGTGAGGGGATGTTTGTGAATTAATGGTGTGAAGAGGTCTTCACGCCGCCTTCCGGCACCGGTACGTACGGGGTTTCTTTATCCGTACGACCGTCGGCGTTGCGCACGTTCATCCAGGTTTTGATGCCGTAGAAGATGATGCTGTACACCACCACCAGGAACAGAATGCTCAGACCGGCGTTGGTGTAGTTATTCACCACGATATGGTTCATGTTGGCAATCTGCTGCGCGGTCAGATCCGCGCCGCCTGCGGCAATCTTCTCTTTGTACTGGTTAGCCATGAAGAAGAAGCCTTCCAGCTGCGGGTTGGCGCTGAACAGCTTCAGGCCAAGTGCCCAGGTGGTGCAGAGCAGCAGCCACAGCGCAGGAACAACCGTTACCCAGATGTATTTGGTGCGCTTCATCTTCACGAGGACCACGGTACCGAGCACCAGGGCAACGGCTGCGAGCATCTGGTTAGAGATACCGAACAGCGGCCACAGGCTCTTCACGCCGCCCAGCGGGTCAACAACGCCCTGATACAGCAGGTAGCCCCACAGGCCTACGCAGCCCGCGGTGCCCAGAATGCCCGCTACCAGAGAGTCGGTTTTCTTCAGGAACGGCACGAAGTTACCGAGCAAATCTTGCAGCATAAAGCGGCCTGCACGGGTACCCGCATCCAGCGCGGTCAGGATGAACAGCGCTTCGAACAGAATACCGAAGTGGTACCAGAAGCCCATGTCCGCCCACGGCAGCACTTTGTGGAACACGTGTGCGATACCGACGGCAAGCGTCGGTGCACCACCTGCGCGGTTCAGCACGGACGGTTCGCCGATGTCTTTCGCGGTCTGCATGATCTGCTCAGGCGAAATCACGAAGCCCCAGGAGCTGACGGTCGCCGCGGCGTGTGCGCTCGCGTCCTTCAGCTGCGCCATAATCAGCGCCGCGTTGTCACCGCCCATCTCGTGCAGGTTTGGCATGGTAATGCCGAGGCCCGCCGGAGGGGTGTTCATCGCGAAGTACAGACCCGGCTCGATAATGGAGGCTGCAACCAGCGCCATGATCGCCACGAAGGACTCCATCAGCATTGCGCCGTAGCCGATCAGACGTGCGTCTTTCTCGTTCGCCAGCAGCTTAGGCGTGGTGCCGGAGGCAATCAGGGCGTGGAAGCCGGAGACCGCACCGCAGGCGATGGTGATGAACAGGAACGGGAACAGGGCGCCTTTCCACAGCGGGCCGGTGCCGTCAATGTACTGGGTCACCGCAGGCATTTTCAGCTCTGGGTTGATGATCACGATGCCGATCGCCAGCCCGACGATCACGCCGATTTTCAGGAAGGTGGCCAGGTAGTCACGCGGGGCCAGAATCAGCCAAACCGGCAGCAGGGCAGAGACAAAGGCATAGCCAATCAGCACGAAGGTGATGGTGGTGTCTTTGAAGGTCAGCGCCGGGCCCCAGTACGGGTCGTGCGCAATCACGCCGCCGAAGTAAATGGACGCCACAAGCAGCACGATACCAATCACCGACACTTCACCCACGCGTCCTGGTCTCAGGAAGCGCATGTAGATGCCCATGAACAGCGCAATCGGCACGGTTGAGCAGACGGTGAAGACGCCCCACGGGCTTTCGGCCAGGGCTTTCACCACGATCAGGGCCAGCACCGCGAGGATGATGATCATAATCAGGAAGCAGCCGAACAGCGCGATGGTACCCGGCACGCGGCCCATCTCTTCTTTGATCATCTCGCCCAGAGAGGCGCCGTTACGACGAGAAGAGATAAACAGCACCATGAAGTCCTGCACCGCACCCGCCAGCACCACGCCGGCAAGCAGCCACAGGGTGCCCGGCAGGTAGCCCATCTGCGCGGCCAGCACCGGGCCGACCAGCGGGCCAGCGCCTGCGATGGCGGCAAAGTGGTGGCCAAACAGCACGTAGCGGTTGGTTGGCACGTAGTTCAGGCCGTCATTGTTAATGACCGCCGGCGTGGCGCGCGTCGGGTCGAGCTTCATGACCTTCTGCGCGATGTACAAGCTGTAGTAGCGATAAGCCACAAGATAGACGGAAACCGACGCGACCACGATCCACAGGGCGCTTACGTGTTCGCCCCGGCGTAATGCGACAACCGCCAGACAGAAAGCGCCGAGGATCCCGAGTAATGCCCAGGGCACGTGCTTCAGTAGTTTTTTAGTATCCATAATAGACCTGGTTTTTTATGTAAGAAAAAGGGGTCAGGGTTTGTTGTGAGGAGGTATTGATTAATGCTGGAGGGATCGTGCCAGATCTTTACGCGTGTAAAGGACGGTAAATGGGTGAGTGGTTGAAAGCGATGGGTGAACGGTCAAAGGTGGCGGCGAGTGGTTCAGGCTCGCCGTTAGCGGGAGAAATTATGTGATGCAGATCACTCGGTTAACGAGGCCGACTCCGCTGTGAGGTAACTTTCCAGCGTGCCGAGGAGCTTATCCTTCAGCCATGCCGGCTCTAAAATTTGAATGTTGGGCAGCCAGTAAAAAATCAGCGGCAGGATTTGGTTCTCATGCGCCGCCTGGCAGCGTAGCGTTACGCCCCCGTTCGGCTTGCCAATAATTTCCTGCTCCGGCAGCAAATTGCGGCGCGTAAAGTAGTGGGAAATATTACTGTTGATAAATATTTTCACCTCGAAAGTATCTTCCGACACCCACGGATCGAGGCGTTTTTCCAGCAGTTCAAGCGCGCTCTCTTCCGGTATAAAAGTGGAATCCTGAATATCCAGCCAGGTAATCTGGCTCAGTGAAAAGGATTTCAACCTGCTATTTTCGGTGGCTTGTAAATACCATATGTTTTTTTTGTTAATGAGTTTGTAAGGATTAATAAGGCGGGTTTTGTCTTTATATTGGATCTTACACACATTACGGTTTTTAATCGATTTCTCTATTTTAGGCAGATATCGGTTAATTGTTTCGCTGATTTTGTTCTCAGCCTCGCTGCCGAGAATGAGAATATGGTTTTCATCCACCCTTGATTCAAGCTTCTGCCAGAACTCCGCGCTTCTTTCAGGGAAAAAGCTATCGACATTCAGAAAGTTAGCAATGGTGTGATGCAGTCCCTGTGCGCCCGGCGATTGCGCGGAGTGGATGAGCCGATATTGCCCGTTCCCGGTATGTTCCACAATCGGCGAAAGGGCATTTAAATCCCGGTAGACGGTGCGCTCGGTAATTTTAAATTTTTCCATCAATGCGCTGCGATTCACTACACCGTGTAAATGTAGCTCAACCAGAATATCGACCAGACGTTCAGCCGAGCGGCTCCGCGTCGAATTAGCCATAAGGTCTTCCTGTATATTGGGGTATACGCTGAATGATGCGGATAGCACTGACACGCGATGTCAGTATTCAGACGCAGAAAATTTCTCTTATGGTTATATAACGGCGTGATTTAGCGGAAACCTTAGGATTATTTGTGGAAAGTGGTGCTGGCCGCGAAATGGCCAGCACGAAGGGGGATTAGATTGCGGCTTCAAGCTCCATCATCACCGGGTGGAAGCGGCGTTTAAAATAGATCAGGCCGTGACCCGCTTCACTGAGAATGATGTTTTTAATTTCAACAAGATAGACAAGATGGGTGCCGATAGTTTGGACCTGGCTTATCTCACCCTCAAGGCTTGCCAGCGCCCCTTTCAGCACCGGCTGCGCCAGCGGGCCTTTTTGCCAGCAGGAGAGCGTAAAACGCTCCTCCATGGCCATGCCGGTCATCCCGGCGAAGTGGCGGGCCATGATCTCCTGTTCGTGGTTCAGCACGTTCACGCACAGCCTGCCGTTACCCTGAAAGACCGGGTTCATGGCGCTGTTGGCGTTGATGCAGACCATCAGCGAAGGCGGCGTATCCGTCACCGAACAGACGGCGGTGGCGGTGATACCGCAGCGGCCCGCCTCGCCCTCGGTGGTGACCACATTAACCGCGGCAGACAGGCTGCTCATCGCGTCGCGAAAACGCAGGCGTTGTTCATCTGATTGCATTGAAGCCTCCCGCTGCGCTATTTCAGCAGCTTGTCGAGCATGTTGATATCGGCGTTGTTGTGCAGGTGCGGTACCGTCCAGCCGTGCTGGTCGTACTCGGACATGCAGCGGTCGACCATCGCCATCATTTTGTCCATGTTGCCGGAGCTTTGCGCCTGGCGCAGGCACTGCAGGCGGATCTCATCCTGACTGCCGGAGTAGTTGATCTCGTACAGCTCGTGGCGGCCGCCGAACTCGCTGCCGATGGCGTCCCACATCAGTTTCAAAATTTTGATGCGTTCAACGTGATCCATGCCGTTGGAGCCGCGCACGTATTTCGCCAGATACTGGTCGATCTGCGGGTTATTCAGATCCCGGGCGCTGGACGGCAGGTAGATCAGCCCGGAGGTGACGTTACGCTCGATGATGTTCTTGATCTTCGCGTAGGCCATCGGCGCCATCACGCGGTAGGTTTGCAGCGCGGCGTGATCCGGCAGGTAGGCGCCGTTCACCCACGGCGTGGCTTCGGAGCACATGGAGTCGCTCAGCGCCCAGAACATGTTGCGCCAGGCCACCACTTCGCCGAGATCCGCCTGCACGCCGCGGAACTCCAGGGTGCCGGTGCACTCGAGCGATTTCTTCAGCAGGGCGGTGATGAAGTCGAGCTTCACCGCCAGCCGTACGCAGGCCTGCAGCGGGTACATGCGGGCGAAGCCGCCCTCCATCGTCCAGCGGCGGCAGCGGTCGAAATCGCGGTAGATGAGCACGTTTTCCCACGGGATCAGCACGTGGTCCATCACCAGGATCGCATCGTTCTCGTCGAAGCGGCTGGAGAGCGGGTAGTCGTACGGGGATCCGGTTGCGCCTGCCACCATCTCGTAAGAGGCGCGGGAGATCAGCTTCACGCCTTCGGCATCCATCGGTGCGACGAACATCAGCGCAAAGTCCGGGTTTTCGCCCATCACCTGCGCGGAGCCAAAGCCGATCATGTTGTAGTGGGTCAGCGCCGAGTTGGTTGCCACCACTTTAGCGCCGCTGACGATAATCCCGGCGTCGGTCTCTTTCTCCAGCTTGATGTAGACGTCTTTCACCTCGTCCGCCGGCTTGTGGCGGTCGATCGGCGGGTTAACGATAGCGTGGTTGAAGTACAGGCCGGTTTCCTGAATGCGGGTGTACCAGTTACGGGCGTTCTGCTCGAACTGGCCGTAGAAGGCCGGGTTGGCACCGAGCGCGCAGCCGAACGCGGCTTTGTAGTCCGGCGTGCGGCCCATCCAGCCGTAGCTCAGGCGTGACCATTCGGCGATGGCGTCGCGCTGCTGGCGCAGGTCGTCGGCGCTTTTCGCCACGCGGAAGAATTTATGTGTGTAGCCGCCGCTGCCGGTGTCGGTGCCCCAGCAGAGCGTGTCCTGCATGTCCGGCTTGTGCAGGGCGTCGTACATCTGCGCGATGGAGGCCGCCGCGTTGCGAAACGCCGGATGGGTGGTGACGTCTTTGACGCGCTCACCGTAGATATAAATCTCACGGCCGTCCTGCAGGCTCTTTAAATACTCTTCGCCGGTTAACGGACGTTTGGCATCAGCGCGGAAATCTTCAGGCTTCATAGGGACCTCGTATCGGAATAGGGTTGTTAAATTTATGTTTTGTTTTTGTTGTTTAATTGAAGCCTGAGAGGGGCGAGACGTGAAGGGACGTTTGGGACAACGGCGGGTACTTTTCGCGAGAGATCGCAGAGTGTGATTTCCCTCACCCTAACCCTCTCCCAAAGGGAGAGGGGACGGTTACTCCCTCTCCCTCTGGGAGAGGGCAGGGGTGAGGGGAACAGGCGACACCGGTACTTTCTGCGCCCGATACGCGCTCGGCGAGCACCCCACTAAGCGGTTAAAAAAACGGGCAAAATAGGCCGGATCCTTAAACCCCAGCTGCCAGGCAATCTCGCTCACCGCGCTGTCGGAAAAGAGCAGCAGCCGCCTGGCTTCACGCAGCTGCCGGTCGAAGATCAGCCGCTTCGGCGGGCGGTTGGCGAAGCGGCGGCAGATATCGGTCAGGCGGGATTCGGTCAGGTGTAGTTCGCTGGCGTATTCCGGTACCGTCCAGTGCTGGTGGTAGTGGGCATCTATCAGCTGGGTAAAGCGCTGGAACAGCTTCAGCTCGCCGCGCATGCCGCCCGAAGCGTGGTCGTCGAGCCTGGCGTTGCGCAGCAGCAGGGTAAAGACCGCCTGCGCCAGCAGAACCAGCGTGTGCTCCCGCCCCGGCAGCTGTTCCGTGGATTCACGGGCAATCAGCTGCCAGTAGTGCTTCAGGGCCGCCAGCTCGTCCGGCCTGTCGGCCAGCGAGAGGCAGATCCCCGGCAGGCCAAACGCTTCCCGCGTGCCGGGGTAGAGCACTTCAAGCAGCGGCCAGATCAGATCCTCGCGCACCGTCAGCACGTGCCCGTCGCTGTCGGACTCGGTGATAAACGCGTGCGGCACCGACGGCGGCGTCAGGACGAACAGCGGAGCCTGCACCGAGTAGCGATGATCGTCGAGCTGGAGTTCAATCTGTCCGGTATCGAGAAAGTGCATCTGAAAATACTGGTCGTGACGATGCGCCTGCATGTCGCGGCCAAAAAAGGCCGCCATGCGGGCGAACGACTGGTAGTGCACGTCGTCGGTGCCCAGACTTTCGTCGTACTCTTTGCTGATATCAATGTTGGCGATGGGGCTCTGGCACATGAGCGTTCCTCTGCTGATCCCGCTGCGTCATCGGGATGCGCGTCAGCACCAGCGCGCCAACGACGAGCAGCCCGGCCACAAACCACAGCCCGGAGCTGAAGCTGCCGGTCGCGTCGCGAAGAATGCCAATCAGCAGCGGGCTGACGGCAGACCCAACGTTGCCGATGGCGTTGATCACCGCCAGCGCCACCGCGCGAGACTGCAGGCTAATCACCCGATCCGGCGTGGTCCAGAATATGGCCATGGCGGTAAAGGATCCGGTTGAGGCCATAATGATGCCAAGCAGCTGGATCAGACTGTGATCGGTGGCCGAGGCCAGCATCCATCCCGCCGCGGCGAACAGGTACGGCAGGATGGTATGCTTTTTTCGCTCTTTCAGCCTGTCGGAGCGGCGGCTCCACCAGATCATCCCGAGGATGGTGCAAAACTGCGGGATCGCCGCCAGCAGGCCGATCGTGATGTTACTGCTGCCGGTGTTGAAGCTTTGCAGGATCTGCGGCGTCCAGATGTTAATCGCGCTGAGCGTGTTGGTCAGGCAGAAGTAGGCCAGCGTGTAGAGCAGCACCGCCGGGGTCAGCACTTCGCGCAGCGTCGATTTCGGCGTGACGGATTGGGCAATGGCGACCTCCTGCTCGCGGGCGATCATCGTTTTCAGCGCCTGCTTTTCGTCATCGTCCAGCCAGGTGGCCTGATCCGGCGTATCGTTGAGCCAGAACCAGGTCACCACGCCGAGCACCACGGACGGTATCCCTTCCAGCAGAAACAGCCACTGCCAGCCCTTCAGGTTCCACAGCCCGTCCATCGCCAGAATGTAGCCGGAGAGGATCGAGCCGAGCATCATGGTCACCGGCATGGCGATCATAAACAGCGCGTTGGCGCGGGCGCGGTGATAGGCCGGGAACCACCAGGTCAGATAGACCAGGATCCCCGGCAGGAAGCCGGCTTCGGCAATGCCGACCAGCATCCGCAGGACGTAGAGCGTCTGCGGGCTGGTGGCGAACATGGTGCAGGTGGAGGCAACACCCCACACCACCATGATCCCGGCGATCCAGCGCCGCGCGCCGATCTTCGCCAGCATGATGTTGCTCGGGATCCCGCACAGCACGTAGGTGACGTAAAACAGCGTTGCCGCCAGGCCAAACATGGTGGAGGTGAGGCCCAGATCCTTGCCCATCGTCAGCCCGGCAAAGCCGATGTTGATGCGGTCGAGAAACGAAAAGACAAACAGGATAAAGAGAAACACGATCAGCCGACGGAACAGCTTGCTGATAACGCGATGTTCAATAGCTTTCTGATCTTGCAGGGTTGAGGTCGTCATGCTGCGCTCCAGATCTTACGTTTAGTAGACGGATTTATTGTTATTCACTGACGTAGCCGGTTTTTCGATAAAGCGCGCCGCCAGCGCTTCCGCGCCGCGGGCGAGCAGGGTGGTGTCGACGCCAACGGCGACAAACAGCGCGCCGAGGTCGAGATAGCGTTTTGCCAGCTGCTCGTTCGCCATCAGGATGCCGGGGGCTTTAGCGGCGGCGCGTATCTGCGCGATCGCCTGCTCAATGGCGGCCTGCACCTCCGGGTGCTGCGGATTGCCGGCAAAGCCCATGTCGGCGCTCAGATCCGCCGGGCCGATAAACACGCCGTCGACGCCTTCGACGTCCAGGATCTGCGGCAGGTTCTTCAGCGCCTCGCGGGTTTCAATCTGCACCAGCACGCACATGGCGTCGTCGGCCTGCTGGAGGTAGTCCGGAATACGGTTCCAGCGCGAGGCGCGGGCCAGGGCGCTGCCGACGCCGCGAATGCCCGCGGGCGGGTAGCGGGTGGAACGTACCGCCAGCCGCGCTTCGTCGGCGTTTTGCACCATCGGCACCAGCAGGGTTTGCGCCCCCACGTCCAGCAGCTGCTTGATCTGCACCGGGTCGTTCCACGACGGGCGCACCACCGGCTGGCTGGGGTACGGTGCGATGGCCTGCAGCTGGGTTAACACGGTCTGGACGCTGTTCGGCGCGTGCTCGCCGTCGATCAGCAGCCAGTCGAAGCCTGCCCCCGCCAGAAGCTCGGCGCTGTAGCTGCTGGTCAGCCCCAGCCATAAGCCAATTTGCGGGCGGCGCGCCTGCAGCGCCGCTTTGAATGCGTTTTGCATCGCTATCTCCTAGACAAAGCGGCAGCTGATGGAGCCCATGCTGCCGTAGTCGACGTGGAAGGTGTCGCCTCTGCTGGCGGGCACCGGGCGGGTAAAGGAGCCGCCGAGGATGATTTGCCCCGGCTCAAGCTGCACGTCGTACGGTGCCAGTTTGTTCGCCAGCCACGCCACGCCGTTCGCCGGGTGGTTGAGCACCCCTGCGGCAACGCCGGTCTCTTCGATCACGCCGTTGCGGTAGAGAAGGGCGGAGATCCAGCGCAGATCCAGCGCGTCGGGCTTAATCGGACGACCGCCGAGGATCACCCCCGCGTTGGCGGCGTTATCGGAGATGGTGTCGAAGACCTTGCGCGGGCGCTGGGTTTCCGGGTCAACGTTGTGGCAGCGGGCGTCGATCAGCTCCAGCGCGGGGATGACGTAGTCCGTGGCGTTGTAGACGTCGAAGATCGTGCAGTTCGGGCCGCGCAGCGGTTTTGCCAGCACGAAGGCCAGCTCCACTTCGATGCGCGGGACGATAAAGCGATCGACGGGGATGTCGCTGCCGTCGTGGAAGAACATGTCGTCCAGCAGCGCGCCGTAGTCCGGCTCGCTTATCTGCGAGCTGGCCTGCATCGCTTTCGAGGTGAGGCCGATCTTGTGGCCCTTCAGCACGCGGCCTTCGGCGATCTTCAGGCTGACCCATTCGCGCTGGACGGCGTAGGCGTCTTCAATGGTGATCTCCGGATACTCCAGCGAGATCGCGCGGATCTGCTCCCGGGACTGTTCCGCCTGATGAAGACGGTGGGCGATCAGGGTATGGGTGTGTTTGTCGAGCATGGCGATATCCTGTTTTACGTTTGTTTTCTCCCTCTCCCCGTGGGAGAGGGACGGGGTGAGGGCATCAGGCCGCAGAGGTATCCCCTCACCCTAACCCTCTCCCCAAAGGGGAGAGGGGATCGATCGAGCGTGTTACTTAAACAACGCGTGCACGTTGTTTTGTTTGTAATTGAGCGTCGGATGCAGCTCGTCGAGCTCGAACGACAGCGCCAGATAGCGGGCGGCCATCAGCTCCGCAAAGTGCGTTTTGATCAGCGCAAACAGCATCTCCCCCACGGCCTCCCGGCTCTCCAGGCTGCGCCCGGCACCAATCTTCAGCGTCATATGCACAAAGGCGTAATCGTGCTTGCCGTCGGCCATCTGCCAGGTGTCCAGCCAGTGGGCGCGGCTGCGGATGCCGCCGATGGGGAAGATGCCCGTGGCGGCGAGCGCCTCGTTCACTTTGGCGAACAGCCCCGGCAGGTCGGCCTGCTCGCGGATGTTGTCGGTACATTCAGCAATAAAGTGCGGCACGGTGGCTCCTTACGCGGGCAGCGGGAAAACGGCGTTAACCTGGCCGGTACCGGAGCTGGCGAACAGCTCGGTGAGAAACTCCACCTTGCCGTCGTAGTTGTCCCAGCCGAGCATCCCCAGCAGCATCACCGTGTCGTGCATGTTGCCCTCGCCGTAGCAGTAGTCGGCGTACTCCGGCAGCATGCTGCAAAACTCTTTGAACTGGCCTTCGCGCCACAGCTTCACCACGCGCTCGTCCATCTGACGGTCAAACTCGCGGGTGTAGCTGTTCATCCCTTCCTCCGCGCGCTGGTCGTCGATAAAGCGGTGCGACAGCGAGCCGCTGGCGAGCACCGCCACGGTGCCGTCATATTTTTCGATAGCGCTGACGATGGCCTCGCCCAGCCTGCGGCTGTCGGCAAAGTCGTGAACCGTACAGAACGCCGAGATGGAGATCACCTTGAAGTGCTTATCCGCGTTCATGTAGCGCATCGGCACCAGCGTGCCGTACTCCAGCTTGAGGCTCGGGATGTTGTGCGCTTTGGCGCGCACGCCGAGCTTCACCGCCTCGTCGGCGATCAGCTGGCCGAGCGCCGGGTTGCCGTCGTAGTCGTAGGTCATGTCGCGGATAAAGTGCGGCAGCTCGTTGCTGGTGTAGACGCCCGCAAAATGGTCCGCACAGTTAATGTGGTACGCGCTGTTCACCAGCCAGTGGGTGTCGAACACGATGATGGTGTCGACGCCCAGCTCGCGGCAGCGCTTGCTGATCTCTTTATGCCCGTCGATGGCCGACTGGCGGCAGCCGTGGTTATTCCCCGGCAGCTCGGAGAGGTACATCGACGGCACGTGCGTGATTTTTGCCGCTAACGCTAATTTACCCATGGTCAGATCCCCCATTTTGGAATCGGATGGTCGCCCATCGAGATGCAGACGTTCTTCATCTCCGCGAACACCTCGAAGCTGTACTCGCCGCCCTCGCGGCCGGTGCCGGAGGCCTTCACGCCGCCAAACGGCTGGCGCAGGTCGCGAACGTTTTGGGTGTTCACGAACACCATGCCCGCCTCGATGCTGCGCGCCAGGCGCAGCACCTTGCTGACGTCCTGGGTCCAGATGTACGACGCCAGGCCGTACTCCACGTCGTTCGCCAGGCGCAGGCCTTCCGCTTCGTCCTTAAACGGCAGCAGGCAGGCCACCGGCCCGAAGATCTCCTCCTGCGCCACGCGCATGCGGTTGTCGACGTCCGCCAGCACGGTTGGTCGCAGGAAGTTGCCGCCCTTCAGGTGTGCAGGCAGATCGGTCGGTTTGTCCGGGCCGCCCGCCAGCAGGGTTGCCCCTTCTTCAATGCCGAGGCGGATATAGCCGGAAACCTTCTCCCAGTGCTGCTTGCTGATGAGCGCGCCAATCTGGGTGTTCGGATCGGTCGGATCCCCAACGCGCAGGCGGTTGGCGCGCTCGGCGAAGCGCTTGACGAATTCCGGGTAGATGCTCTGCTGGATGAAGATGCGCGAGCCGGCGGTGCAGCGCTCGCCGTTGATGGAGAAGATGGTGAACAGGGCGGCGTCCAGCGCGCGCTCGATGTCGGCATCTTCAAAAATCAGCACCGGGGATTTGCCGCCCAGCTCCATGGAGTACTTTTTCAGCCCGGCGTTTTTCATGATGTTGCGCCCGGTGGCGGTGCCGCCGGTGAAGGAGACGGCGCGCACGTCGTGATGGCGCACCAGCGCGTCGCCTGCCGTCGCGCCGTAGCCCTGCACCACGTTGAGCACGCCCGCGGGTATGCCCGCCTCCAGCGCCAGCTCGCCCAGACGGTCGGCGGTCAGCGGGGAGAGTTCAGACATTTTCAGCACCGCCGTGTTGCCGAGCGCCAGGCACGGCGCGACCTTCCAGGTGGCGGTCATAAACGGCACGTTCCACGGCGACACCAGCGCGCAGACGCCCACCGGCTGCACCAGGGTGTAGTTGAGCATCGTGTCGTCGACCGGGTAGGTTTTGCCGTTCATCTGCTGGCACACTTCGGCGAAGAACTCGAAGTTGTGCGAGGCGCGCGGAATGAGCACGTTTTTGGTCTGGTGGATCGGCAGCCCGGTGTCGGCGGTTTCCATGGCGGCGATCTCGGGCACGTTCTGGTCTATCAGGTCACCCAGACGGCGCATCAGGCGCGCGCGCTCCTTCATCGGCAGGTTAGCCCACTTCGGGAACGCCTCTTTGGCGGCGGCGACGGCCTGGTGAATTTCAGCTTCACCGCCGGAGGCGACTTCCGCCAGCACCTCGCCTGAGGCCGGGTTGGTGGTGTGGAAGTACTCGCTTCCCGCGACGTTTTTACCGTTGATCCAGTGGTTAATCTTTTTCATTTTGCAGTCTCCTCGCTGACAATCCGGTTCACCAGGCGTCCCACGCCCTCCACTTCCACTACTACTTCATCGCCCGGCACCACGTCGGACAGCCCCTTCGGCGTGCCGGTGGCAATCATGTCGCCCGGCTGCAGGGTCATAAAATCGCTCAGGTACGCAATCAGGTACGGGATGCTGAAGATCAGATCCGCCGTGGTGCCTTCCTGGCGCAGCTCGCCGTTGACGAAGGTGCGAAGGCGAAGGTTGTGCGGGTCGGGGATGGCTTCTTTTGGCACCACGTTCGGGCTGATGGGGGTCAGCCCGTCGCGGCTTTTCACCCGCAGGTTCGGGCGGTAGTAGTTTTCGAGGTAGTCGCGGATGGCGTAGTCGTTGCAGACCGTATAGCCCGCCACGTAGTCCATCGCGTCGGCTTCGCTCACTCTGCGGGCGGTTTTGCCGATGACCACCACCAGCTCGGCCTCGTAGTGCATGTACTCGATATTGTTCGGGCGCACCGACGTCTGGCCGTCGCCGTTGAAGGTGTTCGGCGCTTTGATAAACACCAGCGGCTCGGTGGGCGGCTTGAAGTCCAGCTCGCTGGCGTGGTCGGCGTAGTTCAGGCCGAGGGCGAACAGCGTGGCGTGCGGCGGCGTGCTGTGCGCGATAGTGACGTCGCGCTCGTCCACCACCGGGTTTTCCAGCGGCGGGAAACCTTCCGCCAGAATGCGCACCCGATCGCCCGGGCGGATCTCAACGCGGCTTTGCGGGGTGCCGATCAGGATCGCATCACCCGGGTTTAGGGTGGCGAACTCGCTCAGGGCGCTCAGCAGTTCGGCGGCGTTACGCTGAAGCTCGACCGTGTTCCAGCGATCCGCTTCGCGGCCGTTGATCTCGGTGATGATGGTCAGGTTAGCCACATTATCAACGGCGACAAGTTCACCGAGCGGGCAAAAGCCGTCGCGGCATTTGGCCTTGATCGCCGGGCGGTAAAAACTCTCTTCCGGCAGGCTCACCTCGTTCGCCAGCGCGTATCCGGCGATGTATTCCGCTGCATCCTCCACGCTCACCTTGCTGGCCGTTTTGCCAATCACCAGCGCCACGGTCGCACCGCTTAAAACGGTTTCGCCGTGTGGGAAGGGAATCGGCTCGCGCGCGCGGATCACCGTGTTGTGCGGTTTGATAAACCAGACGGCGGTTTTCGGTGGCGTGTTGTAGGGGGCTTTCGTGAATGCTTCACCCCAGGCTTCGTGCTGGCTTCGGTGGTTTAGCGCGACGGCAAAAACAGTACCTTTCATTTACATACTCCTCACCCCCGGTGGTCCGGGTTATGATTTCATTAATATGTTAATGATCTGGTTTTATGCTTTTACTGTTTATTTCGCAATCAGAAGTGAAAAAATTGTGATGTGAATAACAATAAATTTACAAATTGATTTTTATTTATATTAAAATCAGATGGTTAATAAAATTTAATGGTTTCTGTTAGACTTTTTGGCAGAAAACGTGTTGTTTATAAAATCATCTTTTAGTGATTGTTTACTTGTTAATGATGTGAAGGGGAGAGGCTATGCATGACTCATTAACCATCGCGCTGCTGCAGGCGCGGGAAGCGGCAATGTCGTACTTTCGGCCGATTGTGAAGCGGCATAACCTGACCGAGCAGCAGTGGCGCATCGTGCGCGTGCTGGCGGAAAACCCGTCGATGGATTTTCACGATCTGGCGTTTCGGACCTGCATTTTGCGCCCGAGCCTGACCGGCATTCTGACGCGCATGGAGCGCGACGGGCTGGTGCTGCGCTTAAAGCCGGTGAATGACCAGCGCAAGCTGTACGTATCGCTCACCAAAGAGGGCAATACGTTGTATGAGCATGCCCAGGCGCAGGTGGAAGAGGCGTATCAGCAAATTGAGGCGGAGTACACGCCGGAGAAGATGAAGCAGCTGACGGCGCTGCTCGAAGAGTTTATTGAACTCGGAAACCGGCATATCGCAGCGCGGGAAGAAGAGTAAAAACCACAAATTCCAGGATGATTTTCGTAAAGTTTTCCCTTACCAGGCCGAAAATTCTGTATCTGTCTGAAGGAAAGAGAAAACATGTTAAACCGTATCAAGATTGTCACCAGCTTATTGCTGGTTTTAGCTATTTTTGGCCTTTTACAACTCACATCCGGTGGTCTTTTCTTTAATGCGCTCAAGCATGACAAAGAGAATTTCACCGTCCTGCAAACCATTCGCCAGCAACAATCCACGCTCAACGGCAGCTGGGTTGCGCTACTGCAAACCCGTAACACCCTGAACCGTGCGGGCATCCGCTACATGATGGACCAGAGCAATATCGGCAGCGGCGCGACCGTTTCTGATTTGATGCAGATTGCATCTGCGTCTCTGAAACAGGCCGAGAAAAACTGGGCTGATTACGAAGCCCTGCCGCGCGACCCGCGTCAGAGCGACGCCGCCGCGATGGAGATCAAGCGTAACTACGATATCTACCACGGCGCGCTGGCGGAGCTGATCCAGCTGCTGGGCGCAGGGAAAATCAACGCCTTCTTCGACCAGCCGACCCAGAGCTATCAGGACGGTTTTGAGAAGCAGTACGTGAGCTACCTGCAGCAGAACGACAAGCTGTACGAAACGGCGGTTAAAGACAGCAACAGCTCTTACACTCAGGCTATCTGGGTGCTGATCAGCGTGCTGGTTGCGGTGCTGGTGGTGATTGTCGCCGTCTGGCTGGGCATCAAGCAGGCGCTGATCTCGCCGCTGAACCGCCTGATCGACAGCATTCGCCATATCGCCAGCGGCGACCTGGTGAAACGCATTGACGTGGAAGGCTCTAACGAGATGGGTGAACTGGCCGACTCGCTGCGCCATATGCAGGGCGAGCTGGTGCGCACCGTCGGCGACGTGCGTAACGGTGCTAACGCGATTTACAGCGGCGCCAGCGAGATTTCGATGGGCAACAACGATCTCTCTTCCCGTACCGAGCAGCAGGCCGCTTCCCTGGAAGAGACGGCTGCCAGCATGGAAGAGCTGACCGCAACCGTGAAGCAGAACGCCGAGAACGCCCGTCAGGCGAGCAACCTGGCGCTGAGCGCGTCAGAAACCGCGCAGAAGGGCGGTAAAGTGGTGGATAACGTAGTGCAAACCATGCGCGACATCGCCGGCAGTTCGCAGAAAATTGCCGACATTATCAGCGTGATCGACGGCATTGCGTTCCAGACCAACATCCTGGCGCTGAACGCGGCGGTAGAAGCGGCGCGTGCGGGCGAGCAGGGGCGTGGTTTTGCCGTTGTTGCAGGCGAAGTGCGTAACCTGGCGCAGCGCAGCGCCCAGGCGGCACGCGAGATTAAGAGCCTGATTGAAGACTCCGTAGGTCGCGTGGAAATTGGCTCGACGCTGGTTGAAAGCGCCGGTGAAACCATGGGTGAAATCGTGAATGCGGTGACCCGCGTGACCGACATCATGGGCGAAATCGCCTCTGCCTCTGACGAGCAGAGCCGCGGGATTGACCAGGTGGGCCTGGCGGTAGCCGAGATGGATCGCGTAACCCAGCAGAACGCCTCGCTGGTGGAAGAGTCTGCGGCGGCAGCGGCCGCGCTGGAAGAGCAGGCGAGCCGTCTGACCCAGGCGGTTGCGGTATTCCGCATTCAGCAGGAGCAGATGAAAGCCCGCGAGTTCGCGTCTGCGAAAAATGTGCTCACCCCAGTGATGGCGCGTAAAACCGCCGCCACCGACGCGGGCGAGAACTGGGAAACCTTCTAACCTGCACACGCTGCCGGGTGGCGTCTTCGCCTGACCCGGCCCGCAAAAAAGCCCGGTACGCGCCCTGCGCGACCGGGTTTTTTTTACGCCTTCCGCGGGTCGCTGATGGGCTGACGCACAAGGACGATATACGCCAGTGCGCCTGCGACGGTCACGCAGCCGCAGATGATCAGTGCCAGGCGGAATGAGTGTGTGGTATCGACGATGAGACCGGTCACGACAGGGGCAAACGAGGCGCAGATGAAGCTCGCGAAATTCTGAATGCTGCCTACGGAAGCCGTCATGCGCGAGGCCACGGCGACGTGGATCAGCCCCCAGCAGGAGGTGCCGGCAAAATGAATGCAGAACAGCGCCATACCAATCAGCAGTACCGCAGCCATTGAGGTGGTCGCGTTTGGCACCACGAAGGTGAAGGCTGCGGAACACAGCATCCCCGCGACAATGCAGATCTTACGGCTCTTGATCGGCGCCATTCCGCCTTTGACCAGCCAGTCGGTGACGAAACCGTTGACCAGCATTCCGGCTGCGCCAAACAGGAACGGGATGGCCGCCATCATGCCGGTGCTCTTTAAATCCAGGCTATACGCGGTTTGCAGGTAACCGGGCAGCCACGCCAGATAGAGCCATGCGGTATAGTTGATGCCGCTGAAACCCAGCATCATTCCCCACATGGTACGGTTGCGGAACAGGCTGCGCCACTCGGCAAAGCTCAGCGGATCGCGTCTGGCGTTGATGCTGCCCGCGTTCAGGTACGCCTGCTCAACGCCGCTCAGTTCAATCTGCTCCCGGTTGCGGTAGAGCATGTACCAGCCAATCGCGAGAAACATCCCCAGCACGCCGATGGTGATGAACATGCCGCGCCAGCCCATCACCAGCATCATCGCCGCGAGGATCGGCGGGCTAATGGCGACCCCAATGGTAGAGGCCGCATTGAATAGCCCCATCGGGCGCCCGCGTTCTTTGATGTTGAACCAGTCATTAATCACCTTTACGCCGCACGGGTTCATCGGCGCTTCACCTATCCCCATGCCAATACGTACCAGCACGAACTGGGTGAAGCTGTGCACCATGCCGGACAGCGCCTGGAAAAGTGACCAGAAGAACATCCCCAGCCCCAGCATAATGCGCGGGCCTTTACGGTCCAGCAGCGGGCCGCAGGGAAGCTGGGCAATGCCGTAGGCCAGCGAGAAAACCGACAGCAGCGCGCCGATTTCTGTTGCGCTCAGCCCCAGCTCATCGCGAATGGTTAAATTCGCGACGGACAATGAACTGCGGTCGAGGTAATTAATGACGGCGGCGAAAAATAACAGGATCATCGCCGTGGTCTGGATCCGTTTTATTCTGCTACTGCGCTGAAGCATTCCCTCCGTGGGGACAGAAATATCAGCAGGGGAGGGGGGATTATATGACGAACGCGGATCGAGGGTAATGTTATTTTTTTCCACGCCGAACTCCTGAATGTTTTGTTTTTATTTATCAGCAGCGAAATAAAACCCCGCCACCGCTCACGTAATGGTTTTAATGCAGTCGACCGTTTGTGAGCATAGGCAAGGGATATTTATTCGGCGTTTTCATTATGGTGAAACCGTGCACTTGATAGACATTTGCTGTTTTTAATCCGTTCTTAATGGATGTTCTCCTGATTCTGGTTTATCGAGCGGATCATCGATTGTTTGGCCGTATTCAAATGGTTACGCAGTGCCAGCGTGGCATCCAGGTCGCTGCGGCAGATCAGGGCGCTGAGAATGGTCATGTGCTCATCAATCGCGATGATATTGCGCTGCTTCAGGTCGCGTTCATCCCACTGATAGTGGAAGTGAAAGATAACCGAAATGATTTCAAGGGACTGATTGAAAAAGATATTGCCGGCGGCGGAAAGCAGCAGCGCGTGGAAATCCCGGTCCAGCTGCGAGAACATGCGAAAGCTGCTGCCGATGCTGTCGCGCAACGTCCGGTGGCGCTCAAGCAGGGTTTTCGCCTCAAGCCAGCGCGGATCGTCATCCGGTAAATTGAGGAAATGCTGAAGCGCGTGCGTTTCCAGCATCTCTCGCAGTTCAAAGAGCTGTTCAGCCCAGGACTGATCGAACTGCTTCATGCTCCACTGGCCGCGCTTTTCGCTCTGGATGAGGTTGTAACGGCCAAATTTCAACAGGTATTCCCGCACCACGACCGGGCTGACGCCGGCGGCGCGTGCCAGCTGCAGCTCGGAAAAGGTTTCTCCTGCACGCAGCAGGCGCTGGTTGATCATCGCGAAAAACGCGTGCTCGAAAACCCGTGTCTGTTCGGCGATAGAACCGTAGGTACAGGTAAATCCATCGTCGTTATCGGGCTTGCGGGCAATGACGTAATCGCTGCCTGACTGCGTCAGCACGCCGCATTCGCTGAGGTGGCTCAGGATATGGCGAACGGTGGTGCGGCTGATGTTGTACATTTCTGCCAGCGCGCTCTGGGAGGGCAAAGGGGACGGAACATGGCCGCGTGCCATGTCGTCAATCACCTGGTTAATAACATTGTGGCGCAGGTTCTGTGAACGACTCATAACTTTCTCCTTTTGCGTTCATTAAAACCCGATTTAAAACATTTTTATGCGCGGCTTTTCACAAATTAAGCGGCCGGTATCACCTGTTTTTTATTTTTCATCGATATCTGAAACATCAAAAAATGGGGAGGAGAGAATAATGACCACAATGAATGCACTGACTTGTCGTGAGCCGAAAAAATTAATCTGGGAAGTGCGCAATAAACCGGTTCCGGGTAACCGCGAGGTCGTCATAAAAATAAAAACGGTGGGGATTTGCGGGACGGATATTCATGCCTGGGGCGGGAATCAGCCTTTTTTCACCTATCCTCGGGTGTTAGGTCATGAAATATGCGGTGAGGTTATCGATGTTGGCGAAAATATAACGCAGGTGAAAGCTGGCCAGCAGGTCGCCGTTATTCCCTACGTTGCCTGCCAGCAGTGTCCGGCATGTGAAAGTGGCCGCACCAACTGCTGTGAGAAGATCTCCGTGATCGGCGTGCACCAGGACGGTGGGTTTAGTGAGTATCTGGCCGTCCCGATTGACAACGTGCTGGTGGCGGAGGGGATCGATCCGCAGGCCGCCGCGTTGATCGAGCCTTTTGCCATCAGTGCACACGCGGTACGCCGCGCGGCCGTTGAGCCGGGGGAGCAGGTTCTGGTGGTGGGCGCAGGCCCGATTGGCCTGGGGGCGGCGGCGATAGCCAGGGCAGATGGCGCGCAGGTGGTGGTGGCGGATACCAGCGCATCTCGCCGCGAGCACGTGGTTAATTATCTGGGCGTTGAGGTGGTTGACCCTGCCGCAGCGGATTTCGATGCTCAATTGCGGGCGCAGTTTGGCGGCTCGCTGGCGCAAAAAGTGATTGATGCCACCGGCAACCCCCGAGCGATGAATAACGCGGTTAACCTGATCCGCCACGGCGGCAGCATCGTGTTTGTCGGGCTGTTCAAGGGTGATTTGCAGTTCTCTGACCCGGAGTTCCACAAGAAAGAGACCACCATGATGGGAAGCCGAAACGCAACGCCTGAAGATTTTGCCAAAGTGGGGCGCCTGATGGCAGAGGGCAAGCTCACGGCTGAGATGATGCTGACGCATCGCTACCCCTTCACCAGCCTGGCTGAGCGGTATGAACAGGATGTCATCAACAACCGCGAGCTAATCAAAGGCGTGATTATATTCTAGTTGCCATGCAGCGCCCGGTGCTGTGTTGGGCGCTGTTTTTTTATTCCGAACAGACCAGCAGCGGCGAGTAGAAATTGCTGATGACCATCGCCTCCTGCGGCGTGCGTTCGATGGTCAGCAAGCGTTTCTGACCCAGCGTCAGGCCCGCAACGTATTTTTCAAACACCCCTTTGGGAAGTTCGTCGTGACCGAAACGCTCAACCTTAACAATGGTGAGTTCATAGAGGGTGTCGTGCATGTGCCGCCAGCTAAACGTCTCCTGGCGGGAGACGTTCCAGTCCTGAAGCGCCTGGAAGACGTTCCCGTTGAGCGTGAAGTAGCCGCTGCCGTCGGGATGAAAGCGCATCACGATTTCACCCTCGAAACTGAAATTATTCTCCTCGCGCCGATCGGCAAAATCCAGGTTTCCCTCGCAGGTGACTGACAGGGGAGGGGTATAGCGATACCACAGCACCGCAAGGATAATCACTATCAGATTGAAGGCGGCAATTAGCCCCAGTTTCTTACACATCGTGAATCACCATTCGTAGTAGTAAAGCGTGCGGCAGGCGCTGGCCTTGTTCTCTGTCGTCAGGGAGCACTGGGACAGAACGAGCCGTCCTTCATGGCCGTAAAGAAGGGTGTTTTGAACATGCAGGTAAAAAATGGAGTTTTTCAGGCAGGGCAGGTTGCCGTCGTGCTGGATTGCCTGCGCCAGAGCCACGGCCTTGTTGTGGAAAACGTCCGCCATGGGGGAAAAGGTATAAACAGGGCATTCACCGATATGAGTGAGCAGATGAACTTCCGCGTGCTGCTGATGCTGTTTTATCACGAATATCCAGACGCAAAGCGCCAGTACCACGATCGTGAACCCCCCGCAGAACAGTAGCTCTGACTGAAAGCGCCGCGTTTTTTTGCCTGCTTCTGCGCGTTTGGGCTCATCGGGCAGAGGATGCACCGTGATTTCGGCGCTCAGCATAAACCCCATTTTAGGCACCGTGACGATAAACGCGTTATCCGGTACCAGGCTCGCCAGGATTTTACGCAGAATACTGATGTATTGATTGAGCGAGTTGTTTGAGCCCTGCAGGCCACGCTCATCCCAGACTTCGCGTAAGAACGCTTCACGTTCGACAACGTTGCCTGCGTGGCTTACCAGCATTTTCATAATGCCATTGGCGGTGCTCGTGAGCATCTGTGGCTCTACGTCAGGCGCAGTAACGTGTGAAATCGAACCATCTTCGTCACTGTAGACGAGGATGTCAGCAAGCAGGTATTTCATAGCGTGTGTCAGGCAGACGGAAAAAACGGATTAAACGGTGTGTGTTGCGTGCACTGTTCATGAGATAAGGGGGCTATTTTAACGGGATTGTTACCGATAACATTGATCCAGTTTGGCTTTTGTCCGATTAATAAGTGAGCGTGACAATCACGTCGTCACTGAATTCTCCCGTGCCGGTCAGCGGTTGAGCCGGGACAACTCCGTAAAGGGTATAACTCTGCGTCCCGCCGTTGGTATTCGAGACGTTCAGGGCGTCGCCGCTGCTTTGGTCACCCCAGATCCTCGTCGCGCTGGGGTCCTGCCAAAGCCCATAGCGCAGGCATTGCCCGTCGCTGTTGCACACCTGACGCTGAGTTCCACTGGCGTGTGTTCCTCTGCTCATGCCGAGTGCGAATGTTGTTCCCGCCGGGCAGCGCGCGGTTAACGTGGCCGTCGAGCGGGAGGCGCCGAGCGTAGTGGCGCTGGTCAGCGTCCCGAAGTTGAGCGGGGTCACGCGCTGAATAAAACAGCCATCGTTCAGCGTGGCCTCTGCTCTGCTGGAGCCCTGCGTTTGCTCGCCATCGGCTGAGCCGTCCGTGCAGCGTTTCAACCCTTCCTGCGAAGAGGCGCTATGCCAGGAAAGGCGGAGATCCATGTTGTATTTAAAATAGCTGCGGGCGGGTAGCTGACTTTGCCCGGCGGGAAGGATGGCGAGCAGCGGAAAGCTCCCGCTCACGGTTGTATTACTGGCGGCGATGAGCGTCTGTTGTATCAGGTTGCCGCTGGTGGGAACATTCAGCTCCTGCGCCTGCTCAAAGGCGTTGAAGAGACGAAACAGCAGAGTGTATTGCTTTCCTTCTTCATCCCCCGTCGACACCATCTTAAACGGCGAGGTTTCCACGCTGCTCAGGCAGACGTTGAGGTATTGCGTGGTGCCATAATCTGCCTGACAGCTAAATTTTACATTCGTACTGGTGGTCGCCGCCTCTCCTGCCGCCAGCGTGCCAAAATTGATGGTGGCGCCCGAGGTCATCCAGCAGCTAAGTGCCTGCGCCTTTAGCGGCAGCAGGATGAGCATTACCAGCAGCATTCTTAATGACAAACCTGTTCTCCGATATTGTGCATGGATGCGTTTGTTTGCAGTACGGGAAGGTTCACCCGGCACTCGTTTTCGGCCGTTCGGACGACCAGTTCACCCGGCAGCGGGGGATCTTCAAGCCAGATGAAACCGTCGCGACCAACAATAGTGGCACCGCGTGAGGATGACACTACGCTGCCCATCGGTAAGGGCTGGCGCTGGTCGTTGACCAGCCTTGCCTGAATGGTCACCGCGCGGTGCACATCGAAATCGACCTTTACGGCAGTCGCGGTGGCCGGTCTGGCGTAGATATCGGTCACGGGCGTCATGACATCCGGCGGGAGCGCCAGCGGGTCGATAGTGACTTTATTATTGTGATAGCGCGGCAGGTCGGTCAGCAGCAGATAGCCCTCTTCATCGGTTTCGCCTGCCGGACGGTTTTCCAGCAGAACCGGAATGTGTCCGACGCCGCGCGTGGAAACCAGCGCCAGACCCTGTTCGCTGTAGCGCAGGGCGTGAACGGTGCCATCCAGCAGCGTCAGGCTACCTTCACCCGTCGCATACTGATTGCGGAAGGTATCGCCTTGCTCAACTCCAACATGCCATTCGCCAAAGCGGTCGAGATGGCCGATATCCGCATATTTCTCCGCGCTGCGGCCAAAACCTTGCCCCATCTGCCACGACCAGCCGCCGGTCTGGTCGTCAGGCTGGTGGCGGTAATCCAGACGCTGCGTATCCCGGTTGATCTGCGCCGAGACGGTATCGTGGCGGCTGAAGGGGATTGTCAGCATGAGCTGTACGGTATGCGATGAGGCGGTCAGCGAGCGGGTATAGCTCAGGGTAGCGGAGATCTGCGAAGGCAGCGTGGCGGACCAGGAGGCATTGAGATAGCGCTGCCTGCTGTTCTGGAGATTCTGCTGTACCCAGCCTGCGCCCAGCGTGCCGGCGTGACCAAACGAGCGGCTGAGCCACAGGGTATCGCTGCGGCGGGCGGGAAGGGTGCCGCTCATGCGGGCGTTGTCGGCAAAGGCGCTGTCGGCGCGAACCTGGCTTGCAGAAATGCCCGTGCCGTTACCGTTCCACTGCCACCCCAGCCCCCACTTCACGCCGTTACCGTACGGGCTGTTGCTGAAGACGACGTGCTGGCTAACGATCCCAACATGGGGGGAGACAAGCCAGTCGACCCCCGTGCCCGCGTTCTGCATCCTGCGCTGCTGCTCCGTATGCAGCGCCAGCGTCAACCTATTGCTCACGCCATAGCGCCAGCCCGCGTCCATCATCGGTGTGGCGGCGTAATCATCCGAGTGCAGGGCGTAGTTCTCCCGCATCCAGCCGAGATCCAGCGAGCCGCTGCTCAGCCCCTGCGCCAGCATCCCCGGCGCACCGTACAGATCGAGCAGTACGGTACGACGCTGCCCGTTGATATCGGTGACAACAACCTGCGCCTGCCCGCTACCGGTGAAGGTGGGCAGGGTATCGAGCAGGTAGCTTCCCGGCGTGACGCGCTGGCTGCTCTGCTTTAAGCCGTCGATATAGAGATCGACCGTGGAAGGCAGAACGGCGCTGTCGCTGTACTGCGCGCGCGGGGCGGTATTGAGCTGCGGGTTAAGCTGAAAGTTGCGGGCCAGATGGAGGCCGCCAAAACGTACCTGACGGCTCCAGCTGGTTCCGGTGGTCACGCTGTCGCCCAGCGCCAGGCTGGTGAGGGATTGCGGGTTATCCCACTGCCAGCGGCTCTCCAGACGGGTGTGGGCAGATTGTTCTGCACTGTTCTCACCCGCGCGGCTGGAAAAGCTGCTGCTCAGGATGCCGGGCAGTGCCCCGGAGGCGGTCAGCGTGGTTAATGCGCTGGCCTGCCGTTGACCGGCGCTATCGCTGGCGTAGAGAGAATAGGCCAGCGTCAGGGCGCTAATGGGCTGGGCCTGCGGGTAACTGTGCTGGTGCATTGGCGCTTCACTGACCAGATGCTGCTGGTTGTCCAGCGCCTCCGCCGTCGCGGTGATGCTGGCTTCCTGGGTGAGGGGGGCGATGCGAACCTGCAATCCGGACAGCGCAGAGAGCTCTACCCACTCATCGGGGGTATCCGGGGCTTGCAGCCCCAGTTTTTTGATGTCGCTGCGGGTAATCCACAGGGCATCACCCTCTACGCGGCAGGCCCACAATCCCTCTCGTACAGCGTGGTTGAGCGAGATGGCGAGCCATTGCGTGCGGTCTGCGCCGGGTTCAGCGCGGGTGGCTTGCATCAGCGGGAGCCAGAGAAGCAGGGCGAGAACCGCGCGGGCGCAGTGAAACCTGGCTGGCCTGACGGTTTTCATTGAGGTAGACGCGCAGCGCGCTAAGCGCCCGGCGTGGAGTCTGCTTGAGTTTAAGGACATATGTCTGCCCCGGCAGAACATATCCCGCCAGGCCTTTAAGGGTCTCGACGACCTGACCATCGGCAGCCAGAGCCTGTAAGTTGCTGAGGCGGATATGATTTTCCCCGGCGTTGTAACATTTGATGGCAGCCGGCGTATCGGCCTGCTCGCAGTTCAGTGTGTTTTCGCTGCTGTTCGCATGCCGCGTTCCGGCAATAAACACCGGAATGGAGTAACGCAGCAGGAAGTGCACCGCATTGCGCTCAGCGGCGTGGGCGTCCTGAGAAGGCAGTTCATCAATGACCAGGCGATAGCTCTGCTCCTGCGGGCGGGCGCCGGGCTGCAGAACAATAATGCGCACCAGCTGCTGCTGGCCCGGCGCCAGGGCCGTCATCGCCGGGCTGCTGACCACGTCGTCCGTCGGCGTAAGCACATCTTTACCGTTGGCCTGGGTCCAGTCATACACGCGGATTTGCGCGTGGATGGGGGTATCGCCGCTGTTGGTGAGGTACAGCGCCGTCGCCCGCTGGCTGCTGTCGAGATCCAGCGTGACCGGCGCCACCTGAAGGGTAGCGGCCAGGGTATAACGAGAGAGCAGCAGCAGTGCCAGCAGCCACAGGACAGTAAGCAGGAAGGCGTTTCGCACGATCAGTACACCAGATTCAGCGTGACGTCATCGCTGTAGGCCCCGGCCTGTGCGGTGGCCAGCGCCCCGGCTTCAATCACGCCGTACAGGGATTCGCTCTGTTCCTGACCGTTGCCCGTGCCGGTCAGTCCTTGTGAGTCGGTCACCTGGGTTTGCTTGTTCTCGTCTGCGTAGAGTTTCCACGCAATGCTCTGCGCGCCGGTGCCGGTGTTTTCCGGTTTCAGCCAAAACGTGCCGTTTTCCGTGTTGTCGCTGCTATAAGCGGAAAGGGTAAAAGGCGTGCCGTTGGTACACGTGATGTTGAGCCGCGTGCTGGCCTGGATTTCACCGGCTTCATCAGAGCTGTGGCGTGAAAAGCTTAAATCGTTGGCTTTTAACGTACAGGACTTCACCACCTCCAGCGAAACGTGCATTGTCGCCGTTGTCGTCTCCGCTGAGATGGCGGTAACAGGAAGCAGAAAAAGCGCGCTGGTTATGGCGATTGAGATAATTTTCATGAGGGATTTCCTGAGTGATGTATCACAGATAAAGCGAGTGCTGCTCCAGCAGGCAGATCTTGCGGTGAAATTCCGCGAGGTTCTGGCAGTGGAATTTGCTCATCGCGTTACGCTTGTGGGTGTAGATCGTTTTGGGCGATTTATTGAGTAACTGCGCGATGCGTATCAGGCTGATCCCTTTGCTGATAAGCGTGCAGACCCGTAATTCCTGGCGAGTGAGCGTGGCATCCTGAAGGCTGCCGTGGGTGAAATCCGCGTTGCGTAAGCACTGGCTAAGCTGAATAACCGACAGGTTGCCCGCCAGCACGCTGACCCGCCCGGCAGGCAGGTAGACCTGAATATCGTTAACGCGGCATTCATCGGTGAAGATCATCCAGCCGCTATGGGCGGTATCCTTCATAATCTGTTCGCGCATGCGTAATATCCCCTCGGGGCTGACGCTGTTTATCCAGAAAATATCGGGACGCGGCGTCATCATCATCGAAATCAGGGACGTGAGCCCGCGCCACAGGAAATAGTTTTCGCTGAGAATGATGATGCGAAAATCGGGGGTGGAGTTGCGTGCGTTGGTCATTGTTTATTCCACAGGTAGCCCTGGCCGTACTCCGCTGCGCTGGCGCGGGCAAGGGCGAAATCACCAAAGGTTTCTATCCCTTCTATCAGCACTTTGCTGGCCAGCTTTTTGCAGTTTCGGGCCAGCTGAAGAAATTTCTCCCGCTCCTCTCGTCCGGACCAGAACGCGTGTTTATCAATCTTGATCCCGTAGAAGTAAAACTGGCAGGCCAAAAGGCCTGGCAGAATGGCTTCGTGAACGTCATCGGCCCAAACTTCAATACCCGAGCGGCGCAGTGACGCAATGCGCAGGCGTAACTCACGCGTCTCTTCCTCGGGAAGGTGAACAATTTTTTCGAGGTCAGTCAGCTCAATGGCCAGCCGTTGCGGACGGGGCGTCTCTTCCCGCAGCCTGTTGATGAAATCCTCATCGAGGAGCAGATCGGAGGCGGCATTCAGGTAGTATTTGCTGCTCTCCAGGCACGCCATGGCATGGTGGAGCTGCGTGAAGAAGTGCTGCTTGCGCTGCGTAAAGGACATCGCCCCGAAATAATCTTCAAGATTGACGTGCGGTATTGCCGTGGAAAGCATCTCCCAGGCAATGACATGCTCGGTGTGCAGCGCCCGAATGGATTCGAATTTGTAGCCGGTTAACATAATGAAACTGCGTATGACCTCGTCAGTGTTTATTGGGGTCATATGCTACTTGTTGGTTTTAAATAAGAATATTTATAGACAAAACTAGATTAAATATAGTGATTTAATCTAGTTTATAAGTGATATAAAGCTTTATCTATTTATAAAAATTCGCCCGGCAGGACGCCGGGCGGAGGGTTGATTAACTTTCGCTGTTGACGATTTTAATTTCGATCATGCCGATGCCAATCTGGCGCGGCGAGTGCCCGAGGATATTGCCTTCGTTTGTGGATTGCGGAGCCGGCGGCACGATCTCCACGGTATTGCTGCGTGACGGGTTTTCAAAATGCAGCGTGGTGGTGGAGACGTCATTTCCAAGCGTCAGGAGCTGCTCTTTATCACCCACCCGCACAGGAATGGGGCGGCTGGCGTTAGGGCCAAAGGCCTTCGCGGTGATCACCAGGTCGAATTTTTCCGGCAGCGGATGGGTATACTCAATCTTCACCTCATCTCCCAGCTGGGCGTTGGACCAGCGTCCCCAGGATTCAGGGCGCGAGATACCGCTGAACTGTTTTACCTCCTCCGGCGCGCCCGCGACGTTAAAGATAAAGCTGTCCGCTTTGTAGCGGATGTCGTTATCGACGATTTTCAGCAGATCGACGTTGCGCTGATAGCGCGCCGTGTCGATAACCGTATCCTTAAACGCGGTTTTCCCTTTCCACTGGGCCTGGTCGACGTGCTGGACCTTCTGTTCCCCGCCAAGCTGCCCCTGCGAGACGCACCAGTCGGTCGAGAGCGACAGCGGCTGTGACCAGAGCTGGCCCATTTTGTAGCACTTATCGACCCAGACAAAGTTATCGCGCGGGGCGAAATCGGCCAGCTGGAAGCGCAGCGGGGCAGAGTATTCACTCTCTGGCAGCGGCTCAACGCGGTTGTCCGAGACGCGCAGCAGCAGCGGCAGGCGGAAGTGGCTGCCAGAGAAGGCGATGGTGTTTTTGTCCCCATCGATGGTGAAATCTTTCATCTCCTTCGGGAAGTTCCACAGACGGATGATGTCCGGCTTCCACGCCAGGATTTTTTCCTTCATGTTGAGGAACACTTCCGACAGGGACTGACCTGACAGCGTGCTGCGGCCCAGACCAATAAAGTTGTCGCCACCCAGAATATCCAGCACCGTTGCGCCGTTATCCATCGAGTTACGCTTGGTGGCAATGACCTCCTGCTGGGGCTTGTCGCCGCGCATGACGAAGAACAGATTGCTGCGGTCCAGCTTGTTCAGTTCATCCCAGGCGCTGTTTTTCATCGCCAGATGGTCAGACGAGACGACAATCACCGTGTTTTTGAAATACGGCGAGGCTTTGATTTTCTTGATGAGCGCGGCGATATGCTCCTGACTGCAGGTGACGGCGCTAAAAGACTTGTTGCTTTTACCCTCAACGTCATAGTTTTTGCGCTTGCAGGTGCGCGACACAAATCCGTCAGGATGGTGGGTATCTACGGTCAGGGCAAAGAGGGAGAAACGCTTGCCCGCGCGGGAGAGTTCCTCGAATTTTTTCCAGGTTTCATCCAGAACGGTGTCGTCGTAGAAGCCCCAGTCATTGCGGTAGGCGGGGTCCGCAACGGTAGTTTTTAACTCTTCTGAGCCGTAAAGATGGTCAAAACCATGGGATTTCAGGAACACATCTTTGCCGGCAAAGCGCAGGTTTGCGCCCTGCATAAAGTAGTTTTCGTAGCCGGAGTTTTTCAGGATATCGCCGAGGCAGATATTCTGCGGGAAAAAGCTCGACATGGACGCCGACGCGTTGCCTTCAAACGGCGCAAACAGCGGGATGCCGCACTGGGAGGCGACCATGCCGGCGATGGTGTAATCGGTGCCCGGTAACTGCATGGTCTTGCTAAAGTCGAGACCCTGATCCTTCAGCGCGCCGAGATCGGGCGTCAGGTTCGGGAAAGCATCGTTATCAAAATAGGTGCGTTCCAGACTCTCGCCGTAGATATAGACCAGGTTGAGCTTCGGGTTGTCGATCTGCTTCGCCGGCTCTTTGTAGTACGCCACGAAGTCCGGATCGCCGTCGCGGGACTGGGATTTGACCAGCTCGGTAATCTGATGGAATGCCGGGCTGGCATCAACGGACGCCAGCGCCAGGAACAGTGCCAGCAGGCTGTAGCCATGATGATGTGGATGGTGGCGACGGCGACGCAGCACCCAGGCGAGTGTGCCAAAAATAGCAACCAACGCCACGACGACTCCCAGGCCTGGAAGTATGTACTTACTAACTCCGGCGCCCGTCAGGCTGTTGGTGAGGGTATAGAGCACCGCATCGTTAATACCGTCTCCGGTAAAATAGTCGCTGGCGTAGAGGGTAATGTTCAAAACAATAAAAATGCCGAGCACCACCAGCGTGGCGACAAACCACCAGGTGTTACGGCCGGCTTTCCAGGCGTAAACGCCGATGGAAGCCAAAAAAAGGATAAGGGACATTAATTCTGACAACAGCATATCCTCATGATGCCAGGCACTTAGCCCGCTAAGAGATTATTTTTTGGGTAACACAATGTAATGGCGATGTCGTTTAGCTGCAATTTTAGCGTCACGAAAGTGTGCAGTTGTTAGGATTTGGTTTATAAAATCGATTTTTTGAAGGCGGTCGCATCCTGGCATGCACAGGCTGAGAGGGTGGCAGGGGGGAAAAACACGTCTCTCACGCCGCGTTGCAAGACTATCGTAATAAACGCGGCGTGTTGTGGCAGAAAAGGCTGACGATCAGGAGAGGAAATTAACCCCTTGTTTCAGCACCAGATCGCAGGCTTTGGTTTTCACCTGTTTCGCCAGCGAAGAGTTACCGAGGGTGCTCAGATTAAGCTGCTGGCCGTTTTGCGCGTTCAGCAGGCCCTGAATGCCGTCCATGTAGTTGGTGTCCGCTTTCTGTTCCTGCGTATCCAGACCCAGCTTACCCAGCACCTGATTTTTGATGTTTTGGGTATCGGTCACGGAGGCCAGCTTCTGCTTCGCACAATACTCCAGAATACCCGCCGCGTTGTTCATGGTGCCCGCGCTCAGGCTCTGGGAGCTGTTACCCAGCAGGCTGGTCAGGGAAGAGGCTGACAGCCCGCCCTGAGAACTGCCGCTCTCTTTGGTCAGCTCGCTTGCTGCGCTGGAAAGTGACTCCTGCCATGACGCTGCCTGCACCGCGCCGGTAGCCAGCATTGCGCCTAAAAGTGTGACGATCGATAACTGTTTTTTCATAATGACTTACTCAAAAAGGTCCGTTTGGGGCCGGAAGTGGCACCAGTATATACCGCAGGGCCACCGGCTATTCCTGGAAATGTCTTAATACTCTTTGCCGGTGACGCGGCTGCGATAACTATCCCAGTCAAAGATGACGTACAGGCTGTTGCCAAGCTTCATACGGTCCATCACGCGCTCGCCCAGCAGGCGGGTCATTTCATCAATGTTGTGGTTCGTCAGCATGCCGGTCGGGCGCTTAGACGATGAGCGACGGTCAACGATCTGGTTGATGATCACTTTTTCGTAGCGGGATTCGGTCTGCACGCCGATTTCGTCAATGACCAGCAGGTCGACGTTACTCAAATCGTTCAGCAGCTGTTCTTCGCTGGTTTCGCGATTGCTGAAGGTGTCTTTCATCGCGGACATAATATCCGCCACGGTGATAATTAAGACCGATTTTCCGCGCAGCAGCAGTTCGTTGCAGATGGCTGCCGCAAGGTGGTTTTTTCCGGTGCCGGGCTTGCCGCTAAAGATGAAGCTGGCGATGTTGCCGTCGAACTCATCCACGTACTGGCGAGCCTGGCTGAGGGCATTCATCTGTCCCTGGGACTCGACTTTGTAGTTATCGAACGAACAGTTCTGATGCAGGGGGCGGATACCCGAGCGATTGAATGTGCGCTGCATTTTCATCGCGCGGTTCTCTCGGGCCAGGGCCGCAGCCCGGATCTCTCCCTGCTCTTTTTGCCAGGCCAACAGCTCTTCACCCGTCGTAAAGGCGGGTTTTACGTTAGCAGGCATCATTTTTTGCAGACGTTTCATCAGGTCGCCGACGTTTTTCATTTCGCACCTCGGAATCCACTGGGGATCTGTTTATCCGGTTCTGAAAACGCGTTGATATCGCGCTTGGGCTGGCCATTATTGCTGGCGCGGTTGATTTGAATGCTGCGCGCGAGCTTTTGCTGCCACTGAACATGGTGGAACACTTTGCCTTCAGCCTGCCAGTACGCGGTAAATGCGGCCAGCTCTTCGGGCGTAACGGGCTGCGAGAGTGCGATGCCCCATAAGGCTGCCTGACGCTGGAAATCGGCGTCCGGCTGCCAGCCAGCGTACATCGGGAATTTTCCCATCGGCACGGCCACGGGCGCGTTACCCGGTTCGTCGAAGAACTGGTTATCCAGGGTGACATCGCTTGCCGGGCGCGACAGGCGCGCTTCGATATCCAGAAGCTGCGCCAGACGCTCCGGCGTGATTGCATAAAACGCCGGGGCGTTGTCGGCAAACACGGCGATCGTACCGCCTTCGGCATTGGTCAGCACGCCGCGCGGGTCACGCATAAAGGCATCAATGCCAGCGATGCTGGTGGTCAGGATTCTGGAGGACATAACACTTTCTCTGCTGATGACTACGGGCGTGATAGGGGCTTATGGTAGCACAGAGAGGAGGAGGGAATGGAGGGGGAAAGTGCGGGCTGGTGCCCTCACCCTGACCCTCTCCCACAGGGAGAGGGAACAGAACCGATTACGCGATGATGTTCAGCGTAACGTCGATATTGCCGCGCGTGGCGTTGGAGTACGGGCAGACGATGTGTGCCGCATCCACCAGTTTTTTAGCTTCGGCCGCGTCCATTCCCTCTACGTGAATGTTCAGCTTCGCTTCAATACCAAAACCGGTTGGCAGCGGGCCGATACCCACTTCGCCTTCAATAAATGCGTCTTTTGGCAGGGAGAATTTGTCGCGTGCGGCCACAAACTTCATCGCGCCCAGGAAGCAGGCCGAGTAGCCCGCGGCGAACAGCTGTTCCGGGTTGGTGACGTCGCCACCCATGCCGCCCATCTCTTTTGGCACACCCAGCTTAACGTCCAGAACGCCATCGGAAGAGGTGGCGCGGCCGTCACGGCCTCCGGTTGCTTTTGCTTTGGCAGTGTAGACAACTTTTTCTAAAGACATGGCAGGTTCCTCATCTTACGTTTATGTGTGCTATTAAATAGCGTGCGATATATATGGGTAATAATAACGCGTAAAGTATAGCTTTACGCGCGGTGTAGCTGTTGACGCAAATGTTCGAGCTGCTGCTTAAGGGCCAGCATCGTGTCGGTATCACACTGCGCTGCACATCCTACCGCGTGGGGGATCCCGACAGCCTGCTGCTGAAGCGCACGCCCCGCATCGCTCAGGGTGACCGCGACCTGGCGCTCGTCTTTACGGGAGCGCTGTCGCAGGATCAGCCCGGCGCTTTCGAGACGCTTTAATAGCGGCGTCAGCGTGGCGGAGTCAAGAAACAGGCGTTCGCCAATGTCCGACACCGTGACGTCGTCCTGCTCCCACAGCACCAGCATGACGAGGTATTGCGGGTAGGTCAGGTTCAGCGGCGCCAGCAGTTGCCGGTACAGCTTGTTAAGCGCCAGGTTTGCCGAGTAGAGGGCAAAACAGAGCTGGTTATCCAGCAGAAGCGCGGCGGTGGTGTCGTTCGTTTTTGCGTTCATGAGATGAATATAAATAGCGCACGATATAATTGCAAGCGATTTTATGGGCAGGTATAGCGGAGTGCCACCTGGACTGCCATTTTCCGGTAGTGCTGGCGCTGCGCCGCTTCGTCCGCGCCGTCCTCAAAGAGCAGGGTAAACGTGTAGCTGTTGGCGACGTAGTGGAAGCTGAAGCTGCTGATCAGGCGGTGAAGGTCGCGCGCATCGACCGTCTGGTTGAATAACTGCTTCTCTTTTCCCCGCTGGAGGATGGCTTCCAGCAGTTCCAGCGCGCTGCGGTTGACCTGGCGCAGGTAGCTGGACTGCTGCATAAAGCGACCGCGCTGCATGTTTTCCATGCAGATGATGCGAATGTAGTCCGGGTGGTCGGCATGGTAGTCAAAGGTGGCTTCAACCAGATGCACCAGTGCTTCGACAGGCGGCATGCCGGCAAGGCTCAGCTGTTTCTCGCTGGCGCGGATCTGGGTGTAAACGTACTCAAGCGCCAGAAGGTACAGGTTCTCTTTATTCTTGAAGTGATACACCACCATCCGCTTGGTGGTGCCTGCTTTCTCGGCGATTTGCTCCATGCGGGCACCGTTTAGCCCATACTCGGCAAACAGGGCGATCGCGCTCTGAAAAATTTTATCCTTCAGGCTGGATTCGTCATGGTACTCGGGGTGTTCGCTGCCAGGGTTAGCCACATCCTTTCCTTATCGTCACCAAACGGAAAGAGGGGATTATCCCCACGGCAGCGAAATAACACAAATATCAAACGCGTGGGCGTTTGCGATAGAGCCACAAACCGGGGATAGACAGCCCGATGGAGAGAGCCCCGACAATGGAAGAGGCCTTCAGAAAGTTACTTAACAGAAGGATCATCTGCGGCTCGCTGTAGCCAAAATGGCCGATCTTCACCGCGGAAATCATGGCCGTATAGGCGGAGATGCCTGGAAACATGGGAATAACGGCGGCGACGGTGAATACCTTCGGATGCGCCAGATACCAGCGCGACCACTGAATGCCAATGCAGCCCACCAGCATCGAGGCCATAAACGTCGACCACTCGATATTAAAACCTGCCGTCATCATTACCATTCGCGAACCGTGGCCGATGGCACCCAGCAGCGCACACCAGGGCAGTGCGCGCTGTGGCACGTTGAAGACCATCGCAAAGCCGACGGCGGGAATGGCGGCCAGGAGCATGTCCTGCGCCAGTGCGAGCAATAATTCAATCATGCCCATCCGCGTAACCCCCACAGCGTCATCGCCATCACCACGCCGATACAGGTGGCCAGCGTCAGAAGGCTGGCGATCGCCCAGCGCGCCAGCCCGGTATTAATGTGTCCTTTGAACATATCGGCAACGGCGTTAATCAACGGAAAGCCGGGTACCAGCAAAAGCACGCTGGCGGCCATGGCGACGGTAGGCGTGCTGGCAAACTGCGGCAGGCGCAACAGCAGGCCAGAAACCGTCGTGGCAACAAACGCGGTAGCGCAGAAATTGATTTGCGGATGCAGCTGCCGGTGGGTCAGAAGCTGGCGAACATACATGGCGATGCCGCTGGCCAAAAACGTTATGGCTGCACCGTCCCAGCCGCCCTGATTCAGCTTACAGAAACAGGCGCAGGAGAGCCCCACCATCAGGACCACCAGCCACCGCGGGTAGCGTAACGGTTTGATTTGGTTGAAGCGTTTATCGATATCCTTCAGATCAAGGAGCCTGTGCTCCGCCATAATGACAATATGCTGTACCTCCGTGACGACGTGCATGTTGATGCCGCGATCGTGGTTCTTGCGCGTGGAGGTCAGGCACTGACCGTCTTTAATGGTGGTGAGGACAATGGCGTTTGACGAGATGGAACTTTCAACGCTGTCCATCCCCAGCGCGATCCCAAGACGCGTTGAAAGCTCCTCGACCAGCGCGCTTTCCGCCCCGTGTTGTAAGAGAAAAAGCCCGCACTGAATGCATAGCCGCGTAGCGGCACGCTGCGTTGACCGATCTGCCTGCATGTCTTGCCCTGAAAAGAAGGTGGAAAGCCTGCCTGTAGGCTCTGAATGCTTACTTTTAGCACAGAGTGCACACTCCCTTGCTCTGGGTTAGATCAAGCTTTGTGCAAACAGGCGGATATCCGCTAACGATAAGGAAATAGTGAATATATTAATTACATCAATGGTTAAAAATAAAATATAGCGTTTATATATTAAGTATTTCTAATTTTATGTTTTCGTTCTTTTCAGGTCGATGCAATTAAATTTGATTGTCATTTATGAGATATTAACGCCGTTTTGGGTATTTCTTAATCACATAAAGATATTCTCAACATCGGGCAGTATTAATCCGTTTGCGCTCAGGGATGGAATACATCTTATCAAGATGCGTTTGAACGCTATTTAGTAAAAGAAGAATGGACTCGGAGGTTCTATGTTGCCGTTAGAAGGTAAACACGGAGTTGTGGTAAGTAAGGTACCGGTGATGCAGGCCGGGCTAGGCGGGGTAATGACGCGTCATTTCCCTGACTATGAGATGACCTATTGTCGCTCTATTCAGGAGTTAACGTTGCTGCAGTTACGCCGTGCTGGAGTAATCATTGCTGATATTTCAGGAGATTACCGAAATCCGCGTGGCACGCTTGAGCAATATTACGGGCTGCTCAATCAGTACCGGGATGTTCACTGGATATTTTTAGTCTCTCGTCCTCTCTACCCGTTGGCGATTGAGCTGCTGATGCGCCCTGAAAGTACATTGCTTTCAGATATGGAGCCCATTGAGGGCGTGATAAGCGCTATTCGTGCCGGTAGCGAACGTGCCGAACGGATCAGCCAGACCTTATTACTGCCAGAAACCCCCGATTCGGGTGAAGAGGCGGAGAATTTTATCGCACTCACCCATTCGGAGCGCAAAGTATTACGGCTGCTGGGAAAAGGGTGGGGCATTAATCAGATCGCCACGTTATTGAAGAAAAGTAATAAAACGATCAGCGCGCAGAAAAACAGTGCGATGCGGCGGCTATCCCTGCGCAGCAACGCCGATATGTATGCGTGGATCAGCAGTACCCAGGGAATGCGAGAACTGAGTTTAATGTCGGCCTATGGAGAGTTTGATGAATGGAAAAGACCCTTGCAACAAGACATATCGCCGTCATTGAAAATTGCGCAATGAGTGCCGCGGGGCTGCAGCATTTTTTTGCTCTGCCCGCGCTCAGCAGTTTTCAAATGCATCTTTTTAGCCGCTTCGACAGCTTCAAAGATGCGCTTTCCCATACCTCATTTTACGCGGTTATTTACTCGCTATCCGATGCGCGCGAGGAACGTCGTAATTGTCTGGCATACCTGCGAGATCTGACATTCTCACACGGTGATATCCAGCGCATCGTACTGGCGGCTGGAGAGGTTGAGGCGCGGCTGGTCAGCCACCTTTCTCCTTCTCGTCTTCATGGGGTTATCAGTAAATCGCTCTCGCTTGAGAAACTGCTGGAAGGTCTGATAGTGCTGCTCAATGAAACGCACCGGGTAAACGACAACATGTTCAATCACTGGTATGTGAGTCAGAACCGGATGCTGAGCCCCACGGAGCGGGCGATTCTGCGTTATATGTCGTCTGGCTATTCGATCCCTGAAATAGCTGCGCAGCTTGAGCGCAATATTAAAACCATTCGGGCACATAAATTTAACGCGATGGTTAAGCTGGGCGTTAATTCTGACGTGGGATTACTGGATGCGGCCGATATTCTTGCTCATCTGCCCGCCTGGGAGTCGCGTCGTTCTGTGCTGAACGTTTCATCATTTTCATGACTGACCGACGTGCGCCAGAGTGATTCTGGCGCTGCGATCAAATGCAGACATCCACCCATTTCGCTGAGGTCAATTCGGCCATTCTGTCCGGGGAAATACGTACGGCACTGTGAATGGCCCCGGCAGCGGGCAGGACTTCCGCGTACTGTTTCAATGACACGTCGCAGTAAACCGAAAGCGGGTTCTCAAGCCCAAAAGGGCAAACGCCTCCGACGGGATGGCCCGTAACGGTTACGACTTCATCACTGCTGAGCATGCGCGCTTTCGCACCGAATGCGTCTTTTAGCTTTTTGTTATCCAGGCGCGCGTCACCCTTCGCGACCACCAGAATGACCTCATTTTTAACCTTTAGTGAAAGCGTCTTGGCGATTTGACCCGGTTCAACGTTATGAGCTGCAGCAGCAAGGGCCACGGTCGCGGTGCTTTGGCTTAGCTCTATGATTTCGACATCCGGCGCGTTGTCGGCAAAAAACTGCTGTACAGACTGCAAACTCATTGTTTCCTCCTGACAAATATCCTGCGTAATCTGTCATAAGAAATTATGTTCTGTAAATATCTCTTCCGTAACAAATATCCCGTTCCGCTGATTTCTGGATCGCCTTCACATTCACGGAAACCGGTTACAGTAACCGGTTGCAGACCGTGAAGCGTAGATTAATACTGAGTACGTAACGTTCCCTGTATCCAATAATAAGAGCAAATTATGAAACCATTCCGTCTGAGCAGTACCGCTGGTACCCGAGCCAGCAAGGTTGTGAAGCTGATGTATGGCACAACGTGTGGCGCGAATACGCCCGTAACCAACGTCTGACAGGAGATCTGCTATGTCTGCCAACCATGCTGCGTTCAATCTGATATTTCGATTCGTTGAGAATTACGTAAGCCCGATAGCCGGGCGGATCTCCTCCCAGCGTCATGTTATGGCTATCCGCGACGGGTTCATTTCCGCGATGCCATTTATGATTGTGGGCTCGTTTTTGTTGGTGTTCGCTTATCCTCCGTTCTCCCCTGATACCACCTGGGGGTTCGCTCGCGCCTGGCTGGACATGGCGAAGCAGTTTGAAGGACAAATCCTGACCCCGTTTGATATGACCATGGGCATCATGTCCATTTATATCTGTGCGGCTATCGCCTACAACCTCGGCAAACACTATGTGAAATCGCATCAGTTAGACCCGTTCATGTGCGCCATGCTGTCGCTGATGGCGTTTCTGCTGGTTGCGGCACCCAAAACCAAAGGGACGCTGCCGGTAGATAGCCTGGGCGGGACGGGTATCTTTACCGCCATCCTGGTGGCCGTTTACTGCGTTGAATTGATGCGTTTTCTGAAGGCGCACAACATCGGTATTCGCCTGCCTGACCAGGTGCCACCGATGATCAAAAACTCCTTTGACCTGCTGATTCCGGTGCTGGTGGTTGTGCTGACGCTTTATCCGCTGAGCCTGTTGATTCAGTCTGAGTTTGGCATGCTGATCCCGCAGGCCATCATGTCTATCTTTAAACCGCTGGTTTCCGCCGCTGACTCCCTGCCTGCTATCCTGCTGGCGGTGTTGATTGGTCACCTGCTGTGGTTTGCCGGGATCCACGGTGCGGCAATTGTCTCCGGGATGCTGCAAATGTTCTGGCTGACTAACCTGGGGGCAAACCAGACAGCGCTTGCCGCCGGGCAGGCTCTGCCGCACATCTTTATGGAAGCGTTCTGGACATTCTTTATTGTTATCGGCGGTTCGGGTGCAACGATGGGGCTGGTTATCTGCTACCTGCGTAGCCGCTCCGCGCACCTGCGTTCGATTGGCCGTCTGAGCGTGGTGCCAAGCTTCTTCAACATCAACGAACCCGTCATCTTCGGCACGCCGATTGTGATGAACCCGGTGTTCTTTATTCCGTTCCTGCTGGCGCCAATGGTTAACGCCGTGCTGGCATGGGGAGTGATGAAGTTAGATTTGATTGGCCGCGTGATTTCCGTTGTGCCGTGGACGGCACCGGCGCCGGTCGGGGCTGCATGGGCGCTGGGCTGGGATTTCCGTGCCGCTATTCTGGTGATAGTGCTGGCCTGCGTATCGGCCATTATCTACTTCCCGTTCTTCAAGGTGTACGAGAAGCAGCTGCTGGAGCAGGAAGCGGAAGAGGCGCAGCGTAACGCTGAAGAGGAAAATCAGCAGGTAGCCTAGGTAAAAGCAAAACGGCAATCTCGGTTGCCGTTTTTGATGTTTGTCCCCTCTCCCGGTGGGAGAGGGCCAGGGTGAGGGCATCAGGCCTCACCGTAGTGTAGGCCCGGTAAGCGAAGCGCCACCGGGCAATTAACGGCACTACTTAAGCGTGCAATCCCCGCACTGCTGAACGTCCGGCAGGCGATAGCGCTGACAGCAGGTACGACGAACCAGAAGACCTTCACGTGGCACCACGGTACGGAAGAGGGGGTTATCCCGCCCATCGGAAAGCTGTTTTGCAAAGAAACAGGACTGGCGAAGGGCATCAACGGTTTCATCGCCCAGCAGCGGCTTCATCTCCGTTAAGTACCAGTGGATCAAATACCCGGTATTACTCCAGATAAGTTTCCCGTTAATCTCTCCTGACGCCTCCACTGCATCAACCACCGGGATGAGCGCACGGGTGACAAGCCGCTCCATGCGTTCCTGAGCCGAAAGCGGTCCTGCACTGCGATCTTCGTGCACATCGATCCAGAAGCAGGCTGCCCGCCCGGTCTCATGGAATTCTACGTGGAAATGTTCCGGGGCGAGATCGAGTACGCTGTCCTGAGTCAGCAAGGCCAGCATGATGGGGGGAACCATCAGCCCGATATACCACTGCGCCCAGAGCGACAGCAGCGGTTTATTTTCCCGCGCCAGCGAGGGTTGATTACGGTAGATATGGTCAGAATAGGTTGCCAGCAGAGTCTGTAGCTCCGCAGAGCGCTGCCACTGTGCCAGCGTCATGGCGTGATGCGGCGGAGCTTCATCCAGCTTGATAAAGTCCAGTAGATGGGCACGCGTATCGGCAATTTTATCCCGGATGGCATCCGCAAGCGTTACGCTTCCCGTGGAGAGAGGCGCTCGCCAGAGAAGTGTGTCAACGGCTTGTACGGTATGTGTGGCCATAGGATAGGAATCTAAATGATAATGATTGCCAATCCTAACTATTGATAAAACCGATCGCAAGCCTTTTGTCCTGGATCTGCGGATCCGCACTCAGGCAGTGTGCAACTCTTCGCTTAGCAGAATGCTGTTACGCCCCCTGTGTTTTGCCTCGTAGAGCGCTTTATCCGCCTTCTCCAGTGCCTGTTCAATGTCTTCATCGTTAAACATGGCAATGCCAATGCTGATGGTGACGTTGGTAGCAACGCTTTCGTTAAACATGTGCGGTATTTTCAGGTCGTAAACTTTCTGTCGAATACGCTCTGCCGTCTGGCGGGCAAGTTCGAGCGGAATATTAGACAGCAGAACCATAAACTCTTCCCCGCCGAAGCGAGCGACAATATCGCGCGAGCGCACGGCGTCGCGGATCGCTGCGGATACGCGGATAAGCGCCTGATCGCCCATCATATGGCCGTAATGGTCGTTGTAGGCCTTAAAGTGGTCGATATCCAGCAGTAAAACAAAATGCTCGCCGTTATCCGCGGCGGGAAGATTTTCCAGCCGGCTTTGCAGGCCGCGGCGGTTATACAGGCCGGTTAGCGGGTCCATCATGCTGAGATCGGTAAGGGTTTCACGCTCTTCCAGTAGCTCAGAAAGCAGCTCCTGGGCGAACCGGTCGTTACGCCGCTGCAGTACATGGTGGATACCGATGGCGAACATAGGCAGCGCAAAGGAGTAAGCCATTCTTAGCCAGCTTTCATGATCGCTTAACCACAGGCAGGTAATAAAAGCCGGGAGTGAATGCAGCGTAAATGCTTTGATATTGCTGGCGAATGCCAAAGACCCTATAAAAAGAACCGTTAATAGCGCCATCATTAAATAGGTCGCCTGATCGTGCGTTATTAACGAAAATTTAGAGGCGATTTGCCATGCCCATAAACACCCGAAAATGGCTGAAACAACAGGGATATTTATTTTGCGGGAGCTGTTTTTCCAGTGCCAGACAAGAAGGCCTATGCTAATGATGAGTACGGCAAACAGCGGAACAGAGACCACCCGGACGGAATAGAGTGGGTTTGTTACCGAGAACACTGCAGATATCGCATTCAAAAATAAAAACAAACGTAAAGATAACTGATATTTCTTGTTGACTAAAGATCGCCAGGATTGTGATGTCATATGCGTGCGTTTTTATTTAAATTCAATTAAAACAATGAATCAGGTGTTGTTTAGTAATAGTGGATGCAAAAAAATTGAATTGTAATTATCAGAAAAACTTTATGGGAAGTTAACAGGTGGGCAATTTATCACCTTAACCATTCGCTGTCATTATAGGAAAGGTAAAGGGCAACGAATTATACGTTTGCGTACTGACAGATGATAATGTTTATCATATGATATTGGTTATCATTATCGATGTGAGAGAGCAAACCATGTTGAGTAAAGCGCTGGGAAGTGGTTGGGGAGTGCTTCTGCCTGGAGCAATTATTGGCGGCCTGATGTTTGCCGATCTCTCCATCGACGTCTGGAAGGCAATGATCGTTTCTGGCTTACTGGTGACGTCCGGGATGATTTGGCACAAGCAGTTACGGCATTTCGTGCTGTTGCCATCGTGCGTCGCGCTGGTCAGCGGGATTCTGGTAATACTGATGAGTTTGAAATAACAGGGAAAACGAGAGGTACTTCAGAGGGGATGTAAGATAATTGGTGCGAGGGGGGGGACTCGAACCCCCACATCCTAAGGACACTAACACCTGAAGCTAGCGCGTCTACCAATTCCGCCACCTTCGCACAGTCATCTTACTTTTTTTGATATCGCCTCGTTGGTGCGAGGGGGGGGACTCGAACCCCCACATCCTAAGGACACTAACACCTGAAGCTAGCGCGTCTACCAATTCCGCCACCTTCGCCCAGTGCGAGCAATATCAACGTGATTTATGGTGCGAGGGGGGGGACTCGAACCCCCACATCCAAAGGACACTAACACCTGAAGCTAGCGCGTCTACCAATTCCGCCACCTTCGCATACCATCGATACTGTAAAAGTATCGTAACCACGGAGGCGCATTCTAGATGTTTTCAGCTTTACGTCAACTGAAATGTGCATGCGATGCCTTGATTGATGCAAAAATGGTCGATAGATGCGCCATGTATAGCCGGATGGCGCTTGCGCATATCCGGCCTACAACATTGACGATTACTTTTTGGCCTGACGCGTCATCACGGTGCGGTACACTTTGAAACGGCCAGTCTGGGCGATCACTTCATGGAAACCGAAGGTTTCATCCAGCACTTTCGGGTACGCCAGGAAGGCGTTGGCGACGATCCGCAGTTCGCCGCCGCTGTTGAGGTGGCGGGTTGCGCCACGGATCAGCGTTTGTGCGGCTTCAAGGCTGGTTTCCATGCCGTCGTGGAACGGCGGGTTGGAGATGATCATGTCGAAACGACCGGTGATGTCAGAGAAAACGTTGCTGGCAATCACTTCGCCTTCAATACCGTTAGCGGCAAGCGTTGCGCGGCTGGCTTCAACCGCCGGCGCGCTGACATCGCTGAGCGTTAAACGCACTTTAGGGGAATGGCTGGCAAGCACCGTTGACAGTACGCCCGCGCCACAGCCCACATCCAGCACTTTGCCTTTGGTGTGCGGCGTCAGGGTCGACAGCAGCAGCTTGCTTCCCACGTCCAGATAGTCGCGGCTGAACACGCCCGGCAGGGTTTTGATGGTCAGGCCGTCAAGCTCATACTCGCCCCAGAAGGCTTCGGCATCAAACGTTGCCTGTTTTTCCAGACGACCATGGTACAGACCACAGCGGCGGGCGCTGTCGACTTTGTTCAGCGGCGCGTAGGCTTCCAGCATCTGCTCGGCGCTGCGCACGCCGCTGCGGTTCTCACCGACAACGAAGATATCGCAGCCGACCGGCAGCAGGGAGAGTAGGTTCATCAGCTGGAACTGGGCTTCCGGTTTGTTCTTCGGCCAGTAGTAGATCAGCGTGTCGCAATCGGCAACATCGCTCTGCTCCGCCACCAGGCTAAAGCGTGCGCGCTCGCCCATCTGGCGGCTCAGCACCTGCCAGTGGTGGTAATACTGGGTGTGGGCACGGCTTTCAGCACAGTCGAAACGCGCAGGCAGGTCATCCTGCATATCTCCGGCAAACAGAATACGGCTTTGTTCGAAATCATCACTGTGGCGCAGCAAGACTTCACTTGCCGGGGTAAATGCAGACATAATTGTTCCTCAATAAACTCAGGCGGGGATTATAGTAGGTAGATGGCGCACTTTCGACACATTTGCTATATTTGCGCGCCTGAGAGACAGGAGTTTTCCCTATGACATCCCGACGAGACTGGCAGTTGCAGCAGCTGGGCATCACCCAGTGGGCCTTGCGTCGCCCGACGGCGTTGCAGGGCGAAATCGCAATATCTATCCCCGAGCATGTTCGCCTGGTGATGGTGGCGGAGGAACTGCCTGCCCTGAATGAACCCCTGATTGGTGATGTCCTTCGCAGCCTGAAGCTGACGGCCGAACAGGTTTTACAGCTGACGCCAGAGCGGGTCACGATGCTTCCTCCCGAGAGCCGCTGCAACAGCTGGCGCATGGGAGAGACAAATGCGATCGCTCTGCAGGGAAGCCAGATCTGCTCGCCGGCGCTGGACGAACTGAAAGCCAACCCAAAGGCGCGAAGCGCGCTATGGCAACAAATCTGCGAATATGAACACGATTTCTTCCCTCACGACGCCTGACCTGGCAACGGCGTTTGCGATTGAAACGCGCGCCCACGCCTTTCCGTGGAGCGAAAAAACCTTCGCCAGCAATCAGGGCGAACGTTACCTCAACTACCGCCTGGACGTTGACGGCACCATGGCGGCTTTTGCGATCACCCAGGTCGTTCTCGATGAGGCGACGCTGTTTAACATCGCCGTTGATCCTGCGTTTCAGCGCCGTGGGCTGGGAAGGGAACTGCTCGAGCACCTCATTCGTGAGCTCGAAACCCGTGACGTTTTCACCCTGTGGCTGGAGGTGCGCGCGTCGAACGTCGCCGCCATCGCGCTCTACGAAAGCTTAGGCTTTAACGAGGCGACGATCCGCCGTAACTACTACCCCACCGCAGAGGGACGTGAAGACGCCATTATTATGGCTCTGCCGATTGGATAATAAAAAATAAGGTTGTAACGATGAAATGGGACTGGATTTTCTTTGATGCCGACGAAACGCTGTTTACGTTCGACTCGTTCGGCGGCCTACAGCGGATGTTTCTCGACTATAGCGTAACCTTCACCGCTGAAGATTTTCAGGACTATCAGGCGGTGAACAAGCCGCTGTGGGTGGACTACCAGAACGGAGCCATCACCGCGTTACAACTTCAGCACCAGCGTTTTGACGTCTGGGCCGAGCGCTTAAGCGTCAGCCCTGGTTTGCTGAACGATGCCTTCCTGAACGCAATGGCGGACATTTGCGCGCCGCTGCCGGGAGCGGTGTCTCTGCTCGATTCGCTGAAAGGTAAAGCGAAGCTTGGGATCATCACCAACGGCTTTACCGCGCTGCAGCAGATCCGCCTTGAGCGCACCGGCCTGCGCGATCATTTCGACGCGCTGGTGATCTCAGAAGAGGTGGGCGTGCCGAAGCCGGACCCGCGTATTTTCGACTATGCGCTGGCGCAGGCGGGCAACCCTGACCGCGATCGCGTGCTGATGGTGGGCGATACCGCAGAGTCCGATATTCTTGGTGGCATCAACTCCGGGCTGTCGACCGTCTGGCTCAACGCGCATGGTCGCGTGCAGCCTGAAGGCATCGAGCCGACCTGGACCGTCACGTCATTGAACGAACTGGAGCAGCTCCTGTGTAAACAATGATTGCCTGCCCCCCGTTGATGGGTAAAATAGCCGCAATTTCGTATTCCATGATGCGTGGCGTGCTGCCGCGCTTATAAAAGAAGATTTAATTATGACGTTGTCTCCTTATCTGCAAGAGGTGGCCAAACGCCGCACTTTTGCCATTATCTCGCACCCGGATGCCGGTAAAACGACCATCACCGAGAAGGTCCTGCTTTTCGGACAGGCGATCCAGACTGCCGGTACCGTTAAAGGCCGTGGCTCCAGCCAGCACGCAAAATCTGACTGGATGGAGATGGAAAAGCAGCGTGGTATTTCCATTACCACTTCCGTGATGCAGTTCCCGTATCACGACTGCCTGGTGAACCTGCTGGACACCCCGGGCCACGAAGACTTCTCCGAAGATACCTACCGTACCCTGACGGCGGTGGACTGCTGTCTGATGGTTATCGACGCCGCTAAAGGGGTCGAAGACAGGACCCGTAAGCTGATGGAAGTCACCCGTCTGCGCGACACGCCGATCCTCACCTTCATGAACAAACTCGACCGTGACATCCGCGATCCGATGGAGGTGATGGATGAAGTCGAAAGCGAGCTGAAGATCGCCTGCGCGCCGATTACCTGGCCAATCGGCTGCGGCAAGCTGTTTAAAGGGGTTTATCACCTCTACAAAGACGAAGTGTATCTTTATCAGACCGGTAAGGGTCACACCATCCAGGAAGTCCGCACCGTGAAGGGGCTGGATAACCCGGATCTGGACGTTGCCATCGGTGAAGAGCTGGCCGCGCAGCTGCGCGACGAGCTGGAGCTGGTAAAAGGTGCCTCCCACGAGTTCGATAAAGAGCTGTTCCTGGCTGGCGAAATCACCCCTGTGTTCTTCGGTACCGCGCTGGGTAACTTCGGCGTTGACCATATGCTTGACGGTCTGGTTGAGTGGGCGCCGCGCCCGATGCCGCGTAAAACCGACACCCGTGAGGTGGAAGCGCAGGAAGAGAAATTTACCGGCTTCGTCTTCAAAATTCAGGCCAACATGGACCCGAAACACCGCGACCGCGTGGCCTTTATGCGCGTGGTCTCCGGGAAGTACGAGAAGGGCATGAAGCTGCGCCAGGTCCGTATCGGGAAAGATGTCGTCATTTCCGACGCGCTGACCTTCATGGCGGGTGACCGTTCGCACGTTGAAGAAGCCTATCCGGGCGATATCATCGGCCTGCATAACCACGGCACCATTCAGATCGGTGATACCTTCACCCAGGGCGAAATGATGAAGTTCACCGGCATTCCGAACTTCGCACCGGAACTGTTCCGTCGCATTCGCCTGCGCGATCCGCTGAAGCAGAAACAGCTGCTGAAGGGGCTGGTTCAGCTGTCCGAAGAGGGCGCCGTGCAGGTGTTCCGCCCAATTTCAAACAACGACCTGATCGTTGGCGCGGTCGGCGTGCTGCAGTTTGACGTGGTGGTTGCGCGTCTGAAGAGCGAGTACAACGTGGAAGCGATTTACGAATCCGTAAACGTGGCGACCGCGCGCTGGGTTGAGTGTTCTGACGTGAAGAAATTCGAAGAATTTAAGCGTAAGAACGAAATTCAGCTGGCGCTGGACGGGGGAGATAACCTGACCTACATCGCCCCAACCATGGTTAACCTCAACCTGACGCAGGAACGCTATCCTGACGTTCAGTTCCGCAAAACGCGCGAACACTAATCCCCGCTCAGAGCACGGCAACCGCCGTGCTCTTCTTTTATTCCTGTCTTATTAATCCCTTGCGGAATGTTCTTAATTCATCGCATTTTTACGCCATTCGCGCGTTTTTTGCCCAATTCTGAAAGCGACACTGCGAGAGTGATCTATATTTAACTCAGTGTTTAACACCGGACGCGGATGAATTAACTGTTCAATGCATGACTTTAGGTTCTCCATTTCACCCGTGTGTTAATTCGCGAAATATAAAACTAGTAATAAAGGAAGTTTGTCGCCCAACTAACGGGCAAAACACAGGAATACATCGATGAATATGACAAGACTGAAGATTTCTAAAACTCTGCTGGCTGTAACATTGGGTAGCGTCCTGGTAAGCGGTTCTGCCTTTGCAGAAACCAGCGCCACGGATAAAGCGCAGTCCACTGCCAATACCGCAGGGGAAAAAATCGATAGCTCTATGAATAAAGTCGGTAATTTCATGGATGACAGCTCTATCACAGCAAAAGTGAAAGCCGCACTGGTGGATGATGAAGCCATCAAGAGCACCGACATTTCCGTAAAAACGGATAAGAAAGTGGTTACGCTGAGCGGCTTTGTTGAAAGCCAGGCTCAGGCCGAACAGGCTGTAAAAGTCGCGAAGGGTGTTGAAGGCGTAACGGACGTTAGCGATAAATTGCACGTTCGCGACGCGAAAGACTCCTCTGTGAAAGGGTATGCCGGGGATGCGGCAACCACCAGCGAAATCAAAGCTAAACTGTTAGCTGATGACATCGTGCCGTCTCGTAAAGTGAAAGTAGAAACCACCGACGGCGTGGTTCAGCTTTCCGGTACGGTAGATTCGCAGGCGCAAATTGAACGCGCTGAAACCATCGCAAAAGCTATTGATGGTGTCAAAAGCGTCAAAAACGATCTGAAAACGAAGTAAATCTACACAATTCGCCCGTCTGGCTGAGGCGAGCGGGCGAAATAAGAATGACACTGGAAACACGCCGGTGAGCAGCCTGAGCGCTCACGTTTAGCGGCCGACATTAACTATGGTAAAGGAGAGGCTTATGTTTCGTTGGGGCATTATATTTCTGGTTATCGCGTTAATTGCCGCCGCATTGGGCTTTGGTGGACTGGCAGGTACAGCGGCCTGGGCAGCTAAAATTGTCTTCGTGGTTGGTATTATCCTGTTCCTGGTCAGCCTGTTTACGGGCCGACGCCGTCCGTAGCAAAACGCAATAGACCGTCAACAAAACAAAGCCAGTCCTCGCGACTGGCTTTTTCGTGTTTGAGTCTCAGGCCGGGAGTGCGTTACTGTGTCAGAACACAATAATGAAAACAGGAATGCAGAGGTGGGTCAGCGAATTCCCGTTACGCTCGGCAATATTGCGCCGCTGGCGTTGAAGCCGTTTCGTGCAGGCCAGCTTGCACTGGTATGTGAAGGTGGCGGACAGCGCGGCATATTCACGGCCGGCGTGCTGGATGAATTTATGCGCGCGCAGTTTAACCCTTTTCACCTCTTCTTTGGCACCTCTGCCGGGGCGCAAAACCTTTCCGCCTACGTCTGTAACCAGCCGGGCTATGCCCGCAAAGTGATTATGCGCTACACCACGTCGAAGGAATTCTTCAACCCGATGCGTTTTGTGCGCGGCGGAAACCTGATCGATCTCGACTGGCTGCTGGAGTCAACCGCCAGCCAGATGCCGCTGGCGATGGACACTGCGGCTCGTTTGTTCGATAACGGAAAAGAGTTCTGGATGTGCGCCAGCAGGGGGGATGACTACACGCCGGGCTATTTTTCCCCGCAGAAAGAGAACTGGCTGGACATTATCCGCGCCTCCAGCGCTATTCCGGGTTTTTACCGCACCGGCGCACTGCTGGACGGCATCAGCTATCTGGACGGCGGTATCAGCGACGCCGTTCCGGTGCAGGAAGCTGCGCGACGCGGGGCGAAGACCATCGTGGTGATCCGCACCGTGCCGTCGCAGATGTACTACACGCCGCAGTGGTTTAAGCGCATGGAGCGCTGGCTGGGCGACAGCAGCCTGCAGCCGCTGGTGAATATCGCCAAACTGCATGAATCGACCTACGGTGAGATGCAGCGTTTTATTGAAAAGCCGCCGGGCAAGCTGCGCATTTTCGAAATTTACCCGCCTAAGCCGCTGGTGAGCATGGCGCTGGGCAGCCGCATACCGGCGCTGCGCATGGATTACAAAACGGGGCGGCTGTGCGGACGCTACTTCCTGGCGACGGTGGGCAAAATGCTGGCGGAACAGCCGCCGCTTCACCGGCACAAGCGCATCATTACCCCGCCTGCAGTGGTGGCGAACGATCCGCTGACCGTGCCGCTGGTGGATGTTCCGCAGGCCAATGACGCACTCTTAGATAACGAGGATCTGGCGTGACGTACCGCTTTGTCGACACACACTGCCATTTTGATTTTCCACCGTTTACCGGTGACGAAGGGCCGAGCATCGCCCGTGCCGCAGAGGCAGGCGTGCAGGCGATTATCGTCCCGTCAACGGAAGCGGCAAACTTTACCCGGGTGCTGGACCTTGCCCGACAGCATAGCGCGCTGTACGCCGCGCTGGGGCTGCACCCTATCGTTATCGAGCGGCACACTGATGATGATATCGACCGGCTGGATGCACTCCTGCGCGCTGGCGAAGGGAAGCTGATTGCCATCGGTGAGATCGGCCTCGATCTCTATCGCGAGGATCCCCATTTTGAACGCCAGCAGGCGATCCTCGACGCGCAGCTGAAGCTGGCAAAGCGCCACGATCTGCCTGCGATCCTCCACTCCCGCCGCACGCACGACAAGCTGGCGATGCACCTGAAACGCATCGATCTGCCGCGCAGGGGCGTAGTGCACGGTTTTTCCGGCAGCCTGCAGCAGGCGCAGCGGTTCATTGAGCTGGGCTATAAGATTGGCGTGGGCGGGACCATTACCTACCCGCGCGCCAGCAAGACTCGCGATGTGATGGCACAGCTGCCCCTGTCGGCGCTATTACTGGAAACCGATGCCCCCGATATGCCGCTAAATGGTTTTCAGGGGCAGCCCAATCGGCCGGAACAGGCGGCGCGCGTGTTTGCCACGCTTTGCGAGCTGCGCGAGGAGCCAGAAGAGGTGATTGCCGATGCGCTGCTTGAAAATACCCGTTCGGTATTTGGCATTACCCTATAAGTAAAGTGACGGGCGGATCACCCTGATCCTCTCTTCTTCCAGCGCTGCCGCCAGTGGCTCAACGTCGTCCGGCGTGGCGCTACGCCATGACGCCGCCTCTCCGTAAACGCCGTGCGCGTGAAAGGCGTTGATCCGCACCGGGATATCCCCAAGCCCGCGAATAAAGGCTATCAGTGGCTTAAGATGCTCCAGATAATCAGACTGGTCAGGGATCGCCAGCAGCCGCAGTTCCGTCAGCCGCTGATGCTGCGCCAGCCAGCGGATACTCTGTTTAATCTGCGGGTTTTCGCGCCCGGTCAGGAAGCGGTGACGCTCATTTCCCCACGCCTTGAGATCCAGCATCGCCCCATCCAGTACCGGCAGGAGTTTTTGCCAGCCGGTTTCCCCCAGCAGTCCGTTGCTGTCAACCAGACAGGTTAAATGGCGCAGGGCGGGATCGGCTTTGATCGCCGTAAAAAGGGCGATCACAAACGGCAGCTGCGTGGTGGCTTCACCACCGCTGACGGTGATGCCTGCAATAAAGGGCGCCGCTTTGCGGATCTGCGTGAGGATCTCCTCCACGCTGAAGCGGTGCGCCATCGGCGTGGCCTGCTGCGGGCAGAGGTGAAGACAGGTATCGCACTGCTGGCAGTCACTCTCCTGCCACCAGACGCGCCCGGCCTGAATGGTCAGCGCATCATGAGGGCAGTGGGGCACGCAGTCGCCGCAGTCGTTGCAGCGTCCGATCGTCCACGGGTTGTGGCAGGTTTTACAGCGCAGGTTGCACCCCTGCAGGAACAGGGCCAGGCGGCTGCCCGGCCCGTCGACGCAGGAGAAGGGGATAACCTGACTAACTAAAGCGCATCTGCTGTTCATGGCTAATCACGCGCGGCTGACGTTCCAGAATACGGGTATTTCGTGCGGCTTCCTCACCCAGCCACGTGGTGTTGGTTCTTGAACCCGCTTCCCGGTATTTCTCCAGATCCGATAATCGCACCATATAGCCGGTGACGCGCACCAGATCGTTACCCGCCACGTTGGCGGTAAATTCACGCATGCCGGCGTTGAAGGCCCCCAGGCAAAGCTGCACCACGGCCTGCGGGTTGCGTTTTACCGTCTCTTCCAGCGTCAGAATATCGCTGATCCCGGAGTGATAGTGTTTGTGGTGCGGGGCAACGGCCAGCAGATGGCTGATAGGATCCGGCTCATCGCCGTAAGGCAGTCGTGCCCCCGGCGTGGTGCCTGAATCCGAACTGATCCCCGACTGCGCGTGCAGCATCGCGCGATGCTTCCAGCCGTATTTCACCGGCGTGTTTTCCACAAACGCCGCGAGCTGTTCGCTGATGCGATAGCCCAGCGCGTTGGCCCGCTCGTCCTTGCCGTAGCGTGCTTCCATTCCGCTTTTATCGCACAGCGTGTTCACCGCTTCCGCCAGGCCGTACATGCCAAACATAGGCACGAAACGGTCGGCATCAATCAGCCCCTCTTTCACCAGGAAGCTATTCTCAAAGAAGCCTGACTGCTCATACAAAAATGCACAGCGTGCGTTGACGATCTCAATCTGCTGCTGGCAGTAGTGCGGGAGTGTGCGGGTAAAGAAGTCTTCTACAGAAGAACTGTGTTCGGCAATTGCCTTCAGGTTGAGGCGAACCAGCGTGCTTCCACCGCCTGCCAGCGGCAGTGAGTTGTAACAGCTCACCACGCCATAGCGGCCTTTTGTGAAAATTTTATCATTCACTGGGCCGTTAGAAATATGCGGCTTGCTGCATTCGCAAATGTTTTTGGCCACCTCAAGCAGCAAGTCGTCCGGGGTGATGTCAGGATCGTAAATAAAGGTTAGATTTGGCGCAACCTGCTTCAGCTCTGCGTCGGCGCGCAGAATGGCGCGCGTGACGGGGGTATCCGCCGGGCCGATATTGGCGTGCATAAAGGCATCCGGCAACGTGCGGTCGAGGTAGCGCCAGAAACGTTTTATTCGGCTATCGATCTCTTCTTGTGTTAGAATTCTAACATACGGATTCAGTAACGCATCGAGCTGGCCGAGATATACGGGCATCGATGTGACGGACGGAACATGGTGATAGAGAATGGTTAAGAGCGAGAGGGCGTCATCGAGATCTTTTGCCCCTTCCAGCTCCAGCCATTCTGAACCCTTTGTCAGAAATTTTTCGTAATCCGGCAGAACGTAACGAGGTTTATAAGGCGCATGGCCTTCGAACATGTCGCAGATAAAGCCCTGATCCAGCGCGGCGCGGGCTGTCGGGGACAGTGCCGGATAAGGCAGGTCGTTCTCCGCTTCCAGCGCCAGGAAATGACGTTTTTGCTCAGGGGTTAACACCGGGCTTGTCACAATTTGCTGGCAACGTTGTTGCAGCGCGTCGAGGCTGGAGTGGGGCATGTTCGCTTCCTTAAATGTTCTGCGGATGATGAGCGGATTGTAGGAAGTTGTCCCGTCGGGGCTTTTGATCCGACAGGGGGTATCGCTGTTTTAGTCAGCAATTAGCGAGCTAAAATTTGACGTTGATCTCATTACAGTAATGCAAATTTGTACGCAGTTTTCATTAACTGTGATGAATGTCGAAGTGTGGATGCGGGTGAATGTTAGAATACTCACAGACCCGCAAGGTAAAATTTATACGGCACTGCCGTTGGAGAATGTTATGACCGATTTAACTGCAAGCAGCCTGCGCGCGTTGAAACTGATGGACCTGACCACCCTGAACGATGACGATACCAATGAAAAAGTCATCGCGCTGTGCCACCAGGCGAAAACGCCCGTCGGTAACACCGCCGCCGTCTGTATCTACCCGCGCTTTATCCCGATTGCCCGTAAAACGCTGAACGCGCAGGGCACGCCGGACGTGCGCATTGCAACCGTAACTAACTTCCCGCACGGCAACGACGATATCGAGATTGCGCTGGCGGAAACCCGCGCGGCGATTGCTTATGGCGCAGACGAAGTTGACGTGGTGTTCCCATACCGCGCGCTGATCGCCGGCAATGAGCAGGTCGGTTTTGACCTGGTGAAAGCCTGTAAAGACGCGTGCGCGGCGGCAAACGTGCTGCTTAAAGTGATCATCGAAACCGGCGAGCTGAAAGAAGAGCAGCTGATTCGTAAAGCATCTGAAATCTCCATCAAAGCCGGTGCGGATTTCATTAAAACCTCTACCGGTAAAGTGCCGGTTAACGCCACCCCGGAAAGCGCACGCATCATGATGGAAGTGATCCGCGACATGGGCGTGTCCAAAACCGTGGGCTTCAAACCTGCGGGCGGCGTGCGTACCGCTGAAGACGCGCAGCAGTTCCTGGCGATTGCCGACGAGCTGTTCGGCGCCGACTGGGCCGATGCCCGTCACTACCGCTTCGGCGCGTCCAGCCTGCTGGCAAGCCTGCTGAAAGCGCTGGGCCACGGCGACGGTAAGAGCGCAAGCAGCTACTGATTTTGAATTGCCGGGTGGCGCTACGCTTACCCGGCCTACCGGATCGTGGTCGGGTAAACCGAACCCGCCGCCATTCACCCGATTCCTCATGGGGGTTACCGTGTTTCTCGCACAAGAAATTATTCGTAAAAAACGTGATGGTCACGCATTAAGCGACGAAGAGATCCGCTTCTTTATCAACGGCATTCGTGATAACACCGTCTCCGAAGGGCAGATTGCGGCTCTGGCGATGACCATCTTCTTCCACGATATGTCGATGCCCGAGCGCGTGTCGCTGACCATGGCGATGCGAGATTCAGGAACCGTTCTGGACTGGAAAAGCCTCAACCTCAACGGCCCGATTGTTGACAAACACTCCACCGGCGGCGTGGGTGACGTGACCTCCCTGATGCTTGGCCCAATGGTGGCAGCCTGCGGCGGTTACGTTCCAATGATCTCCGGGCGCGGCCTGGGCCACACCGGCGGTACCCTCGACAAACTGGAAGCCATTCCGGGCTTCGATATCTTCCCGGATGACGGCCGCTTCCGCGACATTATTAAAGACGTTGGCGTGGCGATTATCGGCCAGACCAGCTCTCTTGCTCCGGCAGACAAGCGTTTCTACGCAACGCGCGATATTACCGCGACCGTTGACTCCATCCCGCTGATTACCGCGTCGATTCTTGCCAAAAAGCTGGCAGAAGGTCTGGACGCCCTGGTGATGGACGTGAAAGTGGGCAGCGGCGCGTTTATGCCGACCTATGAACTTTCTGCTGCGCTGGCCGAAGCGATCGTTGGCGTCTCCAACGGCGCGGGCGTGCGCACCACCGCGCTGCTCACCGACATGAACCAGGTACTGGCCTCCAGCGCCGGTAACGCCGTTGAAGTCCGCGAAGCCGTACAGTTCCTGACGGGTGAATACCGTAACCCGCGTCTGTTCGACGTCACCATGGCGCTGTGCGTTGAGATGTTAATCTCCGGCAAGCTGGCCAAAGACGATGCGGAAGCGCGTGCGAAACTGCAGGCGGTGCTGGATAACGGCAAAGCGGCAGAGATTTTCGGCCGCATGGTTGCAGCCCAGAAAGGCCCGACCGATTTCATCGAGAACTACGCGAAATACCTGCCAACCGCGATGCTCAGCAAGGCGGTCTATGCGGACGCCGAAGGCTTTGTGTCGGCAATGGACACGCGCGCGCTCGGCATGGCGGTCGTCTCGATGGGCGGCGGTCGCCGTCAGGCCTCGGACACCATTGATTACAGCGTCGGCTTTACCGATATGGCCCGCCTGGGCGACAGCATTGACGGCCAACGTCCGCTGGCGGTGATCCACGCGAAAGACGAAGCCAGCTGGCAGGACGCGGCGAAAGCGGTAAAAGCGGCAATCAGGCTTGACGATAAAGCACCGGAAACCACACCGACTGTCTATCGCCGTATCACTGAATAACGGTATACTGATCTGATCGCTATTTTTTGAAGCACTACGTACGGAGAACAATTATGAAACGTGCATTTATTATGGTGCTGGACTCATTCGGCATCGGCGCAACTGAAGATGCAGATCGTTTTGGTGACGTGGGTTCCGATACCATGGGTCACATCGCGGAAGCCTGTGCCAAAGGCGAAGCGGACAACGGTCGTAAAGGTCCTCTGACCCTGCCAAACCTGACCCGCCTCGGTCTGGTTAAAGCGCATGAAGGTTCTACCGGTAAGATCGCAGCCGGTATGGACGGCAACGCGGAAGTGGTGGGCGCATACGCCTGGGCGCACGAGCTCTCTTCCGGTAAAGATACGCCGTCTGGTCACTGGGAAATCGCCGGTGTGCCGGTTCTGTTTGACTGGGGCTACTTCTCCGATCACCAGAACAGCTTCCCGCAGGAGCTGCTGGATAAGCTGGTTAAGCGTGCCAACCTGCCGGGCTACCTCGGCAACTGCCACTCTTCCGGTACCGTGATTCTGGACGAGCTGGGCGAAGAGCACATGAAAACCGGCAAGCCGATTTTCTACACCTCTGCCGACTCCGTGTTCCAGATTGCCTGCCACGAAGAGACCTACGGCCTGGATAAACTCTACGAGCTGTGCGAAATCGCCCGTGAAGAGCTGACTGAAGGCGGCTACAACATCGGCCGCGTTATCGCGCGTCCGTTTATCGGCGACAAAGCCGGTAACTTCCAGCGCACCGGCAACCGTCATGACCTCGCCGTTGAGCCACCGGCGCCTACCGTGCTGCAGAAGCTGGTCGAAGAGAAAGACGGCCACGTGGTGTCCGTGGGTAAAATCGCGGATATCTACGCCAACTGCGGCATCACCAAAAAAGTGAAAGCCACCGGTCTGGACGCGCTGTTCGACGCCACCATCAAAGAGATGAAAGAAGCGGGCGACAAGACTATCGTCTTCACCAACTTCGTGGACTTCGACTCCTCATGGGGCCACCGCCGCGATATCGCGGGCTACGCTGCTGGCCTGGAGCTGTTCGACCGCCGTTTGCCGGAGCTGATGGAGCTGGTGGGTGAAGATGACATTCTGATCCTGACCGCGGACCACGGCTGCGACCCAAGCTGGACCGGTACCGACCACACCCGTGAGCACATTCCGGTGCTGGTATACGGCCCGAAAGTGAAGCCGGGCTCGCTCGGTCACCGTGAAACCTTCGCGGACATCGGCCAGACCATTGCGAAATACTTTGGTACGTCTGACATGGAATATGGCAAGGCTATGTTCTGAATCGTGTTGGGTGCGGCCTGATGCCCTCACCCCGGCCCTCTCCCACGAGAAATACGGGTGCGGTCTGATGCCCTCACCCCAACCCTCTCCCACAGGGAGAGGGAGAATTTAAAATGAAAAGGAACTGAAGATGGCAACTCCTCACATTAATGCAGAAATGGGTGATTTCGCTGACGTCGTATTGATGCCAGGCGACCCGCTGCGCGCGAAGCACATTGCTGAAACCTTCCTGGAAGACGTGCGTGAAGTGAACAACGTTCGCGGCATGCTGGGCTTCACCGGTACCTATAAAGGCCGCAAAATCTCGGTAATGGGCCACGGCATGGGTATCCCATCCTGCTCCATCTACACCAAAGAGCTGATCACCGATTTCGGCGTGAAGAAAATCATCCGCGTGGGCTCCTGCGGCGCGGTGCGCATGGACGTTAAGCTGCGCGACATCGTTATCGGGATGGGTGCCTGCACCGATTCCAAAGTGAACCGCATGCGTTTCAAAGACCACGACTTCGCGGCGATTGCTGACTTCGGCATGGTGCGTGACGCGGTTGACGCGGCGAAAGCGCTGGGCGTTGAAGCGCGCGTGGGCAACATCTTCTCTGCTGACCTGTTCTATGCACCGGACGGCGGCGAGATGTTCGACGTGATGGAGAAATACGGCATCCTGGGCGTGGAAATGGAAGCGGCCGGAATCTACGGCGTGGCGGCTGAATTCGGTGCGAAAGCGCTGACCATCTGCACCGTGTCTGACCATATCCGTACCCACGAGCAGACCACTGCTGCCGAGCGTCAGACTACCTTCAACGACATGATCAAAATCGCGCTGGAATCCGTTCTGCTGGGCGATAAAGCGTAATGTTGTCTTTGCCGGGCAGTCAGGCTGCCCGGCAAGTTCTTACTGCTGCGTTAACACTTCCCACATCAAATCACTTTCAAGCGTTGTGATATCCGTTGAGTATGAAAATTGCTGGTCGTTAAGGACGGGCGTCAATTTCATGGTGAAACTCATATGGCTACCGCTTACCGGAGCCTGGTTATCGACGGCAATGATCCCATCGTTATTACGCAGTAACAGGCTTTCCTGGCTCTCTCCGCTCGGGGTGAACTGCGTGCGGTCGACCGTTTTTGAGAAAGCGTAGCTTTTTCCGTCTACCACCATATTGCTCACGCGCACCGCCAGACCGCTGTTATCACCAAAATAGAAACGGCCTTTTTCCCCAGCGCGCCCCTGGATAAACAGGGCGACCGGCTGGCTATCCGGGCAATTGACGTTGACGTTGATCTCCCTTGACGGCATCTGGTTCCAGCCTTGTTTCGCCTCCACGACATCATTCTGCTTCAGCAAGCCAAAGCTGACGCCGCTGTTGGTAAAGGAGACCTGGCAGTCATCATCAGCCAGGGCCGTGCGGGCTGAAAGTGAAGCTAAGGCTGCAACGGCAATCAGCAGATATTTTCCCCGGGAACTCATTGGCAAACTCCTTGCGCCATTTCATAGAACGCTTCTTTGTCCTGCTTGTCGCTCAGCGTGTACTTGATGTGACACAGGCGCTGCATATTGTCATCCACGGCGTACAGCGTCGGACTTTCCGACATATCGGTAACGAAAACGCGCCCGTCATCGACGGTGCTGACCAGATAATTGTTTTTCTCATCCACAATACTGGTGCCTTTCGGTAACCAGTTGCCGTCTGCCTGTTTCACTTCCAGCATGACGCGGCGGGTATTAAGCACCTCAAAATCCAGCTCTTTAAAGGCGGCGTGGGCTGCCGAAATATTTTTGATCCCGTTAGCCAGGTCCATGCTTTTCGGTAAGGTGTTGGCGTTCACTTCGATACGCGACTTCCGCCATTCCGTCATTTCAGGCACCACGGCCTGGCCCCAGCGGTCGGTCCAAATGCGGCCCTGAGGTGTGGCGATTTCAATGCCGCTCTCAGGTTCACTCAGGCGAGCGATACCGAAGGTTTCTTTCACCTCGTATGGCGAGAAGGTCAGGCCATGTTCATGCGCTGCGATCCCGCCGGAGAGCGTTGCGCTGTAGTTGCGCTGATCGCTACCGGTGGTGCCTCCGCCAATACCGAGCTGGGTGTAATGCAGGTTGGTATTAATGTTGCCGTTGAAGCTGTTTTCGTGATTCTGGTCATCACGATCGGCAGAGATGTAGTAGTTTGTGTCCTGGCCAAGCGAACCGCTATTTTGCAGGCCATAGTTGGTTTTATCACCCTGGCTGCGCATATACGCGCCGACACGCTGCGATCCCAGCGGGAAGCTGACGTTGACGTAAAACATGTCGTCGTCGTTCAGCATGCTGTCATCATCATCCGATTGCTGATTCACGGCGTGCTGCCAGTTGGCAGTAATATTCATGTATTTGAACGACTGGCCCCAGGAGACGATCACGCTGCGGGTATCATCGTTGTCATCGGTTGCCTGATAGCCGTAGTAGCCCAGAGAGAAGGTACCCAGCATGTTATTGCTCCAGCTCAGGTTTGCGCTGTAGCTGCTCTGATAGCCGTCAAAGTCGTCGACAAGGGCTTCAGTCAGTTCGCGATAGCCGGAGCTGTATTTCGCCGCGCTGACGCTGACGTTCAGGTTGCCCGGTATCGACATGCCGGCACTCAGCTCTCCCTTCGCGCCCTGCTGCGATTCGCCGTAGTTTGCTTTGCTGCCCTGCAGCGAGCCGGAAAGCGTCATGCGTTCAGCCGGTAGCCACTGCAGCATGCCCCCTGCAGCCTGGTAGTCTTCAGCGAGTACGCCGGATGCGGTGGTTATCCAGTCTCTGCCAGGGCGCCAGCCGTCGGAAACGTTATAGACCCAGGGCATGGAGTAATCACTGTCGACTTCGCGCACGCGACCCAGCGACATCGCAAGGCCTACCGGGCGCGATACCTGGAAGTTGAACGAAGAGGATGGCACGGTAAAGCGGGTGGTGGAACCATCGGTTTCCACCACGCTGACGTCGAGGTTGGCATTGCTGCGCACCACGGGCACGTTTTCAAGGTTGAACGGCCCTGCGTTGACCAGCGTGGAGTAAATCAGCTGTCCTGACTGGCGAACTTCCACACGCGCCTGGTTGCCCCGCGCAAGCCCTTTAACGGTAACGCCTGGCGTATCCTGGGCTAAACCCTGTTCGGGAATAAACTGTACGCCGTCGATGGCCGCCCCGCCAAAAAGCGGAGACTGAACGTTAATCTGCCCGACCTGAGCGCGAATTTTTTGCGACTGGAACACGTGTTCACCGTAGGTATACAGGCTGTCTGAACGGTATTCCCCGTTGTCGTCGGTGATCATATAGCGGCTACGCACCGCCCACTCTGCGATGTTGAACCCCGCCTCAAGGTTGGCCTGGCTATAATCCTGGCTCTCTGAACCGCTATATTCACTGCGGCTGCTGAACAGGTTGTAGTTGAACAGCCCGGCGGTACCGCCCTTAATAAAGTTCTGCGGGGTCAGAAAACCGTTATCCAGCGCTTCTGCCGGTAAATATAACTCCAGCGATTCGCTGCCCGGCATGGCGTTAATCACGGAAGAGGGATAATCGGCGAGCAAATCGTGGCAGGATTCATTCTTACCGATACGCAAAGGCATTAAGCCCATGGCGCTGAGAAAGTCTTCATCAGCGCAAACCTGCCCTTTATCACCAAAAAGTACCGCCAGAGACCCTTTGTCCACGCCGTTGATTTTGACCGAAACGGTATGTCTGCCAGGAAGAAAACGCGGCGCTTCGGCAAAATAATCCGCCAGGTTTTTACTGATCCCGCGCGTGGCAAGAATATCAGTATCAAATTTGACTTCCCTGGCCAGCAACGATGAGCCGGGGATAATTGAAACGGTCAGTGAGCAGTAAAGCGCTGCTCGAATTAAAGAGGCAAGGTTCAGGTTGTTCACGCATTCACTCTCATTATATTTATTTTTATTGGCCTAACGGCGCGGTGAAATCAGGAACATTAATGCCGTAGCGACTTGCTGGATAGAAACGCACGGATTTATCACCGGTAATGCCTTTGGCCACGGTGACGTCCAGCGTCTGGCCCGGAAGGATATAGGTTTTCTGCAGCTTCCCTGCGGTATTTGACGGCAGGAAGGTGACGTTTTGCGCCAGGCGAACCACGTAAGCTGACGGGTTTTTCACTTTGATGGTCTGGCCGCTACCGGACCAGGTCAGCAGCTTCCAGGCATCGGTGACAACGGGCAGATTCTTAGGGCGAATGAGCACCGGCAGATCCTGGCGCATGTTGAAGCCAATCTTCATGTTTTTATCGGTATTTTTGGGCGGAATGCCTTCAAACGTCACGCGTTTCAGGTGCTCAACCGTGAGCGGCTGCTGGTTCTGCATAATAAAACGCAGCTGCTGCTGCTGGCCTGGCTCGACGCGAACGACGGGCTGAGTTACGTCTAGCTTGATGCCGGTGTCGTCGGGCAGATCGATAATCGTGGTGTATAGCAGAGCTGGACCGTTATCGGTATTTTTAACGTTCATCACGCCGCTGTGGGTGGATTCTTCAATCACCAGCAGGGTGGTTTCTGGCACCATGCCCGCAGCATTCGCCTGCGTCACAAGGGCAGAAAACAGAAATGGGGCGGTAAGCGCCAGTTTGCAAAGAGAGGATGATACAGACATCGAGATTATTCCTTTAACCTGATAAAAAGGCCTCCTCAAAAAAGGAGGCCAGGTTCATTTATTAACGCACTGATAATTAGATATATTTCACAGTGATCGTTGCCTGGCCTGCCAGGTTGGTATCATCCGTAATCGCCAGCGTGGTGGTGTCTTCAATCGCCAGAGCAACCTTCAGTGGGAAGACCGCAGTGGTGTAAGCCAGCGGGGCCGTGGTACCAGTGGCTGCCACGGTCATCATTTCGGCGTTGCCGTTTTTGATGATACCGGTGGTGGATTTAGCCCAGGTCGGGGTGGTTGCCGCACCAGAGATAGGATCCACTTTTACGCCATCAGCGGTGACGTTAGCAATATCGGTGAAGACAGAGTACGCGCCGATTTTCACGTCGCCTGCCAGACCCACGCCGTAAGACTGGTCTGCGCTACTTACTGAACCGTTTGCTGCATCGCCGTTAGTAATGGTGACGCCAGTCGCGCGAGATGCCGCGCTGTCATCAGTGATGGTCCAGCCTGCTTTCGCGCCGGCGTCCGGACACTGGATGGTCAGGGAGATATCTTTGGTGCCCAGCTGGTTGTCGGTGGTGGAAGACAGTTCAGACAGGTGAACACGGCCATAGTCGACCACGCCGCCGCCGGTCAGGGTTGGGGTGCAGGCAGCCACGGAGAGCAGGCCGGTAACTTTCAGTACAGCGGTAGAGGCTGCGTTCGCACCAGCGGTGGTCAGCGCCATCGCAACGGCGCTGGCAATTAAAATCTTTTTCATCGTTGTTCCTTAACGGTTAATTCATCGCGTCAATATCGGTTACGCGGGAAGGGATTACAGGTAATGCAGCGTAATGGTTGCCTGACCAGCGATTGGGGTATCGTCGGTAATTGCCAGGGTGCTGGTTTTTTCTACTGCCAGGGCTATGCGCAGTGGGAAGACAGCGTTGGTGAAGGCGATTGGCTTAGCATCGTTATCGCCGAACGCGAATTGATAAGGGCTAACTCTGACGTAATCATAAGAACCGGTGGGGAAGAATAGTGTCCAGACCTCTCCGTCCGAAGCGCTACTGACGTTTGAGGCTACGCCGTCAGCTGTTGCATTATGTTTATTGAGTGCGACGGCATAAGAGCCAATAGCCACACCGCCCGCGGTTTTGCCCACGCCGAAGTGTGCATCGAGCGCTACCCCCCCGCCATAAACGTTGCCGCCGCTGAAGCCTGCATTAAGAATATCAATATCGGCGACATCACCTACGTTATCTTCAATACTCCATGACACCTTGGTAGGGGAGGAACATGTAATGGAAAGCGAAGTGTCTTTGTGACCCAACTGGTTGGTCGCAGTTGAAGACAGGGAGTCGACAAAGAATGTGCCAAAATCAATGGTGGTGCCGCCGCTCAGCGTTGGGGTGCAGGCGTCGTTGGTCAGTACACCCTGAACTTTTAACTGTGCGGTAGAATCTGCAGCGTGCGCCGTTGCAGACAGAGCCATAGCAACGGTTGTTGCAACTAATAACTTTTTCATCGTTAGTCCTTAACGAAAATGTGAAGTAATCGCGGAAGGGATAATTAATATTATCTTGCGAACCTGCATTTTCGTTTCGAATGTGGGATGCGTCTATTTAGATTATTTGCAGCGCGTTTTCAGGAAGGCTAAATAAATAATGGAATTATAAAGTTAAGAGTATGAATGTTATTGAATGTAAATTTAAATTACTAAATATATTTATCCCACTAAATCTAATTTGCAGCTTTTAGTGGGATGTTCGGTATTACTGAACCGCATTAATTATCCATTGCGATAATTCCCGTAATTCATTTTCCTGCTCAGGGAAATCCCCAATCAGCGCATCGCACTCCTGCTGCAGCATGTCTGCCCGATACAAACAGCCCTGCAAACGTGCCGCCAGTGCCTCCAGCGGCGCCGGGTTCAGGCTATCGGTAAACACCTGCGTGCGGGTGATGTGGCCTTTCTCCACGTCAAAGTGCAGCTCCACGCCGCCCCAGGTAAAACGCTCATCCAGCAGGTGAGAAAACGCAGGAGCCTGGCCGAAGTTCCACTCCCAGCTGCTCTGGCGGGCAAAGGTTTCGGCGAAATTGGGCAGGTCCGGGGTTTTGTCCGGGGAGATCACTTCCGCGTCGACGCGCTCGCCATAGTGAGTAAAGAACGCCTCACGCACGGCATTACAGATTTGCTCGTGCGTAATGCCCGGCAGCAGTTCAACCAGATTTGCCACGCGTCCGCGCACGGAGGTAATCCCCTTGGCCTGCAGCTTTTTCTTGTCCGGATTGAGGTAGTTCGCCAGGCGGCTCAGGTCTGCATTAAGCAACAATGTGCCGTGGTGGAATCCGCGATCCATCGTTTCACGATAGGCAGAGCCAGACACTTTCCTGTCACCGTCAGGCGTTTTCACCACCAGGTCGTTCCGCCCTGACGCTTCCGCCGTGACGCCGAGCGAATTCAGCGCGTTAAGCACAATCGAGGTGGAGATGGTTTTGTCGTACTCCGGCTTGCCTGCCATAAAGGTGAAGCAGGTATTGCCGAGATCGTGAAACACCGCGCCGCCGCCGCTGCTGCGGCGCGCGAGACGGACGTTGTCCTCATCCATGCGCCGGGTATTGCACTCTTTCCACGGATTTTGCGCGCGGCCAATCACCACCGTATCGGCGTTGCGCCAGAGAAACAGGACGCGCTGAGTGGCAGGCATCTGGCGGAAGATGCACTCTTCCACCGCGAGATTAAACCAGGGATCGTAAGAGTCAGAGATAAGCAGGCGTAACGTCGTCATGGCAGAGTTCCTTTTCCGAATCGTTCGCCTACTTTATCACTATTCTTTCTTCTCGCTCTCTTCGTCTTCGGGAACCGACCTGCTGGCGGTAAGCAGGAACGGTGACTGCTGCCAGCGGGTGCGTTTGCCCTGGAGTAAAGTACGCGCCAGGACGACGCCTATCGCCAGTGAGAGCAGCAGCATCAGGCGCAGGATATTGGTGGTGTTATCGACCTGTTTGGCTTCGGTTGGCAAGGTGTGGGTATCAAGCGTAAGACGCAGATAGCCCAGCGGACCATTCTTACCCTGAATAGGTTCGACAATCTGCTGGTTAAAGTAGCCCCCGGCTTTTTTGCCGTCCAGCGCCAGCCTGTCGCGCACGTCGACGTGCTCACCCGCGCGGGCTATCAGGTCGCCTTGTTCGTCATAGACCCCGGCATCCAGAATACGGCTGTTCTCCGTTAACAGGCGTAGTATCTGGCCTATCCGCTTGTCGTCCGGCGTTTCGGTACGCATGGACGGGGCGACGTTGAGCGTTACCTGGCGCGCCAGCGTACGGGCCAGCTCTTCAAATTGTGGGTTACGTTGTCGTTGGTGATTCTGACTAAACCACGATGCCCCTTGCATCAGCGCGACCAATAGCGCGAGACAGAAGAGGACAATCACGGCGCGGTGAAGCCGGAATTTCAGTTTTGCGCGAGCCATATTCCACCTGCTGAAAATTTACGGCTTAATGTTGCCAGAAGTGATGGTTACAGGGTAGCCTCATGCGTTATTTTCCCTCTGGAACCTTCCGGCGCGAACGAAATTACAGGAGCTTCAATGCCGAACATTACCTGGTGCGACCTGCCAACGGATGTCTCTTTATGGCCAGGATTGCCGCTCTCTTTAAGTGGCGATGAGGTGATGCCTCTGGATTACCACGCTGGCCGAAGCGGCTGGCTGCTGTACGGACGCGGCCTGGATAAACAACGTCTCACCCAATATCAAACCAAACTGGGTGCGGCGATGGTGATTGTCGCGGCCTGGTGCGTTGAAGATTACCAGGTCATCCGCCTGGCGGGTTCCCTGACCCAACGCGCGACGCGTCTGGCGCACGACGCCGGGCTGGACGTTGCTCCGCTGGGCAAAATCCCGCACCTGAAAACGCCAGGCCTGCTGGTGATGGACATGGACTCTACGGCGATCCAAATCGAGTGTATTGACGAGCTTGCGAAGCTGGCGGGCAGCGGTGAGCTGGTGGCGGAAGTGACCGAGCGTGCAATGCGCGGCGAGCTGGACTTCACTGCCAGCCTGAGACAGCGCGTGGCGACCCTGAAAGGGGCCGACGCCAACATTTTGCGTCAGGTGCGCGACGAACTGCCATTAATGCCAGGCCTGACCCAACTGGTGCTTAAGCTGGAAACGCTGGGCTGGAAAGTGGCCATTGCCTCCGGCGGCTTCACCTTCTTCGCCGATTACCTGCGTGACAAGCTACGTCTGACCACCGTGGTGGCGAACGAGCTGGAGATCATGGACGGTAAACTCACCGGTCATGTCATTGGCGATATCGTTGATGCGCAGTACAAAGCCAACACGCTGACCCGCCTGGCGGAGAAATATGACATTCCGGTCGTGCAGACGGTGGCGATTGGCGACGGGGCCAACGATCTGCCGATGATCAAAGTCGCCGGTCTTGGCATTGCCTTCCGCGCCAAGCCAAAAGTAAATGAAAAGACGGAAGTCACTATCCGTCATGCCGACCTGATGGGGGTGTTCTGCATTCTCTCCGGCAGCATTAACCAGAAATAGCAGCCTTCTATTGTTGGCCGGGTAAGCGCAAGCGCCACCCGGCACGCAGGGCGCACAGAAATAACGAGGTAAACCGTGGCGAAAGCTCCAAAACGCGCATTTGTCTGTAATGAATGTGGTGCGGATTATCCGCGCTGGCAGGGGCAATGCAGCGCCTGTCATGCCTGGAACACCATCACCGAAGTGCGCGGTGTGGCGGCTTCGCCGAGCGTGGCCCGCAACGAGCGCCTGAGCGGCTATGCGGGCAATGCCGGCGTGTCGAAAGTGCAAAAGCTCTCGGACATCAGCCTGGAAGAGTTGCCGCGCTTCTCTACCGGCTTCAAAGAGTTCGACCGCGTGCTTGGCGGCGGCGTGGTGCCGGGCAGCGCCATTTTGATCGGCGGTAACCCGGGCGCGGGTAAATCGACCCTGCTGCTGCAAACGCTGTGCAAGCTCGCCGAACAGATGAAAACCCTGTACGTCACGGGGGAAGAGTCACTCCAGCAGGTGGCGATGCGTGCCCACCGCCTTGGCCTGCCGACCGGCAATCTGAACATGCTCTCTGAAACCAGCATCGAGCAGATCTGCATGATCGCGGAAGAAGAGCAGCCGAAGCTGATGGTGATCGACTCCATTCAGGTTATGCATATGGCGGACATCCAGTCCTCGCCGGGCAGCGTCGCGCAGGTGCGCGAAACCGCGGCCTATCTGACGCGCTTTGCCAAAACGCGCGGTGTGGCGATAGTGATGGTCGGCCATGTGACCAAAGACGGCTCGCTGGCCGGGCCGAAAGTGCTTGAACATTGTATCGACTGCTCCGTGATGCTCGACGGCGATGCGGATTCCCGCTTCCGCACCTTGCGCAGCCATAAGAACCGCTTTGGTGCGGTTAACGAGTTAGGCGTCTTCGCCATGACCGAGCAGGGGCTGCGCGAAGTCAGCAACCCGTCGGCGATCTTCCTGAGCCGCGGCGATGAAGTGACCTCTGGCAGCTCGGTAATGGTGTTGTGGGAGGGGACGCGTCCGCTGCTGGTAGAGATCCAGGCGCTGGTGGACGTCTCGATGATGGGCAACCCGCGGCGCGTGGCGGTCGGTCTGGAGCAGAACCGCCTGGCGATCCTGCTCGCGGTGTTGCACCGTCACGGCGGGCTGCAGATGGCGGATCAGGACGTTTTCGTCAACGTGGTGGGCGGCGTGAAAGTATCGGAAACCAGCGCAGACCTGGCGCTGCTGCTGGCGATGGTCTCCAGCCTGCGCGACAGACCGCTGCCGCAGGATCTGGTGGTCTTTGGTGAAGTGGGGCTGGCGGGGGAAATTCGCCCGGTGCCGAGCGGCCAGGAGCGTATCTCCGAGGCGGCGAAACACGGGTTCCGTCGCGCCATTGTCCCTGCCGCTAACGTGCCGAAAAAGATCCCGGAAGGGATGAAGGTCTTCGGCGTGAAAAAACTCGCAGATGCGTTAAATGTCTTTGACGACTTATAATTACGTATTCGATTTTGCAGGAGGCACCGTAATTTATGTCATCATTTGACTATCTTAAGACCGCAATTCGTCAGAAGGGCTGCACGCTGCAGCAGGTGGCGGACGCCAGCGGCATGACGAAAGGCTACCTGAGCCAGCTGCTGAACGCCAAAATCAAAAGCCCCAGCGCGCAGAAGCTGGAAGCGCTGCACCGCTTTCTGGGACTGGAATTCCCGCGTATTTCGAAGAGCATTGGCGTGGTGTTCGGCAAGTTCTACCCGCTGCATACCGGGCATATCTATCTGATCCAGCGCGCCTGTAGCCAGGTGGACGAGCTGCATATCATCATGGGCTACGACGAAACGCGCGACCGCCAGCTGTTTGAAGACAGCGCTATGTCGCAGCAGCCGACGGTATCTGACCGCCTGCGCTGGCTGCTTCAGACGTTTAAGTACCAGAAAAACATCCGTATTCATGCCTTTAACGAAGAGGGCATGGAGCCGTATCCGCACGGCTGGGACGTGTGGAGCAACGGCGTCAAAGCGTTTATGGAAGAGAAGGGTATCGCCCCGAACTGGATCTATACCTCTGAAGAGTCCGACGCGCCGCAGTTCCGCGAGCATCTGGGCATCGAGACGGTGCTGATCGATCCGAAGCGAACTTTCATGAACATCAGCGGGGCGCAGATCCGCGAAAATCCGTCCCGCTACTGGGATTACATTCCGACCGAAGTGAAGCCGTTCTTTGTGCGTACGGTGGCCATTCTGGGTGGGGAATCGAGCGGCAAATCCACGCTGGTCAACAAGCTGGCGAACATCTTCAACACCACCAGCGCGTGGGAATACGGACGCGATTACGTCTTATCTCACCTGGGCGGCGATGAGATGGCGCTGCAGTATTCCGATTACGATAAAATCGCGCTCGGCCATGCGCAGTATATTGATTTTGCGGTGAAATATGCCAACAAGGTAGCGTTCATCGACACCGATTTCGTCACCACGCAGGCGTTCTGCAAGAAGTATGAAGGGCGAGAGCACCCGTTCGTGCAGGCGCTGATTGACGAGTACCGCTTCGACCTGGTGATCCTGCTGGAAAACAACACCCCGTGGGTGGCCGACGGTATGCGCAGCCTCGGCAGCTCCGTCAACCGAAAAGAGTTCCAGTCCATGCTGGTGGAGATGCTGAACGAGAATAACGTTGAGTTCGTCCACGTGGAGGAGTCTGACTACGACTCCCGTTTCCTGCGCTGCGTCGAGCTGGTGAAGGAGATGATGGGGGAGCAGGGGTAGAACTACCCCTCACCCTAACCCTCTCCCCAAAGGGGAGAGGGAACGATTACCCCCTCTCCCCTCTGGGGAGAGGGCAGGGTGAGGGGAACAAGCCACTCAATACTCAACCACCACTTTCCCGCGCATATGCCCCTCCAGCACCTTGCGGTGCGCCTCGGTAATGCTTTCCACGCTCAGGCCGTGCAGCGTTTCGCTGAGCGAGCTTTCAACCACGCCGTTATCCACCAGCTTCGCAACCTCGTCTAAGATCTCTCCCTGACGCGCCATATCCGCCGTCTGGTACATGCTGCGGGTGTACATAAATTCCCAGTGAAGCGCGGCGGATTTGGATTTCAGCTTATCCTGATCCAGCGGATGTTCATTCTCAACGATGGAGCAAATATGTCCATGTGGCGCAATAAGCTCGCTAACGGCATCCCAGTGCCCGTCGGTATCGTTGAGGATGAAGATGTAATCCACAAAGGTAATACCCTGTTTTGCCAGCTCGCCTTTCAGATCGCGATAGTTCACCACCCGATCCGCACCGCGATCGCGACACCACTGGGCGGAATCTTCCCGCGAGGCCGTTGCGATGACGGTGAGCTTACTGTTGTGCTTCGCAAACGGGATCGCCAGCGATCCCACGCCGCCAGCGCCGCCGACGATCAGCAGCGTTTTGTCCGATCCGGCATCCTGAATATTCAGCCGTTCGAACAACCCTTCCCAGGCGGTGAGGGCGGTCAGCGGCAGCGCGGCGGCAGCGGCCCAGCCAAGGCTTGCCGGTTTATGCCCGACGATGCGCGCATCTATCAGCTGGTGGGTGGCGTTACTGCCCGAACGGGTGATGTCGCCTGCGTACCAGACTTCGTCGCCGGGTTTGAACCCGGTGACGCCAGCCCCAACGGCTGTAACGATCCCACTGGCATCCCACCCGAGAATGCGCGGATCTTTCAGGCCGTTTTTTGCAATGCCCGCATGGACTTTGGTATCGACCGGGTTAATAGAGACGGCTTTTACCTCGACCAGCAGATCGTGCTCGCCGGGCTGCGGCATCGGTGGGGCGATCTCAATGAAAGCGGCGGGATTTGCAGGGTTAACGGCAATGGCTTTAACAGACATGATGTTCTCCTCAATGGAATACGTTTTGTTGAGGCTAGTCTATAAAGTGGGCAGCTGCGTGATAAGATGGACAATCAAGAACGCAGTGTTCGTACAGGATGAACAATCATGTTTAAGCAGCTTCAGGATATGGCGCTGTTTGCGCTGGTAGCGGAAATGGGCAGCTTTACCGCGGCGGCGCAGAAGGCTGAACTGCCGAAATCCAGCGTCAGCCACCGCATCAGTCAGCTGGAGCAGCAGGTGGGGATCCGCCTGCTGAACCGCACTACGCGCCGGTTAAACCTGACGTTTGCGGGTGAGCACTATCTGGTGCACTGTCGGGAGATGCTGGCCGCCAGCGAGCGGGCGGAGTACGCCATCCAGCGCCTGCGCGACAACCCCAGCGGGCGGCTGCGTATTACCTGTCCGGCGGGGATTGGTGCGACCCTGCTTGCACATATGAACGCTGAGTTCCAGCTTCGCTATCCTGACGTTTCGCTGGATGTGTCGATATCTGACGATGTGGTGGACCTGGTCGAATCCGGCTTTGACGTGGCGCTGCGCACCGGCAAGCCGCAGGACTCCTCCCTGATTGGCCGCATGATTGGCCACTGCCCGCGGTACATGCTGGCCTCGCCGGACTATCTGGCGCGCCGCGATCCGCTAAACCATCCTCGACAGCTGGTTGAGCATCGCTGCATAACCCACAAGGCGTGGTCGGAGTGGCTGTTACGCAGCGAAAACGAGGATTACCGCTATCTGCCGGATAACGCTCATCTTACGGATAACCTGGTATACGCCCGCGAGTGTGCGATCGCCGGAGCGGGGATCACGCTGTTACCCGCTTTTCTGCTGGAAGATAAGGTCGAAAAGGGCGCGCTGGTGAAGGTGCTGTCGGAGTGGAACGTTGAAGGTAACGATCTGTGGCTGGCCTACCCGAGCCGCAAGCTGAATTCACCTGCGTTGATGAGCTATATCGAGTTTGCGATGCAGTTTGATGAGGTGAAGCGGTATTACGTGGGAAAATAAAAAAGCCGGGTGGCGCTCACGCTTACCCGGCCTACAAACTGCGCAGTACCGTAGGCCGGGTAAGGCGCAGCCGCCACCCGGCACTCAGGCACTTATTTCGAAATACGTTTGTACTTAATACGCTTCGGCTCCAGCGCGTCGGCGCCCAGCGTGCGTTTCTTGTACTCTTCGTATTCGGTGAAGTTACCTTCGAAGAACTCCACTTTACCTTCGTCCTGGTAGTCCAGAATGTGGGTCGCGATACGGTCAAGGAACCAACGGTCGTGCGAGATAACCATCGCGCAGCCCGGGAACTCCAGCAGGGCGTTTTCCAGCGCGCGCAGGGTTTCGATATCCAGGTCGTTTGTTGGTTCATCGAGCAGCAGAACGTTACCGCCCACCTGCAGCAGCTTCGCCAGGTGCAGACGACCGCGCTCACCGCCGGACAGCTCGCCCACGCGTTTGCCCTGGTCGGTGCCTTTGAAGTTAAAGCGGCCAACGTAGGCGCGGCTTGGCATCTCGGTGTTGCCGATACGCATGATATCCAGACCGCCGGACACTTCTTCCCACACGGTTTTACTGTTGTCCATTGCGTCACGGAACTGATCAACGGAGGCCAGCTTCACGGTCTCACCCAGGGTGATAGAGCCGCTGTCAGGCTGTTCCTGACCGGACATCATGCGGAACAGGGTGGATTTACCCGCGCCGTTCGGACCGATGATCCCGACGATAGCGCCTTTCGGTACGGAGAAGCTCAGGTCGTCGATCAGCAGGCGGTCGCCGTATGATTTACGCAGGTTGCTGACTTCAACCACTTTATCCCCCAGACGTGCTCCAGGCGGAATAAACAGTTCGTTGGTTTCGTTACGTTTCTGGTATTCGGTGTTGTTCAGCTCTTCGAAGCGTGCCAGACGGGCTTTGCCCTTAGACTGACGGCCCTTCGCGCCCTGACGCACCCACTCCAGCTCTTTCTCAATAGACTTGCGGCGCGCCGCTTCCTGAGAGGCTTCCTGCGCAAGACGCTGATCTTTCTGCTCCAGCCAGGAGGAGTAGTTGCCTTCCCACGGAATACCTTCGCCGCGGTCCAGCTCCAGGATCCAGCCCGCAACGTTATCGAGGAAGTAACGGTCGTGGGTAATCGCCACAACGGTGCCTTCGAAGTCGTGCAGGAAGCGTTCCAGCCAGGCGACAGATTCTGCATCCAGGTGGTTCGTTGGTTCGTCGAGCAGCAGCATGTCTGGTTTTTCCAGCAGCAGGCGGCACAGCGCGACGCGGCGACGTTCACCCCCGGAGAGCTTCTCAACTTTCGCATCCCAGTCCGGCAGACGCAGGGCGTCAGCCGCGCGCTCCAGCTGCACGTTCAGGTTGTGACCGTCGTGCGCCTGGATGATCTCTTCAAACTTGCCCTGCTGAGCGGCCAGCTTGTCGAAGTCCGCATCCGGTTCGGCGTATTTGGCATACACTTCATCCAGACCTTTCAGCGCGTTAACCACTTCGGAAACCGCCTCTTCAACGGATTCGCGCACGGTGTGTTCCGGGTTCAGCTGAGGTTCCTGCGGCAGGTAACCAATCTTGATGCCGGGCTGCGGACGGGCTTCACCTTCGATGTCTGTATCGATGCCGGCCATGATGCGCAGCAGGGTGGACTTACCGGCACCGTTGAGGCCCAGAACACCGATTTTTGCGCCCGGGAAGAAGCTCAGCGAGATATTTTTAAGAATATGACGTTTCGGCGGAACCACTTTGCCGACACGATGCATGGTATAAACGAATTGAGCCACGTTGGACTTCGCCTCTTTTATCATGATGAGTATGGAATTCAGCCTCGAAGTGTAGCCTTTTTCACGCCCTAATCCCAGCCAGGAACGTCGGGAGTGTTAAAACGCGCAGGAAAGGTAAAAAAGTGTCCATGACGTGGCGCGTTGCAGGATGCCTGGTTAGCATAAGTTAAGTAGACTTTGACGTGGCAAGACGCTGCAAATAATGAAAAAACAAAGAGGAAGAGCTTGTGGAAAGAGCCAAACAGGTGGTCTGGCGTCTGCTGGCTGCCAGCGTATGCGTAATGGCGGTAAGCCAGGCGGTGCATGCCGATTCACTGGATGAACAACGTAACCGCTATGCCCAAATCAAGCAGGCGTGGGACAATAAGCAGATGGATACCGTGCAGGCGCTGATGCCGACGCTGAAGGACTATCCCCTGTACCCGTATCTCGAGTATCGCCAGATCACCGACGATCTGATGAACCAACCTACCGTCACCGTGAACAACTTTATCCAGGCGAACCCAACGCTCCCGCCCGCCCGCAATCTGCAGTCGCGTTTTGTGAACGAACTGGCGCGTCGCGAAGACTGGCGCGGCCTGCTGGCGTTTAGCCCGGAAAAACCGGGAACCACGGAAGCGCAGTGTAATTACTACTATGCAAAATGGGCGACCGGACAGCAGGAAGAAGCCTGGGCAGGGGCGAAAGATCTGTGGCTGACGGGCAAAAGCCAGCCCAACGCCTGTGATTCCCTCTTTGGCGCATGGCGCGCGTCCGGCAAGCAGGATCCGCTGGCTTATCTGGAGCGCATTCGCCTGGCAATGAAGGCCGGAAATACCCGCCTGGTCACCGCGCTGGCGGGGCAGATGCCGCCAGATTACCAGACCATTTCGACTGCGGTTATTGGGCTGGCAAACGATCCTAATTCTGTACTGACTTTTGCCCGTTCAACGGGAGCTACCGATTTTACCCGCCAGATGGCGGCCGTTGCCTTTACCAGCGTGGCGCGTGACGATGTGGAAAACGCGCGGCTGATGATCCCGCAGCTGGTGCAGGCGCAGCAGCTCACAGAAGAGCAAACCCAGGAGCTGCGTGACACCGTTGCATGGCGGCTGATGGGTAACGATGTGACCGATGAGCAGGCCCGCTGGCGTGACGATGCCATCATGCGCTCAAACTCAACCTCTCTGGTAGAGCGCCGCGTGCGCATGGCGCTGGGCACGGGCGATCGTCATGGGCTGAACACCTGGCTGGCGCGTCTGCCGATGGATGCCAAAGAGAAAGACGAATGGCGCTACTGGCAGGCCGATCTGCTGCTGGAGCGCGGTCGTGATGACGAAGCCAAAGAGATCCTCCACGCATTAATGCAGCAGCGCGGGTTCTACCCGATGGTGGCAGCCCAGCGTCTTGGGGAAGAGTACACCCTGAAGATCGACAAAGCGCCCGCCAACGCCAGCCCGTCACTCACGCAGGGCCCGGAGATGGCGCGCGTGCGCGAGCTGATGTACTGGAATCTCGACAACACCGCGCGCAGCGAGTGGGCCAACCTGGTCACCAGCCGCACGACGAACGAGAAGGCACAGCTTGCCCGCTACGCCTTTGACAACCGCTGGTGGGATCTGAGCGTGCAGGCGACGATCGCCGGCAAGCTGTGGGATCATCTCGAGGAGCGTTTCCCGCTGGCGTATAAAGATCTCTTCGATCGCTACACCAGCGACAAAGACATTCCAAAAAGCTACGCGATGGCAATAGCCCGCCAGGAGAGCGCCTGGAACCCGAAAGTGCGCTCCCCGGTGGGAGCCAGCGGCCTGATGCAGATCATGCCGGGCACGGCGACGCACACGGTGAAGATGTTTAATATTCCAGGCTACAGCAGCCCGTCACAGCTGCTGGATCCGGACACCAACATTAACATTGGTACCAGCTATCTCCAGTATGTGTATCAGCAGTTCGGGAATAACCGCATCTTCGCTTCGGCGGCGTATAACGCAGGGCCGGGACGCGTGCGAACCTGGCTGGGAAACAGCGCCGGGCGCATCGATGCCGTGGCGTTTGTCGAGAGCATTCCGTTCTCGGAAACGCGCGGATACGTGAAAAACGTGCTGGCGTATGATGCCTACTATCGCTACTTCATAGGGCAGAAGGACACCCTGATGAGCGATGCCGAGTGGCAGAGACGTTACTGATCGGCGCGGGTTGTGTTATGCTGTACTCGCTAATGAGTACAAGAGGCAGCATAACATGACCCAGCATTCCCCGTATTCCTCGGCGATGGCCGAACAACGCAATCAGGAGTGGCTTCGTTTTGTGGAGTTGCTCCGCCAGTCTTATGACAAGGATCTGCATTTACCGCTGCTGCAGCTGATGCTGACGCCCGACGAGCGCGAAGCGCTGGGCACGCGCGTGCGGATTATTGAAGAGCTGCTGCGCGGCGAGATGAGCCAGCGCGAGCTGAAGAACGAGCTTGGCGCGGGCATCGCGACCATTACCCGCGGATCGAACAGCCTGAAGTCGGCGCCGGTAGAGCTGCGCCAGTGGCTTGAAGCGGTATTGTTGAAAAACGCCGAATGACGATGGCTCACCGATAAATCGCGTTATGGAACGGACTTAACGCCAGGATCACCGCCTGGTGGTAGACGCTTGAGCGCGTCAGCTTGCCCGCGGTAAAGACGCCAATCGCCCCTTCTTTGCGGCCAATCTCATCAATGCCGGTGTACTGTGACATCACCGGCCCAAGGGCTTCACCTTCGCGTACTTTTTCCAGAATGATCTCCGGCAGCGGCAGGGTCGCCGAGCGGGCTTCTCCGCGCTGCTGGCGGCTTTCAATCACCACCCAGCTAAAGGTTGCGCCTTCGTCGATGCCGGCCTCAATGGCAACCCAGAAGTCAGCGTCTGGTGCGGCTTCTTTGGCATTCACCACGCGATTCCGTGCGCCAGCGCGCGTTTCCTCGCTTCCAAACGGCTGTTCAGGTACGCCACTCTCGACGCCGACGGCGTCAATGTGGCAGGATCCTTCGCCGAAGATCTCTTCAAATGCCCTTAGAATTGCCTGAATTTTGGCAGGATTAGTGGTAGCAGAGACAACATGGTGCATAATTAAGCTCGATTCAAAAAAACTCATCGCAGTATAACGGAAAAAAAGCATGTTACAGGTATACCTTGTTCGCCACGGTGAAACGCAGTGGAACGCCGAGCGACGTATTCAAGGCCAGTCAGACAGCCCTCTCACGGAAAAGGGCGTGCAGCAAGCGTGGCAGGTGGCAGAGCGCGCCAGAACGCTGGGCATCACGCACGTTATCTCCAGCGATTTAGGTCGTACCCAGCAGACTGCGCGTATCATCGCGGATGCCTGCGGCTGCGACGTTATCCTTGAGCCGCGCATTCGCGAGCTGGATATGGGGGTGCTGGAAAAACGCCACATCGATACGCTGACGGAAACGGAAGAGGGCTGGCGTCGTACGCTGGTGAACGGCACCGAAGATGGCCGAATTCCGGAAGGTGAATCCATGCAGGAGCTGAGCGTGCGTATGCATGCCGCGCTGGCAGAGTGCCTGAAGCTTCCGGCGGGCAGCCGTCCGCTGCTGGTGAGTCACGGTATCGCGCTGGGCTGCCTGGTGAGCACCATTCTGGGCCTACCGGCTTACGCCGAACGCCGTCTGCGCCTGCGCAACTGCTCCATTTCCCGTATCGATTATCAGGAAAGCCAGTGGCTGGCGTCGGGATGGGTGGTGGAGATGGCAGGGGACATTTCGCATCTTGATGCCCCTGCGCTGGACGAACTTCAGCGTTAACGACGTACCGGAATGAGGTATTCCATACGCAGGTTGATGGGGCCTTCTTCCGGTTTTGCATCGCTTGCCGGATAGTAACGCTCGATATCCTGACCTTTACGGCGATTCAGATTCAGCATTGGCATGCAGGTCCCGTAAACGGTCAGGATAAATTCCTGAACGCCCGTTCCCAGCCCTTCATACGCGAACATGACGTAATCGCCACCTTCCAGCACAACCGGTTTAGAGCCCTGAATGTAGCCATTTGCCAGTTCAGGCGTGAGCGCGGTGGTGTAGAACACCTCCTGCTCGTCGTCTTTTTCGTGGCTTGGGTGCGTTTCGTTCAGGCCATACAGAAGCGGTGGAATGGCCGGCGCATGGCTGAGGAAATCACGCCAGAACTGGACGCGCATTTGGTGACGGAACTCGGAAATTTGCTCCAGAGAGCAGGCGTAGCTCTGCGTCGTACCAATCAGATGCGTTTCCGGCAGGGTGACCATTTCGTATTTTGGCATGGCGAACTCGCCCAGGCGCAGCGGCGGACGCATGCCAAACGAACTCCAGTCAGGCGAGCGGCGATAGAGCGCTGGCGTCAGCGAGAACTGTTTTTTAAAAGCGCGGGTGAAGGTCTGCTGCGAATCGAAACGATACTGCAGGGCAATATCCAGGATCGGGCGCGCGGTCAGGCGCAGTGCGACAGCGGATTTTGATAAACGACGCGCGCGAATATAGGCACCGATGGCATGACCGGTGACATCCTTGAACATCCTTTGCAGATGCCACTTGGAATAGCCTGCTTTTGCCGCCACATTATCCAGTGACAAAGGCTGGTCGAGATGACCTTCCAGCCAGGTAAGCAGGTCGCGAATAATTCCAGCCTGATCCATATACTATCCTCATCCTTAAAACAGCAGGTGCCTGATAACAGGTTAGCGGATAATAGCATTTTTTGATGTTTTAGCATTCGGTGTTTTTTTTGCGCATTAATGCTTTTTGCAGCGCATTATGGGCAAATATATTCTAATCCTGTGATCTTGCTACATTTTTGTCTAAAGTGTTGAATAATCGCTCAGTGCAATTTTAAAGAATGGTAACAATATGAAATACAAGACTTTACTCTTTACCGCGTTGATGCTGCTGGTGGGGCGCGCCGCCCAGGCGGAACAGATTGGCTCCGTCGATACCGTGTTTAAAATGTTCGGTCCTGACCACAAAATCGTGGTGGAAGCCTTCGACGATCCGGATGTGAAAAACGTCACCTGCTACGTCAGCCGGGCGAAAACCGGCGGGATTAAAGGCGGCCTTGGGCTGGCGGAAGATACGTCAGACGCGGCCATTTCGTGCCAGCAGGTTGGCCCGGTTGAGCTGAGCGATAAAATCAAAAACGGCAAAGCGCAGGGCGACGTGGTCTTCCAGAAACGGACCTCGCTGGTATTCAAAAAGCTGCAGGTGGTGCGTTTCTATGATGCGAAGCGCAACACCCTGGCCTATCTTGCTTACTCCGACAAAGTGGTGGAAGGCTCGCCGAAAAACGCCATCAGCGCCGTGCCGATTATGCCGTGGCATTAATTCAGGGATGAACCATGCAACAACCTGTGGTCTGGCTGGTTGAAGATGAAACCAGTATCGCCGATACGCTTATCTACATGCTCCAGCAGGAAGGGTTTACCGTAAAGGCGTTTGAGCGCGGCTTGCCGGTGCTGGAGGAGGCGCGGCGGCAGACTCCGGCGCTGGCTATTCTGGACGTCGGGCTGCCGGACATCAGCGGCTTTGAGCTGTGTCGTCAGCTGCTGGCGCAGCATCCGTCACTGCCGGTGCTGTTTCTGACGGCGCGCAGCGATGAAGTGGATAAACTCCTCGGCCTGGAAATGGGCGCTGACGACTACGTTGCCAAGCCTTTCTCTCCACGGGAAGTGTGCGCCCGGGTAAGGACGATTTTACGGCGGATGCAAAAATCGGCTGCGCCTTCTGACATCGTCCGAATCGGGCAGTTTGAGCTGAATGAGCCAGCCGCGCGGATTAGCTGGTGCGGGGAACCTCTTCCGCTGACCCGCTACGAATTTTTATTACTCAAAACGCTCTTGCAGGCACCGGGGCGCGTGTTTTCGCGCCAGCAGCTGATGGATAGGGTGTGGGGAGACGACGGCGACAGTTTCGATCGCACCGTCGACACCCACATCAAAACCTTGCGCGCCAAGCTGCGGGCGGTGAACGAGACGCTTTCGCCCATCAGCACCCACCGCGGTATGGGCTACAGCCTGGGGCTTTATTAATGCGCATCGGCATGCGGCTGCTGCTGGGGTACTTCCTGATTGTGGCAATTGCCGCGTGGTTTGTGCTGTCGATCTTCGTGCAGGAAGTGAAGCCCGGCGTGCGCAGGGCAACAGAGGGCACGCTGATCGATACCGCTACCTTACTGGCGGAGGTGGGGCGTGACGATCTGCTGTCGGGTGACGCGCAGCAGGGCAAGCTGGCGCAGGCCTTTTCACAGCTCCATCAGCGCCCCTTCCGCGCCAATATCGGCGGCATTCATAAAGTGCGTAACGAGTATCACGTCTACATGACCGATGCCGGGGGGAGGGTGGTGTTTGACTCCGCCGGACAGGCCGTGGGGAAAGATTATTCCCGCTGGAACGACGTCTGGCTGACGCTACGCGGCGAATACGGTGCGCGCAGTACCCAGATCAACCCTGACGATCCACAGAGCACGGTGATGTATGTTGCCGCGCCGGTGGTGGATCGGGGTAAGATCGTCGGCGTGCTGTCGGTGGGGAAACCGAACAGCACGATGGCGCCGGTTATCCACCGCAGCGAGCGGCGGATCCTGTGGGCGGGCGGGGCGCTGCTCGGCATTGCCTTGCTGATTGGCCTTGTCGTGGCGTGGTGGATCAATCGCTCCATCGGCACCTTATCGCGTTACGCCGACGCGGTGACCACCGATACGCCTCTCCCGCTGCCTAACCCCGGCAGTAGCGAATTGCGCAAGCTGGCGCAGGCGCTGGAAAATATGCGCATTCGGCTGGAGGGGAAAAACTACATTGAACACTATGTCCATGCCCTCACTCACGAGCTGAAAAGCCCCATCGCGGCCATTCGCGGCGCGGCGGAAATCCTCACCGAGCAGCCGCCTCCGCTGGTGGCCGCGCGGTTTATTGATAATATTCTGGTGCAAAACGCGCGCATGCAGTCGCTGGTCGAAAAGCTGCTTACCCAGGCGCGGCTTGAAAATCGGGTGGAGATCGTGCCGGTCAGCGTCGACGTTGACACGCTATTTACCCGGCTGGCCGACGCGCGTTCGGCGGTTCTGACGGCGAAAAATATCACGCTGACGAGCCAACGCGCCTCTCTGTGCGTTGCGGGCGATCCTGAGCTGCTCGAACAGGCCCTGGGTAATTTGCTGGATAACGCCATCGACTTCACGCCGCCCGGCGGAGCTATTGCGCTGGCCGCGTGTGAAGCGCAAACGCAGGTCCTGCTGACGGTGACCGATAGCGGAAGCGGTATCCCGGATTATGCCCTGACGCGTATTTTTGAACGCTTCTATTCCCTCCCGCGCAGCAACGGACTGAAGAGCAGCGGACTCGGGCTGGCTTTTGTTCAGGAAGTTGCCCGTTTGCACCAGGGGAGCATTACGTTGCAGAATCGGGATCAAGGGGGCGCAACCGCCACGCTGGCACTTCACCGTCACTTCACATAGCTTCAAACTGACCCCACATAGCCTCGTTACGCTCTCCTCATCACAAAGGAGACGTAATGATGAAATCCCCCCTGTTCTGGAAAGTGAGCACCCTGCTGGGGTGCATTCTGCTGCTGTTAGTTCCGTTGTTTATGGTCAGTAACCTGATTTCGGAACGCGAGAGCTACCGTAATGACGTTGAAAACACGCTTCGCCAAAGCACCAGCGGACCGCAAAAGCTGGTCGGCCCGCTCATTGCCATTCCGGTGACGGAGATTTTTTACAAGCTGGAGGATGAGAAGAAGGTCGAATACAAGAAAAGCTATATGCACTTCATTCTGCCGGAATCTCTGATTGTTGAGGGAAATCAGCGCGTTGAGTCCCGAAGTATTGGCATCTATGACGGACAAATCTGGAACACCGATCTGAAGATAAAAGCGCAATTTAGCACCGAGAAAATGGCGCAGCTGAAGGGGGAAACCATGACGCTGGGACAGCCGTTTATCGTCGTTGGCGTGGGCGATGCCCGGGGAATTGGCACGGTGAAGGTGGCAGACATTAACGGTGAAACGCCGAGCGTCGAGCCGGGTTCCGGCGTGTATGGGGCGCTTTCCGGTATTCATATCCCACTGACGGACCACGTGCTGGCGGCAAAAAGCTTCGCCCTCGATGTTTCGCTGAATCTGGCAGGGACAGGCAGTTTTTCCGTGGTGCCGGTCGGGCGTAACAGTGAAATGACCCTCAACAGCAACTGGCCGCACCCGGGCTTTATGGGCAACTATCTGCCGGTGAAGCACAAGATTGGTGATTCTGGTTTTCAGGCGAACTGGCAGAGCAGCTGGTTTGCGAACAATATGGAGGGATGGTTTAGTGGCCAGGCGTCCCCTGAATGGAGTGATATCCCAGCCTTTAGCGTTACGGTCGCTACGCCAGCAGACCAATACCAGTTGACCGACCGTGCGGTGAAGTACGCCATCCTCCTGATAGCGCTGACGTTCATGGCGTTTTTTGTCTTCGAGACCCTAACCGGGCTGCGTCTGCACCCGATGCAGTATCTGCTGGTGGGGCTTTCACTGGTGCTGTTCTATCTGGTACTGCTGGCGTTGTCTGAGCACGTTGGGTTTACGCCTGCCTGGATTGTCGCAAGCCTCGTTGGCGCGGCCATGAACGGAATGTATCTACAGGCGGTGCTGAAAAGCTGGAAGCGCAGCGGGATGTTTGTACTGGCGCTGCTGGGGCTGGACGTGGTGATGTGGTTCCTGCTGCGCTCGGAAGACAGCGCGCTGCTGCTGGGGTCTGCGGTGCTGGCAGTGGCCCTTTTCTCGGTGATGTACCTGACGCGCCACTTTGACTGGTATTCGCTTTCCCAGTCGAAACGTCCGTCGCCTCCCGCAGCACCGGATGACGATACGATGCGGATCTGGAAATAAAAAAAACGGCGCAAATGCGCCGTTTTTTAATGCGTAACGTGCGGGATTATTCCTGCAGGTCACCGCAGAAACGGTACCCTTCGCCGTGGATCGTGGCGATGATTTCCGGTGTATCTGGCGTAGATTCGAAGTGCTTACGAATACGACGGATAGTCACGTCTACGGTACGGTCGTGCGGCTTCAGCTCGCGACCGGTCATTTTCTTCAGCAGTTCTGCACGGGACTGAATTTTGCCCGGGTTTTCGCAGAAGTGCAGCATCGCGCGGAATTCACTGCGCGGCAGTTTATACTGCTCACCGTTCGGGCTAATCAGCGAACGGCTATTGATATCAAGTTCCCAGCCGTTGAACTTGTAGCTGTCGACGCTACGGCGCTCTTCGCTGATCGTACCCAGGTTCATGGTGCGGGACAGCAGGTTGCGTGCACGAATGGTTAACTCGCGAGGATTAAACGGTTTGGTGATGTAATCATCTGCACCGATTTCCAGGCCAAGGATCTTATCAACTTCGTTGTCACGGCCTGTCAGGAACATTAACGCGACGTTCGCCTGTTCACGCAGTTCGCGCGCCAGGAGAAGGCCGTTTTTGCCCGGCAGGTTGATATCCATAATGACCAGGTTGATATCATTTTCAGAAAGGATCTGATGCATCTCTGCGCCATCGGTCGCTTCAAAGACATCGTAGCCTTCTGCTTCGAAAATGCTCTTTAACGTGTTGCGTGTTACCAACTCGTCTT
>Ga0256408_1000148_pt1 | contig 94744 bp, 94 predicted proteins | sample PhyAR1_FD_185998 | JGI IMG/M metagenome (GOLD analysis project Ga0256408, IMG submission 185998) | Leaf surface microbial communities from alfalfa plants in UC Gill Tract Community Farm, Albany, California, United States - DLSL A.R1 | ecosystem: Host-associated > Plants > Phyllosphere >...
CGCTGCAAGCCCGCAGTTGCGTCAGGATGGAAGCCCGCAAGCGCAGACCGCAGGTCGGAGTGCAGGGCAGAGACAGCTTGCTGGCTCTGTTCACGACAGCCGTGCCCGAAGGGTGACGCCCAGCTCGAGCATTTTTTGCGGGACAACCAGCACAGCAGGAGAATGTAATCAGCAACGATAATTCACCGGCAAACAGTCAGAAAGCAGACTCTGTCTTTCATTCCATAGATAGGTATTTTCCAATCTGGAAGAACGGGCAGCAGCAGTGGCGTAGCCACAGCAGCGCCTGTTCAATGGCTGTTGACGTTCGCCCTGGCAAAAACGAATTCTGGCTATAGCCCCGCCACGCGGGGCCATGCTGCTACTGTCAGTCTTTAAAGGCGTGGTCGAGTTCGTTCACCTGTTTATAGATTTCCAGCATCTGCGCGCTGAGCTGGTTGATCACCTGACCGGCGAGGCGCTGCGTTAACTCTTCGCTGCCCCAGAAGTATTTCTTCTCAAACGCCCGGAACTGTTCGCGCAGCTCATAGGTGGCATTTGACAGCGCCGCCACGTCCACCCGCAGATCGATATTGTCCTGATAGTTGCTCATGCCATGCTCCGGTATTGCTGTGAAGATGAAACCGGTGCTGCCGGTCGCACACGTTGAAACTCTGCCAGACGGCGAACGCCCGCCGCGTGATACTGCTCTAACAGCTCGATACCAATCCACCGGCGCCCGCTCTGCGCCGCCGCGACGCAGGTCGAACCACTTCCAGCAAAAGGGTCCAAAATGATATCGCCCGGCTGCGTGAAGCATTCGATCAGCGGCCGCAGGGAAGACACCGGTTTTTCGGTCGGATGATGCCGGTTGCCGGAGTACGCCCACGGCATCACGTCCGGCAGCGGGTTTTCCGGCAGCGGCGGGCGGCCTTTGGCCAGCACGTAGGCGCATTCATGCCGGTAGCCCACAAACGCCGATTTTGACGAATAGGTTTTAGTGAACACGATATGCCCGACAACGCGGAACCCGGCGGCTTTCCACGCGGCCATAAACTGGTCGATGCGGTTCCAGCCGTAAAAACTGACCGCCAGACTGTCATTCTTGAGCACCCGGAACATCTCGCGGCTGACCGGCAATAACCAGTCCCCCTCCTTATCGTTGGCAATGGAACGCCCGGAACGGTCGGTAAACCCGACGAGATACGGCGGATCCGTCAGGATAAAATCGACGGAACGGGACGGAAAACCAGACATAACCTGCTGACAATCACCCAACACAAAACGGGACATAGCGTCACTCCACATGCAGAGAACCGGAACCGGCCGGCGCCGTGCCCCCACGACAGACGGGCGCAAAGCGGAGCTGGAAGGGCTGACGCGGAAGCCGCAGCGCCGACAGGAACGGGCTGAATGCACCGTGACTGGCGGTGACCGGGTGAGCAGGCAGGTTTACGCACCCTTCCGGGCGAAGCGGCCCGGCTACAGTGCGGGCACGGGGTTGGCGCTAACGTTTTGAGGGATCAGGCCGCGTGAAACAGGCCGAAGGAATACAACAGGAATGAGCAGGAGCAGAGCATGAGGAGCAACGCGACATCATTGACGTTCCCGCCCTGGCGGGGATAGTGCCAGCGGCGCGGCGACTGCCGCTGCAAGCTGCAAGAGAGGGCGTGAGGAAAACAAAAATGCCGCAGGGGAAGCCACGGCATTTAATGGGGAACGACGGAATGCTAAAGGATATCCAAATAACGCTGCTATCTTCAGCAAACCTGTTTTAGCGACTTGTCGCGAGCCGGTTAGGCAACGTCTGGTCATCGAACCACTGCTGAACCACCGAGCGTTCTGTCAGTTCGCTGCCCATCTCATTGAGGATCGCCCACAGCGGCTGCCCTGAGCAAAATCCCCTGACCTGCAGTCCGGTAAACCGCTGCCCCCACCCCAGAAGCATCTCGGTCAGGTCGTCATCGTAGATGCCCCGTTTTTCCTGCTGCCTGTACCATGCGGCGAGTGCTGACGGCGTGATGAACGCCAGTTCGATTTCTGCCTGAGCCACGGCGGTCTGATAGCGCCTGCGCTTTTGTTGCCGCGTTTTCTCCTGCTGGTTTTCCCTGCGGCGGCAGTTCACATCCCATCGCCGGTGTTGTCGCTCACTGTGCCGGTAGGCGGTATGCGGAAAGTACTGGCTTACGGCGCAGCCCGACAGCGGCAGAGGGCAGATGTTGCCACGGCTTTCAATGAGCTTATCGAGCGCGACCAGATAGCGCTCTTTGGGTTCACCGGCGCGGTCTTTCGGACAGTAGTTCGCCGCTGCGCGGCTGACGTCGCGCGCGGTGATACGCCCCGCGTTCCCGCCGCGCAGCTGGCGGAGCAACGCGACAGCGTAGGGGTATCGTCCCCGCTGCCGTCGCTCTTCCACTTCGATGATAGCCTGCAGTGCAGCAGCCTGAAACGGGTTCGCGGGCACTAAGGAAAGGTGACGGGGGATCATACGGCACCTCCTGATTTATGCAGTGCGACAGCCAGCCGTTCAGGTGTGGTGAGGCCTATGGACACCAGTCCCTCAATTCTCTGCAGCGTATAAAAAATTTGTTCAGGATCGAACGTCTCCGAGCAGTAAAGCCACGCCACCGATGCCCCGCCGTCAAAAGGTAAATACATCTGCCAGTAGGGCACATCGTCGCTGCTGCTGGCTAAACACAAGGTCACGCTCATCTGGGCTTTCAGGGTCAACCGGATGTTGACCGGCGCACCGGCACCGAACTCACAGCCGTGTTCCATGTCGCACAACCATTTGTCCGGGAAACTCAGGTAATGAATGACGCCGCGGCTCAGGTCATGGCGAAAAGCCTCCCCGCGCTCGGCGTATTGTTCCAGTTCACTGCCGGACATCGCGTGTAACTCGGCAAACGTAAATTTTTCAAATTGGATCATGGCATCACTGCCGCTCCTTGCGGAGCGGCGCTCCCTGTCAGGCGGCAATATGGATGGCTTCAGATGAGGTGTCGGCATCGGTCACGGTGACCGTGTCACTTTCCGGCAAGGCGCTTGGCGCAATGACCGGCAGCAAACAGTCAGGCACCCAGCGGGTCTGCAAGATGTCCTCTTCAGCCCGTTCGGCGGCGTCGCCCTTCTTCATTTTGAGGACATCGCGCGACGCCCCGCTCAGTCCGGCATCGAGCAGGCTGTCAGCAATCTGCTCCTTGCTGATGCGTCCGAAGAAGTTGGCCTTGGTCGGCAACCACCAGTCGCGCAGCGTGAAGTTCAGCAGCGCCTCGACCGGTTCGAGGTCTTTGCCCGCCTTGCCGTCTTTGTCGCTCAGGCGTTCTGACGCGCCGTCGAGCGTTTTAGCAAGGCAATATCCCATGATGGCGATCAGCTGCTGCGTATCCCACGTCAGCAGCCAGTCCCAGCTTTTGTGCCAGTCTTCCGGCAGCTGTTTCAGCCACGCGTCGTGCATTGCGGTAAGGTGCTGCATGGCCAGACCCTCGGCAGACGTCGGGGCATTGTCGAGCATCAGGCCGGTTTTTGTATGAAGCGACACTTTCAGCGTCGAGAAGGTATAAGACCGGTGATCGAAGGTGGATTTCAGGCAGTCATGGACAAAAATGACCAGTGCCATCTGTGGTTGTTCTGCCAGTGCGGCCTGTACTGCCAAGGTTCTTTCGCTGGAGAGGCTTTTGGCCAGTACCGCCGACAACGGTTTCGCCTGCGGGATCTCCGGTGTGCTGTCCTCGGTGCGGATGCTGGCAAGGGTGTTGTCCACACCGGCTTTTTTCTCAATTTCAGGGATATCGCTGCGAAGCATCACGCCACGGCGCACGCTGATAACGTGACCTTTAAGGGAAACCACCACCCCGCCGTTTGCGCGAACGTCTTCAGTCCATGCGCGGTTCTCAGCAGCTTCTTCGATGGCAGACATTTCGGCCTGACAGGCGTCAGCGGCCTGTTCCAGCGCGTCGTGGTCTGCGTCTTCAGCATCGTCCTGCGCCGATAAAACCTCCAGTTGCTTATCCAGCGCATCAAACCGCGCACTTTCATCAGGGGTCAGTTCACCGTGAGGCGCGTTGAGCAACAGGTATTTTTGCGCGTCGTCACCGTAGGTGCTGATGCCGTCAGTGCGTCCCTCTGCCCACTTCCAGCCCTCGGCCTGTGCAATACCGGCGGCGACGTCGGTGAGTTTCTGACGGGTTAGCGTCTGCAGCAGCACGGTATCGCTGATAAACCCTTCGTCGGTGAACAGGTCAAAGCGGAACCCGCCCCCCGCCCGTTCGTAGGCGTCACGACCGACGAACTCCAGCAGGCGGTTCCCTTCTGCGGCCACTTCGCCGCGCAGCACTTCACTGCGTAATTCCTTTGGTGTCTTGTAAATACCGTAGGCATTTTTCCACGTATTCAGCTGGCGTTCATGGTCATCGGAGGCTGACAGCGCCTGCAGCTGGTCAACGTTGATGTTGTCTTCAGCCAGTTCTGCGAGCAATGCCGGAGCCATCCCTGCCAGACGCAGAAATTTCTGGACGTGTTTAGTGCTGTACCCCATCAGGCCGCCGATTTCTGCCGCCGTTTTGCCGCTCGCACTGATGCTGGCGAACGCCATAATCTGGTCAGCCGGACGCATGCTTTCGTGCTGGAAGTTCTCGATGGCAGAAATCACCTCTGCCATTTCGTCGCTGACGGTTTTCACCGGCACGGCGTATTCTGGCGTGATCACCCCGTCGTTCAGCAGGATATTCAGTGCCCGAAAACGGCGGCCACCGGCGGCGGCACCCAGCTGCCCGTCAGGCAGACGGTGAACGATAAGGTTATGCAGAACGCCCACGGCTCTGATGGAGTCGGCCAGTTCCTGCAACTTCGCCGGATCCGGTTCTGCTTTGCGCACATTAACCGGAGACAGAGACAACTGGCTGAACGGCACCATGTGGACAGGCGTATTCGCTAGCGCCTGTTCAACCGCCACGTTCTGCGCTGATTTCTTGAGACTTTTGACTGCTTTACTTGTTTTAGGGGCTGCTTTAGTATTCGTGTCTGACATGGTTAATTCCTCTCCGTTTTAATTTATGTCTGCCGGACGACCCACTCGTCCGGCACCTCACTTCACTTGCCTGACGGCTTTCTCACCCCGTCGCTGATAATGAATTTGTTAAACTCTGCTCCCGCGTCAGGCTGAAAATTCCACGCCCGCCACACCATTTGTCCGAATACGCGCAGGACAAGGCGAAAGTGCGCCCCCTGATCGTCCTCTATCGCAATATTCACGTATGCATCAGTCACGGCCTGCGCCTGTTCGCGGGTAAAGATGCCGTCCGGCAGCAGCACCGCATCGTTTTTTTTCATCATTTATCTCCTTATCGTGCCCCTCTGACGCAGGGCGCTTAATGTATCTGGCCAGCCCATAAAGGGTTTTAGCCCATATCTTCGGTTAGATTCGCTTTGTCGCGGTGTTGACGTTTTGTGGTATCTGGCTGAACTTCGGCCCGGGTGTTTCCACATCTCCAGTTGAGTTCCTCCGCCGCAAGGGCGTAAAAAACACTGACGGGGGCGAACGTCCGGGGCGAACACGAAAGTTTTCGGAGGAACGAGGAAAAGTTTTGGGGGCGTTTATTTACCCTGGACGGGCGACAATGGCTGTGTTTTCTTCAGCCCAGGCGAGAGGGGCTTAACAGGGGAGACGGCACCCGACAATGATGTAGCGGATACCACCGCAACGACGACGAGCGACAGCGAATCGTTGTTGCCCGACAGCGGCCGGCTGCCTTACCGCAGGCCAGTGACGCGGCGCGGCCCTTGGCCGCTGCAAGCGTGATGTTGCGTCAGGATGGAAGCCCGCGGGCAAAGCCCGCAGGGGCAGAGACAGCCCGCTGGCTCTGTTCACGACAGCCGTGCCGAAGGTGACGCCCAGTGCCCCTAAGCCTTTCAAAGAAAAAACTAAAGGCAACACAACGTCAATATTGAATCAAGCATTTAAGGGAGATGTGTATAAGTAGGACATAAAGATTACAGCAGGTTTGGCAAAGCAGGAGTTGAATTTATGTACTGTGAATCGAAAAGGAAGGTTAGTCTTATAATCTAATAATGCTATCACTAAGAGCATGTTAAATCTTTTCATAGACACCTACAATTCAGTATAGATTGCCTATCATATGGGGTTGTTAGGCAATCGTAGGTAGATGTCGTGGTTGGCAATCAGTACATATAGAGCTTATTCATCAGCGGAACCATCTGTCGTTTTACCGAACATTGAAAGGAAAGTTGAGTTTTCCTGTCGCAAGTCACGCATGTGTTTTTCATCGTATTTATCGTCACCTTCAGCGAAAAGCACATTATGATCTGAAACAGCATGAATCACTGCCTGATCATATGCTGAGTCAAATCCTTCAGGTGGGGGAATAATTTCACCACGAAAGGAGACAATCACTAAAGGATCATCTTTACCGGCAATAACGCGACCATGAAAAAAGCCAGCGTAAAACCCAAGACCGGCACGAGGGCGCCTATCATCTTTGAGTGAGTCGCTGGCTTTCAGTCTACCCCAACCTTTTTCATCTGGTTCGGTATATATTTCGAAGTAATTACGTTGTTCGACCGTATCTACAAGTCGGACTAAAGTGTCGACAAGACGTTCACCAAGAGTAAAATTCATTTGGTTTAACTTCTGTGCCCCATACCCTAAATGGGTGCTGGCAGTGGCAAAACTTTCCGTGTAATCAACTCTTGATACGTAACGTTTCTCTATCGCCACGATAGTATTCTTCCGTATGAATTTTTGCTTCTACTTTGTCAAACATACTCATCAACTGGTCTGCTTTTTGACGACGAGTCCCTGCTAAACGAACAGTTGGGGCGTGCAGGCCGAGTACATGTGCATTGTTCTGTGGAGTGTGTTTCATAGAGAACCTCCGTTAATCTACCTTTACAGTATAAACTGTGTGCAACTACAAATATAGCTCAAACTATTAATTTGCTAGCTTTAGGCAGTACAGAATGTTCTAGCTCAAACTGGCCAACAATGACCGACATGCCGTAACGTAACCTGTAGGCGGCGGCAGCCATATCAACCGCCATTGTTTGCCGTTCTTCCGGGGATATTTCTGCGAGATTGTCGCTCATGAAACGCCTCAGATTCAGACAGTAAAGCTCTCCACAGTAAGAAACTGCGGTGAGAATAATTGCGGATGAGGTGAGTTTAAAACGGAACAAAGAGGGGCAATACAGCCAAAAAATGCCCCTATCCTGCCGAGCTGGCGGTGTTACTTTTTAGGTTTTTCATCGAAAGCTAAGGTAGCTCCGACGCACATCGTTAATGCAAAAAGCACATGGAAGAGTGCCTTAACCAGCCCGTTGAACTCGATATTCAGCGGAATAACAACGAAAACAAGGCTTCCAAGCACACAGCGGCGCCCGACCACTTTGCGCTGTTCAGGCGTCAGGCGATCTATCCTGGTCCACCTCGACAGCGTCGACGTCAGGGTTTTGCACATAATTAACCTCTTATTGGTATGAAATCCGGGGTTCTGGTCGCGTGCAGAGATTAAAACATCTTCTTGGCATTGTTACGCGTTTCCGCTTCCTTATCCGCAGGGATTTCCCCGCGTGACGGCTCTCCGGGCACCTCTGGTTTTCGGCCGGTCTGCAACTCAGACAACAAGTCGGGTGGAAGAACCACCTTCAGGATCTGAATGACCTCCTCCCTAGTGGTGTTTTCGTTAAGCAGCTCGGAGAGCAGAAACGGGATACGCCCTTCAATTTTCTGCAAGGCAAACCCTGCCAGGGTAACCGCCCGGAGAACTCTTCCCCTGTCCCCCTGAGGAATACTCTCCAACTGATCGCAAGCATATTTATCAGCCTCTATTTTATCAGGAGACAGATAAAATTGAATTTTGCGGCGATTATCCATAAGTGGGTTATCCGATTAAAAGCATGCCTGTAACCAGGTCAAATTGTGAATGGGTTGTTTTGAAAAACCGTTCTTCGCGCACGCTGCAGTGATCTTTGACTGCTTTCGCAATAATCTCGGCGCCGCCACCGATAACCATAACATGACTGTATCCTTCGAATGAACTGACGGCCTCAAGAACACGGTTGGTTAATTTCGCCTCCGACTCACGCAGCGCATCTTTCACCAGTGCAACTTTGTTAGCATCGTTAACCCTTCCCTTCAAGTACTGCTCATCCTGACGGTGAATAATAATGTCATCGGCCAGATAACTGCTGCCCTGCGTTCTGGCAACGCTTAGCGCCGCTTTTACAGCTTCAGTCATGAGCGAGACTCCAAGGCGTGAGTCACCGAAAATGCGTGTGATCCCCGACATCTGCCCCCTCACCTGCGAAATATCTAAAGTCGTCCCGCCTAAATCAACAATCAGTAGCGAATCCAGCGGGTCTAAGGCCTTCGCGATATCAAATCCTGCAGGTATAGACTCTGGCATCACCTCGACGCTGGCAATAGTAAAGACATCTTGGCCATTAAGCGTGATAGAGCGAAGCAGGTTCTCTTTTTTACGTTGAATGTTTGCCCTGTTTGGCTGGTTATTTGTGTCAAAGTATTCCGCAAGCGGGAGCGAAACCACAATATCTACGGCTTGAGGAACAAGTCCTGTCTGTAAAAGTGCATGGTGAACAGCGACAACGTTCACGTCACTGTACTGATAAGCCACATTGGTGGTTTTCACCGCATCGGGGCTTATCGCATCAAATGAATAGTGTTCACCGTTCATGATGTAGTTAAACACCTGCTGATTGCCAAAGGGTACAACCCATTCACGCTTAAAGCTGTTTGGACTCAGACAGCGGTGAGTTTTGTCGCCTTCCTGCCACATCACTTTGATATTCGTGGAACCGTCGTCTACAAAAACCTTCATGACACACCTCAACTAGAGAATTAAAAGAGAATTATATGAGATAACTTTAAAGATCTTATCTTCAGCACTCCACTTATGCAACTCAATTGAGATAAATGTGAGATATATTTGAAATATTTATGAGACATGGGAAAGTGTAAATATCTTGCCGCTGCTTTACTCCTCAAGAATGTTAGCCATATACTGTATATAAACACAGTATATGGATACTCTTATGCGCGTAAAAATTTTTACACCAGACCTCACGGCCAGAACCGTATTCGTCCCCCTATTTATGGATAAGGTGCCTTGTGGATTTCCAAGCCCGGCAAGTGACTATGTGGAAAAGTCATTGAATTTAAATGACTATTGCATAAGGCATCCTTCAGCTACCTTCATGATCAGGGCAGAGGGCGCATCAATGGTTCTGGCCGGTATCAGCGATAACGACCTGCTGGTTGTGGACAGAGCGGAGACCGCAAGACACGGCGATATCGTCGTCGCCGCAGTGGAAGGTGAATTTACGGTTAAACGGCTCTGCACACATCCGCGCTTATGCCTGGAACCTATGAACCCGGAATATCGCACGTTGTTTGTTGATCCGGATGATTTGGAGATATTTGGTGTGGTGATGTACGTCATTCATGGAACGAGGGGTTAACCATGTTTGCACTCTGTGACTGCAATAGTTTTTATGCCTCGTGTGAAATTTTATTCGCTCCACATTTGAGAGGCAGACCTGTTGGCGTCCTGAGTAACAATGACGGGTGCATTATCGCAAGAAATCAAGAGCTTAAAAAAATCGGCATTAAAATGGGCATGCCCTATTTTCAAATTAAGCCACTGATACAACAGCACGGGATCGTGCTGTTTTCGTCTAACTACGCGCTTTATGCGGACCTGTCAGCCAGAGTGCATACCATTTTGGATGGTATGGCTTTGAATTCAGAGGTTTACAGCATCGATGAAAGCTGGCTTGACGTAACTGGCATCGATGCCATCACACCTTTTGAAGAATATGGCCACCAGATCAGAGATAAGGTAAAAAAGCATACTGGCCTGACCGTAGGCGTTGGCATATCGAAAACCAAAACCTTAGCAAAGAGTTGCCAGTGGGCAAGCAAGGCATATCCAGCGACTCAGGGCGTTGTTGCACTCACGGATGATGCAAGGATCCGCAAACTGCTGTCTTTACAGCCCGTGGAAGAAATCTGGGGTGTCGGTCGCAGGATAGGAAAACGGCTGAATCTAATGGGGATCAAGACGGCTTTACAGCTGGCCGATGCCGATATTCGCTTTATCAGGAAAAACTTCCACGTAGTACTTGAGCGTACAGTCCGGGAGCTGCGCGGCGAGAAGTGTATTTCCCTCGAGGAAAACGTCCCTACCAAACAGCAAATCATCTGCAGCCGAAGTTTTAGCCAACGCGTAACAGACGAACAGGCTATGCGTCAGGCCGTATGCCAGTATGCAACGCGTGCAGCTGAGAAGCTTCGGTTGGAAAAACAGTTCTGCCGGCATATCTCCGTCTTTATGCGAACATCACCTTTTGCAAATGATCCGCAAGCAAGTCTTTCAGGTTCGCAACAGTTGATTACTGCCACTCAAGATACGCGCGATATTATCGCTGCGGCTCAAAGCGTCGTAGACCGCATCTGGCAGCCGGGTTTTCGCTATGCCAAAGCAGGGATAATGCTCAATGACTTCTCCCCTACCCGCGTAGCCCAGTTATCACTTTTCGATGATCACGCACCTCGCCCAGGCAGCGAAGCACTGATGAAGGTGGTTGATAAAATAAATCAGGGAAGTTTAGGAAAGGTGTGGTTTGCTGGACAAGGTATCGAACAGTCCTGGCAGATGAAGCGTGAGATGCTTTCGCCAGCGTATACCACCAGGTGGGATGACTTACCTAGAGCAAAAATAGCTTAGTCGTATAAATATCAACTAGATATTCAAAGAATATCCAATAGGTATCTAGAAGATATCCATTAGATATTTTATGAATATGGCTGGGAAGTAAATTAATAATGATCAGATAATTTCGCCTTAGCCGCTACCTTAGAACATTTAATGACCTACCATAGTCGTTCCTCTAAACCCTATCTCAAGGATTTTCGCGACTAATTCTGGGATATCTTCTGCAGAGTGCCGTTCAGGCATTTGTACGTTTTCGTTTAACGTATACCTAAGGATCTTGGGTTCCACATACTCTTCTGCATCCACGGATTCACGGAGACGCGCAATTCTTCTTTTCATCTCCTCATGGCATTTTTCGAAAGCCGCGTTTTCAAAAACCCGAACATCGATATTCACATCGCTAATGAAAGTTCTTTTATCTGAAACAACTAGCGCAGCAGTTAATGACTTAGTCTGGGAGGATAGTTTGTGTTTGCAATCAATTTTTATACTTTTATTACTTTCTTCATTGAAGGTGATTGCAACATCAATCAAACCCACATTTAAAACATTCTCTGAATCACTGGCAGGCTCGAATTTCCCCCCAAAAACATTCTCTAAACCTGTCTGTATTCCCGCAATCGCCATCTCACGTAATTCATTGATAATCGGGTTTCTTTTGGACTCATTCTCTTTTTTTCGAGTATCCAATTCAGTCTTTAAATCCTGCATTTCAACAAATGATTTCTGCAGTTCTAAAAGCTCATTTAATGAGTAGTTCACTTCTACCTGTTTCATTTATTAAGTCCTTAAGGAAAATCTAGAAAACCAAAAGACATACAACAAATATCATTTGGATATACAATATATATCCATTAAATATCCAAAGATTTCAGTATTAATCTATAGCACCGTCGGTTTTAAGCTTCTCTCGCAAAGCTTCAATGATATAGCTACTCATATCCAAAGTAGTCTTACCTTCTTTCCTGAGTCTCTCATGAGCCTCAAAGAACGCAATCGGTACGGATCTTAGAGATTTTGCTTTATAACCTTCTGCTGTACTGGAAGCAGTGGATTTTAAAGGTGCATCGTTGCCGACTTTGTTGGCAACATCGTAAAGATTACGTTTTGGAAGTTTGGACATGCTTTCACACCCGTATATTTATAGTAAATTCAAAGTACATCTTTTAAATATTCAATGTATATACAAAGAGTATTAATTAAGATAAAAGTGATTTAATTTCATTGGCAAGCAAGGTCAACTCTTTACCCGCTGGGCTGGAGCGCGTAGAGACAGACTCAGTTACACCAAGGCCGTACTCAAGAGATTCTGTATATCCTGCTCTGTAGGAAATTACGTTTGATAGACGTTTCAGGTGATGTGTATTCTCGAGCAACTCATCGATCTTTTCGAAGTTCTTACGACTCGGGTGAACCTTGCAAAGAAGTAGCCTTGCGTCTAACTGTTTATTAAGGCTTTTGCTCAATTTAGCCAATAATGAATCAAAACTTAAAAGTCCAATACGTTCAGTGATCGTGTCATTGGCTGGAACTATCAAAAGGTCTGCCAGACTTATAGCCGTCTGAGTTAAATCAGAATCAAATCCACCGCAGTCAATGAAGATATTCTGGCCTTTATCATCAGCTTCACTCATTGCTTTCAACAGATTTTTTTTATCCTTGCATACAATGACAGGAAGCATTTTATCGTCAGGTCTCATTTTGTTTATGACGCTGAGACTTTCATGAACATCCAGGTCGATGATCAAGTCAGGCTTCATTTCACCAATCAGGTTCATGGCAGAAGTTGTCTTACCAACACCACCTTTATTATGGGCAATAACAACAATACTCATTGTGATTTCTCCAGATACTCATTGAATATTCATTAAATATACAATGCACATTCTTAAATTACAAATGATATGAAAAAGATATCCAATAAATACTCATTGGATATTCAAACCAAGCGATAACGGTGAGCGTTATGTGTGGGCGATTTGAACAACATAAAAATTCTCAGAGCAATGTTGGGGCCTAAAACCCTGAAGCAGCGCCTAGCAAGATGCCTAAGCAACGTTGGAGTACAGGAAGAATACTTGTTCGTGCGAACGGCTGGAGCGAGTGGTAAATAGAACCAAGTTAATGATGGAGTTACTCTCTTTTCTTCGCAGAGTCATAGTGAATTGCTGGACATAGATGACCGTGGGTCGCATGTGATGGACATCACAGCACGAGATTATGGTGCGATTCTCAAACGTCCTCAGAACCGACTGAAGAGCGTTCAAAAGCATAAGCTTTGCCTGCAACAGATTTTAGATACTGGCCAGTTTCTTTTTTAGTGGGATATGTAAGAACTGATAATCCAAGCCTTATCCAGGTAGAGAACGCTTAAGTGAGCAACGATAAACTTTAGGTGTTTCCCAACACCATGATTATTAACAGTAATTCATCTCATGTTTTTACATTATTGCCATTTACTTACTATTTTAAGAATCCCTTCCCTGGCAGACCGTCCTTTTTGAGACAATTTCTCAGCAATAAAAGTGTTCAATTCGCAACGCGCCGTTGCGAAACAATCACTATAGGTACTCCAGCTCAATCTCAGTCGCACCTCGGAGTTTAACTTTAGGTATTTCCCACACAGCAATATCAACATATCCACAGAGATATTTTTAAAGGATTTTTATTTTTTTTAATCTTTTTAAAACCTTTTAGCTGCTCTGTAGGCCTTGCTGTATCTGGCCTCAGAGTGGGTCAATATGGGGAATACCAAAAGTTATTATGGGAAAGAGCCAAAGTTCCTATGGGAATCACCATAAGTAACTATGGGAAAGAGCTAAAGTAACTATGGGAAATGGCTAAAGTTCAAGAGAAGAAATTAAAGTTGTTTTATTTGATGGATATAGGCTTGACCTGCAGTGTAAATAAGCCAATTATGGGTAAAAATATAACCCCCCACAGTTGGTGCTCATGTCTGAAATCGTTACGCTTCCAAAAGCGAAAAGAAACGTAAAAATATCGCAATCGAACGAGCTTACGCAGGCGGCTTACTACCTATCTCTCCAAGCAAAACGAGTCCTATGGTTATGCCTCATGCAGACCTATCATGAAGATGAACATGATGGGGTTTTCCATATTAAAGTTGCCGATTATCAGAAATATTTTAACGTTAGCCAGGCAACGGCTAGTACCGATGTTAAGAAGGGCGTTGATGTACTATCTGACTCTTCAGTGACTTTCTATTTCTCTGAAGGTGAGTACGAGCAACGTAAGTTGCCTTGGCTTGCTGAAGCTGGATTGAAGAGAGGGCGAGGGCAGTGGTCACTGGAATTCAACTACAAGGTGATGCCTTATCTTCTGGGGTTAACCAGAGAGTTCACGACCTATAGTCTTTATGACTGCGGGAAGATCAATAGTGTCCGGGTAATCCGCCTTTACGAAAGTTTGTGCCAATTCCAAAGCAGCGGGATCTGGGTAACGACATCTGACTGGCTTGCAGAACGTTATCAGTTGCCACGCTCTCAGCAGAGTAACTTTGCTGAAATGAAAAGGACTTTCATCATCCCTGCCTTAAAGAAGATCTCCGAAACAACACCTATCAAGGCTTCGATGTCTGAAACAGATGAAGGGAAGCTTATATTCACAATCGTGAACAAGATGAAACAACAGAACTAACTTTAGGTATTACCCATACCTTCACTCCATATGCTTACTTTAGGTATTTCCCATACCAATGGCTGTAAAATAGCTTTAGGTGTTTCCCATGATCTGGGGCGCACTCATAGTGAATTGAAAAAAACTTTGCAACCGATAATGAAATATAAGCTATCATATTGATTAATAGGTATTTTAAAAGGGGGTTCTATGGGGCGTTCCATGCCAGTGAAGATCGGACTAAAGGAGTTTACTTCGAAAAAAGCTGCTGTCAGTTATTTCTTAGATAAACGGGAAGAGGTGAGGAACGCTGGTGTTATTACCAACGGAATATTTTTTGACGAACTGAAGGTGTTCTTTACTCTCTATTGCGACAGTTGCCCAGGGTGGGGATTGAACGGTAGATTGGTAACCGGATTTTCGGTTAAGTCTGAAAAACGCTTAATCAACGGTAACTGGATTACCACTCTCTGTTATGAAGCCCAACTTAGTAACAAAGAATGCCGGCCCTTTTCCATCCAGGAAGCCGTTAAAGTCATCGCAAAATCCTCTGCAACAAACGACCTTTAAAGTGGTGCGAAATGTATGATTTACTGGAAAGGGGACCGAAAAATTTCAGGATCGCATAATAAGCAGCACAAAAGATTATTATCTGGAAATGCAGGGTGACGAAAGATGATGAACCTGTACATACAGGGACATTAGACTTAAAGGAAGGATCTGGACATAAGGGAATTTGTCGATGCCGTAGGGAAAACGTTTAAGGCAAGACAGCTTTCTGATAACAAAAAATTTTGAACATGAAGAAAATCTTTTCTTTCTTTGGTGAGGGTGAGTTGTCTGAGAGACCCGAGTATATTGTACGCCTAGCTCACTAATCAACCAAATATGCGGCACTGTGAACAGTAAATCAAGACAGCGTAGAAGCAATTTAATCTCTCAGTAAGTGACAAAAAGGTCACTAATTTCGCTGGACGCTAGAGCCGCAAGCGGTTGCCACCTGTTGACATGTGCCAATATTAGGCTGATAATATTTCTATGGAAGGTTACAGAGATTCAGAAATGGATCGCTTCCCACTGCCGGGTAACCGGTTCGGCCAGTCCGAGGCAACAGTGTTCTGCCCTGTCAGGCATGTTCTGGCAGCTGAGGCCCCCGAAAGGGGGCCGCCACCTAACGATTCCTTACTTCTTTTGGTATTGCCCCATTCCTTGGTTTCTCAGCTGTATCTTTTGCGACTTTAAACAAACTTACTGATTTATTTGGAATTGCTTCGCCTTCCGAACCTGGCCCTGTCCGTGCGAAGAAAGCCGAAAGGATATGCATGCGTAAAAGACGTTTTTCTTTGAAGAACGCGATGCAAATCTTATATGGTTCAACCTGCTGGGTAGCGCTGTTCATCATGTGAAGAGTAAAATACTTTTCTGCCGTTGTTTGATAAATGCTCATGGCGGGCAATTGATGGAGGATCTGGCGAATATGCTTTGACGCTTCATAGCGCTCCATACAAACATTCTTAGCTTCACGACCATCCCGATAGACGACGGGAATATTCCAGTTCGTTAGATCTTTGGCAAAGCAATGCAGGCCATAAGTGACAACAAATTTATAGTCAGCCTTTTCTCCTTTGTACGTAATATCATGAGCATCTAGATGGTTGAGAGAGTAAGTTATGCCCGCATGTTCAAATGGTGCCCAATTCTGGACAGAATCAATCTGATACTTTGCCACTTTTTCGCCCGGTTTTTTTTTGCATCTTATCATCATTTCGCAATAAAACGCGCCTTCCCCTTGTGCTGCGTGTGTGGTTCGCCGCCATATCTCACGCTACGCCTTTCTCAACTCCTGGCTGTTAACGTCACAATTAAATCATGAAGTTTGGATATAGGGTCTGACGCTTCCAGTGCAAACATTCTCTAGGTTCGCGACATCGTGCCGTTTGGAGGAAAATCAAATGCTCAGAACTCTCAGCAAACTATAATGCAGATGACCTTCTTATTTATTAAATCAGAAGATATTTTAGTTAATTTTTGAAAAATGCTTATTTGGTACAGATTGAAGAACGCTTTGGTTCACCAATTTCAAAAGCAGCATAGAACGAGATTCTCCATCTACTTCCTGGAATATGGCTTCCAGCCCTTCAAAATTTCCTTCAGTCAGCAACACTTTGTCGCCGTTTTGAATCCCAAAACCCTCACTGCTTTGATGCCCAGGAATGCGTTCCATTAACTCGGCCATAAAGCTATCGGTAAGATTCGCCAACTTATTACCAAAGCGAACAAAGTGACTAACGCCTCTAGTTGCTGCGAGAGTGGTCGTATGGATGATCTCAGGGTCAAATTTCACGAACATGTAATTTGGGAAGAGTTGCTCGACGCCGTGTTTGATTTTCCCCTTTACCAGGAGTTGACCCTCAATCACCGGATTGAAACAATGCACACTCTGATTTGTTAAATGTGCCTGTGCTCTACTGGACTGACCACTTTTACAATAAAGCAAATACCATGCTGCGTTCATAATAACCCCGCTGAATTAAGTGCTGTATATAATTACACTTTTAAATGTATACCCAAAAGACACTAAAATCATCAATTTTAATGCTTCTCGCGGGTGAGTTTATTTCCATCTACTGGAACTAATGAGAGGTCATAGGAACGTTAGGAGGGGAGAATATGCAATATAGAGTGGAAGAAGCGCTACGTATTATGAACGGGTATATTGCGGGCCTAAAGGAGCAGAACCCTGCACCGTTTGGCACAGGGCGGATAACCGAACCCGTCACCGGCTGAAAGAGCAGGGTGTGGTGACCGGGTGGTAATAAAAAACCATCCGGCCAAGGGCATTAAAAGCGAGCGTGCGCCTGGGAAGACCTGATTTCCGTTATGACTTCTGGATATTGCCCCCCAGCCTCTATGCGAGCAAGCCGTTGTTCAATTACCTCCTCGTCGCCGAGAAATTCACTCAGTCTGTTGAGATCCAGACTCAGATAAGGGCCAATGTTACTGCTTATCCCACGACCTCTTAAGCGCAAAAGCAGCTGCAGCAGCCCCTCATCGGTTTGAATGACCTTTTCAGCCCACGTCCTGACGCGTTCGACGTTATCGATATCTCTCCAGGCATAAAGATACGACAGGAGGTCGTTCGTTTCTAAAAGAAGGGTCAAAATTTCATCCTGGTTCAGCCGTTCAGCAAGCCTTGGCAGCAATTCTCCCAGTTCTTCTTTTAACAACACCCGATCATCCATCGACGCTGGCCGGTCACCGACCAGCCCGTTTTGCCACATAAGATGCCGCACATACCTTGCAATCCATGACCAGGCGGTCCCCTCGACACAGATATCCTGAAGGAAGGTGATTGTGGCTGCCCTGTTTACCTGACACATTCTTTGTATTAACCGGTCGACAACGCCGTCTATATCGAGGTCATACGCCGCAAACCAGACGTTGAGTTGCTGAAAGCGCTGTATAACCGTATCGCCGTAGTTAAAGAAAAATCTGACCAAACCTTCACAGGCTGCCGCACTTTGCGCGGCCACCATCGCCGGAGAAAGCTGGCTGAGAATGTGTTCGAACCAGGTGCGGGAGGACACATTGTTGCTATTAATTCTTCCCAGTAGCAATTCCGACATAGCCCCTAGGCGTGTAGGATCCTCTGCCTGACGGAACAGGTCATCAAAAAACGCCGGAGGCAGCACATTCTGAGGGGAGGAAAAGGCGAAGTAGTAACGCCAGTAGGCACCGCTGCCAAGGCGCTTACCCGCCGTCATCTCGGCGCGCTCATCATCTCTCGCCTGGGAAAAGAGGGTAATATTTTCGTTGTTATAGCCCGAAATTCCCGGCACCCAGTCACTGAGATAGAAGGCCCTGCGTGCCATAGAAGGAGGAAAATGAGCCAGATGAGCAATCAGTGCGTCTTTTAGCGCGGCTTGTTCTTCCTCACCGACGCTGCCATCGCCTGATTCCACGACGGCACGCTCCGTCAGATACTGCTCTATCCAGTCATACAGGCCGGGGTTGCTGACACGAATAAGCTGCAGCAGGCACAAATCGGGCAGGTAGACGTAATCGCGCACCCCGCCGTAGCGGAATTTCAGTATATTCAGAACCAGTTTCACCTCTCGCGGCGTGGACAGCGCGGCGCCGTAGAGATCCGTCACCCGGCCAAGATCGGTCAGCAAGCCCTCACCGGCACCGTTGCCATTAACCTCCTGATAGAGTGCCGCGACGCTGCTGATAAATTCCCGCCGCAGGCTGAAGGCCTCCGGGCGGGGCAGGCTGAATGAAATCTGCACGATTTTTTGCAGGTAGGCGGCGCCGTCCGTCACCCCCAGACCGGTCTGAATGGCATGGGCCAGCACCGATTTGTCGTATGACAGGACGTAGCGAAAGCGGGGAAAATCTGCCACGGATTTCACCAGGCGAACGACCTCTACGGCCTGAGCGGGCTCCAGACGGTCCAGGTCGTCCATCACGACGATAAAGCTTAGATCCAGCGCGGTAATTTTATCGCTAATTTCGGCGCGCAGCTCGGCGGTCGTCTTTCTGTTCGTCAGAAACTCCGCGTCTGAGTAAGCCTTCAGCGCACCGCTGGCGTTGGGCATGCCGGGTACCAGCGCGGCCATCTCGGCCACAGGCCCCAGGTGGCGGGCGGTCGACTGGCTGTAGCGCAATACTTTAGACGCCGTATCTGTCAGCGCTTTTTTCCGCTTCAGGCGTTTGAGCGCCGGGGCTGACAACGCGCGCTTCTCTTCTTCCGCAATAATGGCCGCGACCGGCAAAAGCAGGGACTCGACTGGACTGACGCTGCCACCGTCCAGCCAGGGTGACACGGACAGCACAAAGGTTCGCTCATGCAGTCCGGCCTCGAGGGAGAGACGCAATAAATTGAGCAGGCTGGTTTTACCTGAGCCCCAGGCGCCCTCAAGGCCGATCACGGCGCTGCCGTCCCGGCCTAACCCCTCGATGGCAAGTGCCAGCTGCTTCGCGACGTGGGTAAACCCATACCGGTCTTCGGCGGGACTCTGCACGGCGGCATCGAGGCCTGCGCTGAGACGTTCGCCGTCTCCTGTCTGCTCATCCGTCATGTTATAAGTCTCCGTACAGCGTGCGTAAAGCTTCCACGGCGTTGGCCAGGGCGCCCGCCTCCACCCGCTCCGTCAGCTCCCGGACCAGTTCGCCGAATGCCTCTGCCGGCACAAACACCCGCAGCGCATCAAAACCCAGGATCGCGTCCTGATGCGCAGTCCCCGGCAGGGCCAGGCTGATATGGGCACCTTCGCTGTAGCGGCGCACCGCCTCCGGCGTGGTGCGATAGACGTTCAGCAGGCGGTAAAGCTCCACGAACTCCCTCCAGCCGAACGGCATCACAAAGTTGCTGCCGGTCAGAACCAGATACAGGCGCGGCACCTCATCACCAACGGCGGCGGGCAAGTCGCCGCGCTGGCCGTCGATCCGGATGTCGAACCGCAGTTCACCGGCGGAGAAGGTGTCATTCATTTCCCGCACCGACGGGCGCACCTCCCGGATAAAGGTTTCGCGCTGCGCGAAGGTCCACTCCCGGGTGCGCATCACCAGCGGAAAGATCTGCTGCAGGCGCGCCGGCGTAAAGACGCGGGCCAGCACCTCGTCAGGATAATCATCCAGCGAAAAGCAGCCAGACGCCAGCGGCCGCATCAGGTACTCCGCATAGCCGGGATCGACGGCGCGGCTCATTTCACGCATAAAGCGCGCGGCCTCTTCCTGCCAGTTTTCCGTCGCAAACTCAAAGGTGCGCTTAATGTAGTGGCCGTCCACCGGCAGACCGTGCTCTGCCTGCCAGACCAGCAGCTCAAAGCTGATGTTCAGCAGCGTTTCCAATACTGGCCACCTGACAAATTCCTTTGAGCTGGCGTCGCGGTAGGCCTGATGGGCAAGATCCGTCATAAAGCGAAGCTCTGCGCGGCGCAGCGCCTGGCGGCCAAAGGTTTCGCCGAGGACAACTTTGCGGTACAGCTGCTGCACCGCGTCGTCCGGGCGGGTAACCAGCTGCAGCCAGTCGTCATCCGGCGCGCTGGTTTGCAGGGAGACGTCAAGAAAACGCTCGGCCAGGGCGTTGACCGAGGTCTTTTCCGTGACAGCACGGTTTTTCAGCGATTCGATGAGTTTTTTGGGAAAGCGCAGGGTCAGCTGGCTGAGCATCATTATTTTCCTGTCAGGAGGATTTTGAAAGTGAGTTGAAATTCATTAAACGCCTTCACTATTCACTATGTCAAAGAGTTATTTGAATTTATGTCTATAAATGACATGATGTCATTTAAGTGAAGGTTTACCGCATTCCTTTCATTTTTTCTCGTGAGATCCGCTTTCTGGCATTACCGGATCTGAACGAAAAGCGCGCAAAAATAAATGGAACGCAGCCTAAAATTGTGGTATAATCATAATGTTAACTATTAAACTCCCATTCTACCCCCCGCCTGGATTGTCTTGTTTCGTGCCAACGTAAGCGAGTATCATTTCCGAAAATAGTCTATAAAGAAAAAATCGGATCTTAAAAACAGCGGGGTCGGTAATTGCGTTGGGTGACTTTATGCTGACTATCTGTCACGAGAATAATCAAGGAATGGTTTCTTTCGTGATTTTACCAATCACAAAATAATATCTAACTAATGATAAGGACATCAATTATGAATAATCAAATTGTAATACCCGTAAAAATCGACCAACTTGTCGAAGCCCTAAAAATATTGGGTCACGCCGTCCTCTGGATCCGTAAAACCAAGGACCAGGACTATCAGCCGCTCTACGTGGTGTTGTCAGAGGACGATCGTGAGCTCGCGTGGTTTGATGCGGATACAGAAGGCTGGGTGCTTAAACCCGCAGCCGGGGTCGTGTATGCCACGCCGCCACACCAGCCGCCTTCAGAGGCCACAGAATTGACCGAAGCGTGGGTATTTCAATTAACGACGACGAGTATGTGACCGGTTGGGCGGTCTGTTGCCCCCGTCTTTAATGCATTTGGATTTGCCTCAGTGGCAGATCCTTTTTAATCAAGGAGTGGAGCGAATGGCAGACTGGGTTACGGGCGTTATTGCCGGTGTGTCGGGCATCGCCGGCGGGGCGGCCACACAGTGGTTTACGCTGATCAAAGAATCACGCGTTAGCAAGAAAGCCCGGTTTCGCGACATGCAGTACATTGGGGTTCATCTGATCCTGAGGCTAACGGAGTTCAGCGCCCAATGCCGTGAAATCAGCGAGGATAGGGGAAAAGAGGATACATCCTTGATGACTGGGAATAAGAGCATGGTGAATTCGGTTACCTTCAGCCCACTCATTTTGGATGATATTCAGGGAAAATGGGATGCCTTGCCGGCGGAGCTACTGTTCCGTATCCGTGAGCTTCCCCTGATACATGCGAAAATCCAACAGTCTCTCAGTAATCAATACCCATTACTTTATGATCCACCTGATCATGTTGAATATTTTTCACGCCGGCGAGAGATCTATCGAAACCAGACGCGTGAGGTCGAGGAGATGATTCGAAAGCTGCGGAAGCTGTGTCAACTACCAGAAAAGCATGACATCGATGAATAAGTCGGTGCAAGAGAACCAGGACCCATTGTTCCTCAGAGTGAGACTAACGATATGACAGAGCCTGCTCAGTTTCCCGTTCTGCAGGGCCAGTTTCAGACGATACCCGCAGCCCCCCTGCAGACGGCAATAGACTACCCGGCGGCGCTGGCCCTGCGCCGCATGGCCCAGGCACACGGCGATATGCCGGAGTACCTGCTCGCCGTAGAAGTGGGGGCGCTGCTGCACTACCTGCCGGATTTGTACCAGCAGACCTGCATCGATACGCTGTGGAACACCGGCGCGCGCATTAACGAAGGACTGTCCCTGACGCGGGCGGATTTTTCCCTGACCCCGCCGTACCCCTACGTCTCACTGGCCACGCTCAAACAGCGGCAGGAAAAGGCCGCCCGAGGCCCGGGCGCGCCGTCGAAAAAGACCGTGCCACACCGACTGGTCCCGCTGTCCGATAACCATTATCTCAACCGGCTCAACAGCATGATCGCCACGCTGCGCATTCCGCTCGAGCGTAAAAACAAGCGCACCGGCCGCATGGAGCCGGCGCGGATCTGGGAGGTGACGGACCGCACGGTGCGCACCTGGCTGAATGACGCGGTGGCCCGCGCCGCCGGTGACGGCGTCACGTTCTCCGTGCCCATCACGCCGCACACGCTGCGGCACAGCTACGCCATGCACATGCTGTACTCGGGCGTGCCGCTGAAGGTGCTACAGGGGCTGATGGGGCACAAAAGCATGAAGTCGACTGAGGTGTATACGCGGATATTTGCGCTGGACGTGGCGGCACGCCACCGGGTGCAGTTCTCCATGCCCGGCGCCGACGCGGTGGCCATGCTCAGGCAGACTTCATAATAATTTCTTCAACGTGTTTGACAGAATATGCAGCCAGAATGAAGCCGGGTATTCCTGATTATGGCTGAATCACATACGGGGAGCGGGTGATGAAGCCGCACATGCTGGGGAAGAAGGGCGAGGATTCGCCGTTTGTCGCTGGTGAAGTCCTCATCCTTGCGCATTGCAGTTCCGTGGCCGAAAAAGAGAGAGAATTCCTTATTGGTGAATCGGTTTCTTATATTAATGAGGGCTCGTCGGCTGCAACTGAAACGGGAAGTATTATTGATGAGATAATGCATTCTATTAATAATATTCCTTCCGTAATGAGCGAGATTTCATTGTCTTCCAGCGAGCAGTCGCAAGGAATAGCGCAGGTAAATATTGCTGTGGGACACATGGAAAGCGTAACTCTACAGAATGCCACTCTGGTTGAAGAGGCAACTTCAGCTACTCAGGCACTTGCGGAACAGTCCCGTAGTCTTAAGCAGATGGAGCACGTTTTCATTGTATAAGACGGTAAGATTTGTACCGTAGAGGTAATGCCGGTGGGTAACAGAATATCATGCCGACTAACAGCAACTCATTAACACTGACTAAAGCCCCCAGGGAATATTGGACAGAAGAGAAATGCGTAGGACAAATGCGAGTATATTATTTGAAACCAAGCAAGATGATGGGTGCCTATAAAGAAGAATCACGCTTTTTTATTAATACGACTACTCTTCACTTGCTCTTGATGTTCAATGATCAGAGTTCAATAGTTAGAGTTTGAAAGTAAATACTGTAAAAATCAATCATCAAAATTAAACGAAAGTAAAACAAACCATCCATTTAGAAAGACGATTAAAAATCGTTTATATATTGTTTATAATCATTACTATTTTGTAACATTAAAACATTAAGTAATAAACGATTCATCACCAACTTAGACGAGTGGGACTATTCTTTATTTTTTAAGGAGAACCTCAATGTTAACACGTCGTGATATGTTAAAAATGTCTGCCGCCGGGGCAGCAACCCTTGGTCTAACTGGTGCCGCTATTAACAACGCAGTGGCAGGTGACCATCGTAATATAGTTCCGCCTACCACTTATAAGCCGGATAGTAATGCTAAAAGCGTCTATAAATACAAATTTTCAGACAGTGAAAAGCGTAGTCTGCCTGGTGGGTGGGCGCGTGAAGCCACGGTTAATCAATTTCCTATTTCCGAAGGCATATCCGGCGTAGATATGACATTGGAGGCCGGAGCTGTAAGAGAATTGCATTGGCATGCAATTGCCGCTGAATGGGCTTACATGATTTCCGGCAAGGCCCGTATCACCATTATTGATCCAGAAGGAACGTCAGAAGTTGCCGACTTCGGCGAGGGTGACGTCTGGTATTTTCCTAAAGGCTACGGCCATTCTATTCAGGCATTAGAGGGCGGCGCCCACTTTATTTTAACGTTTGATAACGGTCATTTCTCCGAGTTCGGTACATTTAGCATCACTGACTGGATCGCCCACACGCCTAAAGAAGTGTTAAGTAAGAGTACAAATTTACCCGCCTCCATCTTTTCCAAAGCTAAACAGGGTGAAGCTTATATCGTAAACGGTCATGTCCCCCCCGTTCTTCCATTGCCACGAAATAATGGTGGTAGGGATGATTCACCACTTAAACACCACTACCCTATGATGAGTGAACCACCATTTTTCGAAAGTGATGAAGGTAGTGTACATATCGTTTCCTCGAAAGAATTCCCTATTTCCCAGACAATTACCGGTGTCATTGAGATAATGAAACCTGGTGCAGTAAGAGAGATGCATTGGCATCCAAATGCAAATGAGTGGCAATATTATATTTCGGGCAAAGGGCGCATGACAGTTTTCAGCTCACATGGACACGCCGAAACAGCTGAATATGAGACCACTGATGTTGGCTATGTTCCACAAGGATATGGACATTACATTGAGAATATAGGCGATGAGGATCTTAAAGTTTTGGTTGTTCTTGATAATGGCATCTATCAGGATATTTCACTTTCAGATTGGCTGGCGAAAACCCCTGCGTACGTGCTGGCAGACAATTTTAATAACAATGAAGCCGACTGGAAAAGCAGGCCTGCAGAGAAGCTAGTTATCTCAAAAGGTGCTGTTAAGTAAGATCGTTATTAATCGTGTAACGGCCCTGAGCATCCAGGGCCGTAATAGCGTTCGGGAGAACACTCTGTACACTTCTGGCAAATAACGGCCCCATATTTAATTGCTGAAAAAAGCACGTAACTCAGGGCCTGCTGATATTCTTTAATACCTAAGGCTCAGAACTCTTGACGAGTCGGACGTAGAACAATTTCATTAATATCAACATCTGCCGGTTGTTCAATGGCAAAAGCGATTGCGCGGGCAACAGATGCTGCAGGTATAGCCTGTTTATAAAAATCCAGGACATTTTCTGATGCCGTGCCGGATGTAGAGTATTTCAGGTCACTTTCTATTGCACCGGGCTCAATTGACGTGACGCGGACTTTATCTCCAACCTCTTGCCTTAAACCTTCTGAAATTGCCCTCACGGCAAATTTTGTGCCCGAATAGACCGTACCGCCGGGTGCAAATACCTTAATACCTGCGACTGAACTGAGATTAATGATATGCCCACTCTCTTGTGCCAGGAAACGAGGCAACACGGCAGCGATACCATAAAGCGTGCCTTTCAAGTTGACATCAATCATGGCGTCCCATTCGTCAGTATTGACCTCTGACATCGGGCGAATGGGCATCAGACCTGCATTGTTAATGAGAACGTCAAGTGTTCCAAAATCTCTGATAACGGCTGAAACGACGGACTCAACTTGATGCTTATCAGTAACATCAAGCGAATAACCTCTGACATCCCCACCGGCGCGGGTAATTTCCTCAATGACTTCCTCTGTTTTAGATTGTCTGCGTGCTGCGATTGCAACCTTAGCACCACGACTGGCAAGGAGCCGGGCAACCTCAGCCCCTATCCCTGTATTACCGCCGGTGATTAAAATAACTTTATTTTCTATGCCATTGTTCATTATATGCCCCTTAAATTTTTTAACGCTGCGCTTTGTAAACCGGATAATCAGTAAAACCTTCACCCGTCCCGCCATACAGCGTGGCGGCATTAAGATCGTTAAATGCCCAACCGTTCGCTATGCGTTCAGGGAGATCAGGGTTGGCGATAAATGGACGACCAAATGCGATAAGATCAGCCAACTGCTCCTCAACCATCCGGACACCCCGTTCTGCTGTGTATCGACCGGCATAGATGATGCGTCCACTAAATATCGCGCGGATCTCACGGCGGAACGCTTCGGGTAAGTCGGGGGCATTTTCCCAGTCGGCTTCGGCTATAGACACATAGGCAACACCGGCGTTTTCCAGGATTTTTACCGCTTCGACGTAGGTCTTATGCGGATCACTTTCAACCAGGCCGATATAGACGCGGTCTTCATCTGTGCTTGAAAATAAAGGCGTGAAGCGAACGCCCAGACGGTCTGGCCCTATTGCATGAGTGATAGCCTGAACAATTTCATCCAGAAACCGCAGTCGATTTTCAATAGAACCGCCGTATTCATCCTTACGCTGATTTGCATGCTCTGAAATGAACTGATTAACCAAATAACCATTCGCAGCATGGATCTCGACCCCGTCAAAACCTGCACTGATGGCATTTTTCGCCGCCTGGGCATATAAATTCACGAGGTCTTTAATTTCTGACCGGGTCAGTTCGCGAGGAATTGAAGGGGTGATCAACGTGCCCGTACCTGGCCCCGTCTCAATAAAAGCCTTTGCTTGTTCAGCCTGAATGGCTGAAGGAGCCACGGGGGCACTTTCTTCTGGTTGCAGTGCGGAATGAGAAACGCGTCCCACATGCCAAAGTTGTGCAAAAATAATCCCCCCTTCGGCATGGACCGCGCGGGTCACTTTTTTCCACCCCTCAATGTGTTGCTCAGTATAAATTCCCGGTGTCCAGGCATAACCTTGTCCACGAGGCTCAATCTGAGTACCTTCAGTGATCATGAAACCTGCACCCGCGCGTTGACGGTAATATTCGGCCATGAGGTCGGTGGGCACATTACCTGGTTGTTCACTTCTTTGGCGCGTCAGTGGGGGGAATACAATGCGATTTTTAAGGGTATAAGGTCCAAGCTTGGTTGGCTCGAATAAGGCTTTATGATTCATAAGGATTTTCCATGGGTGATCATCGTAAGAGGTGACAGGTGGGCATCCTGTCACCTTCACTTCGTCAACAGTTATGCACCCAGCTGCTTAATGAGCTGGGCCGCCGTTGCTGCCGAGGACGTTGGGTTTTGCCCGGTGATGAGCAAGCCATCGCTGACCACATAAGAACTCCAGTCCGCCCCTTTCGAGTAAATCCCGCCTTTGGCAATCAGCTCGTCTTCTACCAGGAAAGGCACAATTTGCGTCAGGCCCACGGCTTCCTCTTCGCTGTTGGTAAAACCGGTGACCTTACGGCCTTCTACCAGCGGTTTTCCCTCCGGGGTTTTGACATGGCGCAGCACGCCAGGCGCATGGCAGACCAGTGCTACGTGTTTGTTTGCCGCCAGAAATGCTTCGATAAGGGCGATGGAGTTTTTATCTTCGGCCAGGTCCCACAGAGGGCCGTGACCACCCGGATAAAAAACGGCGTCGTAATCAGCTTGTGAAACGCTGTCGAGGCGAACCGTTGACGCCAGGTGCGCTGTTGCTTCAGCGTCTGCCTCGAAGCGGTGGGTCTGTTCGGTCTGGAAGTCAGGCTCATTACTTTTTGGGTCTAACGGCGGGTTACCGCCTTTCGGTGAAGCCAGCGTAATTTCCGCGCCTGCGTCTTTGAATGCGTAGTAAGGTGCGGCCAGCTCTTCCAGCCAGAAGCCGGTTTGGCGGCCGGTGTCACCCAGCTTGTCGTGTGAGGTTAAGACCATAAGAATTTTCATCATTACTCTCCTGCATTTCAAATTGATATCTGGATTAGACCAGTCGTCTAACTAAGCGGTAAATATTAGACCGGTCGTATATTAAATGGGTACAAAAAACGGCTCTATACTGAGTACCCCTTGCTAGGGGGTAATATGAATAATTTTTCTTGTCGTGAGCAGCGCTGAATCAAACGGGCCAGTATTTCGAACAATCTTGACCATGACGCTTGCACCTACCCAAAGCTGGTAGAGGCTTTCTGCCACAGTGCGAGGTGTATCGTCAATAGTGAGAGATCCCTCGGCTACGCCCTTTTCTAACGCTTGTGCCAGACGCGAGATTATCCCTGAAGTGCCTGCCTCTAGCGTTAAGCGCATCGTATCCGAAAGATCGGCAACTTCAGCACCTAGTTTCACGGCAAGACACTTCCCCTGACACTCAGAGAACGACTGAGATTCTCGCCACTGCTGCCAGTAGTTCATCAATCGCTGAGCCATATTGAGACCAGGCTGGCCCAGTGTCCTGTCAATATCGGCGAGATAATCATCAAAATAGTGTGCCAGCATATCTGCGCCAAAAGCTTCTTTCGAACTAAAGTAATGATAGAAAGAGCCTTTAGGCACACCGGCATCTTTGAGTATTTCATTCAATCCGACCGCAGAAAATCCTTTACCCGCCATAATACGCTGACCTGTCGCCAGAATGTGCTCGCGGATTTCATTGTTATGTAGTTGAGTTGTCGTATTCATATGTTTAATCTACCAAGAACTAGACCAGTCGTCTATAGGTAAGTTAAAAGCATTCCTTTTGTTAAAGCTTATTTGTAGATTTCAGCAGTACCGTACAGATGGTTATCGCCACCAGCTGAAATAATACGGTAAGACGTTGCGCCATGTTCAGTCGCTTTCGCCGCCAGTTTGTCCTGCAGGTCGCTCAAATTAGTTCCGACAGCTGAAGCGTTGATCACCCCAATACTTTGCCCCTTCACAGGTACAGCGTTGACTTCGGTCGCGGCAACAGAGGCAAAAGAAGCGGCAGTTAGTACGATGACGGCAAAGGCTTTAGTTACGTTTTTCATGATCATATCCTCATTAAATTATTTTTAAGCACACGTTAAGCGTGGGTAAGTGGGTATATTTTTAGGCACTGAATTCATTTTAAGAATTCGTTCAATGCCTAGGAAAACTGGTATAAATTGGGACCTTGTATGTCCCTTTTCGCATTACTCTTCAATGAATCGCAGCAGGTCTTCATTAATCGTCGCGGCTTGGGTGATTGTCATCCCGTGGCCAAATCCTGCATAGACCTTGAGCTGCGCATCTTTGACAAGTTGCGCGGACAGAGTGGCAGAGTCCGCCAACGGAACGATCTGATCGTCATCACCATGCATGATCAGGGTTGGCACATCGATTTTCTTAAGGTCATCAGTGAAATCAACCTCAGAGAACTGTTTGATACAGTCATATTGGCCTTTGATCCCACCCCGCATACCCTGAAGCCAGAAGCTTTCTCTCACACCATCAGAAGGCGTCTCTGACGAACGGTTATAGTTGAAAAACGGCGTGGTCAAATCTTTGTAGAACTGAGAACGGTCTTTTTCGACCCCAGCACGGATGCCATCAAACACTTCCATAGGCAGACCGCCAGGATTTTTCTCACTTTGCAGCATAATCGGAGGGACTGCGCCGATGAGTACTGCTTTGCTGACGCGTGCCGAGCCATACGTACCGATATAGCGTGCGACTTCACCACCGCCAGTAGAGTGTCCAACCAGAACAACATCGTTGAGATCTAACTGCTCGATGAGTGATGATAAATCTTCAGCGTAGGTATCCATATCATTGCCGTCCCACGTCTGACTCGAGTTGCCATGGCTGCGGCGGTCGTGAGCGATCACACGGAACCCCTGCTGACCGAAGAACAACATTTGCGCGTCCCATGCATCACTTGATAATGGCCAGCCGTGGGAGAAAATAATGGTTTGTCCCTTACCAAAGTCTTTATATGCAATCTTAGAACCGTCTTTTACCTGAATAGTTTTCATCTCTTTATTCTCTTTTCTGTTGGCAACGCCTCATGGGCGGAGCAGTTGATTTAAAGGTTTTTTTCTTCGTATATTGATTTTTACAGTTGGCACTCATTCAAAGAATGACTGGCCAGGAAAGCATTTAACTGATGTTTACTGAGATAAGCTTTGTGCCGCTTTTTCGATCAGGACCGCAATTTTTTCCGGCTGTGATGCGTAAATGGCATGGTTGCCTTTCAATTCAGTGACGGTGCTGTGCGCGCGTTTAGCCATGAAGCGCTCCAATTCTGGATTAATAGCACGATCCTGCGTCGCCACGACGGCCCAGCTAGGCTTCGTTTTCCATGCAGGAACGCCTGCCGGGGCAGCGAATGCTGCTACTGCGGTCATGACTTGAGATTGCGCCAACAGATTTGTCTCTTTGACGGGCAAGTCAGCGGCAAAGTCAGCGTGGAAATTTTCCGGTTTGATATAAAGGAAATGATCTGGCGTTTCAGTAATTGACTGAGCGGCTGGCGGATATTTTTTGGCCAGACTCAGCAATGATTCACCTTGCTCCGGCTGAAACGCTGCGATGTAAACCAGACCGGCAACAGAGGGGTCATTTCCCGCGTCACTGATGATCATCCCGGCGTAGCTATGGCCAACCAGCAGTGATTTACCACTTTGTAATGCCAGAACGCGTCGAGTCGCCGCGACATCATCAGCCAGCGAGGTTTGCGGCTCCTGAACAATCGACACTTTGTAGCCTGCTTTATTCAGAATGCGGGCCACCGGATCCCAACCTGAACCATCAACAAAAGCGCCATGTACCAGAACGATGTTTTTTACCGGCGCAGCCATTGAAGACTGAGCATAAACAGACAGAACCAGGCTTAAAGCCAGCGTGGTCAATGATTTTTTAAACATGATTAATTTCCTTCAATTGTCATTTTTAAGTTAATACCCTGACATCCTGGCTCACTGCCTTACAGGCCAGCGGTCGGACATTCAGGTGTGTAATGTTGTCTAGATTTGCTCAGTGGGGGGTGCTTAAAGAACTCCCTCCCCACGTGATTAACCGTTATGCACCCAGCTGTTTAATCAGTTCTTTTGCCGCCTCGGTAGAGGATGTTGGGTTTTGCCCGGTGATCAGCAGGCCATCAGTAACAACATAAGAACTCCAGTCCGCCCCTTTCGAGTAAATGCCGCCTTTGGCAATCAGCTCGTCTTCTACCAGGAAAGGCACAATCTGCGTCAGGCCTACGGCTTCCTCTTCGCTGTTGGTAAAACCTGTGACCTTACGGCCTTCTACCAGCGGTTTTCCTTCCGGGGTTTTGACATGGCGCAACACGCCAGGCGCATGACAGACCAGTGCTACGTGTTTGTTTGCGGCCAGGAAGGCTTCGATAAGGGCGATGGAGCTTTTATCTTCGGCCAGGTCCCACAGAGGACCGTGACCACCCGGATAAAAAACGGCGTCGTAATCAGCTTGTGAAACGCTGTTGAGGCGAACCGTTGACGCCAGGTGTGCTGTTGCTTCGGCGTCTGCCTCGAAGCGGTGGGTCTGTTCGGTCTGGAAGTCAGGCTCATTACTTTTTGGGTCTAACGGCGGGTTACCGCCTTTCGGTGAAGCCAGCGTAATTTCCGCGCCTGCGTCTTTGAAGGCGTAGTAAGGTGCGGCCAGCTCTTCCAGCCAGAAGCCAGTTTGGCGGCCGGTGTCACCCAGCTTGTCGTGTGAGGTTAAGACCATCAGAATTTTCATCATTACTCTCCTGCATTTCAAAATGATAGTTGGATTAGACCAGTCGTCTAATGTGCTTTTAAATAAAAATGCTGTACCCGTGCCTGCTATTCCTGCCAACTCTGCGTGCTGTTCATTCCAGCGGAACGGCTGTCGCGCTATGTCGCTCAGTCGCCGTTGCCATGTGTGTAAACTAACAGCTAATAGACCAGTCGTCTATAGATAATTAATAAAACTTTTTCATCTTTTTGTGCCAAGCACCTTTTCATAGCAGGTGCCTGTCACGATGAGATAAACCGCTAATTTTAATGCTTATTCAACTGCGTCTTTTCACTTATAGATGATGCACTTAGTTAACTTGTTTTGCCCATACTGCCTGAGCATTTGTGAATTCACGCAGGCCAAAGTGGGAGAGCTCGCGACCATACCCACTCTTTTTCACACCGCCAACCGGGATGCTGGCATTCGTGGCAGAAAATCCGTTGATGAATACGCCCCCTGTTTCTAAGCGCCGCGCGATCCGCTGGGCACGAGTCACATCGCTGGTCCAAAGGTTGCCCCCTAAGCCGTAATCGCTGGTATTTGCCAGCTCAATGGCATGCTCGACGTCATCTGCAATAGTGATAGCTGCAACCGGGCCGAAGGTTTCCTCATCAAATGCAGCCATTCCCGGAACGACTTCGCCCAATACGGTAGGCTCATAAAAGTTGCCAGGGCCCGCGATTTTATTCCCCCCAAGAAGTAATGTCGCGCCGGCTGCGAGAGTTCGTTCTACTTGATGATGTAATTCTTCACGCAAATCTTTTCGCGCCATGGGCCCGATTCTATTTTGCGGGTCCAGCGGATCGCCAACCCTCAACTGTCTGACGGCCGCGATGAATTTTTTTGTAAATTCCTCCGCGATGGGTTTTTCCAAAATAAACCGTTTCGCGGCTAAGCACACCTGGCCCGCATTTTGGAATCGCGCTTCAACACCCGCTGTAACAGCCAAATCAATATTGGCGTCAGCGAGAACGATAAATGCGTCTGTTCCACCCAGCTCAAGCAAGCTTTTTTTCAATGCTTTGCCTGCAATCGCCGATACGGCAGAACCCGCCCGCATACTCCCCGTCAATGTCACTGCGGCAATGCGATCGTCCTCAATAACCTCAGCAACAGTTTCGTTATCAGCAATAAGATTGGCGAATAAACCTTTAGGGAAGCCTGCACTCTCATAAGCATCCTGCAAAGCATAGGCAGAGCCCATCACATTGGGCGCGTGCTTGAGGATAAAACCGTTACCCGACAGCATAATCGGGCCCGAAGCGCGAATGACCTGCCATAAAGGGAAGTTCCAGGGCATGACGGCCAAAATTGAGCCAATCGGCAGATAGGAGACATGTACCTGGTCGTCATTTTCGACAGAAACAGGCTCATCTGCGAGGATTGCCGGGCCATTGCTGGCAATCCAATCAATAGTCACTGCACACTTCTCAACTTCAGCGCGGGCAGCAGCGAGGGTTTTTCCCATTTCAGCGGTGATGATCCCTGCCAAATTTTCTGAGCGCTCGCGCAGAATCGCTGATAAACGACGATAAGCTTCTACGCGTTTCGACATGGGAGTAGCACGCCACAACCGAAAAGCCGCGTTATTATCCGCCAGCATGCCTTCTACTTCGTCTGCAGTTTGGAATGCATAAGTCGCGATCAACTCGTCCGTCGCAGGATTACGCGAAGTCGCGACATCAACAGAAAGCGTATTTTGTGTGACATGTTGGGATGACATAGTTTTTGCCTCATAAACGGTTTAAGAGAAGCACGTTGTGTGCTTCGATAAAATCCAGTTTAGGCAGGTCGAATCATCCCTGGAAGGCGTCTTGTTATCCTATGACTGGGAGTCACAGGCAACGTGCCGGGGAATATAGGTCACCAGAGAGAGGTCGGGTCTCCCCTCTGGCGTGAGTGCAACGTAGGTAAATTCTATATGCCCAGAAGTGGGATGCAAAAGCCGCTTGCTCCCCTCTCCCATGCCTTTCACTTCCGTATCCAGCCACCACTCCTTGAATTCCGGGCTTTTTTCAGAGAGTTCTTCAATGAGATGGTCAAAAGGCTTTTTGTCCTGAGCATGGGCACGTGACGCGCGGAAAACGGAGATCATCCCTCGTGCCATCTGCTCCCAATCCAGGATCTGCGTGCGATATGGACGATATAGAAACAGCAGTCGCAACGTATTACGCTCATGAGGTTCCAGCGATCCATAATCGATAAACAAATCAGCAATAGCATCATTCCAGGCGAGAATATCAAGCCGGGCATTTCTCACATATGCCGGAATGGGATCGATAGCGCGCACTAAACTTTTCAGGCCATCACTCACACTATCCGCGAGGGGATGGGGTACCGGCTCTTCGCGCGGTGAAAGGGCAAAAAGATGGGATGATTCGATTCTGTTCAGTTTAAGAACTTTGGCTATACGCTGGAGTGCATCTGCCGAAGGTTTAATCTCTCTCCCCTGCTCGAGCCAGGTATACCAGCTCACACTGACTCCAGCCAGGACGGCGACTTCCTCACGACGTAAACCGGGTGTACGGCGGGTGCCCTGCTGCATGCCGAAGTCCTGAGGATTAAGGCGTGCGCGCCGGCTTACAAGGAAAGCACCGAGTTCACGGCGCTGCTCTGACGTGGTTTTTTTAACCATAATAGTCTGCCTATAAATGTGCCTGTTTGACCAACGCTTCATCAAGATGCTGATGAATTTCTTATTTTCTCATCTGAACCCTATGCTCAACGATACAATTTATGCAAAAAAATCCTTCATTTCCGCGGCTAACGTTGGTTGCCACGGGATTAGAAAACTGTGTTCGACTGAAATTGCCTTTCAATCAACGAGGCAAGAATACATCGGCCCTGTACCTTTACGTATTCATCTTATTGAATTAACTTACTAAAGAACTCCAAAAAAGGATCTCAACTCAGCAGATTATTTTTCTTTTCATTGAGGAAGTAACTGTTAGTGCCGGTCGCTAGTGCAGGGACCATTCTCTCCTGAAAGACAGGTTCGCCAGGCAGTTTCTCTTCGTGTTTGTTGGTAATAAACGATTTTTGGACCAGCACCGAGAGGACTCGCGGCGATTTCAACACTGCAAATCCTGCCCGCCCAGGGTGTGGACTATGCATGTGATAAATCTTAACTGTCGCGATTAGCGTTTGAAAACGGCCATGCTCGCATTGGACGCATTTTCCGGCTCAAATGAAGTGCAAATGACGGAAATGCCATGCTCACATTTTCTGCAAACTTACTCGCAATCTATGACGCCAGCGCGCATTCGACGACGTGCTCACATTAACTGCAAATGAAATCATGTCTGTGTCGACGAACCGCTTCCGACTGAAGCCGCCTTTCAACGACTGCAAAAAACTCCATAGCCTCGGCATGGCTGCCAGCCGAGGCTATCTGTCGCACAACTCGGCAACGAGCTGCTAATCGCGCTACCGGTGCGTGACTGCCAACTGACGCGTGAAAAACTGGTCGAGGTGGTCCACCGCCTGATCGACGTACTCCGGGACGTCGTACATCTGGTAGTGGCGTGCGCCTGCGATTTCAAGGACCGGCTGCGCGGCTCGAGCCAACCCAGCGAGTCGGTAACCATCTTCAAACGAGCCGGTTGTGCCCGCCGAGTTTCCTGCAACGATAACTTGCACCGGCTGGGTGAGCAGGATTTCCGCCAGATGGAAAGCATCGAAGCCAAGAATTAACGCATCACTCAAGTAATGGCGGCGATTAGTGGAGTTGGCGTGTTGTCCGCGTTCGGTTCGGTAGTAAGTGATAGCCTGCAGCATATCGATGTCCGCTATACCGGCTGCCTTGGCCTCGGCCAACGTGTCAGGGATCCATTGATGCAGTACAGGCTCGGCGCCGTGGGCTTCGTCTATCGCTTGCACGGCTACGGTTTCCAAGAGACGGTTGAGGCCGTCATCAGCTGCAACCATTTTTCGAAAAGCATTGCCGATATCGCTAGGAACGACGACCCCCAAGGCCTTTACGCGATGATCTATCATCGTTCCGGCTGCTGCGTAGCCGCCGCCGGCGCAAACCCCCAGCATGCCAATACGCCCGTCGTCAACCTGGTTATGCCTCATCAGGAAATCGACAGCAGCGCGCAGATCGGCGATACGAGCAGCCGGACTTTCCAGATCGCGTGGCTGGCCGGAACTCGCACCTTGATAGGTAGGATCGAACGTTAGAACTATGAACCCCCGCGCTGCCAGCGCGCGCGCGTAGTTGGCGGCGATCTGTTCCTTGACGCTGCTACCCGGCCCGGTTATGACAAGCGCGGGGAAGCGCTTCTTGGGATCCCCAGTGGGAGGCATATACAGGTCGGCGGCGATGATAAAAGTGTCACGCGAAAATGTGGTGGCTCGGCATTGGATGGTATTCATGGTGGTGTTTCCCAAGTAAAATACTATTGAAGATAATATAGTACAATATGGAACTAGATTATGAATAAACAATCACAGCTATGTACTATAAGTCAATGCGGGCGTAATAGATGAGCGATGCTGCAAACATCTGGGCTCTGAACCACCGTGTACTTGGCCTCGTTATGAACGAATGCGCTGAACAACTTGCGTCGCTCGGGCTGGAAACGAAGGAATTTTTTGTACTTGGAGAAATTGAGCCGTGCCACTATCCGGCCGAACTTGCCAAACGTTTGATGTTGCCAAAGGCCAGCGTGACAGTTTATTTGCGCAACTTGGTTGCAAAAAAATTCGTTCGACGCGAGATCGATGAGGGAGACCTGCGCCGACACCGGTTGGTGCTAACCTCAGAAGGCAGACGCGCACTCGACGCAGCAACGTTGGCGCTGTCTTCAAGCTTCGAGAAGCGGCTGACGCGACTGAAGGCGCAGGAACGGGCTGAACTAGAACGTCTACTTTCAAAGCTTGTGTGACAGAAGCCCGCCGTTGGCTGAGTGGATAAATGGGTCAACGCGTAGTTGTAGTGGCTCGCGTTTCCAAACGGCTATGCTCGTATTCGATGCGTTTGCGGGCTCAAAGAAAAGGTCTCCCCATCATCGTCTGTACGTAGCCACCTCACTCTGCAAAAGCAGTTTCTGTTATTTTGGGGATGGGAACTACTGTGGACACTGTTAGCCGTTATATTGGGGGAAAATCAATCGGTCGCGCTTGGGTCTTCCGGGCGCTGGTCCGTCATGAGCAACCGATATAAGACATTCCTGTAGATTGGCTGCTGCAGTTGTGGCAGAGGTTGGACCTTAGCCTGTACTCCGTCTCTGCGGCAACCGTCTGTAGGCCCGCATTCCGGCGTATCGCGCCGACTATCGCAAGTCCGAGGATGTTGCCGCAAGCGGAGTTGGAGGGATATTGGTTGATGCGTTAACGGCTCAAAGATATGAACGAGCAGTTGGATGCCAAGGCAGCGGATATCCGCGCAATGTTCAGCAACCAGCTCGAACCGAAGCGCACGGCCGAGATCTGCGAGCGCATGCTGGCAGCGGGCTTGCCAATATGATCCGTTTTGCAGTTAATTCGAGCAGGAACCGATGGGACATCTCCCTACTGTTTCTGTAATGGTACAAAACTCACCCGTGGACAAAAGCAATATTAATTCCACAGGCAGGGACTGGGGGATGTTTGTAGTCTGCGATTAGATAACCCTTAGATAGCACTCAGATAACCAAGAATGCTTGCTTCTATTCGCCTAATGAGCTTCGCTTGATCAACACTTCCGTGCCTGCCAGCTGCATCCGTGAGTGCGCAAATTATTGCCATCATCTCAGCCGCCGCAATATTCAATGCCAGTTTTTCGATCTCACTGCCTTCCTGTAAAAATTCAACCAATGCGGTATGCATAGCCGTTCTCATTTCAGATTTTGGCATCGTCGTTGATAAACGATTTTGCTCAAAATCAAGTAAGACGGCCAACGCAGGTCTCCTCAACTGGTAACGCACTGCAATTTCTACCAGCTGACGTAGTGCTTTGCTTCGATCCTCAAGCAGCAGTGCCTGCTTTGCTTCCTGAACCAGACCAGTCATTTCTCGCTCAATCAGTGCGACGGTGACGGCCTCTTTGGTCGGAAAGTATTGGTAGAGTGAGCCAATACTAACACCAGCCCGTGCAGCAATTGCATTGGTGGTATATCCCTCAAATCCGGACTGTTCGAGAATGTGAGCAGCGCCTTCCAGAATCGACTCAACCGTATGAGCAGAACGGGGCTGTGATGGGGCTTTCCGAGGGTTCAGAGGATGAGGCGTTATGTGTTTAGAGTGCGAGTTGTTCATGTGAGCTAATGCTCATATTATTTTCTACACAAGTCAAGACGGATTCATTCACATTGATACACCACGAGGCCTCTATGAGTTCCCTATATCATTCAAATAATAAAATTATCGACAACAGTACCTTACTGCAACTCGTTATTTCGGCCGTACAGTCAGCAGGAATGGCGGTGAAAAAATTATACAGTCCAGCCACCCGCCCTCAAGACCGGGTCGATATCAATAGAATGATTGCCTCAAACGATGCGATTTCTCTCGAAGTCCTCAAGGCTTCTTTATCGGCAGTCCTCCCTAACGCTCAGTGGGCTGAAGATGAGGCGGATACGGGTTCGCTACCACCGGGGGAGTGGTGGGTTACTGATCCCGTCGAGGGAGCAATAAACCATGTCCACGGTTTACCAGATTGGTGCATAACGGCGACGTTAGTACGTGACAATGAAATTATACTAACAGCCGTATATTTGCCGATGAGTGACGAAACATACGCGGCTTTGCGCGGAGAAGGTGCATGGCTGAACGGAGTGCGTTTGCGGACATCAAATAAGACCCTGTTAGAAAATGCAATAGCGGGTACCGGTCAGGCAATGCCTCATGAAGGACATAAGGTCTATCAAAGTATCGGGATGTCAGTCATCGCAATGCTGGAGGCCGCGTTGGTAGTGCGAGTTTCGGTACCCGCCACACTGCAGCTTATTCAAGTTGCTGCAGGTCGCCAGGATGTATTTTGGCAATTTAGCCAGGTGCGCTCTGGTTTACTTGCCGGTGCCTTAATGGTGTCCGAAGCTGGCGGAAAAGTAACTGATTTACAGGGGGGCCCATGGCATTTGGGCAGTAAGGATTTTCTCGCTAGTTCTCCCGCGATCTCGGCGCCCGCAGTTGCTGTTCTATCATTATTGTCTGAATAACACCATTTAAGGAATACACATGAGAATCGCGATTTTTGGTGCTTCAGGCGCAACGGGACGACACCTTGTGGCTCAGGCTCTTGCTAAGGGTCATACGGTAAAGGCATTAGTACGCAGTGAAAACAGTCTGACAATCGACCACGCATCTTTAATAAAAGTTGTGGGTGAATTATCTCACTCAACCACGGTGCAATCAGTCATAAGGGATGCCCATGCAGTGATCAGCGTATTAGGCGCACGTAAGGGAGGATCACAAACTATCTGTGCTGACGGGGTCAGGAGTATTTTACAGGCTATGCTGTCCACGGGCGTTCAGCGCTTAATTGCTTTGAGCGCCTATGGCGCGTCGGAAACACGAAACGCATCGTTGTACATCCGTTTTGTGCGCAGTGTGATAAGTGAAAAGATGCGTGATAAAGATGCTATGGAAGAAGTGGTGAGGGCCAGCACAACACAATGGACACTTGTGCGACCGCCAATGCTTACGAATGCCAAGGCTGGTGGACGTTATCATTCCGGAGTATCAATGAGACCTGGAATCACGGGCAGAATATCGCGCGAAGATCTTGCATCATTTATTCTTAACATCTCCATAAATGAGCAATATATCCATCAAGCTCCGGTTGTTTCAATCGGTTAAAACATCAATGAAATATTACGTGGTAGTTTCGGATTCATTTGCTTGTTTCAGTCTGCATATGTTTCGTCAATAAACTCCAAAATTTTAATGTCCGGAAAAATGTAGCCTCAGACGACGATTCTCGTCCTCAAGGTCTTTGATTTTTCTGATATCAGCGGCTTCCATCCCGCCATATTTTGCTTTCCAGTTGTAGTAGCTGGCTTCGGAAATAGCGGCTTCGCGACAGACATCTTTAACGGTCCTGCCAGCCTCGACTGATTTCAGGACGGCGATGATCTGGTGTTCGGTGAATCGGATTTTACGCATAGCGATCTCCTCGGGGACATAATCAGTATGTCGGAAGATCTCTAAAAGTGAATGGGCCGTTTTGGTGGGATCCTTACAGTCATCTTTGCCACGCTCCCCTTGTTATTGGTTTTTGCAATTCAAAATAAACATTTTCACCCGAAACACTAATGCAAACAGGCCCTAATAGGCCTGTACGTTGATGTGACGCTTCTCTTCAGGACCGATTTGAACCAGCTAGAAAACATTACGCTAAGGCTCGTTACTTTGCATTGGGTTCGCATAAAGATCCGGAGAATTCGATTAAAGAATCTATCAGTGCCGTAGAGAGCGGTATGCCGGACGTATTATCCGTCCGCTTCTACGTTGCGGGATGCGCTAAAACAAATGAGAAAGGAGAGTGTGATCTCACCGCTTCTTATTACGGTCATAGAAAAGTTTTACGCCTGTACAAATGCAGAACCCGCTGTTAGACACGGCAGCGATAAGGCGTCTTCAGTACTCGAATATGATGCTGAGCTGGCACTGCTTATATCAACCATTATTCAGAGAAAGAAATAGACAGCGCTACGTTAATTCTGGAGAGGTATTACCTTCAACATTTAACAGAATTAAAGCAGCGCAATTTTCTGTCTTGTATACCCAAAAAGAACAATCAAATTATAGCTAAATACAGCTAAAGAAACTATCTAAATGACACTATATATTGTGATATAACCTTAATGACATTTTAAGGGGCATTTATGTACATTTTCGGATATCTCAGGGCTTCAACAAAAAGTCAGGATGCTAAAAGAGCACAAAAACGGATGAAGGCATTCGCAGAGGACAATGGACACCGAGTCGCCGCCTGGTATATCGAGAATGAGTCCGGTGCCTCGCTTCAGAGACCCGAACTCATGCGGATGCTGGATGAAGCAGATAAAGGTGACATCATCCTGATTGAGCAGGTCGATCGGTTATCCCGTTTATCAGAGGATGACTGGGGGGCGCTAAAAACAATTATTCACGCGAAGCAGCTGGCTGTCGTGAGCTTAGATTTACCCACAAGCCAAATGGCGTTAACCGATAAGAGCGGAAATGATTTTCAGGGGGCAATGCTCCGGGCAATTAACGGCATGATGTTAGACATGCTGGCCGCGATATCACGTAAAGACTATGAAGACCGCCGCCGCCGGCAACGCGAGGGCATTGATAAAGCCAAGGCTGAGGGGAAGTTTCACGGTCGCCGGGCAGATGAAGATTTGCATATGGTGATCATGACGCTACGAAAGAGCGGCAAGAGCCTCGCTGACGTCTCGCGTATCAGCGGCGCATCGTTAAGTACGGTTAACCGGGTCTGTAAGAAACTACGTGAAGAGGCCGAGTAGATGCTCATAGGGCAGGTGAGGGCGGTTCCAGGCTATCTTGAAAGAATGTCCCCGTTTAGCATGGACATGCTGAAATGCATGGCCCTGATCGCCATGCTTATCGATCATATGAATGACATTCTATTGTCGCCCTCGAGCTTACTGCTCTACGCCGTTGGCCGCATGGCCATGCCGCTGTTTGCGCTTATCTTTGCGTTCAACATGGCGAAACAGCCAGGCCGTGCCCAGGAACTGGCGAAACGGCAATGGAAGTGGGCGATCATTACCCAGCCTTTCTTTGCCTTTGCCTTTTATGGTCATCAACCCTGGTACGCGTTGAATATCTTATTTGTCTTTGCCGTATGCAGCCAACTGATCGCGTGGGTGTATTCCCGAACGAAGTATTGCTGGATAAAAAGCATCCTGCTTATCGCCATTTTCGTGTGGCCACTCTCACTGGCCAGTTATGGATTAGCGGGTATTGCCTTTGTGTTGATCTCAGTTCTGATGCTAGCCAGCATCACACCAGACAAGGCAGTTCTATTACTTTGGGTTTTATCACTGATCAGTTTAAATGCTGCTTCATTGATGAAAGCGGATATAATTGAAGTGGTAGTTTTCGCCATTATACCCACGCTGTGTTTACCACTATACATGCTCACTTTAATCGATAGCGCTAAAGCTAAAGGGAAACGCTTCTTACCGCGACAATCCTTCTACTGGCTGTACTGCGGGCATTTGATGGTATTAGGAGTAGTTTCAATGCACATGCATAATTGAAAAAATTAATACATACTGAATTACAACTCAGAAAAAATCAGGATATATATGGACATAGAAAAGGTTGTATGCCATCAATGCATTGGTGAGAAATACGTAAAGAACATTGTTAAAAAACATGGGAAAGTAACAGGGCCGTGTAATTATTGCAAAAAAAGGCTCAAGAATATTCCTTTATCTAAAGTTACTGAAATCGTGCACCAAGTCTTTGAAAGCTACTTTCAACCTGAAGATGATGAGGGCTATTCTAGTATGGATGGAAGCCGTTCTGCCAAGGTGCTTATAGGTGAAGAGTTAATTGTTGATGAAACAATCGCTGATGATATTTATGAATTACTATGTGAAGACTATAATTGGCATACAGATTATGACCCTGCTAGATATAACGATGGGTATATATACTCTAGGCGAGAGTTTTCAATAAATAAATTGGACCACGCATGGGAGAAAGTGAAAGCGTCACTTAGCGAAGAAGCGCGTTTTTTCAATAATTCTGTTAAGGAATTTTTGGACGAACTATTCTCTGATCTAGATGATTTCCGCATTGAAAACTCAAAGTCCCCCATCAAAATTATTGATAGCGATGTTTTTCTTTATCGAGCTAGGGTCTTTGAAAGTTGGGATCAGGTTAATCATGCGCTAAGACATCCAGAAAGGAACTTTGGACCTCCTCCTGCTGATCAGGCTCGAGCTGGACGAATGAATGCACAAGGAATCGCCGTTTTCTATGGTGCCACAACGCCTGATGTTGCTATTTCAGAAGTGCGTCCACCTGTCGGAAGCCACGTTATAGTTGCTCCATTCACGCCACAGAAGGCATTAAGGATATTAGATATTTCGGAATTGGATGCATTAGTTTTTAGTAAGGAAAGTATATTTAACCCTTCGACAATTAAAAGTCATGAAAAAACAGGTTTTTTGAAGAAATTTTCCCGAAAAATGACGATGCCTGTATTTGGAAAGCAGCAAGACAATGAATACCTTATTACACAAGCAATTGCTGAATATCTTAGTGTATCTAAAAAATATCAACTCGATGGAATTAGTTTTCGTTCAACTCAGATAAAAAAGTTAAGTAAAACGCGCCAACGTAAAAAAGAGAATGGATATAATGTAGTTCTTTTCAGCAAATCCTCCGGAGTTTTAAATTCAGGATTGGATGAGCGCACATATAAAGTAAATCTTCTTAAACAGGTTGGATGGAGTGATTCTAATTTTAACCCATCAATTCAATTGATTAAAGATGAAAAAATTCATCACAAGCAGTTTTCTTTCCCTACATCGAATAAATCTATTTCACTTGAGCTTCTCTCAAGCGGTTTAAAATACTATCATATCCAGGGTGTTTCTTATCAAACTTTCGAAAATGATATTGAGCTAGACTCACCTATTGAGCTAGACTCAACAAACAACGATATGATTGATTTTTGACATGTTATTTTTAATTAAAATTAATTTCCTCAGTACTAGGATGCGATATATAGTCAAAAATAGCTTAACAAAGATATCTCAATCTGAGGGTGGAAAAACCTCTGATTGAGATCAATTTTAACATTATCGAGTATAAGATGACTGATTATATACCCACCATCATAGGCGCGCTTGGTGCTATCGCAGGCGGAGCGGCTACACAATATTTTACCCTTTGGAGGGAGTCTCATAGTGGGAATAAAGCCCGTTTTCGAGATATGCAGTTTATAGGCGGTGAGCTGACCCTACGGTTGAGGGGTCTGACGCTCAATGGAACGAAAACTCACGTTAAGCAATGTTTCCCTCCTCCGACGTCTCTTTTAATGGACGCAGATGTCCTTTGGTCACCAGTTCTGCCAGCGTGAAGGAATAATGGCCAAGCATATTGATATGTCCGTGGCAAAGCGGGGAGAGGCGTGCGATATCTTCATCATTCAGTGTTTCACCCTGCGCCCGGAGATGATCCAGGGCTGCCTGCATATAAATAGTGTTCCATAACACGACGGCGTTAGTGACCAGCCCCAGTGCTCCCAACTGATCTTCCTGACCGTCTGTATATCGTTTTCTTATCTCACCTTTTTGACCGTGACAGATGGCTCTGGCAACTGCATGGCGGCTTTCTCCCCGATTAAGTTGGGTCAGAATGCGCCGGCGGTAATCTTCATCATCAATATAATTAAGCAGATACAGCGTTTTGTTGATGCGCCCCACTTCAATGATTGCCTGAGTCAGTCCGGAGGGGCGTTCACTTTTCAGCAATGAACGGACCAGCACTGAAGCCTGTACTTTGCCCAGCTTCAGTGAGCCTGCGGTCCGGATCATTTCGTCCCACTGAAGGACTATTTTTCGGGGATCTGATTGCCCTCTGGCAATATCATTCAGCACGCCATAGTCGGCATCATGGTCCATTCGCCAGAAAACCGAAGCACCGGCATCAGCCAGGCGCGGAGAAAACTGGTATCCCAGCAGCCAGAAAAGGCCAAAGACAAGATCGCTGGCACCTGCTGTATCGGTCATAATTTCGGTTGGATTCAGCCCGGTCTCCTGTTCCAGAAGGCCTTCCAGCACAAAGATAGAGTCCCTCAGCGTCCCCGGTATAACGATGCCATGAAAGCCGGAATACTGATCGGACACAAAGTTGTACCAGGTGATCCCTCTGTTATTACCAAAGTATTTGCGGTTCGGTCCGGCATTGATTGTTCTGACTGGCGTAACAAAGCGCATTCCATCTGCAGATGCCACTTCTCCTCCACCCCATATCTGTGCCAGCGGTAGCGTTGCCTGAAAGTCAACCAGTCTGGCATTAGCGCTGGTGATAGTTTCAGCCCGCAGATAGTTCGCTTTTGTCCAGTTCAGCCGATGTCGGGTCAGTGCAGGAACATTTGATCTGATCAGTGGTTCCAGACCGATATTGCAGGCTTCAGCCATCAGCACGGCGCTTATGCTGACAGGCAGATCATCAACTCTGGCACTGGCTTCACTGGCGTGGAAAAACTCATCAGCAAATCCGGTATGGGCGTTAATTTCGAGCAGCAACTCCGTTAAATCCACCGGAGGGAGCAGATCACTGACCATTTTGCTCAGTCGTTTCAGACTGTCCGGCTCATCAAGACTGGCGAGGGGAGAAATTGTCAACCGGGGCTTCTGGCCAGAAACATCGAGTTCGACAGCCTCATTTTCGCCAAGACGTGCAGCAACCTGTCTGTAACGACTATCAAGCTGATGACCCAGAGATTTTATTGCTTCCTGCGGGTCTGTCGGGTGCCCCAAAGAACGATAAACCTTAATGCGGTTTGCCTGCCAGTCAGCACCCTGTAGTAATCTTGCACGGGGATCTCCCCACCGGTTACTGCCGGTAACGTAGACATCCCTCCGTCTCAGACTATCCTGCAGTTTACTGAGAAAGCAGAGCGTGTATCCCCTGCGGGTGATATGTTTTTCCTTGTTAATCACCAGTCGTTTCCATGACCGGCTGATGATTTCCGTTGGTGCGTCGTCAAAAAACTGCCGCCGTGAGCTGAACTCCCGGCTGAGGTAGTCACAGGCATTCAGAGTGGTAACCCCGGCAGGTGCGGATGAAAATTCAACGGTATTCAGCAGATGGGGCAGGAAACGACGAACGCGCCCGTACTGCTCCACCATTTCGTCATGAAAATTATCGTCTGAGGGGCGGGCAATTTCACGGACAAGCGTGATGATTTCAGCCAGCTTTTGCCTGGGGATGTAGCTGAACACCTCAGCACGAATCGATTCGTCCGGTGTTTCTTCTTTCAACAGGTACGAACATGCGCTGGCGAGCGCCAATGCAGATTTATCCAGATCCTTCAGCGAGCGGAGCCGTTTTTTCTGCCCAATCTTTCTGGCGTCACGGATGATAACGGCCAGCATGGCGTCCAGAACGTCCAGTGCATCATCCAGCGCCAGCGTTTCCCATGCAAGGACAAAGGCAACCAGAACCGCCATCCTTTTCTGCGGTGACATCCTGGCAATATTGAACACCGAAGTCATACCAGCATAACGTGCGAGATTTTTCAGGCGCACAGCTGGGAGTGAACTCAGGTTGTCAGCATGCAGGCCAAAATCATTCAGAGTTTTCCAGCGTTCAATTGCTTCATTAAACGCCGGACCACTGATGGTCACAGGGCCTTTTTTCAGTGATTCCAGTAAAGACAGGCGGCTGCAATCAGTTGGCCCCAGCAGCATCTCCAGCTGTGAACGCTGTTCGGCTGACGGTATCAGTGCCAGTTTGTTCCACAGGCGCAACGTCGCCTTTTCCCTTACCTCTGAAATCAACCGGGTCAGCGTGGTGGCGCCGGGGAGAATAATACGATGTTGCATAAGCCACCCTGTCGCCAGATCGAAAAGCAGACCAGGACGTTCGTTGCTTATCCAGCTCCGGGTATATAAAAGACGGGTAAGGCGAAATGTCCAGGGCCAGGCAAATTCACGATACTGATAGTGCTGACGTATCAGTGCTGCATGCTCACGGCGGGTATTTTCCCTCTGACCGTATTCTGCAAGAACGGTGATATCACGAATCCCGAGCTGTCTGGCAGTAAAATGCCGGACGCAGGAAGGAATATGATTCATGTCAGTAAGAAAAGTGCCCAGAAAACGCACGCACCCGATTTGCAGGGCAATGCCCAGACGGTTGTGATCACCTCTGCTTTTTCCGATAAATTCCTTGTCTGCTTCATCAAGGTGAAAATATCGTGCCAGCTGAAGCTCATCCGGTTCACCGGTGAATCTGCCATAGCTTTCAGTCTGCTCAGTGGTCAGAAAGTCAACGGGCATATCGGCCTCCCTGCCTGACGGCTTTTTTTTAACAAAGCTGCAACCGTCCGAAATGTTATAAATTATCAGACATATGAAAACAGTGTCGTTTTTGTGTCTATTAAATCGATTTTTTGTTATAACAGACATAGGTTGTCCGATATTTGATTTAGGATACATTTTTATGCGACTTTTTGGTTACGCACGGGTATCAACCAGTCAGCAGTCTCTCGATATTCAGATCAGAGCTCTCAAAGATGCAGGGGTAAAAGCTAACCGCATCTTTACCGACAAGGCATCCGGTAGTTCAACCGATCGGGAAGGACTGGATCTGCTGCGCATGAAGCTGGAGGAAGGCGACGTCATTCTGGTGAAGAAGCTTGATCGACTTGGCCGCGACACCGCCGATATGATCCAGCTGATAAAAGAGTTTGATGCTCAGGGGGTGGCCGTACGGTTCATTGATGACGGGATTAGCACCGACGGAGAAATGGGCAAAATGGTGGTGACTATTCTGTCGGCTGTGGCCCAGGCCGAACGGCAGAGAATTCTGGAGCGCACAAACGAAGGCAGGCAGGAAGCAAAACTGAAAGGCATCCGCTTTGGCCGCAAGCGATCAATAAACCGGAAACAGGTATTATCTCTACGTCAGGAAGGCTTAGGGGCGTCAGAAATATCCCGGCAGCTTAACATTGCCCGCTCAACTGTTTATAAAATAATAGAAGATGATAAGATGTAATAATGATATTTATTCAGAACATCTTTTATAAGGTACTTCTATCTTCGAATATACAATTCAATTGATTTTTTCAGTTAGAGTAATAATGAATTATAAGTCATTAATAGTTGGCATTAAGATATTTAAAGTATGTAATTATTTTAGATATTCTAAAGCCCATTTTTTTAAGATCTTCCTCCAAGAAAATTGTTGGAAGCCACAGGCGTATGTTAAATGATTGATAAAAAAATTAAAACCAAACCACGTTAGTTAATTTTTTATGTTATTTTATGGTGTGCTAGTTAAGTTTTAGTTTCAAAATACAACCATGCATTAAAAAATATCATTGAAATGATAGGAAACATTTTAAATAACAAGTGGTTATATCTTGTTTGAATGTAACTATTTGTTTCATTTCAAATAGTATGATAAAATCAAACTATATTTATATTTACAGGGATGTTGACTTTAGATGAATAATGCACCGAAATTAATGATACCATTTTTACTTTTGAGTTACTCAGTGGAATCGGCTCCGTTATATTTTAACTCGACAGAAGTAATTGAGGCCGGCACTTGGGACTGGAACAACAAAGGATATATCATAGGCGGAGGGGATGGTAATTATGGTAACCTCACTTTAAAAGGCTCATCTGGTTATAATCACTCATTTAATGTTGGTGTTGATGGCGGGGACGGTTTTTTAAACATATCTGAATCAGCTAAAAACCTGAACAAAAACACATATTTTTCTACAGGAACTGTATCTAATGGTAATGATTCAGTTAGTGATACAAAAGGAACGATTAATATTATAGGTCCGGACACTGGACCTATAACCACACTTGACCTTAGTGTAGGGAGTAGTGGACTGATGGACTGGGATACACAGCGTAATAGCCACGTGGAAGGCACACTAAATATTATTGAGGGTGCAGTTTTAAATGTTGGTGAGCCTGAGATTTTCTCAAAAAACAGAGCTTATGTAGGTTTTGGAAATACCAGCAACACGGGAGTTATTAATGTTTCTGGTAATGGGAGTGAACTTAATTTAATAAATAATGCTCCGTATCTTGGAGACTCTGCAGAAAATGGTTCGTTATACATAGGATTTATTGGTTCAGGTATTGTTAATATAACCGAAGGCGGGAAGTTGTCGGCAGGAAGAATAAGTGCTTCAACAACTCTTGTTCAGGATGATACTGTTTCTGCCCTAAAGCCTCCTTCAGCTGAAATCAATGTTTCAGGTGAGAACAGTCAGCTCATTGTCCAAAGCCAGATGTCACTTGCGGCAGATGCCCTTGATACCCTTCAGGCGATTGACGTCAAATATACACAAAAAGGTGCCGGCTCAGCTGTTCTCAATGTAGATAACTACGCTGACGTAATATTTGAAGGCAAGGCTAACACCGATCAGGATGGTTTCGAAAATCCCGTCTCAGGCCTTTTCATGGCCAGTAATGCAGGAACGTCTGCAATTGTTAATCTTAATCAAAATGGTTTCATCACAATAGCAAACAGTATTTTGTCGCCTGAAGAAGACGCTATTGTTGCAGGGGATGGAAAATATGCGTTCAATTTGAACGGCGGCACTCTGCGTGTTAATGATTGTAAATATTGCGATACCCGCTTATCGACCAAAGTTAATATGAATGTTCTCTCTGAATCAGTTCTTGAAGCTGATGACGCTAAAGCAATGTATCTTAACGGTTCATTATCAGGTAAAGGCGGGATAGTTAAATCAGGCGAAGGTCTGGTGGCGTTGTCCGGGGTGAATAGCTATTCGGGTGGAACCCGGGTTGAAGGTGGGGAACTACGTTCAGAAGGTAAAGATGCATTCGTTAATAATACCTCCTACACAGTGAACGCAGGAAGGCTCAATCTAAATAATCATGATTTAGTTATGTCATTGCTTTCTGGCAAAGGAGGTATTGTCGATGTAACAGACGCTAGCCTTATTATTGACCAGAATGTCGATAGCCTTTATTCCGGTTCATTTGCAGGAACCGGCCAGACTGAAAAAAAAGGAACATCAGTATTATACCTCAGCGGCGACAGCAAAAATTATAATGGGGAATTTTCGGTTGCCGAAGGTGGTGTAGACTCATCTATTGCCTTGGGAGGGAATATATTTGTTCATAATGACGGTATATTATCTGCCGAGGGATCTTTGGGAAATACTACTGTTAAAGAGGGCGGAGCATTAAGAGTAGGTAGTTATTATTCTGATAAGTTTACGCCATCTCAGTTGGTTATCGATAATAAACTTATGAATGATGGAAACATCATTCTGGGTAAAAATGGGATTATATCCAAAGAGCAAGTCGGCAACGAACTTATTGTATCAGGTGATTATACGGGTAACCACGGACAAATCTATTTCAATACTGTACTGGGTGATGATTCCTCTCAGACCGACAGGATGAAAATTGGTGGTGATACCTCCGGGACAACTTATGTGCACGTGAATAACGTTGGTGGAACAGGGGATTATACTAGCCACGGAATCGAACTTATCAGCGTTGCTGGTCAATCCAATGGCGTTTTCTTGCAAAAAGATCGTATTGTTGGAGGGGCCTATGAATATTACTTAAGTCGGGGTAAAGATACTGATTACAGTAACTGGTATCTAGTAAATACCAAACCAGACCCTGCACCGGAACCCACACCAGAGCCTACTCCAGAGCCTAGCCCAGAGCCTACTCCAGAGCCTAGCCCAGAGCCTACTCCACAGCCGGCACCTAAGCCTGAACCAATAATTCGCCCGGAAGGAACCGAGTATGCAGCAAACCTTCTGGCCGCAAATACGTTATTTGTTCACAGACTACATGATCGACTGGGCGAAACGCATTATGTTGATGCACTCACTGGTGAAGAGAAAGTAACCAGCATGTGGTTACGAAATATCGGTGGCCATACCCGGTTTAAGGACAGTACTGGTCAGTTGAAAACTCAGGCAAATCGATATGTTTTACAGCTGGGTGGGGATGTTGCCCAGTGGAGCAGCAATGCTAACAATCGCTTTCATTTTGGTGTCATGGGTGGATACGCTAACCAAAAAAGTAATACCCGTAGTAATTATAGTAGTTACAGGGCTGATGGTAGCGTCAGCGGTTATAGTGTCGGCATGTACGGGACATGGCTTCAGGATAACCAGGAAAAAACAGGGGGATATGTTGATACCTGGATGCTTTATAACTGGTTTAGCAATACTGTGAGTGGCGAGAAACTAGCGTCAGAAAGTTATAAATCTAATGGGATAACTGCATCTGTTGAAGCCGGTTATACCTGGAAGACCGGTGAGAAAAATACTCGAGAAAGTTATTACATTCAACCTGTGGCACAACTGACATGGATGGGTGTAAAAGCTGATGACCATCATGAATCTAATGGAACTCGCGTTAGTGGTAAAGGAGACGGAAATATTCAGTCCCGTCTAGGTGCAAGAGCCTTCATCAAAGGACACAGCCTCGTGGATGAGGGTAAAAACAGAGTATTCGAACCCTTTGTGGAAATTAACTGGCTACATAACACTAAAACTTTTGGTACGCGAATGGATGGTGTCGAGGTTAAACTGGCTGGGACCCGAAATATTGGTGAGATTAAAACTGGTGTTGAAGGTCAGCTAAATCCAAATCTTAATCTGTGGGGTAATATTGCACAGCAGATAGGCGATAAGGGTTACAGCGACACGCAAGCTATGATAGGCATAAAGTATATTTATTAATATATGAAAAAACATACTATTGCTTAATATACATTTCAAATAAGATCAGGTGATTAATTATCGAATACTTATCTGATCTTATTTTTTAGCATCATTTAATCATAGATGATTATTGTTTGGTTATCCGAAAATCGCCCAGAAATTTAGCGTCAGAGTACATAGGATCAGGTATCTATACCAACCGATACATCGATCGCATGTATTGGGTTTACCATGAAGTAGGGGCAGTGGCCAGGTAGCTGTGATAACTGCCAACTTTCAGACAGACTCCTCGATTGGCAGCCTTGTTTCCATATCAAGTTCGAATATTCCGTAGGGGGCACATGGGCGTAAATCAGCGGCGTCATCAGCGTGTTTACACAGACTAGGAAAATCTGCAACAAATGCAGAGCCAGGACAGTCAACTTCTGTTCTTCCAGACGATTTGTCGCTACTTTAACGCATATCTCGAAGTTTATGCGGTTGATTCGCTTTTCGCCCTGATGCCCTCAAATACCATTGTCATGCCACTTGTGCTGAATCACGCCGAATCTTCAAGCTGTATAGGGGTTTGAGGGCCAATGGAACGTATATAACACTGAGTACTGCTCTCATCATCTTTAATCCAGTACCGGATCGTGGCGGCTATTACCGAAGCAAAAGGTCAGCGCATTTAGGATTTCGGCAGCATACGGCGGTAGTGGTTGCTGTAGGAATGCTGGTAAAACTGGTGACGAAAGGGCATCTGCGTCCATTAAAAGAGACGTCGGAGGAGGGAAACATTGCTTAACGTGAGTTTTTGTTCCATTGAGCGTCAGCCCCCGTTGATTGAGCTTCGCTATCAGTGCAGAGAAGCAGGTGATGATAACGGTACACCACAAATTGTGAATGGGCAGCAAGAAGACATAGTGACGACCCACGTAGAAGAATTTTCCCTTGGTGACGTCCAGGGAAAATGGGAATCGTTACCTCCAGATCTACAATTTCGTATAAGGGAAATTCCCTCAAGATTGAAAGAAATTGATAGGTGGCTTCAAAAATATTATGAAATGCACTACTCCCCTCCGGAACACTTTGAATATTTCAGTCATCGACATGATCTTTATCATAGTGTTGCCAACACTGCTGAAGAGTTGATAGTTATACTTCGTAATATTTGTAAATTACCAACATCCGATTTATACCCATAATGGGTTTTAATGCCTCCAGCAGCCAGGGTTGCGGAAGTACACAACGGTATAAATACGGTAGTCGCTTAAAAATGGTTGCCGTAAGAATATTAAAATCAAGTCTTTGCGACGGTGCAACAGTTACGCCCCGTACCTGCCGCACCGTCTCTATCAGAAGCAATGCACTGATATTGAGTTTATCTTAGCATTTACTGATTACTTTAGTATCGCTAAATGTAATTATAACTTCCGCTTCATATTGTCTGAGTGCAGGTATATATAACTGGAATACTCCCTGAAATGCAGGTGTTAACCATAGTAGCATAAATTTAGAATCTGTCGGAAGACCTACTTGAACAAAGCAATCACCTCCATTTTTTTCAATTTTTTTTACAATATAGTTGCGTATTCCCTGGGATGATAGCAAATGAGAGCGAAGAATGATTGGAGTATCTGTGCAGTAATTTTTACTTAAAATATATTCAATGAGTTTATCTGCAAATTCCTTTTTACTTGTTTTTTTTAAGTACGTGTCGAGTTTTACTCCAATGAATATACCATTCTTAACAGAGCTTGGTCGAAGAATTCTCATCAGAAGTCCATCTCCTCTCTCAGAAGTAAATAACCTACCCGTAGCTTTGTTAAACAATGCTCGGATATGATGGACGGCAGCAAAAGTCAAAAAACTTATGCAGAAAATGCTTGTCCCTAAAATAAAATATTCGAACATTAAATAGTTAATATGGAATGCGTTAATAATCGACAGGTAGTAAGTAAGCATGATTACAAAATACACAAGAACCCAAAAGATTATCATATGAAAAAACACGATTGTTTTACTTACTTTTTTATTAGCACGCATAATTATATTTTTTCTTAGTGTTGGTATTTAGTTCATGAATCTTTCGATTTTTAGATACTAATAATTTTTATAGGTCTCAACTTTATCGAAGGGATTCACCTACGTAAAGTCAACTTTCAATCGCAAAATACTATATTCCTTTCACGGACGAAAGGAATATAGCAATTAAATATAAGCGTTTTTTAAAATATTTAGTCATTGAGAAAGAAATGACATGTATTTCATTTTATTTTCAAGTGGGATTATTTTATTGAACTCACAATCAATAATATCACCAATGTGATTTCCATAATTATCAGTTAAACTTCCTAAAGGGAAGTGGCGTAAATGTTTGGTATATAAAGCATAATGGACTTGATATAGTAAATCATCGAAATCAATACCATGGAAACACTCTGATAACATATTTGATTCAGCGTGTTGTAATCTTTTTGATTGGCCTAATGCATCAGCATAAATACTATCCAAATAAGATATTACGCTAGATTCAATACTTTCTAGATCAATTTTTGAAATATTGTAATTGCATTTGAATGCACAAAAAATATAATAATCAGGATCTGTAGTACTATAAGACCTTGATTGTAGATTACCATTGGTAATACCAATTTTCGCATAGCTTTTATTATTTTTATTAGCTCCTACGTATAACCATTTCACAAGAGATTCGTAATTTTTTTTATGTTCCGTCATCACATGCTGCATTTTATAGTCATCATCCGGAATAGATAGCTGATAATTTTGTTTTTCTCTTTTCACAACATAATCTCCAACATAGGTTTTCAATTAATTATATTACTGCATCTAAATCAAAAAAATATAATCGTGCTGCCAGCTAAAAGATGGTGTCTGACGCTGTTATGCCGCTCACCGGCATGAAGGCGACAAACGTTGTTGCGCATAGCCCTGTAGCTAAAAGTCGCCGTACGCCCGGCGCAGCCGGTCTGTGACCGGAATATACCCCAGTCAACCCCCGTCCTGCCAGACCGTTTTTAAAAGAGGCTTGAGCGTGCGAAAGCCGTTACTGCGGACTCTCCGCAACGAAGAAGCTCAACGGTCGAACGACAAAAGAACCTTCCCGCAATACTAGTTACAACATTCACTGTTCCTGATTCTTTTATCCGGCCGGGCCTGTTGCCCGACCGGGTAAAAGACCCGTGGCCAGCGAAAACGACTAGATGGCTGATGAAGGAACTCTGACGCCTGCCCGGAACAACGTGGAGGGTGCTACTTCTTCTTTATCTCAACGTCGTTGATGTTGGCATGAGGATCGCCCTGAGCAACGCGAAGGGAGCTACTCCAGATGCCGTGCTGAAAGCCGGCTCAGGAGTACTCTTTCTTTAGAAAGCGTTTTTGTTCAGAAGCTACGTTCGAAATTAATGATAATTACCAGGCCTTTTCGAAGTTAATTCTTTCCTTACTGGCCTCTATGTTGCGGCGGCCGCCTGATTTGTATAATTATTATTCATACACCGACGACGTACTGAGTAAGGCTCCCGTGCCAGCGTCAGCAAGGCCGCAGCCGCCAGATTGCAGGCGCGGGAAATCCTGCCGGCATCAAAATAATGTCAGCATAAAGCCCGCGCATGACGCGGAAAATGTGTTACAAAAGGGCTAGACGACCTTTATGAGAGCGGGACGCCGGCGCGCTCGAGCAGCAGGCGGTAGAACGCTTCAGAATCGCTGGCCAGCAATGTTGGATGCTCAGCTTTCACGGCACCTTCGAGCTGCATCTGGAGAACGTGGGTACACTGGCCGCTGGCCACCCAATTCCACCAGGCATTTCTCTGGCGGTTCTCTTTGCCGCCGTTGCCACGCAGCTGCCGCACCTTGCGAGCCTGTTCGTCGAGAATCGCACCGATATCTGCCTCGGCGCGTGCTTTCTCACCGCGCAGTTCCGGGCTGACGACCCAGCGCTTAATCTGTCGCAGACGGTTTTTTAGCGAGTGCTGACGCTCCATCGAGATCCCCAGCCTGGCCATTTTTAACAGATGACGCTCATACTTCTCACGGAGGGTTTCCGCCAATCCGCGTGAAATCGCCCACTGGCGATACTGGTGCAACCATTCACGGATGTTTTCGACCTGGATACCGCGTGAGGTAAAACACTTATCGGTCAGGAAAATGCGCATCGGCTTGTTCTGGCCAGAATCCGCGTCGCGGTCACGGTGGATAACCACGTAATCCAGCTGCTCCAACACCCGGAGGGCGTGCAGCAGAACGTCATACGCCTTGCGGCCGTTTTCGTAGACGTGCAGCACGTTCATGCGGCGTGCGATGTCTTCCACCGGCAGCATGACCTCGAACAGAAAGTCGCTGTCCGGGCTGTAGTCGCAGTTCGCCGCCAGAGTCAGTGTGAGAGACGTCAGTGCTTCACGGCTCTCGGATCTCGGCGTAGTGCGCATCGGTTTGGGTTTAAAAGACGGATCGGCGGCTCGCGTGTACGGGGTATACCCCTGACTGCGAAGTGCGATCAGATCGGGATTGCGACGCCAGTCGTGCTGACGGAAACAGGCCACCACTTTTGCCGCCATGCCGCGCGGCGTCTTGCCCGTGTACTCAGGCTGATGGTTGCGGTGCGTCTTGGACTGGCCTTTACGCAGGCGGTTTGATTCGCCACGGCGTGAAGTTGAGAATTCATCGGCTGGGGATGAAGAAAGAGAAATAGCACGTTCAGACACGGTTCCCAGCGCTTATGTTGCACGGGAGGAGTTGACCTTGAAAAGGCATAAATCTATACTCCCAGCATAGAGCAACAACTCTATGCTGTTTTAGTGAGCCCCGGTTATCTTCTCTGACCCGCCAAAGTTGAGGAAGATTATCGGGGTTTTTGCTTTTACAGGACTGCCAAACTACTTACAGCCCGTTTCCTGCCATCTTACGGCGTGGCCAGCCAGAACAAGACCCTATCAATTCCCGAAGCCGCCAGACAACGGTATTCACAACGCCCTGCCTAAATAAAATGTGCGAAAAGTGCGCCAAAAAGGATCGCGCTTTGCCGCGTTCACTATGCCGCCAGGCTGAACGCAGGGTTCGGAATGCTCCGAAGGATCGCACGGTTGAAGCATAACCATTACTAAAGTGTAAATCTAGCGTAAAACCCCGCACATCGTGCGCCTTGATGTAAAAAGCATTTTCCGCTGACGAATTATGCAGCATCTTTAACGTTTGGAAGGGGTTACACACGTCACCCACAGTCGTCCCCCTCTGCCTTGCGGCAAAGGGTCGCTCCCGCTTGCCGTTTCCATTGGCGTGGAAACGGCGGCGCTGGCTTCTCCTCATGTGGATGAGTGCATAACCGTCGATCCGGCCAGCATGGGTGAAAGTCAGGGTTGTGATGCGCGGTCGATCGCGTGCTGTAAATCTTCGGCGCTCGCGGCGCCCGGAATGACGGTGGTGTTTTCCTGGCGTGCATTTGTTACCGGCATCACTACCAGCGCAGGCGTACCGCTGATCCCCATCGCCTGAGCGAGCGTGTTGGTGTCCTGCAGCATGGCCAGCGCGGCTTCTAGAGAAACGGCCTGTTTATCATCGAATGCCACGGCCTGACTGGCTTTCGCAATATCGTCAGCCGTCAGTGCCCCTTCATAATGTCCGGTCTGGTAGAGGCCGTTGTGGTACTGCATGTAGCCCGTCGCCCCTTTTTGTTTCCAGACCTGAAGGCCGCGCACCGCCGCCGTGCGCGAAATCTCCCAGCGGTCGGCAAAAATGGGCCACTCCTTGAAGATGAACCTGACGCCCGGATTCTTTTTCATGACGTTTTCGATCACCGGCGCAGTGCGGTTGCAGTAAATGCACTGGTAGTCAAAAAACTCCACAACGGCCACACGGGCATTATCAGGGCCGACCGACGGCGTATCTGCATTGGATAAAAGCAGTGAACGGTATTTCACCGCCGCGTCTGAAAGCTGTTCGCGCTGGCGTTCCGCCTGCTTTTTCTGCAATGACTGGCTCACTTGAACCAGGATTTCCGGGTGGTCAATCAGGTAGGCGGCGGCGATGTTACCGATGGCCTGCTCCTGCTCGGGACTGAACGCAGGTAACTCGGTGTCGGCATGTGCCAGATTTACAAAGCATGTGAATGTTGTAACTATAATTGCGTTTCTCAGGTTCATTATGTGTTCCGTATTATCAGGCTGTATGTTGGTGTGACGTGGTGATAAGAGATGCGCCTGTTGCGGCGTGTCGCAACAGGCGCAATGTCATGATCAGCGTTCCTTTTGGATGTGACGGGTTCGTCCGGAGGGTTTGGCATATTCACCGCGTTCCTGAGTGATTTCTCTCTGCCTGTCGGCGTTGATCTTGTCAGTGGTTCTTGCTGAGTCGTGTTCTATGCTGTTGGCCGCAGCTTTCGCCATTCGCTGCTCATGACCGTGTTGTTTTCCTTCATTCGCCGCTCTTTCTGTTAACTCCCTGACCTGTAGTGCGCGTGTTTGTTCTACACCGCTGTGCTCACGTTGCCGCGCATCATCGATACGTGAAGCAACGGCGTCGGGATGATATATGGGTGTCTCATTATCATTGCCAACAAGAGCAGGAAGGGATACCGACCGGAGACCTTCCTCCAGCTGACGCCCGCGCGCTACGGCGTTTTCTAAGGCAATGTCTGTTTTCTGAGAAGAGAGGACTATTTCCGCCGCTCGCTGACGAACTGCCTCTTTCTCTGCGGCTTTTTCATCAGGGAAGTGGTAGCGTTCCTCGTCCGCTGCGTCTTGTGCAGCAGCCTCCATACGTGACATTTCTTCGCTGTAGTCCCAGTTCCCCATATCAATGTGCTGCGCCACCTGTTTGGCCGCCCGGACAATCGGATCCTGATGGGCAACCAGCTCGCCTTTGGTCAGCTTAATCAGCTGCACCGACGGTGCCTGTTCCCCGGTTTGCAGCACGATCCCCGACTGCGGGTGCTGCCTCGCCAGCTCCAGCGCGTCGGCCGCCGAGGTGGCCAGTAAGGTTTCCCCGTTGCGGCTGCGCCGCACCACCGCCCCCTGCGCCCTGTCCGTGGTCACCAGTCTCGGTGCCCCCGGCGTCAGGGTGCCCTGCGCGTCCGGCGTAAGCGGGTACATCACCACGCCGGCAGACTTGCCGAAGTTGTCATACACCGGCAGTGCCAGGTGCGGCTGCGGAAACTTGCGGGTCTGCGGAATAATGCGGGCGGTCAGCGACGGGTCTTTCAGGTCATTTTGCCTTTGCCACATGCGCCCGATGCCGGTTTTAGCCACCGGAGAACCCATCGCCCAGATGGCCTTTGCCTGCTGACGTTCGGTTTCCGGCTTCAGCGCGTCATGCGCAGTGGCCAGCGCGTTGTCCGGGCGACTTACCTGATTTAGCCAGTCTTTCACCCCGTCGGTGTAGATTTGGACGTGCTCGCGGGCGCGCGAAACGTTGATGTAAAACTCCCGCTTGTTGGCCATGCGACCGCGCGCGCCGTCCGTCCCTTCCAGGGCAATCACAAAGTCGCGGCTTGCCCCCTGTGCGCCGTAGCCGGTGACCGCCCAGGCATAGTCCAGATGCTGATCGGACTGGTTTTTGGCGGGGTTCACCGTTTTTTGCCCCTGTGCTCCCCTGAGAACCAGCGTCCCGTTGTCGTTGACCGCCGCCACCTGATACGCCTCATTGGCCAGATGTCCGTCTGGGCGCACCGTCTTGTTAAAGCGCAGTTCGTCGCCCACCGCCACCGCACGGTTTTGCTTCTCAAACACCTCAATCTGGCCGGTGTCCAGCTCGAACGGCGACATCATGCTCAACCGCCCTGACGCGTCGCGCAGCGTGACCAGCCTGCCGTGGGTGTCGACGTTCACCACATCGAGGTAGCGGTCACCCTGCAAAATCACCTGCCCCGACGACCATTTATCAATCTGGTTGAAGTCGTGGCGGGCGTGCGATACGCGTTCAAGCACCGGAATGGTCAGCTCCTGCTGACTGATAACGCCCCGCGCCTGCAGCGCGGCGTGAATGCCGGCGTTGATGGTTTTGCGGTCGTCATTGAGCTGGGTAATGATGATCGTGTTCTGCCTGGCTCCCGCGGTACGTCCCACGTAGTCCTCCACGATGGCACCGGTCACCCCTATCTCAACCCTGCGCTGCTGTTCCGCGCTAAGCGTGACCGTGGGCTTGCCGTTCTCGTCTTCGGGCGGCGCCTTGATTTCTTCGATGGACGACGCGGGCGCAGCGCTGCCCGGCTCGCGGGGCACCACCGACGGGCTGACCTCGGCAATGCGCTCGAGCGCGGCGGCGGCTTTGTTCTCAATAATGTCGTAGACGGCGGCTTTAATGTCGGAGGAGTTTTGACGCACGATTTCTTTCATGATGGCCACGTCCATCGGGCTGCGCTCCTGGACCAGCCGGAAGGGGGCACCGCTCTCGACAGATTTAAGCTGATCTATGTCACCCACGCTGATACCCCGCCCGTTGCCGTTCTGGATGGCCTGATAGCCGGCGGCGGCGTCCTGGTTCCCCACCATCGACATCTCATCGATGACAAACAGGATGCTGCTGTAGTCCGGGTTTTCGCCGGCGGCGATTTTTTGCTGATGCTCGACCAGAAAGGATTTTAACGTCTGCGCCCCGATGCCGACGCCGCGCATCTCTTTGACCGCCTGATGGGTCGGGGCAAGGCCGATCACCTGCGGTCGCTGACCGTCAGGCAGCGTCTCAACGGCGGCTTTCAGCGAGCGCAGCTGGGTGGTTTTCCCGACGCCGGCGTACCCCTGCACGCCGACAAACTGGTCGGTAGTGCCTAAGATAAGCTCGGTGGCCTGCCGCTGACCGGCGGTGAGTCCGGCCAGCAGGGCCGGATCGGCGTTCGGTAACAGCGGGACCTGCGTTTTTTTGCCGGTTTCGATCACCCGGATGATGCTTTTTTCCAGCTCGAAGGTCGCTCTGGCCACGTACTGGGTCACGTCGCCGCGCGCACCGGCATCAAGGGGGATTAGCTCACCGGATTTCTGCTGCCTCCCAATCTCCGCCGATATCTCGCCCGCGTTGTTGTGTAACTCCTGAGCCATTGTCACGATGCTGAGCAGGCTGAATGACACGGTGCGCTGTGAGGCAACCGCGAAATTCACCGCCTTTTGGGCATCGGTCAGCAGGCCGGTGCGCAACCCGATGAGCGCCGGCTCCACGGCCTCTTCCCCGCTCGCTCGCCTGACCAGCGTCAGCGGCGACGCGTTTTGCTGCATCCGGCCCAGCTTTTCTTCGGCCTTCTGCAGCGTTTCGCCGGTGTAGATTTCGGCGCGATCGCCGGAGGCGGCCAGGGCGCTGACGTTCTGGGTATTGAGGTCGCGGGCGTTGAGCGAGGCCAGCACCGTGCCGGTGTCGTTATCCCGCCCGCCGGGCGAGGCCACGTAGCCGTAGGTGGCGTACAGCGGCCGCCCCGCATCGAGCTTCACGGTTTTGCCTTTGTCGCCCACGCTGACGGTCAGGCTTTTGTCGCTGACCGCCGTGACCGTCAGGCGCATTTTGGCTTTGATACCCGCCGACTTGTCGCCGGCGAGGGCCAGCAGCTGCTCGCCGGGGGCGACGGTCATCTGAGCGGAGTCGAAAAGCCGCCAGTCGGCGTCCATGTCGCGAATTTTTTTCTGATGCAGCACCCCGTCGGCGTCGATGAGCGACAGCATCCGGGTCTCCGGATGGACGCGGTCGATAACGAAACTGCGCGGATTTTTGTAGTCCGACCGGTCTTCGAGTACCAGGCCGGCGCGGTAGCTTTCAGGCTGTTTACGGGTTTTATCATCGAGATAGACAGGGCTGCGGCTTTCCACCTGCACGCCGGCCGTCTCTAACTTACCGGCGTTCTGCAGCGCGTCGCGGATAACATCAGTGAGGGCCTGCTGCTCACGCTTGCCTACCACGACAGCTGTGACAGGCTCGGCGCCGCCGCTGAGTTCGGCGTAACGTTCGCCCACCGCCTGATAGCGGTCGCGCTTATCGCTGATGCTGGCCACGCTGACGGACAGGTTTTCCGCAGGCCTGGTCAGCGAATGACGCGCAACCCCTGCGTCGCTGAGCACGGCCAGCGCGTTACCGTTGCCCTGCCGCCCCGCGCTGTCGAGAAAAATCACCTGCGCGTCTTTCTCCCGCGCTTCTCCCACCAGGATCAGCGTTTCTTTCAGCCCGAGCCGCTCCGCCCCTTCAACAATCAGCGTACTGTGCGGCAGCAGGCCAAACCCCTTTTCCCGCAGCGTATGACGCGGTATCAGAATATCTTTCAGCGCCTCTGACTTCGCCAGCGACGTTCCACGCTCAAGCGAGCTGGCCAGCACGCTGACCGACCGCCCCTTATCCTGTGACACCGTCACTAACTGCTCAACTGTTTCACGCAGGCGGGTGACGCCCGCCGGGGCGTTGAGAATGGCCAGCGGCGCATATTCGCTTTTTTCAAGCGCCGGCGGCACCGGTTGATCCGGCGTTTTGAACGCCACGACCTTGCCCGCCGTCAGCACGTCTTTGGCCAGTGACTGGATAGACAACTCGTCGAGCAGGTGGATTTGTGAGGTAAAGACGCCCTTCTCCTTGTCCAGCGGCACGATAAGGCTTTCTTTGATCGCTTCGCCGACCGCCGCACGCAGGTCTTTGATGTCCAGCTGCTGTTCGCTGGCACCGAGCGCCGTCAGCAGCAGGTCACCCTGCGTAAAGCGGGTTTTGTTATCGCTGAGCAGGGACACGGCGCTGCGTACCGCCTGCATCGCGTCCGGCAATGCTTTATCCGTCACACCGGCAGGCACGACGGGCGTCAGCCCCGCCTGATAGGCTTTCATATCAAAGCCCATGTCGTTCATCTGCGTGTTCCAGCGCTCCAGAAGACGCATTTTGCTCGGATCGACCTTCGCCTGACGGGTATCTTTCGCCGCCACATCGCGGCTTTTCAGGGTGGCGTCAACGCCGACCGCCGTCTCGATTTCCTTGCCCCGCGAGGAGAACTCTTCCCGGACGTTTTCCGGCACCCCTTTGATTTCCCACAGGCCATGCTTGCCGACGACTTCCGTTTCGTGGCCGAGTTTCTCAATCTCTTCCTTCAGCGCATCGCGATAGATTTTGCCCAGCGTCACCTGATGAGCCATGACGGTTTCAATAAACCCGGCTTTGTGAACGTAGTCCGTGGCCAGCGCTTTCCATTGCCCCTCCAGCTCAGTGACGTTGGCCACGATCAGGTGCGTATGCACCTGCGGGTCGAGATTACGCGACGTGTCGTGGGTGTAGGCCGCCGCCACCATTTTACCGGTGGGGACAATGGACGTGACGCCGTCCTGCGTCAGCCGGGCGGACACCAGCCCCTCGATGTAGTTTGCGGCGACGCCCACGGCTTTGTCATGCGCGGCCAGCAGTGCTTTATCCCCGCCGACCAGGATAAGCAGCGAGACGCTTTTCGGCGCGGAAAACGTCAGGTCGTGCCCCGGACGGTGGACGTGTTTGCCCTGCACGTCTTTGCCCAGTTCGGTGCCGTCGGGGAGTTTCCCCTCCAGCACGCGGGTGAAGTCATCGCCGTTGACCGGCCCTTCCAGTCCCAGCTGCTTTGCGCCTTCGCCTAACCACTGGCTCTGCAGACTACCCAAAAAGTAATAGTTATCTTTATTGCTGTAGTAGTCTGCGGCCGAGCCGGCAGACGCTACGGGTGCCACGGTCATCATCGTTCAAATCCTTCCGGCTCATCCCGGTTCATGGCTTCCCACGCCGCATAGTCATCGCGGTGACGCAGGATGTTGGTTTCTTCATCGGCCATCAGCTGATTGGTCGTCGGGATAGCGTCGCGCTCCCCCTGAGCGTCCGGGTCTTCTTTCTCCCTGTCCGGACGCTGACCGGCGGTTTTCACCCGCAGCCCGCCCTCGTCATCGTCTAAAATCTCCATATCCAGCGACTGGCTCTCGCCGCCGTCATCAGCCTCCGGATCCTCTTCCGACTCCGCCTCACTGCCCGCGCGTCGCTGGTTACGCCTGACCGCATTCAGGGCGGCAAGGTAAGGCTGAGAGGCCGGTGCAGGATCCTCTGCTGGTTGGCGTTCCCGCAGCGGCAACGCTTTTTCTGCTGTTTTGGGCATGTCTGAAGGGGGAATTACGGGGTCTGTTTTCGCTGCTGTGCCCAATATCTGTGTATCGGGAACTTGCGGTTTTTCTCGCGACTTATCAGGGATATTGACCACTGACTCCGCCTTGCCGCCGCTCATGACCGTCAGACGGGGCGGGGCAGATACTGCAGGGCGCACGGGCTCTCCCACCGCCGGTTTTTCTCCGGACTCTGTTACCGGCTGAGCCGGTGCCGGTCGTTCAGTTGCAGCCGGTATTGGCTCCTGTTTCGCGGATGGAGCGGTGTTCTCGTCCGGAGCTGGCGTGACGAATACCGACGCTTTTTTCGCAGGCGATGAGGCAAAGCGTTCATCGAATTCGTTGCCGGTCGGGAACGCCAGGCCGGCCTCTTTGGTTTCCCGCTCAATTTCCCGCACCTTGTTTTCCAGCTGCGGGCTGAGCGCGTCTTTGATGTTGCGGGCGATCATGTTGGGGTGTTTTTTGGCGTAGGGTTTGTACTTCAACGCCAGCTTGACCACAGGGATATCATCAGCCGGCATGCGCACGTAAAACTTGAGGTTAGACAGGCGCATAATCTCGGTGTAATCCACAATCGGCTCGTTCACCTTGTCCTTGCCGATAGAGATACCGTCGCGCACCTGATCCAGACCGTAGCTGTTTTGCACCCGCGCTTCGCGGCGGCGCTGCGTCCCGAGGTCGGTTTCCACCATCGTGGCCACCTCGGAGCTGGGGTTACGCCCGTAAAACCGGGTGTTCAGCAGGTCAAAGATGGCCTTGGCCACCTGCTGCCCGTAAATGTTGATGAGCTGCGGCATGTTCTGGATACCGATGACAAAGCACCCGCCAAACTTTCGCCCCTCTGCCAGCACGCCGTTGAATTCCGGTATTTTTTGCAGGTTGGCGATCTCGTCATACAAGAACCACACCCGCCGCTCGCTGTCCTCCCCCATGCTCTGCAAATACATCGTGGCCAGTGAAAGCCACATCGAGATCAGCGGTCGCACCGACGCCCGCTGACGGGCCGTGGTGGAGATAAACAGCCAGCTGTGGTCGTATTCCTCCTCCAGCATCCAGCTTTTGATGGTGAAGCTGGGCTTGCCGGACTTATCCAGCCCCTGCAGAAAGCGCAGCGACTTGGCGTAGTTGGTGACGACAGAGCGGATGGAAATGGCCGTCTTCTCAATTTTCTCTTCGACCAGGTTGGCCGACGGGGTTTTTTTGAGGTATTCCCGCAGGCTTTTCATGTCCAGCGAGAGCAGTACCGTGAGGAACTTCTCGATATTACGGTCAGGATCCGCATCCATGCGCATGGCCGTATCGGCAAAAATCGTGCGCGAGGACGACACCCAGAACGGGTCTGAATCCCCCTCAATGGGGATCAGAGAACTGGCCAGGTTTTCAAAATCGGTGACATCTTCGCACTCGTCCCACAGCTGCCAGTTTGCACAGCGTTCGTCGTGCGGATTGAGAATAAAGTCGGTTTTCGGGTTGTAGTGGGACTCAATGAACGTGCCGCCGGAGTCGTAAATAATGGCCCGGTCACCGCGCGCCCGGATGTAGGTCATGAGATGCCGCATGATGGTGGATTTTCCCACCCCGACCGTGCCGTGAATAAGCATGTTCATGACCTCGGCGTTGAGGAGCAGATGCAGGTCGCCCACGGCGAGATCGGAATACTGTCCGGTCGATTTCAGCAGGCGGTTTACCTTGCCCACGTCCTCGGTCAGCTCCATCCCGGAGAGATACTCGTCCTCGCTCTCTTTTTTGCCGACGCTGCCGATGTACCAGGTCGCCCCGAGATAACAGCACGTCACAAAAATGCCGCAGCCGATGGCCATGTACTGGATATGGCTCAGCAATTTCTCCCCCACCCACACCATGTACGGGTCGGTGAGCATCTGGGCGAGAGACATTCTGAGGGTGTAGGTCAGGTTGTTGGCGGCGGAGTAATATTCAATGTTGTACAGGGTGGGGCTGGTTGGCCCCATCAGGTTCACAAAGCTGGCACTGCTGTTGGCAAACCAGTACCAGCTGCCGTTACGGATCACCTCCAGCGGCGTGATAACCAGCACGCCCAGCAGCGTTAACGCCGCAAACGCGAGGCTGAGCCAAAAGAATATCCAGTTGTTGACCTGCAGATACATACGCCAGCGGTAGGCCGTTATCTGCCCGCCCTGGGTAACATCAGACGCTTTCATGCTCATGATGAGTCTCGGAAAAAAGACAGCCGAACGCGGCCGCCGCAGGGTGCGTGGCTAGAGGGCTGTCTGACGCTAGGGAGTGTATAAAGAAGGAGAAAGAGGCCGGTCAGCCGCAGTCGTTTGGGCTAACCGGCTAAGCAGGGGCGCGAAACGCCCCTGTGGGTATTACAAAATGCCGGCCACAGACTTGGCCAACTGCGCTTCCAGCACCGGTTTTGCCTCTTCAAACTTGAGGTTAACCTTATTGGCAGTGGAGACGACGCGGGTCTGGTACTTCATGCGGTTGCCTGACTCGGAGCTGGTCTGCAGCTTGATGCCTGACGTGCCCTGACGCAGCGCGGCGACGTTATCGGTCGTCACGTTGGCTTTGGACTGTTCAGAAATCTGCAGATCGGTCACCATTGTATAGTTGGTGTCTTCGACCATCGCGTCAGCTGCCATACCGGCCAGACCGGCGGCGAGGCCAATGCCGAGAACGGCACCGCCAGAGTTGCCGTTGTAGGCCGAAATACCGGCACCCAGGCCTGCCGCACCGACCGCGCCTTCATAGCCGTTGCTCAGGAAACCCTGAGATTCACGCAGATCCATTTTGTCGGCTTTCAGGACGTTGGCCTGAACCCAGTAATACGCCGTATCCGGGGAGTTGCTCAGCTGATAGCCCTTCGCAATGAGGTCTTTGCCAATCAGGGTCTGCAGGTCGCTCATGTCTTTATCCGAGGTGTTACGCACCTGAATGTAGACGGTTTTCTGAGACGACGGCTCTAACCAGACGGTCTGCGACATCTGGGTTTTGACTTCCAGATTACGTTTTTTGATGGCGGTGGTCATTGCGCTGCAGCCTGACAGCAGGACGGCCGAAGCCACGAGGCTCACGACGGCCACTTTTTTAAATGTCATTGTTTTTTCCTTGCGGGGAATCGCAGCACCTGTTTCCAGGCGCCGTAAAGTTATCAATGGAGAGTTGTTTTTGGGTGAAGAAAACGTCCGTTGTATACGTACTTCCCTTACCGGCTAGTATCCCCGGTTGGGGTCATAGCCTGGATTTGCCGACGGTGAGTGATAGTCATATCCACTATTTTGGTTAGTGAAAGTATCGGCACCGTTGGCAAAACCATTAGGAAATAATAGCTTTATATCAAGACACTACTACCTAAACTTATTGGTTGAACCGTAGTAATTACCTCCAGCATCTACACCAGTTGAAATCATCGGAATGCCTGTAGTTGGGTTAACAGCTGACACTTTACGATTTCGATGTCCATTGGAGTTCAAACTAATCAGATCAACGCCTTTTACCCGCATCCCGGCTGCGAAAACAACTGATGTTATTACAGTCACCAGACTAGCGGCCAGATAGAAGCTATCAGCGTCATACCAGTAGTAAATAAATGTCGCTGCTTGAGTTAATAAAATCCCAGACACCCACAAGATAAGGGAACGTTTGTTGATGATTGAAAATTCTTTTTGAGTTTTGCCCAGCCCCCTAAACTTAAAACTATAAATACCAAGAGGAATGATAGACATAAGCAAACCTAGGCCATAAATTTCCAAAATAGCCTTCCAAAATAGAGCCACAGCCAAATCATGACCAGGTAGGACATCATGCAAAATCGGAGTCATCAAGAAAAATACTACGGGAGCAAAAACAGCAAACCGCCAGACATTTTTCATTTTCCTTCCTCTCTATCCTTGGTTTCTGAGTCGAGCTAAATCTGCTTCCATTTTGCTACGACTTATTGGGCTTTGGGTTTGGTCTATCTGAGCTTCTTTAGAGCCGACTTTAAATTGGTGATGAACAACGTTATCTTCCTCTCTAAGTTTATCACTGGATGTCTGAACAGTGGTTTTATTTTTCTCAATATCGCCAGTTTTATTATCGATAGTTTGCTGATTTGCAGATCGTTGTGCTGCGACTTCACCTGCAACGTTTCCTGAAATACCCGCCTGTGATGAGTGCGCTGCAATTTCCTGTTGGTGAGTCTCATAATCATTATTCATTTTTCCGCTTTGCAATGTGTCGGAAGGCTGAACATGTCCAGGGCTGGACACCGGTTTTTCACCTGCAACTGACGATGTATTCACGGAACCACTGACAGGCTGTCCGCTACGTGCTGACTCAGCATTCCCATGCATAGCATTTTCACGATGAATATGCCGGTTTTCCACCTGCTGGCTTGATTCTGATGAAGTTGCACCACCATGCGTTTGCACTGTACTTTCAGTTGATTCCGGAGTCACCGTTCCTGCTCGATCCTGATGCCCCGTGAGGCCATCCCCGGAACTGGTAGCTGTGTTTTCCTGACGCCCTCCATGCTCCTTAAAGCTCAGCGGTGTACTTTGCTCTGATGCCGGTATCGTTGGCGAATGACTCAGTTCCGGCATACCGCTTCCCACCTGACTGCGCCCGTTGGCAAAGTCACCGGCGATAAGCGGTTCAAGACGCTCCTGCACAAACTGCGTCGCGGCCTGTTCGGCAAGCGGGGCATGAGTCAGTATCTCCTGCGCCTGCGCACCGTTACGTTCGGTCACGTAATCAGCAAACTCCTGATTGTAATTTGTATCCAGGCTAGCACTCATACTCTGCGTCCGGGTTGCAGCTTCACTCAGCTCATGGCTACGTGTGGTGCTGTCGGTATATTGTTGGTACTGATTTTTAGCATCACTAAGTGATGCCGCCAGTTGTTCAACATGTGAGTTGGCGCTATTGTCGGTATGACTGCCGGAGTCACTGACCCTGCTGCTCATGACCATATCCATGCCTTGTTTAAAGTCTCGAGCTTCCTGACTTGTTTCGTCTCGCTTATGATCGCTGCCTGCTGAGTGATCCTCTTTAGTGCTTCTTGAACTGCCGGTAATATGTGTTAAATCGCCCCTTGCATGAATTTCTCCGCCCACTTCAGCTCCAACTGCCAAGGAAGCTACCTTGCCTAGCGCGGTTCTATCTGAACGAACAGATGCATCAACTGATCCCCCCACCGAAGTACTGCCATTGTTGGCTATATCAGATAGCTTACTGTAAGCCTCCTGTTCGGAAATATGATTTGACGCCGCATAGCTCTTGGCCGCTGACATCATCATGCTGGCACCTTTTGTTGCGTTCACAGCCTGGCTGTTGTCACTGCCATGAACCATGCTGTCGCTGTTGCCTGATTGCGACTGCATCTGCGATAACTGATTCCAGCTGCTGGTCACGCTGTGGTTATAACCTTCCATCGCAGTTTGCGCCTGCGTTTCAGCCTGACGCGCCTGCTGCTGGAAGCCGCTGCTCGCCAACTGGCCGAGTCTAAGGTTGACCGGCAGATTCGAAATCGCCCCAGACGTGTCATATACCGCATGGCCATCCTGCGTCTGCGTCACCATTGCCCCGTTCGTAGTCTGCTGCGCCATCTGACCGCTGCGGTGCATCATGTTGGTATCAAACTTATTGGCACTGACGTTATCCATCGCCATATTGTCAAACGACCAGTTGCCGTCTGCTGAGGTGGACGCCTGACGGGACGCCGTTTCGCCCGCCCCGCCCAGCACGCTGCTGGCGACCTGCGAACCCACCGACGCCGCGCCGCGCGTCAGGTAATAGGACAGAACCGGAATAGACAGACACAGGTAGCCCGCCATGTTCTGCACGTCGGAGTGCTGCAAAGCCACCTGATCGAGATTCGACAACACCAGCGGAGTCGTCCCGGTTTTACTCTGCAGCCAGAAGTTGGCCGCAAAGTTCAGGATGGCGAACATCACCGGCCACATCTGGAAGTACAAGAAGCCCCCGACGTAGAGTTTCAGGGTTTTCAACCCGAAGGTGTCGTGGTTCAAAAGGGCCAGCACAATCACCAGCGGAAAGACGCATACCAGTACCAGCATCAGTAACGACTGCATGAACGGTAAGGTGCGCACCGCGATGGTTTGCCCCGCCGACCACGCCAGACGCTGCTTGGTGAACGCCGTGGAAGAAGCAAGATTAGTCAGGTTGGCGGTGTCGTTAGAGCCAGCCGCGAAGCCTTTGACGCCGGAGCGGATCGCGTTATTGACCACGTTGTTGCGCATGATTTGCGAGGCTGACAGGCCACCGGCATAGAAGTAATTGTAGCTGTCGCCCATCTGCTGGCTGAGCAGGCTATCGGCGCTTATAGCGCTGCCAAAAATCTTGTTGGCGTAATAGTGCCAGGTGTTGCCGCCCGCCTGCGTGTCGCTGCCCACCGCCGTTTTGAGGTACGCCGCACTTTCGGTGCACGGATGGAACGTGTAACCCTGACCGTCATTGGTATCAACGTACATCCCGCGCAGCGGGCTGGGACGACTGGTGATGAGGGTCAGCGGGTCACTGCTGTTGAGCAGGTCGCCGGTGGTGTACTTGTGGTTGAGCAACATGTCCCCGACCACGCAGCTTTCAACGTAGCTGGATAGCGCCTGTGCCACCTGCGGGTTCTGGGTCTGAAAATCCGAGCTTTCCGCGATAATCTGTGAACCGAATAGCATCCCCGTCTTGGTGTAGGTCAGCGAGTCCGGACGGGCAAGCGTGTAGTCAAACAAACTCGCCGTGTTGTAGCCCACGCCGGTGGTTAGCCCGGCAATCGCCGCCAGCCCGACCGGCACGTTGTCCACCTCATACACTCCCGCCGGATTGGTGATGTCGATGATTTGCACGCTGCGCTTGGGCACCAACATGACGGAGGTGATCAGCATGAAAATGGCTGCCCAAGACACAAACACCATCGGGTTCCGCTTACTGATAAAGCAAGCCACCGCCGTCAGCACCGAGAAGGTTTCGGCGATCCGCATCAGGGTGTGGAACGAGCTGGTTCCCAAAATGGTCACCACGCCGTTGAGCGCCGACCGCCACATGTCCCCGCCGTAAATGGTATAAATCTCAATCATTATTGCGCCTCCCAGTGGTAGTTGTTCTGGTAGGAACCCACCAGGATCGTGGACACCTGTTGTTGCAGGTACTGCATGTTGCGGTCGATGCCGTCCAGCGCGTTCTGGTCAGCCGCGGACTGCAGCTTCATGTCAGCCAGCAGGCTTTGCGCATGGCTGACGCCGTCGCGCAGGGTCTGTGCCGAAGACTCCGGGAAATTCTTACCAGCGAGGTCGGCGCTGGCATTTTTCACCAACTCGGACAAGTACTGGATCATGATGTCCTGGGCGATGTAGTCCGACATCTGGATGAGGTAGGTCGCACTCATGCCCATCGTGCGGGCGTTGGTCAGGTACTTGAGCACCGGCACCGAGGTGGTATTGATGAAGCCTTTTTCCTGATCGGAGATGGCCGTATCGGTATCAAGCTTGTTCTGTATCGAGAGCAGAATTTGGCGCACCTGACTCACCAGCGCGTTGTTTTCAGTAATGCTGACGCTAGTGATGGTCGGCCCGAGGCACAGCGTGGCTTCGTCACAGCCGTACATTTTGGCCGTGCCGCCGCGCATCAGCACCTTCAGGATGTCGCGGTTGTCCACCAGCGACGGCAGAATGGACACCTGCCCGTCTTTATCAAAAATCAGGCTGCCCACAACGCTCATCACCAGCTCTTTCAGCTGCCGGTTGGTGTCAAACATGTGGTCACGCCCGAGGGTGTCCCACATCAGGTTCTTATTTTTCAGCACCTGGTCTTTGTCTGCATCAGACGCCCGGCTGGTGACGCTGTCACTCTGCCCGCCCACCGTACAGCCCTGCCTGGATGCCGCCCAGTCGCTGAACATGTTGCTTTCACCGGCGACGTCCTGACAGATTTTCTGCTGACTGACCTGCGTGGTCGGCCAGAGGCCGCCGATGATCCCCTGCGCGGCCTGACACGAACTCATGTTCGAGGAGTTGATGTCGGTGGCCAGCTTCTGCAGGTAATCCTTGGCCTGCTTCAGCTCGGGCACCATCGTTTGCAGGGCCAGGTCGAAGGCATAACCGGCGGCGTTAGACATGATTTGTTTGACGAAGCGCTGCAGTTCGGCGCCGTTAATGAAAGAGAACGAGCCCAGATAGGCATCAATGCCGCCGCAGCCGGCGTTGAGCGAGGGCACCTGCATCGACATCAGCTGTACCTGCTTGACCGGGTCACGCAGGTACACCGAACCGCCGGTGGCGAACCCCGCCGCCTGCCCCTGCCAGGCCTGCGCCTTGGACACGTTGCCCGAATAGCCGAGACTTGAGAAGTACCCGTTCAGGTCGCCGTTTACGTCGGCCCACGCCGGCGCGGTGACACCCACGGTGAGCGCAAAAGAAAGCGCAATATGATGCAGTTTCATGGCTGCACCTCCGCGTTGGCTTGTTCACGCAGCCTGAGAGGACGCATCACTTTCGCGATCATCCAAACAACGAACTCGCAGATAAAAATCAGCACGCCGGTTGCTGTCAGGGCGGCACTGACGGCCAGCATGAACCAGACAGGAATGTGCGTCGCCATCGACATGGCCGTGTTGACTGCCTCCGGTTGATGCTGAGACAAAATACCGTTAAGGATCCGCTCCATCCAAAAATTGTAGAAACCGGTGGTGAAAAATGCGGCCAGGCCGCCGTAGAGAAAAAGGACACCTGCACGGGCGAAAAACCCGTTTTGCTGACGCTGCTGAGTCATGATTTTTTCCTGCTGAAAAGACACGTTATTGCTGGGAAGTGGTTTGTCCGACCGGCATCGGGGCGAGCTGCGCGGCACTGAGATTATCGACATCGGCGGTGATCACCGTGGACAACCGGCCGCTGAACACGCCCATGTCCATCACGCCCTGCGAAACCGGATAGGCCTTCATCGTATTCACGTTGACCATAAACACCGTCGGCGTGGCGATCGGCAGACCGTTGCCGAAGAACGACATGATTTCGTCAGCGATCGGCGCGTTCGGGTCAGATTTACGCGGCAGCATCGGGTACGGGAAGGAACTGTCGCCGCCGCCGTCGAGCGTATAGGCATAGACTTTCAGCCCCTTATCCGCCGCCAGCTGCTTGAGCGGCGGATCCATCTGGGCGCTGTAGTGGCAGTTGCCCCCCATAAACAACACCAGCGCATAGTTATTCATGTTCACTTCACGCCCGTCGGGTAGCGAAAACGGATGGACGGTAGCCACCTGTCGCAGGGTCTGTAGGGTAGGTGTGTGTCCGTGCTTCGCCGCCTCCAGCGCCGCAATGTCATCGGCGGTAGAGGCCAGTGCGGGCAGGGAAAGCAACCCGGCGAGAAGGATCGCAATCTTGCAACCGGTCATAGTTTTTCCCCTTTATCCTGTGCATCGTGCGTTTGCTGACGACGAAGACGCCACTCGCAGTACAGCAGTTGCGCGGCGGCGGCGGCCAGAAAGCCGTAACCGACAAAAGAAATGATGCTCTGGGTCATGCTGACCGAATATTCCAGAATGTCGCCCAGTGCCATAAACAGCATCCCGATGAGAAACAGCCCCATCACCTGACTAACGCTTGCCATGTTGTTTCTCCTGAAGGTTTTCAATACCCGACGTCGCCTGACGACCGACGGCCACCGTTGTATTTCGTGCAAAATGATTTAGCGCAAACCTGACGGCCAGATAAAACACCGCGTACAGCGTGGCAACCAGTCCGTAAAGCTGATAGACACTGTGGTCAAACCCGACCGCGTAGGCGTCTCGACTTACCTGTGTCGGCAGGCATAAGACCGGTTCTGGCACCCCTCTGAGAAGTAGTGGCGACGCACCCTGGTTGAGGCTCACTGCGTCAGAAAGGGAAGCGCATCCCCACACTTTGCCGGCTTCAGCCCCCCTGACCAGCCCCTCGGCCTGGGTCAGAATGAAGGTGCCCGGAGACGGCCAGGCACTCAGAACAAAAATAAAAGAAAAAATAAACACCGGCCCGATAACCACGATATCGAGCACGAGCCTGACCGCAGCCCAGCCGGCTGCGGCGCCCGTTTTGAGCGCTGCAAGTTGCATGAAAAATCCTTGGTTCTGAATGAGGTAAAACGGGTTTAGTCGGGAGCGTTCGCCGCGTAAGGCACGATACGTTCACCTGTACTCAGGAAGGTGCAAAGCAGAATGAAATCGCCCGTTCCCTGCTGTGGGCAATAATCAAAATTCAGCATGTCGTCTCTGAAGTGCGCCTGTAACGCAGTCTCCAGCCTCTCGCAGTCCAGTCCGGGCAGCGTTGAAAATGTCACCACGTCATACTCAATGCCTGTGAACGTTTCACCGTCCCGGATGCTTTCAATATTCACGGTAATTGCGTTCATATTTAACCTTTTAGGCGGTCACTCGATGATGAGGAGACGCTCGTCAACCACGTTAGCCTGTTCGCACTGCAGCACCTGGCTGCCAGACGCCGCCGGCGTCCATACTGTGGTCTGCGCCAGTCCCGCCGGTTGCCACTGCGCACCGCTGAGGGTGCAACGTAGCAGCTGGTCACCGCCGCCTGCAGTGGATACTGTCAGTATCGCGGCGTTGCCCGCCGTGAAGGTGTCGGGCAACAGATAGGTGAACCGGATCGCGGTGAGTTCAGGCGGCGGGGATTCAATTTTTTCACCCGCCGCTTTCGCCGCGTTAATTTTCCCCTCCACCCACTCTTTATCAGAGGAAGATAAGTCATGCTGACTCAGCAACCACACCAGCGCAGCGGTGCCTATCCAGCCCGGCCCGCTGCGCTCTTTTTCCCGAATGAGCGTCTGTACCCGTTCGGAAGGTTTCGCTCCGGAACCTGACAGCACAGACCGTCGCTGTACATCACTGCCTCGCCCGATAACCCGCCCCGGCGGGGTCATGGCCGGTTTTGCCGGCGTAAACCGCGGGGCGCTGTACGTCCGGGAGGGTGAAGAAGGACGGGAAAAGCTGCTTTTCGATGAGAAGGTGCGCAAACCGGCCTCCGACGTCGCGCTAAACAACTGCGACAGCATCAGCGCACTGACCAAAAGAGTTGTTTTCATTGGTTATTTATCCTTCGCGCCCAGCCCGTTTACGGTAATGACGCGGCGGTCTTTTGCCAGCCGCTGCACCATCACGATCTGCGCCGGCGTCAGGTTGCTGCGCACATCGGTCGTCAGTGCCTGATTGGTGCCGTAATAACAGTCACCAATGCAGCGGATCCCCCACAGGTACGCACTCGGGTAATCCCGCTGGGCGGCAAAGAGATTGTACAAATCTCGCGGGGCCTTCTTATCACCGGCCAGCCACGCGCGGGCGTAATAGCCGGCGGCGCGGGCGCTGTCGGTGACCGCCCAGTTGCCCTGCGCAAAGAGGTCACCCGCCGTGGACAGCAGCGCAGCGTCCTGCTTATCTCCCGCAGCATGCTCTGCCTGGGATACCAGCACCCCAACGTATTGCTGTTTTAAATCTGACAAATTAGGCCGTGAGAACAACGAGACAAGCGCAGGCGTCCGCCCCTGTGCCAGCGCCTTCTTGAGCAACCCGAAGTACGCATCCTGATAGGTTTTTCCCTCCGTCACCGGATCCTGAAACAGGTTTGAAAACGTCCGGACGTCGAGGGCGTGCGCCTCTTTCTGAAGCTGCTGTAATCCCTGCCAGGCGTCCGGTGTGCGCTGTGCCTGCCCTATGACATCATTCAGTTTTTGTGATGAGCCATCGCATCCTGCGCACAGCAGGACGCTCCCCATCAGCAAGGCGGTGAGTGTTTTATTCATCATGGAATCTTTATTTAGAAGTTAGGTTTGAATCCTGTGGCCACGTTGAGAAAACGCTTGGCCAGGTCGTCCTGCGTCATAAACCCGTAGGCCAGCGCCTGCGTGACGTGCGTCTGCGGCTGAACCAGGAACAGGGCCGGGAAATAGTGAATACCCAGCGCTTTGCTCTGGCCATTGTCCGGGCGGCTGTCGGGCACGGTCGAGGCCACCTGCCCGTCTACCGACACCGGAATGAGCGAGATGTGGTGTATCCGGGCAAAGTCCGCGACGATGCCGGCCATCTGCGCGTCCAGCGGCTCCTTGCCGCGATAGAAGTAAAACATCCCGTACCTGCCCGCCAGCTCGGCAATCCCCTTTTCCTGATCCTGCTGGTCTTTCGCCTGCTGCATCGGCGCGGTGCTGTTGTAGTGCGAATATTCCAGGTTGTAATCCAGATCCGGGTGTTTGAGCTGCGCAACTGCAAACGACTGGCTGAACATCGAGGCGCGGTCTGTCCAGAACTTCTGCCAGCGCAGGAACGTCGCCGTGTTTTCACTGCTGGGGTACAAAATCGCCTTGTTCAGCGCGTCCTGCGTCAGCTCTTTGAGCACCTTCGCCTGCTGCGTCGGCGTCATGCTGGCCAGATCCTGCCCCGGCGCAGCAGGGGCTTTCTTCTTAGGCGTCGCGGGAACGTTCTTCGGTTCGTTGTACCAGTGGTAGCCGGTGAAGGGCGCGGCGGGCGGCACAATGTCGTCCGCCAGCGCGCTTCCCGTCGCCAGCAGCATCAGAACCAGCGGCAGTCTCTTCATTTGTTGGCTCCTGAGTTCTGCGGCACTTGTGCCTGAATTTGCTGCTTAATGCGGTCAGACAGCACGCCCTGATTGGGGATGTTTTTGTTTTTCTCGAAGTCTTCAAAGAAGTCTGAGAAGTCGATTTTGTCGAAGTTGATGCTGCTCAGCTCCGGCACGGTGATGCCCCGGCAGTCCGGTGAGTCGCCGCTGCCAAACCCGATCCCCAGCTGCCCCTGACGCCCCTGCTGCTGAATAATGCGGGCCAGCTTGCTGCTGAATTCGCAGTACACGGATTTTTTCTGGATGCACACCCCCAGCACCGCACGGGCACAGGTCTGCCCGACGCTGACGACCAGCTTTTTCGCCTTGGCCTGCGCTAACGCCACCTCATCGCTGCTGCAGTGGGCCAGGCTGGCACTGTTGCCCCACCCCGAGTCCACGCAGCAGTCGGAGAAGCCGGCCATTGCCTTGCGGCAGCTTTCAGGCTGTCCGGTGAAGGCGCGCACGTTGACCTGATCGGCACGCACCGAATCCCCCGCTGCCGCCAGTCCGGCGAGTTTGGATATGGCCAGATCAAACCCGTTGTTATTGTCCGGATCGATGGCGGCGCAGTCGCCGGTCATGCAGAAGTAATCCCCGCCGCACATTTTGCCGGTTGAGGTCACGGTCGTCTGACACTGGTAGGTCACCTGCTGATGCGTGCAGGTACCGCTGTCGGACTCCGTACACCCCGAGCCAACCTTGGTACAGTTGGCGTTGGACTGCAGCGTACCGCAGTTGCCCACCGAGTTTGTCGGGGTGACATAGTTGTCGGTGTACTGCCAGCAGTCGCTGTGCACCATGTAAGTCTGACCGTTGATCACCTGCGGCCGGTCGCCGCCCGGATCGGTGCAGGTGCTGCCCGCGCTCGCCGTCGCGGTGCTCTTATCGAACGCACACGATTCGGTCCACGTCACGTCCGGTACCCAGGTTTGGGTTTCCTGACGAATGTGGATATTCATCACAAAGTGATAGGCCAGATTTTTGCTTGACCAGATGCTCAGGGAGGCCATTTTCCCTTTCAGATCCGTCAGGGTGAAACTGACGCTGGTCGGCGCCGTGAAGACCTGCCCGCTTTGTAACACGTAATGACCACTCTGGTTATATTTGCCCGTGGAGTGCAGGTTAAACGAGCCAAACACGGTATTGGCCGTCAGGTAATAGGCCCCGTCCAGCGCGCCCGGCCCCACGTTATCCGCGTGAAACGTGAAGTCAGACGTTGCCGAAATCACCGTCCCGGCGGGCATGGGATACGTCGCGATCAGCTGGCCGTTCTGCACCGAAAACGACAGCGAATTGGAGTCCAGCGTGATCTCATGGTCTTCGTAGGTGGTGTTTTCATGCCCTGAGGGGACCGCCGTGCGGGCGCAGGCCTGAATAACGTTGACGTCCTGATCGCAGGTGAAATTTTGGAACGTGCTTTTACTCACCACCTTGTCCGTACACTGGGCATAGGTGCCGTTGGCCACCGTGTCCGACGTGCTCTCGGCATTTTTGCCGTTGGTGATATAGTCGGCATTCGGGTCAATCGTCGTCTTCGGGTTTTTGATCATGGCGTCTTCCGCTGCCTGCCCAGCCTCGCTGTTGTTGAGCGCCGCCTGGCCGTCGCCGGCCATCGAGCCGCCCCCGCCCTGTACGCCGCCGTAGTAGCCTGTCTGCGGCGGCGAACCGCTGTAGCCCGGAATGATATCGCCCGGTGAGGTGTTCTTAATGGCGTTAGCCCCCGAGGTTGCCCCTTTGCCCACACTGGAGCCGGCGCTGTACGCATCGCTCAGCGCATCCGCCCGCACCGCCATCACCGGTAAAAACATCAGCAGCAGTGCCCACGCCCGCCGGTTCACAACTCACCCCCGAGCAGCGTTTTCGCCGTGGCGGCGCAGTCACCTTCGCGGGCGATACGCCGCAGCGCGTCGCGGATGCGGATGTTGCCGGAAATCACGTCGTAGTGTCCGGGACAGGTCACCACCAGCGCAGGCACCGCCTGAATGTTGAACTGTTTAAACACCATCGGGTCAATCTGCACGCCGATTTTGTTGTTTTGCTTAGATAATTCCAGCATCTGCGCGGCGGTCTTGCGAAAATCATTGTCGATAAGCCCCCGGATAGTCGCGGTCACCTTAAGGCTCGCGGCCTCATCCAGCATCGCCTGCAGCCCCTCTTTCGGGATGGAGAAGCTCACAAAGTAGAGCGCCGGCGGGGTCTTTTCCGCCGCGGCTTCGTGCTGCGCCTGCTGCTGACGCAGCACGTCGCTCAGCTGGTCAACCGACTGCTGCTGCGCCGGCGGCAGAGAAAACGTCTGCCCCTGCAGGCTGTTTTTAAATTGGGCCAGCTCGTCCTGCTGCGACTTCATCCAGGCGCGGTCGGCGGCGGTAGGTGACGCAGGCGAAACGACGGAGGTGGATTCGGAGGCTGACGCACAGGCGCAGCCTATCAGGACGCCAAGCAGCGCCCCGCAGAGAGTTTTTTTCATGAACGGATCTCACATATAGGCGCAGTTACGCTTACGCCAGATCAGGTAGCCAAAGTTCTTTTTGCTGGTAGGAAGGTTGTGCGTGCTGCCCCAGAGCTGCGTCGTACTGCCAAAGGGATGGCAGGACGCGACGTCGGGGTACATGTTCACCATCTGATAGCGGTACCGGTCTTTCGGGATAATCGGCGACGGGTAGGTGTAACAGACCGCCGTGTCCACCCCGATGCTGTTTTGAATAAGCCCCTCGCGGTGCAGCTTGAACGCCATGCGCTCGCTGACCAGCACCGACGCCTCCAGCGGGGAAAACTCGTTGCTGGTGTAGCCGGTGAAGGGGTACATCGACCCCTGCGCGCCCGCACACCAGAACAGCGGCGCGAGCGGCTTGCCTGCGCTGCTGGCAATGGCGTCAGCGGCGCAGGCACCCTGTGCCAGGAGGTTGCCAAACAGCGCCGCCTCGGGGTTAACGATCATCGACAGGCTGCTGTCGTTCCACATCGGGTCGACCTCAGAGAGGTAGGCGATATCCATATCCCCGCCCTGCAGACAGCCTTCGCTGGTGATGATGTTCATCCACTCCATCAGCGGATATTTGTACCAATGAACGTGGTAGAACGCGCCGGCGACGGGGCGGTCACTCTGCCCGCCGGTGCCCGTTCCCGTGCGCCCGAAATCAATCTTAAACCCGCCCATGTTGACCATCACGCCGGGTTCGCGGGTGACGTCGGTCATCGCAAACGGCTCCCAGTACCCGATCGCAATGCCCAGCCGGAAGAATATGCCTACCGGGCAGATCTGGATGGGTGACGCTGGGTTGCCGGTATCCGGCAGAGATCCGGCGGCCAGCGGGATGCTGCCAATGGTCATCGGGAACAGGCATTTCCAGCAAACGTCACTGATGGGGTTCACCCAGCGGCCATCGCCCGCGTTGGCGGCGTGTGCTGGCGTACACAGCAGCCCGGCCCAGATTAAGGTGAAACAGAGAATGAGCTTACGCATTCGTCCTCCGGCAGCTGAATGGCCGGGACGACTTTCCAGCCCAGCCTTTCGCAACTGTCGATAAGCTGGATAAGAAATTTCGGCGCCCGTCCGGACTCCATCTGATAATCGATATCGTCTTCAACATCCGTACCCAGCACGGTCAGGAACGCCTGTCGCTCCCTTTCGACTTCGCGGGCCAGCGCATCAATGGTGGGGCCGGACAGCAGCGGCGGGATACCCGGCTCACGGTCAGAGAGGCGGTAGCCCGCCCGCTGAAGGCTGCGTAAAAAAGCGGAGAAAATGGCGTCAAAGTAGGCCTCGTTCATTTGTAAAAATAAAGCCTTTCCGGTGATAGGGGCCGGGTACCTGAACAACATTGATGTATCGCCTTTGGGGCGAGGTGCATCATCCTGACAAGGTGACTGCTCATACGCAGTGGCCTTTCCGCGCATTAAGAAAATACAGATCATCGGTACGAAAACAGAAAGAGTCATACACACCAAGATGATGGCTTTAATCCAGATAAGTGATTCCGGGATATCAAATAAACTCATACTCTTTCACCCTTCAGACAATATGGAGACGCCGCCACATAGAGACCGCGCTGTCGCAGCCGCGTGAGCATCCGGTGAACTTTATTCGCGCTTTCGCCGGCGGCAATTTCCATGCGGACTTGTGCAATTTTTTGCTCGGGTTTGCAATCCGCGGGCAGTGCGTCAATCCAGGCATACAAAAGCACGTTGGCCAGCTGGCTGAACACCGGCTCGGGCAACGCCGTTTCGGCGTGCGGGTCAGTGCTCAGGTACAGACCGTTGTCGAGCAGCAGGTGTTCAAGCTCAAGCGATACGGCCAGAAACAGTGCGTCGTCCTGTCCGCTGATGTCCGTCACCTGCTTTACCGCCGCCTTACCGACAACGCAGGCCAGCAACGTCTTTGCACCTTCTTTAACAAGATTCATGCTTTTATCTCCCTGACAGAACGCGAAAAGACCAGCCGGCGTCATCTTCATGCATCGTGCCTTCCCTTTTCCCACCGGCTATCAGAAAGGCTATTTTGAACATCCATTCGGCCAGCCGGTCATGCTCTGTAGTGCTGATCCCCTGTAACAAGACGGCGACCTTTTCCCGCTCTATATCAGAATCCAACCGACCAAACTGACGAAAGTAAATACCGGGGGATGTGTCTGCCCCATAAGCCCCAAAAAAGAATGACGGTGCGTCTGCAGATTGTCGGCAAATAAACCGGCAGCACACGCCGTCTTTGGCATCATGGTTAATGAAGAGATGACCGGCATGCTTCCGGATATCATCTGCCGCAGTGAGAAGAAACCCCGGTGCCGTGGTCTGAACCTGCTCTGGAAGACATTCGATAAGCAACGTTATCTGCGTCAGCGGCCAGGCATATTCGAACCAGTTTTGCGTCACATGGCGAGGCGGTTTCCGTTCAATTTCCGCCGGCGGGACATCCCTTTTGATTTTCCAAAATGCCGGTCTTTGCCCGAGTTGCCTGAGTATCACCAGCGCACATAAGCCGGAAAACGCGATATTGAGAAGGTTCATTTCACCGCCACCTCTTTGACCTGCAGGTGATTGTCAGCCCGGCTGACTACCACCGGCGTATGCGTAAAACCGAACTTGGTGGTCAGTACGCCCGCCTGATCGAAATACACCCGCTCATCGAGCGCGTCGCTGACGTCTTTGATGTTGCCGTTGACCAGAATGACCTTGAACGGCGTGGTAAGCGCGCTCAGCTGCGCTTTCACCCATCTCACCTGCGCCTTGTTGTCGCCGTCAAGGAAGTACAGGGTTTCGTTGAACGGGATTTTCTCCAGCGGGTTAACGCGGTCACCTTTGTGGACGATGACGTTGCCCTGCATGTCGGTGATGGTCTGGTTTGCCACAAACGTCGGGTCATAAGCGGTGATGTGCTCGACAATCGCCGGTGACAGGCCGCGCACCGGCGGCGGACGCACGGCGTGCGCTTTAACACGGGCAATGGCCTGCGCTTTCAGGCGGTCAAGCTCACCGCTTTTTTGCATGCTGTCGAGGCGCTGGCCAATAAAGTCCAGCATGTCCGGCTCGGCTATCGGGAAAACCTGCCCGAGGGTGCCGAAGTCCTTCGCCACCGCCGGTGCCCCGCACGCCATGCCCATCAGGAAAATCAAGGCCAGACGCGTCTTCATTTCGCCTCCTGCATCCGTTTTGAAATATCACTGCGGATCTGCACGGTAATGTCATCCGCACCGCCGATGACCGCCGGAGCCACCAGTATCACGGCGTGGTTCGCCTCCTGGTACTGCGTCAGCGACGCCGCCATCGCCAGCCCGAACCGGGCCGACAACTGCTGCAGCGTGGCACTGCTGGTCTGCTGCTGCGCGGCCTGCTGGTTGAACAAATCCACCGTCCCCTTCATGTCGAACTGCACCACGCGCGGCGCCATCAGCCAGAACGTCAGCGCCGAGCACAGCGTGCAGAGAAGGACGGCGGCGACCGCTGCCCCCGCCCAGACGCCGTACCGACACCCCGCGCGCGGGGACTCAATGCCTGTGTATGTCTGTGTCATAACGTCTCCTGCGCCTCACCGGACGCGTGGTTATCGCTTTGCCAGCGGTAGCGGGCAAGTTCGTGTAACGCCGCGATGCGGGTCAGCCCCGCATCCTGCAGCTCGTCCATAAAGGCCATATCGCCGGCGTGGTCGATAAGGCTCACCCGTTCGTGCGGACTGATATGCACATGCAAACATTGCCCTTCCTGCCCGTGAAATACCCTGACCACGGGCAGCACGCCATCGCGATAAGGCTGGCTCAGAAACAGCCGTTCTGCGTCACTCACACCGGTTAAGCGGTCACCGCCGCCCACCAGCAGGCGGTCACAGGCGTCGTGACCGGGTTCAAACGGCAGCGCCGTGTCGGTCTCCAAAACAAAGTTCACCCCGAACTTTCGCGCCTGACGCAGCAGCGCGGTCAGCTTGCTGCGCAGCGCGTCGTCCGAGCTGATGTGATAGAGCAGACCGTCATCGAGCACGCAGAAGGTGACTTTTGGCAACTGAGACGACATCAGCGTGATTTCAATCGCCTGCAGCAGCGTGGCAATAGCCTCCGTTCGACGCTCGGGAAAGACGCTGTCAAACTCGCCTATGGAGACGTGCAGCAGGTCACCCTGCGTCACGTCACCCGCCGGCTGTCGCCCGTAGGCCACCGGCGGACGGTAGCGATCGAAGGGGTTCTCCAGCCGGTCGGGCGTCAGGGTGAAGCTGACCGCATGCAGTGAGAGGCGCCGCCCGCCGTTTTTCTCGCAAAAAAGCCGGTACTGGTCGCAGGTATCGACCAGCAGGACATCGCAGCCCTTTGACCTGACATCGGCGCACAGCGCCTTGACCATCGTGACGCGCTCACGCTCGCCGTCGCCCAGCACGGCGACGCCCGTGCCGGACAGGCCGGGATGACCCGCCTGCCCTTTACCCTCGAATAACTCTTTAAACGTGACATCGGGCGTTACGCCGCTGTGTACCATGTTTCCAGTTCCTCCAGCTCCTGTGGATAGAGCTTTTCTGCTAACAGATAGGCCGCTTCCTCACTGGTTGCGCCCACTTTCTTCGCTTCCTGCATGAAGGCAAAGTCCGTGCCCCGCGAGCTGAACATCGCGCGGGTCACCGGATCGACAAACAGGCGGTGGAAGGTGCTGTACTCGCCGGCCGTGATAAGCAGTGAGCTGAAGCCGGTGTCTGCAGCCTTCTGAAACTTGCGGATCACTTCTTTTTCCAGCTCGGTAAACTGATCCGGGTTGTCCTGCAGGTAGGATTTGAACGCTTTGCCGTCCTGCAACAGGGTGACTTTGGTCGCGCTGTTGTTCCACGCGGCCTCGGCCTCGCGCGACGCGGTGAAGTCCTTGATGCCCTGCGTGATGGTCACAAACGAGCCGGAGTGGCGGCGCACCGTGCGGTAGCCGGTTTCGATAAACCGCGCGGCGTGCTTGTTGGAGCCGCCCAGCAGCCGCCAGGCCTCGTCGATGACCGCCACCTTTTTCAGGTCGCGCGGCGAGTGGTACATTTTTTCCTGAATGGCCAGAATGAGCGAGAACAGCACGGCGCTCATCAGGTCCGGGTCGTCCTCCAGGCTCAGCATTTCCAGCACGGTGAAGCGGTTCTCGAAGTCCATCGACGGCTTGTCCGAGTTGAAATACTCGCCCTTGGCACCCCAGGTGCAGTATTTGTCGAGCAGCAGGGCCAGCTCGGCCATGCGCGACAGGATGGTCGGCTTGTCCGCGTACTCTTCGGTGATGGCCGGCGATTTGAGGAACCGCACGATATCGTCGATGCGCGCCCTGTTCTGACGGGTTTCCCACGCACTCATCACGCCCTGCTCAAGCAGCGCCTCGCAGACCTCGTCCAGCATGTCGTCGGGGCTGGCCAGCACGGTGATCAGCCGGACAATGCCCGACACTGACTCTTTGATGTTGGTGACGTTGGCAAACGGGTTGAACCGCAGCGCCGCCCCGTCGAGGTATACGCCCCCCACCTGCTCGCAGAAGTTCTTGTAGCCGTCCCCCATGTCAATCGCCCAGGCAAACCCGCCGCTGTTGAGCACCTGCCGCAGCAGGCCCTGCACGAAGAAGGTTTTCCCCGCCCCCGACGTGGCGGTGACTGCCATGTTGAAGTTGGTGTTGCCGTTTTCCTCGCTGAACATGTCGTAGAACGCCACCTGATTGCGGTAGGTGGGCAGCAGTAGCCCGCTGACGTTCATCGGGTTTTCCGCCACAAGCGGCAGCAGATTTAGCGTGTTAAACGCGGTGGCACGCAGCGACGCGCCGGTCATCTTGATGTCGTCCCACAGCCCTTCCTGCAGCATGAAGGGAAACATCGCCAGGTAGTTGCGCATCTGCTGATAACGCGGCGGACTCAGCTCTAAGTCGTTCTTGCGGAACGTGTTCACCGTGGCCAGCTCGCACTTCAGCGCCTCGGCGTCGTCGTCCGGGCAGAACAGCGTTACGTTGTAAAAATACCGGCACATGGACTCTTCGCCGTTGCTGAGCCCCTGCCGCAGCCGCTTCCACTCTTTGGCCGCCTTCTCGGTGCCCGGAAACATCCGGCCGTAGGCCGAGGCCATTTTTTTCTGCAGGTCGAAGTCCTTTTTCAGGGCTTCGCTTGAGCTGGCCTGCTGGTCTTCCACCTCCATGCAGCAGGTGATGACAAACGGGCACGGGATCCCCATGTCGGGGAAACGCAAATTCTGCACGTTGTCCGGCGTCTGCCAGAGGGCAAAGCGGCCAGGGTTCTTGGTCAGCTGCAGGTTAACGATGCGCGCCGTGGTTTTGCGCCCGTCGTCACCGACGCCTATCCCCCCGCGGTCGCTGTCCTGCCGGTCAAGGGACACCCGCAGGTAGGACGGTTTGACCTCCAGGTCGATGCTGTGATCGACGCACTGGCGGTTGATCAGCTCGTCGGTGCTGTAGTGGCTGCTGCTCGGATTAATCTGCCCGGCGCGGTAGTTGACCAGCTCGCGGATCATCGCCAGAAACTCCGGCACCTCAACGTTACGTGAACTGAGCTTGGCCGACTCCAGCGACACTTGCAGGGTGCTGCGCAGGATCGACAGCTCGCCTAGGCTTTTGCTGCTCGGCTTTCCACGGCGAGAATAGATAAAAAAGACGCGGTAGTGACGCAGGTAGAGCGGCAGATCGTTTTTGTTGGTGAAGCCCTTCAGCGACGCCCGCTCATAAAAGGCGCGGGTTATTTTGTTCAGCCGGTCGGCCATCGCGCCCGTCCAGTAGTCTGCGCCCACGCCGCGCGCAATGCGGTCACCGACGCACTTGCTCGCCACCATCATCACGGTGAAGGGCATATTGCGCGGCAGCTTTTTACGGATCATGTCGTCGAGCGAGGCCACCACCTGCTGGTTTGCGCCAATCAGCGGCGACAGCTCCAGAATAAAGCCGGTGGTGTCCGCGTTGACGTACAGGTCATGATCGTCATCGGAATAGCGATACGGCAGCGCGGCGGTGAGAGACGGGTAATCCCAGTTCTGCTGCAGCATTTCGCTGGCGGTGCCCGCCCCGTCTTTCTGGTTCATCGAACCAAAGAGGCGGGTTAACGTTTCCAGTGGGTCGCTCATCACTGCCCCTCCCCGATCACCGAATAGTTCTGATCCCAGTGGGATTTATCTTTCACAATCACCACGATCGCCGGCTGATGAAAGGCGTCGTCTTTGTCCACCCACGGCGCAACCCACAGGCGCTGCGTCTGGTCAGGCACGCGCTCGGCGATCACCACCCCCGGCGTGGCCATTCGCTGCGGCGCCGGCAGGGTGCCATAGGACACGCGGGCAGGATTGGCGGTGTTGGTGCGGATCATGTCATCCTGAGCGGATGCGGACATGACAGGCAGGTGCGCGATGGTTTTCGGCCCCGCCAGCGTGGACGCCGACAGCGGTTTCAGCACCGGTGGGACGTTCGCCGGCGCGGTCAACGTCTCACTGGCAGCCTTTTTTACGTTGTTGTCTCCTGTCGCCGCCGCCAGTGTGTCGAGATTCTTGCCGGCGGTGGCCATGCTGTTGGCCTGCCCCATCGTCAGACACTGGTCTGTCGCGGATTTATTACAGTCAAAATCTGAGTTCATACCGGCGCAGCCGGTCAACATGCCGCACAACAGCACGGCAGGAAGAAATTTATGCATGGGAATATCTCCGGGCAACACGGTGCCCTGTTAGGTCAGGAGGTTAGTGATTCAGATTAGCCGGATGGCAAGCAGAGCCGATGTGAGGAACGACCAGATAAGACGTCTTGTGACGTACTGATTTTCCTAACGTATGACGGAAAAAAATTGACTAACGGCTTCCACAACTATTCCACAAATGACGACGCAGCCTTCAATCAGGAACAGGGCCGCGACATCATCCGCTCTCAACTCGGGAAGCCGCCAGTAAATGACGACGACACCCAACAGCCAAATTAGCCCGAGGAGCAGGGGAATAATGAATGCAGCCAGGACGTTTAAGTGAGAATGCACATGGCACATGCGTGGTTTTTCTCAAAAACGAAAATCAATATCTCTGGTTAAAAAAAAACGAATTGTGACCAAAGCATATGAGAAGCCACCGGTGATGAGAAAATAATCAGGTGTCACCATATCCGTAAAGGGATGCCAGAGTGCAACGCTGCACAGAATGAAACAGACGAGATAGACCACCCACGGCACGAGAAAAACGATAATCTCAGCGTACAAGCTTTCAGCCTCATCGAAAATTTCCATCCATGCCATGACGATGATGAAACCAGAGAGCATGGCCATCACCCGCCAGGCCACCCACTGTTCCGGCATAAACCCGACGTGCATCAGCTTCGCCCAGCAGCACAAGACAGTAATAAACTGCAGCACGAGGATCACAAACGACGGGCGGTACAATGCTTTAACCGCTTTCATTATCCGCTCCTCAGTTAATGGTATCGCCCAGATGCAGCGCCCTGGCCTGACGCAGAACGTCGTCCGGGTTCACATTGCCCACCGAGCTGCTGACAGTGTTGTTCACCGCCGAGGCCGTTTGTGCCGATGCGGTCTGCACCTGCGCCGCCGCCTTCTTCGCCATGTCTTCTTCGATGGTTTCCAGCTGGAACCCTTCCTGGAAGACGATGGTGACCGGGTTGCCCGCGCCGATATCAATCACCGGATGGTACTGCTCGGCGCGTTTGATCCAGTACTGACTCAGGGTGTCGGCTGCCTTTTCTGCCCCGCCGCCAAAGCCCTGTTTCAGGATATCGCCGCCGCCCACGGACGCCGTGGCCCCCAGCCCGACGCTCGGCGTCGCGGCAGAGGAGATACCGGCACCGATCCCGGACAGGAAACCCGCCGCACCGGCGTAGCCGATGATTTTGCCGTTGCGCATGACGGGCTTGCCGCGAATACCCTCTTTGCCCTGATAGGCAAAGTGCCCCTCAAACTTCTGGTCGATGTGCTGACCGTTTTTCAGGTTGCAGCTGATGTTGCGGGTGCGCCCTGTGCCGCGTTCGCTGGAGATATCGCCCCAAATTTCCGCTGTCACAAAGCACCCGTCCATGCTGTATTCGTGGCTGTTTGGCAGCTGCACCTTACCGGAGAGACGAAACTCCACCGGCGTGGTCTGGGTGCTGCCGGTGACGCTGGCGTTGGCATCCGCCCCTTCAATCATCACCGCGTCGGAGAAAGACCCCGAGGGGATGTACGGCAGGTTATTCTTCTTTAGCGAACTGGCGTAGGTAAAGGTCGTGGATTTCAGCGTACCGGTCACTCTTGCTGCGCTGCCGCCCGGATAGAACCCGACGCCCTGCCCGCCCGCCGGCGGAGTGGTCACCGAATACTGCGCCGGCGGCGCTGCCGGGATGCCTGAAAGCTGCGCCGGCAGCGGATTCCCCTGTGCGTCGCGGCTGATGCCCGCCCCCCCGTTGGCGACCGGTGCGGCCGGCGTGCTGCCCTGCAGCTGCTTACGCATCTGCTCATTCTGAGCCAGGCTTTCCTGCAGCATCTCCAGCGTTTTCTGCTGGCTTTCCTTCACCTGACTGACGGTGTCGGTCACCTTGGACAGGCTGCTCTCCAGCGCCGCGACCTTGTTTTGCTGCTGCGTCAGGGCCGACTGCTGCTCTTTGTCGGTAAACGAGCTGGTGACCACGCCGGTCATATTGGGCAACGGCGCCGCGCTGGCGTTAGAGGGCGCGCCGGCGGGCTTGTCCTGGCCGAAGTACCAGACCATGCCGCCTATCGCACTGGCCGCGACGACGGCGGCCACCAGAATGGCCAGCTGCTTTCTGCGGGCGCTGACGTTAATGTTCGTTGCCATTATTTGTCACCCCCACCGTTGTACGCAAAAATGACCCACGCAAACCCCTGTCCGCCCGGATAGAGCTGGGCAGTCGACAGGGCCACGGCGCGCACGCCCGGCGCATAGAACTGGCGTTCCTGCAGATGCTGCGTGATAGATCCCGGATTAGTCATGCGATAGCGCACGACGCGAAGGTGTGAACCCAGGAGTTGGCGCTCCGGGGTCAGCTTTACGCCGGCGGCCGGCTGGTAAGCCTGCTCACGGCGCACGGGATAGTCGATAAAGTCTGGCGGGACCTTACCGTTGACCACGTCGTGGGCGATGCTTTTCAGGGTATCAATATAAGGTTCCCCCTCTTCCCATGACCTGGCGGCGTCATTGGAAAGCGCAGGAACGCTGTCGGGCAGCAAGGTCAGCGTCTTACCGACCCCCGCCCTTGGCGTGACGTTGAGGGAGACGGAAATGTTGTGTTCCGTCTGGATAAACACGGTGAACGCCTGCCCTGATGTTGGCGTTAAAATGACGGAACCGTCGTCGGAGTTCGACGCCTGATAGGCGCCGTCCATGCCGTCAAGTTTGATGATGCGCTCGCCCTCAATCTGAATTTTGTTGGGGTTCGTATTACTGAGCGTCACGTTAAGTTGCTGATTGTCAGAAAATACCGTTTCTGACGGCGGTGAGTAATAAGATGCCGCAGCGGCTGTGGATGAAAATAAAGACAGCCCCCCGGCAATCAGACTGGCAGAAAGTAATGAGCGTGAAAGCTTCATTCCGACCTCACGTTAATACGGGGTTATTTAACAGATGAATAAGGCAGCTCGGTAAACTCCTCTAAATCCGGCTTACCGTTGTGATAACGAATATCCAGGCGATAGGCTTTAAGTACGTCGGGAAGCTGACCGGTTGAGGTTGAGCTTTTCAGGGTGCCTTTAAATATCAGCGCACCTGAATCCGGTTCAATGGTAATTGAATCACTGTAGAACACCGTCGATACACCGTTTTTCTTGATGTAGTCAGACTCTACGGATAATGCATTTTTTAACGCTGAACGGTGTTCGGACGGCACGTAATATAATAACTGCTTGTGCTGGCCGTCGACCGTTTCAGGGGTGACGTTCAGGCGCAGCGTAATAAAGGACAGCGCCGCCATGTTCATGTAATTCCCGTCGGCTGAATTAAGCGTGGTGGAAAACGCTTTATCAAACACCATCGGCACCGTCGTAATGCGCTGCTGCGTATAAAATACATAAGCCAGGTGGCCGATAACAATATTCGCCGTAATACTCAGCATCAGTCCCAGGATGACAACGGAAAAAATAATGGCCAGAATTTTATCGCTGGCCCGTTTAACTGAAAGCTTCATGACACACCCTATTTCATCCAGTGGCGATTTCCGGAGTCAGGCAGTTTTTTAAAGGCGTAATTGAAAAGCAGGTTGGGGAGATACCAGTAGCATAAATTAATTAACCAGTATGACCCCTGCCCCTTTTTCAACCGCCTTATTACCCACCACAGAAAAGCCGCCAGAATGGAAAGCACACCCGTCATGTTATAAACAATGCCAAACGCCACCGGCACCGCAATAACAACCAGCTCATCGAGTGGTAATCCAAACCAGCGGCCCTGCTGATTGATTGTCTCCGGGAAAGAATATTTATCCTCTTCCCCTTCCATGATTTACCCCGCAATACCAAAGGCAACGCGGGTAAAAATCATCACCATCGCAATGCCGACAAATACCAGCGGATTACGCGCCTTAATATAAACGGCCAGCGCGATAATAATTTCCCCGTAGTAAAACCACTTTTCGATGGAAGAACCGTGTCCAAATGTGTTTGAAACTGTCGTCGACTGACTGGAAAACAGGTCAGCGGAGCTGGATGCTAAAGCCGGGTGAACCACGGCTGCGGCACCGGCAGCCGCCCCGATAATTTTGAATAAGGTACTGTTTTTACGTAATTTAGACGCAAAAAAGGACGGGCACGCTACCGCCCGTCCCTTTAAAGCGCTAAGGGCATTGCTTAAACCAGCCATGTAAGAAACCTCGGTTGTGTAATAGGAAAGTCCCGAATTTACGTAAAGAGATGTAAATTCGCCCTTTTATAATCGCATGGTGCCATTAAATCTTAATGTGATCTACATCACATTTTTTTATATGGGCATCTGGTTATTTGTTTCGCCTTGTAAATAGCGGACAAGGGTATCGATATGAGAGACACTCAATGCCTAAGAAAATAAACTTATGAAAGATAAAGAAAAAAATACCGAAGGGCGAGGGCGACCACGTAAAATCGCAGCTGGTGAAGAAGTAAGATGGGGTTTAAGAATGCCCGAAGGGCTATTAAATGAGCTACGCCTGAGTGCAAGAGTTGCCGGGCACAGCATTAACGATGAAGTGCTTTCTCGTTTAATGGTGTCACTTAATTATGATCCCAAAAAAGATACTGTAGATACGCAGGAAGGGAAAAGACTTGTGAAGTTGTCTCAATTATTCTCGGAATTTATAGAGGCAAGATTGGGCGAACTTGATAAGCACGATACTGCAGAGAAAACCCCCGATGAAAAGGGAGAAAGCTGATTATCGGGCACCATGAGTGCCCGAAATGTCAATTATTCGATTACAAAGTGTTTCTTTTCTATCTCATCTTCTGCCGCATTAATCGCCGTCAAATGCATATCAATTGCATCATCTAACTTGTCTCTATCCGTTTCACCAAGACCACGTAGATATAACTCAGTCATCATAGAAACGAGTAGCATAACACCCTCTCTCCCTCCGGCTGATTTCTTAATCAAATCACGGCGATACGCTTCAAGATTAAAACTATTTTCATCATCTGACGATTTGTAAATCATCAACCCCAAGCGACAAAGTTCATTTACCATTGAAGATACATTCATCTCTGACTTACTGGCTCCATTCTGAAGCTCGATAGAAATAATATCTTTTATTTCATTCTCAATTTTATCTTTCAGGTAAACGTTGTGCCTGCCCATTTAATTTCCTCTTAGATTTAAGCAGTGCCGGATCAGGCACTGTTGCACAATAAAACGTCTCCGCTATAGTTCACTTTCTAACCACACAATACACATATACTTCGTGTATTGTGTGGCCTAATGCGGCACTGGTCAAGCTTATACAGGTGGCCTAATCTGGCACCAGTGCCGGAATATAGCCTAGTTAACTCATTGATATATAGCGTTAGCCAACAAGTTAACACCTAACAGTGCCTATAGGTGGCTAACAGGTGGCCTGATTAGGCCACCTGTTAGCCACCTATAGGCACTGCTTAGTGGCCTAAATAGGCCACCTTTTAACTTTTAACGTATAAAAAACATTATAAAATGCATTCAACTCACTAATTTACATGGATAAATCTGCAAGGCGTAGCCTTGCGTGGGGTGTGATGTTTTTCTTCATTGGGGAGCGGGATATTTAAGTGGGTCGGTTGTCGCGAATTCAGGTATTTAGGCGTAGCTAAATATTGCCGTCAGAAATAAGCCTGTGCGCGACCACAGTGATTTATCTTGCATGCGGTGATCGGCGCGGGTATTTTATCGCAAAACCGCAAAGCTCCTCACTCACGCACATTTAAGCGAGTCCAGAATGAAACGTATTGCAGCCGTTATGCTTTTTATGAGCCTGTCTTTACCGGCTCATGCGAATTTATGTTTTGATAATGCCGGCAGGGACAACCATATTGATCCTCTGTTGCTTATGGCCATTGGAATACATGAATCACGGTTACGCGCCGGGGCAATAAATAGCGCGAATACGAATAAAACAGAGGACGTATGCGCAATGCAGGTCAACAGCATTCATTTTAAGGAACTGGAGGGGTTTGATATTACCCGCAGCGACCTCCTGAAAAATCCGTGCATCTGTGTGTATACAGGAACCTGGGTATTAGCCAAAATATTCAGGCAGTACGGAAAAAACTGGAACAGCGTGGGGATATATAATGCCGGTGCAGGTAAAAACAGGGCCGCGATACGTAAACAATACAGCGATACCATCAAATCCATTTACAGGATCCTGCTTGCCCGACAAATACTGGAAAACAAACAGGCGACACAGAACCCCACTTATCCATCAAATCCCCAGTCGTTAAAGCCAGCGCAGTTTTATCCCCAACAAGGGGTAAAATAAGCGTCAGCGGTTTTTCACCGGGACAAGGTGAAAAACGACGGCTGTGTAGTTGTGGGGAAGTGGGTCTGACTTATCCCTATATCCACGGGCGTGTCGCCAGCGTCATTTTATTCCCCCACCCAGGGAATAAAATCAGCGTCAGCGATTTTTTCACCGAAATGAGGTGAAAAATAACGGCGGTGGATATGGGGGTAAGTCAGTCTAACCAGGGCGCCCCTCTGGGGCAGCGGTTGAAACGGATTTTTTCCCGTTTCGGGCGGGCGGGGATTTAAATAAGTCCCTTCAATAGGGATTTATTTAAACAGCACGTAAAATTATTTCGCACCTAATCAGATATAAATTTAAAGAAATTTTTTTGAAGTTAGGAAACGGCGAAACATTACAAAAGGTGTAAGGATGTTTCGTTTTTCTTTCTAGTTAGGGCGCCCCTTAGGGGCAGCGGAAGAAACGGAATATTTTTCGTTTCGGGCGGGCAGGGTTAATGTAAGCTCTCCTCAATGGAGAGCTTGCATTACAGCTTTTACCAATCAAAAACCTCAAATCCTTCGATTGGATCTGCATCTCGATCAAAGTTTATCATCTCTACCTCATGATACTTAATCATGGTATAAATCAACTTCCTTACTGGCTTCGAGATTCCTAAGCTTTTAAGCATCAACCCAGGGTGACGGTATTCACGAAACATCAGCAAATAACCGTAACAGGTATCATGTATCCACGGACGGTCACGGTGAGCGTGATCTGCAAATATTTCATTATCCTGCTTACTCATATGTGCCCTGCTGCATTTAATGCCACTGATAGTTTCCATCATGATTTTCCTTATTGAGGAGGTATTTCTCCGGCCTCGTTTATCGGCAGCACTGGCTATGTTCTGAGCTTTTAAATTTGTCAGAATATTTATCAAGTTTTATTTTCATAATTTCACATCGTAATTAATGCAGCTCATTGTGCGGTCAATCATTGGCATTTCTTGGTCTGTGTGTTCACTCTATCATCCGGTCATTTCATTAATCCGGACTAAACATCAGACTCTCAAAGGTTAATTCCTCTTGTCTAATATCTGTTTAAGATTAATATTTCAGAGGCTAATTTTGGTCGGCTGTGCGTTTACTACATCTGTGTGATTGACTGGATTTTGTGCCAATCTGGCTTGTTGCCTAACCACTTTTCAAGACCACACAGATGAACAAAGGGTGGCAAATGCCACCCATACTTTTACTCCATCTCACCGAGTACCTGATGAATTTTTGACTGTAAGCCGTGGTGAAAAACATCGCGCTTTTCAGTCCACAGCCCCCCACTTCGAAAAGCAGCGACTGTTGGCGGCGTATCATAGTCCAGATCAAACTCAGCCATCAGCTGAGCGATCGCTTTCTCCACCATCGCATCGGAATAACTGCGGTGTGAATCAGGATATTTTGCCGAACCAAATACCTGATTGAAGGGGCTTTCTGAATACTCAAAAATATCGTGCATCGAATCAAAATAGCCGTTTTTGTAACGTTTGATCACCGCATCCACTTTCTCGCACGTCGGGCCGTCTTCCCAGCTGACATCCACGGAACCATAATGCGGATTTCGCACCGAGAATTTAACGCCTTTAAATTGTTTCAGCTCCCTGCGGATATTTTTAGCCGCCAGTTTGCCGCTGCTGCAATCACCCTGTTCGAGATGGCTGTATTCCGGCGCGTTTTTTAAACGCGCAACTTCTGCGCCAAATTTTGCTTGCACGTCTTCCTTTTCGCGCTGTTTTTGCGCCTCCTGTTCTTCAGCATTGGCGCACAGATCGCGTATTTCTTTAGCGTCACACACCTCGTCTAAAATATCCCACTGGACGCCGCGTAAAATACATTCCGGCAGGCGCTTGCTGAAATTCCCGCTGTCGTGAACGATGTCAAATTCGGCATTTCCACCGCTGACGATGACGCCGCCGCCGATGCTACTGACCGTTTCCGGACGCTGTTCGCCGTGGATGTGATACACCACGCCGCGCCCAAGATTATAGAGGTTGGTCGTTACCACAGAACCCACGACAACCGGCGTGCGGCATTTTTCTTTCCTGACCAGTGAGGACAATGACATCATGATGTTTACTCCCGTTATGAAATGAAGTGTTAAGTGAAGGACGGTGGCTTATGCGCCGTGGCGTTCTCTGTCGCGGTAATACTTTTCGTGAGCCAAAAAGTCCGCCAGTTCGCCGCGCGCGTATTCCACCGCGCGGGTGCCTTTGAGGTCATACAGGCTGATGGCCATCTTTTGTCCCTGGATCCAGAAACACGCGATGTCCCATAACACTTTCGGCTTTTTACACGCCCAGTCGGTCACGCCGAACAGCCGGACGTTTTCTGCCAGCTGAAGCACTAACATGCTGACTTCCTCCTCTTCTTCCTCCTCCGGCAGTTCAAGGTTCAACATACCGGCCAGACGCATTAATAACGACTGCTGCTCGGCAATGACGTGGTAGAGCTTGACCCGTGAACATCTTTCGGGCGTTTTTCTTGTGGCGGTGTTGTCGTTGACGTTTTGTGTGTGCATCCGGGTTCTCTCCTGCTGGTGAAAATCATCTAACGGTCTGTTATCTCGCGGCAGGAGCGGCGTAGTGAGGGATGGGGGTAAGAAACAAGGGGCCGCTTGCGGCATTTATCCTCCCTTGTTTTTGAACACAGACGGCACTACGTTTCAGCCCCCCGCGCGGTAACGGAACCGTGATGAGCACAACGGGCAGGAGCGGCTGCGCACACCCGACACGGCGGGACGTCGGGGCGTCCTTAGCGCCGGTGGCTTTATCACCGGCAGTTCAGGCGGCGCGGCCATTGGCCGCTGCAAGCCCGCAGTTGCGTCAGGATGGAAGCCCGCAAGCGCAGACCGCAGGTCGGAGTGCAGGGCAG
>Ga0256408_1000149_pt1 | contig 94730 bp, 97 predicted proteins | sample PhyAR1_FD_185998 | JGI IMG/M metagenome (GOLD analysis project Ga0256408, IMG submission 185998) | Leaf surface microbial communities from alfalfa plants in UC Gill Tract Community Farm, Albany, California, United States - DLSL A.R1 | ecosystem: Host-associated > Plants > Phyllosphere >...
CGGCAGAGGTGGGAATATTCTCAGTGAAGTAATTTTAAGAAATATGATTAATTGAAATTGCTAATTATTTCAGTTGGATATGTGAAAATATGAAGTGAAGAAAAGGTGGTTCTTTATCTTTCTTTAATTTAAAAGTGTTAAGGATAAGAAAATCACTCATTAAATTAATAAGAATACGGCTTTGTTAATGGAATGGTCGCCCCTACTGTCAACGACGGGTAAAAAGTGGGTCTTCCGCAACTTGGGTGGAGAACTATTGATGAAACTTTCTAGTTAACAAGGATCTAAGCTGTTTTAAGTTATGGACAACACAATGCCCTCACTTAAGACACTTTTACAGCTACCTTGCGGATGGCAATACGGCCGACAAGTTATTAGTCCTGATGGTATAACCCTCCATCTCCGTGGCAAACGCAAAACAGCACTATGTCCTGAATGCCTTAAGCGCAGCGACTCTGTTCATAGTTGTCGCCAGCGCCGGATACAGCATCTACCCTGCTCAGGCCAGGCTCTATGGCTGATATTTGCCATCCGCCATTGGTACTGCCGTAACCCAGCCTGTCCACGCAAAATTTTTGCCGAGTCGTTGGCTCCCTTCGCAGGTTCACGGCAGCAGTCTTCGCTGGCGTTACAAAATTTACAGCGTCAGTTGGGATTAATCGCGGGAGGTGAGGCAGGAAGACGGGCGGCAACGGCAGTTGGTCTCTGTAGCAGTGCAGATACTCTTCTTCGCAGGGTGATCAATACCCCGGAGCCGAAACCGGCAGGCACGCCCCATGTTGGTATCGACGAATGGGCATGGCATCGGGGTCACCGTTACGGCACGTTAATAGTCAATCTTGATACTCACCGTCCCCTCGTCCTGCTTCCCGGCCGCGATCAGCGTACGCTGGCTGCCTGGTTCAGAAAATATCCAGAAATACAGGTTGTCTCGCGCGATCGCGGCGGTATCTATGCCACAGCAGCACGTGAAGGAGCTCCTCAAGCCAGACAGGTTGCCGATCGCTGGCACTTGCTGAAAAACATTGGTGATGCGCTCGAACGGATGATGTACAGACATATGCCTCTGATACGTCTTGTCGCCAGTGAGTTGTCGCCAAAGAAACCATCTGAGCCAGAACAGGTTGAACCAGCTCCCTATACGGCATCAGGTCTTCTTCTCGCTGGCAGAGTTGAACTACTGCATCCGTACGCTGGTTACAGAGCTCAACGAACGTCCCTTCAAAAAACTGCCCGGCAACCGGCGGGAAGCCTTCGAAAAGCTGGATAAACCCGCACTTCGACCGTTACCGGTACAACCGTGGCGCTACCGACACATAAAGAAAGCGAAGGTGAATATCGATTATCACGTCGAATATGAGCTGCGCCATTACTCGGTGCCGCATCAGTACGTCGGTAAAACAGTGGAACTCCATGCCTTCGACAACCTGCTTGAGGTCTGGACTGACGGGCAGATGATCGCCAGTCACCCTCGACGTCTTCATCCGGGTAACAGTACTGCGGCAGAGCATATGCCGGAGCGTCACCGCCATCATCAATGTCAACGCCACGATCTTTGACCGTTACCGTCTTATATCACTGGCGCTAACATCAACAGTGGACGCCGGGCCGGTTGAAAAACTGGGCTGCCGGTGTGGGACCTGACACGCTGACGTGGGTCAGTGAGCGCCTGGCAGAAAAAGCGCATCCGGAGCAGGCCTACCGCCTGTGTCTGGGGCTGCTGAGCCTGACGCGTGAGTATCCTTCTGAGCGCATTAACAACAGCTGCCGTCTGGCCAATACAGAGGGGTTGAACCGGCTGAAGCAGATAAAGTCGATCCTGAAAAATAACCGAGACCTGGTTCCGGCGGACGGTGATCTACATCCATCCCAGGAGCTTCCTCAAGAGCATGAGAACATCCGTGGCCCGCGCCACTTCCACTGAAACAGGAAACCCAATAATGCCACATACGCTGATGAAACAGCTGACAGAAATGAAACAGACAGGAATGGTTGCCGCGCTGTCGTCGCAGTTGGAGCAGCCAGGCACTTACGAAGAGCTCTCCTTCCGGGAAAGACTGACGCTGCTGGTCACGCGTGAATCTCTCGAGAGGGATCAGCGCAAGCAGAAACGTCTGTTGCAGAAAGCGCGGTTAAGGCTGGAAGCTTCGGTCCATGACATAGACTATCAGCCAGCCAGGAACCTGGAACGTTCGCGGATCGCCCAGTTAAGCCAGAATGAATGGGTGCTCAGGGGGCAGAACCTGTGATCTTGACCCGCCATCTACGGACAGCTTTTGTATCTTAAGTTAACGATGCCCGCTGTTGCCGGTATTCTCGTGGAGAGAGGTATCCCAGCGCACTGTGCGGGTGATTTTCATTGTAATGCGTGAACGCTGCTGCAAGGTTTTGCAGGGCTGTTCTCACATCCGGTTTTGGCATGAACGCGATATAGTCTTCCTTCATCGTCTTCACGAACCGTTCCGCCATGCCATTACTCTGCGGGCTGCTCACCGCTGTTGTGCAGGGCTCCAGATTCAGCTCTCTGGCGAACCTCCGCGTTTCATGCGCGGTATACGCGGAACCGTTGTCCGTCAGCCACTGCACCGTTGTGTCCGGCAACTTATCGCCGAAGCGCTTTTCTACCGACCTCAGCATGACATCCTGCACGGTTGAACTGTCGTAGCCTCCCGTGCCCGCTGCCCAGTCTATGGCCTCGCGGTCGCAGCAGTCCAGCGCGAACGTTACTCGCAGTTTTTCACCATTATCGCAGCCGAACTCAAAACCATCTGAACACCAGCGCATATCGCTTTCCGCAACCGCGATTTTACCTTGATGCTCACGCTTCGGCCGCTCTGGTTTGTCATGTAATAACAGCAGGTTATGCTCGCTCATGATCCTGTAAAGCCGTTTGGCATTGATCGGCGGCAGCCCTTCTGCACGACGTTGCTTACGCAGGATGCCCCACACGCGGCGATAGCCATAACTCGGCATATCGCTGATGATATCGAGGATACCCGACAGTATTTCAGCGTCTACTTCGTCATTACGCCGGTTACAACGTCTGTCCTGCCAGTCGGCAGAACGCTTCACCCGCAGTGATAGTTGCGCACGCGACACGCTCATGGCGCGGCTGACCAGAGCTATTCCCCGTCCTTTGGCAACAAGGGCGCGTGCGCTATCCATTTTCGCGACTGACCGTACTCCACGGCTTCTTTCAGGATCTCAACTTCCATCGTCTTCTTACCCAGAAGCCGCTGGAGCTCCCGGACCTGCTTCAGCGCAGCAGCGAGCTCTGAATTCCTCTCCGGCCGTTACGACGGTGAGACTGCCTTCCTGATATTGCTTCTTCCACTTGAACAGCAGGCTGGGCTGAATACCGTGCAGGCGGGCGACGTGGGAGACATTCATGCCGGGTTCCATCGTCTGCTGGATAATGGCGATTTTCTCCTGAGGAGTCTTACGTTTACGGACTTCTTGCCCTAAAAGGATCCCAGTCATCTCAAAATTGGCGTTAGTGTTAGACATATATTCAAGCCTATCTCTTATCTGGAGATACAGCTACTGTCTGGTGTTTCAGGGGGCTACATCACATTTTTATATTTATCTTTATTTTTCGCTATCTTAAAATCACACTGGAAACCTACAAAAAAAATTAAAAAAACTTACCATCCCCTGTTTTTTTTGCCGAGTGGGCGCCTCACTCGGTTTTTTGTGCACAGAAAACCTCCAGCTAAGCTGGAGGTTCCGTAAAGCTTTCAGCTTTGAGCCAGTTAAAAAAAACCTTTTGATTTGTTAAAACAGTTTGCGGTCTGGCAACTGCAAAGGTTCAACAAGAAATCAAAAGGGGGTCCCTATGAGGGACGAAAAGAGCTTAGCGCACACGCGATGGAACTGTAAATATCACATAGTATTTGCGCCGAAGTACCGAAGAAAGGTGTTCTACGGGGAAAAGCGTAAAGCGATTGGCAGTATCTTAAGAAAGCTGTGCGAATGGAAAAACGTGAATATTCTGGAAGCGGAATGTTGTGTGGATCACATCCATATGCTTCTGGAAATCCCGCCCAAGATGAATGTGTCGGGCTTTATGGGATACCTGAGGGAAAGAGTAGCCTGATGCTTTATGAGCAGTTTGGCGATTTGAAGTTCAAATACCGTAACAGGGAGTTCTGGTGCCGAGGGTATTACGTTGATACGGTTGGTAAAAATACAGCCAGGATACAAGAATACATAAAGCACCAACTGGAAGAGGATAAAATGGGTGAGCAGTTGTCGATCCCCTATCCGGTTAGCCCGTTTACGGGCAGTAAGTAATCCATAAATGCAAATGTCAGATCGCAATGCGCCTGTTAGGGCGCGGCTGGCAACAGAGCCTTATAGGCGCATATGAAAAACCTCCGGCTATGCCGGAGGATATTTATTTGGAGTATATCACCATATTTAATCGATACAGCAATAAAATGTGCTAACAAATTCAAACAAAGTTTTATGTATCTGTGTAGTTGAGGTCTCGACGAAGATATAATGTTGATGTTTTTGCCTGTTGGATACTGCAGATACCTGCTATAGTTATCCTATTTATTAAAAAAAGGGTTTAAGCGCCGAGAGGCCGCTGGGTAAGATGGTTATTCCAAACCACCAACCGGACTGAGTTATGCCGATCATGGCACCAATAACCGATACCGAAAGGCCTCTGATGCAAAAAACCATTCATAAAACAGACGATAAGAACCATGCTCGCAGACTTCCAGCTATGCTGATGCTTCACCGTGGTGACACGGTTAGCCATGTTGCCAAAACGCTTTGTTGCGCACGGTCATCGTTGGGGCGCTGGGTTAATTGGTTCACGCTTTACGGTCTGGAAGGGTTGAAATCATTACCTCCGGGCGTGGACGACGCTGACCGTTTGAGCAGATTTTTGCGCTATCACGTCAACTGATTAAGCATTCGCCAAGCGATTTTGGTTATCAGCATTCTCATCGGAGCACTGAGTTGTTAGCAATAAAAATCAATTAGATAACAGGCTGTACTTTGCACGCGTCGACGGTTCGTCCCTGGCTTTCCATGGCTGTATTGGTCTGGTGAAGAGCGGCACCAACATATTCGGGACCCACATAAAGAAGAGAAAATGGCCGTTATCGCCGAGGCTCTTGCCCAGAGCAGCGCTGATCATCCCGTATTTTACGAGGATGAAGTGGATATCCAAAATAGGTGCTGACTGGTAACTTAGTGGCACGGGAAAAGCCAGTTACGTCGGTGGCAGCAGCAAAAAATCGGGTTTATTTATCAGCTTGTTGAAACACCTTAAGGGCACGTATCGGCGGGCAAAAAAACATCACGCTATTCGTTGATAGCTACATCATCCATAAAAGTCGTGAAACGCTTCGGTGGTTGAAAAAGAACTCCAAATTTATTTTATTTATCAAACAGTCTACACGCCATGGGTGAACCACGTTGAACGATTATGGCAGGCATTACATGGCACGATAACACGTAATCATAGCTATTTCTTGAAAAAGGTATGCCACTTTATGAAAACAGTAAGCCCATTCCCAGGTAGGAAGCACGATCAGGCAAAAGTGTAGAGGTATTAGGATCAGCTAGTTAGGAAGAAATGTATGATAAGATCATCAGATGGTATCTGACTATTAACCAATACCTCTAAATCTGTGTCACGACCGCATTTCGCGGATTCATCACATCACTACACTAGCACCTCCACTGCTTTGACGGGTTTTAATATATGAGCTAATATTTTTATGAGAGTTATTTTAATAATACTCCTCTTAGGGGAAATATGTTAATAAATCTTCTGTAAGAGTTGGCTAGCCGCTAGGTAATAAAACCTTGCAGATGATGACTGCGGGGTTAACTGTAATTAAGGAATGTAAATGAAAAAATTTATTCTGTCTGCTGTAGTAGGTATCCTTCTATCTTCTAGTTTGGCTCAGGCTGCTTCTGGCGGTAACATCAACTTTCAGGGGCAGTTAAGTAATAGCACCTGCGATGTCGTTGTCGACGGCCAACCTGGTAATTCGACGGTTACCCTGCCAGTTGTTAGTATTAGTGAGTTAGGAAGTGCGGGACAGACGGCCGGGATCATAGGTTTTACCATGGTACTGACCAACTGCATCGGTAGTTTGAAAACAGCTTCCGCTTTCTTTGGAGCTGGCGCAGCGGTAGATGTGCCTACCGGCCGCCTTAAAAACACCACCGGTACAGCACAAAACGTCAGTCTGCAATTGCGTGATGGCACCAGTGATTCTAAAGCGGTGATCAAAGCAGGTAACCCGGATCAGATCAACAGCAACTTGTTTGTAAACATAGGGTCTGGTAGCGCTGACTTACCCTATTTGGTTGAGTATTATGCTGACGGTGCAACCTCCCCAGGCACAGTCGTTAGCAATGTTGTTTACTCCATTCAGTACAAGTAATGCCTTGATGGTTAGGAATCCGGATCACGATTTTTGAGGATTCCTGACCATGAACGTAGCGCCCCTTCGGGGCGAGCACGGCAGCGTTGCTACCTCAATCGTCTTTAAGCCCCCTGCGTCACATCAACGTCGGTGCTACCTGATCGCCCTCGCACTAATACCCGCATAAAATGAGCACGTCTGCGACGTGAGCACGCTGACGCAGAGGTTCTTTTCCCATTCCCTGCCACCCTCTATACTCTGCACAATGTATATTCCGCGACCCGCAAAGCTGCTGTTCCAGCATGACGACGGCTGGAGCCAGTATCTGGATAAACATGGAGACACCCTCAGCGACTGGACCAAACTCGCCGTCGAGCGCATGCTCGCATGCGGCACCTGCCTCATGGGCGTTCGCCGTTACTGCTGTGCCTCACCGAACTGCACACACTCGCGCTTCTTCTGCCAGAGCTGCAAGTCCAAGGCCTGTAGCAGTTGCGGCTTCAAGGCCACCGAGCAGTGGATTGCCGAGCAGCAGCACATCCTGCCCGACTGCGACTGGCAACACATCACGTTTACCATGCCCCACCTGCTGTGGCCGTTTTTCAACAACAACTGGCCCCTGCTCAACAACCTGTTTCGCTGTGCCACCCGTGCCATGCTCCGCTGGGCCCGTCGGCAGGGTATCGAGGTCGGCATCTTTTGTGCCCTCCACACCTATGGCCGGCAGCTCAATCAGCACCCGCATATCCACGTCTCCGTCACCCGTGGCGGCCTCGACATCAAACACAACACCTGGCGACAGCTTTTCTTTAAAAAGAAAGACGTAGAACATATCTGGCGTAACGCCGTCATTTACCTGCTGCGTGACAACTATACGCACATCAACCCCGGTGACCTGCCGGGCCTCGGCCGTTACCTGAAACGACCACCGGTGGCAGCCTCGCAGTTACGCCATTACCGCGGTGGCTCGATCGTTCATCAGTACTACGACCACAACACGCAGCAACACAAACGCCAGAAGCTGACCCAGGAAGAGATGCTACAACGCTATATCAGCCACATTCCGGCGCGGCATTTTAAAATGGTGCGGTACTACGGCTTTTTGGCCAATCGCAAACGAGGCTCACTGCTGCCGAAAGTGTATAACGCGCTGGGAATGACGGTACGAGATAATCCCAGACGCCCCGGGTTCGCGGTGTTGATGAAAGGCTTCCTGGGCACAGACCCGTACCAATGCATCCTGTGCGGCGATCGGCTGCGATTTTCCGGTGCGGAGGCGGGCAGGCATGCGACAGAATTACTTTTGACCAGGCTGCAGCGGATGGAGAAAAAACGATGGCTTCAGGCACCGGCTCTGGATAAGTGCGCCTGAAAAATGGGTTTTAGATTAAAAAAACAGTAAAACCGGCATTTTTACGTATAACCCTTCGCGATGCTGCACCATCAGGGGACACGGCGCGCTACCGTTCATGGTCAGTCGCTCTCAAAAGAAACGATCCAAAATCCTAACCATGAACAGGCTGAAGAGTTGGCTATTCTCCAAAAGGCCGCGACATACTTTGCGAAGCGCCTGAAATGAAGTATGTCTTTATTGAAAAACATCAGGCTGAGTTCAGCATTCAAGCCATGTGCAGAGTGCTCTGTGTCGCCCGCTGCGGCTGGTATGTCTGGCGTCTGCGTCGTCATCAGATAACCCCACGGCAGCAGTTCCGTCATGACTGCGATGATGTCGTTCGAAAAGCATTTAATGATGCAAAACAGCGGTACGGTGCACCACGTCTTGCTGATGAGTTTCCGGCGTACAACGTCAAAACCATTGCAGCCAGCCTGAGGCGTCAGGGCCTGCGCGCAAAGGCCTCACGCCGGTTCAGGCTAGTCAGTTACCGTGAACATGGCCTACCGGTGTCGGAAAACCTGTTGAAGCAGGACTTTACCGCCTGTGGGCCAAATCAGAAATGGTCGGGTGACATTACCTACTTACGTACAGACGGAGGTTGGCTTTATCTGGCGGTGGTGCTTGACCTGTGGTCGCGGGCCGTCATCGGCTGGTCGATGTCTTCGCGGATGACGGCACAACTGGCCTTTGATGCGCTGCAAATGGCGTTGTGGCGGCGTAAACGCCCGGCAAATGTCATTGTTCATACAGACAGAGGCGGCCAGTACTGTTCGGTGGATTATCAGACCTTACTGAAACGCCATAATCTGCGTGGCAGTATGAGCGCCAAAGGCTGTTGTTACGACAATGCCTGTGCGGAAAGCTTCTTCCTCTCACTGAAAGTGGAATGTATCCACGGCGAGCACTTTGCCAGTCGGGAAATGATGCGAACGGCTGTGTTTAATTATATCGAGTGCGATTACAATCGCTGGCGTCGCCACAGTGCCTGTGGTGGTCTTAGCCCGGAACAATTTGAAAAACAGAACCTCGCTTAGGCCTGTGTCCACATTACGTGGGTAGGATCAAGCCACACTCAACGCCGGTAAATCAGCAGATGAAAGCATTACGGTCAGACAGAGTAAATACCTGAACAATTTTATTGAACAGGATCACCGTAACATTAATCGCAAAACGTAAAACTGTTGGCGGGATTCAAATCGTTCAGACGGACGCAGACTATCCTTGCCGGTATTGAGCTAATACATATGATACGCAAGGGGCAGTATAGTGATACCACGAGATTTCATGACTTTACTGGCAGGGGCAAAAGCATAACCAGATGACACATCGGATATCCATATAGGCCAGGCAAAAAAATCATCGTTATGTTAAGCCATTGTCTGGCGTAACAAACAGGAGTCTGGTGCCCTGCGACCTCATTTTTTTAAAAATACTCAGTTGAAAAGCAAGGTAACATATACACTTAGTAATACTTACCTTTATCAAGGCGATACCCGTTCAACGCCACTACGCTAGGTTGCTTCGTTGCCCCTGCGAACTGGCGCAATCAACGTATTTTCTCTCCAACACAGCACTTGAGGAATAACGAATATGAGTAAGCTCCCCGATCAAGAGCCGCCACGCCGTGCCCTGCTAAAACGTACCGCAGCCCTTTCAGTATTAGCCATGACCGGCATTGCCGGTTTCACCGCACCTTCAGTGGCCTTTGCCGCCGCAATGACCAAAGAACAGCGCGATAAAATGACGCCGGACGACATCATCGCCAGCTTTAAACAAGGCAATATGCGCTTTCGGGAAGGCAAAATGCAGCAGCATGACTATGTCGCCCAGAAGCAGGCCAGTGCTCAGGGGCAGTTCCCGGCGGCGGTCATTTTAAGCTGCATTGACTCACGCGCCCCGGCGGAACTCCTGTTTGACGTCGGCATTGGTGAAACCTTTAACGCGCGCGTTGCCGGTAATATCCAGAATGACGACATTCTGGGCAGCATGGAATTTGCCTGCGCCGCTGCCGGAGCCAAAGTGGTGCTGGTGATGGGACACACCGCCTGCGGTGCGGTAAAAGGAGCCATCGAAAATGTCGAGCTGGGTAACCTGACCGGGCTGCTCAACAAGATCAAACCGGCCATCGACAAGACCGAATTTAAAGGCGAACGCAGCGGTAGCAACTATGAGTTTGTCGATGCCGTCGCCAAAACCAACGTCGAGATGACCATCGCCGATATCCGCAAAAACAGCCCGGTGCTGAAAAAACTGGAAGAGGAAGGAAAAATCAAGATTGTAGGCAGCATGTACCATCTGGACGGCGGCAAGGTTGAGTTTCTCGCTTAACCCCTGGCTAACCTCTCACAACAGCGGTGGGCATTGGCTCGCCGCTTCTTATAACTCTTCGTGAGTATCAATTCATTACATAATATCCTGTCTCAATAATCATTCTGCTAATAATAAAAAATATATATTTATCAAATGTATAATACTTGGAAATCAATATCGAGTTTACAAAAAATAAAACTCACAAACGTAGTTCCCCAGCAGGGCGAGCACGGCAGCGTTGCTGCCTCAACCGTCTTTAAGACCCAGCCTCACATCAACGTCGGTGTCGTCTGCTCGCCCGCGCGCTGATACCCTCATAAAGTGAGCACGCTGACGCCGAGGCCCTTTTCCCCTTCCCTGCCACCCTCTATACTCTGCACCATGTATATTCCTCGACCCACAAAGCTGCTGTTCCAGCATAACGATGGCTGGAGCCAGTACCTAGATAAACATGGCGACACCCTCAGCGACTGGACCAAACTCGCCGTCATTTACCTGCTGCGCGACAACTATGCACATATCAATCCCGGTGGCCTCCTAGACTTCGACCATATCCGTAACGAGGATCGGTGGCGGCACTATCTGCATGCCCAATATCGTCGCGTCTGGAAAGGGGGTCAGTTTGGATATCGAAAATTATTGTACTATAAGGGGGGCCGTGGTCATTTCTGCAATAACACCCGCTAAGGAAAAGTGAAGTTCTTTGGATTGAATCGCTTAGTGCGAACTGGCCTGTATCGTTCAAGGGGGCGGTCAATTTCGTTCCACAGGTAATATCCGGTGAGCGATATATGGCCCACGGTAGTGGCGCCACGCTGGACAGCAGCTCTTCCGGTATGATGATCCCCTGGCTGCGAACGTAATCAACAGCACGGCTGAGATCCAGAGGCTGACTGAGGCGGCTGAGCGCTATCCGTGCTACGGATTTAAGAAGCTTTTTCAGGTGCTTCGCAGGCAGGGACACGTCTGGAACCACAAGCGTGTACACCGGATTTACTGTCTGCTGAAACTAAACTTTCGTCGTAAAGGAAAGCAACGCCTGCCGGTGCGCAATCCGGCTCCGCTGGCGACGCCGGGAGCACTCAATCAGAGCTGGTCGATTGATTTTATGCACGACGCGCTGACATGTGGCCGACGTTTTCGGACTTTCAACGTCGTGGATGATTTTAACCGCGAGGCTCTGGCCATCGAAATTGACCTGAATATCCCGGCGCAGCGGGTTGTGCGTGTGCTGGACAGGATAGTGGCAAACCGTGGATATCCGCTGAAGATGCGGATGGATAACGGACCGGAGCTGGTATCACTGGCTCTGGCACAATGGGCTGAGGACCATGGCGTGATGCTGGAATTTATCAAGCCAGGCAAACCGACGCAAAATGCGTTTATCGAACGGTTTAACCGAACGTACCGGACCGAAATACTGGATTTTTATCTGTTCAGAACGCTGAATGAAGCACGGGAAATCACAGAGCGCTGGCTGACGGAATACAACAGCGAGCGGCCTCATGAATCCCTGAATAACCTGACGCCGGAAGAGTACCGGCTGATGGCTGAAAAACCGGAAACCTCAAAAAGTGTGTGGAACTAAAACGGGTGTGCTTACAGGTGAGGCAATGGCGATGATCCGCGCATTGAACAAAATAACGCTCGCGGGTATGCCAAAAAGTGTTCACTTTGCCTAAGATATATGCACATTAACGGGGGGTTTTGCCCAAATCTGATTTATTCAACAAAGCCTAAGAATACATTAACTATTTTATTGTGCGTCACGTTGAATTAAGATGTTGTTATGGAATAGTCTGATGAGAATGCTGTAGTAATAATTTAAATTTCACTGATGGTAACGATGCTTATTAGTGATTTAATTGCATTTATTTATTATGTTGCTAATATCCCGTCCTGTCGGGCAAGTTAATAAATTCGTAGGGTGTGACAGGGTAAAGTGCTAATAAACCATTGAATTTATAATGGTTTCCTTTATTGGCCATATTTCAAAAATATTTCTCCCCCCCAATTTTTGAATTGCATTTCTTCTGTGAGAATACACTGTTTTGATGGATATGCATAAGTGCTGGCTAATGGAGTGCGCATTCATTCCCTCTATGGTATGAAGTAGAATGGTTTTCTCCCTGTCAGTTAATAAATACTTATGGCGTTTTGTAGGGGTAGGGACAGTATTAGTTGGCTGTGATATTATTTCAGAAATTTCTTTGACACCTGCATTTGATTCTAAAAAAACATGATTTTTAAAGGCGACATTGAACTTTATTTTGTTATTAGTGGGGATGAATATCAATTTCCCTGGGAAGAATTCTGTTGATATCAAAAATGAAAGTTCCACACTATAACGTGATGTATAAAAAAGAGTAATATCTTCCTTGCCAAAAGAATTTTTTGACATATCTTTTATTTTAGTTGGATCTAATTGCCTTATAGCCTGATATCGGTTTTTAAAATGGGCATGAATACCCAGAAAGAAATAATTATTATCGGTTATGATATTGATGGTCATGTTATTTAGTCCTTTTTGATTAGTAATGCGCATCCATTTTTTTATTGATGGGCCGGTGTTGTGAGTTAAAGGTGTAATAATATTATATATATTTCCCTGGCGTTGAAATTAGCCAAAAGTAAATAATAATGGGCTAACTCTGTATACTAGGTTAATGATGTTGATGTAGGTTTCGCCCACTCCTCACCGACGAAAAAAGTCATTAACTCAGTGGTTAATCTGGACCCCAAGTTGATTGAGGCCCAATGGAATGATACGAGTTAGTAATAATTGATGGTAAAAGTAACGGTTGCATCAGCTCTACCTGGACTGACTAGTGATTCAGTTTGAATGTATCTTGCCACTAAAGGCAATTTTAGAGTGGTCACTGTATTGTTAACCATCGTGTAACTTTTCAAATTAGAGAAATTAATTAATGCAGGTGATGCATCTCCAATATTCCCATAGGCCATTTGGATACCAACGCCAGAAGCACTGTTGCTAGTTGACTTGATACTCAGAATGCCTTGTCCTGCATTGATAATGGGTGTGTTAGGCGTCAGACTCAACGTGATAGTATTATTTTTAGGTGTGGCAACGCCAAAAGTACCATCATCAGAGTAGAACGTTTCTCGTAGGGTGTTAATCGTTCCATAGAAACGAGGGCAATTAGTCAATACGATTGAAGCATCCTTCCAAGGGGTCGTTGCGCCAACAGCGTTAAAATTGGCATTAACATCGAAATTCCCCATAGATACATTGACATCAGGTGTGACACATGTTTGAGATACGACATTTAATGCACCACTGAAACAAACCTGAGTCATATCTACAGAGCTCCCTGATTGGCCTACACCTGCTACGACACAAGGGAGTTTGCTGCCAAGAATGACGCCGGGCGTTATCGGGCCTATTTTAATAAAAGAAAAATCCCATGTTAGATTACTTGATTGTAAAGAGCAGGTATTAACCGTTGATGATGTACAACCACCGGGCCTGGTAAGAGGAAAACCTTGGCCATTGTACCAAAATACGACGCCGATACCGGGTACACCGGTTTCGTATACTTTCCCCGCATATGCTCCCGTATTCCAGGGTGATAACGGTAGTGGTATGTTTTTTAATACATTACTTGTATAGAAGGGACCATTGGCATCGCATTGCACTTTTACAGATGGGAATGTTGGTGCATAAGTTTGTCTATAAACAGTGAATCCATCCGCATTGTCTGGACCAACAGTGATATTCCCACCAAGTAATGGTGCCGTTGTAGTGACCATATTTTGTAACGGACTGTCGGCAGCGAAGGAACAGGCGGAAAAAGCTGGCTTTACCAACATTAGGGATACTAATACCGATATGAACAGGGTGATCCTGGTTGATGATTTCATCGCTTACCTCTATAAATTCTTTAGCTAGTATCAAATAATTCATGGAAATCTCGCCAAGCTTGCACTGTAGTGAAAACACTGACGCTGGTTGAGTTGCCGTCTCGAGTACATAATCAAACTCAATCAGCCTGCCGTATCTGATTTTGCCATGACTGCTAGCAACTAGTTGATCTTGCACTATGTTTATCTGACTTATCTCTACTTTATTGGGTGGTATTCTTACTAACAAACTACTTATTAATATGATTGTAGTTTCTCGAAGAGACCAGTATTGAGCCAACGTAAAATTTTTGTACTTTTTACAGGTTTTGCCCTCACTGTTACTCCATAACCAATTGGTTTAATTGGTATTGTATATTGCGGTTCAATTTTGATGACTTACACTTGCAAACCTATTCGACTCCATCATCGCTGGGTTTGCCTGGCAAACAGAGTTAAACTGCTGTATCTGTGTTTGTTTCTGCTCTTTGGCTAACGGCATCAGGATATAGCTTACCGTGCATTGCATATCCGCGCCGTCTCCCCATTTCACGCGCAATTTGTCTTTGTCTTGTGCGACACGGGCATACAATTGACCCCCTTGGCCGACCGAACCGACACTGTTGCCCTGGCTGTCAAAGATATCGGCCCCAAACGGTACCGGCTCGCCCTGATAGGTGGCGTTTACCAATATCGGTATCCCGCGTTTGGTGGCGTATTTCACCTTCACCACGGCCCCGGAATACGGTGCGACCTTCTGGCTGGTGTTATCCAGTTCGATATCGTTCGACGTGCCTTTCGGGTCAATGCTGACTTCATTCATCTGGTACGGGTTGAGGTACGGCACCACCGCATAGCCGCGGGAGTCAATACGTACCCCCGGATAGGAGGAAACGCTGGCGCCTTCCGCGCCCTTGGCTTCCACCAGGGCAAAGGTGTCTGAGGTATACGGCGTGAAGGTTATCCCTCCCGAATGGCCGATAACCGTGCCGCTCATGCCCGCCGAGCCACTCTGGTAGCCTTTACCGTTACTGTAGGCGGCGCTCAATGCCGTGAACGGGCTGCGGTAGTTGCCGCTCAGCGTCCCGCTGCTGCCCACGCCCTGGTTAGCGTTCATTGCCGTCACGCCATAGCTGTACTGATTATCATCACCGGCGGACCCGGAAACGGTGGCTTGTTGGCCATAACGGCCGCTGCTGTCATGGGACAAGTCCATCCGTAACTGTGGTGTGTGGAGCTGGTCATCCCGGCCCAACGGCAGGCTGAAACTCAGCAGGTAGTTGGTCTGTGACGTGCCCAGACTGGAGAAGCTGCGGTTGGCACTGATCCCATAGGACAGGCTCTTGTAGCGGTTGTTGTACCCGATTTGGTACTGCTTCTCAGTGCCGTCCTTATTCCAATAGTTCTGCAGCGAGCCGCTGACGTACAGTTGCCCCCAGTTATCCGGCAGGCCCTGTCCAGCCGTCACGGTCATGCGATTTTTGGCTCGCCAGATCGAGTCGGGTGAATACCCTTGTGCGACCGCATCACGTGTCTGCATCGCCGTCATGAAATCCATGTAGCCATCGGTCGAGAAGCGGTAAGCGGCCAGTGACAGGTTGCTGTTGGTTTCGCTGATCAGTTTGCTGTAGCTCACCTGATAACTCTGGCCGCTCAGGCTGTTGCCTGCCTCATGGCGGCCGTGCTCATCGGTGGCGTTTTGCAGGTGCGTCCGTGCCTGAGTCACATCAAATGCCATTGCACCAATCGGGGTACCAAATGCGGTCCCCAGTTGCAGTGCATAATAATCCTGGCTGAGCTGCAGACCGCCGTAGCCGGTGATATGGTTGGTCAGTCCGAGCTGATAGGTCGCCTGGTATAACGCGGGTTTATCGCGCAGGTTATCGCTACGCACTTCGCCGCCGGTGATCGCATAGCGCGATGCGCCCGGACGCAATAACTGGGCGACCGAGGCATAAGGTACACTGAAGGTCTGTTCGGTCCCATCAGATTCACGTACCGTCACATCCAGATTGCCACCGTAACCGGTTGGATACAGGTCGTTGATCAGGAATTCCCCAGGCGTGACGGTGGTTTCGTACAACACCTGGCCCCCCTGACGCACGGTGACACGGGCGTTGGTCCGTGCGATCCCCCGAATATCTGGTGCGTAGCCGCGCAGGGATTCGGGCAGCATTCGTTCGTCGGTTGCCAGTTGGATCCCGGTGAACGGCAAGGTATCGAACAGTTGCCCGGTGGTGTTGGACTGGCCCACGAGTACGCGGGCCTTCAAGACCGGGATATCCCGCTGCATGTAGGTATTGAGGTTGCTGTACTGGTTTGGCCCGTTATCCATTCGGGTATAAGAGCCATTGTGTCGCACATACCAGGCCCCCACGTTCAACCCGGCGTTCACGCCTGCAAACAGGGAGTTGAACGTCTCGCCATGGGATTCACTGGTATAACCGTTGACGTTGTAGCCGAGCAGGAGTGCGGGCACGCCGCTGTCCCACAGTTCCGGACTGACCGTGCCGCGTGCGGTATTCAGCATATAGACCTGAGGGACAATGATGTCCAGGCGCTGTTCATTGCTGTCAAAATTGACCTGGGCTTCAGGTAATTTGTGTTGCAAGTCTATGCACGTTTCACCGGCAACTGACGGGGATAAAAAGTTTGACGGCAATTTTGCGTAATCGAACGCAATGTTTTTAATGATATCGCGAGTCAGACAGGGGTAGACGGTTTTATCCGCCCGTGCCTTGAACTCGATATTGGTATTGCTGACCAGTTGGTCGTTAACGTATAACGCAGTTTTGTAGATCCCGGGCAGTGCCGAGGCGCCATTGGCAAAGCGGCTGAGATCAACCGACTTTTCATCATCAACATTCAGGAAAGACGGATCAAACACCAGGTTCTTTGCTATTTCTTGAGGGGCAGGCATTCTTGTTTCAGCCTGGGTGCTGCTAACAAAGAAGGTCGATAAAATGGCCATCGCCAGTGGAGTTAACTTACCCTGGAGACCACAATGCAAAGATTTTGACATAATTAAATCCCTTCAAGAATCTATTTCCTGAATAATGACTGGTGTAATAAATGAAAATGAGCAGACTAATCGTTATTATTTAATCACGGCATCGAAACTGTTCACCGCGCCGTAGTCATTAACATAACTGCCGGCCACTTTGCTGCCTGCCTGACCTGACAGTGCCAACTTCATCGTGCTGCGTGGTGCAATCATGGCATTGTCGAGCTTTTTGCCGTTGGCAGACAGGTTCACCAGTGAGACGTAATACGGGGTCGGATTGGTGGCCTGTATCGAGCTGCCTTGGGTGCTCCAAACGATCGCCTTGACCGCATCGTTGGCATTGCCTTCCAGACCCACCGGGCGGAAGAACAGCTTGATCCGGCTACGGAAGGCCATCTGCAGTCTGTTCTCATCGGTTTTTGCCTGGTTCTTGGCCGGGACTTCCAGCACGTTTAGCCAGAACACCGACTCTTTATCCATGGGCAGGATGCCGCCGGTATAGCTGATGCGCAGTGTCTGACCTTTGCTCGACTCCACCCGGTTCATCGGGGGGGTGAGAACAAACGGCACCTGGATGGCGGCGGGTTTGGCATTGGCATCGCCGTTGTCGATCCAGCTTTGCAGCAGGACCGGAGAAGGGCCACCGTTGGTGATCTTGACGCTGACTTCTTTGGCATCAGAGGGGTAAATCACGCGGGTGCCGCTGATCACGACACTGGCCAACGTATTCGCACTGAATAGAGCAAGCGCCGTAAAAGTACAGATTTGGCGAGTGTTGAGAGAGAGAAACTTCATGATTGACTCCAAAACGGGCAGGCGAGTTGGGAGGGGGAAATCCCCCTCCCTCAGTCTATTACTGGTACTGGATAGAATAAACTACGTTGCTGTCTACCAGGCCTGCCGTGGTAGCTGCTTCTGCATAGTAACGCACGATATAAGACAGGTTGGCGCTGCCACCTGAGATATCTTTGAAACCAGCAGTCGTGCTCTGAATCTGGTTACCGGCGTTGATCACAGTTGGAGATGCATTGTTGGCATCCAGCAACTGCAGGCTCACGTTAGTTGCGCCAGCCCCGTTCAGGTTTTTCAGACGGCCAGTCGTCAGTTCAACAGAAGAACCTGCTTCGAAGTAAGCGGCTGCGGTCTGCAGTGTGCCAGCACAGTTGTTCAGTGCCATGATGAAGCCGGTATCACCTGCAGTTTTGGTGACTGCGTCCAACTGGTTGATGCCCATGGTTGGCAGTACAACGGTAGCGTCTGCAGCCTGGCCGTCAACAATGACGTCACAGGTGGTGGCGGTCAATTCACCGTTAAAAGTGATGGTGCCAGTGGACGCTGCCTGAGCCATGTTTACTGCACCAAATGCTGCTACTAAGGATGCTACGATTGCTAACTTTTTCATATTTATTCCTACTTACCTTTTTTTAAAGCATTCCAATATCCATTGGAATGGCGTGTTATATACCCATAAATATGGATATATTGGGTTTGCTTTTTTATTGAAAAGCAAAATTCATGAAATCTTTAATTCCCTGACATGTGAGCTTCCTATTCGGTAGCCCATGCCATGGACACTTTCGATAAAATTATCTGGGAGACCAATTGATGACATTTTTTTTCTCAGGTCATTAACGGTTTGCCAGAGACGTTGACTGGATGAAGACATTTTGAATTCATCCCAAACGTTTACAAAAATGTCGTTTTTATTAATTACCTCATGCGATCTGTTTTTCATTAAGAAAATGAATAGTCGCGTTTGCGTTTCACTGAGTGAGGTGGTTTTAAAAAACATATGGCAGTCAGCGTCTTCATCTTTGTGATGGATGAATCGTCGAGTGGCGATGTTGAAGATGATGTCATCATCGAGCAGGTATCCATAAAGTCTATTGTCCATATGCGTCTCGGATTATTATTTCGTGTTGATATTCAAAATAACAAGCCTCCCTTAAGTCGCTCATTATAGGGTCAATTCTGTTCATGGCAAACCTCAACGCGACTATAGTATTCATATGGCCAAAAAGGCTTTTATTTAACACTTGAAGTGTTTTGTTTTTCAGTTCTTTTATTTTTCGAAATAAAAAACTAGATAAAATCATGCCGTGCAGTGGCTATCATTGTTATTCCTAGTGTTAAATTAGTTAGCTTTAAATTCTGAATTTAACGATTTATTGGATTAAATGACTTTAATTAAAAAAATTCACAGTAAAATCATGTGATTAACTTATGCCCACATACTAAGATTTATCTCTTGTTTCGATCCTGTCCTGTTTCACTGGCGCTGCTATCCGTGTCCTCATGTTCTCAGTGGAGATAATACTATGGCAGGATTAATTTTTTTCTTAGTAATGTTGTATTTAGTGTGTTTAAAAAATAAAAAAACACATGTATTCAATATGCTGTGGGTAAAAATGAAATGTGAAGAGACCCGTTCTAAAATTTTCTTATTGGGTAAATGTCAGAATTCACTTTTTTAGTGTAACCATCTGATATTTAATCACTAAAATAGATTAAGAAAAATGGCTTTGTGTGTTCTATACTTTAAAATAAGACGTATTCCTCTAATGAAAAACATGTAGGCTATTGAAAATGAGCATGAAATTTATCATTCACGATAGGGTTGTTTTCTCTCCTGATGATCATAGGTTGACACCACTAGGTTCCTGGGGGAAAGAGGCTGTCTTACATACGCCTGTCAGCCGTTTGTTAGTATTATTTTTGCAAAACCCGGGTGAAGTGCTTCGTCAAGAGGTTATATTGGCAGAGGTATGGGAGAAACACGGTCAACTTGTGACGGTTAATACCCTATATCAGAATATATCCTTACTGAGAAAAGGGTTGAGGAGTGCGGGGATTATAACCCCTTCTGTAAAAACCCTTCCTAAGATAGGGTTTTCCTTTAAAGGGACGGTTCACACCATTGAGGAACATAATACTCAGCGTGTTCCCAGTGAGCCGAACAGTCAGAAATCAGAACAATTAGAAAACACGAGGCCAAAAGAGAGGTTTAGCGAAGATGTGGCGGTAATTGATAAAACGGATGCATTTGTTCAGAGTCAACCCGGTCGCGTGGTGTCATTAAAAATAAAAATTATAAAATATCTTAAAGAGAAGGGGGCTTTACATATAGCTTACCCTGCAATTTTTCTACTCTTTAACCTGCTTCTACTGACCAGCAAACCGGCACAAAGTGGAAAATTTATTCTTTCTCACGATAAAATAGCCACGATCAATCAATGTGTTGTTTATACTGACAGAAATGTCATTAATGATACCAAGACGAAATACATAAGTTTATTGAAAGAAAAAGACATTAAATGTAACCCCAATGAATTTGTCTATGTGACGCGTCCTTTAACCGGCGATGATGCCCTTGTCTTGTTTTGCGACACGGTTCCAAGTGGTGATATGTGGTGTTCAACACGGTTTAGGCTGGTTATGACCTGAGTCAAGAACGTCATCAGATGCACGCGCGTTGTTAACTCTAAGTGTGCTGCTTCCCGAACTGCCGGATCCATTTAGTCAGTGTTGTACGTTTCCAACCTCTTTTCACTCGCATCCTATTCGAGAGTGGGTTTTCCGTTCTTTGTTTTCTGCAAACCGCGCTCCTCACCAAGGGGAAAGAGTGTCTCGCCAAGCGTTCAGCACGAACACATAACGCATCGTGAGGTTTGACCACGGGTTCTGTTACCGTGATTACTGACGTTTCCATCGTATTCTTTCGTCTAATAATCGCCATCGTTGCGTTCTCTCATGAATAATAGCGTTATAGGGTTTACTTGGGTTCCGACTTCCGGTTTTTTCGGAAGGTGTGCTTGCTGGCCAGGATCGTCCTTTCCGTTCTCTGTCCAAGTCGGAAGCCATTGAACGTAAACATCGATACTATTTTTGTAGCATGACTGAGACGAAGCTTGCTATGTTGTGGTTCGCCCCAATCATGCCCTAAATCGTTGCCTAGCAAGAATATGTGACCATGAATTTTGATATGAAAATTAAATAATATTTTTAAGCCTTTCAATTAGTGATTTACCTTTGGCTAATTGGTCGCCCCTCCTAATTCCAAGTATGTTTCTAAAACTAATTTATAACTTGCTTCAAGGATTTCATCACTGATATCACCCGTATTTATTTCACTCAATGCTTTAAATCCAGGGTGGATATTTCTCGAGGCTTTAGCTGCAACGGCATAAATTATATAAAACTTAAGATTGTTTTTTTCAGTAACATCAATAGATTGCTTTTCCTTCAAGAAACGTTCTACTTTTTTTCCTATATAACTTGCAACATAATAGGCATTAACACTATTATTTTTGTTATATAATTTTCTATAGGAGGTGTTATCTTCTAATAAAGTTGATGGTCGTGCTCTCGCAAAATCAGGTTTTTGTAGGGCTATGGATATTACGCATTGAGCCAAAAACGCTAAGCTAATAATTTCAGATGGCTTCTTACCTTCATTTCTATAAAAATTCTTCCTACGATCATAATATAATCCTCTATGTTTTAGGTAGTCTTCTATATCTCGATGAATAGCATCGGTAGCTCTCAATGATGCTTTAGGTATTGGTGTCTGACTATTAGTTGCTCTAATAATCCTGTCTCTGCTCTCTTCATTATCAGGTACTATTACTCTAATTAATACTGCTCTTTTATCGTCATCATTATTTCCAGTAGAGTAATATCTATATATTTCATTGGATGTTTGCAATCCATTTACTATTTCAGGATTATGTATTATTAAACTTTTCCCACCCGGGGCTGATACATCGCTAGCAAGTATTGTGACTCCATTATTAAGCCACCAAAAATCTTCATTGCTATCTTTGACCTTTAAAGTATCTTGTATTTCCTGGTTAACATTTGTTTTTCCTTGATAATCTCTGACATTTGCTTCAAATATTCTTTTTATTATTCTACCTGATTCGTCTGTTATAAAATCATAGTAATTACCTAATGAAACTAAGGAGATAAAAACTTTCCCCTGTGAGGATAATGGATTTTCAGCTAATTTTAAATTAAAGACTTCAGTTTCTTTTTTTCTATATATCTCTAATAATTCAGAGGCGCCTACAGTTTTAAAGTTAACTTCTGCTTCGGTAAGAATATTAGATACTGCCCTCTTTAAGTCATTAATTTGGTTGGTGACATTTTGATGAACATCAATCCCTTTTGATACGTAAAAGTAATTTATTGTTAAAGTTGGCTTTCTAGTTATAACTTTAAAGTATACATTTCTAAATAGTTCAAATTTAGAAATGACAAAATCGCTATATCTTTTTTCAAAATCTACTGCTTTGAATTGCAAATCTAACAAATTACAACTTAATCTTGATAGTTTTAATATTGCATCCTCTCCAAAAGACCTTACATTTTTACTTTGTATTAAAACCAGTTCTAAGGTTGGGTTCTTTTTATATTTATCAGTAAGATCAGTGTCTTCATCAACAAGTTCACCATTGATGAAAATGTAAATGGCATCTAACCCTCCATCTAGTGTTGCACCGCATAAGCCAGATTCAATTTCATCATACGATAAATCATATTCTTTCAGTACTTGATTTGAAGCATAAAATTCGAAAAAGTCGTCCTCTCGCTCGTAGCTACCTGTTTGCTTATGCTCTTGTTGTATAATTTGCTCTATCAAAACTTGGTCATTTGTACTCATCAGATCCTCCGGATTTTGGGTTATTTTTTCATAACAAGCTATTAATAGCAATGAAGAAAACCATTGGTATTATGATGAAGACGGATTTTTTAGAGTGATTTTTATATGTAGCCTTTGGCATTTTTTTTCATTCGCATTATGCATTCAGACTAAAGCAACCTATCTATACGGTGACAACCTCTTGTCAATAGTTTGAACAACCGTTCCGTATGGTACCCTGTTTCGAAATCGGTCTTTCCGCTTTGTGTATTTTTCGGCAACCCGCCACCCTGCCCCCGAAAATACCATATCTAGTAGCCTTTTCAGCTGATAGGGCCACTACATGTGGTGGTTTACCCCGTCTGATCCGGTTCACACCTCTAACGCTTTACGATTAATATGATTCCGAAATATGGTATTATTCCTTAAGTCGGAAGCAGTAAAAGGATCCATAAGGATCCTCACGACGAATTACTTTGCGTGCAGTGGGATGCCCGTTGAGCGATAATTTTAAGCAGCAGCGCGCATGAACATTGCCAGAGGCTAAAAAGTGCGCGTTTTAGGACAAGATTGCGCTACGTGAAATCTGAACGTCGACGTGGGGCGTAGATGGGCAGATTTTACGTAGCGCACCCTAATGAAAATGGGTCATTGCGTCAGGTGGGCAAATGTGTGAAAGCCGACTGAGCGACGTGTTCACTTTTCCTGGATGTAACTATGTCATCGTTGTCACTGGACTCATGCCATACGGGCAACACCATGAACACCATGACAACGCATTGGCTCAGGTCTGAGTAGGAAGGGAGCATCGCTTGGCATGCTGCAGTCATCAATTCGAGCCGAGGAGGGATTGTGGCCCATGGAAATTAATTCTGGGTACCGACAATGAACGATCATGACAACTACCGTGCGCAACTGGTGACCACCGGCACGCCAACTGGCCAGGTCACACCGCTGTTGGCCCCGCAGAATTATCAGCACGCGCTGGCATTACGTAAAATGGCGCTGATCTATGATGAACTGCCTCGCTATCTGCTGGCCCCGGAAGTCGCTGCGCTACTCCATTACCTGCCTGACTGGCCACAGCATGCGCTGATCAACCTGCTGTGGAATACCGGGGCCCGGATCAATGAAGCCCTCTCCCTGAAGCGCCGGGACATTCGGCTCACGGTTGAAATGCCGCATATCATCCTGCGTACTGCCAAGCAAAGGCGCAACGGCCCCGGACGTCCGGCCAAAGGCAAGTCGGCCAACCGACTCATTCCGCTGACTGATCCGCAGTTTGTGGATGAGCTGCGCCGATTGTTCGCCAGTACCAAGGAACAGTTTGAGATCGACGCACAAACGGGTGAACGAACCCCCTTGCCGATTTGGCAAACCACCGATCGCACGGTACGCAACTGGCTCACGAAAGCCGAGCGCCAGGCCAACAGCGAGGGCATTCATTTTAGCGTGCCGGTGACGCCGCATGTTTTTCGGCACAGCTACGCGATGCATATGCTCTATCAGGGCACGCTGCTGAAGGTGTTGCAGGGGCTGATGGGCCACGAAAAAGGGGAAAGCACAGAAGTGTATACCCGGGTGTTTGCGCTCGATATCGTGGCCAACCGCCAGGTCCAGTTCACGCTGTCGACGCAGGATGCGCTCACGATGATACGGGAGGCGGAAGCGTCTGTTTTGCGTCGTTGACGCAGCAACGGTTCTAAAATCCGGGGGCTTCGGCTCGCGTCTGCGTACGTTGATCACCCTCGAGCATCATTTCAGTATGTTATAGCGATAAAGTAGCGTGCCAAAATCTTGCTTCATGCTGACAAAAAGCAAGATCTCGATAGTCTTGCCGTCAAAATCGTAGAGCACGCGATACTCGCCGTCGACATCAAGCCTTTCACGCAGCATCAACCCCCTGTCTGAAAGGTAGACGTTAAAGCGGTATCTTTCAGGATCCTGGATAATGTTAGCGACTGACTCCATCAGCAGGTTATCAACGAAGTTGGCGGCCTGTTGCGCCCCGACCGTTCCGCTTTTGTAGGATTCAATATCGGCCAGGCACTGGTAAGCCACAGGCGCGACGGTGATGGAAAACGAGTTAGTTTCTGGCGGCACGCAACCTCCCCAAGACGTCTTCAGGGGTCATGCCTTTGCCCTCTGCGATCTCTTTTTTCGCTTGCATTGCCAGCTTAAAAAGGGCGTTGATATTTCGGTCTTGCTGCATTTCTCTGACTTCGGCTTCACGTTCTGCGGCGGTCTGGATAAACAGTTCTGCCACGCCGTTTTTTGTCACGTAAACCCCCCCTTCAAAGGTTTCTGCATTGCCAAGACTGTCTCTGGCGAGTTTTTGGGACATGGTTTGAGTCATCGTTTTCTCCACGTAAAAGGCGATCCCGTGGCGGGAACGGTCATCTCGCCTCAGGTCAGGTTGTACGGAAACACACCGCGGCGTACTTGCTTGCGCCTGCGCGTCCGCATATTAAAAGGATAACACGGGCGGGGTTTAATCGTGTACATATTTGCACACCATTGAACCTTGTCACATGACCACTGGGGGACCGCTAAACGGGGGGTTTAGGGTTTTTGGCGGCTACAAAGTCAATTGTGGCTCTGTTGGCGATAAACACTCTCTGACGGGATGCGGACGCTGTCCTTTGCCTATCATGAAATAGATCCACGGGAACGAGGAAAAGTTTCCACATATAAAAACGTTATTTTTTTGATAAAATACAATTAGTTAAAAAGTAAATGGAGGGTTAAAAAGAATAAAAAATATCCTTCGGATATCGGCTTATGATCTTCGAAAATTCAATCCCTTCTTATATGTCCTTATGATCACGTCGGATTTGTCTTTTGCTGACATACGTCACGCTTATGCCTTATTTGTCTCATTATGCGCTTTAATGGTTGTTTTGCGCTTTTATTGGTGTTTTACTATAAAGATGCAAAAATACGAATAAGGTATAATATGGACCTCAAGTCAACGCTGGATCGTTGTATAGAACGCGGTCAATTTATGACGCAGGAAATCGCTAAAGCACAATTTGGTAACGACAGCCCAGAAGCTCGAGCGATTACCAGGCGTTGGCGGATCACTGAAGCTTCAGATCTTGTGGGTGTCACGGCGCAAACGATCCGAAACTATGAAGAGTCAGGGAAGTTACCCTCCCCAGAGACTGCGATGATCGGACGTGTTGAGCAACGCACCGGATACTCAATACAGCAAATTAATGCAATGAGAGATGTGTTTGGTACCCGCCCAGCAAGGCCGGCTGGACAGGATCCTGTTGTCCTTGCGGTAGCCGCTCATAAAGGGGGGGCTTATAAGACATCCACATCGGTACATATTGCTCAATGGATGGCATTACAGGGGTTACGTGTCTTATTAATCGACGCCACGGATCCTCAGGCTACCGCGTCACTTTATCATGGTTATGTTCCAGATTTGCACATTCATCCGGAAGATACCCTTCTCCCTTATTATATGGGGCAGCGTGACGATGCAGCTTATGCCATCAAACCAACATGCTGGCCTAACTTGGACATCATTCCATCCTGCCTAGCTGTACACCGCATCGAATCTGAAATTTATCCGTTGCATGATTCCGGGAAACTCCCTGTTGCACCGCACCTTCTTCTTCGGGCTGCCATTGAATCTGTTTGGGACAGTTATGATGTGATTGTGTTGGACAGTGCTCCAAACCTTGGGATAGGGACAATTAATGTCGCCTGTGCCGCCGATGTCATTGTCGTTCCTACACCGGCGGAACTGTATGACTATGTCTCTACTCTGCAGTTCTTTACCATGTTGCGAGATCTGATGCTCAATATTGACTTGAACGGTTTTGAACCAGATGTTCGCGTCCTGATTACGAAATTCAGCAATGCAGTCGGTAGCCAATCTCAATGGATGGATGACCAAATCCGTAACGCGTGGGGCGGGATGGTTCTGAAGGAAGTTGTACGTGTGACTGATGAAGTCGGCAAAGGTCAAGTGAGGATGCGTACCGTTTTCGAGCAAGCGGCGAATCAACGTTCAACGCCGGCTGCTTGGCGTAACGCTGTGGCTATTTGGGAACCAGTTTGTGCTGAGATCTATAATCGGTTAATCAAAACGCGTTGGGAGAATGCATAATGAAAAGAGCCCCTGTATTACGTCATGCACCGACAATAAATTTTGATGAAGCTAATTCGGTCTCGGTCAGGGAGAGCGATCTCTCACCTTCTGCACCTGCAGTCAGCCAACTTTCTTCACGTGTTAGCGCGATGAAAGGAAGCAGTATCACCCTGCCGGTATGTGGGGAGGACGTTATCTTTGTTCTGAAAACCATCGCTGCGGACCAGATAGAAGTCAGAACTGCCGTCTATGCCGGCAACGAGCGTCTTCAGGACTTATTGACAGAATCTTCCCTCGATGATTTGTTGCCCTCGTTTCGGTCGTCAGGTCAGCAGTCCCCAGCTTTTGGGCGAAGTCAGAATGGTCTTATCGAAATTGCAGATGGTAGTCGACGTCGTAAGGCCGCAATGTTGACTGGCAGTGAGTACAAAGTTCTCGTCGGTGAGTTGAGCGATGCGCAAATGCGCTGGCTATCCCAAATTGGAAATGATTATCGTCCGACCAGTGCATATGAGCGTGGGTTACGCTATGCCCGTCGGCTCTTCTCTGAATTTAGTGGGAACGTCAGCCATCTCGCTGAGGTAGAGAACATATCCCGCAAGATTATTCAGCGCTGTATAAAAACCGCTGAACTGCCAATTGAAACCTTACAGTTGTTTGCGAATCCCAATGAACTGAGCGCCCGTAGTGGTGAAATGCTCTATAGGTTCCATAAATCTGATTTTACTGAGCTTAAGAAGCTGATCCAGGCGCTGCGCGCACAGCAATCTGAAGGTGTTACATTCAGTAGCGAAGAACTGCTAAAACGTCTGATGCCTGTTACTAGGACAAAATCACAAGTCACGGTGCGTAAGTTTGCCGTCGGTATTGAGGCGAAATATTCTGACAACTCAGTTTCCTTTAATCTGACGGATGCGCCTGCTTCTCTTATTGAACGTATTGAAATGCTACTCGCCGATCATTCAAAATTACAGAAGCACTGATCCTTGAAGTGGGACCACGGTCCCACTTGTCAGTTATCCCTCTCCTATCTTAGTATCTATTGAGATATATCGTTAGGTGGGACCGTGGTCCCACTTGATGGCTAGACGTTATGGTCACCCCCCGTTTTTACAGTACTGATACTAAAAATATTGTTGTCCTGTGTGAATCTATCCTGCGTCTGAATGAGCCATATGCTTGTGCCTTGATGAGTTCTACGCCTGATGAAAAGGGGGGCACTGATGATCTTGGAGTAGGGGACGACGATGCTGGCGCCAGCCATGGCCAGACGGTAGTACTCGAGACGTTGCGTTCTAATCGGCAGGTCTGATTGACCACAACTACGGTCAGCGTGTGGGCGGCATACCTTAATATGTCCACCTCCTTCATTCGGGTGACCTGCGCACCGATGGCTTCACATCCTAGGTATATCATGAGGTTGAGACCGATTTTCTCCAGCTTGGCTTGATGGCTACCACTGCAGACCATCAACTTGACGCCTTCTTTCCGTGTGTTATCTTTGACGTCCTGCGCCAGTCGTGAGAAAAACGGATCGTCGAGATTGCCGGGGAGCAACCCCCAACATGTAGCCGCTTCTTTTTACCAGCGCCAACGCGGTCGCATTCCGGTGATAGTTAAACTCCCGCATAGTTTTTTCAACCCGTTTGCGTGTCACAGGCTCAACGTGGTGGTGTGGTTGAGGTGGTCACGGATATTCCTGCGCGACGCGCAACTTATTTCATGGTGACCATGTCATATCCTGTCGGTTTTATTCTGGTCAAATTCCCGGTTAAGTGCAGTTACTCAGGATGTTAAGGATGTCGCTGCGCTCAGTTTTCCTCACCGCCTTGCGGCAGACGATCATTTGCCCGGATCTTCCTCAGCGGTTGTTAAATCACACCTGCAACCCGATGACATATTGGCAGCCCCCGCTGATGGCGTGGCGGCGGGCGGAGCCCTGCCTTTGCTAAGGAATAACAGCTTCGTCCAGAATCAGTTATTACTTACATGGTGCGTCTTGGCTTGTTGGATAAAATCCACGATCCGCGCTGACACTGCCAGACTATGAATTGGCGGCGAATCTGTCCGCCCTCCTTATTGAGTCAGCCTTCACTCCATCGTCAGCAGTTACTCCCTCCCTCCGCTTAACAGTCGCACCGTGCCGGAAAAATTCAAGCCACCGACTGCTGTGCCCGTTCGCATTTCTTCCCCCTGGTCAGTCATTTGCGCTGCGGCCTTGCGTCCGGAGCTGGATTTTTTCCTTATGGCCCGTTGCGTCCAGCGCGGTATGGCGGGAGCACACCGCAGATCGCCACAAAGGAAGGAACACCAGAATGACGCAACTGACCCTGGATATACTCGCGCCAGCCAATACCCCTGATCGGTTACGCCACGTTGGCCAGAACGGCTATGACCATTACCGCCGGGAATTTATCCGGTTGTTTCGTGAAACGGCGCGCTATCACCACCGACATGAGGTTTTCCGCGATTTTGCAGAAATGGCGACACTTGCCGTGCAGAACGTTTTTCTTCGCAGTCCTGATCTGGAAAAAGAGTATCTGGCGATTGCCGGTCGCTATCAACCTGATGATGTTCACCGGATGACTCAGTTGCTGGGGTGTCTCACTGGCGCTCTGGAGTGTCAGCCGGGTGACTTTCTGGGCCAGATCTTCATGGAACTGGAGATCGGCTCAGACCATATGGGCCAGTTTTTCACACCTTATCATCTGTCTGCCCTGATGGCTCGCCTCACCGCCGGTGATGTACTCAGCGAGCTGGAACACAAGCCGTTCATTACGTTGCAGGAACCGGCAGTTGGGGCAGGCAGTATGGTGATCGCATTTGCTGAAGTGCTTGCGGAACAGGGCATCAACTATCAGGACAAGCTATTCGCCAGTTGCATGGATATTGATGCGACTGCAGCACATATGTGTTACTTGCAACTGTCCCTTCTGGGGATACCTGCAGAGGTTGTGATTGGCAACACGCTGACCCTAGTCGTTCGCCGGACTTACCGGACGCCGATGTGGTATGTCGGAAATTGGCAGGAGCGCCTGGGAACGGCGGATGTTATTGATGCACTGTGTCGGTTTCTCAAAGGCTGAAGATCCCGGGGCAGTTGCCCCGGTTTTCATGGTGCTTTCAGGGGGCATAAGCCCCCGGCGCGTTAGCCAGTCTGGCCAGATGACCGGTCCCATAAGGATGCCCGCCCCGGCGGGCCTGTACCGCACATCTTGTCTTCCCGAGTGCTCCTTCCGTGTAGACGTTATCTCCTGCCATCGCTTAAACGGTTGCACCGTGCCGTCAAAAATCAAGCCGCCAGCTGCGGCACCCGTTCGCACTCCTTCTTTTTCAGTCAGTCATTTGCGCTGCGGCTTTGCATCCGGAGCGTGACTTTTGCCTGATGGCCCGTTGCTGACCGTCGCTCATGGCAAGAGACAACGACCCTCCTTCGAAAGGAGGAACGCCAGAAGAAAGTTTTTTAAGACCATCATGCGAAGGAGAATTTTATGAACGATCGCCAGGTAGTTCAAAGCCTGCTGCAGGCACTGACGGATAAGCTGCTGATTTCATCCCCGGAGTTCGCCGCCGCGTTGGCACATTTCAATATCACCACAACGTATCAGGGCGTTAAAGGCGATCCTGACTGGGCGGGCTTGTTCGGGCGTGAAGGCTGTTTTTACGTGGATGTCTTTAACACCGAGCATCCAAAAGGCCTGCGCTATGAGTTTAACTGCCCGGACGACGCGAAAGCCTTCTCCGACGGCGCGCGTGACGGCGAGGTGACCCTGTGAGCCTGTATGACCAGAGGAAACACACGATGACATTTCAGACCTTTCACAGCCTGACCAGTGCGCTGATCCACACCATGGCAAAGCAGGAACTGCTGGCCTTGAACTGGCCTACGTCACTCCACCTTGAATATGGCCAGCAGTGGGGTCAGAGCGACGGGGTGGTTTTCCACGGCACTCTTTCCAGTGCTGACCTGCTTCGAATTATTCCGGGGCTGCGAGGGAAGCGTTATCTGTCCAGGTGCAATGCGCGGGCGTTATTCACGGCTGTGAGGGAGCAGGGCATTCGTGTGCAACTCGAACTGACACAAAGCTGGTACAGCCTTTCCTGGGATACTCGACTGGTTGCTGAGGGCTTTTCTGATGAGATGGAAATGCTGGAAAAGCGTCTGCTGCAGGCGCTGCGCGAACAGTATGAATGTCTGTGTCACAGCGTGAAGAGGCTGGGCTATAAGCTCGCGGAAGGGACGTACCCGGCAGAATATGATGAGAATCTGTTCACTCGGGCGACCGCGAACATCACCCTGGAAGCCGTGGCTGTAGACCCGTGCGACTGTGGCTACTGTGATACGGATGAAGCCATTCTGGAGGAATATATCAGGATGATTCTGGACGATAATGCGCGAGTGGTTTCCGTCCGGTTTCAGGTGAAGTGTGCGGGCCAACTGATGGCGGAGTCCTGGGCCAGTGAGGTCGTCATCCTCCCTGGGCAGCCGGTCAGAAAATGGGTCTGCCGTTCAGAAATTCAGTATGTCGCAAACGAAGCCCGCCACGCCATTACTGATCAGGTGCAGGCCTTCCGCAGTTTTGTACATGCCGCCTGATCCCCTGCACTCCCGGGTCGCTCCCCAGCGGCCCGTTTTCCCCCTGCCGGATACCCCCGGCGTTGAGCCGGTGTTATCCGGAGTCAAAAAGGCCGCGCCCGTACCGGTCGCCTTCTGTCGCCGTGCCGGCGGAAGGTGATTTTTCCCGCGATACGTTTTGTGCCCAGGGTGGCTGACGCCGTGCCCAGACCTTAGCCCGGGCTGCGTGCGTAACAAGGGAAGCTTCGCCGCGCTCCTCACCCGTTCACGTCAAAAATCAGCGCATTCAGCCCTGATTTTCGCCTGCGCTGCGGCTTGCGGGCGCGCCCTTGTTTCCCCCGCTGACCGCCCGGTCTGGTTCGTGGTCACGGCGACAGCCGTATCCACCAACCTTTATGGGAGAAAGAGCGATGCCGAACTGGTGTGCCAACCGAATTAAACTCACCGTGCCTGCGTGTGTGCAGGCCGAGGTAGAAGCCTGGGCGAACGGGACGATGTATCCGTATTACAAACGTGCCATCAATCAGAGTGTCCGCATGTTCATCGCTGGCGTGGCCGGGCGACTGAAGCCGGGTATCGAGATGCAGTATCTGCCGTATCCCGCGCTGACTGCGCATGGCAGCACCGAGCCGACAGAAGCCTCACTCGCTTTCGGGGGATGGGTCGAGATGATGGAGAGCAATGTGTGGCTTGATAAGTCCTGTTGTCATTATATTGACCAGTATTATCGGGCAACGGGGCTTGCCGGGCTGAAGTGGGATAACTTGACCGCTGCCGAGCAGGCGCGGGTTGATGCCGTGATGCGCAGTAAAAGCCATGACTGGAGCCATTTGTGGTCGCGAAAGGTTAGCCGTGGAGAGCTGTTCGATATGCTTGAAACCGAGCCTGAAGGCGAACTGTGTGATTTACTTCTGATTATTCCCACAAGGCTTGCCTGTGAACTCAACGGGTTCAATGGTCGCCTGCTGGAGAAAGTACAGAGTGCGTATGACTTTTATAGCGCGAACTATGGCATCAAATGGCCTTCAGCCAGTGAGGCTGAAATAACCAGCGGACACGGCTGGTTGGAAATCGATATAGATACGCCCTGGTCTCCGCCAGATGAGTCGGTCATGGAGGCGTTGTCAGATAAATGGGGTTGTACCATTGACCATTATTTCAGTGAGGCCGGCTGTGACTATTGTGGCTACCGGCGCTATGAAGAAGGTCGTCTCGTTGATTGTGTTGATGACAGTCTGGAGTATTACGACGAGGATGAACACGGATGGAGTGATGTTATCGGCCCGGACTGGCTGCTGGGTAATGTGTCGCACTATGGCGGTTAAATAACAACCACTAAGGAGCGTGTCGCGAACCACGCGCTCCTTAGCATGTTGTCCACAGGCTGTCCGGTACCTTACTGACCTGAGTTGTGGACAACCGACTTTGGCGTGCGGGAAAACCTTTTTGCAGGCTGATGCCTGCAGGGACCGATGCCCGGCGCCTGCGGCGCATCGGCACGGGTCCGAATGTCCTGAAATAACGCGATTCAGGGCGGTAAATATTTCCAATTCCGGGGTTAAATCTGTCAGGTGCATAATGCAAAAAAAAGCGCAGAAAATGCACTTATTTAAATTCTATTTTTAACCGAATTTCGGGGCATAAAAGCGCCACAATCAAAGAAATTCAAACCCGTCTGGGCCCCTTCGGCTTCCCGGTGACCCGGGTCGTCGCCTGCACTTCGCCGGGTGTCCCCGTGGCCACCAGGCTACGCGGAGCCAGTACGGGGCCTGTCTCCGTCCCGTTGGGATAGCAAGCGATGCCTGAAGGGCGGCGTGAGCAGCTGCCGTTCCGGCAGCGCCACTTTAACTGGCCGTCACGGACGGCCGCTAAGGAAAGCCGGTAAACCGGCTTCTCTGGCGCCCACTTTGGCCCCGTTGTCAGCGGTGTTCACTTTTGCTGTGACTGACGCTGCCCCGTTCCGGTCCGTAAACAAGGGGCCGGCTGAAGCCTAATGCCTGCACCCGTTCGCACTCCCTCCCGTTGGTCAGTCGCTTGCGCTGCGGCTTTGTCATCCCCCTTGTTTCCGTCCCTGCTGGAACAGGGCGGTCATGTGTCACAGCAACGTGCTCCCCGCCTTCCGGAAACGGAAAAAAAGGGGACACCAGAAAGAAGCCGAAGGAGGCCACGATGACCACGACCGCAGCGACCATTTCCCAGACTGAGCAGGTAACACGTATTGAAATCACCCACCCACGCCAGCGCCAGGTATTCGTACCTCGTCTTTTCGCGACGCCGTTTGGCGAGCAGATGGTGCAGTCATTTCTGGACAGACACAGCAACTATGAGGGCGGCATGTGGCAGTTCTGGGAGGTGCCGCGCGGGATTAGCGGCCATGTCGGCCCATATACAGACATCATCACAACTCGCCCGACCGGGTACATGACGCCACCAGAGGGAACCTACCAGCTGAGCATTCCAGGCAATTATTTTGATGAAGAAGTCTCCGCAGACGCTGCCGGGATCATTGCCACGCTTTTCGTACTTAACCAGCTGTGCTGGAAGACTTCCGAGATGGGGCCGCAGTACGCGCAGACCTGCCAGGGGCTGGTTGACCGTCAGGACGCCCTGAAAGACTACGTGAGCATTATTGAGCATCCGGAACGCAGCAAAATTTTCCGCGCCATTGACTGACATAGCCAAGACCCGGGCAGGGTGCCCGGGTCCAGTAAGGAGAACGAGAACATGATCAACGCATTAGCAGTAATGGAAGGGCTGACGATTCTGGCCCGCTGGCTTGAAGACAATATCAACTGTGGATCAGAAATCTGTTTTGATCACCCGGAGATCGGGATGGATTCCGAAAAAATCCTGCCCTGCGTGGAAGCCGCGCTGATACTGATGTCCGCCACGTTGCCCAATGATGGGCAGGAACCCGGCAGTGAGATCCGGATCCGTGCTCAGGGGGAAGCTAACAGCTATGTGCTGCTAAAAGAGAATACCTGGTTTGCCCAGGTACTGATGAATGGCGAAATGACCACGACCCGACAGGAAGGTTGTTTACGGGCGATGGTCGCGGGGCTGAATAATGGGCGTGGAGCTGAATAAGATGGCAGATACGATGACGGGGATCAGGGTGCTGGCCGCGATGGCCATCGAAAGAGACTGGCCGACTTTCAGGGAACTAGATAACGCTGACCGATCAGCAATGGCCGCAGAAACACTCTGCTACTTCGCCCGCCAGACTGGGCTGGCCAGCAGCGATGAATCCGTAGACACCATCATGGGCGATCTGATCACCGATTTGATGCATCTGTGTGACAGACTGGACATCGACTTTACTGGGCTGTTGACGGTTTCCATGATGCATCATGACGATGAATCTGACGGCTGATCTGCTGCCCCTGCTGAAGCCCCCGCGCATCGAGCGCGGGTACTTCAGAACCCCGTCTGCGTGCGTTGTGCCAGTGTATCAGTGCAGCATTCTCTGGAGCATTTCAAGGGCTTTCGATTTGCTGACTTGAGGGCGTGACATTAGCGGCATCAGACCCCGCACGGAAAGCGTGATCGTGGCCAACTCTATGGCCCGCTTTACTTCTGGCGCGTTTTCGTAGTCTTTGTAAGAACGCAGGCAAACGCCCAGCTCCTCTGCGGCCCGGTCGCGGCTCCAGCCCAGGCTTTTTCGCCACAATCTGAGTTCAAATCCGGTCATTTTGAAACCTTAAAAAGTGCAGAAATTGCACCTATTTTAACTTAATTTTAAATCGTATTTCGAGGCTTAAGAGCACAATAATCAAAGAATTTTAAACCCGGCTGGGCCCCTTCGGCTTCCCGGTGAACCGGGTCGTCGCCTGCACTTCGCCGGGTGTCCCCGTAGTGGCCACCAGGCTACGCGGACACAGGACGTGGCCTGTCTCCGTCCCGTTGGGATAGCAAGCGATGCCTGAAAGGCGGCGTGAGCAGCTGCCGTTCCGGCAGCGCCACTTTAACTGGCCGTCACGGACGGCCGCTAAGGAAAGCCGGTAAACCGGCTTCTCTGGCGCCCACTTTGGCCCCGTTGTCAGCGGTGTTCACTTTTGCTGTGACTGACGCTGCCCCGTTCCGGTCCGTAAACAAGGGGCCGGCTGAAGCCTGATGCCTGCACCCGTTCGCACTCCCTCCTGTTGGTCAGTCGCTTGCGCTGCGGCTTTGTCATCCCCCTTGTTTCCGTCCCTGCTGGAACAGGGCGGTCATGTGTCACAGCAACGTGCTCCCCGCCTTCCGGAAACGGAAAAAAAGGGGGACACCAGAAAGAAGCCGAAGGGCACAACAGATGAGGAGATTCGCGATGACTGCAATGGCGTTCTGGAGCAAATCAAGTGCATTTAACGGCTGGTGCAAAGCGCACTTTGTGGAAGGTGCGTGGCGTACCACTGCCTGTGTTACGTCGAAGACGCTGGAAGAGCTGAACGCCAATGGCGATCGCTGGGAACTGGTGACAGTGGGGGAGGCGAAAGCACGTTTTGCGGCGGCCAATTATCGGCCAGTGTCTGAAATCAGCGAAGAAAAATTCACGGACATGCTGGAAGTTCTGCCGCCTCTGGACTGGCAGGGTACTCCAGAGAGCCAGACGTTCAAGCTGAGCGAAATGTACAGCGGCAACATCACGGACATTTTCGCCCAATACCGCACGCGCTTTTTCACGATGCGTAACGAAGTGACGCTCACGCATGAGGAAATTATCGGGAAGATCAGGGCGTTTATCGACGCCGCCGGAATTGCCGCATAAGCGGCAATAAAAAAGCAGAGCGCCCGCTCTGCTTATTCATCCCGGTCTGTTCGAGCAGACCGGACACTACAAGTCTCAGATGGAGTTACATCATGAAAGACGACTTTATCCTTGCATGTCAGGGCTATTTTGTAAAGCAGCGCGAAAGCGCGGAGGTGAGAAAGCACCATCGCGTACAGCGTGACACCGTCGCAGAAGAGAGCATCTCGCCACGCGTGAAGGCGCTGGGGCGTCATATCGCCCGCTGTCAGCGCAAGCGCAAGCCTGTGCGCATCCCGGCACTGAACGTGGTGGAGTGGGGGCAGTTGCTGCGCTCACTGGAGATTAAGCGGGCGTATGCCTGATACCTGTGCCGTCCTCCGGGGCGGCATTTTCTGACCCGTCCGGGAGTCACCGGCATCGAGCCGCTGATTCCCGGAAACGAACGCCTGCTGCGACGGAGTACACAATGAAAAAAATTACAGAGAGCGCGCCTTATGGCGTCACGGTTATTCAGCTTGAAAACTGCGATGAGGCGCTTTACCTGCACGGAAATTACCTGGCGTGTGCCGATTTTGCTGAAAGAGATGATCCCGTCTGCGGTGTTGGAGAACACCTGGCGGAGACGTTGGGTGTTCCGTTTAAGCTTCTGACCCTGCCCGCTCCGGAAAACGAAGAGTGGGCCTGGAATGATGTTGTTGAGTCGCTGGGATGGGGAAAAACGCTCACGCTGGGCGCGAGAGTGATGCGCCCTGTTCTTGAATGCTCTACCTCCCATATTACGCTTGCTGACATCCATCTGCTGGGTGACCTGACTTGCGACACGTCTACCCGGGAATGGATCCATGACACAGGCGTCGGATTCATGATCCGCCTTGATGCTGTCAGATCCCCCCTGCTGAAGCTGAAACAAAAAGGGCTGTCAGGTGCTGCGCGCTGGGTTATCTGGCAGGGCATAAAGCAGGGCAATATCAGCATGATCCATTTTTCTGCTGTGGGAGATGAACTGGACGGTCTAGTGACATTCGACTGGTAATCATTTTGCCCCGGACTCCGGGGCAATGCGCTTCCCGAACAGCATAATTTTCCGCGTACTCAGCACTCGGGGCTCGCAGCTGGCTTGCGCCAGCGCCGCCCCGACCGGGTCCGCGTGGCGGCCCCTCAAAGGAAACGGGCGTTGCCCGCCACTTCCCTCCGGCGTTTCCCTTTCTGTTCCCTGCGTGGTCACGGGTTGCCCTTGCCGTGAAAGACACTGGCACGGACCGTGATTCAGGCAAGGGTAAAGGCTGCGCCTGCTGCCATCACCCGTTCGCACGCCTTCTCTTCGGTCAGTTGTTTGCGCTGCGGCCTCCGGCAGCCCCCTTGAATGAATCACGGTCCGGGCCGGTCATTTCATCACGGCAACGCCCTCCCGCGACGGTGACTCACCTTCGAAAGGAGAACGCCAGAAGACAGTCATTATTTAAACCATTCAGGAGAATTACCATGGCCCGTTTATCCTCTGCTTTCCGTTCTGCCAATGTTATCCGCAAAGAGCGCGCTCTGACTAATGACGAGTTAATGCGCTATGTCCCGAGTGTGTTTTCAGAAGACAAACACGCGTCCCGCAGTGAGCGCTACACGTACATTCCGACCATCACCCTGCTGGACAATCTGCGCACGGAAGGTTTTCAGCCCTTTTTTGCCTGCCAGACCCGCACACGCGATGTGGGAAAACGCGAGCACACCAAACACATGCTTCGTCTGCGCCGTGAAGGGCAGATTGGCGGGCAGGAAGTGCCGGAAATTATTTTGCTCAACAGCCATGACGGGAGTAGCAGCTACCAGATGATCCCAGGGCTTTTCCGCTTCGTCTGTGCGAATGGCATGGTGTGTGGGCAGACGTTCGGTGAAATTCGCGTTCCGCACAAAGGCGACGTTGTGAGTCAGGTTATCGAGGGCGCATATGAGGTGCTGGCAATATTCGACGGTATCACCGAATCGAGTGAAGAGATGAAAAATATCCCGCTTAACAGAGATGAACAACGTATCTTTGCGGAGACAGCCCTCAGCTGGAAATATGACGAAAAAGGGGAGGGAAAACATATCCCACTGGAGCCAGAAGATGTGTTACGTGCTCGCCGCGAGGCGGATAAGCCCGGCGACCTGTGGACTACCTATCAGCGCGTTCAGGAAAATATGGTTAAGGGCGGGCTGTGGGCGTCATCGGCGAAAGGAAGATTACAGCGTACCCGTGCGGTCACGGGCATTGACGGGGATATCAAACTGAACCGTGCGCTGTGGGAAATGGCGGAAAAAATGAAGAAAATTAAATCATGATGTGTATCCGGCTGGGGAAAACCTCCGCTACCTTTACAGCCTTGTCGTTTCATACAGGTATTGAACCTGTACGAAACGATCCCCTCCCCGACCGAAATAGAAACGCCACTGACGTGACTTTTCTCTTTCTCCCGTCTGCCCCTGAGTGGCTCACCTGATTAGCTCGCCGGATTCGATTCCGGTTCAGGTTTCTTGTTACTGCTATCAACTGTGCCTGCCGTTTTTTTACTTTTAACCGAACGTGGTGGCGATTTTTTTCGGGTATTAAGAATATCCCTGATGACCTTCACGCTGGTTGGTATCCCGGCAGATTCGAGCGCACTTCGAATATCTTCCACGCTGTAACCTTTGTTATTCGCCAGCTCAATAATTTTTTCCTTTAATTGCTCCAGTACATCTGTTTTTGTGAGACGTGTTGGTGTCAAATCCGGCAGATCATCCAGTGACGATTTAGCCAGCTCCACATCCTCGACGCTATACCATTTCTTCTCAGCCATTCTTCAATTTCCTGTGTTTATGTGCTCAATTCTAGGCTACGAGTATACCTCCCGAAATAACTCAGTGCCAGAACCCGGCATTTCTGGCGTAAGCCAGTGACGGCGAAGCCGAAATCAAATATACTTCAGAAAAAGAATCGGAATATGATGCTAAACGTGGGACAGGGTATGTTTTGTTGAACCGCCTGCACGCAGTCGGCCCCACAAAACGACCTGGTCAGGACTCCGTCCCGACACCCTATTACGGTGCCAGCCGTGCAGGCCGAGCAGGATTGATTATGAGCAAGAGTGAAAAACGTCAAAGAACAGTGCTCTTTCTAGGTATTCGCTGGTTCCCTGAGGAGAAAGAGCAGGTCTGCGAGAGTGCACGCGCAGCAGGGTTAAGCGCCGGAGAGTTTGTACGCCGTTGTACGCTTGGTCGTCGCATTGTGGCTAAAGGAGACACCAGGCAGATGAATGAGATTCTGAAGCTGGGTGGCCTGCAAAAGCACCTCTACACCGAGATGCAAAAACTGGGCATGATGACACCAGAACTCAGCAAGCAGTTTGCTGATACGCTGGCCGCACTTCAGAAAACGTTAATGAAATTCCGGGCCGATAGCCTGAACAACACAGAGGATTAAGATGCTCGCAGTCGTGGCCGAAAGGCGTCGTGATGGTAAATCCAGCTTTGTGCAACTCGTCTCCTACACCATCCTGCGCGATGATGTTGAGATGAGCGAAACGCTGTCGCCGGAACGGCCCTTTGTACGCAAGTCACGTTCGGAAGATAAAATTTTCAATGACCTGGTCGGATATGCGACACGTAATGCGCTACCGGATTCACAGGATGTTATCGCAACGTTCCCGGACGGGCGCCAGCAGGTGCGTTGCGATAAAGTCATCTGTGAGACCAACTGCTTTTCTCTCGCGACTGCCTCCACAGAAATGGATATGGTGGCCGTACAGAATACCCGTTGTAATGACCCGGTTTACCACGCCATTCTGTCGTGGCCAGAGTCTGAAAGGCCCACGCCTGACCAGATTTTCGAATCCGCAAGGTATTGCCTTAACCGTCTTGGAATGGAAGGGCATCAGTATGTTTTTGCCATCCATGACGACACCGATAATCTTCATTGTCATATGACCGTCAACCGCGTTAATCCGGTGAGTTACAAAGCTGCGTCACTGTACTATGACCACTTCAACCTGGATCGATGCTGCCGTGAGATGGAACTGAAGTATGGCTGGAAGCATGACAACGGTCCTTACGTGGTTAACGACTCCGGGGCGATCGTTCGTCAGCAAAACTTTTATAAATCTGCACCTGCAGCTGCACGCCAACTGGAGCATTTTAGTGATAAAGAGAGCCTGTTCTCTTATGCCGTGGATAACTGCAGGGAGAAACTTGACTCGCTATTTCTGCAGGCAGAGTACTCCTGGAATGACGTGCATAACGTGCTGATTTCTGCCGGTATTGAGCTGCGACAGAAAGGCAAGGGGTTGGCGATTTATGATTTAGGTGATGATACTCAGCGACCGGTAAAGGCTAGCCGGCTGCACCCGGAACTGACGCTAGACTGCCAGCAGGAACTTATCGGGGCATTCACGTCGGCTGCGGTAATCCGCGAAGTGGATCGTGACGGTAAAGACGTGTTGCAGAGTGCGGTAAATGTTAACTCTCAGTATGACATCCTGCTTCACCGCCGCGATAAAGGGGCAAGGTCGGAACGTCGCGTTGAGCGGGCTATAGCCCGAGAGGATCTGATTGCCCGTTACAAAGCATACAAAACCAGTTTTGTTCGGCCTGTGATATCAGCTGACGACGTGCGTACCCGTTTCCGTGAAGTGTCGGCAAGCTACCGCATCCGTAAAAATAACGTTCGCCTGAATATGCCTGACCCACTACTGCGTAAGCTGATGTTCCGTGCACTGGAAGTGGATAAGATGAAGGATATGGCGGCGCTGCGTTTGCAGATCCGCGATGAGAGGACGGCACTGAAAGAGCGTCCGGATTCCCGCCCACTGTCCTATCGTGCATGGGTGGAGGTTCAGGCTACGCAACATGACGCTGCTGCTATCTCTCAGCTGCGCGGATGGGCGTACCGTGAGAAACGTAAGAACCGTACTGCCGCTATCTCAGGCAACGTTATTCTTCATGCTGTTGCAGACGATATTAAACCGTCGCAGATCCGTGGCTATGATACGCACGTTAACCGTGACGGTGCCGTTGTGTATTCTTCGGCGGGTAAACCTGTATTGCTTGATCGAGGGTTGTTTATCGAGGTTGCCGATGTACCGGCAGAGAAGGGTAAAAATCTGGCAATGGCGTTGCACATCACCGGGCAGAAGAGCGGAGAGAAAGTTGAGGTCAGGGGGGAGAAAGAATTTGTGCAGGGTGCTATTCGGTACATCCCACATTTCAATGCATCATCAGGAAAAACTGTACCGTTAACACATCCACTACAGCGCCAGCAGGCTGGCTACGATGAGGAGAAACACCAGAACAATGCTAATACTTCGCAGTCGGACAAGCTACAACCAGGAGGAGGTTATAAACCTAGTTAAAGCAGCATCTTCACTCTATAAAGGAATTACTCATGGGCAATGATGAGTTAATTCACAGGCATAGACATGCGTTGGAGATTGCCATGCAATACGGTGGAACTGACGAAGCTCACCATAAAGCATGGGTTATTGATCAAATGTGCAGGAGTCTTCTCGGGGATGATTATCCGGCCTTTGTTGCACAGGCCAAATCAGGAGAAGATGGGCCAACAACCTACTCCTGGGATGAAGGAATTGCCCCATAAGGGGGTTGTTAGTTACTCAGCTTCCCTCCTGCCATAGACGGTTGAACTCCTGTTGGTAAGCGCCGGCTGTGGTTGGTTCATTCCAGATAACGATTGTATTTTCTGCGTTGCGCTTCACTGCGCTGGATGTGTAGTTGAACGATCCCGTCTGAGTCGTCACACCGTCAACGACCAGAAATTTATTGTGCTGAATCGCGTACCTGTCGTTTAGTCTTACCGGAATGCCCTTATGTTGTAGCCAAGTTACGGCAGAATAGCGTCCCCCGTTATCTTTGGCGTCTGCCACTACCCGCACTTTGATCCCCCGCAGACTTGCGTCGTTTAATGCCATGGCCACTTCTTTGCTGGTAAAGCTGTATGCTGCCACGTCGATAGTTTCACGTGCACTATTGATGGCTCTCAACACGTTAGTCACGGCACTTCCCCCAGGGGAAAATCCCGTAGTGATTTGTGCTTTAGAAGCTATGGTGGTCAGGGGTGTTAGTAAAATCGTCAACAAAAGCGTCGGAAGTAAAGTTCTGATACCAGTCATCATGATTTTGGTTCTCCGTGTACGGGGGGATCTCGTTCTGTATGGGGGGGGGTGTCGGTATCACCGATTGTGCAGGTTGTTCTGCAACTGGTGAAGTGTCAGAGCCGGCGCTATTTTTGTGTGCTTCATCTATCCTTTTTTTCGATATGCGAATGTTTTCCCTCTCTTTCAGCCACTGGTAACGTCCCTGGGTTTTTTCCAGGGCGATGATGGCCGTTTCAAACAGCAGAGCGCCGCGTTCTTCCGGGGTGTAAGTAACGTCATTGCGGTTATCGAGATCGGCGGCGATGGTGGTCAACGCCAGGAGGGTTTTGTCTGCAATACGGGCATTCAGGCGGCCGGACCATTCATCTGGTGCCCTAGTCCTGCAGATATCCAGTATATTGTTCGCACGTTCCTGGGAAACCGGGCGACGACGAGCCGCAGCGGGCACTTCACGACACAGATCGCTGAAGTCTGGACGTCGAATCGGGACGTACCGGTTAATTTTTACCTCCAGCTTTGATATTTTCTCGTCATCCGGGATGTAAATGGAGTTGCTGCGCACCTGCTGGTCTTCGAATACGATGATGCCTTCACCAGACTTCAGTGCCTTGAGCTCGGACAGCTGGATATTGTCCCGGTCGCGGAATTCCACGCGGTCAACCTCCTGGTAGTTGCCCATTCCGGTACGGTCCATGGTTCTTTGCTCGGCGTACTGACCTGTACCACCCACGGCACGTATCATCTTCAGGGTATCTTCCGTGTCCTCTGTTTTCATGAACTGTTTGGTGCCCAGGTTGGCGTTGACTGAGTGGACTTCTTTGCTGCGATTCATCATGGCCTGAATGTCCTGGCCAAGGATGATAAGCATGAACGCCAGGGAACGTAATTGCGCTGCCAACTTATCCATCCCAGGAGCAAAGTAGTAGCCCACCTCGTCGCACAAAAGCAAAAATGGAAACTTACTGGCGAATTTCTTCACCGTTAGCGTGTGCTCCGGGGAGCCTTCAATTTTGTTACCCAAGTCTTTGGCGATGTTCATCCTTATGTCAGAGATGTAGAGCTTACCCAGGGTGGCGGCTTCGTTATCGGAGAGCTCCAGGGCGGGGATCAGGACAACCAGGGTACGGTCATTGTGCAGGATATCCTGCATATCGATATCGCCCCCGTTTTTGGGGAAAATATGGCCGTAGGTGTCGTTAAACATACTCAGCATGCGGGTGAACTGCTGGATAAGGTACCCGTGCTGGTCAAGAGCCCCCTGCGACCATTCTCCTGGGCGGTTGATGAGCTTCATATCAAAGCCGGCGAGGTTGGCCAGATAGTTCTCCATTGGCTTGAAGCCTTCTTCGTGCCAGCCTTCTTCCAGAGCTTCACGATACAGACCCACAAATTTCACCAGGGGGAGGTATGACTGGATAACAGCCTGGGTCAGCATGATGTTATCCCGTGAGCGCTTGTAACATAACGCGTAGATCAGGGCATTCATCATGGCGCGAGCTTTATCTTTCCATCCCTCATCGCTGCCGTTCCCCGCCGGCAGTAATGACTCCATCAGTTGGATGATAAATGTCGGGCTACCATAGGCGAACGGGTTTGTGCTGTTTGACTGAGGGCGGGATTTATCCCCGATCATCAGTCTTTTGAAACGGTCATCATTACCGGTGATGAAGTTCAGAACATGCCAGTCGTCTTCCTGGCCAAAGCGTCTGGCCATCGACCAGGTGGCAACCGCCAGGTCAATCTGTGCCTTACCATCCGAGATACAGCAACCACGAGCCCAGCACAGTGTATTCAGGTACAGAGAATACAACGTTTCCGTCTTGCCCCCGCCGGTGGTTGCCATAATCTGCATATGACGCAGGCTATCAGATTTAGAAAGCCATAATTCTTTACCTCTGTGACTCCAACGACCCGTACCAAGGCACAAAATACCTTCTGCTTTACTGCGCACAATTTTTGGCAAGTTGAGATTTAGCAGCGGGATATTCCAACTGAGTTCGCGATCGGTCGACAGGTCCAGGCCTCCCACATCCATTGGTATCCGGAGCGGTAGGCGAAAACGTTGATCACTAAAGGCAACCAGCATGGCAATGCTGACGGGCAGGGAGATCAGCAGGGTCGCCTGCCATTGCACGCCAGCAATCAGAGATATCACCAGTACCAACTGAACCGTAAACGGGGCGAGCATGAATCGCTCTGTCAGCCGCCCCTGTACCTGACGGCTTATCAGCTGGCTTTCAACCGGCCCATGGCGTCCTTTTAAATCCATCGATATCTCCTCATTGTGCGCTGTTCAGGAACACCTGCAGAGCGGTATCGCTGGTCATGGCCTGCAACGGGATCAGACGGCCGTCATCGCTGATAACCGTCGGTGTGCCCGGGAGTTTGTAAAGTTCAAACGCCAGGTCGTTACGGGCCAGGGCGTTCTGGCCAGCTTCGCAGGCTGAAGGTTCAGATTTTGCTTTCTTAGCCGGGTTCAGCATGCCGGCGCCAACGTCAAAGAGGTCGCGCCACATGCCGGCACGCTTTTCCGCTGGCGAGCACAACAGCGGCACGACACGTTCTGCGGTTCGTGCTTTACCAATCAGCGTGACCGGGAAAATTTCAACGTTGTACTGTTCTGACAGAGCCTGAACGGTAGGTTCGAAAATGCGGCAGTTCTCGCACTCAGGATCCGCGAAGACGAACAGGGTTCGCGGATGACCAGAAGAAAGGCTAACGGTAAATTCCTTTCTGGCGGCACCATTTTTCAGACGGGTTGCTAACATCCTGCGGGCCTCAGCCGCATCTTTTGGCGAAAGTGTGCTGCGTTGTGTCGGTGGTGTTATCTCTGCAGTGGAGGGATTAACTGGCGCTTCGATCGGGGCCGGAGTTAGTAGCGGAGGCAGCTGTCGTGTATTTGTTGCTGATTTGATCATGGAAGACAATTCGGCAGCCGCTTGCGGGGTCAGTTCTGGCGGGTGAGGGAGCGTGCTGAGCCATGAAGCCCACGCTACGGCAAATATCGCCACGGCAAATATCGCGCCGGCGTATTTTAGTCGGACAACGCCACGACGACGCAGGGGGGCGGCCTGGATTTCATTCATGGCCATGCGCTGTAGCGCGTCAGCCGTGATGTTCATGATGTTGTTGGCCAGCTCAGGGTCATCGGTTGAAAACAATCTGGCAAATACGTTACAGGGCTGGCGCATCCAGATGGTGTACTGCCCATTATCTTGCTCCAATGTCAGCAGATAGCGATCGGGTGAAGGACGATACAGGCTAAACAGGCTGTGACCATTAAGTCGCACCTGCAGGTGTTGGCCGTTAATTTCAATAGAGGTGTCGCAAGCTTTATGTTCTGACATGGGATTATCTCATTTTGGGGCGTAAGGAATTTACGTGGCGGTGGACATGTTGTTCAACTGCCGGGGTCGGTGGTGAAGACTCACCACTGTCTTCAGCGTCATCATCGTCCTCTAGTTCATCGAGAGAAGGTCGAGCTGCCGTCGGGGTGTCATCAACGACGGCGCCAATATTTCTCAGGTCGTGTTCCAGCCCGTCTAGGGCTAGCGTCAAAATGGGTTTACTCAGTCGTACCCGATAGCGTGCAGCCAGCTTCTCCCAGTGGGAATGACTGACCACGGCGGCGCCCTCAACGAACGGCCAGGGGCGACCGGTTGACGCCAAGGCATACCAGAGTGTTCTGTCCAGACCTTTCAGCCAGCGGTAGCGCCTGATGGGAAGATGAAGGTCGTTATCATGCAGCGCGGCAATGGCTGTCCGGGCATAGCGATACTGTTTGATCCAGGTCTGCGCGGCCGGTGATGCGATGACTTTCCGGAAAGCTGGATTTGCCAGAGAGAGGTTGGGGTAGCCAATTTTATTGCGATACCTGCGGTCTGACTTGAGCGTTGAACGGTTCAGCACGTCAAGCAACTGCTCAGCCTCAGACCGTTTATCAAGGAAATGCTGTAGGCCAAAGATGGTGAACATGGCGCGCTCATGGTCATTAAACTGCTCAAAGGCGTTATCCGCATCAGCGAATGGAGTGCCTAGTTGAGCGGTAAAGAGTGCCTCTGCCAGGTCGCGGCGGAGCCGGTTGTTTACAACCAGCTTATGCTCGATGGCGAATTCGTCCGGTGACTGGGCGCTGCGATGTTCCTCGGGATCGACGTTCAGCAACTGGGTTTTTTTATCGCCATAGGTCAGGGCTGGAATAATCGCTGTCGAAAAACTCGACATGATGCGCGGTAGTGAATGGATGGAGATATCGCGACGGGTCCGGCTGGCCTGGTGGCGCCGAACGGCAATGATGCCGACGATGGCCAATGGGATCAGGACGACCAGCAGTATGCCGGCGGTGACGTCCATCACAGCAAAGAATTCAGACCAGGTGACCGTCTCCGCGTTATTGTGAGTGGTGGCCAGCAGATTTATACGCCAGGTGGCATCAGCATGGAATCGGGGAAAGTCTGCCAGACTCCACATCCAGTAGAGCAGGGTTGTGATGTATTCAATGGTTATTTGCCGAAAGAAAAGGGCTGCGATGATCAGCGTGACAATCAGGCCGATAGCAGCCATTGTCCAGTCATTGCCTGAGTGGACATCGTTGCGAATGGGTTGCGCCATGGGAAGCCTTTGGTATTTTGCAGAAGCAAAAGAAGAGGCACCCTGAAAAGGGTGCCCCGACGTCATAAGGTTGAGTTACTGCAGGATGAAATTAGTTGGGAGGTAGGATCAAGTTAAGACCATGTTCATCGGCAATGCGTTTAGCCTGGTGCTCTACATAACCGGGAACGTTGTTCTCATAAGTCCAGTCCTGGTTGCGCATGGCGTTGATTTTCTCATACAACTCGTTTGCTTTACCGGTCGAGATGCTAATAGATGGAAGCTCAGGTTTGCCTGTGTAGATCGTGAGCGTTTTGCCTTCCACCTCAATTGACTTCCAGTCGTGCATGCCAAATCCCATAACACGAACATCTTTAGGCACGAAAAAGTTAAAGATGGTGGTGTCTGGGTGATTAATATACAGCATCGTTCCATTTTTAGTATCGAGAGCCAGATAACTTAAACCGGTCCAACTTTTAGCTGTGTTGGATGGAGTTGCCTCATTGAAATGTTTTTCACTAAAGTAAGAGGTAAACGCCTTGATGTTTTTTTTCTGTCTAGAAATTGTTGTCAGTATAAGAGTGGCAATTAAGGCTAAAGAAACCCAAATGAAAATACTAAGTGTAATGTCAGGCTGCTGGAAGCCATAGAACTTTGCATAGGTATATATAAAGGCAGCCAGGGCAATGTGAATTGGAAGGCCGAATATAAAATACATCCCTGAAAGCGTACCCACAAAAGCTACTGGCCACTTTTTTGAATATGTATCTACATGTTTAACCGTCATATGAATCATCCTGATATTTTATTTGAGTCGTTTGCTGGCCTGGTTGTAAACTTCGCTATGTTCACGTTTCCCAACAGCAACGACGGCAATAATTAGCTCATCATTAATGACCTGATAAACCAGCCTGAAACCGGATGCGCGGAGTTTAATCTTGTAGCAATCCGGCATGCCCCTCAGCTTAGCTGAGGGTATGTGCGGGTTCTCAGTACATTTCTTTAGTTTTTTAGCAAACTGCTGCTGAATGGAACGGTCGAGACTATTCCATTCCTTAAGCGCATCAGTTCTGAACTTTACTTTGTAGGTCATACATAGCGGTCCAGATTGACGTCATGCAGTGTCTGCTCCGAACGCTCCTTGACCAGGTTTGCCAGCTCCTGATCATCAATATACTCTAGCATCTGTTCGTACAGTGCCGCAGGGATACAGTAGAACGCAGGCTGATTGCGGTTCAAAATGGCGACCGGATACCCCTCTCCAGAGTTGACTGTGGCCATTGGATTCGTTTTCAGCTCGGTGATGCTGGCAGTCATGGTGCTATGAATGATGTTAGGCATGTAGCTCTCCCCGTAAAAACCGTTTTATAGGTTAAACTTTACCACTTTAAAACCTATTAACAAGTCTTTTGTACGGTTGTTGCCCGGTTTTTCTCGGGCAACAGGGTTATTTGAAGCCGTCAGAATTGCCCCCAGGCTTGTTTTGATCCATCCGTTTAATGCCCGGCGCATGGCCAGCTTTACTGCCAAATCCAGCAAACATGTTCCGGGCCGACTCAACAGCACCCTTCATCATCTGTGCCGCCTCGCGTCCGCCCAACCACGCGATGACATAATCTGGCAGGTATACTTGTAAACTGAACGCTGAAGAGACTAGCGTGGTACAAATTCGAGCGTAAATCATCAATATACCGATAATACTGGTTAGTCCGGTGATGGAGTCTGCTTGAATATTAGCCATTGCGGGCAAAATTAATATATTGAGCAATGTCCCGATAGCAACCACAACCAGGCTGGCAAAGAAAAAGCCAAAGACCATCAATGATGGGCGAATGGCGGCATCAATCAGGAATATATAACCATAATTAGCGCGGCTACCTTTGTCTTCCTCAGTACCTATATGTGTTGCCGACCACAATGTTCCTGCTGTCGTACCAATAAGAACGCTTCCTAGCCATGACGTACAAGAAGTGATCCAGTAAATCAAAGGTATGAATGGAAGAAAAATTGAAAGGGAAAATCCAATACTCAGTAGTATAAGCAGGATGAAGTAGACAATTGGGGCGATAGAGCCAATAACACTTTTTGCCAAATAGCCTGCACCTGATACAGCATTGACTATTTTTCCCACCCCGGTTCCATTCCCCCAGTCAACGAGCCCCTTTGCAATGGTAAATGCAGCGAAAGTCGATTGAGCCGCACCTAAGGTGTAATCGCCGATAGACTTCATTTTTAGAAGCGGGTTAACTTGACTGGAATTATTGGAGTTTTCACCATCCATAACTGAATGAACAATGAAATTTGCAAACTTTATCCCGTAAGAGTTATTAAGTATTTTCAGCAACGTTGAGTTAGCCGATTGTCCATCATCAATGTTGTCGTTGCCAGGCATGTTTACTGAACCCAGCGGTGGAGTAAACGTTGAGTTTTTTTTCTGAGCCAATAGGGCTGTCTTAATTTCCTCCTGCAGCCGTCCAACGCCAACTTCACCAACACTGGAAGGTCCCGTGACGATAGGGCTCTGATTAGCAACACTATTTACTTTTTGATTCGCGGTGGCAAACGACTGATACCAGGCACCTAATGAGATCCAGCCGCTCTGCTTGAGATAGGTGGCCAATTCTCCCCGGATAGCCCCTTCATTGTTGACTGCAGAGGTTGCCGCGTTGATGGTGTCCTCGTATTGTCTGGCCGCCTGCTGGATTTGTGACTCAACGTCTGGGAGTTGGGACTGCCCACCATCCTGGTAGTTGAGCCAGGCGCTAACAAAGTTATCAGCACTGTTCGATAACGTGCTGTTAATCGTATTGAACGCGGTGTTCTGTGCATTCTCCAGAGGTCCAGAGTTGATAGGAACGCTGAACGAGAACCAGGAGGTATTGTCTGTGGTCTCCGGGAGTCTGGCGCTGCCGCAGATAGCGCTGCCGTTCGTTACCCGGACTTCTCTATTGTCAGTTGAACGCTGTACCGACATGGGGGGAGTACCACTGCTACCGTTCTGATGCATTTGCGACTGTTCAGTGTTCAGCGCGGCCTTGCAGAGATACATATCGAAAATGCCGCGGGCCGCTGAGATAGTTTCGCCAGCGACCGGCTGCATAATCATTGACTGTCCTTCCATCACGGAGTCTGCGGCTTTATCAACCAGAAGGTTGGCACTGCCAATGCCCATGATGGAAGACATCCAGAGAAATGCCAGGTTGGCGATAGACCATCCGGAAGGCGTTGGAACCATGGCCATGAACCCGGCCAGAGAGGAAACGGGTGCCATCATCGTGGTGCCCCGTCCGAAAACCTTACCCCGGTTCCCAGTCAGTACGGTTGCCCGTAGCGTGATCCCCATAAACCAGATAAACGCGAGTCCAGCAATGATGCCATTGAACACACCATACAACTGGCCGATAAAGCTTACGTTCGCGGGCTGCAGCGGGTTATTTACCACATCACCGAAGACCATGATCAGCAGTTGACGGGACAGGTCGGTGTTACGGGTTGCCGCAGAGTTTATCGTGTCAAAATTGATGTTTTCAGCGAATGCCGGCAGCACCAGGTAGGCCAGCGCAAAGGCTGACGCCAGAAGAAGGTATCTTTTCATGGAGAGTTTTCCGTAGTACGGCTGAAGCGGCTCCCGGACGGGAGTCATCGAAGGGTGAAGCGACCTCTCAGCGCAGTTGCCAGCTGAAAATATCCCGTAGCCAGTGACCGGCAGCTTTCCATTCAGCAAATGTCCCGAGGTAGCGGGCCTGCAACTGCCACAGGTGGTACTGACTATTCAAGGCGCGTGCAAACATCAGCCCGGCAAATCCGACCAGCATGAATGCCATGCTCATGACTCGGACTATCAGGGTACCCGAGACAGGGCCCTCAACCATCAGCGTTGCGAATGGCAGTAACACGATGAAGATCACCGCTACACCAAAGAGCATCAGCCAGATCCGTTTGGTGCTGAGATAACGTCGTATCAGTGTCTCGTGACTCATACCACTGATTCTGATTGCCTCATCAAAGGACAGTATTTCATTAGAAGCCGTCTGTTTTTCCTGCTTCAGGCGGCGGGCCTGCTCTGCCAGTTTACTTCCTGAATATTTCATGGTCCGCAAGATGCGGGCCGTTTCTGACAGGGGAAGCAACACATTGGCGGCATACCAGGTGACTTTATAGATCTTTTTCATCAGCGGGTGGCTCCGGCTGCTGCCTGCTGCAGTTTCTGCGCGAGGCGGGGTTCATAGTACTGGGCGCTACTGAGGCTCAACTGCTGGCCAGACAGAATGGCATTCTCCTGCAACTGCTGTTTGATACCCAACAACAGGGCATTTTGCAGACTCTGTACACGAATGGATTCGCGCATCAGGTTGTCGCCATCCATCTCCTGTAGGTCGGTCAGATAGTCGGTATTGGCATATCGTCGATTGACTTCAAACGATTCGAATTCACGCAGGGACATCGTGCCGGTGCGTTTAGCCTCTGCAGACGCGTTCTGGTCATACCATGCTTTACTGGATGGGGCTTGCAGGGTTTCGGCCAGCACGTCTTTAGTGGCTTCGTTGGGCTGGCTGGCTGCGACCATGGCCAGTTGAGGCTGTTCAGCTGCACTCTGAATGGCGTCATGTTCGGTCATCATGCCAATGTATTGAAGGCCACTGTCGGTCTTCACTTCCCCTTTTTTCAGGGCACGACCCACGCTGCGACGTGATGAGTTTTTCAGGTACATCATGGCTGCATCCGTCTGCTCCTGGGTGAATGTCAGATCCGGAACCTTATCTTCAGCGCCGGCGCCGCCCAACAGAGAGCGGATCTGTTTATCGCCCCCTGGCAAATCAGAGACGCCATTACACATGCTCCCCCAAGCATCGGCATCTTCTTGTGTGCAGTATTTTCGGTGAATGTCTGCCGTGGTGAACTGATCCTTTTCCGGGGCATCAGGTTTTGACGACAACGCTTTTTTAATGGAGCTGTTGCTGACGCCACCGCCCCTGGAGAGGCTGGCCTGTTTGGCACCTGCCTGGCGGGCTATCTGTGAAGCTTGCCCGGAGGCAGATTCACTGCAGATGGTTTCCGGTACCGTGTAGCTGCGGCGCGCCGTCTCCAGATTTTGCGCCTGCTGCGCATACGTGGTGTATTGCTGCATGTTCTCCGTGGACTGCTGGATCATAGCGGCAATCTTGTCGTTGCCGGAGCTGATAGCCCCGCCAATTTGTTGCCCTGTCGAGAGAATACTGCCCAGGGTGGCATTGGCCGTGCTCAACTGCGGTACGACCTCTGTAGTGATAGGAATACTGCTGTTAACATTCACTGTATAGGCTGAGGCCTGAAAGGCAGACAGCACCAGGCCGCCAATACAGGCGGTAAGGACAGATTTTCTCATGGGGAATTCCTGGGTCAGATTTGCAGGCCGCGTTCGGCAATGAGTTCGCTGGCCAGACGGTTGATGACGTTGCTGTGATCTGTTTCTTTTGCTTCTTTCTGGCGAAGATCAATCAGCCTTTCCGCGCTGCCGGTTGGGAAGGCCGCTGCCAGAATGCTGCGGGCGGTAGTCCCGTCGAGTCGGTCATACAGCTGATCGCGCAGTTGTGCATCTTTCGGGGTGGAGTTCAGCGCCCACAGCTCCTTTGGTCCGAGGGTGTTTTTCAGGATTTGTACCACCCGGCCAGTCTTCAGGCGGAAGCATGCTAGAAAGTGGGTCCCGCTACCGTCGGGAGAGGCCCCGGAGCCGATATGGCGGAAGGCCTGGGCCGTGTGCGCGGGCACGCCAAAGTGTTCCGTCAGAAGCGGTAAGTCTTCGTGGCTGATCTGCATCAGGTACATACTGTTAGCGGACTTCAGGATCTCTTGCGGGAAGTGATTTAAATACTGTGAGCTGAGTACGGTGCGGATAAAGAACTTACGGTTTTCAAGATCCTGAGTGACCAGCTTGTTCATGATGAAAGGGATGTCTTTCGCATTATGGAGCTCATCATAGATTTTGGTTTTTACCTCCTGCGCCAACTGTGTCAGGCGTTCGTGATGGAAAGGACGGTACATCTCAGGCAGATGCTCCATCAACTCATTACGGTACTGTGGGAGTTCGTAATGACCGGCTGCCAATTGACCCGCGTACAGGTACATTAGGCCAGTTTTCACCTGACCTGAACGGGTTTTTCCGCCGACAACGTTGTTCAGGTCAATGGCAATTACCCGGGTATCCGAATTGAGCTCGAAAACCGTCCGGCTGGCCAGCATTTTGTAAGTACCTAGGGCATCAGACAGGCAGCGACCGATATAGGACAGAAGTGTTTCACCACTGCCGTCGCGGGTGATGGAATCGAACTGCATGCGCACATCTGCATCATTGAGGTAAACCTGCAGATCGCTCAGTTCCGGCATTGCCTGGTAATGTGCCCGGGTGGCCGCTTTTATCTCGCCCTTGGCGAACAGCATGTCCCGGACCTCATACCACGTGGCTTTTTTCCACCAATGCTCATCAAATTTATGATTTAGACCTGTTTTTTCCAGCGCGGCATCAACGTCAGGTTCAAGTGTTGGCGCGTAGCGGATGGGGTCCTTATCCGCATTGTTCTCATATGCGGTATCGATGATTTTGCTCAGGATCTGCCGACAGTCCTGGGCGTTTGGGGGAATGCCGGATTCCGGATTCACACAGAGTGTTTCGCAGATATTAACCAGATATTCCTTCTCTGGAGACAGTGGGTATTTCATCCCCAACTGAACGTCGAAAGGGTTTTTGCAGTGATTACGGCTATTTTCCAGCACTAGGCCAACCGCCTCATGTTTACGTTCTGGTGGCAGAGCGTCCTGGATAAGCCGGATTACCCCCAGTGCGGAAAACCCCTTGTCCACGTAGGACAAGAACGGAAGGCTGTTCTGGCCGGAAAACAGGATCGCTTCGCTGAGTGCGCCAAGCGCGACTGATTTACCGGTACCCGGTTCACCAGCAACGATTTCGGTGAATTTTGTCTGCAGCGTACTGGCCAGTTTCACAGGGAAAATTTTGCCGTCCGGTGTGGAAAACACGATGCTGGCATCATCCGCCCAGGGCGTATTAGGACGCTGCAGGGGCAGCAGGGCGAGCGCCGCAGATAACGGTGGGAACATCATCGACGGAATACTGAGGGCGTTGGCGCCGGCCAGAGTGGCCACCCAGGCACCCAATGGGTCACCGAATGTACTGGTGACCTCACAGACTCCCCAGGACTGAAGACCTTTCTGTAGCAACGTACGGTTTCGTTTGGTCGTTTCCTTTGTCCGTCCCCATGTGCTGGCGCAGATGGTCATGGCACAGACCGGATCGCTTTTACTAGCCTCCTCAAGCCATTGAACGGAGTTATATACCGGACGGAGCGGAGGAAGCAGTGCGGCCATACTCAGGACGACCTTTTTCCCTCCCAGGATTTTCAGACCGTTTGGCATCAGGTCCATCCGGATGCGCCAGGGGAGGTGACGACTCATTTTACTGAACAGCTCGCTGAAGGTTTCGGGATGCTGTGGCCCCAAAGACAGCGCCAGGGTTGCGTGCCAGTATCCATCGAGACGTACGAAGTTACCCTCCACTTTTGGCTCACTGTTGAAGAGTTGGTAGCGAAGGTGCGGTGCCAGGAGCGTGGAGTGGTCATCTCCCTTTGGCACGCCATGTGGCCAGGTGACATCACCAGGCAAGAAAGGGCGCCAGTCAGGGGAGGTACTTTCACGCTCTACCTCTTCACGGAGATCCAGCCCGAATTCGCGGGCATCCATCAGGCGAATACGTGTTCCGAAGTCACCCTGACAAAACTGGCTTTCCAGCGTGGTGACGAAGGTATCGTGACGGATCTTCAGTCCTTCCAGTTCGTGGAACAGTGGGTTCTGCCCGTATCGCGCGCCTGGGGCAGACTTCATCACGGCTTCACGCCGCTTTTCTTCATCACGGATTTCGGAGGAAGAGATCGCTTCACGCGCGGTATATACCACCAGGAAAGCGCGCTCACGGGCTACAAAGGGCGCCATTTTTTCAATGCGCTCGTCAAGGATATCCGACAGGTCGAGGCCCATACGTTTAAGCCCTCGGTACTGGTGCGACAACAGTTTACGCAGCTCTTCCTCGGCTTTATCTGGATCACGCTCAAAGACAAAACTGAGTTTATGGCTAACGTCCTGAAATTCGCTGGTCAGCAGCGTATGCAGCCGCTGGACATAGTTACTGAACAGGGCCTTGTCACGACGTTCTTCCTCGGTAATGGCCTGTTGTTCGTTGAACAGGCAGTAAGTTCCTTCAACTTCGAATACGCTGGCATAATGCCCTTCTTCGGTGACAAAAATATACGGTGAGGCCATTCTAGGGCGGCGCTTTATGTCGTCCTCAGTGAGGCCAATGACCGTCTGCAGATCGCAGTAGCGGGTAAAGTCATGCCCCAGTGCATAGCGGGAAGCATAAGCCAGCGCTTCTTCCACCCCTTTCATTGCGGACACTAACGGGTTCTTCATGGATGTTTCTCTCTCTGAGGGGCTGTCAGGCCAGACTGTGATACTGATTGAACAGGGCAAGCCAGGTGTTCGGGGTGAGCGCGGCCGGGCCGATATGCCGGGCAAGCAGGTCCGGGTTGGGAATGAGCGCAATGTGCCGCAGGCGTTGCTGCAGATCTTCCCGAAGCCTGACTGGCGCCTGCATCAGCGCCTGCCCAAATTCGCCAGGATGACTGGTTCCCCAAAATGATTCTGCTTCTTTGCGGTGTTCGGCCAGCCAGCGAAGCACAAGAGATGCCCCCTGTTTCTGGCGTTCATCCCCCTGCTGCCTCGCAATGACGACAGCTCTCAGCAGATGACTCAAATCGGCAGGGGCCAGCTCCGGCAGATACACCATGACTCCATCATTGGCTCCTAGTCGATTCAGATGACGACTGCAGGCGCAGACCGCACAGGCAACGCCGAGATTGTTTTCTGCCTGGTTTTCCGGATTGTTGTCCCGGAATATCAGCGAATTGTGCTTGCTCTGGTAGTGGCAGAAATCACAGCAGTCACCGGTCAGTTGCCGTGCTTGCCGACGCAGGGCCGGCGGGTAACCTGCCGATTCATGGCCCCATACCTGCTGCTCGATGCCGAAATTCTCCTGCCTGCGCGGCAGTGTCAGCCTAATAAACTCGACCTTCAATCTGCTCCAACGTCGGCAGGCCTTCAGTACTTGCTCCGTTAAGGATGATGACGGCTGGTTTTTCAGCAGGTCTGTGACGGGATCCAGTGGGAGTAGTATCACATCACAGTCGTAGCCTGCTTCATGGCGGGTGATGCCACAGTGCCAGAGCTGGCTGGCCAGTGGGGTGAGTAGTTCACAGCAGGTGAGATTATCCGGTTCGTCCAGACGAATGACCGGGGCAGCCGCATCGGTTTCATAGTCGGGTAGACAGGGCTCCAGCATTACCGGATAAATCATGCTGGCGTTTTCCAGGCAGGTGTTCAAGGCCGGACTCCTTCTTACTGATGGAGCCCTCCCCGATACAAAAATACCGGGGAGGGTGATGGATTAGCCTACGTCAACTGGGTTCAGCTTGATGGTGGTCTGGCCTTTCTTGATGAATTGGTCAATGGCGATCAGAATAAAACCGGCACCCATCGGGGTGAGGATCCAACCCCAGGTGATCTGCGGGTTTTTCTTTTTGGCCACCCAGAGACCTACACCAACCAGCACCAGACCGATACCGCCAAACTTAGCCAGTTTCAACAGGCTTTTCCCTGAGTTATCCGCACCGTCAGCCACGCTATCGAGCATGCCGAACATATCATCTGCAGCCCAAGCTGGCAGGGTGAATGTCCCTAGAATGGCGCTGAGTGTAGCGACAGCAGCAGCACGCGCTGCATGCAGAGACAGCCAGAGACGAACGGAAACGAACAGTGTGAAATTACGCATTATTACTACCTCTTTGTTGTTGAATTAATTCCAGGTGAGACCCAGTGTTTTTTGCAGTGCATTAAGTAGTTCGGGGTTACAGACCAAGAGAATGCCGGTGATGGCCATCACCAGGCCTGTAGAGACGTCTTCCCGGGCTGACAGGCCGGTGTGGCCGTCAACCAGGGAACGCCGGGCGCGAACCACACCCATGTAGAAAAACAACACGCCGACCGCACGCAGCAGCGTGAGAACGGCATCAATGGCCAGCTTGGCTTGCCCCATGGAGTCAGGGGCATAGGCAATGGCATCAAAGGAAACATCCCCGAAGTTCAGGGTATGTGCGGCTTTGTTCATCATTTGCTGCAGGGCAATCAGGGCGCCGCCTAAGCAGACCGAAACCAGCGCTTTCATCACGCTGGCCGGTTTGCCACTGCGTGACTGGCGGGCCACAGAGACAAGCGTGGCGATACAACCGGCGAGACCAAACATAAAGCCGAGCGCCAGAATGAGACGGATCCCGCTGCTCTTCAGGTTGTCCGCCACGTGAACCAGGATCTGAATGGCGTCCATTTACTAGTCCTCTTGTCGGATGTTGCCTTTATCTGTCACCACAACCCGGCGTTGGATATCGATGCTGCGGATAGTCAGCCCTTGCAGGACGTCTCCAGGGCGAACGGACCAGGTGCTGCCGCTATGAGTTATCCAGGCCATACCGGGGTAGAGAGTGTGAACGCGCCAACCTTTCACACTGCCTGTGGAACGGGCGACTGCGGTGCTTTGATCCGTGTGTTTTACCCGGTGCGGCGTGGTGGTAGCTTTCGCTGACCGTGTTGCAGTTGCTGTGCTGGTGAGGGTGGCTCGCTGTTGCTGTGATCGAAGCTGATCTTCCAGTAATGCCAGTCGCCGTTCTGCATTGCTCAGGCGCCCGTTCAGTGTCGTAATCGCTTCCCGATTGGCGACGCCGTATTGCCGGATTTCATCGGTCTCCTTTTCCGTTACTGCTGGCGGCATGGTGTCAGCCGTGTCCATCTGTGAAGGTGGATCCGTGTCCGTCACTTCAGGCGTGGGCGGTGTGAAAGGCGGCTCTGCATGATTCAGCGGTGCGGTATTATCGGGAATAAATGCCTGTGGTGGTGGGGAGTCTGGCCACACGGCATAAACGGTCAGGGCAATTAGCGCGGTGCCAGCAATAAGCAAGGTACTCAGGTCATACCCCATAATCTGACGCTTGCGGGGCGTTTCCTCCACCGCCGGTGGAAGCGAAACCATGCCCTCTGTGTCGGCGTCTTCTGCCGGACCCACTTTGGGTAGCACCGAGTCCTCCAGTTCAAGGTCAGAGTCAAAATATTCATCTTTCATGGCGTTTCTCTTCAGGGATGAGAGGCAGGGGTAAAGGTGCCAGCAGGTTGTAGCCGTACACCTGTCGGTGCGCTGTCCGTCGGTGTGTTGGTTTCCTTATCACTCTCTTTCACCGCAGACATAAAGATCACGGCGATACTCTGGCCGCGATTAACGAGGACCTGTTTAACGGGGAGTTTTTGGGCATCGCTGGCGATGACCTGGCCTGCCTGTTGCGCAGCGCCACCGAGTACGGTACCAGCCACTGCTTTACCATCAGGCATGCCAACGCGGCCTTCAAGGGTATTGAACCCGTTACTCATGATCTGAGTGTTAGCACTGGCATACAGTTGGCCCCCCAGTCCAAGGCCGTTGGCCAGCGCGGGCAGCAGAATACGTGTCGCGTATCGATTACTGACCTCGGACGCGACAGAAGACTGCAGAGTATCCGGCATCGCTGCCCAAGCATTGATACGCCAGGTATCATTGTTCCAGCTCATGCTCGTGAAATTGATAGAAACGCCATCGCCGGCGAGTTGCACGCCATTGGCCGTGAGCGTCGCGCCGGCATAGGGACCTGCTGGAATGTGCGCCAACACCTGGGACCTGGTGTTATCCGAATCAATGGCCGTATCAATCATGGCTCCAGGGCGGCTGCCGATCGGGATAACTACGCGGTTGGTACTTCCGGGCTGAGGCCCTGACGAACCGTTCCTGACACTCACTGGTGTCAGGCTTTCTGTCCATCCAGAATAGGGATTGCTCTGTGCACCACCAAGGGCGTTGCCGCCAGTCTGTGCACCGGTTGCCCCAGCAGCACTGGCCAACTGTCCGGATGGTGCGCGGCGCTGGGCGACCAACTCCTTAATCAGGGCCTCTAGCGCTTTTTTCTTATCGGGATCAACGATGGCGTCCCTGGAAATCGGTGGCGGTGCATATTGCTGAACCTGTATGGGCTGCGGGTCCGGTAGCGGGGCTGGCTCCCGTGATATCGGAGGAACTTGCCTCACGGTGCCGGATTCCACCGAGGAGATGAAGCTGCCATTTGTGGCTTGGGCCTGTTGGGCGCCATCCGCATTATTTTCGCGGAGGATTTTCCGGTACTGCGCACTTTCTGGGGCCGTTTTACCGGAGCCTCCCGCCGCTTTGTCCACGTTGATCCGGGACGCTGCCGGTGGGGGCGCACTCACCCAGGAGACCAGAAGAAAGCCGCCGGCGATCACACTGAAGATGACCGTGGCGACAATAATGACGGTTTTTTTCACGTCCCGGCTGACGTCTTTTTCGGCGGACATAGTTACTCCAGAGAAATGGACAAATACACGGTTTTACCGGCGTTTGAGAACGCCACTTCCGGGGTCAGGGGGAGCTTATAAAGCCAGGTTCCATCTCCGGAGGACTGTGTAAGTTCGAATTCATCACGGATCTCGCTGCGGGTGCGGATATACAGGTCGTCGCCCATCTGCCAGACCTGCGTGTAAGGCAGTGTGCCTTGAGTATTCAGACGACGGGCTTCTTTGGGTGGTACACCATCGAGGAACGCCTGCAGTGTGGCATCGTTGAGGCCGATTTTTGCTTGCCCTGACGGCATGCGCTTCGCCTGAGGGCCCTGTTGCGGAATGCGCAGATCCAGTCGGCCGTCGACGATACGGGACTTTGATTTATCCGAGGCCTCACCGCTATTCACGTCAACGATGACGGGAACGGGCAGACCTTTCAGGTACACGGTAATGTTGCCCCGGTCATACTGTCGCTGGGCCTGAACAGTCATCACGCTGCTGTCCGGGATGTAGTTCACCACAAAGCCCTCTGAGTTCCCGTTATACGGTGGTGCAGCGAGTGGCCATGGTGCGCCGGTGTTATCGGTGAACATCACGGAACTGGCCTGGGAGGTGGTGGTCCGTAATACAGGAAGCGAGGCCCCCGGGGACAGGTTGACGGTAAGAGAAGAAATACGCGGTACCACATCTGCAGACTGCCATGCACGTCCCCTGCTGGCGCCATCCATCGCCTCGCCCAGCATTTCTACCCCCTGCTGGCTGCCTAACGGATTGACCTGACTCATGGCCCACGCCTGTTCTGCGGTCGGCGGCGCCGGTGGCGCGTACTGACGAAGTGGGGCGGTAATATCGTTCTGTGGAGGAGTAGCCGCCACAGGTTGTCCCTCCGGGGCGGGTTGTGCCTGAGTGGGGGTTGGTGACGGCGCTGCAGGCAAATTAGTGGTGGGTGAGGTTCCGGAACGTGCCGGCACCCATTCTGCTGCCAGTGCGGACGTGGCCGAAAGCAGCAGAGCTACTGCTGTAAGAGTTCGTTTATTCATGGGAATACCTGAGAGTGTTAACGGGCGTCGCGTGTGACAATGGAAGCCGCTTCAATACCTTCCGGTTTTACGCTGACGTCAGTTCGCTGGATGCGGACGGTGAAAATAAAGGTCTGTGGCGGAAGACTGCGGGTCTGACCATCCAGGCTCAGGGTGACCGGATACTGCACGTCCCACATGTAAGGACCATTTGAACCCTCCCGGCCACGGCGATAAATCATGCCCTTACGGGTGATATTTGCTGACATCAGCATTTTTTCTTTCACAACCTTGTCGAACAGATTTGAACCGGTCAGTGCCGCGTAGTAACTGGAAAATCCGGCTTCTGAGAATTTCTGCTGCTGTTGACTTATCTGGACGCGGTAGTTTTTGAAATCAAGCTGGAAAGCGCTTCGGATAAGTTTGTCTCCGAAATCCACGATGTCATCATCCGTGTAGGCTGGTTCCGACGTCGGATACTGCGCCAGCACACTGCCCTTGTACGTGGCGAAGTATTTTGTGGGGGGGTGAGCAACTTGCCACCCCAGCCAAGCCGTCAGCGGTAGCTGAAGCAGGCTGACTGTTGATGCGATAAGGGCAACTTTCAACGTTCTCCGGGCAAAGTCAGCATCGAGCATGCGCTCTTTCTGAAGTTGCAGGGTTGCCATGAAGGGCCCCATACGTTTTTCAAGCTCAGCGTTTTCTTCAGCTGTGGCCGAAGAGGCCTCCCGTGGGGAGGCTGAATTTTGTTTCTTCACTGGATAGTTTCCGTCAGTTCAGGGAGATGAAAGAGGAACTTCCGCCACTGGTGCCTGAGGCCACCGGTGCTGTCACCTGCATGACCGGCTGAGAGCGGGGGGATGGAACACTTACGCCGTAAGATGAGAGTCCGGCCGTCGACGGTAAATCTCCCCAGGGGTCGATAGTGGATGGGACATAATCATTAATTTTGTCCCGGGCAGCTTTACAAATTTTCTGGCCAATCTGATTCATTATATCGGCCAGGTTTGGGAAGGTCGGGGCGGTGATGGTGGTGGAGATATTCCCTAGACAGTCTCCTAGTGACGCAGACACGTTGTTCTGACGTTGTGACCAGGCTTCTGCCGCTTCTTTTGCCCGGTTGTAGCCGGCTTGACTGCCAGCCTGTGCGGCGGTACCCGCCCGGCATGATGCGGCATCAGCTGCAGGCAGACACGCCAGAAATAGGAGGGTGGAGCAAAGTATACGACGCATGATGACCTCACATCGGTTGTGGTTGAGCCGGCTTAACCTGCGCACGAGGTGCCTGAACGGGTTCCTCAGCTTTCGGTGGTGTATATGCCTGAGAGAAGCCCAGTTTGCTGTGCAAGGCCGGCGGGATCTTTTCCGGGGAAACTAGAGGAACGGCAAATTTTGGGGCATCCGCTCCCTTCATCTGGAAGGCAAACGTGTCGTAGCTGGGGATACCATTTTTCAACGAATTCACTGCAGAGGCGTGACCGATAAGCTGCGGTGAGCCGTTGTCCTGAACAGCGTTCAGGGCAAGGAAGGTATGGCCGTTATCCCCGGTGCAAATCCGGGCCAACACGTTGTGCAGTTGTCCTTCATGACGGACAACACCCTGCAGATAGTCACCGTGTCCTTTGGCCAGATGCGCCAGCATTTCACCGTCAGCGGTCAGTGCCTGCATCACCACCGAGCCTGCGGCTTTTGAGTGTTCCGGCACTGGCGCGTCTGCCGGCGGTGTTTCAGGTGCGACATGTCCTTTGCCATCAGGTCCGGTGTACAGCAGACCGTGGCCAATGGCTTTCGGTACCGAGACGGACAGTTGTGCAGACTGAACGATCTGCTGCTGCAACTGCCAGAAGACGTTGCCGTCATAGGCGGACAACGCGGCCGGCGCAACGGCGTTTTTGTCCGCGACCAGCAGGCGGTTGTCTGCCGCCGGTGTGACTGCCCAGTGGTTTCGGTGCGTTTCGAGTCGTTCATAACGGGTAACTGTTCCGTCGTCGTTGGCGACCGGGACGTTGATGGTGATCGGTTTCTTGCCGAGGTACTGTAGTTTCACCATATCGCCTGCCTGCTTACCGCTGTCCTTAAGAGCCTGCTCCAGTTCGACACCCCAGAAGGTTTTATTGCCGGTTTTGGTACGCAGTTGCAGATAAAAACTGTCGGTGTTGTTTTTATCGAACTGGTACGGTGCCTTACCTGCATCGAGCAGCTTACCGGTGAGACCGGTTCGCAGGCTCTCTCTTTCAGGAATGCTGAGCTCTGGTGCTGCCGGATGAACGGCTGCTCCGCTATTTACTGGTGCCTCCATCGGGGAGACTACGGGGCCCGAGCTTTGCGCCGGTATAGTGGCGTCAGGAGTGGGTGACTTTTCCCCTGGTGCGGGTTGCGTAGCCGTGGGCGCCGGACCTGCTGCGGTGTCTGCCGTGCCGATATTCAGTCCATTCTGTTGGGTTGCGTTCTCAGTCCGGGCCTTAAGCAGCGCTCCGAACTGTTCCCGCTGCTGCGGATTTTTCAGATGCACGTCAATGTTGTGATCGGCAATCAACGTCAGGGTGCGTTGGATAAAGTCATCGCTACCGGTGATTTCCACGGCACCGCGCTGGTTCGCTTTTGCCGAGAGCAGAGCCGCCAGTATCATGCGATCGTTCTCACTGGCCTGTGGTGTGGCCATGACAATTCGATCGCCGTAATCCCGGAACGCATCCTCGCCATTAAGTGCATACACCCAGGTCTGCCCGTCCTGACGACTGGTCAGCCCCTGCAGCAGCTCATCCAGGTTAATTGGTGTGACGGAGGATTCCGGGGGGCTGACATCACCAGGTAGGCGGCCAAAAGTGAAATTAAAGCCATTTTCGGACTCTGTTCCAGGAGCCGGGTTTCCGGATGGTGCGGCAGAGTCAGAAGGTGCAGGGAGGGGCTGCGCTGGCTGCTGAACGGGGTCCGGTAATGGTGGAATGATCTCAGCCTGTGTGGTGCCGTTCTCTGGTTGCTGTGGTAATGGTGTTTGCTGTTCTGGCACTTCCTGGCCTGCTGACGGTGTGGGTTCAGCCAATGGCGAGATGACTTCTGCCTGTACGGTGTTGCTCTCTGGTAGTTGTTGCACCGGGATTTGCGGTTCCGAGAGGGGGGATGCAATCACCTCCGATACTGGCTTTTCCTCAGCCGGTATCGGGATGGGTTCCTGAGGCAGTATCGGTGCGGCGTCTGTGACGGTTTGAGTGACATTATTATCAGTCATGGCCACCGCGTTTGGTTGCCTGTCTGCTGGGGTGTCCTGCAGATGGTTCGTATCTGGCATGGTGTTTTCCTCTGAGAAGGTCTGACGCCAATGAGGGAGTAAAGGATCAAGTACTGGCGCCAACTGGTCGCGAACGGCATCGAGTCCACGGGAGGCATGAATATCGTTAAAATCACTGAATGAAGCCGTACCGGAAAAGGCCTGTGCCCGTTCACCGTCAGTGAACTGCGGGATGATGTACGTTCCGTCGATGGCCTTTGCTGCTTCCTGGGCCTTGTTCAGGCCCTTGTTATCACTTTTGGTGAAGTCATCCTCACCTAGGATGATGTGAGCCGCGTCGGGATACTGTTCCTTCAGTTTTCGTGACACTGTCACCATGTTGCCGGCATCCACCGTCATCACGACGGGGATCCCGGTGGCCATATGAAGGCTTGCGGCTGTAGCGTAACCCTCGGCATAGAGGATGGGCTGACTCGCACTGAGTGATCCACCGACAACGAAAAAGTTACCGGTTTTCTCGGCGCCTTTTTTCAGGTTCTTGGTACCGTCAGGCTTGATGTACTGCAGGGTTCGTATGTCTCCACCGCTGTTACGCAGGGGAATGACCAGGTTGTCGTACTTATCCAGCCTGACCCCTTCTGTCGCCGGTACTCCCTTGCGGGAAAGGTAAGGGTGTGACGCCGGCGCGGGGGGCATTTTGCTCCACTGCTGTGTCAGCTTTTTGCCAATCTGCGTGAATTCCACCTGAGACTGCATTTCCCTGTCCCAGCGTTTCTGAGCAGCCAGCGCCCGCTGCTTAATTGCTTCTGCTGGGTCATAGGTATGTGAGCCGGTGGAGGTCCAGTTCACCTTGCCTTCACTTGCCCGGTGATCCTGGTACCAGCCCGCTGGTCGGCCATCCAGAAAGCCCTGATAGACACCCGAAGTGGCTCCGGGTTTATCATCTTCCGTAGCTACCCTGTGTCTTTTCCCATCCATTTCAGGCAGTTCGTTGCCGGGCAGAATGAAGCCCGCGTCCTTGAGCACCTGTGCGAATTCTTCTGCTGGCGTCAGATTATCGGTAATGGTCCGGTTAAGGTCCGTCACGGTATGTGCAGGCAACCAGGCTTTCACCTTCTCCAGGTCCGCGTCCGCCACTGCAAACCAGAGTTTTTCTGAACGATCATACTCAAGGGGGTATCCACCACTAGGAAGACGACCGGCTGCGCGGATCGCGTCCTTTTTGTTATCCCGTGTGATAGTCAGGTACGTGCGTTTCTGCATGGTTCTGTCCCTCTGTTATTCAAAGAATTTTCGATACCACCAAGGGCGCCCGGTCAGACGCTGGCCACGTATGCGGAAAACCAATCGTTGCCAGAGCACGGTGATGGTGAAGCCGAAGAATGAGAGAAGCCGAAAGAAGAGGATGATGCCGGTGATGATGTATAACGTGCTGGTCTCAGGCCACTGAAACCAGGCGGCATACAAGGCAAACAGCAGCACCGGAATACCGAAGATCTCCAGCCGCCGTCCGGCATCCCGCCATTCGCATATCTTCACATTGCGGTCCTCCTGTCGATTTCACGGGGACTGATAACGGTCAGCAGCTCTTTCCGGTCGATGCGACCAGACTGATAAAGACGCCAGGCCTTGTCAGCCATTCGTTCCCCGCGTTCGCTGAGATGGCGGTCAATCCAGTCACGCCACTGGGTGTAATCCAGCTGGCCAAGCGCCTCTTTAACTTCGTCGTCAAACACCAGATATTCCCTGATGGATTGGCGTTTACCGTCGGTCGTGCGCAGCAGCCGCTGGGCAATGACGTACTGCAGGTTACTGAGCAGGTTGTGGGCCATGGCCTCACGTTGCTCTACTGGAACGAGCATCAGGGCGCGGGGGATAGTCTCCCCAGGGGAATTGGTATGCATGGTGGACAGGCAGGCATGTCCGGATTGACCGTTCATGATGGCGCCGTTCAGCGTCTCAGGGTCACGAATCTCGCCGACCCCAATCACGCCCGGTGCACGACGCAGGGTAAGGCGGAGGTGTTCGGCGAATGAGGCCACGTCTCTGCCTATCTGCGACTGCTCTGGCATCAGTATCGCGTCGGGGAAGTTCAGAAGAAACTCGATCGGGTCTTCTGCAGTGACTATCTTGCGATCGGGGTCGTGCAATGCGCAGTACTGATAAATCGACGCCAGGATAGTGGATTTACCGGATCCTGTTTCCCCGACAACCAGGCCAAGACCTTTATGCGGCAGAAGGCAGGGGAATAAATCCTCTTCCAACCCCAAGTTTTCCAGCTGCGGGATAACCGTCGGGATGGTCCTGAGTGTCAGGGCCGGCACCATGTCATAGTCGCCGATAGTTGCCTGTACGAAGTTACAACGAAAGCGAAGACGTTCGCCGCGCTCAAGCCCGTAACGGTTGTACATGTCGCCCGTCAGCTGCAGTGCTCGGTCGACCCCTTTACCGGCTTTCAGGTCCCCTTTGATTTGCTCAGAGAACACTTCATCCATGAGGCGCGCCAACTGGGGCGGCTCGATACGAAACTCACTGCCCCTGACCTTTCGGCCGTGCAGATCTACCACCAGGGGGCCGCCCCCTTGAAGAAAGATGTCGGATACCCCGTGGCGGGCGCAGTGAACCAGGAATGTCCGCAAGCTGTCTCCATTTATCCCTCCATGCTTATGAAACTCAAAAGCCGGAAACGTCATTGTGCCCCCTTACGAATTGCTGGTTTCCATTGGTTTTTGTCCACCACAAAACTGGCCGGATCTTTAATGCGTTTCACTTTGTCACCGATCATCAGTTCATCACGTGTGCCGGTGACGCTCTGCTGGGTTTCTTTAACGTCTGGTGCTTGAATCATGCCTTGTTGTAACAGGGTGGAATAACGCAGCATGCCGGTGAAGTCGCGGGTCAGGCGGTTGAAGTTGGCTTCCAACGTGCGGTCGGCACTGAGGCGACCTTCTTCCCATCCTCGGCGTACGGCGTCTTCCCAGACAGTTTTTTCCTTGCTGTTTTTGGGTCGGACGCTGACGTCTGGCGCGTCAATCCGTCTGGCTGCGAGTCCTGGCAGAAGCCAAGTGCGCCATCCCGGTGGATTACTGACAAAGCGTGCCGGCACAAGAATGTTATAGGTGCGGTACGCTGACCGGATCTGATCTGGCGTCACGTGTGCCATGTCGCTCGCCGTGGCGATCACTGGCGGTAGATAACCCTGTTTGCTGATAAGCGGTCTGAAGTCGTACATGTTGTTCAGTACGCTGTCGCGGGCGGTTAGTATTTGACGAAGTTCCCAGGCGCGCTGGGCTTTACCTCCCTGAAATCCGACCGTCTGGCCCGCATCATTGAGCATTTGCCAGACGGTATCGCTGAGACCGTTGAAATCATTCACTGCCGGGTTAAGGTAGTCGGAAATATTCGTCGGTGGAGTGTCTTCGGCAAACGCAGGCAGGGCAATGCACAGCAGCAGGCCTGCAAGAAGCTGTCGTTTCATGCGAGGCGGCCTCCTTTATCCGGCAGGGAGAAATACAGGTGCAGTTCCAGCGGTTGCTGTTTCAGGGTGGCACGCCAGCCAATCTGCGTTTCCAACTGGCGCAGCAGATTTTCGAACGTGATGTTATTGACGTGTACGCTGACTGGTAGCGGCAGGCGAACGCCGCTGTAAGCAAAATTAAGCCCGCGCTGGCGGGCGAGTTGGGCTAGCAGTTCAATGGCGTCACCCTCCCAGTCCAGTGAGAGGCGATCGCTATTCGCCGTGAAGCTATCTGGGAACCGGGCAGACTTCTGATTGAGTGCGCCGTTCAGGTAAAGTTGTTGTTGAGTACTGTAAATGCGTGAAGCATCGTCTGATACGGAAAGTAACTGCTGTGGGCTAGTCGTGTGAGGTTGTTGTGCCTGACAACCGGACAGCAAAATAAATGCCAAACCGGCCAGATACGTGGTTTTCATCATAGATATTCCTGCAGTAATACGGCATTTAATGGAGGTTATTGCGTGAGTTAACAGATTTTGCGGAATAAAAAATAAATTCGGATAATTTTTTTGCTCTGAAATTCTCTAGTTGTAGGTTTTTATTGTGAGGTTTATTGATGTATATATAAATCTGCATGTAATAAAAGAGGGCGTTGCGCCCCCTTTTATTATCTACACAGTCTCATGTCTTAGTGGTTTTTGTTTTCTCATACTCAAAGGTCTTTCAATAAACCTATACGACAAGTAGGCTAGGCCGATGGAGATAGCACAAGATACAACAAATCTCAGGATCCCATCATCAATAACACCCATTTTTTCCAATCGGCTTCCAATGCCGTTATTCATTAACGAATGAATTAAGTAGAGGGAAAATGAAATCTCACCCAAGGTAACTAGGGAGGTGGGTATATATTTGGCTATAATGCCGTCATTTAATACTATGGCTGCAAATAAAATAAAAAGATACCATCCAGACATCATTACGCCATGTCCGATCAATGACGTAAACAGCAGGCAATAACCAGTAAGCATTATTGATAGAGTTAATATAGAGATACGGATTTTGCTGCTTATATTTTGTGTGTGTGGGTAAGCAAGACCAAAAGCAACTCCCATTAAAAACGTTAATATTATAGGATTAGTGACCAAGTTTAATAATGGATGCCCAAACTGATAACCCGATACGCTTAGGGTCAGCTGCTGGCCAGTTAAAAGAGGTGCCGCCACCAGGCTTAAAATAAAAACCCCAAACAACATCAACCATCTGTACTTGGTTATTAAGCAGAGTGCCATTACCAAATAAAATATAATTTCATAATTAAGTGTCCAGCGTACACCGTAAAACCCATTATCCTCGATATAAAAAGGTGCATTATTATCGAACATTGGGGTGAAGGTTAATGCGCTTATCAAGTTGCTTACCTTCTCTGGGTAGTGAAAAGTGCTCATGGCTCCAGATAGAAGGAAAGTAACCAACAAAATAAAGAAGTACGCAGGTAGAATTCTTCTTGCCCTGTTTTTCAGGAATGAAACAGCAGAACGAATACCAGGTTTTAGTTTACTGGCAGATAGCGTAATAACAAAGCCACTAATTATAAAAAACAGATCAACACCTATCGCACCCCAACCAAATAATTTATCACCAAGACCGGGGGATGCATTGTTTATGGCCCAGCGGAAATGGAATAGCATTACTGCTAGTGCTGCCAACCCCCTGAGGGCTTGGATGCTGTTAAATTTACTCGATGTCATGGCTATTATTTCATCAATTGCAAAGATCATCATTATATTATAATGATGACCTCTTGACTACGTGAATTCACTTTGAACAAATTGCAATAGATGTGAAGCAGGTTGTACGCCACTCATTATTTGGAGTAACTACAACCCAGCTATTCGAACTTACATCGGGAAAAGCCGCATCTGGAGAGTTAAGAATGTTTGAAACCGTCCAGCGGGATAATCTATATCCTCCGGATACTAACTTTGTTCCTGCCGGACAATATGCCCGCGATTCCTTAAGGTTCTCACATTGCTCTGCGCCAGTAACATTAAATGTATCTAGTGCCCCCAATGATTTCCAAATCCCATTTTGGCAAGAGAGGAGAACACCTTCAGATGTTCTGCCAACAAGTCCATTAGGACTACATCCCCACCCTGCATTTGCCGTACCATCAAGTTGCAAATATTCACCGACTGACGCCCGTCCATCAGCACGAACGGTCCCGCCTTTGATTTGGCCACCGGTATAGATCCCCTTGTTGTTTACCGAACGTATCCAATCGTTATCTTCCATGTAGAAACCACCGCCGTGGTCTTCATTGAGCCAACCTTTACCATGCTTGGTAATAAGCCAGCCGCTATTACTGCGGATATCCCCGTTAGCGGTGATCCACCCGCTGGACCAAACGCTGTCATTAGCAATTAACCGTTTACCGTTAACATCCTCACTAAAATTACCCGTTTTAGCGTTGATATTATTAGCATTATTCACGTCATTGGCACCCATATCAATCGCAGTATGCATCTTGTTGAGATCGGGACGACCGTTAACCTGGAATCGATACAAACGATCGCTTTCTTCTGCCCCACCGGCCAATACATCAGACGTCAGGTAGGCCACCAGGTGACCACTCTGCCCACTGAGCCCCAGACTGGACAGGTTGACTTGCCAGCCCCCGCCGGCACCGTTGGCAATATTGGCGGGATAGATATATCCCCCAAGGCCAGAGGTGTTCTGGGCGATATACCGCTGCCCCTTGAACGTAATATCCTGACCGCCGGCCGTCAACACAAAGGCAACCAGTTTGTCGGTCTGCGTGGGATTGCGCGTCACGGTGAGGATATAGGTCTGGGTATTATTGTTGGTCAGGGAAAAACCCGGCGGTAAATACCCTTTATCCCGTAGGGTCTGCCCCGTTACCGTGACGTTACCGCCCCCTTTGACCTGGTTCAGTAACGTGTCGTAGTTATCTTTAACGTATCGGCGTGCACCCTGGCTCACCGTGCTCAGGTGTGTAGCAGTCACGACCCAGGTTTGTTCCTCCATATAGTCAGAATATCTTTCCAGCCCAATGGGGGCGGCAATCAACACGATCGCCAGCACGATGGCCATTGAGATGAGCGATAAGCCCCGGTTGATACGAGGGTTGGCAGCGTCAACAGTCATAAGGCACCCGATAGAGTCAGTTGAGGGAAGCATCCGGCCAGCCCCGCCAGTAAGGCGAACAGCCAGGGAGCATAAGGTTGGGCGTTTTTTCGCGTCAGCAGCGCACCGACGATAAACAGCAAGAAGGCACATCCGCTCAGCACACTGGCCAACGGCCAGGGAAACCAGGCACACAGCGCGGCGATCAGATGAACATCGCCCAGGCCAAACCCTTCTTCACCCCGCAGGCGTTTGGCTCCGTAGTGAAAGGCATAAAGGAACATAAACATGCCGATACTGCCTGTGAGCGCCTCTGTCAGTGTGAGCGAGCTCCCAGGCAGAAAGGTAAACAGCAGACCTGTCAGCCAGAATCCGGAGGTATAACGCAGCGGTAGCCAGTACTTGCGCATATCAAGCAGCACCATGGGGATCCCCCACGCCAACAGCCCCAGAATTTTGACAGTGCCTAACCAGGAAGAACCCGCGAGTGCTGTCGTTGCGATCAGGACTGTGCCGGTACCGGCGAAAACGAGGGTGACACCCCTGATCTGCAGCCGAGTGAGTGGCGGGCCATCATGCTCAAGCAAGAATTGTTTCGCCCGATGAACCAACGGTTGGGCACCAATGAACAGAGCGGCGCTGGTCAGGGCTATCAGTAGCGAGAACTTCAGGACATACGGGGCCATCATGCGGCACCGCCCCTGAGCTTCGTGTACGTCGCATAGATCTTGCGTGCATAAATCATACGCCGTGGACCGTTGTCATCAGCAAACCCGGCATTGTAGGAACCGAGGCATTGCCAATTGACGCCGCATTGTTTGAGGTGTTTAGCAAGTATCCAGGCGCCGATTTGAACATTGAGGCACGGGTTGTTCAGCAAGTCTTGCTCATTGCTTAAGATCCCCAGCGACCGCAGCGTCGGAATATGGCGGTCATTGATCTGCATCAGCCCAAAGTCGCGGCTGGTGATCCGCCCTTTTTTATCGCGATTCTTACCGATAGCGTGAGGGTCAAGGCTGCTTTCGACGATGGCCATTGAACGCAATAACAAGGGGTCTACTTTATAGCGGGCGCCCGCCTCGTTAAAACAGAACGCCTGCGCGGGCAACGAGAGCAATAACGCGCCGCCCAGAACCAGACAGGACAAGGCACGTTGAAAGGAAAACAACATAAGAATGCACTCCAGAAGGAAGCCGGCAACAGGACGTTACCGGCGGGACGGGCATTAGGTGTTGCTGGTGAACGTGAGGGTGTTTTGACCGACAGAGCCTTTATCGGCAGTGCACTGTGCCCCAATGGCGCTGGCGGCGATCGCCCCGTTGGTAGACGTGCCGTTAACCAGGGTGGTCACAACACTGGGTGCCGCGCTGAGCTTGACCGCCAGGGTAATGCAGGCTTCCTGTGGAACTGCCGCGTAGGTCAGTGAGAAAGTACTCTTCTGACCACCGGCAGTGGCAACAGGTTGCACGGTGACAGCCCCACCCCACAGATTTTGCAACTTGGCGCTGCCGGAGGATTTGGTGCCGACAACCGTCATATTAGCCGGTGTACCACCGAATTGGATCAGCGCACCGGTCATGGCATCTGCAGCAGCAAAATTATAGATACCGGACGTTTTCAACATTGTGCGCGTATTGGTCATTAGCTCCGCTGCGTTACTGTACTCTGTGCTGGCGTCGTTACGGTTAAACAAACTACCCCCCTGGGTAATGGCGATAGCCAATACAGCAAGGACAAGAACAAAATAGATGACCGCTTCAAGCAGGGTAATTGCCCCACGGTTGATAGCCGAGTGAGGAGTGTGTGTCAGTTCCATTATTATTTCCTTCAGGTTTTGTGGAGAGTGGGTGGCTTAACGTGTGCCCACGAGGTCGTTGAGGTTTTGTGTGGCCAGGAGGATCAGAAGCATGTAGCCAGCGTTGGTGCCTAATGCGATGTAAGAAAGCAAAGACGCCGTCCGCTTGATCCGGGCTACGGTTTGCACAAGCCAGGCCCGTGCAAAATTTTCAATGATAATTTCAGCGTTATCGCCATCGGTCAGCAGGACCAGTTTGTCGATAGCACGTGGGGAGGGAAATCCGTAGCCGGCATTGCGTAATGCCAACCCCAGATGGTCACCTTGTCTAACCTGACGCTGGGTTGCGGCCAAGCGTTCATACAACCAGGGCGGTGCATAGCGGCTCAGCATCTCAATGGCGTCTTCCGTCTTCACTTGAGCACGCATCAGCGCACTGAAGTTCAGCAGGAAGCCCACGCCGAGCACATCGCGATACACGCTCCAGGGCAATAAACGATCCAAAACATGCTGCCGTATTTTCCCAATCAGGTTTGGCATTGACCAGATTACGAACCCAATCAACAGGATTAAGGATCCAATGAGAATAATTTTATTATTGACAAAAAATTCTGAGATGGCGCTGAGCCACCACAGCGCTCCTGTCCAGTTTTCTCGGGCAGATAAGGACTCCAGGCGAGGCAGAAAATAGACAGTTACCATCTTCATCATGCCGAACGTGGTTGCCAGTAACAGAACCGGGTAAGCCAGTGTGGAAACCAGTACCGATTTCATATCCGACATCCCCTGCACCACGGTGATCGCCCGGTATAAGGCGGCAGCCAGGTTGCCGTCCTGAACACCGGAACTGAGGATGGCGGCCTCTTGTCGGGGTATCCAGGATGCCAACCCCTGATCGACTGATTTGCCCTGACGCAATGCGCTGAGCATATCTTCCAGGCAATAGACCACAGGGGGGCGCTTGTGCCCGTAGCTCCCAATCATCGAATTGATGGCTTTTTCTACTTTGATGTTATTGTCGAGCAGGAAAGCCAGGTCCTCGTAGAGCGTCAGGCGGTCAGCGGTGGAGAAGGTCTTTTGCGCCAACCAGCGGCCTAGCCCCTCATTCATTTTTTCCGATGACGGCACTTTGCTCCGCAGTGCCGTCAGACGTTCGCGCCAGCGGGAAATCATGATGTGACCTCCGGAGCGAGCAAGGTCAGGCTGTCTTCGTCAAGCGGGCTGATGTAATCCGCATCAATCGGGTCGACCAGTCCTTCGTTGAGGTAACGGAGCAGGTGTTGACCGCGAGTTATGCCGCCCAACGCGTTCACCCAATAACTGCGCGCGGCCAGCTTGCCCTTATGGCGAAACAGCTCCATGAATCGGGCATCGGGACGAATAACTTCAGCGATGACACGCCGGCCAGTTACGCCCTTATAACAATGCTCACATCCCTCCGGATGGCGAAAGGCCAGTTTCTCCACGTGGCAAAAACGCTCAAGCAACGCTTTCTTCTCTTCTTCCAGGCTGTCGCTGACCGCACGCCAGCTTTTCTTGCAGTGCGGGCACAGCAGCTGCACCAGGCGTTGAGCGATTAACCCGATCATGACTTGCGGATCGGCCACCTGACCCATTGGGATACCCAACGTGTCGGTAAGGCGGTCAAGAATGCCGACAGCGTCATTGGCATGCAGCGTAGTTTTCACCAGATGGCCGGACTTGGCCGCCGTCAGCGCTGATTTAACCGAGTTGGCATCACGAATTTCACCCACGACCATGGCATCAGGGTCCAGGCGCAACGCTGCAGAAATAGACCGAACCCAGGCACGACTAACCGCATCCGGATCGTTTTTATCAGCAATGATGGGGGTTTGTACGGCCCCGAGGATAAGCCCCTCCGGCGGATCTTCCAGCGTCATCAGTCGCTTTCGGTGCCCCGTAAAAGACAGGTACATGTCGCTTAACGTGCGCAGAGTGGTACTTTTGCCGGAGCCGGTCGGACCGGACAGGATAATGACGCCCTCGGGACGGCCCAGCATGCGGCGAATAAGCGTTTGCTGCTCGGGTAAATAGCCCAGTTGGTCCAGCGTGGGCGGGGCTATTCCTTCATCAGGCAAAATGCGCATCACAACATACAGCCCAAACTCTGCCGGTGTGTGCGCATAGCGTGCCCCGAAGAGTTCAAGTCCTTGCAGGAACTCTTTGCGCACCCGCCCATCCTGGGCGCGATTGGGGTTAAAGCTTTTCTCGGCCACATCGCACATCGACATCACAATCGTCGACGCCAGCGTCATTCCTTCTGCACTATCCAGTTGCATCACCGTTTCGAGGTCGCCATGCACGCGAAATTGCACCACGGTCACATTGTTCATCCCGATCAGCAGATGAATATCGCTGGCCCCTTTCTTCTTGGCTTCCCGAAAAAAACCGATGATCTTCGCCTGTTGAGCGGAGTAATCGTTAGCTTCGGGGTTGTCTGTGACCTGGCTTTGCTGCAATTCTTTCAGTTTGTCGAGCTGGACCCGCTTAACCTGTAGCCTGGGGTATTGCTTAAACGCGCCGGCAATCTCTGACGTGACGGCCAGACTGTTATTGTGCGCGTCAGAAACATACAAGGTCGGGGCGTCAGAATTGGCCAGATCTAAATAGATATAGGTTGAGCCACGTTTCTCATACATATTGGTTACCCCGCAAAGGAAAGAGACACCAGCGTTGGGCTCTTCCCGGAGACAACGACCTCATTGAGGTTGATCCGTTTAACAACGTATTCCGTACCCGGAATGCGATCCCCTGACTGCACCGTAACCTGGTTGCCGTTGCTGAGTGCCAGCACGGCCGTGAAACCTTTCCCCGTGCCGGTGATCTCGACAATCTGTGGCGGAACGGCATCTTGCACCGCTCCCTTGACCTCAGTTTTGTTGTCTTGAGAAGGGGGCGCCGGGTTGAAGGGCTGATCCAGTGCACGGTCATAACCGTTCTTTTGCAGTTCATTCAACGCCTTTGCTCTGGCAAGCTGGGCCTCATACAGCACTGTCTCAGCCTGTATCGCTTCCAGTTGGCCAAGATTTAATGCACGTCCCGCTTCCGCGCGCGTGAAGGTGGTTGGGAGGGGAATATCTGCTGACGTTGGCGGTTTCACTGACTGTTCAACCGAAGGCGAAGGTGCAGCAGATGGAGCCGCCGGTATGTCAGCGACAGGCGCGGCGAAGACACCCGGTGCGGTTAGCACCAGGCACAACGCCCAGGGAGTGATCCCGGATTTAACGGTTGGCATACAGAAGTCCCTCAATGGTGTATTCCAGGCGATTGTTCTTGAGTGTCGTCGTGATACTGGACGCCCTTATCCCACTGCTGTTGAAGCGTGTCGGCGCAAACAACCGATCCGGCGGAATATCGGTAATGAACGTAAAGCTGTAGGTACGCCATGGCAGGTTTTGTACATCGCCCTGCGCTAACTGCGTGCTTACGTCCATTTCGCTAAGGCGTAAACGGGCATTGATACGTTGGGCATAGCTGGTCAGATGCTGAATTTGCTGGTTGCCCGGGAGCAATGCTTCGGGATGTTCAGGAAGAGTAAGTGGCACAGGTAACGCAAAAGAGGCGTCATCCGCGCTGCCGGGAATATTAAAGACGGGTTGAATGTCTGAGCCGTAGATAGCAGGTAAACGTAAGGCAAAGTCTCCCACGGTGCCCCCGCTCGGCAAGGTGTAGTGCAGCGTGATCTTGCCGTGGGCATCGCACGTCGCCGTATTGAATACCCAGCCGGCAATAGAGATCTGCGCGTCTTTCCACACGTTACTGCAGGCGCTGAGCATCGGCGGGAATCGCGGTTGCGTTGCCCAGGGTTTCAGGTTGTCGGCCGGAGCCTGTTGCTCCAATTGTTGCCTGGCCAACAGCGCAGCCTGAGCAGCGGCAATACGCTCATCTTCTTGATGCGTCTGCCATGCCGAATAGCCAAAATACCCTGCCCCCAGGGCCACCACCGCAATGCCCCACAGCCACAGTATCTGCGGATTATGGGTTTGGCTCAGACGCGCTCGTCGCAAACCCACCTTGTTGTCGATCAGCGTCGAGAGCGCCTTATCTTCGGCGTCTAGCTCGGGGAAGAAGCCGCTGGGGGCATATACCGTCCAACCCGCCGCGGGATCAGCGGTGATTTGCAGAAAATTGGACACGGCTATGCGTATCGCCGCCTCATCCCCCACGATATCGCCGAACGGTGACAACATGCCGTCGCTGACAGCCACGAACCAGTATTGCTCGTTGGGCAACGGGAAAACACCGTAACAGGCCTCCGGTAATGCCGGCAGGACGGCTAACGCCATTGATGCCAATGTATGTCGGCCGCCTTTTCGGCGCGTTTTGTCCGTGAGGGTGACGGTGCCCAGCAGGGTGCCTTGCGCCTGGCCATCGCCGGTAGGTAACGCCGCCCAATGTGTGGCATGAGCTTCTTTAGCACGTAAGCGCATGCTACGGCGCCCCCGCAGCGGCAGATATTGCCAGTGCAATCCGGCAACCAGCCAGGCACGTCCATTCTGCAGCGTATAGGTAGTCTGTTGTTTCATGGCTTATCCCAAAATGACCGGAGTGATAAGAATGACCAGCATGGTTTTGTTGTTTTCACCGTTGGCACCGCCACCGAGTCCGAAGAAGCGGAAACTGCCGACACCCTGGCGGTTGGCGGTATTATTGAGAGACTGATAACCACTGAGCACCAACGTCTGTCCAGACTGCATGATGACGCGCTGGGTAAAGGTCTTGAGGCGCGTCTTCATCAACTCAACTGAGGAAGTGTCGCTCGTGAAAGTACGCATGGTCGGGTCATCCGACATATTCATCGCAAACTGCAGCTGCATTTTTGGTGACTGGGGCATCAAGAAAGGCAGTACAGTCATGTTAAAGCCTGTGGTGATGGTCGACTTGGTGATACTGCTCGATGAACCGACGTTAGCTGTATTGTCTTTGGTGACATTGGAAGCATAGTCCTGCTGCAGTGCAACTTGGATCGGCACGGCTGACAGATTAGTGGTCATGCTTGACGCCTCTGTCATCACGCTGACGTTCGCCTGTTCTGACAAGGCTTTGATAAAGGCCTTTGTGCCAGCACCTTTACCATCCAAAATAGAAACCCCGCCGTTCAGAGCATCGGAAGCTGCCCCAGTAAATGCATTGGTCAGAGATACCCCGACACTGCCACTGTTGAATACGGCGTTCCAGTCAATGCCGTACTGATCTTGGGTGCGTTTCTCTACGCTGTAGACCTGGACGTTGAGCACAACCTGCCGGTTGAGTTCTTTATTACGGTCATCCAGATAGCGGCCTATCAGCTCAAGCACGCGCGGCGTATCCGTCACCGTCAGAACGCCGGCGGACAAATTCATGCGACCGGTGCCCGGTGTCAGCATTGACTTGATGGTATTAGTGACGTCCTCGTACAGACTGGACTTGATTTCCATCTCAGTGGCCTGTGAGGTATTTGAGTCGCCACTGAGTCCACCGCCGCTGCTGTCGCCCGTGGCCCCCATGGACGACGTTGTGCCGCTCACTGTTTTGGAGCCAAAGCTCGCCTTACTGTCCATGAACATGACCGGGAACGTGCGGGTGTCGAGATAGAAAATGGCGATCCGGCCTTGCTCATAACGCCATGACAATCCCAGGCGAGTGGTGACATTGTCGAGCAAACCGCCCAACTCCCCCTGCCAGAACACACCCCTGAGTGAAGTACCACCAGTAACGGCCGGTGCAGCTCGGACGGGTGAACCACCCAATGCAGCCAAAGGTACCATCCCATTTGGATCTGGCGCCGGAACGGGGCCACTGAGTTGCTCGGTTTTGCCCCCTGTCGGCGCCAATATGGCCTGCGCATCGGGTGTCACCACCACGGGCAACTGGCAACGTTTACTGATAAAGGCGCTGACTTCTGCCAGCGTGATGCTCCCAGGCCGATTGATGGCCACAGCACAAGGTGGCAGTAAGTTATTGCCGCCTGGCTGGGCATTTAACGGGTAAGGGTTGATCCATTGAGAGGTAAGATCACGTACAACTGCTCCCTTTTTAAGCGCATGCAGATGCTTATCTGCCCGTTTTTCGTCCTGCGAGACCGTGTTGTCGATCTTGTTGATGCGCTCAAGCGGCGCACAGCCGGACAGCAGCAAACACAATGTCGCCGCCAGCCCGGTTAGGGGGAGGTGTTTTTTCATTTTTAACCTACGGTGAGGAGATATTAGTTGAGGTACACCAGGCTGCCGTCAGCAATGCTGTCCGGTACATTGACCTGCATGTCATTGCCAAAGCTGTCGATCAGATGTCTTCCGACGACTTTTCCAACCAACGCTGAATGCCGGCTCTGTGCCAACAACGCGGCCATCAATCCAGGTTGATCCGGCTGGTAGACATACACACGGTCAGCTTGCAGCACATTGTGTAATTCAGGTAGGGATGACCAGCCGAAGGCGCTGTCGGGGATCACACCGTCTTTTTGCGAAGGGTTGTTATAACGCCAGTCATTGATGTCATTGATGTAACGGACGGTTTGAATAGCCCGCTGGCTCAACGTGCTATCTTGCAGCAGCGCCCCTGTAGGGTCATAAGAGGGGAGTGTGGTCCACACCAGGAAGCCGAGAAAGACCGAAAGCAGCCAGTAAATCATTGAGATACCCCCCATATCACACAGGCCCAGAACACCGTGCAGAACATCCACACGGCAAGATTTGCTCTTCCGCGATAACTCATCGTGAATGCCTCCCAAAATTGAGATTGCTGAGAATAGCCACGGGTCGTTAAATCAAGCGACGGGTTATCAGTGGATCTCTTTGTCATCCACCGAAATCACACACTGCACCTGACGAACACCGGCATACAGCGGCACCTGCGCCGTCCCGTATAAGGTGAACAGACTGTTCAACGCATCACGGAAACTCCCGTCAAACTGGAGCGGTGCATCAATACGGTAATTTGCTGATGTCAGCCAGGCGACAGTCCAGTTAGCCACTCCTGGAGTAGAGCACTTCTCAGCGGCGGCCCAACTGAACAGGCTATCTTTCAGCGTACTACCCGCTTCGATCCGCCAGACTTTAGGAGTCGGCACTGCTTTTACTACCGGTACGGCCACATTTTTGGGCTGTGCTGGAGTTGATTTATCTCGAGTACCGTTGAAAGGATTACGCGAGCCTGTGGCGACGATCGCAGTCGGAGAGGATGGATTAGTCGCGTTCGCAGCTGTTTCTGGCTTGGCCACTATTTGTGTATTGACCGATTTGGTCGCAAGTATTGGTGTGCTATACGCCACGGAGACCTGTTTCTTAGGCCAGTCAATCAAAGCTACCCATCCATGTTGGTGTAATAATTCGTCAAGAACGTACGGCCACTGGTCGTTAGCTTCGAGGGTTATCCGCTGCCTGGATTGCGTTTGAATATCGGCAGAGATTATTGCGGTCCAGCCTGCCGGGATCACTTTATTCAGCGTTGCCTCTAGCCCCAGATTATGAGCTTTGACCCTGACCAGGGTAAAAGTCTCTGGTGTGCCGAGAGATTTGATCCGGGTTAACCCCCGCAACGTATCTGGCGCACTAGCTGTAGCCGTCGCTGGCGGTGTGGTTATGTTGGTTTTTGTCTGTGGGGAACGGACGGGCTGCATCATTGCGCTAGCTTGCTTCACGCTTTTTTGAGCCAACTCGATATGTTGCAAGTTAGTGCTTATCAGGGCATCCACGAATTGTCGGGCATCACTGTCAGCTGGCCGGTGGTTTGGCAAGCTGCAGCCACCCAATAAAACGGGAAGCAGCATGGATGTGTGAATGATTTTCATAGGTTTCATCAGGTAATGGAATAACCGCACCGCATGAGGCATTGGGGAACGGTATTGCCTGGGTGACGAGGGTAAGGTTAACGGAGGTAGTCTTGTTGAAACGCTGCGATTCTTTCATCCGCTTCATCGATTAAATTACGCAAAGAGGTCAATGTACTGAGTGGCATTTTATCCGGGGTTTTGGCCCTAATTCGGCAGGCACGTTTGAACTGAATAACCCGCGCGGCCCGGCGGATATGCAATTCACGCAAATCCTTTTCGGTGACGGTGATACACATATCAATAATCCTCAGAGTTTATATCGGTATTTCCAAAGTGAGGGGGCACATTATCAATGATAACTCTCCTTTTTGAGGCTAATTGAGTTACTAGGTGGTTGCCATATGTCGTCCTTCCGTGGATTCCACTCGTTAGTCGTCAGCGAAGTGGTGCCGATGTGCAGTGTGCGGACGAGTCGTCGGTTATCCAGCGCTAGCTCTAAGTGGGCCACCACGACTTGAAATCCTTCCATGTGAAATACTATTTCCGCATCTTCACTGATCTCTGCTGTGCTATTAAGCAGAAGCTGAAATGTCACAGGCAGTACCATGTTCCCGGTAGGCTGGAATGCGTTTTCGGTGCGCGTTAGCTGAAGTGCATGTTTGCGGCGGTCTCGCCGTCGCTGCATCAGCTCAGCCGTTATGTTTTCCGGGAATCGGCAAACGGCAAGACGCCAACCCTTCTGTATCAGAGAGTTCAATGCGGAGCGAAAACGAAACAGGTCGCAGTGTTCTGCAGCGAAGGCATGGTTCAGCAGGACGCCGAGGGTTCCATCGACCGAAACGGATTTATCGCTGGTTTCTAGTAATTGGCGCAACGAGGTGAACTCGGCATTCATACCTCGGAAACTGGGATGAGTGCGTGCTGTATCAAGCCAGTTCGAGATAAAGCGCCGGCGGGCTGTTTCCGAGGTGAAAGGCTTTTCCTGTTCGGCTGTACGAATTGCGATCAGAATGCACCAAAGCAGATGGTGGACTGAATTATCTGCAGAGTACAAAGGTTATCTCCTTTTGTGAGTTTGCGTACCGAATGCTGGCATTGTGCGTGCGGGAAGGAAAATTGGTGAAAAGAGCCCGGCAAGATCCGGGTTAGCTAAAAGTTGTTGAGGGTTGCAATTAAAACCCCGCTAAACTGGGCTCAAATACTAGTTGCATCAGCAATGCCACTCTCGATACAGGGCGGGAATCTTGCTCCATGCGGAGAAGATACTGGTACTGCTCTGGAGTCAGCCATGTCTGGGAGGCCGCTTTCAGCTCATCCTGTGCCACCAAACTCAACTCCGGATCCGGATGAAGTTTCATTAGCCCTTGAACTACCGAGGGACGAAGCGGTGCAATCTGTGACCCATTCATAACAAAACTGCAGAAAGCTGAGTGACGGCGGATCGTATCTGCGGTCTGTGTGGCTAAGTTGGCTTTAAGGAAAAAATATCCAGGAAAGAGTGGTGAGATTTGTTTACGCGAACAATTGATTTTATCAGTGCGGCGGATGGTTTTAATGGTCAGCGGTGTCCAGGGAGTGATGTGCTGCTCACTGAGCCAGTCGAAAAGTCTTTCGCGATTTTTGCCTCCGGTAATGTATTGCGCAAGATACCAGCATTGTCCGTTAAGTTCTTCAATGTCCATCATGCTCTCGCCCGAACCGATCCCCCTAAGGGTTCATTCTGTATCCGGCAGGGGCCGAATACACTGGGCGATAACGCTGAAACAGTGGCTGTCTCACTCAGCCCCCTGTAATTCAGACAGCGGCATCGCTCAGTACATTCTTGTGTAAAAACGTGCTTTATCCTCTTGGCGGTAGGACGCACACACATCGCATACTATCATTTCAACCCATAATATCAAGTATATTGTAAAATGAGTAATGAGTGGTCCTTCTACTGAGTATCATGGACCCCCCTCATTAAAGGTGAATCTATATGGTACCCAAGCGCTTAAAGGAAGCCCGCGAAGCTGCTGGGCTTACCCAGAAACAACTGGCTGAGCTAGTTGCTATCGAAGGCGTTAACCTCACGTCGAGGCTCTCCAACTATGAAGTGGGTAGATTTGCCCCCTCGTTTGACTTCATTGTACGTGTAGCTAAAGCTCTTGATTACCCTGAGTACTATTTTTATGTAGTAGACGATGACGTTGCTGAATTATTGTTACAGCATCATCATTCAGCAGGAACTACGCCGTTAGTTACGCATTCTGCTGAATATATGAACAGAGATAGCAAGAAATACAAGGCTTCACTAGAAGAGGCTCTGGGCATGGCAGAGCGTCTTACGTCATATATTAAAAAATCGATAAAGTAAAAATGACTTATCCCAAATTAATGGTCTCTTATCTTGGCGGGTATAAGAGATAATTTGGTATATGAGTCAATGTGACGGAAAAAATGATCTCATGAATTATGTAATAAATACAGACCCCTACAGGGGTCGAGATGTTAAATTTAGCTTGTAAAAATTAACATTTTAGTTAAGTGAAGTTATTGGATAACTATGATTTAGGTCATCATGTAACTAATTATGTAAAAATAATCCTATGGATTTATATGCTTATTATTTGACTTAAGTAAACTTCCGTGAACACTCCGCATTAAATAATGAGGAGTGTGGTGATTATTTCATCTGGTTAATTTATTATCTATTACTCATAGCCTCATAATATTTTTTAGGAAAATCATCGGGTGCCATCATCGCAGTATGAATTCGCGAGTGATAGATAATTCTGACAGTTTCTAGTTTGTCAACCTTCATGTTTTCTTTGATCCTTTTTAAGGATAGCTTAACCGCGTTTTGCGAGCATTTTAGTATGTCGGCTATGCCTTCACTGTTAGAACCGAAAGCGTAATACATCAAGACCTTGAACTGAGATTCGGTCAGTTCTGGGAACATGAGACGCTGGTTCCAAAATGTGTCTAAATTCAACATGATATACCCCTTATTTTATGAAAGAATGTATTGGGGTGACGCTCTCATGTGAATGAAGAATCTGTAAAATTGTTCAATGGTAAGACTTTGAGATTTTAGAGGTAATCATTAAAGGTGCATTATTAATATGGGTATTGGAGGTGGTTATGCTATTTACACCTTCAGTCGTGTTCACTACATACAGGTGTTGGCTCATTGAGAATGGTAGACCGGCAAAACCGATCAAAATTTTAACCTGCTTTTCAGGGCTATGGTTCCACTCATCAAGACAGCTCCCGGGCGTAGCATTCAGAAAATCAGCCATGCACTTATCACTATTTAATCATTATAAATCAATAGGTTTTATAAAATAGAAAGCCGCTCTTAACGGCGGCTCGGTTTCCCTGGTGAGGCGGTATTCCTAGGTACTATTGGACACTATATAGTGCCTATCTTCAACCACTTTAATCTATTGCATGACTACTTACACTACCCGTACATTTTTTTACGGGCAGGTATCATATGGCAGAGCCATTTTTAAAAAACCGAAAAAGGTTTACATCCTCACTGGATAACAAACTCGTTCCACTTTTCGATGAATTATCGCGCACCACCCGTATCCCGAAGAGCCGATTGCTTGATGAGGCAATCGAGGATCTGCTGAAGAAACACGGCGTAACTGCATCCGTGGACGAAAGGAGCTGATTTTGGTTGTCTGAACGGAGGTTGAGCCGGAGTTGCCGAAAAACTCACTTGTGCTGGGATAGGGATCTGGAGGAGTCGTTTATGCACGATCCTTCAGCTCTTCGTTAAGAACGATGATTTATATGAGTATTTCATCTTTCTAGCGTGATGGTGATCGTTCTACAGGGATCCATTTGCTGCAAGCGGATAGAATGGGCGATATTTGGAGGGATTTTACTTTGGTTTATCATTCTATAAGTGATTGATTAAAAATAAATAAAGAGCTATTTTGCTTCAGATGTCTGAGATCTCCTCTGTTTTTATCAGTGTAGCGGACCGATCAACTAACCATCATTGATTATGTGCCAATATGGACAGCAGATCATGATTATTTACTGCTAACTGCTGGAAACTGTAGTAATCTTTGCTTAATCGATCCTTTTTTGATCCATAGGGGAGGCGGAGATGTCACAGGTAGTAGATGTAGTTACTTCCTCAACGAAGACGAAACGTACTTACCGGAAAGGTAATCCGTTATCTGTCTCAGAACGACAGCAAGCACTGGTTGCCCGAAGGAAAGAAACTCACAAAGAAATAAAGGTTTACGTTCATAGTGACTTAAAATCAAGGCTGCAGAATCTATGTGAAGCACAAGGGCTTTCGCAGGCAGAAATGATAAGTCGTCTGATTGAGAATGCGAGCAAAGCGCAGATATAACAACGTTATGGGTTAACTTTCTTGAGTGTTTTAGGATCTAGTGCTAGATTACTGATCGTTTACGAATATTTTGGTGGGCCGCGCCAGTAAGGTGGCAAGGACTGGCGTTGTTGAGAACATATTCTCCAGCACCTGAAAAGCAAAAACCCCGATAATCTTTTTCATCTTGGCGGAGGATAAGATTAACGGGGCTCACTCAAAACTGTATAGAAGCGTTGCTCTATGCAGGGAGTATAGAATTGTGCCAAAAAAAATTCAACTCCTATCGTGCAACATAAGCGCAGGGCTATTTGACTAGCCTGAATTACGCGTCTGATGCACCGATAATCGAGCCCAACCGTACCCGTCGTGGAGAGGCTAATGCCTTACGCAAAGGGACGTCAAAAATCCATCGCCGCTATCAGCCAGGGCTGAGATGTGCTGTGCCGCGTGGCATGGCGTCGAAAGTTGTTGCACGTGTCAGCAGTCATAACTGGCATCGCAATCCCGACTTAGTTGAGCTACGTCAAAATGGGTATGTCCCCTATACCAAACGCAACGATCCCTATTACATTCCCAAACCGATGCGCGTTCACGCACGTTCCGAGGCCTGTGAGGCGCTGACGGCTCTGTCACAGGTGATGGCGGCCAACTGTGACTTTAACCCGGACAGCGACTATCCTTTTGAAATCATGGCCCCGATGGAGCAATTAGCGCATTACATGGGGGTATTGCATGTCTACGACAGTGGCCGTAAAGCCTATGATGTGGCGCTCAATGCGCTGTCGGTAATGGAGCAGTTGCAGTACGCGATCGTCCTGCATGGCAAAGATACCGACAGTGGCCAGAACAAGCCGTTGCGTGTCTGGCTCAGTGAGAAATTCTTCACATCCCGCGGTATCGCGGTCGATGAAATCCGTCAGTGGCTCGGCCAATTCCGTACCTGGGCGATCAAGAACGGCCTGACCGAAACGCTGCGCACCAAATATGAGCGCCATTTACTGCGTATCGAGCACATTGGTATCGATATCAAGAATCGTCACTCCCTGCGTAACCGGCTTAAGCAGATCAAGCGCTGGGTGGTCAACCCGGACTTGGCCCGCGAGAAAGAGAAGGTGGTTGGCCAGCTCGAAAACGCCCTCGATACGCTTGAGCAAGGTGATCGTCTCGATCTGCTCCTGGACGGTCTACAGAGCAAAATCAAAGCTGATGGCAAAGGCCACAAAAAGGCCCAAAACCTGATGTATCAAGCCTATGTCGCCTGGTCAAACAAAACCATGCGTCACGAGGTCGTACAGCTTGAAATGGCGCTCCAGCGCGATAATCCGGGGCTACTTCACAGCGATCCGGAAGCCTATTATCAACGACTGCTGGAACGCGCCGGCATACTCTAGTCACCAAAATCCCCAGATTGAAAACCCGTGTCTACCCCGACGCGGGTTTTGTGCTGCCTGGTGTTCAGGAATTGCTGTTTTTGCAAGCGATGCGCGCGCCGGTGACGGCGAAAATGAGGCGGGGTGGCCATCATCTTCCTGACTCAGATATCCGGGAGCGTAAACAACAGCGGTTAATTTCGAATAAGGCAGTTAATTTCGAAACATAACGTACTGATATCCTTATTTTCGAACGTTAATCCATAACAAAATAAGCCTTTTAAAAAAGGGGATGTCATCGCGCTCAATAGCGCTCGATGATACCTCCTTCGCTTTGCTCAGGCAGAACACCGCGAGAAACTCAAATTCCGAGCAAGAACGCAGCTCTTGTAACACCAACCCCACCGGCTACGCCGGTTAAGTACCTCCCGCAAAGCGGGCTATGTCGCTGCACCTAATAGCTCAATGACACAAAACCATGGCGGCCAAAAAACATCAGCGCCACCCTCAGCTACAAACAACTCCCCGCCCACTGCAAAGCCGCCGCCGCCCCGGCCAAAGGCCGGGAACAGCAGTGGCTTTAAAATGGGTGTTGTAACTAATAATTGAGTGGCTTCAGGAAATGTTGCGGGAACATTTGATTACACGCTCGTAAGCGGCCCTTACGGCCCGCATAACGCGGAGATACGCCACGCCTTCGGCGTGACCACTCCGACCGCGCAAAGTAGCTTCAGTGTCGCTTTCAATGGATTTGGCTTAGCAGGGCGATGGATGGGATAGGCGAAATCTATCAGAACAGGGCGGCGTTGCCGCGCTACCGGCGACCTTAACCCACCGTGTTCTCTAAAGCAGCAGTTGTCGCCTCCATGCGCAATGCGCATAAATGCAGGCAGGCCTACAGCCGGTGGCCAAAGCGAGTGCGTGGGTAGGGGTCCGCTTGGAATTCGGAAAATAAACCACACTAAGGCTATTTTTTAACCAAAGTGCTTTTGGTTTTTGGTTGTCGCCAGAACGGCGGGGCTACGGCGTTTCTGTGTCCGAAACCGAACGATTACGTACACCAAACAGGTTGTATGTACGAAAGTGAGTAAAACCATTAACGGACAGTCTGATCATTACGTACATCCCTTATGGTCAGTGGCTTGCGTTCACTGGAACGAAATCACCCGTTAAGCCCAAAACTCTAAACGTAGGATAATTTCCGAATTCCAAGCGGACCCCTATAATATTCCTATGCTGTTTTCACCCACGCACACCTAGTCTTTTACGCTCTCATGGGATGTCGTCTGTCCTTTTTCCTCCTTCCCGTTTGTCGTCTCCCGTCGCGCCAGTGCCAGCAGTTCGTTCTGCAGTGTACGGGTTTCCGCGCGGACCTCTTTCAGTTCGCTTCGCGTGTCCTGCAGTTGTGCCGCTTGGTGTTCGGCGGTAGCGTTTAGGCGGGCCACCTGCTCGCGTAGCGGCAGCGCTTCGGCCCGCAGCTCACGGACCTCTGCCAGCAGACGGTCCCGCTCGGTGACCACCTCACGCAGTACCGCCAGTTCGCTCTCAAGGGTTGCCACCTGCACCAAGGCGGTGTCGCGCTCCTGGTCAGCCTGGGCGATATCGGCGTCGGCCTGTTCGCGAGCCGCCAGGGTGTCGGCGGCGGCCTGTTTGCAGGCGGCTTGCCAGAGTAGCCCCAGTTGGCCGGTCAGCAGTTGCGCCAGCTCTACCGGCAGCGTCGGGGTGTGCTCGGTGGCCTGCTCGCGCTGGCGGGAGCGGAACGCACGCATTACCGGCGAGATATGCGACAGGGAACCGCCACCGAGGTGCTGACGAACCTGCTCGTTGGTGGGGTTGGGCGTGCCGGCGGCGATGAGTGCGGCGGCGGCGTCCTCGATGCGGCGGATGGTATTCGGGGGAAGCTGATCCATGATGTCTCTCCAGGAGGCGGGATGATGAGGTCAGTATAACGCCTGTATGATATGTACACAATACAAATCGTACACAAAATATAATACACACATACAATACATGTATTACACGCTATTCGCTTTTTACCGTAGGGAGAGTCGACAGGGGGAGTCGGAGAGGGGGCTCCGTGCCGGGGACCGACACGGCTAGTGTGGCGGGTATTGACAGAGAGATACCACGCCGGTTGCTGAGGGGACGCGACTGTTCCTGGCGCGAAAAACGCAACCACGGACATACCGGATCGCCTACCGTCAAGAATGCGGCATCGTCCATGGTTAGGAAGTTGGATCCCTTTTTTTCCCTTAGGTCAGAGGCAAAAGAGGGTGATAAGGCCATGCGTTTCATCAGCTCAGGCAGCGCGACGTTGACAACTGGTTAAAATAACCCCCATTTTGATGCGAAATCCAAATTTCAGGCAGATCTTCCCTAGGCCGCCTGCCGCAACCATCGCTCTGTTTTGAACTCCTGCCGACGTCGCGCCAATAACTCTTCTGTCCGGATACCGGCTTCTGCGCTCTTAAATACCATCCTGCTTCCGCATAACACGCACTGGTACGGATCCACATTGGTAAATTTCTTCATCAGCGACGCAAAGCCCGGTTTCTGTGGTTTTGCCTTCATCTCAATCCCCAGGGCGGTATAGACCTTAGGCAATAACTCACCCCGTTTGCGGTTGGCCAGAAAACCGTAATACCTGACCATCTTAAAATAGCGTGACGGGATATGGCTGATATAGCGCCACAGAATCTCTTCCTGGCTGAGTCGTTGCGTGCGGTGTTGCTGAGTCCGGTGGTCATAGTAATGATGAACCACGGCTCCGCCGGTGTAATGACGCAGTTTTGAGGCTGCGATCGGCGGCCGTTTCAGATAGCGGCCGAGGTAATTGACGTTTTGCCGGGCATTTTTCGTCTTTTTGGCAAAGTGGATTTTCCAGCGACGCTGAAACTGCGCCTCAAGAAACTGGCACCATTCCCGGTAATCCCGAATGTGTTTATAGTCTGAAGCAGGTAAATTGAGCGAGGCGTAGCTTTCACGCAACAGGGCGATGACGGCCTGACGCCAATAGCGCTCAACGATTTTCTTTTTGAAGTAAACCGGCCGCCAGACGCCGTGTTTGAGGCACAAACCTCCGCGAGTGACGGACAGATGAATGTGCGGATGCTGATTGAGCTGGCGGCCGTAGGTATGCAGGGCCACAAACAGGCCTATTTCGATATCGAGCTTTTTGGCCCATTTCAGCAGGGTATTGGCGGCACAGGCGAAGAGTTTATTGAGCAGGGTCCAGTTGTTGGCAAAGGCGGGCCAGAGTTTATCGGGCATGGTGAAGGTGATGTGCTGCCATTCGCAGTCGGGCAGTATGTGTTGTTGCTCAGCAATCCATTGCTCGGTGGCTTTCATGCCACAGGCGCTGCAGCCTTTGCTTTTACAACTTTGGCAGACGTATTTGGTGTGAGAACAGTGGGCAGAAGTGCAGCCATATCGGCGAACGCCCATGGCACCGGTCCCGCAGGCGAGCATCCGCTCGACGACCAGTTTGGTCCATTCGTGGACGACATTGCCGTGTTTAGCGAGTAACTGGCCCCAGCCATCATCAATCTGGAAGAGGAGTTTTGCCGGTCGAGGTATGTGCATACGCGGGAGTATAGCGAGCTACGATGGTTGAAGAAAGTCACTCTCTAACAGAGTCTTAGCTCCCGCCGTAGGCGGGCTACTGTTCAATCACCACCTCCCTAGGAGGTGGTTTAAGGCTGACAATGAAAAACCTCCGGCTATGCCGGAGGATATTTATTTTCCTTAGAATTGTAATAACATGGTCTTAAGCTATTCTCTCAAGTGACAGTGGTGTGCTGTCTAATAAAATTATCATGCCTTATGAACGCCCTCGCCCTGAGCTACCCCACTTGCTCGGGGCATTTTTTCCGCCAGATGCGGCTTAACGATTGGTTTTGTCGCATTAAGGCGTCGTCGGGTAACATGCTGTTTTTTTATAATGTTATCTGCTCATGCCTCTGATACGAAAAGCTTTTAAACGCCTGCACTATCCCATCGATGTTATTGCCCAATGTGTTCGTTGGTATCTGACTTACGCACTCAGCCTGCGTAATCTCGAAGAAATGATGGCGGAGCGCGGCGTTATCGTTGACCATTCCACGCTTCATCGCTGGGTTACCGTTGTTAGATAAGGTGTTTCGCCAGCATAAGCGCACTGTAGGTCGGCGGTGGCGGATGGACGAAACTTACATCAAAATCAAAGGCCAGTGGAAATATCTGTACCGCGCGGTAGATACGGCAGGGCAAACCGTCGACTTCCTGCTGACCGCCAGGCGGGATGCCCCGGCCGCGTTGCGCTTCTTTCGCAAGGCCATTCGTCATCAGGGCGAGCCTGAGGTGGTGACTATCGATAAAAGTGGCGCCAACACGGCGGTGCTGACCACACTCAACGCTGACAAACCAGAAGAAGACATCATCACTGTCAGGCAGAGCAAATACCTAAACAACCTGATTGAGCAGGACCATCGGAATATCAAACGGTGAATACGGCCGATGCTGGGGTTCAAATCATTTCGGCGAGCGCAGACGATACTGGCGGGCATTGAGTTAGTGCATATGATACGTAAAGGGCAATATCAGCATCCCGCCGGAGCGCATTTATCCCCGGCGGAACAATTTCATCTGTTGGCTGCCTAAAATATCGGCAGCGCAATGTTTGCTGACTTGCCTACGCTAATGCGACACAACCGTCCAATTAGTGATCTTGAACTTTTGTGTTGCCACGGGATACCGCTACAGGATCAGGAGTGTGGTGATCTGAGCCTGATAGCAGTCAGAAGTTCTATTTATTCAACAAAGCCCCTTGACACCGTAAATCACTCAGCGAGATCACTTATCGAATATTGACCTATTCCATTGATTTAATGTCATTTCATAGCGTTATAAAAAATATTTTTTCTTTGAGTGCATCCAAAGCGCTGTTCTGAACGTCTCTATAAGAGACATTCAATGAACAACAAGGAAATGAAGATGAAACTTCGTATTATTACGGCAACTCTCGGCCTCCTGGCATTTTCGGCACTGGCTTCTGATATCTCTACAAGAGAGACAGAATTAGGCCAGGTCTATACCGACAGCAAAGGTATGACGCTATACGTTTTCGACAAGGACAAGGCAGACCAATCTACCTGCTATGAAGATTGCGCCAAAGCCTGGCCTCCACTCCTGGTCAAGGACGAGGCCACGAAGTTTAACGGCTTGGGGAAAATTACGCGTAGAGATGGCAAGCAGCAATGGACGTTAAACCACCGCCCGCTTTATCTATGGAATAAGGATAAGCAGCCAGGGGATATTACCGGGGCTGGTGTCAAAAACATCTGGTCTCTTGCCCGTGTAGATCAGGCCCCGGTTAAGGTCTACACCACCGATTCCGGTAAAATTTTAACCAATCAAAACCATATTTCGCTCTATACTTTTTCTAAAGATAGCAAGGGCGTTTCAGCATGTTATGACGAGTGTGCAAAGATTTGGCCACCGCTGGTAGCGCAAAAAGAAGAGGTTGCCAGCGGTGAGTTTAGCGTCATTGCCCGTAAAGACGGGACTTACCAGTGGGCATATCAGGGAAGTCCTCTCTATACGTGGGTAAAAGATACCCAACCAGGAGATATAACGGGGGATATGGTGAAGAATGTCTGGCATCTGGTTCGTCTTTAAATAGCTTTTGTGGGGGCATCGTCATCGTGGTCACAGCAAATGAAGAACTGCAGGTGCTGTTTGCCCGGATAAAACTCCGGGATAGAAAAGCATTTGAAATGTTATATCGCCAAACTAACCGAAAATTATATGGTTTGTTGATGAAAATTGTTGCTGACCGCAATATTGCGGCGGAATTATTACAAGAAGGCTACCTGAAGATCTGGTTTATTGCTGAACAGGGGCCGGTAACTTACCCCTGGGCATGGATGTGTCAGCTTATGCGAAATCTGGCTATTGATCATGTCCGACAGCATGGCCGCCTTCACCCTCATTTTGAAGAAACGGATATCTTGCCAGAAATTCAGGGGAGTAATGAAACGGATACTGCTGATGACCTTGCCCTGTTAACCCGCTGTTTTTCCACCCTGGCGCAAGAAAAAAGACAGGCCATAAAGTTAGCTTATATTCATGGCTATTCTCATGAGGAAATTGTTGAGCGGCTGTCGCATCCACTGGGCACCATAAAATCATGGATCCGTAGAGGTCTCCAGGAGTTGAAGCAATGCATAGACGCTTGACTCCTGTTCGCTATAGCAACCCGACGATACGGGAACATCTGGTCAGTCAGTATCTGCTTGGCACCTTGTCACTAAGGACGAGAAGGCGTCTGGAGTCTCTGATGGCGCAAGACATAACCTGGTATGAGCTCGTTATACAATGGCATTCACATCTTAGTGGACTTGGGCCTATGACATCAGAGAACCCCCCTTCATGGGTATGGGGAAATATTGTAGCCACGTTGAGTAAGCAGGAAAAAGTACACTTTTGGAATCGATGGTGGGGTAACAAGTGGCCAACATTTTCTCTGGTTTGTGCCGTATTGTTATTCATGTTTTCCAGCTCGATGTTGTTGATGACTGAGCCAAAAATAGCGACTCCAAGCTATATTGCAGTAATGTCATCACCGGGAAAAAGCGACTATTTTGTGCTTATGGCGTACAAAGGGGATAAACCCGGAAAATCAAGCATGCGCTTGAAATGGAATGCACGTCGTCATCTGTCTGGTACCAATATGGAAACGGCTATGCTCTGGGCAAAAGATAAAGATACTGGTCAACTGACCTTATTAGGCCGATTTGCCAACTTACAAAGCCCTCAGCCTAAATTACTGAAGCCAAATGAATGGAACTCTGTAAAAAACAGCAGTGAACTGTTCATTACTGCAAATAACAACCCGAAAAGTGAGATATTGTTCAAAGGCATCTGTATTGAACTATCTTCATCACCCACATAAAGAAGAGTCTATTTTCATGAAAATCAGAAAGTTAATCATTGCTACCGCAGCTATTATGGCATCATGCTCCACCCATGCTGGCGGTCAGTTTCTCGACACCAGCATAGTCCATCAGCCTAAAGATGGGGTGGTGCGTTTGTATGGGCCTGGCGGCCCTCATACCGCATTGATAAAAGCGGCAGCTGGCTTTGAAAAAAAGACCGGGCAACACGTTGAAGTCATTTACGGGCCTGAAAAAAAGTGGTCAAAAGAGGCTCAACAACGTGCCGACATTATTTTCAGCGCTTCAGAGCAATCCATGACAGCCTATATTGAGAACTATCCTTTTGTCACCAGCAAGGATGTGATGCCTATGTTCATTCATCCGGCTGTCATTGCCGTTGCCAAAGGTAACCCAAAAAACATTAAAAGTTTTGAGGACCTCATTAACCAACCGATGAAAATTATCGTTACAGAAGGGAAAGGAACCTACAACACATCAGGAACCGGCCTGTGGGAAGATATTGCGGGTCGTCTGGGTAAACTGGACGATATCAAAAAAGTACGTGAAAATATTGTGGCTTTTGAACAAGGGAGTGGTGCGGCGTTTAAATCTTTCCAAGACTTGAAGGCAGATGCCTGGATCACCTGGAGTGACTGGCCAATTGCTAATGCCGATAAAGTGGATATGGTGGTCATTGAACCAGAGAGAAGGATCTATCGTGACTTCAATATGGCTATTTCACCCAATGCCGATGCTGGAGCTGCGCAGTTTGCCGCCTATCTGGAAACTGCAGAGGGTGCTAAATTCTTCAAAGAAGAAGGTTGGATAAAATGAAGAAACACCCATAATTGATAGCGCGCATGAAATAAAATTAAATTTTAACATTATTTATTAAGTGTAATTTGTTGATTTAATGAATAAAAATATACGCAATTTATGGTTTTTTCGTGAATTCAGCGGACCTGTTAACCACTGAAGCACAGAACAACCTCCGTACATTATCTCTGTTGTTAACAGAGTTTAATATGATTGATTGAAGTGCGGGCAATTAATTAACAGTATCTATTAAACAATAATGGACTATATCTATGAATGTCAAGAAAACGTTACCATTAATTTTTCTATTAGCAGCCTGTTCAGCAAATGCAACAGAAGTTAAACCTTATGTATCTGCTTTTGGTGGGATAGATTTAGGCAGTAAAAGTGACATCTACGGACACAACCCTGCTGGTATGTTACGTGATATTGATGTAAAATATAAGAGTTCATTTATTTATGGCTTATCTGTTGGGGCTAATGTTTACCAAGGCCCTTATGGTTCAATTAGTGCTGAGTTTGAATATGCTAATCGCGATTTGAAAACCAAGTCCTTGAGCCTGAACAGTGTTGAACGTTCTCTTAATGGAGAAAAAATAAACTCTTTAGAAATTAATTCTTATATGGCGAACGTAATTTACGAATCAAATTATATCGTTGATAAATTGAAGTACTCTATGGGAGCAGGAATTGGGTTGGCCAATATGTCATATGACGTTAACTATCTGGTTAATAATGCAGCGACACCAACGCAAATAAATATCAAGAGCACTAATAACCCCTTGGCATATCAGTTTATGGTCGGGCTGGCATATGACTTTACTGAAAACATTGCTGCTCTTTATAATGTGAAGTATTTTTCGGTGAGAGACCATAACGTAAATCGCTATAAACTGAATAACGGACCTGGACTAGAGTCTGTGCTGAATAGCGGTTTTGATGACTCATGGTCAATGAATCTTGGCTTACGCTATACGTTTTAAATAACCTGGCCCTGCTTCAATACCGATGCAGGGTTATCAATCCATTGAGATTCTTGATGGTTAGGAATCTATGGTCACTCCCGCTTTTGCAATACCGATACTGAAGATATTGGGGCTTGTATGAATTTATCCGCCTCTTAATGGGCTTTATGCCTGCGCCACGATGAGTTTCGTGCCTGATGAGCCTTATAAACTTCAACGGCCTTTAATCAGCCATTCCTAACCACAGGTTTTTCATCAGGCCGGTTGGTCGTTCATATCATCAATAATCAGTATCCGCAAACCAGATAAGAAACTGTTCAAACATGTAAATACAACTGATGATTTTGCGTCAAAAGACTGCTGCCGGGACGTGAGTGCCCATGCGATCCTGGCCAGCTTATTTGCCAGAGCGCAGGTCACGACGAAATTATTTTTCCGCAATAATAATTCTCTGACCCAGTCGGCAAGTTTGCCAAACGGAGCCCGTTATGCGGGGTTAGTTTTACTTGTGCTCATAACATCTCTTATTTTTCAATTTGTTATGTAATGGTGATATTGGTTAATGTCAGTGTTTGTTTTGTAGTTAAGAATTTAATGTTTTTATATGTTCAATGTAAAAAATTACTTTCACAAGCAATGTCAACAAGTTAATCTATAATCTTGTATTATAAAAACCAGTCTCGTCACAACCTTGAATATCATCTCCTT
>Ga0256408_1000158_pt1 | contig 92718 bp, 90 predicted proteins | sample PhyAR1_FD_185998 | JGI IMG/M metagenome (GOLD analysis project Ga0256408, IMG submission 185998) | Leaf surface microbial communities from alfalfa plants in UC Gill Tract Community Farm, Albany, California, United States - DLSL A.R1 | ecosystem: Host-associated > Plants > Phyllosphere >...
TGTTTTTCACCAATCCGCGCGGCACGCCCACCACATCAATGTTTGCTATTTTCATGGCCGTGGTGACGACATTACTGACGTTTGGCATGCTGGTGTTCAGCTCGACACAGGCGATCAGCAGTTTCGGGATCGTACTGAGCGCCGGTATATTAACGGCTTTCCTGCTGTCGCCACTGACCTTGCCGGCAAAAAAAAGAGGACGTAAAAAATGACCCGATTGATGTGGCCGGTGCTGGCGCTTCTGATCTTAATGCTTGGCGGTTGTGCGATAAATTCCCCTTCCGGTACTGAGCCTCAGGCGTGGCTAAAACGCGGCGTGCAGGTGAAACTTCCCGCCCCCTTATTAGATAAGCCGGTCAGTCAGCAACAGTTACTGACGGCTACCGTCAACGGCAAACAACAGTCATTGCTGGTGCTGCTCAATGCGGATGGCAAATCGCTGCAACTGGCCGGATTGTCTCCGCTTGGGATCCGCCTGTTCAAAGTGGTCTACGATCAAACAGGCATCCACACCGAGCAGGCGATAAAAATTGAGGGTTTACCTCCCGCTAATCAGGTTCTGGCCGATATTATGTTGAGCTACTGGCCGGTACAGAACTGGCAACCGTTGCTGCCAGCGGGCTGGACGTTCGATGAGCAGCCTTTGCGCCGGACATTACTGGATAACGAAGGCCATGCCATCACCCGTATTGATTACGTGACGCAGGGCGGAACGCGTCAGCCTGTTTCGATTACTCAGATGGCGTTTCACTACCAGATAACTATCCAGAATGTCGGTGAATAACATGATCTACTTTTCGGCCGTGGGCATGGTTAACGCGCTGGGAAATAACAACGCGCAAATCGCAGCCAGCCTGATGGCGGGCGTAGCGCCGGGTATGACCGTGCAGGAAGGCTGGCTGACGGAAGACCGGCCGGTCTGGCTGGGCAGTGTGACGGGTGACTTGCCTGCCATCCCGGCAGATCTCTCTGCGCACTGCAGCCGCAATAATCAGCTGTTACTGGCCGCGCTGGCGCAAATTGAAGCGCCGGTAAATGACGCGATCGCCCGTTATGGCAAAGATCGCGTGGCAATCGTAATGGGCACCAGCACGTCAGGCATTGCTGAAGGTGAAGACGCGGTACGCTATCTTCAGCAGCATGGTGAATTCCCTGCGGGTTATGACTATCAGCAACAGGAGCTGGGTGATCCTTCAGAGTTTATGGCGCAACTGCTGGATCTGAGTGGTCCCGCCTATACCTTATCGACGGCCTGTTCTTCCAGTGCGAAAGCGATTATCAGCGGAAAACGCCTGATTGAATCCGGGCTGGCTGATGCCGCGCTGGTCGGCGGGGCTGACAGTTTGTGCCGGATGCCGGTAAACGGCTTCAACAGCCTGGAATCTTATTCCCGCGGTCATTGCACGCCATTCGGGCAAAACCGCGATGGGATCAATATCGGTGAGGCATCAGCCCTGATTTTGCTGACACGTGAACCGGCAGATATTGCGCTGCTTGGCGCCGGTGAATCATCAGATGCCTGGCATATGTCTGCGCCGCATCCTGAAGGGCTGGGCGCCGAACGTGCCATTATTATGGCGTTAGAACAGGCCGGTCTGCTTCCCGATGAGGTGGGCTACATCAATGCGCATGGCACTGCTACTCCGCTTAACGATCAGGTGGAAGCGGCGGTGATCCACCGGCTGTTTGGCAACCGGACGCCGTGCAGTTCTACCAAGCATCTTACCGGCCATACGCTGGGTGCGGCGGGCGCAACGGAAGCGGCGCTGAGCTGGCTTATCCTCACGCAAAATCTTGCGTTGCCGCGACAGGATTTCAGCATAACGCCGCGGGATATCAGCCTGCCGGATATCCGTCTGGTGGAAACCACAGTAATGGCGGAGAAACCGGTCATTTTATCCAACTCCTTTGCTTTTGGCGGCAATAACGCCAGCCTGGTGATCGGAAGACCGTCATGAATGCCTTAAACGCAGCGGATTATTTACCGCATGAATCGCCGATGGTGTTGCTGGAAAACATCATCGACGTGACAGAAGAAACGGCGTTGTGCAGCGTCGTGGTTTCAGAAAACGGCGTGCTGGCGCCGTTTCTCAATGCCCGGGGTGCCTTGCCCGCGTGGTACGCCATTGAGCTCATCGCGCAAACTATTGGCGTGTGGAGTGGCTGGCACGGCGCGCAGAGCGGGTTATCGCCGCAGGTAGGCATGCTGCTGGGCGGCAGGGCGATAAAATGCAGCGTGCCGGAATTTACAGCAGGCAGTGAATTACGGATAAGCGTGGCGATGGTATTGCGCGACGAAAAACTCGCCAGCTTTGAAGGCGTTATCTGCATTAAACGAGAACAAGACAACCTTCAGGTTGCACAGGGAAGGCTGAATACGTACCAGCCAGACAAGGATGAATTGATTAAATTGACACAGGGGAAACTGGAATGACGCGTTCGGTATTAGTGACCGGTGCCAGCAAGGGGATCGGCAAAGCCATTGCCTGTCGGCTGGCAGGTGAGGGTTTTTTGGTAGTCATTCACTACCACAGCGATCAAGCAGGTGCAGAAAACACCCTGCAACAAATAACTGAAAATGGCGGTAGCGGGCGCATTGTGCAGTTCGACATCAGCAACCGCCAGCAGTGCCGCGACGTGATCGACGCGGACATAGAAGCGCATGGTGCGTATTACGGTGTGATTAATAACGCCGGTATTACCCGCGACGGCGCGTTTCCTGCGCTGACTGACGAAGACTGGGACGGCGTGATCCACACTAATCTCGACAGTTTCTACAATGTTTTACACCCCTGCGTAATGCCGATGATCGGCCTGCGTCAGGGCGGGCGCATTATCGCACTTTCCTCGGTTTCCGGTATCACGGGCAACCGCGGTCAGGTCAATTACAGTGCGGCCAAAGCCGGGATTATCGGCGCCTGCAAGGCGCTGTCGCTGGAGCTGGCGAAACGCAAAATCACCGTCAACTGTATTGCGCCGGGGCTGATCGACACCGGTATGCTCGACATGGAACAGCCGGCGCTGGATGCTGCCATGAGCATGATCCCACTTAAACGTATGGGACGTGCCGAAGAAGTCGCCGGATTGGCGAGCTATCTGATGTCGGATATCGCGGGCTATGTGACACGCCAGGTAATCTCCATCAACGGAGGCATGGTATGAGTCATCGTGTAGTGATCACCGGCATGAAAGGGGTTACGGCATTCGGCAACCACTGGGACGAGGTTTCTGCCCGTCTGCAGCAGGGTAAAAATGCCGTTCGTCATATGGATGAATGGTTGATCTACCAGGGTCTGAACACTCATCTGGGCGCACCGGTGGATGATTTTGTGTTGCCTGCGCACTACACCCGCAAACGTATCCGGTCGATGGGGCGCGTCTCGCTACTTTCAACGCGTGCAGTGGAACTGGCGCTGGAACAGGCCGGTTTGCTGGAGGACCCGGTTCTGACCGATGGCGAGACCGGCATTGCGTTCGGTTCATCGACCGGCAGCACCGGTCCGGTGAGTGAATTCGCCACCATGCTGACGGAGAAGCACACCAATAACATCACCGGCACGACGTATGTGCAGATGATGCCGCACACCACGGCCGTGAATGCAGGATTGTTCTTCGGGCTGAAAGGGCGTGTTATCCCGACGTCCAGCGCCTGTACCTCCGGCAGTCAGGCCATCGGTTATGCCTATGAAGCGATCAAACACGGTTACCAGACTGTGATGGTGGCGGGCGGTGCGGAAGAGCTCTGTCCGTCTGAAGCGGCTGTTTTTGACACGCTGTTCGCCACCAGCCAGCAGAATGATCACCCTGAACTTTCGCCACGTCCGTTTGACACACAGCGTGACGGTCTGGTCATTGGCGAAGGCGCCGGGGCGCTTATTCTTGAGTCGCTCGAACATGCACAGGCGCGGGGCGCGAAAATTTACGCTGAAATCGTCGGATTCGCCACCAACTGCGACGCGGCGCATATTACCCAGCCGCAGCAATCCACCATGCAGATTTGTATCGAAAAAGCGCTGAAAAATGCCGGTATTCCTGCTTCTGAAATTGGCTATATCAGTGCGCATGGCACGGCAACGGATCGCGGCGATATCGCGGAAAGCCACGCAACTGCTGCCGTGTTTGGTAATCAGACGGCCATTTCATCGCTGAAAAGTTACTTCGGCCATACGCTCGGTGCCTGTGGTGCGCTGGAAGCGTGGATGTCGCTGGAAATGATGCGTGAAGACCGGTTTGTGCCGACCATCAACCTGACGCAGCCGGATCCGCTTTGCGGCGAACTGGACTACATCATGGGGGAATCGCGCCATATTCAGACTGAATTTATTCAGTCGAATAACTTTGCATTCGGCGGGATCAATACCTCTTTAGTTTTCCGTCGCTGGCAGTAAACAATGAACTTTGCGCGTCTCATCACTGCATCGCTGGATGACCCTTTTTCGTTGTCCCGCTTGTCCGCAGACATGATCGCTAAAAGTGCCGCAATGAACCCCGCCCGCCGCCAGCAATGGCGTGCGGGCAGGGTGCTGCTGGCCGAAGCATTGTCCGTTTTCTGCGGTTGTGAGACCTTGCCGGAACTGCAGTTTTCCGCGCACGGAAAACCCTTTTTTGCCGATGTATCCCTGCCGCATTTTTCTCTCAGCCACAGCAAAAATCATCTGCAACTGCTGCTATGTCAGGCGGGTGAAGCCGGAGGCGATGTGGAGCAAATGCGTCCGCGGCGTCGTTATCATGACGTCGCCCGCGAAGCATTCAGTGACACTGAATTTCTGTGGCTGATGGAACAAGCGGAACCGCAAATGGCGTTCTGGCAACTGTGGTGTCTGCGTGAAGCGTGGCTGAAACAGCAGGGCGGCAGCGTGTGGCAGATGGACCGGATCCGCCTCGAACCGGTCTTCAGGTCTTTTACGTCTGAACCCGCCACGGACACGCAGTTATGGTATTTAGCCGATGGTTCTGAGATGCGTGCGCTGGCGCTGCCTGCGGGTGTTTCAGAACTTGAAGAATATGCTTTTAACGCGGCTTCCGGTGATTTTATGCCACTGGCCTCCCGGCCATGGTCGCAATTTTTCTCCCGCTGATTATTGCGTTCAAATCAAAAGTCTTCAGGGGGGATATTCAGCTCCCGCGTGTTCCCAGCTTTTCACTCAGAAAATCAATAAAACACCGGATCCTTGTGCTGACCGTCTGATCGCTGTAATACACCGCGTGGAAAGGCATGGCGATACGCAGGGTGTCCGGTACCAGCAGTTTCACCAGATCTCCCCGTGCAACATCCTCATCGGTCATAAAGTCCGACAGACAGGCAATGCCGTTGCCCTGTAAACACAATCTGCGCAGTGTCTCACCACTTCCTGAGCTGATAAACGGTGTGACCGTCAGTTGCTGGCCGTCCGCGCACAGCAGTGGCCATTTGTTCAGCGCCACCACTTCGTTAAAACCCAGACATCGGTGTTTTAGCAGATCATCAGCGCTTTGCGGCGTTCCCCATTTTTTCAGGTAATCCGGCGACGCCAGCACGCTGCGATAGCTGAGCATCAGCTTGCGCGCCCGCAGGCTGGAATCTTCCAGCTCACCGACGCGGATCGCCACATCCACTTTATGGTCGATCAGATTGATATTGCTCTCGGAAGAAAAAAGCGCGAGCGACATCTTCGGGAATCGTTCGGTGAATTCTGCCACCAGCGGTGAAATGATATGCAAAATAACCGGTGTCGCTGCATCGATGCGTAAAATCCCCTGCGGATCGTCGCGGTTCTCCAGCAGATCGTCTTCTGCTGCCGCCATTTCGTGCAGGATCTTCTGTACGCGGACGAAATAGCGCTCGCCTTCGTGCGTCAGGCTGATCTGGCGTGTGGTACGGTTGAGCAGGGTGATGCCCAGTTTTTGCTCAAGACGTTTCAGCGTCCGGCTGACCACTGAATTATCCTGCCCCAGCTGTTCTGCCGCGCGGCTGAAACTGCCGCTTTCCACCACCGTGACAAAGGTAATCAACTCTTCAGAACTGGCTCGCATTGTTGTTACTCCAGCATAAATAAATTGATATTTTGGTTATTTCTGTCATTTAAGCACAAGCCGATAATAGCCGCCATCAAATCGATATTCATGTGGAGTAAAGGTTATGCCGCTTGCACTATTAGCACTGACCATCAGTGCGTTCGCTATAGGAACAACAGAGTTTGTTATCGTCGGCCTGGTGCCGACCATCGCACAGCAACTGGGCGTTTCAGTCCCGTCCGCCGGTTTGCTGGTGTCCATTTACGCGCTCGGCGTGGCGATTGGCGCACCGGTTCTGACCGCACTGACGGGCCGCGTACCGCGCAAAACGTTGCTGATTGGTCTGATGGTGCTGTTCACGCTGGGTAACCTGCTGGCGTGGCAGTCACCGAATTACAGCACGCTGGTGATGGCGCGTCTGCTGACCGGCCTGGCGCATGGTGTGTTCTTCTCTATTGGCTCGACCATTGCCACCAGTCTGGTGTCGAAAGAAAAAGCGGCTTCTGCCATCGCGCTGATGTTTGGTGGTCTGACCGTGGCGCTGGTGACGGGTGTGCCGCTCGGGACATTTATCGGTCAGCATTTCGGCTGGCGTGAAACTTTCCTCGCGGTGTCGCTGATTGGTGTCGTTGCCATTATCGCCAGCGCGATCCTGGTACCGAATAACATCAAAAACAAACCGGCAGCGCGTGTTGCCGATCAGGTCAAAGTGCTGATGAACCCGCGTCTGTTACTGATTTACGCCATCACCGCGCTGGGTTACGGCGGCGTATTCACTACGTTCACGTTTCTTGCGCCGATGATGCAGGAACAGGCCGGTTTCTCCGCCAGTATGGTCAGCTGGATCCTGCTGGCGTATGGCGTGTCGGTTGCCATCGGCAATATCTGGGGCGGCAAACTGGCTGACCGCCACGGAGCCGTTAAAGCGCTGACGATTATTTTTGCCGCACTTGCCGCGCTGTTGCTGATTTTCCAGTTCACTTCAGGTTTCGGTATTCCGGCGTTGATCACGCTGCTGGTGATGGGAATTTTCGCCTTCGGCAACGTACCGGGATTGCAGGTTTACGTGGTGCAGAAAGCCGAAGAGGTAACACCGAATGCGGTCGATGTGGCGTCAGGTCTGAACATCGCAGCATTTAACGTCGGTATCGCTTTAGGTTCGGTGATTGGCGGGCAGGTGGTTTCCACAATTGGTCTGGCGCAAACGCCGTGGATTGGCGCGGTGATCGTCGCGGGCGCGCTGTTACTTATCCGTCTGAGCGGGCATCTCGACCGCAAGCCGAAAGCGGCGCTGGCCTGATTTATCCTGCATTCTGTGTCTTCACGGCTCGCTTCGGCGGGCCGTTTTCGTTTTTGTGCTAGCCTGTAGATGTGACCAGGTTGTATACCAATGTAAACAGATTTGGCCTGAGCGCCTGCGGGCGTATACTGAACTTTCGCTGTGGGAATCTCTCTCATATAGCAACGATATAACGGGTAAACAGGCGATTAGCGTGCGGAAAAAAACATATGCAATGAGGTATGTCGCAGGTCAGCCCGCTGAGCAAATCTTTCCGGGTGCCCTCGCACATTTAGGGCCGGATTTGCCGCCGGGTGCTGCGCTACCCAACTCGAATATTCTGCGCGTCATGGTGTGGAATATCTTTAAACAGCAGCGGGCTGACTGGTTGTCAGTTCTGCGCGATTACGGCAAAGATGCGCAACTGGTGTTACTTCAGGAGGCGCAGACGACGCCCGAACTGATCCGCTTTGCCACATCCAACTATCTGGCTGCCGATCAGGTGCCGGCGTTTATGCTGCCTCAGCACCCCTCTGGCGTGATGACACTCTCTGCGGCGCATCCGGTTTATTGTTGCCCGCTGCGTGAGCGTGAGCCACTTCTGAGGCTGTCTAAATCGGCATTAGTGACTGTCTATCCGCTTCTGGATGGCCGTTTGCTGATGGTGGTGAATATTCATGCCGTCAATTTCAGCATCGGTATTGACGTCTACAGCAAACAGCTCGACCCGATTGGTGAGCAGATTGCTAACCATAAAGGGCCGGTGATTATGGCGGGGGATTTCAACGCCTGGAGCAAACAGCGTATTAACGCACTGTACGGCTTTGCGGGGAATATCCATCTGGAGGAAGTGCGTTTTCCTTCTGACTATCGTAAGCGGGCGTTCGGCAGGCCGCTGGATTTCATCTTCTACCGAGACCTGAGCGTCACCAGTGCGTCGGTGATGGAAACGCGGGCTTCAGACCACAACCCGTTGCGGGTTGAGTTTATGGCAAGTAAACCGCTGGCGTTGTAGCGCTTTTTTTGTTGAACAAAAGAACGCGGCTCAAAAGAACACAGTCAAAAAACGCAGACATAAAAAAAGCACCCGGAATATTCAGGGTGCTTTTTTATTGCCGGTACCGTTACGAATCAGGTATCAGGACTCATCTTGTTGCTGACGAACAACGTTAACTTGTTGCCCGGCTGCAGGTTGTCGGCATTAGTGTTCCAGCGCATCACATCTTTGATGTTGACGCCGTGACGCTTGGCAATGCTCGACAATGAATCGCCTTTACGCACCTGATAAGTGATGCTGCCGCCATTGGCACTGGTATCGCTGACGCTGTTATCCGCCACCTGCAGTGTTTGCCCAACTTTTAACGCGCCTGCTGAGCGCAAATTGTTCCAACGCTGTAAATCACGGGTCTTCACATTCAGCCGGGCTGCAATGCCAGACAAGCTGTCGCCGGAGCGAACCTTGTACTGTTTTGCACCTGACGGAGTGTTGCTGGCCAGTTTGGTTTCCTGTACTGCGGCAATATCGCCATCAGCCAGTGAATCTTTTAACTGGTCGGCATGCGCCTTCGGCAGAACGATGTAATGCGGGCCATTCGGCGCGGTTACATTTTTCTTGTAGCCAGTGTTAAACGACTTGAGCTTGGTCAGGGACATGCCCGCCATCTCCGCCGCCTGGGTCAGTTGCATCTGCTGTCCGACTTCAACACGCGCCAGGGCACGGTCTTCACTCGGTTTCGGCAGGTTGATACCGTATTTTTTACTGTGCTTGAGAATGTCGCTCAGGGCTAACATCTTCGGCACATAAATCGATGTTTCACGTGGAAGCGCCAGCGCCCAGAAGTCAGTCGAACGACCCTTGGCTTTGTTCGCTTTCACCGCTTGCATTACGCGGCCTTCACCACTGTTATACGCAGCAACGGTCAGTAACCAGTCACCACCAAACATCTTGTTCAGGCGTTGCATCATATCAAGCGCAGCGGTTGTCGAAGCCACAACATCGCGGCGACCGTCATACCACTGGTTTTGTTTCAAACCATAGTTTCGACCCGTTTGAGGCACAATCTGCCACAACCCTGCAGCGTTAGCTGATGAGGTTGCTTTAGGGTCAAAAGCGCTCTCCACTATGGGTAGCAGTACCAGTTCCATCGGCATATTACGTTTCTTAATCTGCTCGGTGATCCAGTACATGTACGGCTCTGCCCGTAATGTTACATCGTGGAGATAGCTCTTATTCTTTAAATATTTAACTCTTTGTTCGCGGATCCGGGGATTATCCGGAACCTTCATCTTCAGCTCGTCGCCTATGAAGTTCCACAAATTTTGTTGGGAGACGGTGTCGTTTCCATCCAACCATCCCCCAGAGGCCGCACGGCCATCATCTGTGTACTGTCCTGCTTCACTTTGACTTGCTGAAGACAAACTCTGTGCATGTTGTTCCGGTACCTTCACGCCCTGCCTGGACGCCTGGCAACCTGTGAGCAACATGGAGGCGATTATTAGGATCGCGTTTGCCTTCATGTGTGTGTCATAGTTGCTTAAAAGACGAGCGATAATACTTTGCTTCGAAAAAAAACACAACCTTTGGGGCTAAAAGCTATCTTTCAGTGCCCTTAATTGCGCGAAAACCTGCCAGTCAGGCTTTAAGGAACCGTTAAGGTTTAATTTGTTTTGTAAATCAACATCATCGCAACGTAAAAAGAGGTTAATTTTACGCTCAAGACCGAGGGTAGAAGGCAGGGAAGATTGTCCCTTTTCACGCATTTGTTGCACTTTGTGCTCATGAGAATGAATATCATGATCCTGCGGTAAAATGGAGCGCGCAAACTTAAGATTTGAGAGAGTGTACTCATGTGCGGCGCAGACTAATGTTTCATCAGGCAGGGCTGCTAAGCGTTGAAACGACTGGTACATTTGCTCCGGCGTCCCTTCGAACAAACGGCCACATCCGGCGGAAAACATCGTGTCTCCGCAGAAAAGATAAGGTGCGCTATAGTATGAAATATGACCAAGAGTGTGCCCGGGCGTAGCAAAGATCTGCCATTCCAGACCGCCAATTACCAATTTATCGCCGTTTTTAAGACTAATCTGACTAAGCTTCTTCTCAGTTTCGTGAGGTCCGTACACTTTCAGACCCGGAAAATGGCTGCAAATCTCATCAACACCCCCAACATGGTCGTGATGATGATGCGTCAGGAGGATAGCCGTCGGGGTTAAATTATCCTTTTTCAGCGCGGCTAAAACCGGCGCTGCTTCACCGGGATCGACAATCAGGCAATGCCCTTGCTGGTCATCGAGCATCCAAATGTAATTGTCCTGCAAGGCAGGAATACTGATAAGATTCATGGCAACCTCTCTTTGGCAACTGCTTGAAAGAAGATAACAAACTATGCGACCAGCCCGCGCCCGTAAGAAAATAGTTGCACCGGCTTCATGGGAAGATATCCCATGCGGCGACTACTACCGTGCCGCGCTTGAGCAACAACTGCAACCCTGGTGGGGCAAACTTTACGGGTTCCACCTGCTGAAAATCGGCGCATTAAGTGCCGAAATCGATGCTCAGGCCTGTCCGATCTCGCATCAGGTGAACTTCGCACCGGAAGGCGAGGGGCTGCATGTTCAGGGCGATCCTTACTATTTACCGTTTGCGGCAAAATCGGTGGATGCCTGCCTGCTCAGCCATACGCTCGCTTACGCGGATGACCCGCACCGCATACTGCGTGAAGTGGATCGCGTGCTGATTGATGACGGCTGGATGGTGCTCAGCAGCTTTAATCCGCTTAGTCTTTTAGGTATTGGCAAACTGATGCCGGTGTTTCGTAAACGCCAGCCTTACAGCAGCCGTTTATTTACCCAGATGCGTCTGCTCGACTGGCTGTCTTTGCTCAATTATGAAGTGATGGTTCACCGGCGTTTTCACGTGCTGCCGTGGAAAAAGAATGGCGGAAAATTACTGAGTACGCATCTTCCTGCGCTGGGGTGTATGACGCTGATTATTGCCCGCAAAAGGACTTTCCCGCTGACACCGACCGCGAAAAAAGTCCTCACACAGAAACAAAAAATACCGCAGGCGGTGGGGGCGACGAAGAGTTACCGGGAAGAACATCGGGATTGAGTTGAGAAAAAAATGACCGACGCCAGCCGTTTAATTCTCAGCCTGATAACCCACATCTTCCAGCGTCGGATTCCCCGCCGCTTCTTTCGCAAGCACGTCGCACCGCTCATTCTCAGGGTGTCCGGCGTGGCCTTTGACCCACATCCAGTTCAGCTGATGCGTCTGGATCGCGGCGTCGAGGCGTTTCCATAAATCGACGTTTTTCACCGGTTTTTTGTCTGCTGTTTTCCAGCCACGTTTCTTCCAGTTGTGGATCCAGGTGGTAATGCCCTGGCGCACATACTGGCTGTCGGTGCTCAGCGTCACTTCGCACGGCGTGCTCAATGCTTCAAGCGCCACAATCGCCGCCATCATTTCCATGCGGTTATTGGTGGTCAGACGAAAACCCGCGCTGAACTCTTTTTCGTGTTGCTTATAGCGTAATATCGCGCCGAAACCGCCGGGGCCGGGATTACCCAGGCAGGAGCCGTCGGTGAAAATTTCTACCTGTTTGGTCATATCTGGCAGGCTCTGTCATCAAAAGTAAAAACCAAGTCTGACATAAACCGCCGTGCCGGGCACAGCAATATCTTGGGGTGTAACTGTCTGAAAGCGGGCGCTGAGGAGGCTTTGTAACAGGTTTGGCCATCAGTAATGACTCTTTTGGCTGGAGAGCGCTGTCTTTTGCAATATAATAGGAAACTGCAGAGTGCCAGTTCAAAACTCTGAGTGAGTTCCGACTTTCATGGTTTTTTCACTGCCAATTTTCCAATGCTTTAAGGATGTCTAATGAGAAATGTTACGGTTTCTGCAACACAAATGAGCTGCAGCTGGGATCTGGAAAAGAATATTGTTAACGCTGAGAAACTGGTTCGCCAGGCTCATTCTAAAGGCGCACAAGTTATTCTTATTCAGGAACTTTTTGCTGCGCCTTACTTCTGTATTGATCAGAGCCCTGAGCATTACAGCCTGGCACAGGAGCTGGATAACAGCCCGCTGATCCGCCATTTCTCTGCGCTGGCGAAAGAACTGGAAGTGGTACTGCCTCTGAGCTTCTTTGAAAAGTGCAATAACGCCTATTACAACTCGCTGGTCATGATTGATGCTGACGGCAGTGTGCTGGACGTTTATCGCAAAACTCACATTCCGAACGGCCCGGCCTATCAGGAAAAACAATTCTTCATTCCGGGCGACACTGGCTTCAAAGTGTGGAATACCCGTTATGCGAAAATCGGCGTGGGCATTTGCTGGGATCAATGGTTCCCGGAAACCGCACGTTGCCTGGCATTGCAGGGCGCAGAAATCATCTTCTATCCGACGGCGATCGGTTCAGAACCGGCGTATCCGGAAATCGACAGCCAGCCACACTGGACCCGCGTTCAGCAGGGCCACGCTGCGGCTAACCTGGTGCCGGTGATCGCCTCTAACCGTATCGGCACGGAAAAAAGCAAATTCATTCCTGATTATGAAATGACCTTCTACGGTTCTTCCTTCATTGCTGATCAGACCGGTGCGCTGGTTGAACAAGCCAACAAAACGGAAGAAGCCGTGCTGGTTCATACCTTTGATCTGGATGCTATTGCTGCACAGCGCGCATCGTGGGGTCTGTTCCGCGACCGTCGTCCTGAAATGTATGGCGCAATCGCGACATCCGACGGTTCAACAAGGAAATAACTGATGTCTTCTATTGATATCAATCCTCAGGCTGAAGGTTTTGCGATGCCCGCTGAATGGGCATCGCAGCAGGCTGTCTGGATGATCTGGCCTTACCGCACCGATAACTGGCGCTCGAACGGGCGTCCGGCACAGCTGGCTTTCGCCAATGTGGCGGCAGCGATTGCGACAAAAACGCCGGTATTTATGGCGGTTCCGGCAGCGGAAATGGCCAACGCACGCGAAGTGATGCCAGCGCAGATTACGCTGGTGGAAATGGAAAGCGACGACGCCTGGATGCGTGATACCGGCCCGACCATTGTGGTCAATCCGCAAGGCGAGCGTCTGGCTATCGACTGGACATTCAACGCCTGGGGCGGCTTCAACGGCGGTCTGTATTCGAGCTGGGAGCGTGACCAGCTGGTTGCCCGTCAGGTAGCGAACTATCAGCACATTCCTTATGTGTCGACGGATCTGGTGCTGGAAGGGGGCTCCATTCATGTGGACGGCGAAGGCACCTTGCTGACCACCGCAGAATGCCTGCTCAATCCGAACCGTAACCCTGATCTTTCCAAAGCTGACATTGAAGCGCAGTTGCAGAAATACCTCGGCGTGAAGCAATTCATCTGGCTGGAAGAGGGCGTATTCAACGACGAAACCGACGGACACATCGACAATATGTGCTGCTTCGTGCGTCCGGGTGAAGTCGCTTTGCACTGGACTGACGACGAGCAGGACCCGCAGTACGCGCGTTCTGCCGCAGCGTTAAAAGTGCTGGAAGCTTCGAAAGATGCCAAAGGGCGCAGCCTGAAAATCTGGAAAATGCCTTCGCCTCCTGTGATGCACGCCACCGCAGAAGAGACGATTGGGGTATTGCCGGGCACGGCGATTGAACGTGTGGAAGGCAACCGTCTGGCAGCGTCTTACGTCAATTACCTGATCAGCAATAACCACATCATTTTCCCGCTGCTCGATGCGAGAACCGATAAGCTGGCTGAAGCAATGTTTGCGCAAATGTATCCGGATTATAAAATCACCGGTATTCCGGCCCGTGAAATTCTTCTGGGTGGTGGTAACATCCACTGCATTACGCAGCAAATCCCCGCGTAAGATAAAGTGCCCGGCCGTGTCTCTTTACGTGCCGGGCAGACTGTTTCTGCCATTGACTGTCAGCGTTGGAAAATGACCCATGGATTTACAAAACACATCTAACAGGATCGTCGTTCTCGATACCGAAACCACCGGTATGAATAAACTCGGCGTCCATTACGAAGGGCACCGGATTATCGAAATCGGTGCTGTTGAAGTGGTTAACCGTCGTCTGACGGGGCGCAATTTCCATGTTTATCTCAAACCCGATCGTCTGGTGGATCCGGAAGCCTTCGGCGTTCACGGCATCAGTGACGAATTCCTCGCGGATAAACCGACCTTCGCCGACGTTGCTGACGACTTTGTCGAGTACATTCGCGGCAGCGAATTAGTCATTCATAACGCAACGTTCGACATCGGCTTTATGGATTACGAGTTCGACATGCTTGGCCGTAATCTGCCGAAAACCGAGACGTTCTGTAAAATCACCGACAGCCTGGCGATGGCGCGTAAGCTGTTTCCCGGTAAGCGTAACAACCTCGATGCCCTCAGCGATCGTTACCTGATCGACAACAGCAAACGTACGCTGCACGGCGCATTGCTTGACTCCGAAATTCTTGCCGAAGTTTATCTGATGATGACCGGCGGACAGACCAGCATTAAATTCACCCACGAAGGCGAACAAAATACCGGCGCTGACGGGCTCGGGATCCAGCGCGTGGCGCGTCCGGCCTCCGGGTTAAAAGTGATCGCGGCGAATGAGCAGGAACTGGCGTGGCACGAAGAAAGACTGGATCTGGTGGTGAAAAAGGGCGGCAGTTGTTTGTGGCGTTCTTAAGCCGCTTTTGCGGACTTTTGGATTGAAAATATCCAGCCTGCGGAAAAACTGTGCGGTTGATTGAAAATATCAGGAAAAGCATTGACGTAAGGGCGGGCATTCCTTAATATCCGCTCCGTTCTTAACCAGAACAAAATGCGGAGCGGTAGTTCAGTTGGTTAGAATACCTGCCTGTCACGCAGGGGGTCGCGGGTTCGAGCCCCGTCCGTTCCGCCACTATTCAGAAGCCCTGAGTGAGAAATCACTCAGGGCTTCGTCGTTTCAGCCATCCTGGCTGTTTCCTTCCTTGTATCAGTCTGTTATTCCGCTTCGATTTTCATATAGCCCATTGCGCCGCTGGCCGCACGATCATGGCGGGCGATGTAACGATAGAAACCGCCTGCCAGGAATGCGCCAATAAACCAGCTGAAGTTCGCCACCTGATGCAGGCCTGGCGTAAAGCTTATCACCAGACCAATCACCACTGCGGGTACCAGAGCTGCAATCGCTTTCGGGTTAAACCCGTTGCGATACCAGTAACGGCCGGAAGGCGTGGCGTTAAACAGCGCATCGACGTCCATATGACCGCGTTTGATCAGATAATAATCCGCCAGCAAAATCCCGAACAATGGCCCGATAAATGCCCCCAGCACATCCAGCGTGTAGTGGATAATTTCCGGTGACTGGAACAGGTTCCACGGCGTCAGCAGCACAGAACCGACCGCGGCGATCATCCCGCCGGTACGGAAACTGATTTTCTGCGGTGAACAGTTAGAGAAGTCGAACGCCGGCGACACGAAGTTCGCCACGATATTGATACCGATGGTGGCGATGATCATGGTCAGCAGACCAAGCGCCACGGCAACGCTGTTGCCCACGCGGCTGACGGTTTCGATAGGATCGGTGATCATCTGCCCGAACAGCGATTGTGTCCCTGAGACGATAACTACGGTCACAATCGAGAACAGCAGGAAGTTAAACGGCAGACCCCAGCGGTTACCGCGACGGATTTCGCTCATGCTTTTACCGTAGCGGGAGAAGTCACCAAAGTTCAGCAGCGGACCGGAGAAATAAGACACCACCAGCGCCGTGGCGGTCAGCATTTCCCAGCCTTGCTGACCGACCGTCAGGGTTTTGGTGGATAACGTAAACGAGATATTACTCAGCCCGGTTTTATACAAAATCCAGCCCGCCAGCATCAGCATAACAACATACACTGCCGGACCCGCCACATCGATAAAGCGCTTAATCGCGCTCATTCCGTGCCAGAACACCATCGCCTGCAATACCCACATAATGCCGAAACAAATCCAGCCGAGGGCAGAAAGGCCCAGCCAGTGCGGCACGGTCAGCGGCGTCAGGGAAGGGAAGAATTTTAGCAGCACCAGCATTAACGCGCTGGCCGCCAGATAGGTCTGAATACCGTACCACGCGAAGGCGATCAGCCCGCGGATCACCGCCGGAATATTCGCCCCGAATACACCAAATGCCTGACGGCAAATCACCGCGTAGGGCACACCGGCTTGCTGGCTTGGCTTCGCCACCAGATTGGCACAAATCTGCACGATACAAATCCCGCACAACAAACACAGCAGCACCTGCCAGCTGGTCAGGCCGAGGGTGAAGAAACTCGCGGCGACCACATAACCGCCCATGCTGTGTACGTCGGACATCCAGAAGGAAAATATGTTGTACCAGCTCCAGTTCTGGTCACGGGTCGGCGCTAAATCATCATTGCACAGCCGCGGGCTGTAATAAGGCTTGATGATCCCGGCACCCTGTTCGGAAGACGCCGTTGCGGAGGTGATTTCCTGATTTGGCATAAATCGTGCTCCTGTCATAAACAACATGTGAAAGTCGGAAGCCGGTGACCGGCTGCCCAAAGTTAAAAAGCAGTCACGGGAACACTGCATGAATCAGGCCAAACTTCACTTCTTGTATACAAAAAATCTATTTCAGGTATACGATAAATACACAAAACGGTATACGGAGTAACAGCAATGACCAGTTGGAGCGGGCTGAATACGGCCTATTTTACCGAGGATAAGGACGACCACATTTACAACGCGCTGGTGAGATCTATTGTTGAGCACCAGCTTTTACCCGGCAGTAAATTACCCGAAGAAGCTCTGGCGGAAGTGTTCTCGGTCAGCCGCACGGGTATCCGCCGCGTGTTACAGCGCCTTGCCGCAGTGCAACTGGTGACGATATTGCCCAAACGTGGTGCGCATGTGACCGCGCCGGATGCCGCAGAATCGCGCGATGTTTTCGCGACCCGTAAAATTCTCGAGTGCGCCAACCTGCCGCAGGTGATTGCCCGTTGTCAGTCGACCCATCTGGTCGCACTGAAGAAGCTGGTGCAGGAAGAAAAGCGTGCCCATGATGAGCGCGACGGCGCTGCGGCAATCCGTCTGTCCGCCGCTTTTCACGTCCAGCTTCAGGCCATTTCTGGCAACAAAGTGCTGACCGAATCCGTCTCTCAGCTCACATTGCGATCTTCACTGGCGATCGCCGCCTGGGGCGCGCCGTGGCAGCAAGGATGTCGTTGTCATGATCATGACGATCTGCTGGAACTGCTGAAAAAACGGGACGCCGTGGCGCTGTCCGCCAGCATGGCGCAGCATTTTGACAGCATCGTAGCCAGCCTGCGCTTTGAGCAAAATAAAGGGTCGACGCCTGATTTCGCGCAGATTTTTGCAGCCCGGATGCAGGTCACAGAAAAGGACTCAGACTGATGGCGAATCCACTTTGTATACAACTGATCAATCCCAATACCAGTCTGGCGATGACCGACGTGATGGCGCAAACCGCCCGCTCGGTGGCGGCGCCGGAGACACAAATTCTGGCCGTTTGTCCGGAAGAAGGCGCGCCGTCCATTGAAGGGCATTTCGATGAAGCGATTGCCACACTGGGCGTGTTACAGCAGATAAAAGCCGGACGGGATGCGGGTGTCGGCGGGCACATTATTGCCTGTTTCGGTGATCCCGGATTACTGGCCGCCCGTGAACTGGCGCGCGCGCCGGTTGTCGGTATTGCCGAAGCGGCGATGCATCTGGCGACAATGGTGGCGACGCGTTTCTCGATTGTCACCACCTTACCGCGCACGCTGACCATTGCCCGGCATTTGCTGCATCAGTATGGCTTCGAACGCCATTGTGCTGCCTTACATGCCATCGATTTACCGGTGCTGTCGCTGGAAGACGGCAGCGGGCTGGCACAGCAGAAGGTGCGCGAGCAGTGTATCGCGGCGAAAAAATCTGACGGCAGCGGGGCGATAGTGCTCGGTTGTGGCGGAATGGCCGATCTGGCGCAGGAACTGACGCTCGAGCTGAACATACCGGTGATCGACGGCGTCAGCGCGGCGGTCAAAATGGTCGAGTCACTGGCGTCTTTACGCCTGACGACCAGTAAACACGGCGATCTGGATTATCCGCTGGAAAAACCTTTGTCTGGTCGTTTTGCCGGACTGAATCTGAGAGAACACTATGTCTGATTTTGAGTACGGTTTGACTGATGCATATCCGCGTGACCTGATCGGTTACGCCGGACGTCCGCCACACGCTAACTGGCCGGGCAACGCCCGCATTGCGGTGCAGTTTGTTCTCAATTACGAAGAGGGCGCTGAAAATAACGTTTTGCATGGCGATGCCGGTTCCGAGCAATTTTTATCTGACATCATCGGTGCAGCCAGTTTCCCCGACCGCCATATGTCGATGGATTCGCTGTACGAATACGGATCTCGTGCGGGTTTCTGGCGCATCCACAATGAGTTTCAGAAACGTGGCTTACCGCTGACCGTTTTCGGTGTAGCGATGGCGCTGGCACGCAATCCGGAAATCGTCAGCGCGATCAAAGCGGCAGATTACGACGTCGTCAGCCACGGCTGGCGCTGGATCCACTATCAGAACATGAGCAAAGCCGAAGAGGCGGAGCACATGCAAAAAGCCATCACCGTGCTGCGCGACCTGTTCGGCAAAGCGCCGTCCGGCTGGTACACCGGCCGCGACAGCCCGAACACCCGCCAGCTGGTCGCGGAGTCTGGCGGATTCCAGTATGACAGCGATTATTACGGTGATGACCTGCCGTTCTGGACGCCGGTGAAACTGGAAAACGGCGAAACGAAACAGCATCTGGTGATCCCATACACGCTGGAAACCAACGACATGCGGTTTGCCTCCCCGCAGGGGTTCAATACCGGCGAGCAGTTTTACACTTACCTCAAAGACACCTTTGACGTGTTGTATGAAGAGGGCGAAACCTCGCCGAAAATGATGTCGATCGGGATGCATTGTCGGATCCTGGGACGTCCCGGGAGATTTCGCGCTTTACAGCGGTTTCTCGATTACATCGGGTCACATGAGAAGGTGTGGGTGTGTAAGCGGCAGGACATTGCGGATCATTGGGTTAAACATTTCGGTGTTTAATCGCGAAATTCAAATTCAAATTCAAATTCAAATTCAACACCTTGGGCTCGCCGCCCAAACTGGCCCAGAGGACGCGTAAGCGCGCGCCCTCTGGACTCCCGCGCTTTTTCACTGCGCGCTGTCGCGGGCACGACGGACATGTTCTGTTGCTTTAGTGGGTGGCGAAAATCCAGGTGCTTCGCACTACCTTCTCTCGGTCTTCAAGCCATAGGTCTTGAAGCCGCTCCGTTCAGCTGAATTTTGAGCACGCCAATCCACTTTTCTAAAAGATGAAAAACAGTCTGCCGTTAATTTTAAGATGGTGCGGGCGATTCAGAAATCTTGCCGAACGGAGCGGCCTGAAGACCTGAGGCTTCAGGACCGAGAGAGGGAACCGCGTAGCGGCAAGATTTCCAGCCTGTCTCTGTGATACCTGAAACATAGCCAGCGAGCGATAGCGCGCAGTTAAAAGACGTGGGAGATCCAAGAGGGGCCCGTCCTGGCCCCTTTTGGGCGGTTTCGGCGCAGCGCGACAAGTGATCGCTGTTATTGAGAAACCGAAACTTTCATCGTCCATTCCTGGAAAAGAACAGTTTCCTCAGCTTTCCAAAGCTGAACCGCCCATTGGTTCGGTCAAACCATCAGACTCACATGGGCTGCCACAATCTTCCATCCACTCGCCATCTTCACCCACGTCTGCTGCTGACGTCCGATTTTGTCGGTCCCTTCACGGCGAAACTCCGTGCTGGCCACTGCCATGTCATCGCCAAATGTGGTGATGGTGGTGTTGACCAGATCCCGGTTTAAACCTTGTGAGGAACGCGCTGAGCGGAACGCGCGGATGGCTTCGATGCCGTAAAGATTTTCGCCCGCACCGTAGCGCACGGTACGCGGATCGTGCCAGAACAGTTCGTCGAGGACGGCGGTATCGTTGGTGATCAGCGCCTGTTCATAGCGATAAAATGCCGCATTCATTTCGGCAAGGATCGCCGGGCGGTCGATATGTTCAGTTTTCATGATTCGTCTCTTTACTCTTTTACTTCACCCTGGAAAACGGAGATGCAGGTTTTTACGCGGGCATCACCGGAGAACTGCTGACGTTCACTATTCCCTGTAATTCCAGCGCCCGTGCAGCGCGCAGGCACAGGTCTTCGCGCCACGGCGGCGCAATCAGTTGTAATCCAATCGGCAGACCGGTTGATGTCGTGACCGGCACCGTGACCACCGGTAAACCGAGGAACGAAATCGGCTGCGTCAGCATGCCCATATTGGCACGGGTTGGCAGATCCTGACCGTTAATTCTGATTGTGTCCTGACCAATCAGTGTTGCCGGGCATGGCGTGGCAGGGGCGATCAGAATGTCCCAGTGATCGAACAGGGGCAAGATTTGTTCCTGAAAATGCTGACGAAAACGCTGTGCCTGGACGTACCACGCCGCCGGGATCATCGCGCCTGCCAGTAAACGCTCGCGGGATAATGGCTCAAACTGCTCCGGAATGGTGCGCAGTTTTGGCAAATACTGATTACCACCTTCAGAAGCACTGATGATAAACGCCGCTGAACGCGCCAGTTCGGCCTGCGGCATCACGACTTCTTCCTGTGCTTCCAGAGCCTGCGCAACCTGAAGCACCGCCGCTTTAGCGTGATCGTCGCACCAGGTAGAAAAATATCCGCCCAGCACCGCAGTGCGCAAACCCTGCTGGCCGCGTCCGAGCTGAGAAAACGTCGCGGTAACGGGCTTATCTGCCTGGAAGTGATCTTGCGGATCCGTGCCCTGAATCGCGTCATAGACCTGCGACAGATCCTCGCTGCACCGCGCCATCGGGCCGATATGATCTAGGCTGGCGACAAACGGCTGGCTGCCGCGACGTGAAATACGCCCGAAGGTCGGCTTCAGGCCGAGAATACCGCTCAATGAGGCCGGCACGCGGATCGAGCCGTTGGTGTCGCTCCCGAGTGTGAAATGCACCAGACCAGCAGCCACGGCGGCGGCGGAACCGCCGGAAGATCCTCCGGCGACACGCGCCAGATCCCGCGGATTACGGGTGGCACCGTAATGGCTGTTTTCGGTGGTGAAACCGTACGCGTAAGCATCCATATTCAGCATGCCGGAAAGCATCGCGCCTTGTGCTGCGAGGCGTGAAACCGTCCACGCATCGTGGCGTGCGGCAGCGTTGCTGCTGTTGAGGCTTGCGCCTGCCAGCGTTACTTCACCGGCCACGTCCAGCAGGTTTTTTACCGCATACGGAATGCCTGCCAGCGGCGGTAAAATCGCGCCGCTGGCGCGGGTTTTATCCACTTTTGCTGCTTCACGTAACATACGTTCGCGGGTGATATGCGTATACGCGTTGATGACCGGATTAGCCTGTTCAATGGCGTCCAGCGTGGACGTCGCAATTTCTGTCGCTGAGATTTCGCCCTGCGCCATCGCCTGATGTAACTGACTGACAGTAAACCTATCAAACGATTTCATGCGCGATACACTCTTCATGCTCTGTACACCCCGGCAATTTCCAGTCGCGAATCGAGCGGTAAATCCATCAGCGGTTGTGCCATCTGGGCGATACGGCTGAACTGCACCAGCAATTCCTGACGACGGGTGTCGTCGAGTTCCAGCGCCAGCACGCTTTCCATCTGGCGGATATAAGCGGCCCAGTCGGTCGCTGCGGGGGTATTTTTCATGCTGCTTCCTTATCAATTTTCATGAGCGAACTCTGATCAAAATCCGGCGGCGCTGCCGTTGCTGCGCGGGTCGGAGGCACCTTCAAACATGCCGTTGGTATGGCGGACAATCGCACCGGCATGGCCGACGGCTTCGCTGAAATCCGGTAACAGTTCGACGTCGTGACCGCGCTGTCTCAGTCCGGCCTGCGTCGGATAGGCGAAACGGCCTTCCAGTTTCAGTGAATCCGAACTTTCTCCCCACGTCCGCCCCAGCAGCCAGCGCGGACCGCTGATCGCCTGCTGCAACGATTGCCCCTGCACCACATGGCGGATAAACACCGCGGCCTGGGTTTGCGGCTGACCGTCGCCGCCCATCGAACCGTAAACCATGGTGCGCCCGTCGTATAAACGTGCGGCGGCGGGGTTGAGGGTATGAAACGGTTGCTTGCCCGGTGCCAGCGCCAGTAAATGGCTGGCGTCGAGGCTGAAAGATGCGCCGCGGTTTTGCCACAACACGCCGCTGCCCGGCAGCACTACACCACTGCCGAACTCGTGATAAATACTCTGGATAAATGACACCGCCAGCCCGCTGCTGTCCATCACGCCCATCCAGACGGTATCGCCCGGACCTTTACCTTTGCCCCAGTCGGCGGCGCTGTGCGCTTTAATGCGGGTGGCGAGGGCATCGAGATACTGCGGATCCAGCAGGCTCTGCGCGTCCTGCGTCATCATGCGCGGATCAGTGATAAAGCGGTCGCGCAGGCCGAACGCCAGTTTGGTGGCTTCGACAATGCTGTGGATCGTCGCGCTTTCATCCATGGTTTCCAGCGGCAGACGGTCAGTCAGGCCGAGGATCGCCAGCGAAACCAGCCCCTGCGTCGGTGGCGTCAGGTTGTAGATTTCGCCTTTGCTGTGTTTGAGGCGCAGCGGCACACGGCGCTGCGGCTTGTAAGCAGCAAGATCGGCACGGGTTACCGGCATACCGAGCTTTTCCATGTCGGCGGCCATATTGTCGGCCAGCTCACCGCGGTAGAAACTGTTCAGCCCGTCTTCGCACAACATCGATAACGTCTGCGCCAGCTGCGGCTGGGTGAAACGGTTCCCGGCGCGCGGCACGTCACCGTTAGGCAGAAAAACATCGGCGAAGGTGCGGAAATCTTTCAGTTCATGTTGCTTGGCGCGGGTGGCGGCTTCCTGCGAAGCGGTCACCGGAATGCCGTCCGCAGCGTAACGGATGGCGTCACGCAGCAGGCGCGAAAGCGGTTTTTGCTCGCCGCCGAATTCAGCCGATACATTCAACGCTTCCTGCCAGCCGCCGACGGTGCCTGCGACCGTCAGCGCCGCTTTCGGGCCGCGGTGCGGAATGTGCGTTTCACCGGCGTAAAAATCGAGAGAGGCCAGCGAACCGGCGGCACCGCTGGCGTCGATCGCCACCGGATTGCCCTGCGGGGGCACAATCAGCCAGAAGCCGTCGCCGCCCAGTCCGTTCATGTGCGGATAAACCACGGCAATGGTGGCGGCCGCCGCCACCATTGCCTCGATGGCATTGCCGCCTTCACGCAATACCGCAAGCGCACTCTGGCTCGCCAGATGATGAGGTGTAACCGCCATGCCCAGCGGTGCGCTGTTACTGTTAATCATGCGATGTCCTTTTTAAAACGCTTTTTTTATGTTGCCCGCGCATGCAGGGATGAGGGCGTGCAGGGATTAAGTTAAGCAAGAGGTGTTCCACATCGGCAAAACCTTCGGACTTTCACTCATAATTTAGCTTGCATTGGCAAGCATAGTGCATGGTATGTTCCGCTGATTTACTGAAACATTGGTTACAAAAGGGACGGAGATGAAACAGATTGACGAACGTCTGCGTGACCATTACGCAGAACTCACGCCGCAGGAACAGCGGGTGGCCGACTTTATTTTTGCCAGCATTGATGACCTGATGAGCTACAACAGCGCAGAGCTGGCGCGGCTCAGCGGTGTGTCGAAAGCCACGGTCAGCCGCCTGTTTAAACGTCTTGGTTACCCGAGTTATCGCGATATGCGCGATGAAATGCGCACCCTGCGCCAGAGTGGCATGCCGCTGACCGACAGCCGTGACGCGGTACAAGGTAACACTTTGTTATCACGGCACTATAAACAGGAAATGGCTAACCTGACGCAGTGGATTAATCAGATTGATGGCGCACAGTTTGGCGCGCTGATCACCGCCCTGAGTCAGGCGCGGCAGGTACGTCTGCTCGGTTTTCGTAACAGTTATCCGGTGGCGCTGCACCTGCGTCAGCAACTGATTCAGGTGCGTGCTGGCGTGATGATGATGCCGCAGCCGGGGCAGACGCTGGCGGAAGAACTGGTGGATCTCACCGCGCAGGACGTGGTGATTTTCGTTGCTTTCCGTCGTCGTCCCCGCATGGCGAAGGCGATTCTCACGCAATTACAGTCACTTGATGTGCCGGTTTTACTGATTTGCGAGCCGCAGGCGCAGACACTTATTCCGCTCGCCACCTGGCATCTGGCCGCGCCGCTCGACAGCGTGTCGGCGTTCGACAGTTATTCTTCTGCCATGAGCCTGGCGAATTTACTCAGCAATGCGTTGTTGCACGATATGCTCGCGTCAGGCCGTCAGCGCATTCATCAGATAAGCGATTTGTATAACGATCTGGATGAGCTGGAGCAGCGCTGATTCCCGATTCAGGGACAAACTCAGCGCTTTTCTGGTGCTTTCGCACAATTACGGTGCATCAGAGTTTTCAACCTTTCTCGCTTTTTGCCCTGATTCAGGGCAAAAAAATCCCCTCTGCTTACTTCGCTGAGTCGCTAATTCCTTGTCATGTCGTGACTTTGCGCACATTTTTTCTGCCGGGTCATTTTTGGCACATTCGTTGCAAAGTTTTAAATATAAGAATCTATCGTTCCAAAAACTTTTCACCGGAGATAATCTATGAACATGAACAAACGGTTGTTGGCATGGGCAGGTGCGGCAATGTTGGTGCTTCAGGCATCGAATGTTATGGCCGATCAGTTGCAGGATATTCAGAAGCGTGGCGTGCTGCGCGTGGCTGTTCCGCAGGATTTCCCGCCGTTTGGTTCGGTGAGCAAGGATTTGCAGCCGGAAGGTTATGACATCGACATGGCGCATTATCTGGCCGATAAGATGAAACTTAAGTTGCAACTGGTGCCGGTCACCAGCGCCAACCGGGTGCCTTATCTGCAAACGGATAAAGTCGATCTGGTGATTTCCAGCCTCGGCAAAAACGCCGAGCGCGAAAAAGTCATCGACTTCAGCAACGCTTACGCGCCGTTCTTCCTCGGCGTGTTTGGTGCGCAGGGTGACAAACTGTCGGATCTGAAAGAACTGTCCGGCAAAACCATCGGCGTGACCCGTGGCGCGGTGGAAGATCTGGCGCTGACCGATGTGGCACCGAAGGATGCCAAAATTCAGCGTTACGAAGACAACAACACCACGCTGTCGGCCTACCTTTCCGGTCAGGTGGAATACATCGCCACCGGTAACCTGGTAGTGGCGGCGGTAGCCCGCATGAACCCGGCCAAAGCGCCGGTTTCCAAAGTGATGCTGAAAGATTCGCCGTGCTATGTCGGTCTGCGTAAAGACGAACCGGCACTGAAAGACAAAGTGAATGAACTGATCGCCGAAGGCATCAAAGACAAGACGCTGAATACGCTGTCTGAAAAATGGATGAAGGCACCGCTGCCGGCATCAATCGGCGCGTGATCAGGGTTTTGACGGAGATTTTTCATGACCTATCAGCTTAACTTTAGCGCGCTGTGGCCTTATATGCCGGAACTGCTGGCCGGATTATGGACCACTATTGAGCTGACGGTACTGGCAACGGTTGGCGGTGTCGCGATAGGAATTTGCGGCGCGGCCATCCGCTGCGGCAACCATAAAATTCTGCGGACAGTCTGGGGCATTTATGTCGAAGCCATCCGTAATACGCCGTTTGTGGTGCAGCTGTTTTTCATTGTATTTGGTCTGCCAGCCATTGGCCTGAAAATGACCGCCGGTGAAGCGGCGCTGCTGGCGATGCTGATTAACCTCGGCGCGTACAGCACCGAGATTATCCGCGCCGGTATTCAGGTGACGCCTAAAGGCCAGTGGGAAGCCGGACGCGTGCTGGGACTAACGCGCAGTCAGACGTTCCTGCGCATTGTGCTGCCGCCGTCGCTGAAACGCATTTATCCGTCGCTGGTCAGCCAGTGCATTATCGTGATGCTCGGATCTTCCGTGGTATCGCAGGTGTCTTTTGAGGAACTGACGTTTGCTGCGAACTTAATTCAGTCACGCACCTTCCTCAGTTTCGAAGTGTATCTGGTCACCACGTTGTTCTATTTGCTGTTGTCGGTGGCGATGCGTCAGTTGCTGCTGCTGGCCGGACGCCGTGTCTTTGGGAGTGAAAACTGATGATGACCTTCACTGACTGGGACATTGTGCGCAATCTCCTGCTGGCGGCGCGCTGGACGTTGCTGTTGTCGCTGACCGCGTTTATCGGCGGCACGCTGGTGACTCTGCCGCTGTTGCTCATGCGCCTGACCAGGCGCCGCTGGCCGACGCGTTTTGTGCGTCTGTATTTCGAACTGTTTCAGGGTACGCCGTTGCTGATGCAGCTGTTCCTGGCCTTCTTCGGGCTTGGCCTGTTTGGTATCAACGTCAGTCCGTGGACGGCTGCCGCGCTGGCGCTGACGCTGTATACCAGCGCGTATCTGGTGGATATCTGGAGCGGCAGCATTGCCGCGTTACCGAAAGGCCAGTGGGAAGCGTCGCGCTGCCTCGGCCTGAATTTCGGTCAGACGTTATGGCGCGTTATTACTCCGCAGGCGCTGCGGATTGCCATTGCGCCGACCGTCGGGTTTTCCGTGCAGGTGGTGAAAGGCACCGCGCTGGCGTCGATTATCGGTTTTGTCGAACTGACCAAAGCCGGAACCATGCTGAACAACGTGACGTATGAGCCGTTCAAAGTGTTTGGATTAGTGGCGCTGGGCTACTTCCTGATGTGCTATCCGCTGTCCCGTTACAGTCAGCATTTAGAAAAATCATTGCGTGGAGATAAACAGTAATGCCACTGATCACCATCAATCAGGTTCAGAAATATTACGGTCAGAACCACGTGCTGAAAGGCGTGGATCTGGATATCGACAGCGGCGAAGTGATTTCGATCATCGGCCGCAGCGGTTCAGGTAAAAGCACGCTGTTGCGCTGCATGAACGGGCTGGAAGGCTATCAGGAAGGCAGCATCAAACTGGGCGGCATGACCATCACTGACCGCGATTCTCAGGCGCGTGACATCAGCCGTTCCGTCGGTATGGTGTTTCAGAGCTTCAATCTTTTTCCGCACATGACCGCGCTGGAAAACGTCATGCTGGCACCACGGCGCGTGCTGAAAAAGTCCGCCGCCGAATGCCGTGAACTGGCCGCGCAGATGCTGGCGAAAGTCGGGCTGGCGGATCGCATGGATTATTACCCGTCGAATCTTTCCGGCGGCCAGCAGCAACGTGTGGCGATTGCCCGTGCGCTGGCGATGAACCCGAAAGTGCTGCTGTGTGATGAAATCACCTCGGCGCTGGATCCGGAATTAGTCGGCGAAGTATTGAAAGTGCTCGAGCAACTGGCGAAAGAAGGCATGACGCTGGTGCTGGTGACGCACGAAATGAATTTTGCCCGCGAAGTGGGCGACCGCGTGGTGTTTATGCATCAGGGCACCGTGTGGGAACAGGGCGAAAGCCGGGCGTTGTTTGCCAATCCGCAAACCCCCGAGCTGAAACAGTTTATCGCATCCGTCCGCGGCCTTAGTGAGGCTGCTGCAAGCTAACATTGTAAAGGATTAACTATGTCAGATTTCATCTCTCCCGGACAAATCAACCCGCCAACCCGTCTGCTGATGGGGCCGGGACCCATCAATGCCGATCCGCGCGTACTGCGGGCGATGGCGAGCCAGCTGGTCGGGCAATATGACCCGGTAATGACCGGCTACATGAACGAAGTGATGGCGCTGTACCGTGCGCTGTATAAAACCGAAAACCCGTGGACGTTGCTGATCGACGGCACCTCGCGCGCCGGTATCGAAGCCGTGCTGCTTTCCGGTATCCGTCCGGGCGACAAAGTGCTGGTGCCGGTGTTTGGTCGTTTCGGTCATCTGCTGTGTGAAATAGCCCGCCGCTGCCGCGCTGAAGTTCATACCATCGAAGCGCCGTGGGGCGAAGTGTTTGATCCGCAGCAAATTGAAGATGCGATTAAATCCGTGAAACCGCGCTGGTTGCTGACCGTGCAGGGCGATACGTCCACCACCATGTTGCAGCCGCTGGAGCAACTGGGTGAAATCTGCCGCCGTCACGGCGTGTTGTTCTATTCCGATGCCACGGCGTCCTTTGGCGGCAATCCGCTGGAAACCGATGCCTGGGGTTTAGACGCCGTATCTGCCGGTTTGCAAAAATGCCTCGGCGGTCCTTCCGGCAGCTCGCCGGTGACCATCAGCCCGCGCTTTGAAGAACAAATCCGCCGCCGTAAATGCGTGGAAGAAGGCATCCGTACCGCCGACCACGCCGACGGCGATGAAGAGATGATCTACTCCAACTATTTCGATCTGGGCATGATCATGGATTACTGGGGGCCGGAGCGTCTGAACCACCATACTGAAGCCACCAGCATGTTATTTGCGGCACGCGAATGTGCGCGCATCATTCTGGAAGAAGGGCTCGATACCGGTATCGCCCGCCACAAACTGCACGGCGGCGCACTGCTGGCGGGGATTCAGGGCATGGGGCTGGAAGTGTTCGGCGACCTGAATAACCGCATGAATAACGTGCTCGGCGTGGTCATTCCACAGGGCGTTCATGGCGAACAGGTGCGCCAGATGATGCTTAACGATTTCAGCATTGAAATCGGCACCTCATTTGGCCCGCTGGCCGGGAAAATCTGGCGTATCGGCACCATGGGTTACAACGCGCGTAAAGACTGCGTGTTGCAGACGCTGGTGGCGCTGGAAGCGGTGCTTAACCGTCTCGGCTATGCGTCGAAATACGGCGCAGGGGCGCAGGCCGCCTGGGATCACTACGCAGGAGGTCAGTAATGGCAGAAGCCTTTACGCTGGCTGCGGTTTCCGACAGCGCAAAATGTGCCGCTGAACGGGTGATGGCGCGCTGCGATGCACTCGCCGCCATCAGTGAAACGCCGGGTCAGCTGACCCGCGTGTATCTCTCGGCCGAACATTTGCAGGCCAATCAGGTTGTGGGCGAATGGATGGAAGCGGCCGGTATGCGCGTCTGGCAGGACAGCGTCGGCAACATCTGCGGGCGCTACGAAGGGCTGGACGCTTCGGCTCCGGCCATCCTGCTCGGTTCACATCTCGACAGCGTGCGTAATGCGGGGCGTTACGACGGCCCGCTGGGCGTGCTCACCGCGCTGGAAGTGGTAGCGCATTTGCATCACAACGGCATCCGTTTGCCGATGGCGGTGGAAATTGTCGGGTTCTGCGATGAAGAAGGGACGCGTTTTGGTATCACGCTGCTGGGCAGCCGCGGGCTGACCGGCACCTGGCCGGCGGACTGGCTGGAACGTCAGGACGCGCAGGGGATTTCGGTGGCACAGGCGATGCAGAATGCCGGGCTGGAGCCGCTGAAAATCGGCGCGTCACAGCGCGCGGTCAGCGATTTCTGCGCGTATCTGGAACTGCATATCGAACAAGGCCCGTGCCTGCAAACGGCGGATGTGCCGCTCGGCGTGGTCACGGCGATTAACGGTGCGCGTCGGCTTAATTGCGAATTTACCGGTCACGCGGGTCATGCCGGAACCGTGCCGATGGGGCAGCGTCAGGACGCCCTGACCGCCGCCGCTGAATGGACGCTGGCGATTGAAAGCATCACTACTGCCGCAGGCCGAAATCTGGTGGCGACGGTCGGCACGCTGGAATGTCTGCCGGGCGCGGTGAATGTCATTCCGGGTCAGGTGAAGCTGTCGCTGGATGTACGCGGTCCGCGTGATGATGATCTCTCTGCGCTGCTGGAAACGTTGCTGGCGAAAGGTCGGGATATCGCCGCACGGCGCGGCCTGACGTTCGCTGCCGAACAGTTTTACGGCATCAGCGCGACGGAATGTAATGCCGGTTTGCAGCATCGTCTGAGCCAGAGCGTTTTACACCTGCAGGGACAGGCGATGTCATTGCCAAGCGGGGCAGGGCATGACGCGATTGCCATCGCTGAATGCTGGCCGGTCGGCATGTTGTTTGTGCGTTGTAAAGACGGCATCAGCCATCATCCTGATGAATCTGTCACTACCGGCGACGTGGCTTATGCGGTGCAGGCGTATATCAATACGGTGCTGAGTTTTGCTGAGGGACATTTATGACCTTCGAAGGATCCGGCTCGTTATCCAAATTCAATGCGCTTTCCGAATTTGAAGCCGTTGCCCTGTTGCGCCCGCTGGTGAATATCCCTTCGTGGGCGAAAACTGTCAGTGACGGACGGCCTTATGCTTCTGTGGAAGACGTATTGCGCCGCGCCGAAGCGGCCTGTGAAAACTGGCAACCGGAAGATATTACTCAGGCGCTGTCGTCACATCCGCGTATCGGCGAACGCGCCAGCGGAGCCAGTAAAGAAGCGCAGCTTTCCCGTGGCGAACAGGCGACGCTCAATATCAGCCAGCAGGCAGTGATCGATGCGCTGCATGACGGCAACCTGCGTTATGAGCAACGTTTCGGACGGGTGTTTCTGATCCGCGCGAAAGGACGCAGTTCAGAGGAGATTCTGGACAATCTGCAACGACGCCTGAAGAATTCACCGGACGCTGAAGATCAGGAAACGGCGCAACAACTCAAAGAAATTACCCTGCTGCGTTTAAAGGAGATATTCCCGTTATGACACGCATCACCACCCATATTCTTGATACGTCTTTGGGCCAGCCTGCGGCCAATGTGCGCGTCTGGCTGGAAAGCCTTGAAGGGCGGAACATCACGCTCATCAGCGAAACCCAAACCGATGCCGATGGCCGCGCCGCAAAATTAACGCCGGAACCGGTGGCTTCCGGGCATTACCGGTTGTGTGCGGATATTGGCGCGTATTTCACGGCAACGGGGCGCGAAACGCTGTATCACTCGGCGATCATTGATGTGGTGATCGACGGTGAGCAGGATCATTACCATCTGCCGCTGCTGATCAGTCCTTATTCTTATTCAACGTATCGCGGCAGTTAGACCTTTCTGTCATTCAGCCCATCAGCAGGTGCGGATGCTTTAACCGCACGCTTTGGGTCAGCGCCGCGTGGCTGACATCCCGGTCGCGATTGCCCTGACGCACCTGTTGCAGAAACGCCATCAGCAGCGGATGCGGGCGCTCGCGACGTGACATCAGTTCCGGTTGTCCCTGAACGCCGAGGAAGAACGGATGATTGTCCAGCTCAGCCACCTGCGCCTGTTCCCCGCTTTCGTCATACCCCGTAATGCGCAATCCCGTACTTTCCAGTTCTGCCAGTAAATGCGGGTTCAGATAGCGGCGCTGGTTATAGCGCAGCGTAAACTCATCGCCCATTTTATTCGCCAGCAGGCTGCCGCTGCGGGTGATGACCGTATGATTCCCCGGACGCGGCTGCGTGTGTTCGGCGAGCGGCAGACCGGTTTGCAGACTGCCCAGCGTTGACGGGCCGTGCATCACCACCCGATCCTGTCCGAGCACTTTCTGGCCCAGCGCCGTCACCATCTGATGCATTCCCTGATTGATGCCCAGCACCGGCGTACGGTTTTCCAGTGCCCAGGTGGCAGTCGCCAGCGCGCTGGCCTGATGATCGCCCTGCGTTAACGTTGCGCCCGGTAAAATAATGCCGTCGACGTCGAAAAGCGTGCAGTCGAGCTGGCTGCCCAGTAACGCCGCTGTCACATACACCACGTCAATGTTCATTGCCAGTGCATCGGCGGCGTCTCCCAGTGCAGCGAGCATCGCCGGATAACTGTCGCGTTGCTCGGCAAAATCGCCCACCAGCGCCACGCGCAGTGTTTTTCCTGCCCGCATCACTGGCTGCGAAACGGAGCCTAACGCCCAGCGCCCGAAAGCATCGCGCCCCCAGCCGTTACTGCGAATTTTGCCGGTCGCGCAATCTTCCAACTGGAATTTATCCTGATTGCGCACCACGGTCAGTGACTCAGTTTCTATGCCGTGTTCTGCGATTTGTGCCGCCATGCCCGCGGATAAAGGCTCACGCAATGGCACGACGATATCTTCTTTAAGTGCCCGATAAATCAGGGATTCAAGGCCGGTTTCTTCACCCGCACCGCGCCCGGTCAGGCGCTCAAGCCACACCAGCCCGCTGGTCAGTGCGTGTCCCTGCGCCGTGACGTGCTGACGGGCATTCGGGTAACGTTGTGCATCATGACTGACGGGAAAGTGACACAGCGGCAACGCGCGGAGTTCAGCAAGTATCGCTGCCATCGCGCCGTACAACGCAGGTTCGGGCGTGGAGTGTGCAATAAAGGTGATGGTCATCAGTGGTCCTCTGTCAGATGTTTTTGCGGGGATATTGAATGCAAGAATTGATCCACACAGGGATGTGTTTACATGCGCTGACAAAAAGAGAGAGATGTGTCGCAAACCCGCATTTCGTCACACTTCATTGCTATAAAACGTCACGCTGTTTAGAACGGAACGCGCTAATGTAGCGCCGGTTGTTTTAACACTTCATTCACTAAGGAAGCATCATGTCAGCATCTCTTTATGGCAGTACGGCAGCACAGTTTGTTCGTGGATTAAAGAATCTTTCAGCCTTGCTGGAAAAGGGCGCTGCATGGGCAAAAGAAAACGGAAAATCAGAAGAAGAAGTCCTGAATACCCGTCTGGCCGAAGATATGTATCCGCTGGCGCGTCAGGTGCAAATCACCAGTGACATGTCGAAAGGCGCAATTGCCCGTCTGTCGGGCATTGCCGCACCGGCGATGGAAGATAATGAAGTGACGTTTGCCCAGTTGCAGGAACGTATCGCCAAAACGCTGCGCTTTATCGAAAGCGTGGATGTCGCGAAACTGGAAGGCGATGAATCCCGTGAGATCGTGGTGAAAGGCAGAAACCATGAATTGAAATTCACCGCGCACAGCTACGTCACCGTCTTTGCCGTGCCGAACTTCTATTTCCACATCACTACCGCCTACAACATTCTGCGCCACCTGGGCGTGAACATCGGTAAAGCGGACTTCATCGGCGGGAATTAAAAGATATTATTAATCCAGCGTTGCTGCAGTCGCGAGCGCCGGAATTATGAATTTCTTAGTTCAGGGATGACAAAATGACAATACGAATTGCAGGTGTGCTGTTAGGAATGTGTTTGTTTAACATCTCTATGTCGGCCTTTGCCGATGAATTAGATGATACTCAAATTAAGCTGGAAAAAGAGCGGCCACAAGCCATGCTGATTGTTCAGCGCTGGCAGCTTGCCCATCAAAACAAAAATGCGGAAGAGTTAACGGCGTTATATGCCGATCAGGTTGATTATTATCACCAAATGATGCGACGTGAAAAAGTTATCGCGAATAAATCCCTTTTTTTTAAATCTGAGAAAAGAAAGTTCCTCTCTCAAAAAATCGTCAGTACAATTTCAATCAACAGTGATGGCAATAATACTGATGATGAAGACGGGGCCGACGACAGTTTGCGCGCAGAGTTTGTTAAGCAAGTCGTCATGAATGACCGGGCGCAGAATTATCCGGCCAGCTTGTACATTAAAGAAAATAAGTCGGGGCTGTGGCAAATTATTGCAGAAACTGACGATATTACTGATAGCAATCTGGGGGCAAGTGACGACAGTCGGACTGTTATTCGTGCAAAATTTAACGGAAAACAACCGCAGTATGCTTGGGTAAACAGCCGTAATACTGAAACACAGGGTTCTTGTGATTATGCGCAGCAGTGTAGTTGTTACCTGTGGTCTTCAGATGCAACGGTTAAGCCGATAGAAATACCAAGTTGTAATAGTGCATCGCTGAATATCCTCTCCGGGCTGGATGGCAGTGGGCGAGACCGGCTTGTATTACTGGACTGGCGTGAAATGGGTGGCTGGACGGGTATTCATCTATACGATATTCAACGCGGACAATGGACTCAGGCAATGAATATGGTGAGCACGCATATCAATCAGCTTGAGGTTCAAAAAGATCCACTGGTTGTTCCTGAGCCTGGTAAACCTGGGTATGTGAGGGTGACAGCTGTAGACTTTAATACCGAGACAGAGGAACAAGAGTCCGAATCTAGAGTATTGCCGCTGATTGTATTACCTGAATAACTATAATTTTATTAGTCAGCCTGAGTTCTCAGGCTGACTGGTTAAACCCTTCAGTCATGCAGCAAATAGGTATCGGCATCGCGCCAGGCGGGGAAGGTTTCACGGTAATCCTGTAACGCTTCCAGTGATAATTCGGCCTCAATAATCATCGCCGAACCCGGTTCTGCCCGCGCCAGTTCTTCACCTTGCGGATTAATGATCAGGCTGTCGCCGCTGTAATAATGACCGTTATCATCGTGGCCGACGCGGTTGCAACCGGCAACATACGTCTGATTTTCGATGGCACGGGCGGCGAGCAATGTCTGCCAGTGACGGCTGCGTGGGGCAGGCCAGTTGGCGACGTAAAGCGCCAGGTCGTAATCCTGACGGTTGCGTGAATACACCGGGAAACGCAGGTCGTAACAGACTTGCGGCAAAATACGCCAGCCGCGCCATTCGACGATTTCACGACGTTTTCCGGGCACATAATAATTGTGTTCACCGGCCATGCGGAACAGGTGACGTTTATCGTAAAAATGCACGTTGCCCTGCGGCTCAACCAGCAGGAAACGGTTCACCGCGCCTTCCGTGGTACTCAGCGCCACACTGCCACCGATCATCGCACCGAGTTGTTTCGCCCATTGTTGCAGCCATTGCACCACACGCGATTCCGGTAGCGCGCTGCCCGGTGCCTGCATGGCAAAACCGGTGGTAAACATTTCAGGCAACACAATCAGGTCACGGCCTGTCAGCGCACCGAGCAGGCCGTCGAAATGCGCGAGGTTTGCCTCGCCGTCCAGCCACACCAGCGGCTGTTGCAGTACGGACAGTTTTAAAGTTGACACAGGCGCTCCGCGGCAGCGTCCAGCGTGGCTTCCTGTTTGGCGAAGCACAGCCGGATCAGTTTATGTGGGAAAGGTGCGGCGCAGAATACCGACATCGGAATGGCCGCTACGCCGACATGTTCAGTCAGCCAGTGGCAGAATGCAACGTCGTCTAAATCGGATACGTCACTGTAATCAACCAGCAGGAAATAGGTGCCCTGACTGGGTAACACTTTCAGACGGCTGTTCGCCAGCCCCTGCGCCAGACGGTCGCGCTTGGCCTGATAAAAGGCCGGTAATTCCTGCCAGTGTTCCGGCGCTTCACGCAGCATATCCGCCAGCGCCAGCTGAACCGGCGTGGTGATCGAGAAGGTCAGATACTGATGTACCTTGCGCAGTTCGGCGCTGATAATCGCCGGTGCGATGCAGTAACCCACGCGCCAGCCAGTCATGTGATAAGTCTTGCCGAACGATGACACCGCAATAGCACGCTGACGCAATTCGGGATGACGTAGCACGCTGGCGTGACCTTGCGGTGCAAAGCAAATGTGCTCGTACACTTCATCGCTCAGCACGAAAATGTGCTTATCCGCAATGGTCTGCCAGAGCTGTTCGACGTCGCTGTCGCTCCAGACCGTGGCCGACGGATTATGCGGGGTGTTGATAATCACCAGCTTCGTGCGGTCAGTGATCTGATCGGCGAATTCTGCCCAGTTCACTTTAAATTCCGGCGGTTGTAGCTGAATGCGTTTCATCACGCCGCCCGCCAGTTCCACCGCCGGGGCGTAGCAGTCATAGCTCGGATCAAAAGCAATCACTTCATCACCTTTCGACACCAGCGCGGTGATGGCGATATACAGTGATTCGGTCGCGCCCGCTGTGATGGTGATGTCGGTGTTGGCGTCGGGGGCGTAGCCGTAAATCTGTTCGGTTTTCGCGGCAATCGCTTCACGCAGTGGCGCGGTGCCGGTCATCGGAGCGTACTGGTTCGAACCCTGACTGACGTGATACGCCAGACGATCCCTCAGATATTGCGGGCCGTCGAAATCAGGAAACCCCTGCGACAGGTTAATCGCATTGTGTTTCTGCGCCAGAGCACTCATTTGGGTGAAAATCGTGGTGCCTAAGGCAGGAAGTTTACTTTCGGGGATCAATGCTGCTGTGCTCATGGCGGGTCAATACTCCTGGACCGTTGACCTGACAGGCGTCAGGTGTGCAAATAGCGATGTTGCTGACAATATAACACGATGTTAATATTTGGCAATCGAGACGCTTAGATGGCTAAATGCCAATTCGGTCTAAGGCACTTAACTTTTTATATATCGCTGTTTCACGCCAAACTGAGTCCCTCAACGCACCGGTTTTACAGGATAAAAATGACAGAGAATTTGCAACTGGGCGCGCTGCTGGCGGCCTGTCACTGGATTGGTCAGAAAGGCTGGAGCCCAGCGACGGGCGGTAATATGTCTGTACGCGAAGGCGATGCCCATTGCCTGATCACCGAATCAGGAAAAGACAAAGGATCCCTGACCGCAGAAGACTTCCTGCTGGTGGAACTGGAAAGCGGCTTTGCGCCGGGCGGTCGTCGTCCTTCGGCGGAAACCGGGCTGCACACGATGCTGTATTCCCGCTATCCTGAAACAGGCGCGGTGCTGCATACCCATTCGGTCAATTCGACCGTGTTATCGCGGGTTGAGCGCAGCGGCGCGCTGGTGCTGGAAGGCTACGAGATGCAAAAATCGCTCAGTGGCCAGACCTCGCACCTTGATCAGGTGGTGATCCCGATCTTCGACAACAGCCAGGATATTCCTGCGCTGGCGCAGAAGATTATTGCCTCGTCAGAGCACGCGCCGTTGCAGTATGGTTTTCTGCTGCGCGGCCACGGGCTGACCTGCTGGGGACGGGATGTGGCCGAAGCGCGCCGCCATCTGGAAGGGCTGGAATTCCTGTTCCAGTGTGAACTGCAACGTCGCCTGCTGGAGGCTAAATGATCCGCGCCATCGTCACTGATATTGAAGGCACCACCACGGATATCCGTTTTGTGCATCAGGTGTTATTCCCTTATGCCCGCCAGCGTCTGGCGGAGTTCCTGCGTCATGAGCATGAACAGCCGGACGTCGCAGCGGCGCTGGACGCCTTACGCGCTGAAATCGACCGGCCACAGGCCAGCGTCGAAGCGCTGATCGAACAGCTTTTTACCTACATGGACAACGACGTGAAATCGACGTCGCTGAAAGTCTTGCAGGGCATTATCTGGCGCACGGGTTATGAGAATGGCGATTTTCGCGGGCATCTTTATGACGACGTCGCGCCACAACTGGAAGCGTGGAAAGCCGAAGGTCTGCAACTTTGTGTGTATTCCTCCGGTTCGGTGGACGCGCAAAAACTGCTGTTTGGCTACAGTGATGCCGGTGATTTAACGCCGCTGTTCAGCGGCTATTTCGACACCCGCGTCGGGGCCAAGCGTGAAACGGAGTCGTATCAGAACATCGCCGAGCAACTGATCCTGCCGCCGCAGGATTTACTGTTTTTATCTGACATCCGTCAGGAACTCGATGCCGCGCGCCTGGCGGGCTGGCATACCTGTCAGCTGATCCGTGATGACGCTGACGAACTCAGCGATCACCTGCAAGTTAATCGTTTTGATCAGATAGCCTTAGAAACATTCTTATAAGAGGGTTGACCATGAGTGCATTGACGATTTTTAGTGACCAGGATCCTTCCGTACCGGTGTGGGAAAGCCGCGACGGCGATGCTATTGCCGCCGAACTGAGCAAAATTGATGTGCGTTTCGAACGCTGGCAGGCCGACCGCGATTTAGGCGCGAATCCTCAGCCGCAGGACGTGATTGCCGCTTATCAGCATGAAATCGACAAGCTGGTCGAAGAGAAGGGCTACCAGAGCTGGGACGTGATCAGCATGCGTCCGGACAACGAACAGCGCGAGGTGCTGCGCACCAAATTCCTTTCCGAACATACGCATGGCGAAGATGAAGTGCGTTTTTTCGTTGAAGGCGCAGGGCTGTTTTGCCTGCACCTCAATGGTAAGATTTTCCAGATCCTGTGCGAGAAGAACGATCTGATTTCCGTACCGGCCAACACCCGCCACTGGTTTGACATGGGCGGCTCTCCGTCATTTACCGCAATCCGCGTGTTCGACAATCCGGAAGGCTGGGTGGCGCATTTCACCGGCGATAAGATTGCCGATGCGTACCCGAGGATGGGGGAGTAAGGTTTGCGTACTGCAGAAACAAAAAAACCACCAGAAGGTGGTTTTTTTGTGCTGGTCAGGTTAGCGGCCTTTCCAGCGGGCTTCGTTACTGATGTAACGCAAGCGCAACCCAGCCACAACATAGTCTGCTTTCTGAACAATTTTGTCAAGTTGGTCGACAACAAGTGTATGATTGTGGCGGCCCTTTACGCCGTCTTAGCAAACGGGCACCGGTTTCAGAAAAGGATGTCCAATGACCGTCAACGCAGGCGCAACCCAGCGCTTGTTTCACGGAGATATCACCGGTGGTGTTGACGTGAAGCGGTCTTTGCAAGGACCGCACAATGAAACGGTACATCTGTATCTTTCTCGTTGTCACCGGCGCGACGCTGACACAAGGGAAGGGGAGCTGGAGCATTTCCAACAACTCTCTTAATGTGATCATTAACGCACCGGGCAAGTAAGCCAGAAAGCCGTCCCGCAAGGGACGGCTTTCTTCAGGCCTTTAACGCATTACCTGCTTACCATAATTCGGTGAGCGTGGGCCGTACAGCAGGCCGTCGGTCTGAGATGCACTCAGCAGACGGTAGCTGGTGAGCCCGGCGATATCATGACCTTTGTCGGAAATCGTGCTGGAGATTTGCTTCACCGCAGCCTGAACCAGCATGCCGATGATCCCGCCGTTGTTGTTGTCATTTTCGCTGTCAGAGGCAGTGGCGTTACCTGTCCACAGCACTTTGCCATTGCGTAAATCCACCAGTTTGGCATTAGCGGTGACACGGGTTTCGCTGGAAACCACCATGTAGCTGCTGCCGTAGCTGGTGATATCAATGTAAAGCGCGGCATCCGCGCCGAAAATTTCACGCAATTTGGCGGCGCTGACTGCACGGATATCTTCCGCACCGGTTATGCCGTTCTGCTTGAAAGTTTCCTCAACGACAGCCACCGGGAAGACATAGAAGCCGTCTTCTGCCAGCGGTGCCGTGACAGTTGAAAGCATGCTGTGGCTGGCGTTCACGTCCGGCGAATGGTTCACCGGCGGCAGGACCAGAATCGATCTCGGTTTGCTTTCTTTAAACGCGGTGTAATCGTAAGACGCTTTTTTCGCGCAGCCTGTCAGCAACAACGTCAGCACCATACCGGTCAGCAGGAATAAACGTTTCATTTAACACTCCCTTTATTTTTCAGCAGGAAATCCATGTAGGTTGCTGACTCAGGAAATAAACTTTTCTCAGTATTGAATTCCTGAAATGCCAGATCGGTATGACCGGTATTGGCATAAAGTAATCCCAGCTGGGCGTGCAGGCCTGGTGGAACGGCTTTACCGGTTGCACGGGATTTTTCAATCGACTCTTTTAATGACGCGATTTGTTCTTCCGGGCCGACTTTGTCACCCTGATAATACTGGTAAACGGTCTTCTGATAGTTATCCCAGTTATATAATGATGTGTCAGCCTGTTTTGCACAGCCCGCTAATAATAACGCTAGGGTAAAAAATCCACCTTTTAACACGGCGCGTTGGGTTTTACGTAATGTCATTTGATAATATCCGTATTATTAATTAGCCGGACGCCATGCGCCGCTTTCGATCCCGTTCACCAGGTTATTCACCGCTTCACGGATTGCTAAATCCAGCACTTTGCCGTTTAAGGTAGAGTCATAACTGGCAGTACCGCCGAAACCAATAATTTCACGGTTGGACAGGGAATACTCGCCTGCGCCCTGTGAGGAATACACCACTTCAGAGGTCTGAACATTGACAACATTCAGGCTGACTTTAGCGTAAGCGATCTGTTGCTTACCGCGGCCGAGGATGCCCCACAACTGGTTGTCGCCGACTTCTTTACGACCAAACTCAGTCACATCACCGGTGATGACGTAATTAGCACCTTTCAGCGTTTGCGCCTGGCCTTTAATTCCGGCTTCTTCTTTAATTTCAGCCATATTGGTGCGGTCTAAAACATTAAAGCGGCCAGTTTGTTGCAGGTCAGTCACCAGAATAGTTTTAGACTGATTGCCCAGACGATCGACGCCGTCAGAGAAAATGCCACTCATATAGCTTGAGCGGTTATCGAATTTGCCGACAGAAATCGGACTGCGGGGGCCATTATATTGCGTGTTATAAGAAGCGACTTTCTGAACTTCAACCGTGCGGGATGATTCTGTTGCACACCCTGTTAATGTGCCTGCCGCAATCATTGCCGACAAAATGAAAACTGATTTCCTCATGTTACTATTCCTTGTCAATTTAATTTTTATTAACGGGCAAGGGTTGCCCGTGCCAAATTAAAATAATTTGACTTAATGTTATTCCAATAAGTATCAGGAGATATTTCACTTAACACGATGAATTATCTCAATAGCCATTTTTACTCTTTCGGGCGCGGAATACCGGCGCTGAGAGAGAGTAAAATTTAAAATTGGCTAATGATAATCCTAACAGATATTGCTTTTCGATTTCCTTACATTAATGGATTTTCTTTATCATTAGCTCAAAAAAACAGCGCCTGCAGGCGCTGCATTATTTACCAGAGGGTTAACGTAAGGCTCGCCTGAAGATCCCTTCCCGAACCTGATCCGGCGTCACCACGCCCACATCCAGCACCCATCCGCTGATCAGTTCTGCCGGGGTGACGTCAAACGCCGGGTTATAAACCTGCGCGTCCAGCGGTGCCCATTGCACAGACCCAAAACTGCCGGAAACACCGGTGACTTCGCTTGCGGCGCGCTGTTCGATGGGAATAGCGGCACCGTTCGGACAATGCGGATCGTGCGTGGTATGCGGTGCGGCGACGTAGAACGGAATGCCGTGATATTTCGCCAGAACCGCCAGGCTGTAAGTGCCGATTTTGTTGGCAACATCGCCATTCGCAGCAATGCGGTCAGCGCCGACCCAGATGGCATCGACGCGCTTTTGTGCCATCAGGCTGGCGGCCATCGAATCACAAATCAGCTGATAAGGAATGCCCAGCTCACCGAGCTCCCAGGCGGTGAGACGTCCGCCCTGTAACAGCGGACGGGTTTCGTCCACCCACACCTGTTCTACATTCCCCTGCTCATGGGCGCGGCGGATCACCCCGATCGCCGTGCCGACGCCTGCCGTTGCCAGCCCGCCGGTGTTGCAATGGGTCAGCAGGCGGCTGCCGGGTGTGACCAGCTTAGCGCCATGTGTGGCAATGCTTTCGCACAATGCCCGGTCCTCATCCACCAGACGCAACGCTTCTTCTGATAACGATTTCACGTAATCAGGTTGTTGCAGCGCGGCTTTCATCCGGTCGAGATTGTTCATCAGATTCACGGCGGTCGGGCGCGCAGCGCGCAGCGTGTCCAGCGCATGATGTAATTCATCCTGCGCCATTCCCTGTTCAGCCAGCAGGGCCAGCAGCAGGCTGGCGGACAAGCCAATCAGCGGCGCACCACGCACGCGCAGGGTGCGGATGTGATCCACCAGTTCGCTGACGTCGCGACATTCGCGCCAGTCAGACCGTTGCGGCAGGGCTTGCTGGTCGAGGATCCACAGCTGGTTTTCACGAATACGTAAACTGGTGGTTGTGAGGCTTTGCATTATTGGTTAAATCCTTGTTGCCCGGTTGCATCTGGTCACTTATTCTGCCAACATGCGTAACGGATGTATAGACGTCTAAACGCTTTAAAGGCTAAAAAAGAATTCGAGAGGTCAGGATGTCGCGCTACTACACATTTACCGCCAAAGATGCCGTTGAATATGCCCGTCAGTTTGGCGGCGTGGCAGATCCGCACTCCCTGGTCACTGCCGATGAAATCGGTGACGGAAACCTGAATCTGGTGTTTAAGATCCGCGATACTGCGGGTAAAAGCCGGGTGATCGTCAAACAGGCGCTGCCGTATGTGCGTTGTGTGGGTGAATCCTGGCCGCTGACTTTAGATCGTGCGCGCATTGAAGCAGAAACCCTGATCATCCACGGTCAGTATTGCCCGCAGCATACGGTCAGCGTTTTACATCACGACGCAGAACTGGCGGTGATGGTGCAGGAAGATCTGTCGGATCATCACATCTGGCGTAGCGAGCTGGTGCAGGGGAAATACTACCCGCAGGCTTCTGCCCAGCTGGGAGAATATCTGGCGCAGACGTTGTTCCATACCTCGGATTTCTTCCAGAACGCGCAGACCAAAAAAGCCGAAGTTTCCCGCTTTACCAACCCTGAATTGTGTCAGATCACCGAAGATCTGTTCTTTACCGATCCGTATGTCGATCACGAACGCAATAATTTTGATGCCGTATTGCAGCCGGAAGTGGATGCGCTGCGTGCGGATAAACCGCTGCGACTGGCGGTGGCTGCGCTGAAACACCGTTTCCTGAGTAAAGCGGAAGCGTTGCTGCACGGGGATATTCACAGCGGGTCGATTTTCGTCGCCGAAGGTAAACTGAAAGCCATCGACGCGGAATTCGGTTATTACGGCCCGCTGGGATTTGATCCGGGTTCGGCAATGGGAAATCTGCTGCTGAACTACTGTGGTCTGCCGGGACTGGTCGGGGTGCGTGAAGCGGCAGATGGCCGTGAGCAGCGCCTGAAAGATGTGCGTGAACTGTGGCTGAGCTTCTCGGAACGTTTCCTGCAACTGGCGCGGGATCAATCACAGGATCCGACGCTGGCGGAGCCGGGCTATGCGGAAGTCTTTCTTCAGGAAGTCTGGCACGATGCCGTCGGTTATTGCGGCGCGGAGTTGATCCGCCGCACCATCGGGCTGGCGCACGTCGCCGATCTTGATAGCATTAAAGATGCGGCGATGCGCGCCGATTGCCAGCGCCACGCGCTGAGCCTCGGACAAAAACTCATTATCACTGCACAACAAATCGGCGATGTGGAGTCACTTATTGCGCGGATCCGTCAGTTCAGCTAATCCTGTAAGATTCTTGTATAATGCCCGCCTTCGAGGTGCGTAGGGGTAAACCCGGTGGCATTTCCTCGGTTTACTTTTAACAGGAATACAGAATTATGATGCATAACCATGTCTTGCGCAGCGTGCGCTACATGCTGGATTTGAGCGAAGGTCAGTTGATTGAGATCCTTAAAACGACCGGTACGCCTGTCAGCCCTGAAGTGATGTCACGTTACCTGAAAAAAGAAGACGAAGAAGGCTACATGGAAGTGCCAGACGAAGTGATGGCGAACTTCCTTAATGGCCTGATCACCTTCAAACGCGGTAAAGACGATCGCTTCCCGGCACCGGAAGTAGAAAAGCGTCTGACCAACAACATCATGCTGAAAAAATTGCGTGTGGCGTTTGAGCTGAAAACCGAAGACATGATTTCCGTGCTGACTGCGGCAGATTTCAAAGTCTCCGAAGGCGAACTGAGTGCGTTCTTCCGCAAGGAAGGCCATAAAAACTACCGTCCTTGCGGCGATCAGGTAATGCGTTATTTCCTGAAAGGGCTGACGGCGAAAGTGCGTCCTAAGAAGGGCTGAATATAAAGTATTCATGAAATAAATATTTTCACAGAGAATACTTCATTAGTGAATAATAAGCGGGAGCCTCAAAAAAGGCTCCCGTTTTACGTTTATTGATTCTGTAATTGCGGAATTTAGTTATTTCCTTTCTCACTTCACGTTTTTCCAGTTTATTTTTGACAGGATATTAATCCGGAAACTATCTTCATCCCTCGCCGTAATACCTCTGGGCACTATTTCAAAAAAAATAAAACACCGCTGTTAATTGAAGGGCAGCGGTTAAATTTTATAGTGAAAAGGATATCTTTTTATGACAAAAATTAAAGCGCTGGCCTTGTTCGTTGGATTTGCCGTTTCGGGTTCTTCTGTGGCTGCGGCGTCTCAAAGCAGTCTGGAAGCCCGCATGGCGCAGCTCGAACAGCGTCTGCAGCAGGCAGAAACGCGAGCAGAAACGGCAGAAAAGCAAATTGAGCAGCTCAAACATCAGGACATCAAACGCGAACAGGAAATTGCCATCGTCAAAGAAGCTAATCCTGTTGAAGTTAAAAAAGATGGAATATCGAAAGACAAATTATTAACACTTAATGGATTCGATAATTTAAAACTGTATGGCGATGTGGAGTTTAATATCGACGGCGCAAGTCGTACAGGGCAATTAACCTCTGTGCGAACCAGTGACAATAAAAACTGGAAGCCGGGGAATAATGAACGCTGGGATGTTAACGGACGGTTATTAATCGGGCTGGATGGTTATCGCCGTAATGATAATGGCCAGTTCTCCGGTTTCTCTGTACAGCCAACGGCTGACCTGAATGGCTCGATGAATCTTGATGATGCCGCCTTCTTCTTCGGTGAGGAAAAAGACTGGATGGCAAAAATCGGTCGTTTCGAAGCCTACGATATGTTCCCGCTTAATCAGGATACCTTCATCGAATACTCCGGGAATACCGCCAACGATTTGTACGCCGACGGTTATGGCTATGTCTATATGATGAAAGAAGGGCGCGGGCGTAGTGACAGCGGCGGCAACATCATGCTGAATAAAAATATCGGCAACTGGTATTTCGAGCTGAATACCTTGCTGGAAAACGGTTCAGCCTTGTTTGCCGATCAAAACTATCATGGCAACGAACTTGAGAATGACAAAAACGTTGCCTATCTGCGCCCGATCATTGCCTGGAAAGGGGATGCCTTCTCAGTCGCGGCGGCAATGGAAACCAACGTGGTGAACAACGCGTATGGTTACACCAACGATAAAAACGAATTCGTCGATCAGTCCAAACGTAATGGTTATGGCCTGACAATGACCTGGGACGGCCAGAAAGCTGACCCGGAAAATGGCGTGATAGCAAACCTGAGCACGGCGTATATGGATGCGTCAGATGAGAAGGACTTCACCGTCGGTGCCAATGCGTTGTGGAAAAACTTCGAACTGGGTTACATCTACGCGCACAACAAAATTGAAGACTTCAACACTAGTGGTATTCGCGAATCCGATTATGACGATGACTGGTTCGATGAGCCGGGCAACTACGACATCCATACCGTTCACGCCAGCTACCTGATCCCGAACGTCATGAACATGGAAAACTTCAACGTTTATCTGGGCGCGTACATCTCCATGCTGGAAGCGGATAAAACTTACAGCAGCGATGATGACAGTGACCAGAGGTATGGGGCGCGTGTCCGCTTTAAATACTACTTCTGATTACCCGTCATAATTCTGGCTGCAGATGCGTTGGCTTCGCGCACTTACCCCAGTCACATAGTTATCTATGTTCCTGGGGATGCGTTTACTTGCCGCCTTCCTGCAACCTGAATTCTTTAGGGTAATACGTGTGTATCTTCACAAATAATAAAAGCCTGAGTGCGTAAACACTCAGGCTTTTCTATGGATTAAACGTTAAATCAGGCAGCTTCGGTGTGGCGGGGTTTCGCCTCAGCCTTTTTTACGCTGTCTTTCTCCGCTTCTGGTTTTTGCGCAGCCAGGGCGTCCGGCTCAAACTCATCGACGTTGATTGAACGCAGACGGCTTTCTTCCGCACGGCTCAGGATACGCGCATCGTCGGCGCTCAGATGACCAGCATCCAGACCTTTTTGCGCCAGAATATCCAGACGGGTGAATGGCAGCTTTTTACCCATCGCGTCGCACAGACGTTTGTGAACCGGCTCAGCGGCCAGAATATCCTGCAACGCTTCTTCCAGCAGACCGACCGGATTGTGCTCGCTTGGCGTCAGATACTGACCACGACCAATGCGGCTGCGGGTCGCAGAGGGCAGCTGGAGAATGCGCGCCAGTTCGTGATCCAGACGGTCAGACGGTGCGGCATGTGAAAGACCCAGCGGGAAAATCACCAGACGCATCACACCCGCCACGAAACGGTTCGGGAAGTTACGCAGTAAATCGTCGATAGCCGCTTCAGCCTGATGCAGACAATCCTGCACGCCCCAGTGAACCAGCGGTAAATCCGCTTCGTTACAGCCTTCTTCGTCATAACGTTTCAGCGTTGCCGTCGCCAGATACATCTGGCTGAGGATATCGCCGAGACGGGCAGAAATACGTTCGCGACGTTTCAGACTGCCGCCGAGCACGCCCATCGAAATATCAGACAGCAGCGCCAGGTTAGCGCTCAGACGGTTGATGTGCTGATAGTAACGCGCCGTTTTATCGTTAACCGGTGTATCGCTGGTGCGACCGCCGGTCAGACCGAGCCAGAAGCTGCGCATATTGTTACTGCCGACATGGCCGATATGTCCGAAGAGTGCACGGTCGAAATCAACCAGATCGTTTTTCTCAGCCGCCGCCATTTCACGCAGAACATAAGGATGGCAGCGGATCGCGCCCTGACCGAAGATGATCATGCTGCGGGTCAGAATGTTGGCACCTTCCACGGTAATCGCAATTGGCGCGCCCTGATAAGAACGGGCCACAAAGTTGCTGGTGCCGAGCATAATGCCTTTACCGCCGGTGATATCCATCGCATCCATCACGGCGCGCTGGCCGCGGTGAGTACAGTGGTATTTCACGATAGCCGACAGCACCGCCGGTTTTTCGCCGAGCATAATGCCGTTGGTAATCAGGGTCGCGGCGGCGTCCATCACATAAGCGTTACCGGCAATGCGTGCCAGCGGTTCTTCGATGCCTTCCATTTTGCCGATAGGCAGTTTGAACTGACGGCGGATATAGGCATATGCGCCAGTCGCCAGCGCCAGAGATTTCAGGCTACCCGTGGAGTTAGACGGCAGGGTAATACCGCGACCGACAGACAGACATTCCACCAGCATACGCCAGCCCTGACCGGCCATTTTCGGGCCGCCAATGATGTAGTCGATCGGCACGAAAATATCGTGGCCGCGCGTCGGACCGTTCTGGAACGGCACGTTCAGCGGGAAGTGACGATGACCAATTTCGACACCGGCGGTGTCGGTTGGGATCAGCGCACAGGTAATGCCCAGTTCGGTTTCGTTGCCGAGCAGATGATCGGGATCTTTCAGTTTAAACGCCAGACCCAGCACGGTGGCGATAGGGGCCAGCGTGATGTAGCGTTTGTTCCACGTCAGACGCATACCGAGGACTTCTTTCCCCTGCCACTGGCCTTTACAGACGATACCGAAATCCGGAATAGCACCGGCATCAGAACCCGCTTCCGGGCTGGTCAGGGCGAAACAAGGGATTTCAAGACCTTCGGCCAGACGCGGCAGATAGTGATCTTTCTGCTCCTGTGTGCCGTAATGTTGCAACAATTCGCCCGGGCCGAGGGAGTTCGGCACACCGACGGTGATCGCCAGAATACCGGATACACCGGCCAGTTTTTGCAACACACGTGCCTGAGCGTAAGCGGAGAATTCCAGGCCGCCGTATTCTTTCTTAATGATCATCGCGAAGAAGCGATGTTCTTTCAGATACGCCCACAGTTCAGGCGGCAAATCTGCCAGTTCATGGGTTATCTGGAAATCATTCGCCATGCGACAGGCTTCTTCAACCGGCCCGTCAATAAAGCGCTGCTCTTCTTCGGTCAGTTGCTGTTCAGGGTAATCCTGCAATTTTTTCCAGTCAGGCTTACCGCCAAACAGATCGCCTTCCCACCAGGTCGTCCCGGCTTCAATGGCTTCTTTTTCCGTTCGTGACATGGCAGGCATCACTTTACGGAAGGTGCGCAGGGCAGGGGCTGAGAACAATGAACGACGCAGGGCAGGAATATTGAACGGCAGCAAAATGATAGCCAGCGGCACCAGAAGCCACAGCGTCCACAAATTAATGGCACCCATGGCAGCGGTAAACGCCAGTAAAATCAGGCTGCTAAGGGCAAGATTGACCTTGTGGTAGAACAACACACCAAGGATCACGACAAATGCAACAATGCTAAGAACCATCATAGTAAAGCTCCTGAGTAGTAGGAGGTCTGACCTGTTGTAGGGATACAATGGTTTTAGTTCATGCTCATTTCTTTATCAATGTGTTTACATACTAATTACAACACAGCTCACAAACCGGCCGCACGAAGCGTCAAAAATAGAAACTATCGGAATCATTACCGCTTCATTGCTTCTCGCTGTTTCGGCTTTCCGTTAAACTGCACAGCGGAACGTTTTATTGCTATCGGCCGTGTGTAAACCGGCTGCAAATGGACATAAAAGAGGCTGCTATGTACCAGGATATTATCCGTACTGAACTGAACGAAGCTGCTGATACGCTGAATAAATTCATCAGCGATCCGGCAAATATTGAGTCTATTCAACGTGCAGCAGTGCTGCTGGCAGATTCATTCAAGGCGGGTGGGAAAGTGATTTCCTGCGGTAACGGCGGTTCACATTGTGACGCCATGCATTTCGCGGAAGAGCTGACAGGCCGTTATCGTGAAAACCGTCCGGGCTATCCGGCGATTGCCATTTCTGATGTCAGCCACATCTCCTGCGTCGGCAACGATTTCGGTTACGAATACATTTTCTCCCGTTATCTGGAAGCCGTTGGCCAGAAAGGTGACGTTCTGCTGGGGATCTCCACTTCCGGCAATTCTGGTAACGTGATCAAAGCTATCGAAGCTGCCCGCGCTAAAGGCATGAAAGTCATTACCCTGACCGGTAAAGATGGCGGCAAAATGGACGGCTCAGCCGACGTGGAAATCCGCGTTCCGCACTTTGGTTTCGCTGACCGCGTGCAGGAAATCCACATTAAAGTGATTCATATCCTGATTCTCTTAATCGAAAAAGAGATGGTCAAGGCATAAGATTTTTGCCGTAAAGGAGGCAGGTGATGTGCGAATTGCTCGGGATGAGCGCTAACGTCCCTACTGATATTTGTTTCAGTTTCAGTGGATTAGTGCAGCGCGGTGGCGGGACTGGTCCGCATAAAGACGGCTGGGGCATTACCTTTTATGAAGGCAATGGCTGTCGTACTTTTAAAGATCCGACGCCAAGTTTTAATTCGCCCATTGCCCGCCTTGTTCAGGAATACCCGATCAAATCCTGCGCGGTGATTTCTCATATTCGTCAGGCAAACCGTGGCGAAGTGGCGCTGGAAAATACCCATCCGTTCACCCGCGAACTGTGGGGACGCAACTGGACTTACGCGCACAACGGCCAGCTTCGCGGTTACCGCCAGCTGGATACCGGCACGCTGCGCCCTGTCGGTCAGACAGACAGTGAGTACGCTTTTTGCTGGTTGCTGCATAAACTCACCCAACGTTATCCGCGCCGCCCTGCAAGCTGGCCGCCGGTGTTTCGCTATATCGCGTCGCTGGCTGATGAGTTACGGCAGAAAGGGGTGTTTAACATGTTGCTGTCGGACGGCAATTTCGTGATGGCATACTGCTCGACGAATTTGCACTGGATCACGCGGCGGGCGCCTTTCGGAAAGGCAACGTTGTTGGATCAGGATGTGGAAATTGATTTTCAGCAGCAGACGACACCGAATGATGTCGTCACCGTGATTGCCACGCAACCGCTAACCGCAAACGAAACCTGGAACAAGATTGCCCCAGGTGAGTTCGCGTTATTTCATCGGGGCGAACGCCAGCTGTGAGGACAGCGGGGTGTTAGACAACGGCTGCAGCACTTCATATTTACCGTCAGTAACCACAACATTCGGTGGCTGATGGTGTTTCTCAAAGTACGCATATCCCGGCTGCAACTGGCTCCAGAAGCTGTAGTAGCTTGAGTTTTTGTGTGCTTTCATGTTGGCATCGGTCATTTTGAACGGATAAATGCTGATCTGCAGATTACGTTGCCCGAACTGGAATGCCGCCTGCACATAGGTAAAGATTTCGTCCATGTAGCCGTCGGTCATGGCGTAGCAACCGATAGACTTACAGTTTCCGTGGATCATCAGATACTTACCCGAATAGCCCTGCGAGATGTCGTAAGCATTGGGGAAACCGATGTTGATGGCGCGATAAAAGCGGCTGTCGGGTTTCAGGTGGTGAATATCCACGTTGTAGAAACCTTCCGGGCTTTTGAAATCACCTTCGCGACGTTTATTTCCCAAACCGCCAGAAAAATCGCAGATGCCGTAACTGCCGATCAGACGAAATTCGCCGTCGAGCTGGGCAAACAATTCGAGTTTACGTTCTTGTTTGAAGATCTGGATATAAACCGGAGCGCCTAACAATTGCTTTTTAAGCGTCGCGTTGACCGGGACAGCATCGCTGGCCACGGCGTAATTTGCTGTAAATAAAGGCAAACTGAGGAGCATCGCAAGAAACAGCGCGATTCTGATCATTCTAAATCCTGCTTGGTAATAATGTCGATTATTTTGTCTACAGCGGAACTGCCTGTAAGACCGCCACTGATTTTCTTCTTATGTACTGCCTGTCTGAAACGATGCCATATTAATACTGATTAATTTTTTAGCAATCACCAAATAATGAATAATGAATTTCACAATCGGAAATTTATTACCTTGCCATGAATGGTGATTAATTAAGCGAAATTAACCAACATTTTCTGTGTTGGAAATCTCCACACTCAACTGTATACTTATACAGTCATTGGGGGAGGGCTATGCGTAAAATCATTCATGTGGATATGGACTGCTTTTTCGCGGCCGTCGAGATGCGCGACGATCCTTCCCTGCGCGATATTCCAATCGCTATCGGCGGCAGTCGTGACCGCCGTGGTGTCATCAGTACCGCCAATTATCCTGCCCGCAAATTTGGCGTACACAGCGCAATGCCTACCGGCATGGCCCTGAAACTGTGCCCGCATCTGAAAGTCATTCCCGGCAGAATGGACGCCTATAAAGAAGCGTCAAACCACATTCGTGAAATCTTCGCGCGTTATACGCCATTGATTGAACCGTTGTCACTCGATGAAGCTTATCTGGATGTTTCCGACGCCACCCAATGCAATGGTTCCGCCACGCTTATCGCCGCTGAAATTCGTCAGGCCATTTTCGATGAAATCAATCTGACGGCTTCTGCGGGCATTGCGCCGATAAAATTTCTGGCAAAAATCGCCTCAGACCTGAATAAACCCAACGGCCAGTTTGTGATTACGCCCGATAAAGTGGACGCGTTTTTACAAGATTTGCCGCTGAGCAAAATCCCCGGCGTCGGCAAAGTCACCGCCCAGCGGTTGCAGGAGCAGGGGTTGATCACCTGCGGTGATGTACAGCGTTACGATTTGGCGAAACTGCTCAAACGCTTTGGCAAGTTTGGACGCGTGTTGTGGGAACGCTGTCAGGGGATTGATGAGCGCGAGATTTCCCCCGAGCGGTTGCGTAAATCCGTCGGTGTGGAACGTACGCTGGCCGAAGATATTCACAGCTGGGAAGAGTGCGTGGCGCTGATCGAACGTTTGTACCCCGAACTGCAAACGCGCTTAAGCCGCGTCAGCCCGGATCTGCGCATTGCGAGACAGGGTGTAAAACTCAAATTTCATGATTTCCAGCAGACCACGCAGGAGCACGTGTGGCCGGTGCTGAATAAAGAAGATTTACTGAAAGTCGCGCGTGATGCCTGGGAACAGCGGCGTGGCGGAAGAGGGGTCAGGCTGGTGGGGTTACATGTGACGTTGCAAGATCCGCAGATAGAGCGGCAGCTATTGTTAGATTTAAACTCCTCCCCCTGCGAAGGGGGAGGCTGGGAGGGGGTTTAGCGGGCAAAATCAATGCCTGAGAAAACTTCAATCAACTAATTTTGCTTTAATACCCCACCCCAACCCTCCCCTTCGCAGGGGAGGGAGCAAAAATTAACCGCGTTCAGGGATCGCTTTCAGCAGGGCCGTCAGCAGTTTCCAGTACAGCTCGACGCTGGCAATTTCAACCTGCTCATCTGGCGAGTGCGGGCCGGTGATGGTTGGCCCGATGGAAACCATGTCCATGTCCGGATACGGTTTTTTGAACAGACCGCATTCCAGACCGGCGTGGATCACCATGATGTTCGGGGTTTTATTGAACAGCGTCTGGTAAGTTTCACGCACCAGCGTCATCACCGGTGAGCTTGGCTCAGGTTTCCAGCCAGGGTAGCTGCCTTTTGCCAGACTTTTCGCGCCAGCCAGTTCACTCAGTGAATTGAGCATGCTGACCACATATTCTTTGCCGCTGTCGATAAGAGAACGGATCAGACTGTTGATCGCTACTTCGTCATCTTTCATGGTGACAACACCGACGTTCAGCGAGGTTTCTACCACGCCTTTCACGTCATCACTCATGCGGATCACGCCGTTTGGCGTCGCGTTCAGCAGGGCAAGGAATTTACCCTGAGTTTCTGCGGTCAGCGCTTTCGCGTTGCTTTCAGCCGCTTCTGCCACCAGAGCAATTTTCTTCTCAACCGCTGACAGTTCAAACTGAATGGTCGCCAGGAATTCCTGTGCTGCCGCTTTCAGTGCGTCTGCTTTATCCGCAGCAACGGCCAGAGTTGCAATCGCTTCACGCGGGATGGCGTTACGCAGTGTGCCGCCGGTGAAATCCAGCAGGCGCAGGCCCAGTGTCTCGGCGTTGTCTGCCAGGAAACGCGCCAGCAGTTTGCTTGCGTTACCCAGACCTAAATGGATATCAGCGCCGGAGTGGCCGCCTTTCAGTCCCTTCAGGGTCAGCTTCAGCGTGGTGAAACCAGCCGGAACCGCTTCACGGCTCAGTGGCAATGTGGCGGTAAAATCAATGCCGCCGGCGCAACCCATGTAGATTTCGCCTTCGGTTTCAGAATCGGTGTTGATCAGGATTTCAGACTGTAACCAGTCTGGTTGCAGGCCGAATGCGCCTGCCATGCCGGTTTCTTCGGTCATGGTCAGCAGCACTTCCAGCGGACCGTGCTCTACGCTGTCATCAGCCAGAACCGCCAGCGCGGACGCCATGCCGATGCCATTGTCAGAACCCAGCGTGGTGCCGCGGGCTTTTACCCAACCGTCTTCGATGAAAGGCTGGATCGGATCTTTAGTGAAATCATGAACGGTATCGTTGTTTTTCTGCGGCACCATATCGAGGTGCGCCTGCAGGGCAACGGCTTTGCGGTTTTCCATGCCTTTCGTGGCCGGTTTACGCAGCAAAATGTTGCCGACTTCATCACGCTCAGCGTGGATACCCTTTTCCTGTGCCCATTCAACGATGTGTTTTGCCAGTTCTTCTTCATGATAAGAAGGGTGCGGAATTGAACAGATTTTGGCAAAAATATCCCACAACGGTTGTGGCGAAAGCTGAGACAGTTCAGACACTATAAGTCTCCTGTAACAGTCAGCTCATTCAGGCTCCGTTTGCAGGGGAACTGATTGAGATGCTGTAGGTTTAAGGTTAAGTAATCCCCGCCAGACTGTGTGGCGAGTGGCCTGACAGAATATCACTTAATCTTAACCTGTGCGCGGGGACGGGGAGAAATTCCGGGTTTTTTGGGGCGCTTTGACCAGATAATCGCTGGTTTTTGTGAGACGGACTCACTATAATCTCGCGCAACCTTTTTTCCCCCCATTATTTATTTAGAAGCCGTTAATTCACTGGCTGGGACACCTTTATGAGCGAAAAATACGTTGTAACCTGGGACATGCTGCAAATCCACGCCCGCACCATGGCTAAACGCCTGCTGCCGGCAGAACAATGGAAAGGCATTATTGCCGTCAGCCGTGGCGGTCTGGTCCCTGCAGCGTTGCTGGCTCGCGAGCTGTGCATCCGCCATGTCGATACCGTGTGTATCTCCAGCTACGACCATGATAATCAGCGCGAAATGCAAGTGCTGAAACGCGCAGAAGGCGACGGTGAAGGCTTCATCGTGATCGACGATCTGGTTGATACCGGCGGCACCGCGAAAGCGATCCGCGAAATGTACCCGAAAGCACATTTCATCACCATCTTCGCGAAACCTGCTGGCGCACCGCTGGTCGATGATTACGTCATCGACATTCCGCAGAACACCTGGATCGAACAGCCGTGGGATATGGGTGTCGTATTCGTCCCCCCTCTGGTAGGAAAATAATCCTCCACTGTTAATATTCCTCTAATTTAACGCCTGGCTTATTGCCGGGCGTTTTGCTTTTGTTGACTTGAAATCCTTTCCGCTTGACCTCACCCCTCACTTGTCGCAACGTGGTCGGGTTATAATCCCGTCCAGAAATGATCGCCTGCGGGCGACCTGCTGCTTGCTAACGGAGGATCTTGCATCATGGCTCCAGCCAACCTTACGGAAAAACTGTTTAAACCTTCCTTTAAATATCCGGAAACTTCGACGCTGGTTCGTCGCGTTCATCATCATAATACGCACCCGCCGATGCACACTGCGCTGGAAGGCGACACGGTAAATTGCTGGTACAGAACCATTAACCGCCTGATGTGGATGTGGCGGGGTGTCGATCCTTTAGAAGTCGAAGAAGTGCTGTCGCGGATTGCAGTTTCCAAAGCCGAGCACAGCGATCCGCTGTTGCTGGACACCGTCATTGGCTACCGTAACGGCAACTGGGTTTACGAATGGTCAAATCAGGCGATGGCGTGGCAGCAAAAAGCCGCAGAAGAAAAAGATCCGAACCTGGCCAGCGAATACTGGCTGAAGGCGGCGAACCTTTACAGCATCGCCGGTTATCCGCATCTGAAAGGCGATACGCTGGCAGAGCAGTCAGAAGTACTGGCCAATAAAGCCTTTGAGAAATCGTCAGAACATTCGCCGTATTCTCTCAAAGAGATCGAATTCAAAATTCCGGGCGGCGCGCCGATCACCGGTTTCCTGCACCTGCCGAATGAAGGCAAAGCGCCGTTCCCGACTGTTTTGGTGTGCGGCGGTCTGGATACCTTGCAAAGTGACCATCAGCGTCTGTTCCGTTCTTATCTGGCGCCGATGGGCATTGCGATGCTGACCATCGACATGCCGTCGATCGGGTTCTCGTCGAAGTGGAAACTCACCCAGGACACCAGCTTCCTGCATCAGCAGGTATTGCACCAGCTTGCCGATGTTGCGTGGGTCGATGCCAGTCGTGTCAGCCTGCTCGGTTATCGTTTTGGCGCGAACGTCGCTGTGCGTCTGGCCTATCTCGAACCGCGCCGTGTGTGTGCCGTTGCCACATTAGGCGCGCTGGTGCATTCATTGCTGAGCGATCCGAAATGTCAGGAACAGGTTCCCGATATGTATATGGATGTGCTGGCGAGCCGGCTGGGGATGTCGAGCGCGTCGGATTCGGCGCTCAAGACCGAACTTAATCGATATTCTCTGAAAATGCAGGGGCTGCTGGGGCGCAGAACACCGACGCCAATGCTGGCCGCGTACTGGGAAAACGACATATTCAGTCCGAAGGCGGAAGCCAGATTGATTGCGGATTCTTCATCTGAAGGCAAGCTATTACCGATTCAGAACGAGCCGCTTTATGAGCATTTTGACAAGGCTTTGCATGAGATTTGTGAGTGGTTGCAAAAGCATATGCGTTAACTTAATGGTTGCTAATTCCTAACGTTTTGCTAAAAAGGATCGTCTTTCTATGGAGGTTGTACTATGACGTTACCAAGCGGTCATCCTAAAAGCAGGCTAATGAAACGTTTCGGTACACTGGGACCGTACATCAGAGAAGGAAAATGCGAGAACGACCGCTTTTTCTTTGACTGCTTAGCTGTCTGTGTGAACGTGAAGCCCGCGCCGGAAAAGCGTGAGTTCTGGGGCTGGTGGATTGAGTTGCAGGCTGAAGCCGAACGTTTTACCTATGTTTATCACTTCGGTTTGTTCGATAAAGACGGCATCTGGAAAGCGCAAAACATTAAAGATGCTGAAGTGCGTGAGAAGCTTGAGACGACATTGAAAGGGTTCCACAAGAATCTCAACAAGATGATTGAAGAGATGTCCCTCAAACTGGAACCTGCTGATGATTTCAGCGAAGAACCCGTGAAGCTCTCCGCCTGACTTTCTGTACTACCCATTCCCATACTGAATGCTGCTATTATAGCGTTATGCCGGTTGGCATAACGCTTCTCCCCTGTTAAAAAAGACACAGAAGCACTTCTTATTCACACTAATGGAACGATTATGAGTGGTAGCCAGACACTGGTTGTAAAACTGGGCACCAGCGTGCTCACTGGCGGTTCACGCCGCCTCAACCGTGCTCACATTGTTGAGCTTGTCCGCCAGTGCGCGCAGCAACATGCGGCAGGGCATCGGATTGTGATTGTGACGTCGGGCGCCATTGCTGCCGGGCGTGAACATCTTGGCTACCCCGAACTCCCCGCCACCATTGCTTCCAAACAACTGCTGGCTGCCGTCGGGCAAAGCCGTTTGATCCAGCTGTGGGAGCAATTGTTCTCTATTTACGGCATCCACATTGGTCAGATGCTGCTGACGCGTGCCGATATGGAAGACCGCGAGCGGTTCCTCAACGCCCGCGACACGATGCATGCGCTGCTTGATAACCATATCGTGCCGGTGATTAACGAAAACGATGCCGTGGCGACGGCTGAGATCAAAGTCGGTGATAACGACAATCTTTCCGCGCTGGCCGCTATTCTGGCCGGGGCCGATAAATTGCTGCTGCTGACCGATCAGCGTGGTCTGTTTACCGCCGATCCGCGCACCAATCCGCAGGCCGAGCTGATCCGTGAAGTCATGACGATTGATGACGAACTGCGCGGCGTGGCGGGTGACAGCGTTTCCGGGCTGGGTACCGGTGGCATGGCGACCAAATTGCAGGCGGCGGATGTCGCGTGCCGTGCGGGCGTCGATACCATTATTGCCGCAGGCAACCTGCCGGGCGTGATTGGTGATGTAATTAACGGCGTGTCCGTCGGCACACGTTTCCACGCGATGGAAACCCCGCTGGAGAACCGTAAACGCTGGATCTTCGGCGCACCGCCAGCCGGTGAAATCACCATCGACGACGGCGCGGTTTCCGCCATGATGGAGCGCGGCAGTTCACTGCTGCCAAAAGGTATCCGCGAAGTGAAAGGCGATTTCTCGCGTGGCGAAGTGATCCGCATCCGCAATCTGAACGGACGCGATCTTGCGCACGGTGTCAGCCGCTATAACAGCGATGCGATGCGCATGATTGCCGGTCATCACTCTCAGCAGATCAGCGAAATTCTCGGTTACGAATACGGCCCGGTTGCCGTGCATCGTGACGACATGATTGTCAGTTAAGGAGCCACAGATGCTTAACGAGATGGGCAAGGCCGCGAAAGCCGCGTCCTGGCAGCTCTCCACCCTCAGCACCGCGCAGAAAAATCGTGCGCTGATGCTGATGGCCGACATGCTTGAGGCCAACAGCCAGAGCATTATTCTTGCCAACGAACTCGACATGTCCGCCGCCCGCGAAAGCGGCATGAGCGAAGCCTTATTAGACCGGCTGCTGCTGACGCCCGCGCGTTTATCGGCCATTGCCAGCGACGTGCGCGATGTCTGCCGCCTGAGCGATCCGGTCGGGCAGGTGATTGACGGTTCACAGCAGGACAGCGGTTTGCGTCTCGAACGCCGCCGTGTGCCGCTCGGCGTGATCGGCGTGATTTATGAAGCGCGCCCGAACGTCACCATCGATGTCGCCAGCCTGTGCCTGAAAACCGGCAACGCCGTGATCCTGCGCGGTGGCAAAGAAACGCACCACACTAATCAGGCGACGGTTAACGTCATCCAGATGGCGCTGGAAGAATGCGGATTACCGAAAGCGGCGGTTCAGGCGATTGAAAGCCCCGATCGCGCACTGGTCGCAGAACTGCTGCGTCTGGATAAATATGTCGACATGCTGATCCCACGCGGTGGCGCGGCGCTGCATAAACTGTGCCGCGAACAGTCCACCATTCCGGTGATCACTGGCGGTATCGGTGTGTGTCATACATTTGTGGATGAAAGCGCAGATTTCGACAAAGCGCTGACCGTGCTGGAAAGCGCCAAAGTGCAGCGTCCGAGCGCCTGTAACAGCCTGGAAACCGTGCTGGTGCATCAGGCGATTGCCGCCCGTTTCCTGCCGGAGCTGAGCGACAAAATGCACCGCGCTGGCGTGACGTTACACGCCAGCGAATCTGCAATGCCTTATCTGCAAAACGGCCCGGCGAAAGTGCTTGCGGTCACCGAAGAAGATTATTCAGATGAATGGCTGTCACTGGATCTGAACGTGACGGTTGTCGCCGATCTGGACGCCGCCGTGGCGCATATCCGCACCTACGGCACCGAACATTCCGATGCGATCCTCACGCGTTCTATCAGCAGCGCGGACAGGTTTGTACGTGAAGTGGACTCCTCGGCGGTGTACGTCAACGCCAGCACCCGTTTCACCGACGGCGGACAGTTTGGTTTAGGCGCAGAAGTGGCGGTCAGTACCCAAAAACTGCACGCCCGCGGCCCGATGGGATTAGAAGCCCTGACGACCTACAAATGGATTGGTTACGGCGACGATTTAGTCCGTCCGTAACAGTGAGCACCGGTGGATTTGTAGTCATGAAGCCGGTGCTAATCCCCTATTTTGCATAGGGTGATGAGAAAAGCAGCAAACGCACTGCAGGGGGCTTGACGGCAGCGTCATATTTCACTAATTTAGCACCCCGTAGTCCCCCGGTAACACTCCAAAATGCCGACTTAGCTCAGTAGGTAGAGCAACTGACTTGTAATCAGTAGGTCACCAGTTCGATTCCGGTAGTCGGCACCATTTCTGCTTTAACTCTTGCATTATCAAACGACTAATTAATTCAAGCTCTCAGCTTTCTGTCTATTTTTTTCCCCTGTTTTCCCATCAAAATACCGACTCGGCCAGATCTCTTTTGCCTCAATCCCAATCGTCTTTGCAATGATCATTTCACCTTTTGGCCACGGTCTTGCAAGCGCATTGGAAAGCGTGGATGAACTTAGTCCCGCGTCCCTCGAGACTGCTGCCATTGTTGTCCCTTTCTTTCTGATTGCCGCGATGATGTCAGCGGTATGCCAATCTTTTGAAACTGCCATGTAAGACCTCCGGATAATGGTGATTACTAAGTTATCCTTAGCATGCTCAGCGCTTAAAAATAACACAATAGAAAACTAAGAATAACTTAGTAAAAAGGTTGGCTCCGGCATCATGTTGATCAAGAGACTCAAGGAAGCACGTTTGCGTGCAGGGCTTTCTCAATACAAGTTGGGTGTGCTTGCTGGTCTGGATGAGGCTTCATCAAGTGCGCGCATGAATCAGTATGAGAAAGGCAAGCATCAGCCAGATCAGGATACTGTCAGCCGAATAGCTAAAGTGCTGGATGTGCCTGTTGCCTATTTTTATGCCGAGGAAGACGAGCTTGCTGCGCTGATTATTGAATTCCACGGGAATAGAAAGTAGTCATATTTTTCCGGGAAAGATAATTAGCATTCAGGCGGCAGATTATATCTCTGCCGCCTGTGAATTATCATCAATGCTATTTCTCTGCACTTTGCGCAGCAGCAATAAGTTTACTGCATAAAGCTTTATGTTCAGCCGGGCAGGACTCAGATGACAGAATAATGATCTGATGCAGGTCATCCGTATCCAGCATCGCATCAATATGTCTCACAACATAGTTTTCAAATCCTGGATCGTGATTTATCAGAGATTGCAGCTTTGCAGCTTTGCGGTTTCCGGCCATTTATCGATAAGCATTCTCGCGATCGCTTCTGAATTCCCTTCAGCAATACTGCTATCATCACATTGCGCGTAAGCGACGTAATTCTTTTGTATTGCTTCCCATGAATTCAGATTATCGACAGCTAAATCAGCAGCTTCAGCATCACGTTCAGTACAACTTTTTGCATGAGTAGGGTCAGAAATGAGAGCCAGTGATAGAACAATTACGACAATTTTCATTCTCTATCCATTAATTATCATGTGTTATTTTTTTTGTGATAGATGCGGTTTGATACCTAATTTATCTCGCTTGAAATAATTTAAAAGGCTATTTGTGCCATAAATATTTAATATACATTTCATCCAGCAATGATTTAATAGTGATGAATATGACTATTGGTTTTATCTGTTTGTATAAATAAACGAAATAACTTTGGCGGGTTATATCTTATGATTTTGCTCAATGTTTATGGGTTTATATTTATTGTTCGTTGTGAGTGTTCGTTTAAGCTGCTTATTATACCGACTGAATTCACCTCAGCGGACGAAAAATAAATATGGAAATGCAATTCACTAATGAACTGAATCAGGAATTACTGGATGTCATTAATGCCTCTCCTTTCACGGCTGAACAGCTGGCTGAAATGGATGAAAGCGTGAGGGCTGTGGTGGAGGAACAGGCAGCTTTTGCACGTCAGCATCCTGTGATTGCAATTTACCGGCTGGCGACTTTGGGCAGCCTGACCGCCCGAGGCGGCAAAGTAACAAAAGCCAGCAGTACGGGGGACGTCACCCTTGGGGACGGCATGGAAGCGACGCTTGCCGTAGAGCAGGATGAAGTCACTTATGCCGATGGCAGCACGGCAAAGATTGTCACCAGCGCGGGTCACCAATTTTGTAACGGGAATCGAGGGTTTGCGTTAGTCGGCAGCGTACTGGATAACGGCGACAAAATTATCAGTACGCCGCAGGGCAGTTTCTATCTGGTTGCCCGTCAGGGTATTCCGATGGCAGAAGATTTCCTTGCCGTTACCGGAGCATAACGGATGGGGTATCGCTCAAATTGTTATGGTCGCGGGCAGGCGCTGCACGGTGATAAAACCACGACGGGCGCGGTGTGCATCACCTCACTGCCGAATGCCACAGAGCACGGACTTGGTGTGATCCGCATCGGGGATGTCACAACTGACTGCCCGAAATGTGGTCGTCGCGGAAAAATCACCAGCGGAGAGCCGCATTGCATCTATGACGGGCTTGCTTCTGCCGTGGATGGTTCGCAGGTTTTATGCGGTTGCCCGCCGGGGACGAACCGGGTTATCGCGCCAGCCGGACAATGGATGGGGAGAGGTAAATCACCTTCCGAACTGGCGCGTGAAAAGTGGGAAGCAGAGCGTGCCGCGATATTACGGGTTCAGGCTGAGAAAGATGCGGCAGAACAGGCCAGACGTTCGATGCCGGTGTTTGCGAAATCCGCAGAATGTGGCGCAGGAAATACCGAAGCACGAACTTGTGAGGAGCAACATCATAACTTCGGGCGGATATCTTACGGCGTACCGACGCCGGTCGCAGGCATAAAGCCCGAAATTGAGCAGCATGCGCAGGCAGCGAAGCGCAAGAAACCAGCCGGTGATAAAACGCCGTGGTACAAAAAGTTTTTTGGCGCGAACGCTGATATTCCCGCGCAGTCTGGCATGCCGCTGGCTATCCCTGTGGCAACGGGGGGCGGCACTGAGCTCATTGCGGCGGGCATGAATGCACTGCGCGGCGTGACGTCGCTCCGCTCTGGCAGCCTGTTCGTGAATCCTGTAGCTGTGGGTGTCATCGGAACTTTTTATTCGAACAAGCTGAACGCTGGTGAGAAAGATATTTTAAGCGACAGCCAGCTTGCGGCGCTGGCCGGAAAATCTGCCCCGACGCGGATCCGCTTTCAGTGGGTGAAGGATAAATATGGCCGGTTAACACCGGTGGCTTATCACACCGGCGCTGACAGCGGACAGGATCAGGTTCGTGTGCGCGCTATGCGGAGGAACACGTTCACGGGTAATTATGAGTTCTGGGCGGATGGCGCGGAAAAGCCCACCATCATCTGGACATCCGACGAGCTGGAGTTTAAAGCGCCCACTAATACCGGTAATCTTGACGAGCCGTATTTACCTTCGACCATCACCGTATTACCGTTACCCGGCGCGGAAGAAATGGGCAGTACCTCAACCTCGCTGCCGATCCCGGATGAATCCTCATTTGATGATTACATCCTGGTCAATCTGCCGCATGGTATGCCGCCGATTTATATTTATCTGAGTAATGACCACAAATACCATGTGGCACCAAGAGGAAATCCTCCCTTGCCAGCATTTCCTGATGCCAAAAGGGCGCCACGAAAAACAGCTATACAAGGTGGGGGAGGATTAAGAGTTAGATGGAAAGATTCTAGAGGTAAGATTTATGAATGGGATTCACAACATGCTACCGTCGAAGTCTATGACAAAAGCGGGCGTAACCATTTAGGTGAGTTTAATCCTGAAACAGGGTTTCAAACGAAACCAGCAGATTCAAGTCGGAGAGTTGAAAAATAATGATTGTTTATAGCATTGAAATCTTTGATGAGCTCAGCGATCAGTTAGTGCGGGAGATAGAGATCCCTGAAGCTAACGTAGATTCTGTCGCTGAAATCATGAAATGGAATGCCACAGATAAAATTTCCTTTATCCGTGGGATTGGGGGATTTAACGTTACAAAGACACAAGCTTTAGAATTGGAATCCATGCTGGGAATTAAATTTTATGCAGAGCAAAAAATTATTCAAATTTCAGGTGGTGAGATTTAATCATTAACACCCATACGGTATAGATTATACAAATGACAGTGAATATTGAAACACTGCTTCATTATCTGGGCAAAGGGTATTCGGAAATTGTTGATGCTGAATTAATTCCTTATAAAACTAATCCCAAGGGTGCATCTGGTTCACCAGTGATAATTCTTGAAATGGCAAAGGAAGGCCTCTCTTTAGCGTTTAAACGTGAGGGACGCATCCTTACAGAAATCACAATGAACATTCAGCATGAAAAGGTTAATGGATGGGAGTTCCCCAATGAATTGCCGTCTCCGTTACAGAAAACTATGTCGCGGCAGTGGGTTCATGAAACTTTTGGAGAGCCAGAACGTAGTGTTCCTCCAAAAGTGATTATGAAAAAAGTATTTGGCTGGGTTGAGCTTTTTACTGTCGAAGGATTTGCCTTGCCGCTAAGCATGCAATTTGATTATGACCTTATGGACAGAGTGAAGGAGGTAGCGTTTATACCCACCTCAGAACTCCGCTGGTAACCCCCAAAAATTCCCCCCATGCCCGCAGCACCTCTCTGCGGGCATAGATCTTTCTCTCTGACGAACTCACTCAATCTCCGGCAGTCCCTCAATCAGTTTATCCAGTGTCACCGGATAATCGCGCACCCTGATGCCTGTGGCGTTATAAATGGCATTGGCGATGGCGGCGCTGACGCCACACAGGCCCAGTTCGCCGACGCCTTTGGCTTTCATGGGGGAAGAAACCGGGTCGGTGTCGTCGAGGAAAATCACTTCCTGATCAGGGATGTCGGCGTGAACCGGCACTTCATAGGCTGCAAGATCGTGATTCACAAAATATCCCAACTCTTTATCGATATTCAGCTCTTCCGTCAGCGCCGCGCCGACGCCCATGGTCATCGCGCCGATCACCTGGCTGCGTGCCGTTTTCGGGTTAAGTATCCGGCCTGCAGCGCAGACCGCCAGCATGCGGCGGACACGGGTTTCGCCGGTCGCGATATCTACGCCGACTTCCACGAAATGCGCAGCGAAGGTCGATTGCTGAAACGTCTTGTCCAGCCCGCCGAACTCGATGGTGTCTTCCACGGTGAGGGTTCCGCTGGCTGCGGCTTTGGCGAGCGGGGCGGTGCGCTCACCCTGACAAATCAGTTCATCGGTAAACACGGCGTTATCCGCATCAAACCCGAGCTTTTCAGCGACTGCTTCGCGCAGTTTCACGCAGGCGGCGTACACCCCGGCGGTGGACGTATTCGCACCCCACTGGCCGCCGGACCCGGCAGACACCGGGAAGTCGGAATCGCCCAAACGCACGACCACTTTTTCCAGCGGAACGCCCATCATCTCGGCGGCGGTCTGGGCGATGATGGTGTAACTGCCGGTGCCGATATCAGTCATATCGGTCTCCACCGTCACGATGCCCTGCGCGTCGAGATGCACCCGCGCACCGGATTTATCCAGCAGATTGTTACGAAAACCCGCCGCGACACCCATACCGATCAGCCAGCGTCCGTCACGAACCTGTGCCGGTGTGGCGTTACGCCGGTGCCAGCCGAATTTATCTGAGCCGGTGCGCAGGCATTCGATCAACTGACGACGTGAAAAGAAACGCTCGGTATTGAGCGGATCGACCTGCGTGTCGTTCAGAATACGAAACTCCACCGGATCAACGCCGGCTTTCTCCGCCACTTCGTCGATAGCGATTTCCAGCGCCATCAGACCAGGCGCTTCGCCGGGAGCGCGCATGGCATTACCTTCGGGCAGATCCAGCTGTGCCAGCCGTAACCCGGTCAGGCGGTTTTTGCCCGCATAAAGCAGTTCACTCTGCTGCACGGCTGTCTCCGGTGTACCACCGGGCAGGTTGCCCGACCAGCTTTCATGCGCGATGGCAGTGATGCGGCCTTTTTCATCAGTGCCGATGCGGATGTGCTGAATAGTGGCCGGACGGTGCGTGGTGTTATTAGGGATCAGCGGTCGCGGCAACATCACTTTCACCGGCCTGTTCGCGGCACGCGCCGCCAGTGCTGCCAGCACAGCATCGCTGCGCAGGAACAGTTTGCCGCCGAAACCACCGCCGATGTACGGCGAAATCACCCGCACCTTCTCTTCGGGAATATTCAGCGTTTTGGCAAGTTCACTGCGACACCAGGCGATCATCTGGTTCGAGGTGCGCAGGACCAGCTTGTCGCCTTCCCAGACGGCCAGTGAGGCGTGCGGTTCCATCGCCATATGGCTCTGATCCGGCGTCGTATAAATGGCGTCATGCTGCACCGGCGAGGCGGCGAAGGCGCTGGCGAAATCACCTGCGGTTTTGTCTGGCGTATCTTCCGGCGGCGTGGTGACGGCAGGCTTTTGCTCCGCCAGGCTGTACGCACCTTGTTCACGCTGGTAATCAACGTTGATCAGTGACGCGGCGGCGCGTGCCTGTTCGAAGGTCTCCGCCACAACCACGGCAATCGCCTGATGGTAGTGCTCAATCTGCGGGCCGCCGAGCAGTGTGGCGGCGTTCATGTCGCCTTTGCCCAGCTTACCGGCGTTGGCCGCCGTGACGATCGCCAGCACGCCGGGCGCGGTTTCGGCGTCATGCAGATCCATCGCGATGATACGGCCTTTGGCAATGGCGGCACCAAGGACATAGCCATAGGCTGCGCCCGGTACTTCATCCTGCCATTCATAGGCGTAGGGCGCGGTGCCGGTGGTTTTTAGCGGACCGTCGATGCGGTCATGCGCACGACCGACCACTTTCATCTGGTCGATCGGATTGTCAGTTGCAGGCGTGTCGAATTTCATTTGTTATGCCCTCGCTTCAGTCAGCACGGAGGCGAGCGTTCGCTTTGCCAGTATCAGCTTGAACGCATTCTCAGGTGTCGGTTGCGCAGCGGCGAACAACCGCGCGTAAACCTCTCCCGCACCGTTCGCCACCTGTGCATCGGCTTCTGCCAGCCTCCAGGGTTTATGCGCCACGCCGCCGAGTGCGACACGACCAGTGCCGTCGGGCTGTACGATGGCAGCAACGGACACCAGCGCAAAAGCGTAAGAGGCGCGGTCACGGACTTTGCGGTAAACATGCGTGCCTCCCGCAGGGGGCGGCAGGATAACGGCGGTGATCAGTTCACCTGTGGCCAGCACGGTTTCCAGATGTGGCGTATCGCCCGGTGCAAGGTAGAAGTCGGCCAGCGGAATGAGGCGCACCGCGCCGTCAGGGTTGATGGTTTCCACTACGGCATCGAGCAATTGCATCGCGACGGCCATGTCGCTCGGGTGTGTGGCGATGCAGGCCGTGCTTGCGCCGACGACGGCATGCTGGCGGCTGAAGCCCCTGATGGCCGCACAGCCACTGCCGGGCTGACGTTTATTGCACGGCTGGTTGGTATCGTAAAAATACGGGCAGCGAGTACGCTGGAGCAGGTTACCGGCGGTAGTCGCCTGATTGCGTAACTGGCCGGAGGCTCCCGCCAGCAGCGCCCGCGACAGCACGGCATAGTCGCGGCGGATGCGCAAATCAGCGGCCAGATCGGTATTACGTACCAGCGCGCCAATGCGCAAGCCGCCGTTGCCGTCGGGTTCAATGGTATCCAGTGCCAGACCGTTGACGTCAATCAGATGGGAAGGTTGCTCGATCTCAAGTTTCATCAGATCCAGCAGGTTGGTGCCGCCCGCAATAAATTTTGCACCGGGATGCTGTAAGGCACTGCTGGCGGCGCCGGCGGGCGTCTTCACCCGTTCATAGGTAAAAGCCTTCATGGTTTTTGCCCTCCGGCGACGTCTTCAATCGCGGCAAGAATGTTGGAATACGCGCCGCAGCGGCAGATATTGCCGCTCATACGTTCGCGGATTTCTTCTGCGGTACGCGGTGGAGGGGAAACCAGATCCAGCGTGACGTGGCTGGGAATGCCGCTTTCGATTTCCTGTAACACGGCGACTGAGGAGCAGATCTGCCCCGGCGTGCAGTAACCGCACTGGTAGCCGTCGTGTCTGATAAATGCGGCCTGCATCGGATGCAGGTTGTCAGGCGTGCCAAGACCTTCAATAGTGGTGACGTCGGCGTCCTGATGCATCACCGCCAATGTCAGGCAGGAGTTGATACGGCGGCCATCGACGATAACGGTACAGGCACCGCACTGACCGTGATCGCACCCTTTTTTAGTGCCGGTCAGTTGCAGGTTTTCGCGCAAGGCGTCCAGCAGGGTGGTGCGTGTATCCACGACCAGCTGGCGGATCTGGCCGTTCACTTTCATTTTAAGGTGGGACTGATGTGTTTCATTGTCATGGTTGCTCATGCCAGACCTCCGGTATTACAAAATTTGAATCCAAAAAGGGGGTGACTTCGCGGGTGCCTTTGCGGCATTTTTTTATCACGAAGCCTTAAGCATAGTCGGCGATGGCGTTGGGATTAATCCTGAAGTCCGGCTTCTTCAGTTTGTTCCTCTTTTAGTCCTGCTTTTTTCCCTTAACTGGCTTCGTCAGTTCCCGCGCATAACGGATGAAATCCGCCAGAGCTTTGTTTTTCAGATGCCGCTGCCAGCTGAGCGTCAGCGTGGTGGTCGCACCGGGATCGGTCAGGAAGCAGTAATTCACATCGGGGATCATCACTGAACGCTGGGTTTCCGGGACTAACGTCACGCCCATGCCCATCGATACCAGCCCGATCGCTACCGACACATCGCGTGTGAACTGAATTTTCTGCGGCACAAAACCGGCCTGCTGGCAGGCGTTAAGTGCTGACCAGCCGAGGCCGACACCCGGCGGATCTTTCTGGATAAGAAACGGAGAGTCCGACAGCGAGGATAGGTCGATTTTTTGTCCTGAACAGGCCGGATGGTCGCGCGGGAGCACCGCAATCAGCGGACGGGTAGCAACGTCGAGATATTCCAGCTCAGGAAACTGCGGCACCGGTGAACGCACCAGCGCGATATCCAGCTGATAATTGAGCAAAAGTGTTAGCTGCTCGTGAACGTTATGTTCTTCAATGACAATATCAATATCGGGTTTATGTTTGCGGTAACCATTAATTAACAGCGCGAGGGCCGGATCCAGAATCGACGATCCGACATAACCCAGTTTGAGTTGTCCTTTATGTCCTAGCCGCAAACTGCGGGCGTTCTCGAGGAATTTCTCGTAGTGGGTGATGGCGATGCGCGCTTCTTCTACCAGTTGCTGCCCCTCGAAGGTCAGCGCTACATGGCGCTTATCACGGGTGAAAAGGGGGATCCCCAGAGACTGTTCCAGTGCCTTTATTTGCTGGCTTAATGCGGGCTGGGCGATGTTGAGTTGCAGCGCAGCTTTACCAAAATGCAGTACTTCCGCCAGCACCACAAACGAGTGTAATTGTCGGTAATCCATATGTCCTCCGGTGCATTTCCTCATAATAATCCCTTATTAAAAAGCCGCGTATTGTTATTGGACTCTTATCACCCATTCTTTGCAAACTGGCGGGGTAGCGGCGATGAACAGCAGGCCGCTGTATCCTCAATGACATGAATTAAAGGGGCATGAGATGTCTGAAGAAAAAACAAAAGTGACTGATCTTCGTTCCGCGCTGGAGGTGTTGAGCCAGTACGACGACGAACTGATCTACACCGATGAACCTGTAGACCCGATTGCGGAGTTATCCGGTGTATACCGCTACGTTGGCGCACACGGCACCGTCAAACGTCCGACTCAGGTGGGGCCGGCGATGATCTTTAATAAGGTCAAAGGGTATAACGACATGCGGGTGCTGATTGGCCTGCTGTCTTCCCGTAAACGTGTTGCCCGTTTGTTTGGCACCACGCCGGAGAATCTGGCGTTTATGCTGAAAGATTCCGTATCGAATCCCATTCCGCCGATTGTTATTCCGCGTGAAAAAGCGGTCTGTCAGGAAGTGGTTCATCTGGCGACCGATCCGGATTTCGACATTCTGAAAATCCTGCCAGCGCCGACCAATACGCCGGAAGATGCGGGCCCGTATTTTACCCTCGGCATGTGCTACGCCGCTGACCCTGAAACCGGCGAGCATGACGTCACCATTCACCGTCTGTGCGTGCAGAGCAAAGATGAAATCTCCATGTATTTTGTGCCTGGCCGCCATCTGGATGTGTTCCGTCAGAAAGCCGAAGCCGCAGGCAAAGCGCTGCCCATCACCATCAGCATCGGCGTTGATCCGGCGATTGAAATCGGTGCGTGCTTTGAGCCGCCAACCACACCGCTGGGCTTTGACGAACTGTCTATCGCGGGCAGCCTGCGTAATCAGGCCGTCGAACTGGTGGATGCCCTGACCGTCAATGCGCGGGGTATTGCCAACGCGGAAGTGGTTATCGAAGGTGAACTGGTGCCGAACTACCGTGTTCGCGAAGATCAGAACACCAATACCGGTAAAGCGATGCCTGAATTTCCGGGTTATACCGGTGCGGCACAGGCCGAAGTGCCGGTGATTAAAGTGAAAGCCATTACCCACCGCCGCCATCCGATCCTGCAAACCTGTATTGGGCCGAGCGATGAACACACCAATATGGCCGGTATCCCGACCGAAGCCAGTATTTTGCAAATGGTAGAACGTGCGTTGCCGGGCTTTGTGCAGAACGTTCACTGCCCGTCACCGGGTACCGGTAAATACCTCGCGGTATTGCAGGTGAAAAAACGCTTTGCGGCGGATGAAGGTCGTCAGCGTCAGGCAGCATTGCTGGCATTTGCTGCCTTCTCAGAGCTGAAACATGTGATGCTGGTGGATGAAGACGTTGATATTTTCGATCTCAACGACGTGATCTGGGCGATGACCACCCGTTATCAGGGCGATGTCAGCACGGTCTTTATTCCCGGCGTGCGCTGCCATCCGCTTGATCCGTCTTCCGATCCGGCCTTCAGCCCGTCGATACGTGACCACGGTATTGCCTGCAAAACCATTTTCGACTGCACAGTACCTTACAACCTGAAAGCGAATTTCCAGCGCAGCGAGTTCCTCGACGTGGATGTAAACCGCTTTATTCCAGGCTTTACTAAAAAATAAGAAGGCAATGGCGGAACTATGAAGTTAATGACCAGGAGTAATAACTCATGATTATCGGACCTTATATCAACGGTTCCGCCGTATTGCTTGGCGGGATTGTCGGCGCGTTACTCAGTCACCGGCTGCCGGAACGTCTGCGGACGTCGATGCCGCTGATTTTTGGTGCGGCCTCGATGTGTATGGGCGTCGTGCTGGTAGTTAAAGTCAGCCACATGCCGGTGATGGTGCTGTCAGTTATCCTCGGTGCGCTGCTGGGCGAACTCTGTTATCTGGAGAAGGGCATCGGCAAGCTGGGCAGTAAAGCGCGCAGTCTGGTGGAGGTTTTTGTGAAATCCGATCCGGGTGATCAGGCGTCTCAGGAACAGTTTTTGCAAAGCTACGTGGCGATTATCGTGCTGTTTTGCGCCAGCGGTACCGGGATTTTCGGTTCCATGCATGAGGGCATGACCGGTGATACCAGCGTGCTGATCGCCAAATCGTTCCTCGATTTGTTCACCGCCGCTATTTTTGCCACCACACTCGGTTTCGCCGTGGCGGTGGTCGCGGTGCCGCAGCTCATCATCCAGTTGCTGCTGGCGTACGGCGCAGTATTTATTCTGCCGCTGACCACGCCGGAAATGCAGGCGGACTTCTCAGCCGTCGGCGGTGTATTAATGTTCGCCACCGGTTTCCGTATTTGCGGCATCAAAATCTTCCCGGTCGCCAATATGCTGCCAGCGCTGATCCTTGCCATGCCAATATCAAGCTTATGGGTTCATTTCTTCTGATTCAGACCATTTCCGCTATCACCCGCCACTCAGCTTCTTCCGGCAGAGAGCTTCCTGTCTCTGCCGAATTGCCTCCCCTGTTTTGATACCGTTCCCTATTCCCCTCCCTAATTGATGAATTCATTCACGACTAAAATAATGATAGTCATGATTTTTTTCTGGTTATATAAAGTGCAGGTTTTTTAAAGATATTGGTTCTGCCGTCAGCCGGGGGCAAAAATATTCAATATTCCTCTGAGGCCGTGCAGGAGGTCTACCCGCACGGTTTCAGGCTGATAGGACAAACGTAATAATGAATTATTCGCGCCAGTGCTCTGGTCGCATCAATGCCTGAGCACATTGAATATTACCCTTTGCATTAAAGGGATTGGCTGAAAGACCCTGCGTCATCCAACAATCTTTGAGGTGTTCCGGAATAAAGTATGGAGCATGATAACCTTTACTCCCTGCGTCAGGCTCGAAACCATGGCGCGGGTAATATCCGGCATGGCCCAGAACGAAGACCCTCAGACATCCGATTTCCTTAAGCTGACGAATCCCATGATTAATTAGAAAACCTCCTACCCCAAATCCCTGATATTCCGGTATGACTGCTAGTGGAGCGAGCAGGTGCATCAATGGCGATGCGCTATTACCCTGAAAGGTTACCCGTGTGAAAAGAATATGTCCAACGGCCTTTCCGTTATGTTTAGCCATCAGCGATAGGGTTGGAAATGCTGTTTCGTCAATAAGTAAATCAGCTACCAGATCAGCTTCTTTCGCGAAACCAAAAGCACATGTTTCCACTTCTCTGATATCGCTGGCGTCCTGAGATTTCGTCACGTGTAAGGTGAATTCATAATTTTTCATAGTGCTTTCCTTTTTTTTCGCCAGTTAACGGTTATCAGATTGTGAGCGTACGTTATTGAGTCCGGCGGTATTGATGCGGTAGGGCTGACCCTTAACTGACTTAATCAGTTTCCTGGCTTTAAGTTTTTTGAATATGGCAAGAGTGCAGTCGCTGAGTAATTGTCCTTCGCGGGTATAGCATTCAATGGATAGCACGCGTCCTGAAGTATCGCGGATATATGCAATACATCCACCTTTAGCAAGAGTGTGTAAGGTACGTTGTTCCTGACGAGATAAATTCATACTGAAAAACCTGTTAATCATCATGTGCAAAATTTGCAAACATCCGGCAGATGTCCGCATTCGATTTCAGCGCATTGATAATCAATTCAGCCCAAAAGGTGGGTTAACTGATTATCTGATGATTACATTCTCCAGCATCGGTGCCTCAGTGAGAGTTGAAGGTATTTGGGATTTAAGCCGAAAAGAGTAACACGTATTTACTGTGTGGATTTAAGCGCGTTTGAAAAATGTGACCCTCTTGGCAATTGCCAGTCACCACGCCATCAGATAACTCCTCGGCGCGACATATGGAGTAATGGTTTCCCCCGGCATTGGAATGCAAATAGCAGCTTTCAATATTCGCGTGATACTGGATCTTCCGCAGCAGATGCGGTGGCGCTTTCCTGAAAGCTGAACGCCTGATAAACGAAGCCAAAACAGCACGCCTTTTAAGAATACGGGAGTAGATAACCGGAAGCAGCGGGGAATAGAATCCTCCGTCGCTTATTCTTTTTATGAAGGCTCGTTATGAAAAAACTCTTTTTTATCATCATGGTTTCAGCACTGGCGGGTTGTGTCAGTGAGCACCCTAAACCGGAAAGGCATCAGACCGGGATGGCGAATCCGGCGGCGGTCTATTGTCATGAGAAAGGCGGCAGATCGGTGAGTGTGCAAACGCCGCACGGTGTCCGTGCCGACTGCGTATTTGCAGATGGCCGGGGTATCGATGAATGGGAACTGTACCGCCGGGATCACGGATAATAATCAACGAGCCAGGCACAGGCAAACAACCCGATTTCACGTTTATCTGTTCACGACGGGATGTGATACTTTGAACCCATTAGCGTGCCGGTGAGAGCAACTCATCGCTTTGGATTCAGAACAGCACAGAGGGTTTATGGCGGTCATTTCCCAACACATTATTGAGCAGGCAAAACACTGGCGCAGGGACTTCCATATGCGCCCGGAACTGGGGCTGAATGAACATGGCACCGCAAAAATAATCAGTGAGCTGTTGCTGTCATTTGGTCTTGAAGTTCACACGGGGATTGCGGAAACCGGCGTTATCGCCACGTTGCGAAACGGCGAAGGGCCGTCCATTGGCTTGCGCGCAGATATCGATGCCTTGCCTATTCATGAACTGAATGATTTCGCTCACCAGTCGCAAAACCCGGGGCTGATGCACGCCTGCGGTCACGACGGGCATACGTCGATTTTGCTGGGGCTGGCAAAACATCTTAGTGAGAACCGCCATTTTCGCGGCACGGTGCATTTCATCTTCCAGCCAGCAGAAGAGAATTTCGGTGGCGGTGAAATGATGGTGAAAGAAGGGCTGTTTGAACGCTTCCCGATGCAGGCGGTTTACGCGCTGCATAACTGGCCGGGCTTGCCGGTTGGCGAAGTAGCGGTCAGTCAGGGGCCGATGATGGCGTCACAGGACAATTTCTATATCACCCTCACCGGAAAGGGCTGCCACGCGGCGATGCCTGAACTCGGTGCCGATCCGGTGGTGGCTGGCGCGCAACTGATTTTATCTCTGCAAAGTCTGATTTCCCGCCGTCTGTCGCCGCTGGAACAAACGGTGATCAGCCTGACCCAGCTTCAGGCCGGTGAAGCTATCAACGTGATCCCGGAAACGCTGCAAATGTCGGGAACACTGCGTTGCCTGAGCAGTAAAACCCGTGAAACCTGCTGGCAGCTGATTGAGGAATACGTCAAAGCGGTGCCGCAGCCGTTTGGTGTGAAAGGGGAAGTGCGCTGGGAATATGGCTATCCGGTGACGCAAAATCATGCGGCGCAGGCGGATATTGTGCGTGTCGCGGCAGAGAACACGCCGGGCATTCAGAAAGTGCATTTCAACAATGCGCCGTCGATGGCCGCCGAAGACTTTGCCTATTTACTCGAAGCCTGTCCGGGCGCGTACTTCTGGTTAGGTGCCGATGGCGCTACGCCGTCAGCGTCTTTGCACAGCCCGCGTTATGACTTTAATGACGATATTATTCCGCTGGGTATCGGCGTGCTGACGACGTTGGTTGAGCGTGAACTGAAAGCATAACGCCCGCGCCGCGCATACAAAAAGGCCGGACATTTTACAGATGTCCGGCCTTTTTCATGATATTGACCCGTCCTGATTAGCGTTGATTACACCCGGAAATGCCCCACGGCGATCGCCAGTCCGGTTGCCTGTTCCTGCAACGCCGACGCGGCGCCGGTGGATTGCTGAACCATCGCCGCGTTCTGCTGCACCATGCCGTCGAGCTGGGTGATGGCGCGGTTAATTTCGTGAATGCTCTGCATCTGTTCCTCAGACGCGTGAGTGATTTCCAGCATCGCGCTGCTGACATTCGCCACATTACTGACGATCTCACTCATGCTGTCGCTGGCCAGCCGGACCTGCGCTGAACCCGATGCCACGCTGCTGACGGTAGATTCGATCAGCACTTTGATCTCCTTCGCCGCCTGTGCGCTGCGCTGTGCCAGACTGCGCACCTCGCTGGCGACCACCGCAAAACCACGGCCTTGTTCACCTGCGCGCGCGGCTTCTACCGCGGCATTCAGCGCCAGAATATTGGTCTGGAAAGCGATGCCGTCAATAACGCCGGTAATATCGCCGATTTTCGACGACGCCGTTTCAATGCTTTCCATTGTCGTGATGACTCTGGTCACCACTTCGTCACCGCGTGTGGCGGCTTCAGAGGCCGATCGCGCAGTGCCGGACGCCTGTTTAGCGGAACTCGCCGACTGAGAAACCGTGGCAGTGATTTGCTCCAGCGACGCCGCTGTTTGTTGCAGGCTGGCCGCCGCGGATTCGGTACGCCCGGACAAATCGTTATTCCCTGCGGCAATTTCATCGGCGGCAATTTTGACCGATTCGCTGGTGGTGCGGATCTCCGACATTACCTTGCTGAGTTTATCGACAAAGGTGTTGAACGCCTGCGCGATTTGCGTCACCTCGTCGTGGCCGTCCGTTGGCAGACGTTGCGTGAGGTCATCTTCGCCGGAACTTATGGCGTTGAGTGTATCCCGCACCACAGAAAGGCGGCGGAAGGATTTGCTGATAATCAGCCCGATCACCGCAGCCGAGAGCAACACAATCACCATCAGCGTAATCACCGAAGACGTCAGCAGGGATCGCATACCCGCCGTGGACTCTTTCTGATCCTGCGCCACCAGTGTGTACCATTCCGTGCCTGCCACCGGCATGGCGCGCACGCGTTTCACCACACCATTGAGTTCAATATCCTGCGGTGAATTCGCCGCTAACAGCGCCGGTAAATCCACGCCTTGCGCCAGTGCAGTAAAGGGCTTCAGCGCCAGACTGGCGTCAGGATGTGCAATGATAACGCCGGATTTATCCACCAGCATGCCGAAACTGCCTGGCGTCGGATGAACGGTATTAACGTTATTCACCACGCTGTCCATCGATACATCGCCCGCCACAATCGCTTTCAGCGTGCCAGATTCCATGACAGGCACGGCGAAAGTCACCACCAACTTACCGGTTCCGGCATCAATATACGGTGGCGTGGCAACCGGATGTCCGGCGTCGGCTGCCTGCGTATACCACGGGCGACCGGTCGGATCGTAATCTGCGGGCACACCGGTCGGATCGGAGAACTTCGCGGTTTTATTCGCGTATCCGACGTAGACGTTAGTAAACCCACCTGCGCTGGCGATCTGTTTGAGAACCGGGATCGGATCTTCCGACAGCGCAACCTGTTGCAGTGAATCGATCATCCGTGTTTTAGAACTCACCCAGTCGCTGATCCCTTGCGTGTGGCTGGAGGTCAGCGCGTTCAGCGTACTGTCAGTCGCCTGACGGTTGTATTTGTTAGCAACGGTGTAACTGAGGAACGTATTGATAACCAGCGAGCACGCTACGATGGCGATACAGGCGGTGATAATGCGCGAACGGATAGTCTTTAGCATGGGCGTTTCCCTGGAAGGAATCTTAAGTTTTTGGTATCGGCAGGAAAGGGAAAAACTTGAAGTCGATCACAAAAAAGTTCTTAGCGTTAAATACCTGCTTGTTTAAGTGGTACTCGTAAGGTGTTGTTGTATAAGAATAAAAGTTAAATATCCATGGTATTTATAAGGTTTATTGAGTTTAATAAGTTGAACAATGCGCTTATCTCTCATCAACCTGCCCACCATGGATGAACTATGACCAAAATGGACTTTTCCCAAACCGCTGCCTTTATCTGGTCAGTGGCTGATTTACTACGTGGTGATTTCAAACAGTCGCAGTACGGACGCATCATTCTTCCCTTTGCCTTGCTGCGCCGTCTGGAATGCGTGCTGGAAAACAGCAAAGACGCGGTCGTGATACAGGCGCAAAAAGTGCACGCCATGGCGTTGCCGGAAGAAGCGCAGGAAAAGCTGATTTTGCGCGCCACCGGCGGACTGGCGTTTTTCAACACCTCGCCGATGAACCTCAGCAAGCTTGGACAAAAAGACACCCGGGATAATCTGGAGAACTACATTCAGAGCTTCTCCACCGATGCCCGCGAGATTTTTGAACACTTCAAATTCAGCGAATTTATCAGTCAGCTCGACGAAGCCAATTTGTTGTTTAAAGTGGTGCAAAAAGTCGCAGCGACCGATCTCAGCCCGGCGGCGGTATCCAACCACGATATGGGGCTGGTGTTTGAAGAACTGATCCGCCGCTTTGCCGAAGGATCCAATGAAACGGCGGGTGAGCACTTTACGCCGCGCGACATTGTGCGTCTGACCACCGCGCTGGTGTTTATGAAAGACGATGAGGCGCTGACCCGCGACGGGATCATCCGCACCATTTACGATCCGACGGCGGGTACGGGCGGCTTTTTATCCGCGGGGATGGAATACCTGCACGAGCTGAATCCGAACGCCGTGATGCGGGCATTCGGACAGGAACTGAACCCGGAATCCTACGCCATTTGCAAAGGCGACATGCTGATCAAAGGGCAGGACGTCAGCCTGATCAAACTTGGCAACACGCTTTCCAACGATCAGCTTCCTGCCGACAAATTTGACTACATGCTCTCCAATCCGCCGTTCGGTGTGGACTGGAAGAAAATCGAAACCGAGATCAGCGACGAACATACCCTGAAAGGTTTTGATGGCCGTTTTGGTGCCGGGTTACCACGTGTTTCCGACGGTTCGCTGCTGTTTCTGTTGCATCTGATCAGCAAAATGCGCGACGGCGGCAAAGAGGGCGGCGGCCGCATCGGCATTATTCTTAACGGTTCGCCATTGTTTACCGGCGGGGCGGGCAGCGGTGAAAGCGAAATCCGCCGTTACATCCTGGAAGCCGACCTGCTCGAAGGCATCGTCGCGCTGCCGACCGACATGTTCTATAACACCGGCATTTCGACTTATGTGTGGATCCTGTCGAATAACAAAGACAGCGCGCGTAAGGGCAAGGTTCAGCTGATCGACGGCTCAAACCTGTGCGGTAAAATGCGCAAATCGTTAGGGTCGAAGCGTAATCTGATGGGCGAAGATGACATCAGACTCATCACCCGCACCTTTGGTGATTTTGCGGTGATCAATCCGACCCCGCTGTATGAGCTGGGATTAGAGAAAGCGCCGGAACAAAAATCCAGCCGTGGCCGCCAGTCCGCCAGCAGTAGAAAAGACGCGCCGAAAACCTTCGCCAGCAAAATCTTTAACAGCACCGATTTCGGCTACCGTCGCCTGACCATTGAACGTCCGCTGCGCCTTTGTGCACAAATCACCGATCAGGCCATTGCCACTTTACGTTTCGCGCCGAAGCCGTTTAACGCGCCGATGGAGCGGTTGTATCAGGATTTCGCCGCGCCGTGGAATGCGCAGATTTATGGCGATTTTTCGCAGGTAGAAACCGAAGCCCGCGCCATCATTAAAGCCGATTTCCCCGAGCTAAAAGAGAAGCAGATTAAAGACCTGCTCGACCCCAGACTGTGGCTGGCACAACGCACGCTGATGGAGAAAGCCCGTCAGATTCAGATGGCCTTTGGTGTAACTGACGGCGGTAAACACAGCGTCAGCAACGATTTTAATCGGTTTGATCACTCACTGAAAACCGCGCTCAGTGTTGCTTGCGTGAAGCTCGATACCAGAGAGAGAAAGCAGTTTATCGACGCAATCACCAACAAAAATCCGGCAGCCGAACCGGTGGTGAAGAAAGTCCTGAAAGAGAGCGAACAGCCGTTGTATGGCGCGTTCCGCTACAAAGGCAACGTGGTCGAGTTCGAACCGGACGGTGATTTACGCGATAACGAAAACGTCCCGCTCGATCCCTCCGTTGCTACCAGCCAGCTTATCGAAAGCTATTTCGAACGTGAGGTAAAACCGCACGTCAGTGACGCCTGGATCAACGCCGACAAACGCGATACGAAGGACAACGAGATCGGCGTCGTCGGTTACGAGATCCCGTTCAACCGCCACTTCTATGTCTATCAGCCGCCACGCGACCTGAAAGAGATCGACGCCGACCTCGATGCGATCAGTGCCGAAATCATGGCGCTGTTGCAGGAGGTGCATTCATGAGCGGGCGGTATAAGGCGTATGGGGAATATAAGGATTCTGGGGTGGAGTGGGTCGGTTCAATGCCTAGTCATTGGACAATAGAACCACTATTTTCAAATTGCGACGCCCCGATCGAAAAAAACTCAGATGGAAGAGAAAAAAATGTTCTTTCGTTGAGTTATGGAAATATTATACCCAGAGACGTTGATGATAATTTTGGATTGCTGCCAGAGTCTTTTAATACCTATCAACTAGTTTATCCTCAAAATATAATACTCCGTCTAACAGATCTCCAGAATGATAAAAGAAGTCTTCGTGTAGGATTTTCAAAACAACAAGGGATTATTACATCGGCTTATTTGAAACTTGTCTTTACGAAAAAAATGAGTTCACCATTCATGTATCGTCTTCTTCATTCTTATGATACGACAAAAGTGTTTTATGGCATGGGAGGGGGATTACGACAATCAATGAAGTTTGAAGATTTTAGGAGATTACCACTTTTAATTCCATCCTTTGCAGAACAAACCCAAATCGCCGCCTTCCTCGATCACGAAACCGCCAAAATCGATACCCTGATCGACAAGCAGCAACAACTGATTGAACTGTTGAAAGAAAAACGTCAGGCGGTGATCAGCCATGCTGTGACCAAAGGGCTGAACCCTGATGTGCCGATGAAAGATTCGGGAGTTGAGTGGTTGGGGGAAGTTCCCCAAACATGGGAAATGTGGAAACTGGCACATGCTTTTGAAGTCATTGGTTCTGGGACAACCCCATCATCAGATAATGACAGTTGGTTTGAAGGGGATATTCCTTGGGTGACCACAGGGGAATTAAGAGAAACAGTCATAACGCATACTATTAAAAAAGTATCCAAATTAACCTTAGAGCGTTTTTCTGCGTTAAAAATACATCCTGTTGGCTCGGTTGTTATTGCAATGTATGGTGCGACAATTGGTAGGTTAGGTATCTTGGGAGTTAAATCTACGACAAATCAAGCATGCTGCGTATTGACATTTTCTAGAGTAATAGATAATAAGTACCTATATTATTGGTTGGGTGGTTACAAAGATGATATTATTAGGCTTTCATCCGGAGGTGGTCAGCCTAATATTAATCAAGAGAAAGTTGCATCATTAAAAATATCATCACCTATTTTAAAAGAACAAACCCAAATCGCCACCTTCCTCGATTACGAAACCGCCAAAATCGACAAATTGATCGACCTGCAACTGCTACAAATAGAACTCCTCAAAGAACGCCGCACCGCCCTGATCTCCGCCGCTGTCACCGGCAAAATAGACGTGCGTGACTGGCAGGTTCCTGTCACGCAAACCGAATCCGACGAGGTGATGGCATGATGTCGGATCCGACCAAAGAACGGATTTTTCAGGATGAGATAATCGCGCAGTTGTGCGCTAACGGCTGGATCACCGGTAAACCGGACGGCTACGATCGCGAGCGGGCGCTGTATCTTCAGGACGTTCTGACCTTTGTGCACACCACGCAGCCGAAAGAGTGGCAGAAGCTGGCACGGGTGTATCCGCAGGATACCGAACGTCATTTCCTCGATGCGCTGGTAGCGCAGTTAAGCAAAGCCGACACTAACGCCACGGACAAACTTTCGCGTACTTACGGCACCCTCGGCGTATTGCGCCACGACATGAAGATCCGCAATGCCAGTTTTACCTTGTGCCAGTTCAAACCCGAGCACGACCTGAATCCCGATACGCTGACGCGCTACCGGCAAAATATCTGCCGCGTGGTGCCGGAACTGGTGTACAGCCCGTATGCCAGCCCGGAGCATTTTGCGGAAAGCGGGGTGAAAGCTAAAAGCTGGCGCATCGATCTGGTGTTGTTCGTCAACGGTCTGCCGGTCGCCACCCTGGAGCTGAAATCCGAGTTTAAGCAAACGGTGCAAAGCGCCATCGCTCAGTACAAAGACACCCGCCTGCCGAAAGATCCGGCGACCAAAAAGCCGGAGCCGCTGCTGACATTCAAGCGCGGGGCGCTGGTGCATTTCGCCGTCAGCCAGTACGACGTATTCATGACCACCCGGCTGGCGGGCGATCAGACCTTTTTTCTGCCGTTCAACAAAGGCACGCCGGAAGGCGGAAAGGGCAATCCGACGCCCGCCGACCAGACCCGTTACGCGACGGATTATCTGTGGAATGAAGTGTTGCTGCCCGATAACCTGCTGACCATTTTAGGCAGTTACGTGCATCTGCAAATCGATGAGAAAGAAGACTGGCAGGGACTGAAATACAAAAAAGAAGCGCTGATATTCCCGCGATATCACCAGTGGGATGTGGTGAATAAACTGGTGCGTGCCGCAACGGAAGAGGGCTGCGGACATAAATACCTGATCCAGCACAGCGCGGGTTCCGGCAAATCCAACTCGATTGCCTGGACAGCGCATCAGCTTTCGACGCTGTATAACGCCGGCGGACAAAAGCAGTTTCATTCGGTGATTGTGGTCACTGATCGCACGGTGCTGGACGATCAGCTTCAGGACACTATCTATCAGTTTGAACATGCCGACGGTGTGGTCGGGCGCATCAATAACAAGACCGGCGATGGCTCAAAAGCCGAGAAGCTCGCCGCCGCGCTGGAAAACTCGCAGCCGATTATTATCGTCACCATCCAGACGTTCCCGTTTGTGCTGAAAGCGATTGAAAACAGCGTGAGCCTGAAACAGCGTCAGTACGCGATCATTGCCGACGAGGCGCACTCCTCACAAAGCGGTTCAACGGCGCGTCAGCTGAAAGAAGTGCTGATGCTGGAAAATACCGGCGACGACGTTGAGCTGTCTTCCGAAGACATCATGGACGCCACGATGGCTGCACGACGTGGCAGCAATAATCTCAACTATTACGCTTTTACCGCTACGCCGAAAGCCAAAACGCTGGAACTGTTTGGCCGTCTTCCCAACCCGAACGAACCGGCATCTAAAACCAACCGGCCACAGGCGTTTCATGTTTATTCAATGCGGCAGGCCATCGAAGAGGGCTTTATTCTCGACGTGCTGAAAAATTACGTCACCTATCATGTGGCATATAAACTGGCGCAGAAACAGCAAGATGCAGATAAAGAAGTCGATAGCAAAAAGGCCGGCAGGCGGCTGAGTCAGTGGGTGCGGCTGCATGATCACAATATTGCGCAGAAAGTGAAAGTGATTGTCGAACACTATAAAAATCACGTCATGAACTTACTCGGCGGGCAGGCGAAAGCCATGGTCGTCACCAGCTCGCGTAAGGAAGCGGTGCGCTACAAACTGGCATTCGACAAATACATTATTGAAAATAATTACCAGAAAATCAGCGCCATGGTGGCGTTTTCCGGTGAGGTGGAATTCACCGAAAACGACCCGAACAGTGACGGACAACTGGGGCAGAAATTCACCGAATTCAACATGAATCCCGGCCTGAAAGGACGTGATATGCGCAAGGCTTTCGACAGCGATGATTATCAGGTGATGCTGGTAGCAAACAAATTCCAGACGGGATTTGATCAGCCGAAATTGTGCGCCATGTATGTCGATAAACCGCTCGGCGGCGTCGAATGCGTGCAGACCCTTTCACGCCTGAACCGCATTTATCCCCTCAAAGCCGAATCCGGCACCTTTATTCTCGATTTCTATAACCAGCCTGACGAAATCCTCGCTGCCTTTCAGCCGTATTATCAGACCGCTGAACTGATGGACGTGTCGGATCCGGCGCTCGTTTTCGAGCTGTTTGAAAAGCTGCGTACCAGCGGGATTTTTCAGTGGAATGAAGTCGAACAGTTTTGCACCGCCTTTTTCAGCAAGAACAAGTCCAGCGCCGCGCTCAGCAATATCAGCAGACCGGCCGTGGTGCGCTGGGAGAAACGCTATGCCTCGGCGATTGAAGCCTATAAGCAGGCAAAAAAGATGTTCGAAATTACTAAAAAGACAAGTGAGCCAATATTAATCGCCAATGCGGAAAACACCTTTAAAGACTGCAAAAAGGAAAAAGACCGGCTGGAAATCTTCAAAAAAGACCTCGGCAGCTTTGTCCGTTTCTACGAGTTCATTTCGCAGATCGTCGATTACGATAATAAAGATCTGGAGAAACTGAGCCTGTTCGCAAGGCATCTGCGCCCGTTACTGCGTGAGCAAAACGTGCAGGAAGACGACGTGGATTTGCATAACGTGGTGATGAGCCATTACCGTTTATCGAAAATACGCGAGCAAAGTCTGCGGCTTACCGACAGCAGTCGTGACGACCGGTTGCAACCCGGTAATGACGTCGGCTCGGCGAAACCCAAAGACAAGAAGGAGGATTTTCTGTCGCATGTGCTGGAGCGTTTAAACGAACTGTTTATTACCGATAATCTGACGGAAAAAGATTTGATCAGCGGCTTACACACTGTATGCGGCAAGATTTCTGAAAACCAGACGGTTATGACGCAACTTGCCAATAATACGTCTGAGCAGGTGATGCTGGGAGACTTTCCAAAAGCGGTTGATGAAGCCATCATGGACTGTAACGCCGCCCAGCAAGAAATCATGCTGCAATATCTCTCCAGTACCGCCATCGCTAAAGGCTATGCAAGAGTCATTTTAGATATGCTGAAAGCCGGTTAACACATGAATGGGCTGCGGCGAAAGCCGCAGCGTCAATGCAACGACTTACTCTTCGCCAGTCTTCTTCTTATCCACATGCCCCAGCGATCTGTCCGGGAAACAGATATCGCGCACGCGCTGTTTGAGCGGCGCGGCATCCGGAAAACCGCCGTCGCGTTTGCGTTCCCAGATAATTTCATCATCGACTTTGATTTCGTAAATGCCACCGGTGCCGGGAACCAGCGTCACGGAGGCCAGATCGGTACTGAACGAATTCAGCAGTTCCTGCGCCATCCATGCGGCGCGAAGCATCCAGTTGCATTGAGAACAATAAGTGATGGTAATGGCAGGCAGTTTTTCCATGGTGCTGACCCTTTTTGGAAGATTTTATCGATGTTTTAGAAAGCAGATATTAGTGTCCGCTACAGACCTGCGCCAGTTGTTGTCTAAGCCACTGATGCGCCGCAGAAAGATGCGAGCGTTCGTGCCACGCGGCGACTTTAGTAAAGCCGGGAATGTCCAGCGGTGGCGGCATGACTTCCAGCCCTGTGACGTCGCGCACCAGCCGTTCCGGTACCACGGCGATCAAATCTGTGGTCTGTAAGACCGGCGGCAGCACCAGAAAACTGTTTACCGACAGCACCACATTGCGCTTTTTACCCAGCGCCTGAAGCGCGGTATCCGTCACGCCGGTAAAATTTTCTCCGCTCAGCGACACCAGCGCATGATCGTACTGACAAAAAGTCTCGAGCGAAATCGTCCCCTGTTCCAGCGCCGGATGGCCTTTGCGCAGCGTACAAACATAGCGCTCATCGTATAAATGGCGGATATGCAGATCGGGCGGGGTAGTCTCCGGCGTCAGCAGCGCGAGGTCGATTTCACTGCGCTCCAGCCGCCCCTGGATGGTCGAATCCTCAACCCGCTGGACTGACAGATGAATGCCGGGCGCCAGCTTCTGTAGCAGGGAAAAGAACGGCACGATAATCACGCTTAGCGCGTAATCGGTGGCGGCGAGGGTAAACGTCATCTCGCAGTCAGCGGGCACAAAGACTTCCGGTTGCAACAGCGCCTCGATTTCCGCCATCACCCGTTTCACCGGTTTAGCCAGCGCCAGCGCGCGTTCAGTCGGTACGATGCCGTAGCGCGCCCGCACAAATAACGGGTCGTCAAAACTTTCCCGCAGGCGCGTCAGCATGCTGCTCACGGCGGGTTGAGTCAGGGAAAGACGCTCTGCGGCGCGGGTCACGTTGCGTTCGTCGAGCAATGCATCGAAAGTCTTTAGCAGGTTGAGGTCGAGACTTTTCAGATTGCGCATGGGCAGGGCACCGATTGAGTTATAACGAAATTTGATACGCACTATAATATTTCTACACTTCTGCTTATAGCTCTTTGGCAGCACTCTGAGTGCTGAATGTGCCAATCCACCGAGGAAATATTATGTCTGCACTATTTACGCCGTTTACGTTGAAAGATGTCACCTTAAAAAACCGCATTGCCGTTCCGCCTATGTGCCAGTATTCCGCCACTGATGGCGTGCCGAATGACTGGCATCAGGTGCATTACGCCACGCTGGCACGCGGCGGTGCGAGCCTGGTGATTGTCGAAGCGACGGCGGTTTCACCGGAAGGCCGTATCACACCGGGATGTCTGGGGATCTGGAACGATGAACAGGCTGCTGAACTGGCGAAGATCGCCAAATCCATCAAAGCCGCAGGCGCAGTACCGGGGATCCAGATTGGTCACGCAGGCCGCAAAGCCAGCGCCAATCTGCCATGGGAAGGGGACGACCATATTGCTGAAGGCGATCCGCGTGGCTGGGCGACCATTGCGCCATCCGCGGTAGCATTCGGCAAACATCTGCCAAAAGTGCCGAAAGAAATGACCAAAGCCGATATCCAGCGCGTGATGGCCGATTTTGTCGCTGCCGCAAAACGCGCACGCGATGCCGGTTTTGAATGGCTGGAACTGCATTTCGCCCACGGCTATCTGGCGCAAAGCTTCTTCTCCGTGCATTCCAACACCCGCACCGACGAATACGGCGGTGATTTCGCTGGTCGCAGCCGTTTCCTGATTGAAACTTTCGATGCCGTGAATGCCGTCTGGCCGAAAAACCTGCCGATCACCGCGCGTTTTGGCGTGATCGAATACGATGGCCGTGATGAAGAAACCCTGGCGGAATCTATCGAACTGACCCGTATTCTGCGTGAGAAAGGGCTGGATATGCTTAACGTCAGCGTCGGTTTCTCGACCTGGGAAGCACAGATCCCATGGGGTGCTGGTTTCCTGGCACCGGTGTCGCGCCGCGTACGTGCCGAAGCCGGTTTACCGGTGGCAAGTTCATGGGGCGTCGCTTCCGCTGAAATCGCCGAGCGTTGTATCAGCGAACAAGATATGGATCTGGTGATGATTGGCCGCGCTATGCTCGCCAACCCGCATTATCCGTATGCGCTGGCGAAAGAACTGGGCGAGGACAACCCTTCATGGGTTCTGCCTGCGCCTTACGCGCACTGGCTTGAGCGTTACAGCATCAGCTGATATTCGTTTTACATCAGCGCATTAACTGACAGGCAGAAGCTTTCTTCTGCCTGTTTTTTTGTCCGGCGCTTAGATATAAAAATAATGAATATTTATCATCACGAGCGGTGATTTCCGTAATATCTCAGCGATGCGTATTCTTTGTGAACACCAGCCAGCGGGCTGTTCCACAGAAAAAAGGAAACACACATGAATGCGATTAACTGGCCACAGGGCTATATTCCCGGCGAAACCGACAACTTCGCGTCTAACGAAATGATCATCACCGGCGTGACCGTGGAAGACCTCTGGGCACAGCTTGATAACACTGCCGCCTGGCCGGTTTACTACAGTAATGCATCTGATATTGACTTCCACGACGGCAGCGGACCGGGCCTGAGCGACGGCGCACGTTTTCGTTTCAGCACCTTTGGTTTTCCGGTGGAAGCGCAGATTAATGAATACGTCCCGCCGGTCAAAGGCCAGCCAGCGCGAATGGCGTGGCACGGCTGGGCAGAAGGCGATGCCGACACACGTCTCGACGTGCATCACGCATGGCTTATCGAAGAACTGTCCGGCGGCCGCGTACGTATCCTGACGCAGGAAACCCAAAATGGAAAACCTGCACTCGAACTGGCAATAACGCGACCTAACCCGATGATCAACGGTCATCAGGAATGGCTGGACGGGATGATTAAAGCGGCGCGGGGATAGCTGATCATCCGGCTGGCGACCGAAGCGTAATTAGCTGACGTATAAAGTAAGATCCCGCCAACGAGGGCGGGGTTTCTTATTAAAGTTTAATCTTATTAGCTTCCGCAATATCACTTAGCAAAGCACCGAATGCTAAAAGCTCTTCTCTAGTCCAGCCCGTTAAAGTGGGAATCTCATCTTTACTGCATGATATCAGTACGGCTGACTCTAGTTCTCTTATGAGATTAAATTCCCTATGTGTAATTTCAACCACAAGCAACTCATCATTTTTATCTATTATTTTCAATCGACTATCCTCGTTAATTCATTGGCGAAGGTGCGCACGATGTCCGCGACCTGCGAGCCAATCTGCGCGATGGCGCGGTTCTCGTCGATGCGCTGCTGTTCTTTAGCGGCATCGAAGATCGGCGCCAGCGTGCTATCAGATGTAATGCAAAAGCAGCTTCCATAGGGCAGCTTCCGCCTGATAAACACTGTTTGACGGCGTCCTGACCAAATTCAGTGACTGCTTTGATGTTCAGGTTGTTGCCTGCGGCGGCGTTGACGTCGGCGAAGATTCTGATGCCAGGTTTTTAAAGAGCGTCTGGAGTAACGGCCTAGCTTAATTACTAAGTGACTCAAACTTCACCTTTTCCGGAGGCCAGCGGGGTACGCAACGATGTGCTGCGGCTGAGTGATAGATAACTAGATCCCGGCGACTAGGCCGGGATTAAATATATTAGCGAATATTAAATCGATGTTTTATCCATAAACCGATAGTTATTAATACACCAGTAAATAAGCCAATTTTTATGCTGAGATATGACATCTGAGAAAACGAGCCATAAAATATTCCTGCTATAAAGTATAAAATCAGATACTTAAATAAAGTAATGGTAAAGGCAACTACGGTCATTGCTATGACCAAAAGCAAAGCAGCGAAAACCCAACGTGATAAGCTTATTTTCATTACTTGCCCCCTTTATTTAAATTATCAATCGCCTTAGGTACTCCTTGTTCCATGCTTTCCGTAGCAAATGAAGATGCTGCAGTACCCGCCATCCCAGGAACCGAAGATTGTGATAAGGGTTTACTGATCCCCATCCCCATATCCACCCACTCCCAATTTTTCCAGGAAGGATTGAGTACTTTATCCAATGGGATTTGAACAACCTTACCAATACTATAACCAAAGGCTGATCCTGCAGCGCCCCAGCCAGCACCTGTGAGAGGGGCATCGCCTTTTAGGTAATTGGAGGTCGCCCCTCCGGCTGCATTCCAGCCAACGGTTCCCCACAGCCCGGTATTCGCAGTAAATGCACCGACATAAGTTGCTATCAATACGTCCATTGGATTTATTTCTCCATTTATTGTGTACTGAATACCAGCGTTCGCTGTACCACCGATGCCAGCAGTGACCTGCATTCCACCCGGTATGTAGATGAGACCTGCGGTCGCCATAGCTGTTGCATAGGCCTGATTCTCGGCGAGTCCTCGCTGACAACTTGCTGAGTTTGGAGCTGTTGCACATGAAAGTACATCTTCTCCATGCGCTTTTACTTTTTGCTCCTGACCCCATTCCGTGCCACCGAATAGATTATTGCTGACTTCGTTTTGTCCGCCCTTGGCCCCATCGATCCCCGAGCTTACCTCTCCTCCGACTACGCCACCGGCGATCCCTGAGGCTAACGTTGCCAGCGCAACTACGCCTTGTTTCTCTTCTTCGCTCAGATCTTTGATGTCTTTGCCCGGATAGAGCGCTTCGGCGATGTACTTCGCGCCTGCGGCTGAAAGCCCGGCACCGGCCGCGCCTGCTGCGGCATTGCCGCCCTGCATGTCGGCGACGACGGCACCGGCCAGCGCGTGGCTGATGATGCGTTCAGCGCCTTCGGCGGTGTGGGTTTTGATGTATTCAGCCATGTAAGGCGCGGCTGCGCCCGCCACGGCGGAGCCCCAGTCGCCTCCCGTCAGGCCTTGTATGGCGGCGGTAATCGCCTGTACGGCTTTCTGTTTATCGCTGCCGGTGCCGTAGTCGTTTAGCGCCGTGTCGTAGGCGCGTCTGGCGATGTCTTCACCAGTTGGTGTTTTCCCTTCAGCTTCCAGCGCGGCTTTCGCGGCGGCGAGATTGTCGGGATTTTTCGCCGCTTCCTGTGCCGCGATTTTCCCTTCGGTGCGCACGATGTCCGCGACCTGCGAGCCAATCTGCGCGATGGCGCGGTTCTCATCGATGCGCTGCTGTTCTTTAGCAGCATCGAAGATCGGCGCCAGCGTGCTGTGGGCGTTGTCGGTGTCGCGGCTTAACTCAGCAACATCCTGCGTCTGTTTCTCTTTATCGCGGATGACGATCGTGCCGTCCGCGACAGCGGAACCGGTAGTGCTGGTGGCGCTGCCGTCGTTGTTCAGCCCGGCGAGCATGCCGTTAGCCATATTGCCCATGAACTGTGAGGCGGTGTTGCCGCTGGAGCTCATGCTGGCGCTGCTGCTCTCGACGCTGTAATCAGCTTTGTTGCGGATGTCGTTCCAGCCCAGCGTGCCGGTATCGAGGCGGTTTTGGTCCGACGTGGCACCGGAGGCAATCACGCCGCCGTTAAGCTGGGTGTGGTTGCCGACGGTGATGTCGAAGCCGCCGTTGCCCGCGAATATGCCGCTCTGGTCGGTGACGCTGGCATAGTCGGCGTTCATTTTGTCCTGCGTCAGGCTGATGTAACCGCTGCCGCCACCGCCGCCCCAGGTAAAGCTGCCGCCCGCTGCGGCGCTCTGCTGTTTCGAATCGTAATGTTCGGTGTCCTGCAGGCTTTCGACCGTCAGGTTACGGCCAATCTCAGCGGTGATCTGCTCACCGGAAACCTGTGCGCCTCTGATGTTCAGATCGTTACCGGCATTGATGTTCAGGTTGTTGCCTGCGCCGATTTCGGAATTGGTCCAGGTGGTGCCGTCGCCGTGGTTCTTGCCTGCGGCAGCGTTGACGTCGGCGAAGATTCTGATGCCAGGTTTTTAAAGAGCGTCTGGATTAACGGCCTAGCTTAATTACTAAGTGACTCAAACTTCACCTTTTCCGGAGGCCAGCGGGGGTACGCAACGATGTGCTGCGGCTGAATGATAGATAATAAGATCCCGGCGACTAGGCCGGGATCTTGTTGTATTTAATGGGTTATTAATATATTTACTAACTTCTCAGCAATAGCACGTTCCACATCTTCATTACCATCCAAACACATGTAATCATTAACAACCCACCGAAGGTAAGTATAGATTTCGTTAACACTTTTTCCTTGATTAAGCATCTCAGAGATTGGGTGTACATATGAGTCATATTCATCCTGAGCGTCTGGTAAATCACTAACACCGATTGGATCCCAATCGTGCAGTAAAATGGTTCTTATTTTTTCATATAGCATTACATTATTCATTTTTCGGTGCCCCTGGAATAACTGTCACAACACTCCCAGTATTTGAGTTAACAATTACACGCAAATTATTTGTCGAATCATAGTAATCAGTCGTCCCAGATTTAGTGGAATATTGTGTTCCAGTCTTGATTGTATTTTCTATTGCTGATGGTGGAATTCCTCTTCCTTGCATACGGTCAACAGCATGGGCTGAGTAATTCCGTTCACCGATAACTGTGGATACGTTGGAGCCTTTAGTATTTATGGGATTCCCACTTCTTCCCGTAGGATTGTATGATCCACCACGTGGCCCCCCGCCTCCAAATCCACCATCCATCGGATCAACCAAGGATTTACAAGTCATTGGACTACAATTACGCCCCAGCGCATTATTCTCCGCCTTATTCTTCCCGCCCTTAGCCCCATCGATCCCCGAGCTTACCTCTCCTCCCACTACGCCACCGGCGATCCCTGAGGCTAACGTTGCCAGCGCAACTACGCCTTGTTTCTCTTCCTCGCTCAGATCTTTGATGTCTTTGCCGGGATAGAGTGCTTCGGCGATGTACTTCGCGCCTGCTGCTGACAGCCCGGCACCGGCCGCGCCCGCAGCGGCATTGCCGCCTTGCATGTCGGCGACGACGGCACCGGCCAGCGCGTGGCTGATGATGCGTTCAGCGCCTTCGGCGGTGTGGGTTTTGATATATTCAGCCATGTAAGGCGCGGCTGCGCCCGCCACGGCGGAGCCCCAGTCGCCTCCCGTCAGGCCTTGTATGGCGGCGGTGATCGCCTGTACGGCTTTCTGTTTATCGCTGCCGGTGCCGTAGTCGTTTAGCGCCGTGTCGTAGGCGCGTCTGGCGATGTCTTCACCAGTTGGTGTTTTCCCTTCAGCTTCCAGCGCGGCTTTCGCCGCGGCGAGATTGTCGGGATTTTTCGCCGCTTCCTGTGCCGCGATTTTCCCTTCGGTGCGCACGATGTCCGCGACCTGCGAGCCAATCTGCGCGATGGCGCGGTTCTCGTCGATGCGCTGCTGTTCTTTAGCGGCATCGAAGATGGGCGCCAGCGTCAGCTCTTTTTTGCCAGCATGTCCTGCAGCATCGCCTTGTCGAGGCTAAGATCGGCAACCAGCCTCTTCAGCCACAGATTTTCTCGGTGAATCGTAACTCCTTCATCGACATCACCTCGTTCAGAGGAGTGTTTATCATGCCGGAATTCTGTTTCTGAATGGAGCAGGATTTTGGGGTAGGGTCACCTCTAAAATGCATCCCAAAATTGAAGCCATTATTTATTGTCCAAAGTTTTTCCAGGCGATTGCATGCTTTTTAGACTCAATGCCTAGATGTTCTTCTATTTGCTTCCATAACTGATCATCTTCATCTGATGCAGTGACCATTGATTCGATCAAACCCGTAGCTACAGCAATAGAAAGTTCTCTATCTGAGGAATGCATACCTTCTTCTACATGTTGAAATAATTTCTTTTTTTCATTTTCACTTAAAGTATTAATTTGCTTTACAAAAGATTTTCCTATGGCTGAGAGTAATAAGATCATCGGTGCGGGTTCTGGCATCCAATATTCTATGCACCGGCCCACTACATCTTTAAAATTTGCCGAACTATTTGTAAAAACATATACATAATCATTTATAAGCTTTCTCATCATTTACCCTTAAGCGCATTTTGCATGTCTTTAAGAACGTTTTCCGCTGCTGCTTTATCACTTGTAGAAGCTTGAGGATTTTTACTCAACCAATCTTGCAAAGCTTTGGAGTAAGTTTCTGCTTTCTCAATATGCCCTCGACCGCCAACTTTCTCTCCAGTTGCTATTTCATATCTGACTGCATCAGCTGTACTACCGTTTCCTATTTTTGCGTTAGGCCTGTATAGGTCATTTATAATATTGCTGAGATTTTCATCTTTAACATTAGGTTTTTCCATTGAAGAGCGCAAAGAATCGACATATTTTTCAAAATCTGCTCGATTTTCCGGAGTGCCTGAATAGTCATGATTCCTTGCACTTTCCTCATCTTCTGGTCCCCAGCCACCTGGCGTTCCTGAACCTGTACCCCCTAACTCAGCCTTATCTGCATCTGTTAGATCTTTACCGATATTTGGAGTGGAATCAGCATCAGAATTGAGCATACCTGCTATCAGATGTAATGCAAAAGCAGCTTCCATAGGGCAGCTTCCGCCTGATAAACACTGTTTGACGGCGTCCTGACCAAATTCAGTGACTGCTTTATCCAGTGCCAGCGCGGCTTCCTGATTCGCGCTTCGTACTGATTCTGTACCACCAGCCGCTGCAATATTGTTAGCTATCATCATGTTTTGCAGCTGCACGATAGTGAACATATTATTGCTGATTTCGTTTTGACCCGATTTCGCCCCATCGATCCCCGAGCTTACCTCTCCTCCGACTACGCCACCGGCGATCCCTGAGGCTAACGTTGCCAGCGCAACTACACCTTGTTTCTCTTCCTCGCTCAGATTTTTGATGTCTTTGCCCGGATAGAGCGCTTCGGCGATGTACTTCGCGCCTGCGGCTGAAAGCCCGGCACCGGCCGCGCCCGCTGCGGCATTGCCGCCTTGCATGTCGGCGACGACGGCACCGGCCAGCGCGTGGCTGATGATGCGTTCAGCGCCTTCGGCGGTGTGGGTTTTGATGTATTCAGCCATGTAAGGCGCGGCTGCGCCCGCCACGGCGGAGCCCCAGTCGCCGCCGGTCAGACCTTGTATGGCGGCGGTGATCGCCTGTACGGCTTTCTGTTTATCGCTGCCGGTGCCGTAGTCGTTTAGCGCCGTGTCGTAGGCGCGTCTGGCGATGTCTTCACTGGTTGGCGATTTCCCTTCGGCTTCCAGCGCGGCTTTCGCCGCGGCGAGATTGTCGGGATTTTTCGCCGCTTCCTGTGCCGCGATTTTCCCTTCGGTGCGAATGATATCCGCGACCTGCGAGCCGATCTGCGCGATGGCGCGGTTCTCGTCAATGCGCTGCTGTTCTTTGGCAGCATCGAAGATCGGCGCCAGCGTGCTGTGGGCGTTGTCGGTGTCGCGGCTTAACTCAGCGACATCCTGCGTCTGTTTCTCTTTATCGCGGATAACGATCGTGCCGTCCGCGACAGCGGAACCGGTAGTGCTGGCGGCGCTGCCGTCGTTGTTCAGCCCGGCGAGCATGCCGTTAGCCATATTGCCCATGAACTGCGACGTGGTGTTGCCGCTGGAGCTCATGCTGGCGCTGCTGCTCTCGACGCTGTAATCGGCTTTGTTGCGGATGTCGTTCCAGCCCAGCGTGCCGGTATCGAGGCGGTTTTTGTCCGACGTGGCACCGGAGGCAATCACGCCGCCGTTAAGCTGGGTGTGGTTGCCGACGGTGATGTCGAAGCCGCCGTTGCCCGCGAATATGCCGCTCTGGTCGGTGACGCTGGCATAGTCGGCGTTCATTTTGTCCTGCGTCAGGCTGATGTAACCGCTGCCGCCACCGCCGCCCCAGGTAAAGCTGCCGCCCGCTGCGGCGCTCTGCTGTTTCGAATCGTAATGTTCGGTGTCCTGCAGGCTTTCGACCGTCAGGTTACGGCCAATCTCAGCGGTGATCTGCTCACCGGAAACCTGTGCGCCTCTGATGTTCAGATCGTTACCGGCATTGATGTTCAGGTTGTTGCCTGCGCCGATTTCGGAATTGGTCCAGGTGGTGCCGTCGCCGTGGTTCTTGCCTGCGGCAGCGTTGACGTCGGCGAAAATGCTTA